>Ga0265332_10000005_pt1 | contig 377525 bp, 347 predicted proteins | sample 41926metaG_FD_202084 | JGI IMG/M metagenome (GOLD analysis project Ga0265332, IMG submission 202084) | Rhizosphere microbial communities from Carex aquatilis grown in University of Washington, Seatle, WA, United States - 4-19-26 metaG | ecosystem: Host-associated > Plants > Roots >...
CTTCCCATCCCGAACAGGACAGTGAAACGCTTCTGCGCCGATGATAGTGCGGGTTCCCGTGTGAAAGTAGGTCATCGTCAGGCTATTACAGCGAAAACGCCCCCTCGCGTGAGGGGGCGTTTTTTTTTATCCTTTGTTTCCGATCATCTCGCCATCGCGGGTGGCGGCGCCACTTCGGACGAGGTTGGCAATCAGAACATCCACCATATCGGCTGCGCTTAGGTCCGGGTATTGCTCTCGCTGCAAACGACCCAAGTAGGGCGTACCGGATACCCAACCCAGTAGTTCCGTCATGGAACAGGTCTGCAATTCCAGCAGCTTGAATTTCAGCAGCACCTTGGCTGCATGTTGTTGGTGCTTGGCCGGGTGTAGGATGAAGTAGTCCAGTCGATTGCGCGCAACTTCCAACGACTTCTGAACATCACCAAAGGGGCGGCCATGCCCCGGAATGACAAGTGACGGACGCATCGATTCGATCAGATCCAGCGTGGCGGCCACTTCGTTAAAGGCGCTGACACCTTCCAGTTCGGGAAAGACGACGCCAAATCCCGCTTCCCAGAGTGCATCGGCTGACATCAGCACGCCAGAACGTGGTTCGAACAGCACGATGGAGTGCGGATCGTGCCCGCCGGCTCCGTGGACCTGCCACTCCTGCTGGTCAATGCGCACAACATCTCCAGGCGACAGCAGGCCCTGGAAGCCAAAGCGCGGGCATTGCTGCCCGGTCGCCGCATAGGTCAAGGCGTCCTCATCCCAGCGCGCAACTTCTGGCGCATTGCCAGGCGGAATCCAGGTCTGCAGGGCAGGATATTGGCCTTGCAGCGCTGCATTGCCGCCACAATGGTCGCTGTGCAAGTGGGTATTCAGCAGCAAATTCAGGGGGCGGCCCCCAAGTACCGACTGAACCAGTGCAAGGGTCTGCGCGCTGTGCGTGCAGTAGCCGCTATCGACCAGCACGGTTTGCTCGCTGCCCACAATCAGAATATTGTTGGACGACAGCCAGCCGCGTTCAAACACGTGCATACCGGGGGGAAAGACAAGACCCATCACTCGTTCCTAAAAAGTATTACCGTGCTTGTGCCAGACAGGCACGCAACGCCACCACACAAGGCACTGCAACGGACCCTTTCGATAGTTGCCTGATCCACCCGGATTCCCGCTCCTGGATGGTCTTGAGAAACTCGCGCGCCCTCGCACCCTTGCCCGACATTTGGGCAAAGATGTCAAAACCGGATTCCAGGAAGGTCTGCAGCGAGCCCAAACCGGCCAGTGTGGCCGGCCTGCGCATCATCCGCAGCATCGTGCGCAAGCCTGGCGTGCGGGTCAAGCGGTCCAGTTCAGCGCCCACCTGCAGGACCATGTCGAGCTGACGCTCCCGTTCGGACTCGCGACCCACTATCTGCCAGCAAGTCATGTAGCGGGATGCGGCATCGGCTGCAGCATCTGCGCCGATCCATGCCCGGGCCATATGGCGATCCAACTCTTCCGTCAAAACATGCAACTGAGCCAGCATGACGGCCGTGGCCACCACTTGCTTGGGAAACAACCTTTGCAGGGCACCGGCGATGCGTGCGAACTGGGCATCGCGCAACGAGTAATCCTTGTCGCTGTACAGGTCGTCCAGGAAGAACCGTGTTGCACCGGCGTACTCGGTTGACGCCAGCAAGTCCACATAGGTACCCGCAAAACGCTGTGCCTGCAAGGATTTCACCGCCATGGTCGCGGCATGCAGGTTGGGCTCCGTCGCTGCGTCCAGCCGTAGGGCCGCTACCCGCGCAACGGCATCCCGAATCGTGTCTGCTGCATCCATATGGGTGTTCAGTGTAGCGAACCGCCAAGGCCATCCCCAAAGCATCGTCTGGCTACACCGGATTCATCGGTAAGTAGCACTACTAATAAGTTTGCATTCACTTTCGTAAAAGTGGCCGATCTGATTAAGTCAGAAAGGAAAGGCTGAACCAAAATCGCACTAAAAGGGTAGCTAACAGTCGCCTGTGTTACTACTTTGGTGTGCAAGGACTAGGGATAACCCTTATATTCCTCCCATGTTTGACGCAACTACTCTAATCAAGGCCTCGTTGGAAGCGGGACTCGACCTCATGCGCCCACCCCACGAAGGTGAAGGCGACGGAGAATCCGAACGGGCAGTTCCCCTGCTGGTTCCCATACGCTCGCTGGGCGCCAACCACCGTGAACGTATTCTGAAGCACCTGTTGTCCCTGGAGCCTCAGGACCGCTATCTGCGCTTTGGCTACTCGGCGCAGGACCACCAGATCGAACGCTACGTGGAAAGCCTCGACTTTGAGCACGACGAGATATTCGGCATCTACAACCGCAAGCTCGAACTCATTGCGATGGCCCACTTGGCGTATGCCAAGGACGAAAGCCACGGCTCCTGCGCGGAATTTGGCGTCTCGGTGCTGCCGTCGGCGCGCGGCAAGGGCTACGGCGCCCGGTTGTTCGATCGCGCCGCCATGCATGCGACCAACGATGGAGTCAGCATGATGTTCATCCACGCCCTGAGCGAAAACACCGCGATGCTGAAGATTGCCCGTAACGCCGGTGCCCGCGTCGAGCGCGACGGCACCGAGAGTGAGGCCTACCTGCAACTGCCCGAATCCACGTTGGACAGTCGAGTGACAGAAATCATCGAGGAACAGGTGGCGCAGACCGACTACCGCCTCAAGGTGCAGGCCAAGCAATTCTGGAGCTTTCTGGCCGATGTGCAGGCGGTGCGCCGCGGCGCCATCGACGCCCAGAGCCGCATGCCGTACTGAGGCGGGGCCCCGCCGGGCGGGAGACCGTCATACAAATCCGCTATCCTAGGGGGTCCGAAACAACGGCAGACCTTGCCCCCACGTCAGTGTCAGACCCCCATCCCGCGCGCATGCCCGACAAGGAAGACAAACGCACCTTCCTGCGCAAGCTCGCCGAGTTCCTCCACCCCGGACCGGACTCGACGGCCGAACTCATCGAGACGCTGGCCGAAGCGGAAGACAACAACATCATCGGCGCCGAGTCGCGCGTGATGCTCGAAGGCGTGATCCGCATGGCCGACATGACGGCCGGCGATGTGATGGTGCCGGCCACGCGCATGGACATGATCAGCATCCAGGAGCCGATGGACGGCCTGCTCCATACGGTGATCGACACGGGGCACTCGCGCTTTCCGGTGTTTGAGGGCGAGCGCGAAAACGTCATCGGCATCCTGATGGCCAAGGACTTGCTCAAGCTGCAGCGGGCGCCCGAGTTCAACATTCGAGCGCTGCTGCGCCCGGCGGTCTTCGTGCCGGAAACCAAGGGGCTGAACGACCTGCTGCGCGATTTCCGCGGTAACCGCAACCACCTGGCCATCGTCATCGACGAGTTCGGCCGCGTGGCCGGGCTGATCACCATTGAGGACGTGCTGGAGCAGATCGTCGGTGAGATCGAGGACGAGTTCGACATCGACGAAGACGAGGGCGACATCTTCGCCCTGGCCGACCGGACCTACCGCGTCAGTGGCGACACGCCTATCGACCGGGTCAACGACGCCTTTTCCGTCACCTTGATGGGCACCGATCCCGAAGACCGGTTCGACACCATAGGCGGCCTGATTGCCCACGAAATGGGCCACGTCCCCAAGCGCGGCGAGCGCTATGTGCTGAGCGGCCTGGACTTTACCGTGCTGCATACCAAGGGTGGTGCCGTGAAGTGGTTCAAGGTATCGTCTGTCGCCGAAAGCGGCCACTGAGTCCATGCTGGGACTGGCATCGCCACGGCGTTCTTCGGTACCGCTCAGTCTCCAGGTTGCTATTATTTTTATGGCTGCCTACGCAAATTCCGCGGGGACTAGCTGGCCATTTTCCTTTGGACTTCCGGGTGGTGAGCCAATCTGGTGGCTGCAGTGCCTGGCGCTGGCCACGCTGATTGGGTTGTTGCACCGTTGCGCCAGCAGCCGGCAGGCGGTTGCCACGGGTCTGCTGTTTGCCACTGCCTGGCTGTGCGCCACGTTCTGGTGGCTGTATGTTTCCATGCACACCTTTGCCGGGCTCAACGCCGCGTTGACCGTGCTGGCGATTATCGCGCTGGCCATGGCGCTGGGTACTTATTACGCAGTCGCTTGCGGCACGTACTGGCACTTAAGCCAGCGCAGCCCGTGGCTTAGCACCTTGGCCTTTGCCGCGCTGTGGACCATGGCCGAAATGGCGCGAGGCACCTGGTTGACCGGTTTTGGCTGGGGCGCCATTGGCTACGCCCATGCCAACGGCCCACTGGCGCCGTGGATTCCCTGGGTCGGATCCTATGGCGTCGGCTTCCTGGCGGCCTGGATTTCCGCAGCCAGTGTCGCGATCCTACGTGGTGGCTGGGCGATGCGGCTTGTTCTGGCCGCCGTGCTGGGTTTTGGCCTGCAGGCGCCTGGTGTCCTGCCCATATGGTCCACGCCCGCCGGTAGCCTGTCGGTCACGCTGCTGCAGGGCAATATTCCGCAGGACGAGAAATTCCAGTCCGGCTCGGGTGTGCCGCTGGCGCTCAGCTGGTATGGCGACCAACTCAACCGCAGCAGCACCGACCTGGTCGTTGCGCCCGAAACCGCCATTCCCCTGTTGCCCCAGGATTTGCCGGACGACTACTGGGATGCGCTGAAGAACCGTTTCGCCAGCCAGGGGCACGCCGCGTTGATCGGCGTGCCCCTGGGCGACATGGCTCAGGGCTACACCAATTCCGTGGTCGGTCTTGCGCCGCAGCAGAACGTCGTCTGGCGTTATGACAAACACCACCTGGTGCCGTTTGGCGAATTCATTCCGCCGCTGTTCAAGTGGTTCACGCGGATGATGAACATCCCGCTGGGTGACTTCAATCGGGGCGCGGTCGGGCAGGACTCGTTTGACTGGAAGGGCCAGCGCCTGGCCGCCAATATCTGTTACGAAGACCTGTTTGGCGAGGAACTGGGCGTGCGCTTTGTTGACCCGGCGCGCGCGCCCACCATCTTTGTCAATGTCAGCAACATCGGCTGGTTTGGTGACACCGTGGCCATTGACCAGCACCTGCAGATCAGCCGCATGCGCGCGCTGGAGTTCGAGCGGCCCATGGTGCGCGCCACCAACACCGGGGCCACGGTCATCATCGACCACACCGGCAAGGTGGTCCAATCGCTGCCGCGCTATACCCGTGGGACCCTGGTCGGCACAGTGGAAGGGCGCAGCGGTACCACGCCCTTTGCCTGGTGGGTGGGGCACCTGGGCCTGTGGCCGTTGTGGCTGCTCTCGATTGCTATTGTTTTCATAGCTGTCCGCGCAAGGCCTGCGAGGGCACGCTAACGGTTTCGCCCCTGTAAAATCGGGGCATGCTCACATTTCAACAAATCATCCTGAAGTTGCAGGCCTATTGGGCCGACCAGGGTTGCGCACTGCTGCAGCCCTATGACATGGAAGTCGGCGCCGGCACCTCGCACACCGCCACGTTCCTGCGCGCCCTCGGACCGGAGCCCTGGAAGGCCGCCTATGTGCAGCCCAGCCGCCGCCCCAAGGACGGCCGCTACGGCGAGAACCCCAACCGCCTGCAGCACTACTACCAGTACCAGGTGGTGTTGAAGCCCGCACCCAGCAACATCCTGGAGCTGTACCTGGGCTCGCTGGAGGCACTGGGTTTTAATTTGAAGAAGAACGACATCCGCTTCGTCGAGGACGACTGGGAAAATCCCACGCTGGGCGCCTGGGGCCTGGGCTGGGAAGTCTGGCTCAACGGCATGGAGGTGACGCAGTTCACCTACTTCCAGCAGGTCGGCGGCATCGACTGCAAGCCCATCACCGGCGAGATCACCTACGGCCTGGAGCGCCTGGCCATGTACCTGCAGGGCGTGGACAACGTCTACAACCTGACCTGGACCGACGGCCTGTCCTACGGCGACGTCTACAAGCAAAACGAGGTGGAGCAGTCCACCTACAACTTTGAGCACAGCGACGCCGACTTCCTGTTCACTGCCTTTGCCGCGCACGAGAAACAGGCCAAGCACCTGATGGAGGCGCAACTCGCGCTGCCGGCCTATGAGCAGGTGCTGAAATGCGCGCACAGTTTCAACCTGCTGGATGCGCGCGGTGCCATCAGCGTGACCGAACGTGCCGCCTACATCGGACGCATCCGCAACCTGGCGCGTGCCGTGGCACAAAGCTATTTTGAGAGCCGCGAACGCCTGGGCTTCCCCCTGGCGCCGCGCGAATGGGTGGAACAGATGACGACGAAGAAAGCTGCATGATGACGACCCAAAACCTTCTCGTTGAACTGTTTGTTGAAGAACTGCCGCCCAAGGCGCTGAAGAAACTGGGTGATGCCTTTGCCACGCAACTGGCCGACCAGCTCCGTTCGCTGGGTCTGATCAATGGCGACTCGGTAACAACCGCCTTTGCCTCGCCGCGCCGCCTGGCCGCGCACATCAGCCATGTGTGGCTGAAGGCCGCCGACAAGGCCGTACAGCAAAAGCTGATGCCGGTCACCGTGGGCCTGGATGCCAATGGCAACGCGACACCGGCATTGATCAAGAAGCTACAGGCTCTGGGGGCCGATGTCAGCGATCCCTCCGCCGCCGTATCCGCGCTCAAGCGGGCGCCGGACGGCAAGGCCGAAGCGCTGTTCTACGACAGCCTGGTCACCGGCTCCACGCTGGACACGGGTCTGCAAAAGGCACTGGAAGAAGCCATTGCCAAGCTGCCCATTCCCAAGGTTATGAGCTACCAGCTGGAGCGCGACTGTGCGCTGCCCGGCTGGACCAGCGTGAACTTCGTGCGCCCCGCGCACGGCCTGGTAGCGCTGCACGGCAAGACCGTGGTGCCGGTCAAGGTGCTGGGTCTGACCGCCGGCCACACTACGCAAGGCCACCGTTTTGAGGCGGCCGTGTCGCCGGTGGTGATTGCGGATGCCGACAGCTACGCGGCGACGCTGCAGCGCGACGGCGCCGTCATTGCGTCGTTTGCCGAGCGCAAGGCCGAGATTGCCCGTCAGTTGGCTGCGGCCGCTGCGAAGGTCGGTGGCGGTTGCCGGCCGATTGATGACGACGCCCTGCTGGACGAAGTCACCGCACTGGTGGAGCGCCCCAATGTGCTCATTTGCCAGTTCGAGAAAGAGTTTCTCGATGTGCCACAGGAATGCCTGATCCTGACCATGAAGGCCAACCAGAAATACTTCCCGCTGCTGGACAGCCACGGCAAGCTCACCAACCAGTTTCTGGTGGTCAGCAACATCAGCCCGGCGGACGCCAGTGCCGTCATCGGCGGCAACGAGCGCGTGGTGCGCCCGCGCCTGGCCGATGCCAAGTTCTTCTTCGACCAGGACCGCAAGAAGACGCTGGCCTCTCGCGTCGATGGACTCTCCAAAGTTGTTTATCACAACAAACTCGGTACCCAGGGCGCGCGCGCGCAGCGCGTGGCTGACATTGCAGCCCTCATCGTCGAGCAACTGCGCAACGCCACCGTGCCTTACACCGTACAGGCCAAGGACGAACTGGACGTGCTGGCCAGCAAGGTCCAACAGGCTGCCACGTTGGCCAAGACCGATCTGCTGACCGACATGGTCGGCGAGTTCCCCGAGCTGCAAGGCATCATGGGCGGCTACTATGCCCGCCACGATGGCCTGCGCGACGGTGTGGCCATTGCCATCGAGGACCACTACAAGCCGCGCTTTGCCGGCGATGCCCTGCCGCGCAACCACACCGGCAGCGTCGTGGCCCTGGCCGACAAGCTGGAAACCCTGGTTGGCATGTTCGGCATCGGCAACCTGCCCACCGGCGACAAGGACCCGTTCGCCTTGCGCCGCCACGCGTTGGGCGTGATCCGCATCCTGATGGAGGCCGATTTCTCGCTGAACCTGGACGCCATCCTGGCCAACGCGGCCAAGGCCTTTGGCTCCATGCTGGAACTCTGGTCCGACAAGGAACAGGCCGACTTTGCCGCCCACCAGCCCAAGCTGCGAGACTTCATTTTTGAGCGTCTGGCCGGTTCCCTGCGCGAGCAGGGCTACAGCGCGCAAGAGGTCGATGCCGTGCTGGCCCTGCGCCCGCAGCGCCTGGGCGATGTGCCCAAGCGGCTGGCAGCGGTGCGCGCCTTTGCCGCGTTGCCCGAGGCGCCGGCGCTGGCTGCAGCCAACAAGCGCATCAGCAACATCCTGAAGAAGGCCGACAAGGACGTGGATGCGCACGTCAGCGAAATCCTGCTGCTGGAACCCGCGGAAAAGGACCTGTACGCCGCCATGCAGGATGTGGCGCCGAAGGCCCAGGCGCAACTGGCCGCAGGCGACTACACCGCTTCGCTGCAAACCCTGGCCGCGTTGCGCGCGCCGGTGGATGCCTTCTTCGACGGCGTCATGGTCAACGCCGAGCAGTTGGATCTGCGCCTGAACCGCCAGGGCCTGCTCAAGACCCTGCACGACGCCATGAACCGCGTGGCCGACCTCTCCAGGCTGGCGAGCTGATATGAAGCTTGTCATCCTCGACCGCGACGGCACCATCAACGAAGACAGTGCCGAGTTCGTCAAGTCCCCGTCCGAGTGGCAACCGCTGCCCGGCGCGCTGGAAGCCATTGCCCGGCTGAACCACGCGGGCTGGCATGTCGTGGTGGCTACTAACCAGTCCGGCCTGGGCCGCGGCTTGTTTGACATGGCTTCGCTCAACGCCATGCACGCCAAGATGCACTCCATGCTGGCGGCCGTTGGCGGGCGGGTCGATGGCATCTTCTACTGTCCCCACGCGCCGGACGAGGGTTGCCACTGCCGCAAGCCCGAGCCGGGCCTGTTCGAACAGATTGCCGAGCGCTATGGCGTGGAACTGGAGGGCATGCCCGCCGTGGGTGACTCGCAGCGCGATCTGGTGGCCGCGGTCACCGCCGGTTGCGAACCGCATCTGGTTCTGACCGGCAAGGCCGCCGCCTACCGCGATCTGCCGTTGCCGGAAGGCTATCCACGCGACACCGTGGTGCACCAGGACCTGGCTGCCTTTGCCGACTACCTGATTGGCCACGATGCACGTCCGTCCCAGGCTGCCGATCTGTAGTGCTATCTTTGTTGTAGCGGTGTATTGAATCCATACGAGGGCTGCGGGCCTTTTTTCTCAACTATGTCCTTCATTCGTTCGGTTCTGCACATGGCGTGGATGGCGCTCACCGTGGTGCCCTACACCATGGCCATCGTGCTGGGTGCGGCGTTTGGCATGAGCCGTGCCACCCGTTACCGCATCGCATCCGCCTGGCTGAGCCTGAGCAGCCGCGCCAGCGCACGCGCCATCCTGGGCATCGAGACACGCATCACCGGCATGGAAAATCTGCCAGAGGGTGAGAAGACCCCCGCTGTGCTGCTGGTGAAACACCAGTCCACCTTCGAGACGTTTCTGATGCCGGCCATCATGCCGCACCCGTTGGCCTATGTGTTCAAGAAGGAGCTGCTGTACGTGCCCTTCTTCGGCTGGTCCATTGGCCTCTTGGACATGATCCACATCGATCGGAGCCTGCGCACCCAGGCCTTCAAGAAGGTCGTGGCCCAGGGCAAGGAGCGCCTGGCGCAAGGCATCTGGATCATCATGTTTCCCGAAGGCACGCGCATCGCGCGCGGACAGAAGGGCGTGTACGAAACCAGCGGTACCCGCCTGGCCGTGCAGACCGGCGCGCCCGTGATTCCGATCGCCGTGACCTCGGCCAAGTGCTGGCCGCGCAAGGCCTTCGTCAAGACACCGGGCATCGTCGATGTGTCCATCGGCAAACCCATTCCCAGCGTCGGGCGCCACCACAAGGAGCTGATGCAGGAGGTGGAAAACTGGATCGAAGCCGAAATGCGCCGCCTCGACCCCGAGGCCTACCGCTAGGCGTGCGCGCCACGCATTGTGTCTGCCATGCGCAGCTTCTTCCAATACACCTTGGACCTGTTTGATGCGCTAGCCCTCGTGGATAGTGCGCCAGCAGCTCCTGAAACTATAGCAGTTCAGAGTCCCGGCGTGCCGCATGCCCAGGCCCAACCCCTGCACCAGGCGGTGGTGCCGGCCGTGTTCAGGCACCCGCGGGCCAATCGTGAAGTGCGCCTGGGCGATGCGGTGGTTGCCTACCTGTTCCAGCGCGCCAAGCGGCGCACCATCGGCTTCGTGGTCGGCCCCGATGGCTTGGTGGTGCGTGCGCCGCGCTGGACACCGGTCTCCGAGATGGAGGCTGCGCTGCGTGAAAAGTCGCAGTGGATCACCCGCAAGCTGGGGGAATCACGTGAGCGCCAGGCGCGTCAACATGAGGCCCGTATCGACTGGTGCGATGGCACGGTGCTGCCGCTGTTCGGTGAACCGGTCCGCGTGGCGCTGGACCCCACGCATGGCTTTGGCGCGGTCGGTGCGCAACTGGAAACATCCGGCGGTGACGCTCCGACCACCCTGCGCGTGGGGCTGCCCAAACACGCCACGCCGGAACAGATCCGCGACGCCGTGCAGGCCTGGCTGATGCGCCATGCGCGCGAGCATTTCCAGCAGCGGCTGGACCACTTCGCGCCTCTGCTGCAGGTGCAGTGGCGCAAGCTCAGCCTGAGTTCGGCCGGCACCCGCTGGGGCAGCGCCCGCATCGACGGCGCCATCCGCCTGAACTGGCGCCTGATCCACTTCCGCCCGGCCGTCATCGACTACGTGGTCGCCCACGAACTCAGCCACCTGCGCGTCATGGACCACAGTGCGCGCTTCTGGGACACCGTGCGCAGCGTGGTGCCCGACTACGCCGAGCTGCGCGGGCAGCTCAGGGATGATTCGATTCCGAAGTGGTGAAGGGCGCTTAGCGCACCGTTCGCGCATCCTGCCCAAACAGCACGGACTGGGAGTCCGAATTCACCGTGGGGGCCGTGTTGATGGTCTTGGCAACCTCGTAGGCACGCACCGTGGCCGCACGCTGGGCCACCCGTTCAAACCACTGCGCCAGATGCGGAAAATCCGCCAGGTTCTGCTGCTGGCGGGTGTGCGGCACGATCCACGGGTAGCAGGCCATATCGGCAATGGAATAGTCGCCGGCGATGTAGTCACGGCCGTCGCTCAGGTGCTTGTTCAGCACACCGTACAGGCGTGCGGTTTCCTTGACATAGCGCTCCATGGCATAGGGAATGCGCTCCGGTGCGTACTGCACAAAATGGTGGTTCTGCCCGGCCATGGGCCCCAGGCCGCCCATTTGCCAGAACAGCCACTGCAGGGCAACGTTACGGCCACGCAGGTCCTGCGGGATGAATCGCTGGGTCTTGTCCGCCAGGTACAGCAGGATGGCGCCGGATTCAAAAAGGGGAATGGCCGCGCCACCATCGACCGGCGCTGTGTCCACGATGGCCGGGATGCGGTTGTTCGGCGCGATCCGCAAGAAGGCCGGATCAAACTGCTCGCCCTTGCTGATGTTCACCGGGTGGATGCGGTAGGGCAGGCCCGCCTCCTCCAGAAACATCGTGATCTTGTGGCCGTTGGGGGTGGTCCAGTAATACAGGTCGATCATGCGCTTGCTCCATTGGAAATGCCAAACCGGTATATGCCGTCCGCTTCCAGCGTGCGCTGGAGCTTGCCGGCAAACCACAGGGCGTGCAGGTGGGCCACCGACTCACCCATCGCGAAGGTGGTCTGGTGCAGGTCCATGGGGCGCTTGAACAGCACCGGCAGGATGTCGACCGCGCTGCAGGCGCGTTCGGCGCAGGCCTCCATCACCTCGGCCAGGCGGTCGCGGTGGTGGTCGTGCAGTTGCTGGATGCGCGTGTGCAGGCCGGTGAAGGGTTTGCCGTGTGAGGGCAGCACCAGCGTGTCTTCGGGCAGGCTGCGGAACTTGTCGATGGAGTCCAGGAACAGCTTCAACGCGTCCGACTCGGGTTCCTGTTCGTAGACGCTGACGTTGGTGGAGATGCGCGGCAGCATCATGTCGCCGCCGATCAGTATTTTCAGTTCATCACAGTACAGGGCGATGTGCTCGGGCGCATGGCCGTAGCCGCTGATGCAGCGCCACTCGCGTCCGCCAATGGTGATCGGCATGCCGTCCATTAGACGGCGGTAGCTGGGCGGCACGGATGGCACCAGGGACGGAAAGTAGCCGGCGCGCGCCTTGATCTGCTCCACCGCCTCCGGGCTGTTCAGGCCGTGGGATGCAAAGTATTCCGCCGCGCGGTCGCCGCCAAAACCGGTCGGACCCATGCAGCCCAGGCGGGCGATCTGGTAGTCGGTGGCGCTGATCCATAACCGCACACTCCACCGTTCGCACAGCCAGGCGGCCAGACCGATATGGTCCGGGTGCATGTGGGTGACGATGACGCGCAGGATCGGCAGGCCCTGCAACTCGTTGGCAAAAATCGACTCCCACTGCGCCTTGGCCTCATCGCGGTGGATGCAGCAGTCGATGATGCTCCAGCCCTCGACACCGTCCACGCAATCGCGTAGCAGCCACAGGTTGATGTGGTTCAGCGCAAAGGGCAGGGCCATGCGGATCCAGCGCACGCCGGGCGCCACTTCCAGCGTGCCGCCGCCGGGGGCCAGGGTGTCGCCCAAGGGGTAGTGGAGCTGCATTTCTAGTTCGTTCATGGGGGAGCCTCTTTTTTATTACATAATTGACGTTTACGTAAACGTCAACAAAATGGGCATTCTAGGCGGCGTTTCTTTTGCGCGCTGTCTCCCTTGTTCGCACCATCCTCATGAGTATCACCTACGGCATTGGCGATCTGGCACGTGAGTTCGATCTGACCACGCGCGCCATCCGGTTTTACGAAGACCTGGGGCTGCTGGAACCCAAGCGCGCCGGACCCGGCGGGCGTTCGCGCGTGTACAGCGGCCGCGACCGTACCCGGCTGAAACTCACGCTGCGCGCCAAGCGCCTGGGATTCACCCTGACCGAGGCCAAGGAAATCATTGACATGTACGACAGCCCGCGCGACACCGGCGCGCAGCTGAAAAAGTTTCTGGACGTGCTGGCCATGCACCGCAAGCAACTGGAGGCCCAGATGGCCGACATGCAGGCCAACCTGGCCGAACTCAAGACCCACGAAAAGGAAGCGCGTGCGCTCTTGGCCAAGACCGGCAAGACGCCCAGCGCAGCCAAGGCCTGACGGCCACCGACCCCACCAAACCAACCAACGAGGAGACCCCCATGAGCAACCTGCCCGGACTGAATTTTCAACTCGGCGAAGACATTGACGCGCTGCGCGATGCGGTGCGTGAATTTGCGCAAGCCGAGATCGCGCCCCGCGCCGCCGAGATCGACAAAAACGACCAGTTCCCGATGGACCTGTGGCGCAAGATGGGCGACCTGGGTGTGCTCGGCATCACCGTCGGCGAAGAATACGGCGGCGCCAACATGGGCTACCTGGCCCACATGATTGCCATGGAAGAAATCTCGCGCGCCTCTGCGTCCGTCGGCCTGTCCTATGGCGCCCACAGCAACCTGTGCGTCAACCAGATCAAGCGCAACGGCACCGACGCGCAGCGCGCCAAGTACCTGCCCAAGCTGATTTCCGGCGAGCACGTGGGCGCGCTGGCCATGAGCGAACCCGGTGCCGGCTCGGACGTATTGAGCATGAAGCTCAAGGCCGAAGACAAGGGCGGCTACTACCTGCTCAACGGCAACAAGATGTGGATCACCAATGGCCCGGACGCCGACACGCTGGTGGTCTACGCCAAGAGCGAACCCGAGCTGGGTGCGCGCGGCGTCACCGCCTTCCTGATCGAGAAGGGCATGAAGGGTTTCAGCATTGCGCAAAAGCTCGACAAGCTGGGTATGCGCGGCAGCCACACCGGCGAGCTGGTGTTCAACAATGTGGAAGTGCCACACAGCAACGTGCTGGGCCAGGTCAATGGCGGTGCCAAGGTGCTGATGAGCGGCCTGGATTACGAGCGCGCCGTGCTGACCGGTGGCCCGCTGGGCATCATGCAGGCGGTGATGGACAACGTCATCCCCTACATCCACGACCGCAAGCAGTTCGGCCAGAGCATCGGCGAATTCCAGCTGATCCAGGGCAAGGTCGCCGACATGTACACCGTGCTGCAGGCCGGTCGCAGCTTTGCCTACACCGTGGCCAAGAACCTGGACCTGCTGGGCGCCGAGCACGTGCGCCAGGTGCGCAAGGACTGCGCCTCCGTCATCCTGTGGACCGCCGAGAAGGCCACCTGGATGGCCGGCGAGGGCGTGCAGATCTTTGGCGGCAACGGCTACATCAACGAATACCCGCTGGGCCGCCTGTGGCGTGACGCCAAGCTGTATGAAATCGGGGCTGGCACCAGTGAGATTCGCCGCATGCTGATTGGCCGGGAGCTGTTCGCTGAGACAATGTAGCGATATGACCCCCACGGTCGCCCACTGCGTGTGGCTCCCTGCCCCCCGAGGGGGCCGCATTTCACCTTGGGGCGGCCCGGCGGTGAAACATAGCCTTACGTAGTCGACCGAATTGATGAAACTTACTCGAAAACTGACCACCATTCTCCAAGCCTTCCTGCGCGGCGTGCTGCGCGCCTGGGTGCTGGTCGTGCCACTGGTGGTGGCGCTCTCGCTGATCCGGCTGGGCCAGTTGGCCTACTTCTGGCCGGCCGGCTTTCATGCCAGCTCCACCGACCTGGCCAGCGTGGTTGTGCAGGGATTCCGCTTCGACCTCAAGGTCAGCGCGGTGGCGGGTTTTTTGCTGCTGCTGGTGCTGCCCTGGGTGTCGGGCAAGGTGCAGGGGCGCATCGCCACCGGTGTGGCCTTCCTGTATGTGATGCTGTCTCTGGTGAACCTGCATTACTTCGGGTTCTACAAGACGCCCATTGATTCCCTGGTGTTCGGCCTAGTGGAGGACGACACCACCGCGGTGCTGCAGACCATCTGGTACGACTTCCCGGTCATCAGGACCATGCTGCTGGGGCTGCTGCTGACTTTGGGCTCCGTGGTGCTGCACCGCACGCTGGTGCGCCGCCTGCGCCCAGACACGGTGTTGCAGTCGCGCCACGTGGCCATCCAACTGGTGCTGACCATCATCGTGTTCTTTGCCCTGGTGTTTGCCGGCAAGGGCACCATCCGCGAGATGGCCCTGCAGCGCCAGCACCTCACGGTGACCACCTCGCCCTTCCTCAACGACATGGTGCCCAACGGCCCCATCGCGTTGAAATACGCCTGGGACAGCCGGGGCCAGTCGCAGAACCTGCAGAATCCGCTGGCCGGGCTCAAGGCCATGGGTTTTGACTCGCCGCTGGCCGCGGCCGAGGTGCTGGGCCTGCCCCACGGCAGCGAGGCCGAGGTCCGTGCCGCCCTGGTGGCGCACGAACCGCTGCCCAGCGGCACGCCCAAGAAAAACCTGATCTTCTTCCTGATGGAGTCGTGGAGCGCCGAGCCCCTGCTGTACCAGAGTCCCAACTTCGACGTGCTGGGCCGGCTGGCACCCACGCTGAAGGACCCGGGCAAGGCCTGCCACTTCCGCAACTTCGACTCGGCTCAGCCCGGCACCCACCCCTCGCTGGAGGCGATTTTGTTCTCCACCCCGATCACGCCGCTGACGATGGGCGACGTGGGACGCAAGCCCATCCCCTGGGCCATTCCGAAGGTGATCAGGGACGCCGGCTACCAGACGCTGTTCGTCACCTCCGCGCGCTCGGGCTGGCGCGACCTCAATCGTGTGCTGGCGGTGCAGGGCTTTGACGAGGTGGTGGATGCGAACAACCTCAAGGAAGCCTACCCTGACGCCGTTCTGGGCATCTGGGGTGTCTGGGACAGCTACGTCTTCAAGTACCTGGACAAGCGCTTGGCGGCGCAACCGGCGGACAAGCCCTTGTTTGTGTTCGTGCTGACCAGCACCAACCACCCGCCCTACGACCTGCCGGCCGACTACCATCGCGTGCCGCGCGACATGGCGCAGTGGAAGGGAGAGACCAGCTCCGACACGCTGCTGCTGAACCTGGACACCTACCACTACGCCACCGACCTGCTGGGCGGCTTTGTTCAGAGCGTGCAAAAGGGCCCGTTCAAGGCCAACACCATCGTCGCCGCCACCGGCGACCACAATGTGCGCTCCTTCGGCATGTACGCCGACGCGTCGCGGCGTTACCTGCAACGCCAGGTGCCGTTCGTGATCTGGGGCCAGGGGTTGGCCTGCGGGCCGCAGCAGGCGCTGCCGGCCAGCCACCGGGACATGTTCAACACCCTGCTGCCGCTGATCGGCGTCGATGGCCCTTACGTGAATGCCGGGCGTAATCTGCTGCGCACGCCACAGGGAACGCCCATGGACGCGCCGCGCACGATGTTCTTCACCGGCGAGACCCGTAACGCCCAGGGCCAGTGGCAACTGGGCAACAAGGCCTCGTTCGCCTGCAGTTCGGCACCCGGTTCGCAGACGCCGGGCACCGACTGCCAGTTCAATGCATTGGATGACCAGCAGGAGCGAGCCCGCTATGGCCTGCTGGACTGGAATGTGCGTATCTCCCTCAAAAAATAAAAGGAACCTATGCCAAAAAAACTCAGCGACCTCTTCGTCCACAACCGCGCCTGGGCCGCACACATGGAGTCTGTGCGCCCCGGCTTCTTTACCAGCCTGAAGGCGCAGCAAAACCCCAAGTACATGTGGATTGGCTGCTCTGACAGCCGCGTGCCGGCCAACCAGATCACGGGGCTGGAGCCCGGCGAGATCTTCGTGCACCGCAACGTGGCCAACGTGGTGGTGCATTCGGACCTGAATGCGCTATCCACCATCCAGTTTGCGGTGGAGCGCCTGAGTGTGGAGCACATTATGGTGGTCGGCCACTACGGCTGCTCGGGTGTGCAGGCCGCGCTGGAAGGTGCGCGCATCGGACTGGCCGACAACTGGCTGCGCCACATCCAGGATGTGCGCGACCGCCACCGCGACATCCTGGACGTGATTCCTGAACACGGTCGGGCCGACGCGCTGTGCGAGCTGAACGTCATTGAGCAGGTGGTCAACGTGGCCCAAAGCACGGTGATGCAAGATGCCTGGGCCCGTGGCCAGGCCGTGACGCTGCATGGCTGGGTGTATGGATTGCAGGATGGATTGATACAGGACCTGCACATGACGGTGGGCAGCAACGACAGTCTGGATGCGCTCTACCGCGAGGCGCTGGCCGGCATCCGGCTGACCCCTCGCCACCAGGTCGTCTGATACGAAATTGCACTCCAGCCCGCGTGAAATCTTCGTAAACAGCTATATATTTAATAGCAACCATGTTTCCAACCCGGCTGGACTCCTCGGTCGCCTACGACATCGCCAAGGCGATGATGGACGGCTTCAACCGCCACTACCAGCTATTTCGAACCGAGTCCGCGCGCGCCAAGCACCGCTTCGAGACGGCGGACTGGCATGGCCAGCAACGAGCCCAGCGCGAGCGCATCGAGTTCTATGACCTGCGCGTCAAGGAATGTTCGCGCCGGCTGGAGCGTGAGTTCAAGGCCGGCGAGCAGTCCATGGACATCTGGCACCAGATCAAGCTGCATTACATCGGCCTGCTGGTGAACCACCACCAGCCCGAGCTGGCCGAGACCTTCTTCAACTCGGTCACCACCAAAATCCTGCACCGCAGCTACTTCCAGAACGACTTCATCTTCGTGCGCCCGGCCGTCAGCACCGAGTACATCGAGAACGACGAGTCCCGGAAGCGCCCCACCTACCGCGCCTACTATCCGACGCGCGACACCATGCACGCCGTGCTGGTGCAGATGGTCAACGACTTTGACTTGCAGCGCCCGTTTGACAACCTGGCGTATTACTGCGGCCGGGTGCAGGAGTCCATGATGGGCCGCCTGGGAGACGCCAAGCTGCGCGCCAACTTCCAGATACAGGTGCTGACCGGCCTGTTCTTTCGCAACAAGGGCTGCTACATCGTCGGCAAGCTGATCAACGGTTTCAACGAATTTCCGTTTGCGCTGCCCATCCTGCACACCAAGATGCCGCCGCGCACCCCCGCTGTGGATGACCGCAACGCCGCCGGCGACGCGGCCGAGGACACGCACGCCACCAAGTCCAAGCTGGTCATCGACGCTGCGCTGTTTGGCGAGGATGACCTGCTGATGCTGTTCAGCTTTGCCCGTGCCTACTTCATGGTGGACATGGAGATTCCCTCGGCCTACGTGCAGTTCCTGCGCAGTATGATGCCGCGCAAGCCGCGCAACGAAATCTACAACGCGCTGGGCCTGGCCAAACAGGGCAAGACCCTGTTCTACCGCGACCTGCTGGCCCACCAGCGCCACAGCACCGACCAATTCCGCATCGCGCCCGGCATCAAGGGCATGGTGATGCTGGTGTTCGACCTGCCGTCTTTTCCGTATGTGTTCAAGGTCATCAAGGACTACTACCCGCCGCAAAAGGACACGACCCGCGAGAAGATCATGGACAAGTACTTGTTGGTCAAGCAGCACGACCGCGTGGGCCGCATGGCCGATACGCTGGAGTACAGCGAGGTGGGCTTTGCACGCGACCGCTTTACCGACGAACTGATCGCCGAGCTGCAGAAGTTCGCCCCCAGCCAGCTGGAGATCAACGACCGCGATGGTGACGGCACGATGGAAGTCATCATCAAGCACGTCTACATCGAGCGGCGCATGATCCCGCTCAATATCTACCTGCGGGAAGCCTTTGACGCCGGCGGCGGCAATGCCAGCGACACCAGTGCTGCCGCGGTGCGGGCCCGCGAGCAGATCGAGCGCGGCGTGGTGGAGTACGGCAACGCCATCAAGGACCTGGTGGCGGCCAACATCTTCCCCGGCGACATGCTGTGGAAGAACTTCGGCATCACCCGCCACGGCAAGGTCGTGTTCTATGACTACGACGAGATCGAATACATCACCGACTGTAATTTCCGCAGAATACCCGCGCCGCGCAACGAGGAAGAAGAGATGTCCGGCGAGGTCTGGTACAGCGTCGGCGCGCACGACGTGTTCCCCGAGAGCTTTGGCCCCTTCCTGCTGGGCAGCCCGGCGGTGCGCGCCATTTTCATGCAGCACCACGCCGATCTGCTGGACGTGGCCTTCTGGCAAAGCCACAAGGACCGCATCCTGGCCGGCCACGTGCATGATGTGTTTCCTTACGACAAGGACAAGCGTTTCAAGCCGCCACAGGCAAAGAACGAACTGGAGTGAACCATGGGCACTGCAACCCTCAAGGACGCCGCCGTTGATTTTCTAAAGTTGTCCGCCGCGGGCCACGCGGACCATGCCTTTGACCGCTACGCCGGCACCGGCTTTCGCCACCACAACCCGTATTTCCGTGGCGACGCCCAGTCCCTGTGCGACGCCATGCAGGCCAATGCGGCCCAAAATCCCGACAAGGTGCTCCAGGTGCAGCGCACCTTGCAGGACGGCCAGGAGGTGGCGGTCTTTTCCCGCGTCGACTTGCGCCCCGGTGGCCCCACCATCGCCGTCGTGCATATCTTCCGCTTTGAGGGTGATCGCATCGCGGAGCTGTGGGACATCGGGCAGCCGGTGCTGGAAGGCGGCGCCAATGAAAATGGCATGTTTTAGCCGTTTTTTTTCACGCTTTCGGCACGGCGGGTACCCCTAGACTCCCGCCCATGCGCGACCTTGCCTGTCTGATTCTGCTGGGGTGTCTGGGCGCTGCGAGCTTGGCGGCACCGCAGCCCGAGCCGGTGCGTGCGCCACGCTGTGATGCGCAGGCGCTGCATGCCCGCGACTACCAGCGTTCTGTGGCCACCGTGCGCCGCCTGCCTGAGCTGGTCGCATGGTCCCGCTCCCACACCTTCCCGGTGGCCTACGGCGAATCGCTGGATCAGCAGGTCGCCCTGGAGGGGCGCTGCTACTGGTCCGTCTCGGTCTACGCCAACACGCCCGAGCAACTGGAGTTGTGGAACGTGTTCTTCGTGGAACCCAAGGGCAAACATGTGCTGGTGCAAGACCCCGAATCCGGCGAGGCGATCTCGCTGCAGACGTGGCGGTCCAATACCGCGAAATCCTGACACGAAGTGGAAGCGGGCCGTTACACCGCAGCAATGCCAGAGACACAAACGTAACTCTTGGTAAGACAGCGCGTGCCACGGCCGTATTCACTTACAGACGGTTGTAGCCAGAGTGGGAACGCCGCATGATGGTGAAAGCCTGTTCGGGGACGCGTGCCTCGCACGGGTGCCGTCCGCGGCACGAGGAGTATTGCCATGCGCATTCGAAACAGCTTTTGGGCCATGCTGGGCCAGGATATCAGCAGCACCCCGGATACTTTCGCGCGGGTGCGTCGGGCGATGCTGGCGCTGCTGGAGGAATACTGCCCGGACAACGCCGAACTCCGCCACAAGCTCACCTTTGCGATTGACATTGACGCCCTGTGGTACCTGCGCTCCAACCTGATGATCGCCCTTGCCGCGCGCCAGGGCGAGACGGTGGCGCGGGACTGCATCTCGCGGATCACCTTTCTGTTTCAGGAGCGCCAGCCCGGTGGCGCAATGCGGAAACGGCCGTAACCGGGAGCACCGCGCCGGCGTTTGTCGTACACTCCGCCCTGCCCGGGGTGCGCAGTGGTTGCGCTGAGATGGATTCCGAACCCGCGAACTTGATCTGGCTCATACCAGCGTAAGAAGTGCAGTGCTGCCGATGGCCGAATGCCGTCCGGGCGGCGTCTTTTTAGGGTTTGCGGGGCTGGTGTCTTTTGTCTTCGGGTGATTACCTCAGGAGACATATCCATGAACGCACCCGACAAACTTGCCCAGTTCATCCAGCTCACCCGCGAGCCGCTTCCCGCCTCCCGCAAGATCTATCTGCCCGGCAGCCGCGCCGACATCCAGGTGCCGCTGCGCGAAATCCTGCAGAGCAATGGCGAGGCGGTCACGGTCTACGACACCTCCGGCCCCTACACCGACCCCACCGCGCACATCGACGTGCGCCAGGGCCTGCCGCTGGTGCGTGAGAAGTGGATCGCCGACCGCGGCGACACCGAAAGCTACGCAGGCCGCAAGCCCTTTGCACTGGACGATGGCCTCAAAAATGGCGAAACCGATGCGCTGGCCGCCCTGCGCGCCCAGGCCGCCGGCCTGCAGCGCCAACCGCGCCGCGCCAAGGCAGGCGCCAACGTCACGCAAATGCACTACGCCCGTAAAGGCATCGTCACCCCCGAGATGGAATACGTGGCCATCCGCGAGAACCAGAAACAGGGGTGGATGGAGCAGTACCAGACTAATGCCGAGCGCGAAGCGCGCCTGGCCGGCAACAGCTTTGGCGCCAGCATTCCGAAGATCGTCACGCCGGAATTCGTGCGCGACGAGGTGGCCCGCGGCCGCGCCATCATCCCGGCCAACATCAACCACACCGAGCTGGAGCCCATGGCCATCGGCCGTAACTTTCTGGTCAAGATCAACGCCAACATCGGCAACTCGGCCGTCACGTCCAGCATCGAGGAAGAAGTCGAAAAACTGGTCTGGTCCATCCGCTGGGGCGCAGACACGGTCATGGACCTGTCCACCGGCAAGAACATCCACACCACGCGTGACTGGATCGTGCGCAACTCGCCCGTGCCGATTGGCACCGTGCCCATCTACCAGGCGCTGGAAAAGGTGGGCGGCATTGCCGAGGACCTGACCTGGGAAATCTTCCGCGACACGCTGATCGAGCAGGCCGAGCAGGGCGTGGACTACTTCACGGTGCACGCCGGTGTGCGCTTGCCCTTCATCCACCTCACGGCCAACCGTGTCACCGGCATCGTCTCGCGCGGCGGCTCCATCATGGCCAAGTGGTGCATCGCCCACCACAAGGAAAACTTCCTCTACACCCACTTCGACGAGATGAGCGAGATCATGCGTGCTTTTGATGTCAGCTACTCGCTGGGCGATGGCCTGCGCCCCGGTAGTGGTGCCGATGCGAATGATGAAGCGCAGTTTGCCGAGTTGCGCACCTTGGGAGAGTTGACCAAGAAGGCCTGGCAGCAGGACGTGCAAGTCATGATCGAAGGCCCCGGCCACGTGCCCCTGCACATGGTGCAGGCCAACATGACCGAGCAGTTGAAGCACTGCGACGAGGCACCGTTCTACACCCTGGGCCCGCTAACCACCGACATTGCGCCGGGCTACGACCACATCACCAGTGGCATCGGCGCGGCCATGATCGGCTGGTTCGGCACCGCCATGCTGTGCTACGTCACACCCAAGGAACACCTGGGCCTGCCGGACCGCGAGGATGTGAAGACCGGCATCATCACCTACAAAATTGCCGCCCACGTGGCCGATGTGGCCAAGGGCCACCCCGGTGTGCGGGCGCGCGACGACGCTTTGTCGAAGGCGCGCTTCGAGTTCCGCTGGATGGACCAGTTCAATCTCTCGCTGGACCCCGACACCGCGCGCAATTTCCACGACGAGACTCTGCCCAAGGATTCGAGCAAGGTGGCGCATTTCTGCTCCATGTGCGGCCCCAAGTTCTGCTCCATGAAGATCACGCAGGAGGTGCGTGAGTACGCCAAGAACCTGGGCGTGAGCGAGGAGCAGGCACTGCAGTCGGGCATGGATGTCATGTCCGACACGTTCAAAAAAGTGGGGGGTGAAATCTACATCCCCATCAACCAGGCCTGAGGGGCCCGCCAGGAAGCAGGAGAACCGTGATGCGTATTGGAATTGCAGGCGCAGGCCTGTTGGGGCGCCTGCTGGCGCTGGAACTTAGCGGCAAGGGGCATCAAGTCGAGGTGCTTGACGCAGCACGCGATGCCGGACCGCGTGAGACTTCGGGCACCGAGGGGGCGGCGTGGACCGCCGCCGGCATGCTAAGCCCGGTGGCCGAATTGGACCGGGGCAACGAGGACGTGTTCCGCCTGGGGCTGCGCTCCTGTGCGCTGTGGCCCGCCATTGCGCAGGCAATAGGCATGCCCGGTGTCTGCCATTTCGACGGCAGCCTGCTGGTGGCGCACCGTTCGGACGCGGGTGCCGCCCAGCGCCTGGTGGGCCTGCTGCAGGCCAAAGCCGACGCGGGCTACCAACCCGAAGCGCTGTCGGTAGATGCTCTGGCAGCGCTGGAGCCCAGCGTGCATGGCCCCACGCTGGCGTGGCGCTTGCCCAGTGAAGGCTATGTGGAAGTGCACAACACGCTGCAGGCCCTGCACGCGCAGGGCAGTCGCCAGGGCGTGCAATGGCACTGGGGCTGTCCGGTGCAGACCGTGCTGGACGGCCAGTTGCACTACACCCAGGACGGGCAGCAAAAGTCGCAGCGCTTTGACCATGTGTTCGATGTACGCGGCGTGGGCGCCCGGCCCCAACTGCCGGTGCGTGGCGTGCGCGGTGAGATTTTTCTGCTGCACGCCCCGGAGGTTTCGCTCTCGCGCCCCTTGCGCCTCATGCACCCGCGCCACAGCGTGTACATCGTGCCGCGCCCGGACCGCTACTTTGTGGTCGGTGCCAGCGAGATCGAGAGCGAAGACCGCTCTCCCGTGTCCCTGCGCAGCACGTTGGAGCTGCTCAGCGCCGCGCACAGCGCCATTCCCGCGCTGGCCGAGGCGCGCGTCATCCACACGGAAAGCAATTTGCGCCCGGCGCTGCCGGACAACCTGCCGCTGCTGTCGCAGGAGCGCGACGTTACCCGCATCAACGGCCTGTACCGCCATGGCTGGCTCATTGCCCCGGCCATCGTCGAAGAGGCGCTGGCGCAGGAGTTACGGGCATGAGCACCACCGAGATTGCACCACTCACACGCCAGCTGCTCGTCAATGGCGCGGCGCAGTGCTCCAGCGCGCGCACGTTGGCCCAGTGGGTGCAGCAGCAGGGTCTGGCACCCGAGGCCGTGGCCACCGCCGTCAATGGTCAGTTTGTGCAGCGCGACCTGCGCAGCCAGCGTGTGCTGGCCGACGGCGACGCGATTGTGACCTTTCAACCCATCGTAGGAGGCTAAGGCCGTGGACGATATGACCGACAACTGGAGCATTGGCGGGCGCACCCTGCAGAGCCGTTTCTTTCTGGGTACCGCCGGCTACCCCTCGCCCGCGGTGCTGCAAGAGTCCATTGCCGCATCCGGCGCGCAGGTGGTCACCGTGGGCCTGCGCAGGCAGTTGGCACATGGCGCTGCGGCCAGCGATTTCTTTGGCTTGGTCAAGGCCTCCGGCGCGCACCTGCTGCCCAACACCGCTGGCTGCCGCACCGCGCGTGAAGCCATCACGCTGGCGCAGATGGCGCGCGAGCTGTTTGACACGCACTGGATCAAGCTCGAAGTGGTGGGCGACGCCCACACCCTGCAGCCCGATCCGTTCGAGCTGGTGCAGGCCGCTGCCCAATTGGTCAAGGACGGCTTTGAGGTCTTCCCCTACTGCACCGACGACCTGGTGAGCTGCCAACGCCTGTTGGATGTGGGCTGCAAGATCCTGATGCCCTGGGGCGCGCCCATCGGCTCCGGCCAGGGCCTGGTCAACCCCGGCGCCCTGCGCACGCTGCGTGCGCGCCTGCCTGGCGTGCCGCTGATCGTGGACGCCGGCATCGGCTCGCCCATGGATGCGGTGCAGGCCATGGAGCTGGGGCTGGATGGCGTGCTGCTCAACACCGCCGTGGCCCAGGCAGTGGACCCGGTGCGCATGGCGCGCGCCTTCCGGCTGGGCATTGAGGCCGGGCGCCTGGCGTTTGAATCGGGTGTCATGGCCCAGCAGGACATGGCCGTGGCATCCACGCCGGTGGCGGGTTACCCGATATTGCTATGAATTCAGTAGCTGTTCAAGCAGATTCCACGAGGGCTAACGGCCTATTTGAGTCACAACCATCTGGCCGGACGGATGTGCGGCGACCGATTGTCTGGAGCATCGCCGGCTCCGACAGCGGCGCCGGCGCCGGTCTGCAGGCCGACCTCAAGGCGCTGGCTGCCTTTGGCCTGCACGCCTGCACGGCCGTGGCCGCCATCACCGCGCAGAACTCGGTGGCCGTCACGCGCGTAGAGCCGGTCAGCCCGGAGCTGCTGGACGCGCAACTGGCAGCGCTGGCGCAAGACATGCCCCCCGCGGCCATCAAGACCGGGCTGCTGGGCAGCGTGGACAACCTGCGCGTGGTCTGCCGCTGGGTGGATCGCCTGCGTGCACAAGGCCAGACCGTGGCGCTGGTCGTGGACCCGGTGCTGGGCTCCACCACCGGTGCCGGCTTTGCCGACGATGCGCTGGTGCAGGCCTATGCGGCCGAACTGCTGCCACGCGCCACGCTGGTCACGCCCAACCAGGCCGAGGCGCAGCGCCTGGGGCTGGCGGTCGGTCAGGCGCACGGCGGCGTGTCGGTGGTCATCACCGGGGGCGATGCGCCGGGTGACGATGGCCTGGCGCGCGACTGGTTCAGCAGCCCGCAGGCCACCGGCTGGCTGACCCTGCCGCGCGTGGACACCCCGCACCACCACGGCACCGGCTGCACCTTCGCATCGAGTGCCGCCGCCGCGCTCGCCAGTGGCTACTGCGTGGCCGATGCGGTTGTGCTGGCCAAGATGGCGACCACCCACGCGTTGCGCCATGCCTATGCGGCGGGCGCGGGCGCCGGCCCGGTCTGCGCGCAGCCGGACTTTGCCCAGCACGCGATGAATTTGCCTGCGCTGTCGGCTCTACTTGATGCGGCGGCCTTTCCCGCGCTGAGCCACGCCGACCTGGGCGTCTATGCCGTGGTCGATAGTGCCGCCTGGGTGCGCCGCGTGCTGGACAGTGGCATCCGCACCGTGCAACTGCGCATCAAGGATGCCGCAGACCCCACGCTGGAGGCGCAGGTGCGCGAGTCCATCGCTGTGGCCAACGCAACGCCCGGCGCACAACTCTTCATCAACGACCACTGGCAACTCGCGCTGCGCCTGGGCGCCTATGGCGTGCATGTGGGTCAGGAAGACCTGGACCAGGTCGACCTGAATGCGCTGCGCCAGGCCGGCGTGCGACTGGGCATCAGCACCCACAGTTACTGGGAGGTGGCCCGCGCCTGGGCGCAGCGCCCGAGCTACATTGCCTGTGGCCCGATCTTCGCCACACAGAGCAAAGATATGCCGTGGATTCCGCAGGGGCTGGACAACTTGCGCTACTGGGCAGGTGTGCTGCCACTGCCGGTGGTGGGCATTGCGGGCATTGACACGCGCACCATGGCCGAAGTGGCGGCGCAGGGTGTGGCTGGCGCCGCGGTAATCACGGCCATCACGCGCGCGGCGGACCCGGACGGCGCGTGCCGCCAATTGATGGCGGAGTTTGAACGCGGGCGCGGCCTGGCGCGTGATGCCTTGCCTGTTCGGGCGCGGCCGACGCTGTAAGACCGTGTGGCTGGCCGGGCCTGTGTCGACCCACTAAGATGGCGCGTTCCATCGCAAAGGAGTGATTCGCACATGGCTGCCAGTCTTGGAGCGAGGGCCACGATCCTGTTGCTGCGCCTGATCCGGCGCAAGCGCATCTATGCGTCCAAGCAGGGGCTGGAGCAGGGCATCCGGCAAACGCGCCAGGCCGGGCCGGCGCGACCGCCGATGAAACTGGCGCGCGACCTGCACATCGCGCAGGAGACATTCGTCGGGCAGGAGGTTTACCGCCTGCGCTCGAAGAGTCGCACGCAGACTCCGGCGCGCATCCTGTACTTCCATGGCGGTGCCTATGTGCGCCCCATCACCGCGTTTCATTGGCGCTTTCTGGCGGCGCTGGCGCATGCCACCGGCGGCGAGCTGGTTGTGCCCTTGTATCCGCTGGCGCCGGAAAGCCACGGTCTTGCGGCCCTGGACTTTGCCCTGCAGGTGCACCAACGGGAGTCCGCGCAATCCGAGCACCTGTTCCTGATGGACGATTCCGCAGGTGGCGGGCTGGCCCTGGCCGTGGCGGCGGCCTTGCGTGACCAGGGCACGGTGGCCGCACGGCGCCTCATCCTGCTCACGCCATGGGTAGACGTGGAACTGCCGCACCCGGATGCGCCGGGCATCGAACCGCACGACCCCATGCTGGCCGTTGTCGGCGCCCGGCTGGCGGGGCAGATGTATGCGGGCGGCTTGCCCACGTCGCACCCCGCCATCAGCCCCATGCACGGCGCGCTGCACGGGCTGCCGCCCATGACGCTGTTTGCCGCCGGGCGCGACATCCTGGGACCGGACGCGATCGCCTTTGCCGCCAAGGCGCAGGCCCACGGCTGCGAGGTGGATTTGCGTGTGGAACCCGACATGGTCCACGTTTGGCCGCTGCTGGGCTTTGCCGAGTCACGCAAGGCGGTTGCCGACATGGCGGCGGCCATCCACGCCGCGCTGTCGGATTAGCGCGTGGTTTGCGCCTCGGCCAAAGCGGCCAGCGCGTCCTCCTGCCAGAACGTGGCCGCCGCGTAAAACCCCTCCCATACGCAACCGTTGCAGCCGCGCCCGCAGCAGGTGGTGGGCAGGGGTGGCGGTGGGCGCAGCACAACCCCTGCGGCCAGTGCATGCTGCACCAGATCGTGGAACATGGCCAGGGGCTCATGGCCGGTTGGCGGTGAAGGAGGGGGCATGGGGTTGGTAGAGGGTGGCGAACTTCGGTGCGGCGGGTTGGCACTTTAGCAGTTGCGCCGGAGCGGGCGGGCAGACAGGCTGGGCGGAATCGGTCACTGATGCGGCGTCAGGTCTGCCAGAATATCGATATCCGTTCAACACGGCGTGAAGACAGCACATCGAGGCTGCAAGCCACTTCCAGGGGGATTTGATGACCAAGTTATGGAGCAGCGGCGGTTTTATTGAGCACTTTTTGGTGCTCTGGACATTACGTTAATCCGTATGGGACACGGTTTTTGGATCACCAGGGAACGCCCGATTTCAAAGGAGGAGTGGCGTGCGTTTGTCGCTAGTCGGTCAGACTTGAGCCTCCCGAATGTATCGTTTGGAGAAATTCCTGATGGCGGCGCTGCTAAACCAAACCTTCCAGAATTCGCGTGGTGGGCGGGGCGCATGCCGGTCAAGGTACTGTTTTCTGCAAGCGGCATCTTCATTGAAGAAGGAGGCGTCGACACTGCTGCTTTCGCGGTGGAGTGCGCGGCGCAACTCGGCGGCACGGCGCAGGAGGCATAGTGGTACTGCGGATTAACAGGTCATTCCAGAGCCGACCGCCCATGGCGTCGGCTGAATTTCGACGTTGGGCGTCATAGAACCGCGGGGACGATGTGACATGAAGCGAAAGCTCCTTGACGAGGTACTCTCTCAGCGCCCGACTGTGCCGCTGTACCACTACACGCAGCAAAATGGATTCTTGGGGATCATTCAAGGTGCGGAGATATGGGCAACTCATACCCAGTACCTCAATGACTTGCGCGAGTATCTGCACGCTGTTGACATGGTTCGAGACCAAATCAGGGCTATTCAAGCATTTGGCGACCCTAGCCTTCGCCAGATTCTTCAAGAGATGGAGGCCGGCCTGGATGGAATCGAGAGCATGAACGTTTGTGTCTGCTCATTCTCTGAGGAGCGCGATTCACTGTCTCAGTGGCGCGCATATGGTGCGAGTTCCTCTGGTTTTGCAATTGGTTTCTCCGGTAGCTTTATTGGGGAGGTTGCAGACCGCGAGAACTGGTTCTTTGCTCCTTGCATATACGACCCAAGAAAACAGAGCGAGCTTATAAGTGCGCTAGTTCAGGAGGTCATTGAGCAGAATGTTGCTCGGGAAAAGTCAAGCGCAAAAGAGGAAATTCGATTGCCTCCAGGCGGAAACCTGAATGCATACTTGCACCGATACGCGCCAATTTTGAAGGGCCACTCGTTTCGCGAAGAAAAGGAGTGGAGGCTAATATCACGCCCTCTGATGTGTTCGTCTAAGGCATTCGAGTTTCGCGCGGGCAACTCGATGCTAATTCCATACTACAAGCTTAGACTTGGTGCCGATCCCGCTGCCCTCAAGATTAAGGAGGTCGTTGTTGGCCCAACGCCCCATCCCCATCAGTCTGCCATGTCGGCCCGAAGTTTCTTGGTTCGTCACTCGCTCAGAGACGTCGAGGTTGTTCCGTCAGCGGTTCCGTATCGCAGTTGGTAATCAGACTGGCCCTTCTTTATTCATGCAGCCAATGACGCCCAACCCTGCGGTCAACACGGACGCCCCGCCGAAAAGCCGGCGGCGCGCCGGTTACCTTGAACGTTGAATCTGTCGCTTAGACCTGTGTCAAGTTCCCGCGGCTGGCCGACATTGATCCGCCCCTTGACCATTTGGGGACCATTCAACATGCCAAATCATTTGTTCGTCTACGGCACCCTAGCCCCCGGCCGCTCTAACGCCCATGTACTGGCTGACGTGCCCGGCACCTGGCAACCTGCGCAAGTGCGCGGCACGGTGCACGACGTCACTTGGGGGCCGGCGGCGGGGTATCCGGGTCTGGTGCTGGATGTGAACGGTGGCGTGGTGTCGGGGCTGGTGCTCACGTCGGATGCACTCCCCGCGCACTGGGCGCGTCTCGACGCCTTCGAAGGCGAGGGCTATGCCCGCGTGCCGGTGCGTGTCAGGCTGGAGGACGGCTCAGCGGTGCAGGCGTTTGTCTACGTGCTCAGTGCGCTGGGCCTGCAGCGCTAGCGGACGTTTCCGCATCCAGTGACGCGATGCACGCCGCCATCTGTTGCCGGCAGCGCTCCATCAACGCCGGCATGTCATCCAGCGTCAACCCTGCAGAGGGAATCGGCGGCAGCGCGCGGATGAGCAGCCTGCCGCTGTGCCAGCGGTTCAGTTGCATGCTGTTGATGTAGGTGTTGGCGCACAGCGGCACGATGGGTACGCCGGCGGTGATGGCCATCTGGAAGGCGCCCTTCTTGAACGGCAGCAGGCCCTGGCCGTGGTTGCGCGTGCCCTCGGGGAAGACCCAGATCGACGTATTGTTCTGCTGCAGCGTGGCGGTGGTCTGCAGCATGGCCTGTTTGGCCTTGGCGGCGTTGCCGCGGTCGATCAGCACATTGCCGGCCAGCCAGTAGATCTGCCCAAAGATTGGAATCCAGCGCAGGCTTTTCTTGCCCAGCGTCACGGTGCGGGGCGGCACGGCGCAGCCGAAGATGAATAAATCAAAATTGGACTGGTGGTTGGCCACGATCACGCATGGGCGGCCGAGCGTTTGCAGCGCCTCGTCCTGCAACTGCAGGTCCAGGCCCAGGAAACGCAGCGCGGGTAACGAGTAGACACGACCGCAGCGCCGGCTGTTGTCAGTGCTGAAGGGGTGCAGGAACACGATGACCAGGTTGATGGCGCCGGCCACCAGAAAGTGGACGCCCAGCAGGAGAAGGCGCAGGGAATGGAGCATGGGTGAGAAGCTGCAGACGGGGATACGGGCCATTTGCCGGTTGGGGAGTGTAGGGCCGGCCGGAGTCTGTCACAATTGACGTTTACGTAAACGTCAACTATTGTTATTGACGCTCACTTTAATCAGTTGAGGACAGAGCTAAAGGTCTGTCCCGCAATATTTTCGTAAACCAGGAGAACACAGCATGTCGGATTCCATCGTCATCGTCGGCGCCGCCCGCACCCCCATGGGCGCATTCCAGGGCGACTTTTCCAGCCTCGCAGCCCATGACCTGGGTGGCGCGGCCATCAAGGCGGCGGTTGCCCGCGCTGGCATTGCGCCCGAGCTGGTGACCGAAGTCCTGTTCGGCAACTGCCTGATGGCAGGCCAGGGCCAGGCGCCTGCACGCCAGGCCGGTTTCAAGGGCGGCCTGCCCAAGAGCGCGGGTGCCGTCACGCTGTCCAAAATGTGCGGCTCCGCCATGCGCGCGGCCATGTTTGCCAACGACATGCTGATCGCCGGCAGCCACGAGGTGCTGGTGGCCGGCGGCATGGAGAGCATGACCAACGCGCCCTACCTGCTGCCCAAGGCGCGCGGCGGTTACCGCATCGGCCACGACCGCATTTTTGACCACATGATGCTCGACGGCCTGGAAGACGCCTACGAGGCCGGCCGCTCCATGGGCACATTCGGAGAAGACTGTGCCGCCAAATACAGCTTCACCCGCGCCGAGCAGGACGCCTTTGCCACCGCCAGCGTGCAGCGCGCCAAGGCGGCTACCGAATCGGGCGCCTTTGCGGCCGAGATCACACCCGTCACGGTCAAGGGCCGTGGTGGCGAGGTCGTGGTGTCCATCGACGAAGGCCCGGGCAAGGTCAAGCTGGACAAGATCCCCACGCTGAAGCCTGCCTTCAAGAAGGACGGCACCATCACTGCAGCATCGAGCTCCAGCATCAACGACGGTGCCGCCGCACTGGTAATGATGAAGGCAAGTACCGCCGCCAAGCTGGGCTGCAAGCCGCTGGCCCGCATCGTCGCGCACGCCACGCACGCGCAGGAACCCGAGTGGTTTGCCACCGCCCCGGTGGGTGCCACGCAAAAGGCGCTGGCCAAGGCCGGCTGGGCCGTCGGCGATGTGGACCTGTGGGAAGTGAACGAAGCCTTTGCCGTCGTGCCCATGGCACTGATGAAGGAACTGAACGTGCCGCACGACAAGGTGAATGTCAACGGCGGCGCCTGCGCGCTGGGCCACCCCATTGGCGCATCTGGTGCCCGCATCATGGTCACGCTGATGTATGCGCTGCAGGCGCGGGGCCTAAAAAAAGGCCTGGCCACGCTGTGCATTGGTGGCGGCGAGGCGACGGCGGTGGCGCTGGAAATGCTCTAATAGACCCAGCCTCGCTTGGGGAGCAAGCGGGGCGTTTAATCGGGTTTATATGAGGACCACCCATGCGATTCAACGTGAAGCTTGTACTGTCTGCCATCGTCCCGTCGGTGCTTTTCGTGGTCGGGCTGATCGTCAGTATCGGTGGGTTGGTTCACACCACGAACCAGTTTGACCATTACATCAAGACGGAGCAGCGCCTGAGCATCGACTTGTCGGAGATGTATGCGCAGGGGCTGCAGATGGGGCAAGCGCTGCGCAACATCGTGCTGGATCCCACCAACCCCAAGGCGGTAGACAACTTCAATGCCGCGCGCGGGGCCTATGACAAAGCTTTTGCCGATGCTTCCGGCGTAGCGGCGGGAACCTCTCTTGAGGCGGGCATCCAGCGGCTGCCGCCCTTGCGCCTTGTCCATGCACAGGCGCAGGAACGGGTCCTGGCATTGGCGCAGAGCCATTCGGAAGAGACCGTCACATTCCTCAACACGAAGGAAACGCCAGCCTGGCGGGAGCTGCGTGGCGCCTTGCTTAAGCAGATTGACGAAACGGGCAAGGCATCGGCACAGGCTCGAACGGACGTCAACCAGCGGGCGGATTTCGCCATTTTGTTGGCGGTGGTGTTGGCTGGCGTGGCCGTCCTCGTGTCGGTGGGGGCTACGCTGTACATGAAGCGCACAGTCAACCGGGAACTGGGCGGTGACCCGGAGGATGCCCGTGCGTCGATTTCCAGGATTGCCGAAGGCGATCTCTCTTATGAGCTCACCCGTTCGTCCTCGGAGGGGAGCCTGATGGCCGGCCTGGTGCGCATGCAGGAAGCGTTGCGCAAGCTGGTGGGGGAAGTGCGCCATTCCACCGACAGCATCACCACGGCTAGCGACGAAATTGCCCTCGGCAGCCAGGACCTGAGCAGCCGCACCGAGCGCACGGCGGCCAACCTGCAGGAAGCGGCCGCCTCGCTGGAGCAACTGACCGGAACCGTGGGGCATTCTGCCGAGTCGTCCCGCGAGGCCAACGGCCTGGCGTCGTCGGCGGCAGACATCGCTACACGGGGCGGCACGATGGTGGCGCAGGTGGTTGCCACCATGGACGAGATCAACACCAGTTCCCACAAGATTGCGGACATCATCACGGTGATCGATGGCATCGCCTTTCAAACCAATATTCTGGCGTTGAACGCGGCCGTCGAGGCGGCGCGGGCGGGTGAGCAGGGCCGTGGCTTTGCCGTGGTGGCGTCCGAGGTGCGCAGCTTGGCGGGGCGTTCGTCCGATGCTGCCAAGGAAATTCGCAACCTGATTGGTGCCAGCGTGGACCGGGTGGAAGCCGGGACCCGGCTGGTGTCCGACGCCGGCCAGACCATGGGCGAAATCGTCAGCGCCGTGCAGCGCGTGGCCGACCTCATCGGAGGCGTGACAACGACCATTTCCCGCCAGAGTGCGGACATTGGCGACGTTCACACCTCGGTGGAGCAGCTCGACCAGATGACGCAACAAAATGCCGCGCTAGTCGAAGAGTCCACGGCGGCGGCCATGAGCCTGCGCGATCAGGCCCAGCACCTGAAGCAACTGGTGGGAGCTTTCACCCTTTGAGTGCTATAAATTCAGGAGCTGTTTGCACAGTTTTTACAAGGGCTGGAGGCTGATTTGGCTATGAATATTCTCGTCATCGGTGCATCCCGCGGCATTGGCCTGGAACTGGTGCGCCAGTACCTGGAGGTGGGCGAGCGCGTCATTGCCACGGTGCGCGACGATGCGGCGCTGGAGCGTTTGCGCGTGCTGGGGGCGGTGCCGCTGAAACTGGACGTGGCCAACCCCGCCAGCATCAGCGGTCTGGCTTGGCAGCTCGATGGCGAGAAGATCGACATTGCGGTCTATGTGGCCGGCGTCATGAGCCACGGCAATGCCCTGGTGCCCCCCACCCAACCGGACTTTGACCTCGTGATGCACACCAATGTGCTGGGCGCCATGCAGGCCATTCCCCAGGTGGCGCCGTTGGTGGAGGCCGCGCAAGGAAGCTTTGCCTTCATCAGCAGCGACATGGGGCGCCTGACCGGGGTAGCCTCCAGCCACAGCTGGACCTACCGCGCCAGCAAGGCGGCGCTGAACATGGCCGTGGCTGCGGCGCGGCATGATTACCCCCAGGCCATTCTGGTGGCGCTGTCACCCGGCTGGGTACAGACCGATATGGGTGGCCGCGACGCACCATTGACCGTGCACGACAGTGTGGTCGCCATGTGCGGCACACTGGCCCGCCTCACACCGGCCGATAGCGGCCGCTTCTTCGGCATCGATGGTCAGCCCATGGCGGGCTGGTAAATCCATAAAAACACAGGAGATCTTGACTATGTTGTTGACCCAAGACCAGGAAATGGTGCGCGACGCGGTGCGTGCGTTTGCCCAGGCCGAACTCTGGCCCAACGCCGCCCGGTGGGACAAGGAACACCACTTTCCCAAGGCCGCCCATCAGGGGCTGGCTGCGCTGGGTGCCTACGGCATCTGCGTGCCCGAGGAACTGGGCGGCGCCGGGCTGGACTACCTGACGCTGGCCCTGGTGCTGGAAGAGATTGCCGCGGGTGACGGCGGCACCAGTACCGTCATCAGCGTCACCAATTGTCCGGTCAACGCCATCCTGATGAAATACGGAAACGCGCAGCAAAAGAAGCAGTGGCTCGAACCATTGGCGCAGGGCAAGCTGCTGGGCGCCTTCTGCCTGACCGAGCCGCATGTGGGCAGCGATGCCTCCAGCCTGCGTACAACCGCCGTGCTGGAGGGCGATCACTACACCATCAACGGCGTCAAGCAGTTCATCACCAGCGGTAAGAATGGCGATGTGGCCATTGTGATTGCCGTCACCGACAAGGGCGCTGGCAAGCGGGGCATGAGCGCCTTCCTGGTGCCCACCAACGCGCCGGGTTACGTGGTGGCGCGCATCGAGGACAAGCTCGGCCAGCACTCCAGCGACACGGCCCAGATCAATTTCGACAACTGCCGCGTGCCCGTGGAGAACCTGATCGGCCGCGAGGGCGAGGGCTACGGCATTGCCCTGGGTGGGCTGGAGGGCGGGCGCATCGGCATTGCCGCGCAAAGTGTGGGCATGGCGCGCAGCGCGCTGGACGTGGCCGTGGCCTACGCCAAGGACCGCCAGAGCTTTGGCACCGCCATCTTCAACCACCAGGCCGTGGGTTTTCGCGTGGCCGAATGCGCCACGCAGATCGAGGCGGCACGCCAACTGATCTGGCACGCAGCCTCGTTGCGCGATGCCGGTCGACCCTGCCTGAAAGAGGCCGCCATGGCCAAGCTGTTCGCCAGCGAGATGGCCGAGCGTGTGTGCAGCGCCGCCATCCAGACGCTGGGCGGCTATGGTTATGTCAGCGATTTTCCGCTGGAGCGCATCTACCGCGACGTGCGTGTTTGCCAGATTTACGAAGGCACCAGCGACGTGCAGAAAATCATCATCCAGCGCGCGCTGGCGGCTTGACAAAAAAGGAGACCCGTATGCCCATTACCAAATCGTCCCGCGACCTCGTCGACGAGGCCATGGAAGAAATCCGCACCTACCCCGTTGCCGACGTGGTGGCCCGCCTGGGCGACCCGAAAACGCAGCTCGTGGACATCCGCGACGTCCGCGAACTGAGCGACGGCACCGTCGTCGGCGCCTTCCACGCGCCGCGCGGCATGCTGGAGTTCTGGGTGGACCCGGGCTCGCCCTACTACAAACCCATCTTCGGCGACGATGCCAAGGAATACATCCTGTTTTGCGGTGCCGGCTGGCGCAGCGCGCTCACCGTCAAGGCGCTGCAGGACATGGGCATGACCAATGTGGCCCACATCGAAGGCGGTTACACCGAATGGGTCAAACAGGGTGCCCCCACCGAGACGTTGGAAGCGCAAAAGGCCCGTCGCGCGGCCAAGGGTTAATCCGCCGCGCGGGGTGGAGTGGGTAGCGCCACCGCGCGCAGACAGAACGCCTGGATCGCGGCGATCAGCGGACCGCCGGCCAGCGGGTCCTGCCCATGCTGCGGCGACAGCGGGCCGGTCAGGGATTCGGCAATCACTCCCACCAGGGCGGCAGCGCTGACGCTGGGCACCTGCTCGGCGAACTCACCGGTACGCATGCCTTGCTCCACCAGCCCCACAAACACCTCGGCATAGGCCTGGCGGTAGCGCAGGCGCTGGGCGTCCACCAGCGCATCGACCGGCTCGGCAATCAGCGCAAAGGCCAGGCGCGGGTTGCGCAGGGCGCGTTCGGCAAAGGCGGCGATGGCGTGCTGCAGGCGCTCGCTGGCGCTGCCTGCGCCCTGCGCGGTGTCGCGCACCACGGCCACCTCTTTCTCGGTGGCGATGCGAAACACCTCGGCGCACAACTGGGCCTTGGATTCAAAATGCTTGTAGACCGCCCCGGTGGCAATGCCGGCCTGGGCCGCTACGCCGGCCATCGTCAGCGCGCCAAAGCCGCCGCTACTGACCATCGCCAGCGCGGCATCGACCAGGCGCTGGCGCACTTCGGCCTTGCGGGCTTGGGTTTTTTCGGTGGACCGGTATGCCATGGGTCGTCGTTGGGCGCTGGGGTAAATCGGTGTCGGCTGGATTAGCTATTGTATTGATAGCTTATAACGCATATTTGACGAGGGCTGGAGGGTATCTTGATGCCAAACGCAGGCTTGAATTCTGAGCGGGCGTTGACAGGCGGATGATGCTGTGGTGTACTTCGGCCAATAGTGTGAATATTGATTCATTTGTTTGTGCCGCACCGGTTCTGGGCCGGCACCGCGTTACGCCAGGAGACCCCATGCTGCAAACCACCGCCCCCGCCACTGCCGTGGCAGCCTCCATCGGCCATCTGGCCGAAACCCACGTCGTGGAGAACCAGCCGCCGCATTTGCGTAACACCAACCTGTACCAGCAGGACGCGGCCCTGCGCGAAGCCGTGGCGCGCGAAGGCGCGAGCTGGGCCGAAGCCGACCTGCAGGCCTTTGGCGCGCTTACCGGCTCGGCCGAACTGATCGAATTGGGCTTCCAGGCCAACGAGAACAAGCCCGTGCTCTACACGCACGACAACTACGGGCACCGCATTGACGAGGTGCGTTTCCACCCCGCGTACCACCGGTTGATGCAGATCTCGCTGGAAAACGGTCTGCACGCCTCCCACTGGCGTCAGCCGGGTCCGGGTGCGCATGTGGCGCGGGCCGCCAAGTTTTACCTGCAGGCGCAGGTGGAGGCTGCCCACGGCTGTCCGGTGACCATGACCTCGGCCGTCGTTCCCGCCCTGTTGCAGCAGCCGGACCTCGCCGCGCAATGGCTGCCCAAGATCACCGCGCTCGGCTATGACCACCGCAACATCCCCATGGAGCAAAAGTCTGCGATCACCGTCGGCATGGCGATGACGGAAAAGCAGGGCGGATCCGACGTGCGCGCCAACACCGTGCGCGCGCATGCATTGGGCGCGGGCGGCCCCGGCCAGGCCTACGAACTGGTGGGCCACAAGTACTTTGTGTCGGCCCCGATGTGTGATGCCTTCCTGGTGCTGGCGCAGACCGAGTCCGGCCTGTCCTGCTTCTGGCTGCCGCGCTGGCGCCCGGATGGCACCAAGAACCCCATGCAAATCCAGCGCCTGAAGAACAAGATGGGCAATGTGGCCAACGCGTCGTGTGAGACCGAGCTGCGCGGCGCCTGGGCACAGATGGTGGGTGCCGAAGGCCGAGGCGTGGCCACCATTCTGAAGATGGTCACGATGACGCGCTTTGACTGCATGGTGGGATCAAGTTCGGGCATGCGCCAGGCCGTGGCGCAGGCACTGCACCACTGCAACTACCGCTCCGCCTTTGGCAAGCGCCTGGTCGAACAACCGTTGATGCAAAACGTGTTGGCCGATCTGGTCATCGAGCACGAGGCCGCGCTGGCGCTGACCATGCGCATTGGTCGCGCGCTGGACGCAGATCCTGCGAACGAGCACGAGAAGCTGCTGGTGCGCGTCGGCACGGCGGTCGGCAAATACTGGATCTGCAAACGCACGCCGGCCCATGCCTATGAGGCGATGGAGTGCATCGGTGGCAGCGGCGTGATGGAAGACTGCATCATGCCGCGCCTGTTCCGCGAATCGCCGGTCAACTCCATCTGGGAGGGCAGTGGCAATGTGCAGTGCCTGGACATGCTGCGCGCCATGAGCCGTAACCCCGGCTCGGTCGAGGCCTACATGGCCGAGGTGCAGGCTGCGTCCGGCGCGGACCGGCGCCTGGACGCCTATGTGGCCCAACTCGGTGCCGAGCTGTCGGACCGCAGTGACATCGAATACCGAGCCCGTGGCATCGTGGAGAAGATGGCGCTGGCCTTGCAGGGCGCCCTGCTGGTACGCCAGGGCCATCCTGCGGTGGCCGATGCCTTCTGTGCCTCGCGCCTGACAGGCGCCAGCAGCGGCCTGACCTTTGGCAACCTGCCACGGGGTGCCGACTGCGCGGCCATCATTGCGCGCGCTACGCCAAAGTTGTCGTAACGGCTTTGGCGCCGCTACCGCGCCTCAGTCTGCGCCGCCAAACAAATCGTTGAATTTTTTGGCGGCATCCGGGGCCGCGCTGGACGTCATTGGTGTGCCCTTGGGATATTCCTCGGCGATCCGGTCTTCCCAATAGGTGGTGGGGTTGGGCGCGCTGCACAGCCGCCGATAGACTTCCGCCGACACGTGCTTGTAGGCCAGGACGGTCTTGTTGTCCCAGTGCAGGTCCAGCTGCTGCGACGCGGGGTCGTAGTCGGCCCTGCGAATGCGCCCGCTGGTGAAGGTCTTGGTCTGCATGGTTGGCTCCTCGGCGGCGTGGCGTTACGCGTGCATCGTCTCCACCATCTGCTGGATGGAGGATGTGATGTCCGGCATGCGAATCAGGTCTGCCACGCGCACCATCTCTCCCACGTCCATGTAGGCATGCAGATGGAAGTACTCGGCGTCTTCCTGGGCCGCAATGTCGAAGGACGCCAGTTCGCGGATGCCTTGGGTTGCCAGGCCTTCGGCCAGGCGCGAGCACAGGTAGCACAGTGCCAGGCGCGTGCGGCGGCTGGTGCTGGTCTGGTCCACCGGCGTCACCAGCACGGAATCAATTTCCTTGACGCCATTGATGATGCTGGGTGGCAGTTCCCAGTCCTGCATCAGCAGACCACCAATTTCGGCCGACGCCAGGCCGAGCTTTTGCTGCTCGACCATGGAGCGCTCCAGCAGGCCCTTGGTCGCAATGGTGAACACGTCCTGTGGCTCCATCAGCGCATAGGTTGCCAGCCGGCCGAGGTAGGACAGCACGATTTGCGTGACCAGCGTGCCGGCATCCTCGATCTTCAGCAATTGCGCCAGTTTGAAACAGAGTTCGCAGGCCAGCGCACTTTCGTTCCACAACACCTGGTAGACCTTCTGCATCTCGGGGCTGCTGGCGCGGAAGGAGTCGTCCAGCATGTACTGCAGGCAAATGCCGCGCACCTTGTTCATGCCGAGAAAGGTCACCGCCTGCCCGATGTTGCCCACAGGATTCTGCAGTGAGTACAGCGGTGAGTTCACGACGGCGAGTACCTTGGCGGCCACTTCGGGTTCACCCATCACGATCTCGCTGAGATCGGCGGACGAGGCATGCGCCAGAAACTCGGCCGACACCAGTTTGTGCAAGGCCTTGGGTGGCCGGGGAACGGTTCGCAGCCTGGCAGCAATGGCCTCCCTGGTTCCTGCTTCCAGCTCGGACGCGCGGACAAATTGGAAAACCTTCAATGCGTCCGGCAGACGGTACTGCCGTGCACGGGTCTGGGTCGGTCGAACGGCGACGACCGGGGCGCTGTTGGTTGGTGCCAGCGCCTTGGGTGGTGTGCGAGGCAACTCGGGTGCCACGGCGGGTGTCGGAACAGGTCGGCTCGGTTTGGACCGCAGCGACAGATAAACCCCAACGGCAATTATCAGAACGAGAATGCCGATCAAAACAGTAGCCACGGTGTCCACTCCAGGAATCGCACGTCACCACCAACTGGCGCGCGCAGTCAAAGCCTAACCCAGTGTATAGGGAAAACCCTTTTTGGATATCAATTGCCCAGCAACCAGTGGCGCAGGCCCTCCGGCATCGGCAAGGACTTCTGCCTGGGGAAATCCAGCCACACCAGGGTCGCGCCGCCGTTGGCGTACACGGTCCCAGTCGGATCATCGGTGCGCAGCAGTTCGTGGTACATATCGAACGACGAGCGGCCGATGGCCCCGACGTAGCTCCTGACCAGCACCTCGCCCGGGTATTCCAGTTGCCGGATGAAATTGCAGAAGACGTTGGCAACCACGAACCCCTCTCCCGTCGGATTGACCGCAAAGCCGCTGTCTTCCATCAGCTGGATGCGGGCGCTTTCCATGTAGCGCAGGTAGAGGGTGTTGTTGACGTGGCCCATGGCGTCCATGTCACCCCAGCGGATGGGGGTGAGCAGGGTGTGCATCAGTCGCTTGTCTTCGGGGACTTCCAGTTTCATGGCGCTCTCGTGATTCGTAAATAGGTTTGTGTTCCCGCACTGTAAACCGGTGTCCGGCGATCACCAACGTGCAAACGGACTATTGGGTACCATGCGGGACAGTCATGCAAGCTGCCCCCGTCGATTCGGGCGACACTGTGGCCCTATTGATTGAAGGGCGGTTCATGCTGGCTGGTGTTGCGTTTGCGTTGGTGGCGGGGGTTATGTGGGGTCTGGTCTTTGTCGGTCCCCTGTTGTTGCCGGAGTACCCGGCCGCGCTGCAGGCGTTTGGTCGCTACCTGGCGTTCGGGTTGATTGCGATACCGCTGGCGTGGCTGGACCGCTCCGAACTGGCGCGCATGACGCGAGCCGACTGGATCGAGGCATTGAAGCTCGCCGCCATTGGCAATGTGCTGTATTACCTGTGCCTGGCCAGTGCCATCCAGCGCGCCGGTGGGCCGCTGCCAACCATGATCATTGGCACGCTACCGGTGGTCATTTCCATTGGTGCCAACCTGCTGAACCACCAGCGGGACGGACGCCTGCCCTGGGGCCGTCTGGCGCCCTGCTTGGCCACGATTCTGGCGGGCATTGCCTGCGTGAACCATGTCGAGATGGCGGCGCTGTCCAGTGACCCCCACGCCGATACCGCGCGCTACGCCAGCGGCGCCCTGTTGGCGACGGTTGCCGTGGCGTGCTGGACCTGGTATCCGCTGCGCAATGCCAACTGGCTGCGTGAGCACCCGGGCCGCAAGCCACGCGCCTGGGCCACGGCCCAGGGGCTGGCAACCCTGCCGCTGGCGGTCACCGGCTATCTGGCCTTCTGGGGGTGGACGGCCGGAACCGGTGACGCGTTTCCCATGCCCTTTGGTCCTCGACCACAGGCCTTTGTCGGGCTGATGCTGGCCATCGGGCTGTTTGCCTCCTGGCTGGGGACCCATTGCTGGAACGAGGCCAGCCAGAGGCTGCCCACCGCGCTGGTGGGACAGTTGATCGTGTTTGAAACCCTGGCCGCCCTGAGCTACGCCTACCTGCTGCGCGGCCAATGGCCGCTGCCGCTGACGCTGGTGGGAGTGGGGCTGCTGCTGGTTGGTGTGGCCTGGGCGGTGCGCATCAAGCCGCAGCACGCTTAAGGTCGTATGTCGGGTGCCGGCGTGGTTGGTACGCCCTGATCCAGCGCGGCCAAGTGTTGCGCTGTCATGGCTTGCTGGAAGCCGGGGCGGTGCCGCAGGCGCGCCCAATAGTCGGCCACTGCGGGGGTGGACTGCGCATCCAGACCCAGATGTCCGGCCAGCATCAGCGCATACGACACCGCCACATCGGCGGCGGTAAAGCGTCCCGCACACAGGTAGTCCTGCTGTTGCACGGCGGCGTCCACCGCGCGCAGGCGCGCCAGGAACCAGCGGCTGTAGTCCTCGGCCACTTGGGGTTGTTTGCGCTCAGGTGGCTCAAAGTGGGTGTAGCGCAGCACCAGGGTTTGCGGAAAGGTCAGGGTGGCGTCGCTCATGTGCAGCCAGTTCAGGTAGCTGCCATAGGCGCTTTCTGTAGGTTGTACATCCAGCATGCCGGGGCTGTGCAGTGCCGCCAGGTACTGGCAGATCGCCGTGGACTCGGTCATGCGCGTGTCGCCATCCAGCATCAGCGGCACGGTGCCCAGCGGGTTCTCCTGCAGGAAGGATCGTGCCAGTGCCCGCGGCGGGAACGGCAGCATGCGCAGGTCGTAGGGAATGCCCAATTCCTCCAGCAGCCACAGGGGGCGGAAGGAGCGGGCGCTGACGCAGTGGTAGAGGGTGATCATGGGGCCTGAGTCTATGCAATCTGGCGAGTGGATATCTGCCATTCAGGGAGCAGATGATGCCAAGGCGGTGGCGCGCTTGCGGAACTCCGCCGGCGACAGCCCGGTCCAGCCCTTGAAGGCGCGGATAAAGCTCTTTTCATTCTGAAAGCCCGATGCCTCGGCCACCTGCTTGATCGGGCGTTCCGATCGGTGCAGCAGTTCCTCGGCGCGGGCGCGGCGCACCTCGTCCTTCAGGCCCTGCAGTGTCGCGCCTTCCTCCTTGAGCTGGCGATGCAGGGTGCGCGGCGAGACATGCAGCAGGGCGGCTAGCGCCTCGGCACTGTGGGTGTGCTGGGCGTGGCTGGTCAGGGTCTGGCGCACGCGCTGCACCAGTAGCCGGTCGCGGCGGTACTGCAGCACGGTCAATGGCAGCGCGTGCTGCAGCATCTGGCGCAGCGCCTTCTCGTCGCGGCGCAGAGGCAGGTTGAGGTACTGCGCATCAAACCGGATGCTGGCCGGACCAGCCTCGAACAGCGTCGGCCCGGTGAACAGCACGGCGTAGGCCGCCTGGTGCGCTGGCGGTGGGAACGGGAATTGGGTTTGCTGCAACGCGATGCGTGAATCCACGAACCAGCAGGCCAGTCCGTGGATATTGCGCAGCACCGACACCAGGCAGAACTCGCGCAGCGCGCCCAGGTCCACCCGTTCGGCGATGGTAATGCTGGCACTGCCACCGGCCACCTGCAGGTTCAATGCAATGTCATCGGTCAGCAGCCTGTGGTGGCGGCACCAGCGCTTGAGGGCCACGCCCAGCGTGGGGGCGGAAATCGAAGCGCGCGCCAGCATGCCGTAACTACCCCAAGGCAGGCGCCGGCTGAACCAGCCCAGGGCTTCATCGTCCAGTTCCTGCATGGCGGCGTCCGAGATCAGCTCCATCTGCAGGGCGGTGATGCGCGCCTGTGGATCGGCTAGCTGGTTTGGCGTGATCTGTGCCTTTTCGAGCGCCTGCTGCGGGTTGATGCCGTAGCGGGCATAGGCCAGCAGAATGGCCCTGACAAAGGCGATGGGTGTTGCGGCAACACCAAGAGTACGTGGCGAGGGGGGGCTGTTGTTGTGGGTTTTTTGCACAGACTGTACTGTGCCTAAAGTTGGCGCAATTTGCAACCTTGGTGTCTGCCGCTGGTGCAACGTCGGCACTATCCTCTGCGACAGAGTTTGTTCCCTGGACCGCCTTCACCACTGGACCCCGCCATGACGCCAAACAACGCGACAACCGCGCCTGCCGAAACTACCCTGTTGACCCACAGCCTGTCCCGCGGCTCGACCGCTGTTCCGCTGATCGAGCAGACTCTGGGTGACTTTTTTGACGCCATGGTCGCACGCCAGCCGGAACACCCGGCGCTGGTCAGCAGGCACCAGGGGCTGCGCTATAGCTACCGCGAGTTGCAGGCTGCCAGCAACCAGTTGGCCAGCGCGCTGCTGGGTCTGGGGTTGGAGCCCGGTGACCGCATCGGCATCTGGTCGCACAACAACGCCCAGTGGGTGTTAATGCAACTTGCCACTGCCAAGGTCGGGCTGATCCTGGTGAATATCAACCCGGCCTACCGGGTGGCCGAGGTCGAGTACGCGCTGAACAAGGTTGGCTGCAAGGCGCTGGTCACCATGCCGCGCTTCAAGACCAGTGACTACCTAGGCATGCTGCGCGAGCTGGCGCCCGAGTTGACCACTGCCCAGCCCGGCGCCCTGCAATCCGCACGCCTGCCCGCTTTGCGTACCGTGGTCTGGATCGACGAGCCCGGCCAGGCCGATGAAGGCAACGAGGTAATGCGCTTCTCCAGCCTGCTCGCGGGTGGCAATGCCGCAGACCCGCGCATCAGCGCGATTGCCAATACGCTGCAGGCCACGCAGCCGATCAACATCCAGTTCACCAGCGGCACGACCGGCTTCCCCAAGGGCGCAACGCTGACCCACCGCAATATCCTGAACAACGGTTTCTTTATCGGCGAGGCCATGCGCCTGACGCCCGCTGACCGCCTGTGCATTCCCGTGCCGCTGTACCACTGCTTTGGCATGGTGCTGGGCAATCTGGCCTGTTTCACGCACGGGGCCACCATCGTGTACCCCAATGACGGCTTTGACGCTCTGTCGGTCCTGCAGACGGTGCAGGACGAGCGCTGCACCGGCCTGCATGGCGTGCCCACCATGTTCATTGCCGAGCTGGAGCACCCGCGTTTTGGCGAATTTGATTTGAAGAGCCTGCGCACCGGCATCATGGCCGGCTCGCCCTGCCCGACCGAGGTCATGAAGCGGGTCGTCAGCGAGATGCACATGGGCGAAGTGACCATCGCCTATGGCATGACCGAAACCAGCCCGGTGAGCTGTCAGAGCAGCACGACCACGCCACTGGAGCGGCGTGTCTCCACCGTGGGTCTGGTGCAACCGCACCTGCAGGTCAAGGTGGTGGATCCGGAGAGTGGGGTCATCGTTCCCGTGGGTGTTTCGGGGGAGCTGTGCACGCAGGGCTATTCGGTGATGCACGGCTACTGGGGCGACCCCGAGAAGACTGCTGAGGCCATCGACGCCGATGGCTGGATGCACACCGGCGACCTGGCCACCATGGACGCGCACGGCTACGTCAACATCGTTGGCCGCATCAAGGACATGGTGATTCGCGGTGGCGAGAACATCTACCCGCGCGAGGTAGAGGAATTTCTGTACCGCCACCCCCAGGTGCAGGACGTGCAGGTGGTTGGCATTCCCGACCAGAAATATGGCGAAGAGTTGTGCGCCTGGGTCATCGTCCGCCCGGGGCAGGCGCTGGACGAAGAATCCATCCGCGCCTTTTGCAAGGGGCAGATTGCGCACTACAAGGTACCCCGCTACATTCGCTTCGTGTCAGAGTTCCCGATGACCGTGACCGGCAAGATCCAGAAGTTCAAGATCCGTGATGAAATGAAACAGCAGCTCGGGCTGCAAGAAGACAAAACCGCCTGAAAGAAGAGTCTCCCATGCCCATCCTCGAAACCCAACTCAATGCCCGCTCTGCGGACTTCCAGGCCAACGCCGCCGCCATGCGCGCGCTGGTGGCCGACCTGAACGCCCAGACCGACAAGGCGGCACAAGGTGGCGGTGACGCTGCCCGCGCCAAACACACGGCACGCGGCAAGCTGCTGCCACGCGACCGCGTGCACAACCTGCTGGACGCCGGAACGCCTTTCCTCGAACTCTCGCCGCTGGCCGCCATGGGCATGTACCCGGACCGCGACGGCACCGACAGCGCCCCCTGCGCCGGTGTCATTGCCGGCATCGGCCGCGTGTCCGGCGTGGACTGCATGATCGTGTGCAACGACGCCACCGTGAAGGGCGGCACCTATTACCCCGTCACCGTCAAAAAGCATTTGCGCGCGCAGGAGATTGCACAGCAGAACCGCCTGCCCTGTATCTACCTGGTGGACTCGGGCGGTGCCAACCTGCCCAACCAGGACGAGGTGTTCCCCGATCGCGAGCACTTTGGCCGCATCTTCTTCAACCAGGCGAACATGAGCGCCGAGGGCATTGCGCAAATCGCCGTGGTCATGGGCTCGTGCACGGCCGGCGGCGCCTATGTGCCGGCCATGAGCGACGAAACCATCATCGTCAAGAACCAGGGCACCATCTTCCTGGGCGGCCCGCCCTTGGTGAAGGCGGCCACCGGTGAGGTGGTGACGGCCGAAGACCTGGGCGGTGGCGACGTGCACACGCGCCTCTCTGGCGTGGCCGACCACCTGGCGCAGAACGACCTGCACGCGTTGTCGCTGGCCCGCACCGCGGTTGCCAATTTGAATCAAAAGAAGCCGCTAGCTCCCGCGCTACGTGCGCCAGTAGCTCCTAAATACGTAGCAGACGAGTTGTACGGCGTGATTCCCACCGACACCCGCAAGCCCTTTGATGTGCGCGAGATCATTGCCCGCATCGTCGACGGCTCCGAGTTCCACGAATTCAAGCCTCGTTACGGCACCACCGTGGTCACCGGGTTTGCCCATATCGAAGGCATGCCGGTGGGCATCATCGCCAACAACGGCATTCTGTTTTCCGAGTCGGCGCTGAAGGCGGCGCACTTCATCGAGCTGTGCTGCCAGCGCAAGATTCCGCTGGTGTTCCTGCAGAACATCACTGGCTTCATGGTCGGGCGCAAGTACGAGAACGAGGGCATTGCCCGCAACGGCGCCAAGATGGTGACTGCTGTGGCCACCGCCAACGTGCCCAAGTTCACCATCATCATCGGCGGCAGCTTTGGCGCCGGCAACTACGGCATGTGCGGGCGCGCCTACTCACCCCGTTTCCTCTGGATGTGGCCCAACGCGCGCATCAGCGTCATGGGCGGCGAGCAGGCTGCCAGCGTGCTGGCCACGGTACGCCGTGACGGCATCGAAGGCAAGGGCGGTGCCTGGTCCAAGGACGAGGAAGAAGCCTTCAAGGCGCCGATCCGCCAGCAGTACGAAGTGCAGGGTCACCCCTACTATGCCACCGCCCGTTTGTGGGACGACGGCATCATCGACCCGGCCGATACCCGCCGCGTGCTGGCACTGGGCCTCAGTGCCACGCTCAACGCGCCCATCCCCGACGTCAAGTTCGGCCTGTTCCGCATGTAAGGACCGATAAAAATGTTTACCAAAATCCTCATTGCCAATCGCGGCGAAATCGCCTGCCGTGTTGCCGCTACCGCGCGCCGTCTGGCGGTCAAGACGGTTGCGGTGTATTCCGATGCCGATGCCGGTGCCAAACACGTCGCCGCCTGCGACGAGGCCATCCACATCGGTGGCAGCGCGCCCAAGGACAGCTACCTGCGCTGGGAGCGCATCATCGAGGCCGCCAAGGCCACCGGCGCCCAGGCCATTCACCCGGGCTATGGCTTTCTGAGCGAGAACGAAGAGTTTGCCCAGGCCTGCGCCAACGCCGGTCTGGTGTTCATTGGCCCGCCGCCCTCGGCGATCAAGGACATGGGCCTGAAGGCCGAGTCCAAGCAACTGATGGAAAAGGCCGGCGTGCCGCTGGTGCCCGGCTACCACGGTGCCAACCAGGACCCGGTGCTGTTGCAGGCCGAGGCTGACCGCATTGGCTACCCCGTGCTGATCAAGGCCAGCGCCGGCGGTGGTGGCAAGGGCATGCGTGCCGTCGATAAGTCCGAGGACTTTGCTGCCGCGCTGGCCAGCTGCAAGCGCGAGGCCATCAACAGCTTTGGTGATGACGCGGTGTTGATCGAAAAATACGTGCAACGCCCGCGCCACATCGAAATCCAGGTGTTTGGCGACACCCTGGGCAATTACGTCTACCTGTTCGAGCGCGACTGCTCGGTGCAGCGCCGCCACCAGAAGGTGCTGGAAGAAGCCCCCGCGCCCGGCATGACGCCCGAGATGCGCGCCCAGATGGGTCTGGCCGCCGTGGCCGCCGCCCGCGCTGTGAACTACGTGGGCGCCGGCACGGTGGAGTTCATCGTCGAGCAGCGCGACAACGGCGTCATGAACTTCTTCTTCATGGAGATGAACACCCGTTTGCAGGTGGAGCACCCGGTCACGGAAGCCATCACCGGCCAGGATCTGGTCGAGTGGCAACTGCGCGTGGCATCCGGCGAGCCGCTGCCGTTGCAGCAGGACGAATTGCGCATCCACGGTCATGCCATCGAGGCCCGCATCTGCGCCGAGAACCCCGACAACAACTTCCTGCCCGCCACCGGCACGCTGCACGTCTATGGCCTGCCGGCCTGCACCACGTTCGAGCGTGCCGACAATGCCGTACGCGTGGACTCCGGCGTGCGCGAGGGCGACACCATCAGCCCGTTCTACGACTCCATGGTGGCCAAGCTCATCGTGCACGGCGCCAACCGCGAACAGGCGCTGGCGCGGCTGGACACGGCGCTGGCACAAACCCACATCGTGGGTCTGGCGACCAATGTGCAGTTCCTGCGGCATGTGACGACCAGTGCCTCGTTCGCCCAGGCGCAACTGGACACGGCGCTGATTCCGCGCGAGTCTGCCGTGCTGTTCAACCAGGAAAAGGTCGGTCTGCAGATGGCGACCGCGGCCATGGTTGCCGACATGCTGGTGAGCGAGCATGCGCTGGCCCAGCGGGCCAATGTCCATGGCTGGATCGACCCCTGGGCGCAGCGCGACGGCTGGCGTTCGCACGGCGCATCCAACCGCGAATTCAAGCTGGAGTTCCACGGCGAGCCCCACACCGCGCTGTTCACCCGCCTGCACGATGGCGGCTTGCAGCTGACGATTGATGGCAACACCGCGGCTCTGCGTTACGCGCCGGTGGCCGGGGGCGCTCTGGATGTGCGCTATGGCGACCTGCGTTCCACCCTGCACCTGTATAAAAAAGGCGAGGTAGCCCACGTATTCACTGCGCAGGGTGCTACACAAATCGTAGCAATCGACGCGCTGGCCCATGCTGGCGAAGTGCATGCCGAAGTCGGCCGCCTGACCGCGCCCATGCCCGGCAAGGTGGTGTCGTTCGCCGTCAAGGCCGGTGATGCAGTCAAGAAGGGCCAGCCTCTGGCCGTCATGGAGGCCATGAAGATGGAGCACACCATTGCCGCCCCGGCGGATGGCACGGTGGCCGAACTGTTGTTCACCCCCGGCGACCAGGTGACTGAGGGCGCCGAGTTGCTCAAACTGACTGTTGCGGCCTGATCCACAGGGGACAGCGTTTGAGCGTTGCTCTCCACTAGACTGCGATCCTTTCCCCATCTGGATCAGGCCATATGCGCATCACGTTTTGCTGTACCGATACCGCGTCCGAGCCCTGGCTGCAGGGTCTGTGTGCGGCGCTGCCGGGCGCGGAAGTTTCCTTGTGGGCGCCTGGCGCACCGATGGCTGACTACGCCGTGGTGTGGGCGCCGCCCCAGCAGTTCTTTGACGAGCAGGTGCAACTCCAGGCCGTATTCAACATCGGCGCCGGCGTCGATGCGCTGCTCAAGCTGCGCCCGCCGCCCCAGGCGCTGATTGTTCGGCTGGACGACGCCGGCATGTCGGTGCAGATGGCCGAGTATGTGTGCCACGCCGTCATCCGCCACTTTCGCGAGTTCGACGCCTATGAGGCCGACACGCGCCAGGGCAAATGGTCGTTCCGCAAACCGCGTGCCCGCGCCGATTTTCCGGTGGGCATCATGGGGCTGGGTGTGCTGGGGGAGCGGGTGGCGCGGTCCCTGACGCAGTTTGAATTTCCGGTCAATGGCTGGAGCCGCTCGCCCAAGGTGGTCGACGGCATGCGCTGCTTTGCCGGTACCGATGGGTTCAAGAATTTTCTGGCCGCCAGTCGTGTGTTGGTCTGCCTGTTGCCACTGACGACCGATACGCGCGACATCATGAACCGTGACAGTCTGTCCCGCCTGCAGGCCGGCGGATACGTCATCAACGTGGCGCGTGGCGCCCATCTGGTGGATGACGATCTGCTGGCGCTGTTGGACAGTGGCCACCTGGTCGGCGCCACATTGGATGTGTTCCGCACCGAGCCACTGCCCACTGAACACCCGTTCTGGACGCACCCGAAGATCACGGTCACGCCGCACACATCTGCGCGGACCTTGCGCAGCGAGAGCATTGCACAGATTGCCGGCAAGATCGCGGCGCTGCAACGCGGAGAGCCTGTGGCCGGTGTGGTTGAGCCAAGTCGGGGATACTGACAAGCGTTTTTTGAAAAGAGAGTCACCATGGATTTGCCCCAACGCGTGAAACTGGTCGAAGTCGGTCCCCGCGACGGCCTGCAGAATGAAAAGCAGCCCGTTCCCGCCGCCGTCAAGATCGAACTGGTGCGCCGCCTGCAGGACGCCGGCCTGAAAGAGATTGAGGTCACCAGCTTTGTCAGTCCGAAGTGGGTGCCGCAGATGGCTGACAACGCCGAGGTCATGGCCGGCATCCAGCGCCAGAGCGGCGTGCGCTACTCGGTGCTGACGCCCAACCTGCAGGGCTTTGAGGCGGCGGTGAAGACGCAGCCCGACGAGATCGTGGTGTTTGGCGCGGCCAGTGAGGCCTTCAGCCAGAAGAACATCAATTGCAGCATTGCCGAGAGCATCGAGCGCTTCCGTCCCGTGGTGCAGGCGGCGCTGGAGGCGGGCATTGCCGTGCGTGGTGCCATGAGCTGCACCGTGGGTTGTCCCTACGAGGGCGATGTGGCGCCCGAGCGAGTCGCCTATTTGGCGGGTCTGCTCAAGGGCATCGGTGTGCAGCGCGTGGATGTGGCCGACACCATCGGCGTGGGCACGCCGCGCAAGGTGCAACGCGCCATCGATGCAGCGCTGCAGCACTTCGACATCGATTCGGTCTCCGGCCATTTCCACGACACCTATGGCCAGGCGCTGTCCAACACGCTGGCGGCGCTGGAGATGGGGGTGTGGAACTTCCAGTCCTCCGTGGCCGGGCTGGGTGGTTGTCCCTATGCCAAGGGTGCGACCGGCAATGTGGCGTCCGAAGACGTGGTCTACCTGCTACAGGGCCTGGGCATCGAGACCGGCGTTGACCTGGACAAGCTGGTCGACGCCGGGAAGTTCATCAGTGACTTTTTGCAGCGCAGGCCCAACTCGCGTGCAGCGACCGCGCTGCTGAACAAGCGAGCGCAGGCATGAGCGCCGCCGGGCCGTCCCAAGGCGCGAAGGCCCCCTTGGGGGGCAGCGACCCACACGCAGTGGGGGAGCGTGGGGGCAATACCTTGCCAGAAGGCGTACAGCGCGTGGCGGCAGCCCTCAGGGCCAAGAACCATCCCCACGCCCCGGTGATGTTGAGTGATGCCGCGCGCACCGCACAGCAGGCGGCCGATGCGCTGGGCATCGCGCTGGGCCAGATTGCCAAGAGCATCATCTTCCGCCGCAAGGAGGACGACGTGGCCGTGCTGGTCATCACCTCCGGCGACCGCCGCGTCGATGAGAAGAAGGTAGAGGCTCTGGTCGGAAAGCTGGGCCGGGCTGATGCCGATTTCGTCAAGGCCAAGACCGGTTTCAGCATTGGTGGTGTGTCGCCTCTGGCGCATGCGCAAGCGCCGGTGACGCTGGTGGATGAGGAACTGTTCCGCTTTGAGGAAATCTGGGCCGCCGCGGGCCATCCGCACGGCGTGTTCAAGCTGCGCCCGCACGATCTGGCCGTGTTGGCCGATGCCCCCACGGCCAATGTCACGCAACAGCCCAAACCCTGAGATGCCCATGACTGCTATTGAAATGCTAGCTGAACGTGCAGCACTGGCGAGGGCTAGCGCCGAAAATGTTCCGTCACCCTGTGTTTCGGTCTGCAGTCTGGACGGTAGCGGCGCCTATTGCGAAGGCTGCCTGCGCAGCCTGGACGAAATCCGCCTCTGGAGCACCAGCACCGACGCAGAGAAGAAGGCAGTCTGGGAACGCATTGAGCAGCGCATCGCACGCCTGGGCACCACACCATGAAACACATCACCTTCTACCTGGACTTCATCTCGCCCTACGCCTGGCTGGCGTTTGAGGAGCTGCCGCAGGCGCTGATGGGCCTGAGCTATTCCGTGACCTACAAGCCGCTGCTGTTTGCGGCCCTGCTCAAGCACCACGGCCAATTGGGCCCGGCGGAGATTCCCGCCAAGCGTGACTGGACCTACCGGCAGGTGCAGTGGCTGGCCCACAGCAAGGGCCGCACGCTGGACATGCCGGCGGCCCACCCGTTCAACCCGTTGGGCCTGTTGCGCCTGGCCATCGCCACCGACGCACAAGGCAAACCGAACCGCTACGTCTGCGAGACCGTGTTCAAGCACGTGTGGGTGGGCGGCCAGGATGCGGCTGACCCGACGCGGCTGGCTAACCTCACGCAGCAGCTCGTTCCGGCGCGCGACCCGGGTGACGAGTCGGTCAAGGCCCAACTCCGGGCACACGCCGACGAGGCCATTGCCAAGGGCGTCTTTGGCGTGCCGGCGCTGGAGGTGGACGGCAAGGTGTTCTGGGGGCTGGATGGCATTCCCATGCTGCGTGCCTATCTGCAGGGCGATTCCTGGTTTGACGGTCCGCGCTGGGACGCGGCGGCCGGCCTGCCCGTGGGACTGGCCCGTAAGTAAACACTGGGGGTTGGCGTGGAAAAATAGGGCATGCCCAGCGCTTTCAACTTCACCGCCTCACCCTTTGACTGCCTGACGCCGGAGCAACGCCGGCTGGTGCAGGACAGTGTCGACATCGCCTACTTCCCGCAAGGCGAGACCATTCTGGACCTGGGTGCACAGCCCAGCCACCTGTTCGTCATCATCAAGGGCTTCGTCCAGCAGTTTGATGGCAACGAGATCATCACCACCTATGGGCCGGACGACACCTTTGATGGCCGGGCCCTGGTGGCCGGCAAGGTCAGCAGCCGCTTCGTGGCGGCCGAAGAGGTGGTCGCCTACCAGTTGGCCAAGCAGGCAGTCAGCGACCTGATTGCTGACAACGCCACCTTTGGCGCGCTGCTGTTCTCCGACCTGTCCAACAAGCTCAACGCCCTGTCAGAGCGGCAAAGCCAGCACGAGCTGCAATCGCTGGCGATGGCGCGGGTCGATGCCGCCTTCATCCATCCACCGCATTTTGTCGATGCCGGCACCAGCATCCTGGACGTCGTGAAGAAGTTCCATGCCCTGCGCATTGGCGCGGTGCTGGTGCGCGATGCGCGCACCGACCCGCCTGCCCTGGGCATCTTCACGACGACCGGACTGCAACGGGCCATTCTGGACGGCACGCCGCTGGACCAGTTGCCGGTGGGGACTCTGGCCAACTTCGCGCTGGTCAAGGTGCGCCCCAGTGACCTGATTGGGGACGCCCTGGCGACCCTGATCAAGCACAAGGTGCACCGCCTGCTGGTGGCGGAGGGCGAGACCATCACCGGTGTGCTGGAGGCCCTGGACCTGTTTGGTTTCCTGTCCAACCAGTCCTACCAGATCAACGAGCAGATCATTGCGGCGCAGGACATCGACGCCCTGAAGGGCGCCGCCGGCCAGATCACGCGGCTGATTGCGCTGCTGCACCGCAATGGCACCAAGGTCAACATGATTGCGCGCCTGGTGCAGGAGCTGAACCTGCGACTGTTCGAGCGGGCCTGGCAGCTCATCGCCCCGCCCGATCTGGTGGCCAATAGCTGCCTGTTCGTCATGGGCAGCGAAGGGCGCGGCGAACAGTTGCTCAAGACCGACCAGGACAACGGCCTGGTGCTGCGTGATGGCTATGCGTGCTCGGTCGATCTGGCCGAGGTGTGCCAGCGTTTCTCGGCTGCGCTGGCAGACTTCGGCTACCCGGCCTGCCCCGGCAACATCATGGTCAGCAACCCGCACTGGCGCCAGAGCGTGTCGGACTTCAGCCAGATGGTGAGGCTGTGGACGGTCACTGCCAACCCGGACAGCCTGATGGAGCTGGCCATATTTCTGGATGCGCATGCTGTGTGTGGCGACACCATGCTGCTGGAGCAGGTGCGCGCGGCCGTGTTTGAACTGACCGCAGACAACGATGCCATGCTGGCGCGCTTTGCGTCGGCCATCAACTTCTTTGGCAGCAGCCAGGGCTGGTGGAACCGCCTGCTGGCGCTGGGTGACCGGGATGGCGAGCAGCTCGATCTCAAGAAGGTGGGCACTTTCCCGCTGGTGCACGGCATCCGCAGCCTGGCGCTGGCCAACCACCTGACCGAGGTCACCACCGTGGGGCGTATCGAAGCGCTGGCTGCGGCCGGCAAACTGCCGCAAAAGCTGGCCGCCGACCTGATCGACAGCCTGCATTTCTTCATGGGGCTCAAGCTCAAGGTCGGCCTGCAGGAGCTGGACACCGGCCACGCCGTGTCGGGCGGCATCCAGATGGAAAAGCTCAGCAGCCTGGACCGCGACCTGCTGAAGGACACGCTGGGTGTCGTCAAACTCTTCAAGGTGGTGCTCAACCAGCGTTTCCATCTGGAAGCCCTGTAATGGCAGCCGACTTCCCGCTGGCGCACTGGGTCGCCGCCCTCAAGCGCGAGTGGATGCTCTACCACCTGGGTGACCCGCGCTTTCGCTTCATGTGGGACGCGCCGCCGAAGGACGAATGGGTCGCGCTGGATTGCGAGACCACCGGCCTGAACACGCGGACGGACGACATCATTGCCATCGGTGCCGTGCGCATCCGTGGCAACCGCGTCATGACCAGCGAGCGCCTGGAACTGCTGGTGCGCCCCGACAAGCAGCGCATCACCGCCGACAGCGTGCGCGTGCACCGCCTGCGTGCGCAGGACGTGGCCCACGGTGTCAGCGCGGACGAGGCCGTGATGCAGTTAATGCGCTTCATCGGCAGCCGCCCGCTGGTTGGCTACTACCTGGAGTTTGATGTGGCCATGATCAACCGCGTGCTGTTCCCCATTCTGGGCATGGGTCTGCCGCAGGAAAAGATCGAAGTCTCTGGCCTGTACTACGACTACAAATACCAGCAGTTGCCCTCTACAGCGCGGGACCACCCGACCATTGACCTGCGCTTCGACACGCTGATGCGCGATCTCGGTCTGCCACTGTGGCCGGCGCACGATGCGCTCAACGATGCGGTGATGGCGGCGCTGGCTTTCCTGAAGCTGCGCGAATTGCGGCGTTGACCGGGCGAAAAAAACCGGCCCTAAAGCCGGTTCTTTGAACTGCAGTGCAGACTTCAGTAGCGGTTGCCGCCGCCATAGCCGCCACCGCCGCCGCCTTCGCGACGGCCACCGCCACCGAAGCCGCCAGTGCGCGGCTCCATGGGACGGGCTTCATTGACCACCATGTCACGGCCATCGACCGATTTGCCGTGCAGGCCACTGATGGCTGCCTGGGCTTCCGCGTCGCTGGACATTTCCACAAAGCCGAAGCCCTTGGAGCGGCCGCTGTCGCGGTCCATCATGACCTTGGCCGACGAGACGGTGCCGAAGTCAGAGAAGTTTTGATTCAGGGCTTGGTCATCTACCGAGTAGGAGAGGTTGCCGACGTAAAGTTTCTTACCCATTTTGGGATCTTTCAAAAATGCGACCGCGGTTTCAATGAACCACGCGACGCAGGGGGGGGGAATGACGGTCTTGGAGGAGAAAAGAAGACCGGTGGTAAAGCTCGCCGCTGGGGGAGTTTGACGACCGGGAGGGCCGAAAGGATCAGCCAAAAAGGTACGGGGACGGCGTGAGAAGTGCCGCGACCCCTGTCAGACTACAACTGCTGCAAAGGTAAGCAAATTGCACCAGCAGCGCGATTTTACTCTCGATCGCAGAATCCGGCACAGATGTTTCACAGGAACCGGATTGCGCGCGCATGCGCCCATGCCAGCGCGCACAAAAAAAGGCCGGGATGTCCCGGCCTTTTTGCATGGTATCTGCGTGGCTTAGTGGCCCGAGGCTCCAGAGGCACCCAGGCCGGTTTCGGAGCGCACCTGTTGCGACTTGAACAGGCCGCGTTCCGTCGCTGCCTGCGGACTGCGATCCAGAATGGAGAACAGCCAGACACCAACGAAGCCGATGGTCATGGAGAACAACGCGGGCGACGTGTAGGGGAACCAGGCGGAACCCTTGGGGTAGCCCAGTGTCGCTTCCCACACCGATGGCGAAACCACGGTCAGGGCCACGGAAGAGATCAGACCCAGGAAGCCACCAATGACGGCGCCCTTGGTCGTGCAGTCTTTCCACAGCACGGACATGAACAGTACGGGGAAGTTGGCCGATGCGGCAATCGCAAATGCCAGCGACACCATGAAGGCGATGTTCTGCTTCTCGAAGGCAATGCCCAGCACCACGGCGACGATACCCAGTACCACGGTGGTGATGCGGGACACCTTCAGTTCGGAGGCGCTGTCAGCCTTGCCCTGTTTGATCACGGTGGCGTAGATGTCATGTGACACGGCAGAGGCGCCCGACAGGGTCAGACCCGCCACCACGGCCAGGATGGTGGCAAAGGCCACGGCCGAAATGAAGCCGAAGAACACATTGCCGCCAACCGCCTTGGCCACCAGCACGGCTGCCATATTGGCCGAGCCACCACCGCCCTTGATCACACCCGTAGCCACGTTGGCGAACTCGGGGTTGGTCAGCACCAGGGTGATCGCACCAAAGCCGATGATGAAGATCAGCACGTAGAAGTAGCCAATCCAGGTAGTGGCCCACAGCACGGACTTGCGTGCCTGCTTGGCATCAGGAACCGTGAAGAAGCGCATCAGGATGTGGGGCAAACCAGCGGTGCCGAACATCAGCGCCATGCCGAAGGAAATGGCGGAGATGGGGTCTTTCACGAAGCCACCGGGGCCCATGATGGACAGGCCGATCTTGGCGGCTTCCTCGGCGTTCTTGCCGCCGTTGGTGGCGATATCGGTACGAACCTTGACGCCTGCGGCAAACAACGCTTCGGGACTGAAGCCGTATTGCGCCAGCACCATGAATGCCATGAATGTCACGCCGGCCAGCAGCAGGCAGGCCTTGATGATCTGCACCCAGGTGGTGGCGGTCATGCCGCCAAACAGTACGTAGACCATCATCAGCGCACCGACGATGACCACGGCCATCCAGTACTCCAGACCAAACAGCAGCTTGATCAGCGCACCGGCACCCACCATCTGGGCGATCAGGTAGAACGCCACCACCACCAGTGTGCCCGATGCAGCAAAAATCCGGATGGGTTTTTGCTGGAAGCGATAACCGGCAACGTCGGCAAAGGTGAACTTGCCCAGGTTGCGAAGACGCTCAGCCATCAAAAAGGTGATGACAGGCCAGCCGACCAGGAAGCCGATGGAGTAGATCAGGCCGTCATAGCCGGTGGCCATAACCGCAGCGGAAATACCCAGGAAGGAAGCGGCAGACATGTAGTCACCGGCAATGGCCAGGCCATTCTGGAAGCCAGTGATGCCGCCACCTGCGGTGTAGAAGTCGGCAGCCGACTTGGTCTTGGCCGCGGCCCACTTGGTGATGAACAGCGTCATGACGACGAAGCCGCCAAACATGGAGATGGCAACCCAGTTGGTGGGTTGCTTGTCGACTTGTCCGAGGTCACCGCCGGCGGCTTGCGCAGCGGCTGCGGCCAACAGTGCGCCCAGCGCGATCAGGAATTGGAGTCCGGCCTTCATTTGGAAGCTTCTTTCAGGATTTCGGCGGTCAGACGGTCGTACTCGCCATTGGCGCGACGCACATAAATGCCAGTGATGACGATGGTGAACACGATGACAAACATGCCAATCGGGATACCCAGGGTGGTGACGCCGCCGCCAATGGGCTGTGCCAGGAACGGCTTGTTGAAGGCGATCAGTGCGATGTAGCCGTAGTACACGACCATCATGATGATGGTCAGTACCCAGCCGAACGAATTGCGTTTTCTGCGCAGCTCGTGATACTTGGGATTGGCCTCGATCTTGGCCACGATGGGGTCTGTCATGTCTCTCCTTTTTTGCAGTTGAAATCAGCTTCGAAAACAGCTTTTGCGGCTGCTGCTGGGGCGCGATCATGTGCGTGGGGTCTGACGAAGTCCTTACGCATGAATGGGAAATATCAGGACTTTCCCCTATGAATTTGAGGGCCAAAAAATTGCGTGAAGCCGCATCTGCGCCCAAATTTCCACATGGGAAAAAATCGTGTTCGGGTTAACGCGTAGCGCGTAAGTTTTCGTTCAGTTTACCGTCAGTTGCCGTTGGGATGGTGTCAGAACTGGGTCAGAACCGGCTTCCATAGTCCTTCCAACCAGCCGACTCGGTTGGTCGTATTTATTTAAATTTGGAGACAAAACTATGGCAACAATAGCCCCACGCCCGATGTCGGCGGAAGAGAAGAAAGTCATCTTCGCTTCCTCGCTCGGTACGGTGTTTGAGTGGTACGACTTCTACCTGTACGGTTCGCTGGCAGCCATCATTGCCAAGCAATTCTTCAGCGGACTGGACGAAGGTTCTGCCTTCATCTTCGCCCTGCTGGCGTTCGCCGCCGGTTTCATCGTGCGGCCCTTCGGCGCGCTGGTGTTCGGCCGTCTGGGCGACATGATCGGTCGCAAGTACACCTTCCTTGTGACCATCCTGATCATGGGCCTGTCCACGTTCATCGTGGGTATCCTGCCGAATTACGCCACCATTGGCGTTGCGGCTCCCGTGATCCTGATCGCACTGCGCATGCTGCAAGGCCTGGCGCTGGGCGGTGAGTATGGCGGCGCTGCAACCTATGTGGCCGAGCACTCGCCGCAGGGCAAGCGCGGCGCCTACACGTCCTGGATCCAGACCACGGCAACGATGGGCCTGATGCTGAGCCTGATGGTGATTCTGGGCACGCAAACCTTGGTCGGACCTGCTGCCTTTGCCGATTGGGGCTGGCGCGTGCCGTTCATCGTGTCCATCCTGCTGTTGGCCGTTTCGGTCTACATCCGCTTGAGCATGAATGAGTCGCCCGCCTTCACCAAGATGAAGGCCGAAGGCAAGACCTCCAAGGCGCCCCTGTCCGAGTCCTTTGGTCAGTGGAAGAACCTGAAGATCGTGATCCTGGCCCTGATCGGTCTGACTGCCGGCCAGGCCGTGGTCTGGTATTCCGGCCAGTTCTATGCCCTGTTCTTCCTGACCCAGTCACTGAAGGTGGACGGTCCTACCGCCAACATCATGGTGGCCATTTCCCTGGTCCTGGGTACACCCTTCTTCATCATCTTTGGTTCCTGGTCTGACAAGATTGGCCGCAAGCCCATCATCATGGCCGGCTGCCTGTTGGCTGTGGTGACCTACTTTCCCGTGTTCACCGCCCTGACCAAGGCCGCCAACCCGGACCTGGCCGCCGCCCAGGCTGCCAATAAGGTGTTGGTGCACGCCGATCCCAAGGAGTGCTCGTTCCAGTTCAACCCCACCGGTACGCTGAAGTTCACCAGCTCCTGCGACATTGCCAAGCAGGCACTGGCCGGCGCTTCGGTGAGCTATGACAACGTGGCGGCTGCGCCTGGTACCCCCGCGACGATCACGGTGGGTACGACGGTGATTCAGGGCTATACGATCAAGGGCATGTCCAAGGAAGACGTCAAGACCAAGGGTGACGAGTTCAAGAAGGGGCTGGCTGACGCGCTCAAGGCCGCTGGCTACCCCGCCAAAGCGGACATGGCCAAGTTTGACAAGGTGACCGTGGTTGCCATCCTGACCTACCTGGTGATTCTGGTGACCATGGTGTACGGCCCCGTGGCTGCCATGCTGGTGGAAATGTTCCCCACCCGCATTCGCTACACCTCCATGAGCCTGCCCTACCACATTGGCAATGGCTGGTTCGGCGGCCTGTTGCCCACCACGGCCTTTGCCATCGTGGCCCAGACCGGCAACATGTACAACGGCCTGTGGTATCCCATCATCATCGCTGGCATGACCTTTGTGGTCGGTATGCTGTTTGTCAAGGAAACCAAGGACGTTGACATCTACGCCAACGACTAAGCGCCGAGTGAGTTGACGGCCCCGGACCATGGTGGTCCGGGGTCTTTTTTTTAGGAAAATGTTATGTGGAAAATTGTTGTGGCTTTTGTCGTTTTCGCCGCGTTGGCCCTGTTCATGTTGAGCAAGGGCGGGGACATTGACATGAGTGGTGAAAAGCACGGCTCCGATGCCACGCACACGGCTCCGGCTGAGGCCGCTGTTACACCGGCCAGTGCTGCACCAGCAGCGTCTGCCGCATCGGCACCCGCTTCCGCTGCCAGCCAATAAGGGTTTTCCAGTGATTGAGCGGCGTATATGATTCAGGGCGCGCATGGTAAAACCAGGCGGTGATCCCCAGTTAAGGATGCACCCATGAAATTCATCAAGACAGAGACAGGCCAACAGGCATTCAAGGCACGTTCGCCTCTGTTTTCTGCTCGGCAACGCACGGCCTTCATCATGTTTGACGGCAACAAGTCCGTTGAGCAGGTGCTGGCCGCTGCGACCGGCCTGGGGCTGACCCCGGAGGATGTGGAGCACATGGTCACCCATGAGTTTCTGGCGCCCGCTCCCGGCGAGGCCTTTCTGGCCGAGGCCAAAGCCTTTCAGGCCGCAGCGGACCAGACCGTGACCGATTCCTTCAAGAATCACACGGCACAAGACCGCTACAAGGAGGCCAAACCCATGGCCACCAAGCTGACGGCTGCGCTGGGCTTGCGCGGTTTTCGCCTGAACCTGGCGGTGGAGGCCGCGGGCGGTTATGAAGAGCTGCTGGCACTCCTGCCCAAGATCAAGGAAGCCGCCGGTGCCAAAGCCTGTGTCGAGCTGGAGCGCACGCTCACGCAGTGATGATTAGCGGCGGAACTTGCCGTCGCCGCCGATGATCGACAGATCGGCAAAGTCCAGGCCCGTGTGGTCGGTTGCGCTGTAGCTGACCTCCAATCCCCCCAGATCAAACTTCTGCAGGCCCTCCAGCGCATCGCGCAGGCTCGCCGGTGTGACCTTGGGCCCCGCGCGGCGCAGGCCTTCGACCAGCACCTTGGCGGCGGCAAAGCCCTCCATCATGGCCGGCGATACCCCGGGCAGGCCCTGGGCCTTGGCCAGTTCCTGGGCCTCCTTTATCAGGCGGTAGGTCATGGCGCGCTCGTTGGGGAATACTTGCGTCACGATGACACCGCGTGCGTGCTCCCCCAGCAGCTTGATAAAGCCTTCCGACGCATTGTTGGACAGCGTCACCACCTGCGCGCTGGAGCCGGTGGCGCGCAGCGCCTTGACGCCGCTGGCCACCGTGCCGGATGAGCCGATGTAGAGCACGGCCTGTGCCTCGCTGTGCGCCACCTGTGTGGCCAGCGCCGCAAAGTCGGCCTTGTCACGCGGGAACTTCTGCAGCAGCACGGGTTTGAGGTTGGCGGCGGCAAAGCCTTTCTCCGCGCCAATCACGGCATCGGCGCCAAAGGAGTCGTCCGTCTGCAGCACCGCAATGCGCGTCATGCCCAGGCTTACCAGATGGCCCACGGCCTTGATCGCCTCGCGCTGGTAGGGTGCGCGCACGTTGAAGACCCAGGGGTTGACCGGATCGTGCAGCGCCATCGCGCCGGTGCTGGGCCCGACCAGTGGCACGCGGTATTCGGCCAGCAGCGGCAGCAGGGCCTGTGCGTGCGGCGTGCCGCGGTTCAGGAACAGCGCCAGTACATGCTGCTGGGTAATCAGGTTGCGTGCCGCCTCCACGGTCTTGGCCGGGTCGAACTGGTCATCCACGGAAATCAGTTCGACCGCCTGGCCGTGCACGCCACCGTGCTTGTTGACCGCATCCAGGTACAGCTTGGCGCCGACGGTGTTCTCCTTGACCCCAGCCGCCACCGATCCGGTGAATCCCGAAGGCTGGCCGACGCGTAGCTGGGCAAAGGCATTGGTCGCCAGCAGAACCATTAACAGGGCACTCCAGACGGGGGTGGCAAATTTCATGGGACATCTCCGGGGCTTGGGGTGCACGATTGTCGGAACCAGGGCCTCCCTGCGCCAGTTGTGGACTTCCACATACGGGTTTGCCCTTGACTGCGCATAACCCCGCCGCGCGCGCTGGCTGGGCAAATCCCTAGAATGATTGGCCTCATTTCAAAAAGCACCGCACCATGACCCAGGGAACCATCCGCATTCGCGGCGCACGCCAGCATAACCTCAAGAACCTAGACCTGGACATCCGCACCGGGGAGCTGACGGTGGTAACCGGCCCCAGCGGCTCGGGCAAGTCCAGCCTGGTGTTCGACACGCTGTATGCCGAGGGTCAGCGGCGCTATGTGGAAACCTTCTCCGCCTACGCCCGCCAGTTCCTGGACCGCATGGACAAGCCGGCCGTGGACAAGGTGGAGGGCGTGCCGCCCGCGATCGCCATCGACCAGACCAACCCGGTGCGCTCCAGCCGCTCCACCGTGGGGACGATGACGGAGCTGAACGACCATATCAAGCTGCTGTATTCCCGCGCCGGCAACCTGTTTGACCGCCAGACGGCACTGGCGGTGCAGCACGACACGCCCGAAACCATCTACGCCGAGCTGGTGCGCCGCGCAGCCGATTCACAAGATCCACGCCTAGTGCTGACCTTTCCGGTGGAGCTGCCCGCCAGCACCACGGCCGAAGAACTGACCCAGTGGCTGTCCGCCAGCGGCTTCACCCGAGTGCATGCCGAGCGCGAGGTGGCGACCATCGGTGGCACCCGAAAAATGCTGGATGTGGTGGCCGACCGCTTCCGCATGGCCAATGTGGAAAAGGCCCGCGCGCTGGAAGCCATCGAGGTGGCGCTCAAGCGCGGCAGCGGCCGGCTCAACGTTTATGTGGTCAATGAGGCTACAGCTCTCGTGGAATCTGCACAGGATGCTACTAAAAAAATAGCAAATGTGGTAACCCCAACCTGGCGCTTCTCCACCGGTCTGCACTGCCCGCAGAGCGACATCCGCTACCAGGACCCGATTGCCTCGCTGTTTTCCTTCAACTCCGCCGTGGGCGCCTGCGAAGCCTGCCGCGGCTTTGGCCGGGTGGTGGGGGTGGACCTGGGCCTGGTCATCCCCAACGACAAGCTCACCCTGCGCGCCGGCGCCGTCAAGCCGATGCAGACCCCGGCCTGGCAGGAGTGCCAGGACGACCTGATGCGCCACGCCGAGGTGGACGGCATTCCGCGCGATACGCCCTGGTACAAGCTCACGCCCGAGCAGCAGCACTGGGTCATCAACGGCTCACCGAACTGGAACGGCAAATGGAACCAGCACTGGTTCGGTATCCGGCGCTTCTTCGAATACCTGGAAACCAAGGCCTACAAGATGCACATCCGGGTGCTGCTGTCCAAGTACCGCAGCTACACGCCGTGCGGCACCTGTGGCGGCGCGCGGCTGAAGACCGAAAGCCTGCTGTGGCGCATTGGAACGAAGGAGCAGGCGGATGCGGTTCTTGATCCCTCCAAGCGGTTTATGCCGAAAGGCGTTGCCTGGTCGCGTGAGCAGTTGGAGGGTTTGCCGGGGCTGTGTCTGCACGACCTGATGCTGATGCCGCTGGATAGATTGCGGCGCTTTTTTGATGCGTTGCAGGCTGGGTTGGGCGGGGCTTCCGACACCCCCGCCCCACCCAACCCAGCTTCGAACGCTGTTGGTCCAGCCACCTCCGAAGCCGAAGCCAAGACCTTGAAGCTGCTACTGGAAGAAGTCTGCACCAGACTCAAATACCTCTGCGATGTTGGCATCGGTTACCTGACCCTGGACCGCCAGAGCCGCACCTTGAGCGGCGGTGAAGTCCAGCGCATCAACCTCACCACCGCGCTGGGCACATCACTGGTCAATACCCTCTTCGTGCTGGATGAGCCCTCCATCGGCTTGCACCCGCGCGACATGAACCGCATCATCGTCGCCATGCAGCGCCTGCGTGACGCTGGCAACACCCTGGTGGTCGTGGAGCATGACCCGGCCGTCATGCTGGCCGCCGACCGCATGATCGACATGGGCCCCGGCCCCGGCGAGAAGGGCGGCCAGATTGTGTTTGACGGCAGTACCGAGGCGCTCAAGGGCGCCGACACGCTGACCGGTGCCTACCTGGGCGGGCGCAAGCAGGTCGGCATGGGCTTCAAGCGCATGGTGGCACCCAGCACGCCGCGCCTGATCCTGGAAGGTGCCACCGAGCACAACCTGAAGCACGTCAACGTCGAGATTCCGCTGCAGCGCCTGGTGTGCATCACCGGTGTCAGCGGTTCCGGCAAGTCCACACTGGTGCAGGACGTGCTGGCCCCGGCACTGCTGCGCCACTTTGGCAAGGCCACGGAAACACCCGGCGCGCATGAGCGCCTGCTGGGGGCCGAGCAGTTGAGCGAGGTGGTGTTCGTCGACCAGTCGCCGATTGGCAAGACGGCGCGCTCCAACCCGGTCAGCTACGTGGGTGCCTGGGACGCGATCCGCGAGATCTTTTCCGGTGCCGACCTGTCGCGTGAGCGCGGTTACACGGCCAGCAAGTTCAGCTTCAACGGAGGTGATGGCCGTTGCCCCACCTGTGGTGGCTCGGGCTTTGAGCACATCGAGATGCAGTTCCTCAGTGACGTGTACCTGCGCTGCCCGGATTGCGATGGCAAGCGTTATCGGCCCGAGATTCTGGAGGTCGTCATCGAACGCAAGGGCAAACGCGTGAATGTGTCCGATGTGCTGGACCTGACGGTGAGTGAAGCAGCCGACCTGTTCAGTGCCGACCGTGATGTGATCCGCGCGCTGCAGCCGATTGTGGATGTGGGGCTGGAATACGTGAAGCTGGGCCAGCCCGTGCCCACGCTGTCGGGTGGTGAGGCGCAGCGCCTCAAGCTGGCCGGTTTCCTGGCCGAGGCCGCCAAGGCCAGCAGCGCCAGCCGCCAGGCGTTGGCGCGGCGTGGCACGCTGTTTATGCTGGATGAGCCCACTACCGGCCTGCATTTTGACGACATCGCCAAGCTGATGCGTGCCCTGCGCAAGCTGTTGGATGCGGGGCATTCGCTGTTGGTGATCGAGCACAACCTAGATGTGATCCGGGCGTCGGACTGGTTGATCGACCTGGGGCCGGAGGGCGGGGATGCCGGTGGTGAGGTGGTGGCATTCGGCACGCCGGAGGATGTGATGTTGCACGCCACTTCGCACACGGGGCAGGCGCTGCGGGAGTATGCGGCGGCGATGGGGGTGGTGCATGAGGTGGCGGAGCCGCGCATGGTGTATTTGGAACGCGCTGCCGGGGATGGCGATACGCCGGGAGCCTCATACGTCGGCTTCGCCGCCTCGAAATCGGCACCCGGCGCATCGCCATCCCCGGCGGATTGGAGTGCGCCAGCGCTGCATGCAAACGATGTCCCAACGCCAATAAGCGATAGCACTTCCCTTCGTTTGGATACGCGGCCAAATACGGCTGTTCAAGCTCCCTCTTTCGCCCCGGCGGGGGCGAGAGAGGGCGGAAAAAGCAACTCTATTCAAATCGTCAACGCCAAAGAGCACAACCTCAAGTCCCTCTCCGTGGACATTCCGCGCGGCAAGTTCAATGTCGTCACCGGCGTCTCCGGCTCCGGCAAATCGACGCTGGCGTTTGACATCCTCTTCAACGAAGGTCAGCGCCGTTACCTGGAGTCATTGAACGCCTATGCACGAAGCATCGTGCAACCGGCAGGCCGCCCGGAAGTGGATGCGGTGTACGGCATTCCGCCCACCGTGGCCATCGAGCAGCGCCTGTCACGCGGCGGCCGCAAATCCACGGTGGGGACCACCACCGAGGTCTGGCACTTTCTGCGCCTGCTGTATGTGAAGCTGGGCACGCAGCATTGCATCCACGACGGCGCGGCGGTGGAGCCGCAGTCGGCGGACCGGATTGCGGCGCAGTTGCTGAAGGATTTTCGCGGGCAGCACATCGGGCTGCTGGCGCCGCTGGTGTCGGGGCGCAAGGGCGTCTACACCGAGCTGGCGGACTGGGCACGGCCGCGCGGCTTTACGCATCTACGGGTGGATGGCAACTTTTTGCCCACCACCAATTTCCCGCGCATTGACCGTTTCAAGGAACACAACATCGAGTTACCGGTGGCCAGCCTGGATGTGAATCCGGCACAGGAGTCGCAGCTGCGCGAGGCGCTGACGACGGCGCTGGTGCATGGCAAGGGCGTGGTGCATGTGCTCTCGGGCATGGACGGTTTGAAGGAGGCCATGCTGGCCGGCACTTCGGCGGCGGGTATTGGCAGGGTGCAGGTGTTCTCCACCAAGCGGGCCTGCCCGGTGTGTTCCACGTCGTATGTGGAGCTGGACCCGCGCCTCTTCAGCTACAACAGCAAGCACGGCTGGTGCCCGGATTGCGTGGGCACTGGTGTTGCACTGACCAAGGATCAGCGCAAGGTGTTTGACGATTCGGTGAAGATTGAGGACAACAAGGGTCGCGAGCAGACCTTTGCCGAGGCTGATGTGGAAGACCTGCATGACGCCACCTGTCCCACCTGCCAGGGCACGCGCCTGAACGCCACGGCGCGGGCCGTGCGCTTTGCCGGTGTGGGCATTGCGGACATCGCGCGCCTTAGCGTGACCGATGTGCGCAAGTGGGTGCAGACGCTGCAGGTGATTGGCGGCATGACGACGCGCGAGGGCGACATCGCCCGCGATCTGGTGCCGGAGATCAAGAGCCGCCTCGAATTTCTGGAGGAAGTGGGCTTGGGCTATTTGACGCTGGACCGTGGCGCACCCACGCTCAGCGGTGGAGAGGCGCAGCGCATCCGGTTGGCGGCGCAGTTGGGCAGCAATTTGCAGGGCGTGTGCTATGTGCTGGACGAGCCCACCATTGGCCTGCATGCGCGGGACAACAAGATTCTGCTGGGTGCCTTGCGCTCGCTGAGCGACAAGGGCAACACCCTGGTGGTGGTGGAGCACGACGAGGACACCATTCGCCACGCGGACCACATCATCGACATTGGGCCCAGCGCGGGCAAGCGCGGTGGACGGCTGGTGGCCGAGGGTTCGGTGGCCGATGTGCAGGCGGCTGTGGAGTCGCAGACCGGGCGGTATTTGTTGCATGCGATGAAGCATCCCTTGGTGGTGCGGCGGTCGGTGTTGTCGTATGCGGAGTCCGTGGCGCTTGCTGTGGCCGAAGCCGGTACGCCGGGCGCGAAGAGTTCCAAAACACCCAGAGGCAAGGCGGCTAAAGCTGCTGCGGTAGCCGCTGCAAATGCCGCCGCCAGCGTGGCGGTGAATGCGGAGTTTCTGGAGCGTGCACGCGTCTCGGCGCTCTACGGAGCAGCGGGAGCCCTTGGGGTGGGTGACGATATTGAGCTACGCGACGAGGAGCCCGCCCCAAGGGCTCCCGCTGCGGACCCCGCAAAAGACGCGCCCATCAACTGGCTGACCGTCAAAGGCGCCAAGCTCCACAACCTGCAAAACGTCACCGCCCACGTGCCGCTGAAACGCCTGGTCGCCATTACCGGTGTCTCCGGCTCCGGCAAGTCCACTCTGGCAAGAGACGTGCTGCTGACCAACGTGCAGGTGGCCGTGCAGAAACGTAGCACCAAGGCCGGCCGCGACGCGCTGGAGGCCGGTGAGCAAATCCCATGGATCGGCTGCGACGGCGTTGAAGGCTTTGAGACCATCGACCGCGTGCTGGAAGTGGACCAGACCCCCATCGGCAAGACGCCGCGCTCCTGCCCGGCCACCTACATCGGCTTCTGGGACACCATCCGCAAACTGTTTGCCGACACGCTGGAGGCCAAAGCGCGGGGCTATGCGGCCAACCGCTTCAGCTTCAACACCGGTGAGGGGCGCTGCCCCGGCTGCGAAGGGCAGGGCATCCGCACCATTGGCATGAGCTTCTTGCCGGACGTGAAGGTGCTGTGCGAGACCTGCAAGGGCGCGCGCTTCAACCCTGAGACGCAGGCGGTCACCTGGCGCGGCAAGAACATTGGCGACGTGCTGCAGATGGAAGTGGACGAGGCCGTGGAATTCTTTGCCGCCATGCCCAGCATTGCGCACCCGCTGCAACTGCTCAAGGACGTGGGCCTGGGCTACCTCACCCTGGGCCAACCCTCGCCCACGCTCAGTGGCGGTGAGGCGCAGCGCATCAAGCTGGTGACGGAACTTTCCAAGGTGCGCGACGACATCGGCAAGCGCGGACAAAAGACGCAGCACACGCTCTACGTGCTGGACGAACCCACCGTGGGCCTGCACATGGCCGACGTGGAAAAGCTCATCCACGTGCTGCACCGTCTGGTGAACGGCGGCCACAGCGTGGTTGTCATCGAGCACGATCTGGACGTGATTGCCGAAGCCGACTGGGTCATCGACCTGGGCCCGAACGGCGGCAACGCCGGGGGCCAGGTGGTGGCCGCCGCTACGCCGGAGGGCGTGGTGGCGCTGGGCACCCACACTGGCGTGGCACTGGCGCCGGTGCTGGCCAGGGTCTGAATCGATGTGTCAGATCACACCTTGTGCCAGCATGGCATCGGCCACTTTGACAAAGCCTGCGACATTGGCGCCGTCGATGTAGCTCACGCTGCCATCGGCGCGTGTGCCGTGCTTCAGGCAGGCGGCGTGGATGCCTTGCATGATCATCAAGAGGCGGTTGTCCACTTCTTCGGCGGTCCAGTTCAGGCGCATGGCGTTCTGGCTCATTTCCAGGCCCGAGGTGGCCACACCACCGGCATTGCTGGCTTTGCCCGGTGCGTAGAGCACGCCCGCTGCCTCGAAAGCCTTGGCCGCCTCGATGGTTGAGGGCATGTTGGCGCCTTCTGCCACACACAGCACCTTGTTCTTGATGAGCGTGGTGGCGTCGTTCGCGTCCAGCTCGTTCTGGGTGGCGCAGGGCAGGGCCACATCCACCGGCACATGCCACGGCGTTTTGCGCGCTTCAAATTTCGCACCGGTTTGGGCTGCATAGTCGGCTACCCGGCCATAGTGGTGGTTTTTGACGTCCATCAGGATGGCCAATTTTTCGGTGGTGAAGCCGTCTTCGTCCACGATGGTGCCGCTGGAGTCCGAAACCGTGACCACCTTGGCACCCAGTGCCATGGCTTTTTCCACCGCATACTGCGCCACGTTGCCCGAGCCGGACACCGAGACACGCAAGCCGGCGAAAGATTTACCGCGGGTTTTGAGCATTTCATCAGCGAAATACACCGTGCCGTAGCCGGTGGCCTCCGGGCGGATCAGCGAACCGCCAAACGACAGGCCCTTGCCCGTGAACACGCTGGACGCGTTGTTGGCCAGCTTCTTGTACATGCCCGCCATGAATCCCACCTCGCGTCCGCCGACGCCGATGTCGCCAGCAGGCACGTCCGTGTCCGAGCCCACATGGCGGAACAGCTCCTGCACAAAGGCTTGGCAGAAGCGCATCACCTCGGCCGGGCTTTTGCCTTTGGGGTCAAAGTCGGAACCGCCTTTGCCACCGCCCATCGGCAAGGTGGTCAGGGCGTTTTTGAAGGTTTGCTCGAACGCCAAAAACTTGAGCACCGACAGGTTGACCGACGGATGGAAGCGGATACCGCCCTTGTAGGGCCCGATGGCCATGCTGTGCTGAATGCGATAGCCCCGGTTGACCTGCACCTGCCCGTGATCGTCTACCCAGGACACGCGGAACATGATGACGCGCTCGGGCTCGACGAGCCGATCCAGCAAGCCCTGTTCGGCATAGCGGGGATGCGTGGCAATGAACGGCCACAGACTTTCCATGACCTCGGTTACGGCCTGAAGAAATTCAGGCTGGCCCGGATTGCGGGCTTCAACGTACGACAAAAACTCGTGAACAGATGCGTATTTCATGGGTTAGCTCCAAAATAGTGCATAAGTTTATGCGAGGGGCGCATGAAATTTTTGATAATGCTCATTATTGATGCATCAATTCCTATTTTGGTGCGCGCTGCAACACTGTTGTGCACATATGTGGTGCGTTTTGGTTCGCGCCGCCTGTGTCTGTCCATGCGGGTGCTGAGGCGGGATGGTCGGTAGTAAGCTGTTAGTGATGAACACCGCCCTGATGCCCCTGATCCAGTCCCTGCGCGACTTCGCCCGCGAGCGCGACTGGGAACAGTTCCACGCCCCCAAGAACCTAGCTTGCGCGCTGTCGGTGGAGGCGGCTGAACTGCTGGAACACTTCCAGTGGCTGACAGAGGCACAGAGCAGCGCACTGCCATCAGCGCAACACGCCGAGGTGGCAGCCGAGGCGGCCGACGTGTTTCTCTACCTGCTGCAACTGTGCGATAAGCTGAATATTGACCTCATAGACGCCGCCCAGCGCAAGCTGCAGGTCAACGCCCAGAAATACCCGGTGGCTACAGCGCGTGGGAACAGCCGAAAATACACCAAGTCGTGAGTGGTTTGCTATGAAAATGGTAGCTGTCTGCGCAAGGTATCCGGGAGCATCAGGCCATTTTTGCTTGTAACCTAGAATGCAAGCCAGGGAGGAGATGGGCATGACGCCAGAACAGAAAGCCAGAGTCAGCATCGACGCATTGCTAGTTGCAGCCGGCTGGCACGTCTGCAATGTGGCCGATGCCAACATCCACGCTTCCACTGGCGTGGCCATCCGCAAATCGTGGAGTACTTTGGCCAGCCAGACTTTGACCCGGAGACGGTGAAGCAATACCGCAACCGCTTTGCCTCCCGCGCGCCTGACCATCCGTGGCTGCTGTTGGACGACGCGCCGCTGCTCACCAAGCTGAGCGCGTTGCGCCGTGACCGCGCCACGGGGCTGGAGGGCGCCACCGTGGCGGGCTTGCTGATGTTTGGCCGGTTTGAGGCACTGCACGATGCGTTGCCGGGCTTTCATGTGGACTGCTGACGCAGCAGAATCAGCGCCGCTGGGCAAGCTACCGCGTGGCGGAGGACTCCCCCCCCCAATCCGCCGATGAGTACTCGGCCTACCCTCAAAAAAAAGCCCGGCGAGAAGGCCGACTGATCGTCTTCGTCGACGAGTCTGGGATCAGCGAACGCCCAACGCGTGTGCGGACCTGGGCTCCCAAGGGTCAGACACCCATCATCCAGTTCCACTTCAACTGGAATCATGTGTCTGTGATTGCAGGGGTGACTCGCACCAACTGCTTGTTCCGACTCCACGAGGCCAGCATCAAGAAGGAGGAGATCGTCGATTTCCTCAAAGCGCTCAAGGCCTATTTGAAGCAACCCCTGTTGGTGATCTGGGATGGATTGAAGGCGCACCGCAGTCGGTTGGTGCGTGAGTATCTGGACAGTTTGAATGGTCACATTCAAATTGCATTTCTGCCGCCTTACGCACCCGACATGAACCCAGTCGAATACTTCTGGGCCTGGCTCAAGCGCCACGCCATGGCCAACTACTGCCCCAACAACCTCAGCGAGTTGCACATCACCGCACGCAAATTGCCGCTTGCTGGATGCAAGCTACGCTGTGGTAATGTCATGAATTATGGAAGTTTCAATAAGACAGGTTTGTCACTTCCGTTCATGACCACAAAATTGCGTGAGCGAGCCGAATGTAAAGAAGCCTTGGACCTCGAAAAATACGGAGATTTTCCGTTCTATGTAAATGGATGGTTAACGCCCGGTAAATAGGGCTATCTTTCCTCCTTTTATCTGTCTAAAGAAATTTCAGCCATTGCCCATACTCAAATTGCCGAGTAGTGGGGTGACCTCAATACTCCATTTCCGCCTTTCACCGATGGAGTAGTCGTCATGGCATCTATAGTTACCACCTGGACACCGACCCAAATTGCCGGTGAGACGCCGGCCCAACTCCAAGCATTGTTAAACAGCGACATTGCCGCTTTCATCAGTACGCAAGTACAGGCATTGAGCGCCGCACAACTCCAATCATTCACGATCAAGCAGATTCCGGCATTCACGTCGCAAGCGATTGCCGCCCTCAGTCCTTCGCAACTTGGGTCACTGACCGTTGATCAAAGTTCATCTCTCACCGCTTCCCAAATTGCCGTCCTGAGTGGACCACAGATACAAGGCTTAGCCGCGGATCAGATATATGCCTTTAGTACCTCCCAGATTGCGGCCATCAGCAGCGGAGGTATACGAAGCCTGAGCAATGCGCAACTGGCCAACCTCACAGACAGCCAAGTCAGTCAGGGTCTGACAAGCCAGCAGATTGCCGCGTTGACTACCGATCAATTGGCCAACGGATTGACACCGGATCAGCTTGGGCTGCTCAGCGGCGTTCAGGCTCATGGGCTGACGGTGACACAATTGGCAAGCATGAGCAGCGCCCAGGTACAGGCGTTACAGCCAACGGCTATATCCGCGCTGTCGTACTCGCAATTGACTGCGCTTGGTAATGCCAACCTGTCCATCATGGACTCCCGGCAAGTTGCTGCTTTAACCAGTGCGCAAATTGCGGCACTGACCACCGCACAGATATGCAACCTCAGCTCGGATCAGCTGGGAGCACTCACGAATGCACAAGTTGCCGCCATCAATACTAAGGATGTCGCCAGCCTGACGCAGGCACAACTCGCTGGACTCACCTCCAGCCAAATCAGTGCCGGGTTGACCAGTCATCAGATAGCTGCGCTGACCACCGACCAGCTTGTCAACGGATTGACAACCGACCAGTTGGCAATGCTGACAGCAACGCAGGTGCATGGAATGACGACGGCGCAACTGGCAGCCCTTGGCAGCGATCAAGTACTTGCACTGCAACCCGCAGCCATTGCGGCTCTCACAAACGTCCAGTTGGTTGCACTCGGTACTACCAATTTGTCTGCCCTAGATTCCGGCCAAATCGCCGCGCTGACCCAATCGCAGATTTCCACCCTAACAAGCTCCCAACTGCGTAGCCTGACTACAGACCAGATTAGTGCAATGACAGCGGCACAGATATCCTCATTGACCGCTGCAGATGTTGCAAGTCTGAGCAATTCACAGCTAGCAAGCCTTACAAACACACAGGTCAGCAAAGGCTTGACAAGCCACCAGATTGCCGCTTTGACCACCGATCAACTGGTCAACGGCCTGACCACTGACCAGCTTGCGCTTCTGACCCCAGTACAAGTGCACGGGTTGACGGTCGCACAACTGGCGGCCATGGGAAGTGATCAGGTCAATGCACTACAACCGATGGCAGTGGCAGCGTTGTCCAATGCGCAGTTGACCGCCCTTGGCAATACCAATCTATCTGTCATGACAGCCGGTCAAATAGCAGCACTGACTGCCACCCAGGTCGGATCGCTGACAACTTCCCAAATCATCAACCTGAGTGGTGATCAGCTTGCTGCTTTTACCAATGCGCAGATCGCGGCAATTAGCAATGCAGACATCGCCAGCCTAAGCCAGACGCAATTCGAAAGCCTTACCTCCAGTCAAATCGCCCAGGGTCTTACCAGTCATCAGATCGCTGCTCTAACCACCAATCAGCTCGTCAACAGCTGGACAACCGAACAACTCGCATTATTGAGTGCAGCACAAGTGCACGGATTCACGACCACGCAACTCGCATCGCTAGGCAGCGATCAAGTGCTTGCGTTGCAACCATCGGCAGTTGCTGCATTATCAAATGCTCAATTGACAGCAATAGGCACCTCGAATCTATCCACCCTGGGGACGGGGCAAATTGCCGCGATGACTTCGTCTCAAATTGCAGCAATGTCTTCTGGGCAATTGCAAAGCTTAACAAGTCAACAATTTGCTGCGCTGACTGCAAAGCAGATAGCGGCCATCACAACGGCCAACATCGCAAGCATGAGTCATGAACAGCTCTCAAGTCTGACATCCGTACAAATTGGCCAAGGACTAAGCAGTCATCAAATAGCCGCGTTGACAACCGATCAAATCATCAATGGTTTGACAACCGATCAGCTTGCGCAGATGACGGCGGCACAGGCACATGGACTGACAACGGCGCAACTTGCCGCCCTTGGCAGCGACCAGGTGGCTGCATTGCAACCGGCAGCTATTGCTGCCTTGACCAACAATCAGATAGCTGCCATGGGCAATGCTAACTTGGCTGCAATGGATTATGGACAAGTGGCGGCATTGACCAACGTTCAGATTTCGGCTCTGACCAGCACACAATTGCATAGTCTCAGTTGGGATCAGATTGCCGCTATGACAACAGCGCAGGTTTCTGCCATCAGCGTTGCTGACATTCCGGCACTGAGCAATACCCAGCTCGCCAACATGACGCCCGTTCAAATCAGTCAAGGACTGACGAGCCAACAAATTGCCGCCCTAACAACCAGTCAACTCGTCACTGGACTGACACCCGATCAGCTTGCATTGATGACGGCTACGCAAGTCCATGGGTTCACGACGGCTCAGCTCGCGGCACTGGGCAGCGACCAAGTGGTTGCATTACAACCAGGCGCCGTTGCGGCACTAACCAATGCGCAATTGTCCGCCCTGGGCGCGGCCAACTTTGCTGCCATGGCAACCACTCAGATTGCAGCACTGACATCAACACAAGTCAAAGCGTTGACCAGCGCACAACTCTCCAGTCTGACCAGTACTCAGATATCTTCACTGACCAGTACCCAGGTCAGCAGTTTGACGACAACGCAAATCAGTACCTTGGGTTCAGCAGGGCTCGCATTGCTGCAACCGTCGGCCATAGCCGCGCTGACGAAGCCGCAACTGGCTGCGCTGGGATCCATACCCTTTACAACACTTCAAATATCGAGTTTGACCGCAGCAGAAGTAGCGGCCATGTCGACTGCACAGATCGCAGGCATGAGCAGCGATCAGATCAGCAATTTAAGCAGCGCCGCCGTCAGTGGCTTCACGGCAGCACAGATCAAGGCTATGTCTCAAAGTCAATTGCTGGCACTGCAACCGTCGTCCCTTTCCGGCATGACTGGCACGCAGATTGCTGCGCTAAGCAGTTCCAATCTGGCATCGCTTGGAACCAACCAAATCGCGGCCCTTTCAAATGCTTTGATCTCCAGCCTGTCAGCCACGCAGTTGCAGGTAATGACCACAAGTCAAATCGCGGCGCTGACTTCCGCACAGGCCCATAGCTTGTCCACCCAGCAGATATCGGCGTTTAGCAGCAACCAAATTGGCGCACTGAGCACATCCAGCATGTCCGCACTCAGTGCGCAGCAAATCCAGGCGTTGGGGACTTCGCAAATCGGTGTCCTGAGTACGGCTCAAATCGCTGGCTTGGCACCCACTGGGGTTGCCGCATTGACAACGTCTCAGCTTTCCCTGCTGGTGAGCAATCAGATTCAATCATTGACGCCTACGCAATTGTCGGCAATGACCAGCACGCAAATTGACTCTCTGGGTCTATCTCAATTGGGAGCCATCACTTCAGCGCAAATCTCAGGACTCAGCGCCATCGCCTTGAATTCCCTGAGCGTAAATCAGTTGCAAGCACTTTCCCTGGCGGCCCTAGGCGGCTTGACGACGTCACAACTGGGAGCGATGAACACGCAGCAGATTCAAGCTTTGAGCACATCCCAAATAGAAGGCCTGACAGCAAATCAGATCACCGGATTAAGTCCTGCGCAAATTGGGCTATTGAGCACCCCCCAATTGGAGTCGCTGACAAGCGCCCAGATAGCAGCACTCTCCGTTGCCCAATTGAACAGCGGCTTGAGTGCGAGCCAATTGGGGCAACTGACGGGCAACCAAGTAAGCGCATTGACCACAGCCCAAATTGCCGGACTGTCCACCAGCCTGATACCGAGCCTGCAAATCCCGCAAGTGCAGTCATTGACCGGTTTACAGATTTCAGCACTTACTACCGCACAAATTCAATCCTTGAGTGACTCCCAATTCGCTGCTCTGACTTCTTCCCAAATCAGTGCGATGACACCGGACCAAATCAACATCGGTCTGGGTGTGCAGCGCATTGGCGCACTTTCCACCAGCCAGATTTCCGGGTTGAATTCAACGCAGCTGCAGGGTCTGAATAATCTGGATTTGGCTGCGTTGTCGGCAAGCCAGATTGCCGCTTTAACGCCACTGCAGATTCATTACCTCAGCGCTGCACAAATCTCCGTTTTAAGCCCCACACAAACGGCGGCGTTAACTACAAGTCAAATCAACCAAGGAATGACGCCGGCGCAGATTGGGGCATTGACTGCCGATCAATTGGCGGCAATGACAACGCAACAGTTCAATATGGGATTGACCAACCGGCAAGTGGCGGCACTGACCAGCGATCAAATTTCCAACCTTTCAACCGCACAGATTGCTGCACTGAGCACCCAGCAGATAGCGGCAATCACTCCCGCGCAGATACAAACGTTGTCCCCCGATCAAATCGGCGCAATGAGCACTACACAGATCTCTTGCCTGACCCAATTCCAGATTTCCGCTTTGACAGTGACTCAAATTGCCAATCTGTCGCAAGCTCAGCTCACCCAAGGCTTGACGACTACGCAAGTACAAGCGCTGTCTGGCATGCAGATTTCCGAGCTCAGCGCTAGCCAACTGCAAAGCCTGACTACGGCGCAGATTTCCGCCTTGCAAGGCAACCAAGTCGCATCACTTTCCAATGATCAACTGCGCGGACTTAGCAGCAGCCAAATTCAGGCTTTGTCAATTTACCAACTTCCGGCCCTAACCTCAAGTCAAATTAACCAAGGGCTTACACCCAATCAGATTGCGAGTTTCACTACCGGTCAGATATCTGCACTTACAGGCACACAGGTAGCGGCACTCTCCGTGGGGCAATTGACGAATTTGCAGCAACCGCAAATTCAGGCGCTGTCCGACTACCAGATATCGAGCTTGACCGGTGACCAAGCACAAAATCTATCAACAGCCCAACTTGCCTCGTTCACCGCGTCCCAAATTCAGGCACTGGCAACGGGTGCGATTACCGCTCTACATGATACGCAAATCGCATCCCTGACGACAGCCCAGATCCAAAGTTTGTCCGGATCTCAAATTGCCTCGCTATCGGTGGCCCAGCTCTCAGCGCTGAGTACAACGGACACCTCCGCATTGCTTGGCAATCAGCTCGCGGCGCTATCCACCACACAAGTGCAAGGTCTATCTGGTCCGCAGCGAGCCTCGCTTACAACACTGCAAGCTTCATTCCTGAACGAGGCCACGCCCATCGTGCTGGACTTGAGCGGCAAAGGCATCAGTACGGAAAGCATCAGCAACGGGGTGAAATTTGACATTTTTGGAACCGGTCAAAAAACCAGCACCGGGTGGGTGACCCCAAACGATGGTTTACTCGTCATGGATCGAAACAGCGATGGCAATATCGTCGGCGCAGACTTGTTCGGCTCTGGCACGACATTAGCCAATGGTCAAAAGGCCACAAACGGCTACCAAGCTTTGGCGCAACTTGACTCCAATGGGGATGGTGTTATCAACGCGAAGGACGCAAACTGGTCCAAATTGGAGGTCTGGGTTGATAGCAACGGTGATGGCGTATCGCAGTCCTCGGAATTGCACAGTCTGAGTTCTTTGGGTATTTCCCAATTGAACCTGAATGCCCAGGCTTCAACCACAGTAGACAACGGCAACCTGATCGGCTTGGTTTCCAGCTATCAAACCTCTGATGGCGCAACGCATGAAATGGCGGACGTAACTTTTACGACCGGCATGAGTGCCCAGCAGGCGTACGCGAATGCCACGTCCACGTCCACACAATCATGGGCCAATTCCTTGATCTTTCCACCGACTGCATCTCAGCCGTTATCCCCTGCGGCTAGCACTGCAACGTTTAACACCGCAGCAACATCGGCTCCTGCTGCTCAACCTTTGCTAAACGCTGATCAAACCGCTCTCAGTTCCCAAGTCAGTGACATGGCAAATGCTCTCAATAGCTTCACCAATGCGCAAAACGCAGCCATTGCGTTGACTTCATCGCTGACGGCAACGCCTTCGTCGTCTACCGTGGGAAGTCTGGCCGTCAACAGTTTGGTGAGTGCCTTAGCCCAATACGATGCTTCTGGTCGCCCATTGCTGGGGGCGGTTGCGGGGCAATCTGTCGCATCACAACCAGTTTTGCGTGCGACAACGCCTGAAATCTCCAATACCTATGTGGTTGCGATGCAGAAGTGAACAGCACATGTGTTCTATCTGTTCCTGCATAAGCAAGACTGGTCGACTCGCACTAAGGGCACGCTTTTATGAACATTAGCTCACTTCTCAGTGGTACTACATCAAGCCTTATTGGTGGCGGCACCACCGCATCCCAGGCGACTGCGGCAAGCGGCGGTGCCTCCCCCTTTCTGGCTCAGGCGGAGCAACGCATTCAGGCCAATGCCGATGTCACAACGGCGCAAATTTCCAAATTTGGCTTGGTGAAGTCAGCGCTTTCTGATGGACAGACCGCGGCCAAGGCCTTGACAACCCTCCCAAGTACCGCCACGGCTGCCGATGCTACAACTGCACTGGGTAACTTTTTTAATACGTTTAACGCCTCGGTCAGTGCCGCCAATGCAGCCTCAACTGCGACCGGCTCGGGCTCCGAGGCGGAGCGCGCCAAGCGTTTGGTGCAGGACCTAAAGTCAGCCCTGAGCACTGACCCCGCGATCGCGGATGACATGAAAAAGCTGGGCTTGACGATTCAGTCAGATGGAAGCCTGGTGCAAGGCCCCAAAACGTTTGCCGCTGCAATGGCTGCAGACCCCAGTGGAACACTCGCAGCAATGGCAAAATTGGGAAGCAAGGTGAACTCCGTGGCAACCAACGAGCTCGACTCAAACGGGGCAGTCGGTGCTGCATTGCAAGCGTTGAATGCACAAAACACCAGCTTGACGGCAATTCAAAGCGCATTGAAGGCACTGGACCAGACCATGGCGACGATCAGCGCTGAGGACCCATTTACTGCAACGGATACAACCTCGCAATCTAGTCCTACGGCAAGCCTTTTTGGTTCTGGCCTTTCGGCCTATCAGTCCAATTTGACCGGGTTCTGAGTCGCTGCCGCCGACCACGGTACGCGAGTAATCTTCATTCAATGCTGCGAATTTTTCGATCTTAGGAACACTAACGGCGACGTTGTTGACGTTGCACTCAAGGGCTGACTGACGCGCCACCTGATGTCCGGGAATTTGTCGCGCTTACCTTCTGGGGCCTTTTGAAACACCCCGATTTCACCAATGTGTTGCCCGGTATCGTTATACAGAGCACCCGTGCAGGTCTTGTTCTTCAGCGGCTTTTGATAATTTCAGACTTATAGAACCGCCATAAACGCCACCATCAACAACTTTCACCAACGTCAAGGCGACAGCGATAATCTCCCTGTGTCCACCGTTATCGCCCTCAATTCGACCAATGGTGCTATTGAATAGATAGCTGCCAGCGCATATTTCACGAGGGCTAAGCGGCAATTTTGTTGTAACACGAAGTCTCATGATCACCTTCTACAACCACCTGCACGCCCAGCACCAGGGCAAGGTCGAGATGTTCCGCGGCGCGCTGGTGCCGTGCTTTGAAGTGCCGGCGCGTGCCGACCACGTGCTGGCCGAGCTGACGCACCGCCAGCTGGGCAGCGTGCACCAGCCGCATGCGTTTGATGCAGCCGCCTTGGAGCGCATCCACAGCCCGCGCTACCTGGCGTTCCTGGCCAGCGCCTGGGACCAGTGGGTGGCGCTGAACCCGGCCAATGCGGACAAGGACATCCTGCCCTCGGTCTGGCCCACGCGCACCTTCCGCACCGACATCGAACCCGACAACTTTGCCGCCAAGGTCGGCCTGTATTCGTATGACGCCGGCTCGCCGTTCACCGCCGGCACCTGGGTTGCCGCACGCGCCGGTGCCGACTGCGCATTCAGCGCGGCACAGCAGGTGCTGTCGGGCGACCGCGCGGCGTTTGCTCTGAGCCGCCCGCCGGGCCACCATGCGGGTGCCGACTTTTTTGGCGGTTACTGTTTCCTCAACAACGCCGCGTTGGCCGCCCAGCATCTGCGTGACGGTGGGCTGGAGCGCGTGGCGGTCCTGGACATTGACTACCACCACGGCAATGGCACGCAGGCCATTTTCTATGACCGCCCGGACGTGTTCTTTGCTAGCATCCATGGCGACCCGCGCACCGAATACCCGTTCTTCCTCGGCCATGCGGACGAGGTCGGTGCGGGCGCGGGTGAGGGCTTCAACCTGAACCTGCCGCTGCCGCGCGGCACGGATTTTCATGACTGGCTGCGCGCGTTGGATACGGCCTTGGCGCGCATCCAGCAGTTCGGTGCCCATGCGCTGGTGGTGTCGCTGGGCATGGACACCTTTGTCGGCGACCCGATTTCCGGCTTCACGCTGCACAGCGACGACTACCTGCGCGTGGGCAAGACGCTGGCCGCGCTGGGTCTGCCCACGGTGCTGGTGTTTGAAGGCGGCTACGCGGTGGCCGAGGTTGGTATCAACGCGGTCAATGTGCTGGAAGGCTTTCTGCGTGCATAGACCGAAGGCATGACGGGCAATCGGATGCACATCGAACCCATGGAGCGCCGGTCGGCGCGCGCCAGGCTGGCATTGATCGGGGTCATCGCGTTGACGGTGCTCATGGGGCTGTTTGCGGCCGGTTCGTATGTGATGACCGAGCGTCGCCTGACTGCACAAAAGGACGAACTGTGGACACGCCTGCAAAGCCATCTGGGGTCGCAGGTGGCGCGCACCCTGTGGGTCTACGATCTACCGGGCCTGCAGGCTATTCTGGCTGCGGAACTGGGCGGCTCGGTGCTGGGCATGGCGGTGGTGGACGATTCCGGCAAGCTGGTGGCCCAGCAGGGGCAGGCCATGCCGGTGGCCGGTGGCCGGTGCCACGCTGCCCGCCCATGTGCAGGTTCTGCGCATGGATATTCCGCTGGTGGATGGGCAGTACCTGGGGCATTTGGATGTGGCCTGGTCCGACGCCGCATTGCGCAGTGCGCTGAATTCCACGTTGCTGTTGGCTCTGGCCCAGTTGGTGGGTGTCAGCCTGGTGCTGCTGATGGTCGTATGGCTGGGGGTGAACCGGCTGATCTTCCGGCGCATGCGCCAGTTGCAGCAGGCGCTGGACCATGCGGCCAGTGGCGAGCAGGCCGCCGACATGACGACACTGCCGGTCACGGAGCAGGACGAGTTTGGCGCCATCACGCGCAGCATCAACGCCATCACCGCGCGCCTGGGCCGGGAACTGGAGGCAGGTCGTGCGTCTGCGGAAGAGGCGCACACCGCGCTGCGTAACTTGCGTGCGGCGCAGGAAGACCTGGTGCGCTCCGAAAAGATGGCGTCGCTCGGGCGTCTGGTGGCTGGGGTGTCACACGAGTTGAACACGCCCATCGGCAACATCGTCATGGTGGCCAGCACCCAGCACGAGGTGGCACGCCAGCTGGAGCAAGCGGTAACCGAAGGAGCGCTGACGCGCAAGTCGTTGTCCACTTCGGCCACCCGCATTTCCGAAGGTGCGGACCTGATCTTGCGCAGCGCCCGGCGCGCGGCCGAGCTGATCCAGAACTTCAAGCAGGTGGCGGTGGACCAGACCACCGACCAACTGCGCGACTTTGACCTGGCCACGCAGACCGAGGAGGTGCTGTCGGTCGTTTCCCACGTGCTGTCCAAGACGCCGATACGCATGGTGCAGCACCTGGAAGGCGGCATCGCCATGCACAGCTACCCCGGCCCCCTGGGTCAGGTGGTAACCAATCTGGTCATGAACGCGGTGCACCACGGCTTTCAGGACGTGCAGCCCGGCACCATCACCGTGAGCTGTTCGCGCCAGGGTGACCATGCCTGCATCACTGTGACGGACGATGGGCTTGGCATTGCGCCCGAGCACCTGGGCAAGATTTTTGACCCGTTCTTCACCACCAAGCTGGGGCAGGGCGGCACCGGGCTGGGGCTGCACATTTCACATAATATGGTGTATGGCCCCCTGGGTGGTCAGATGACGGTGCAGAGCACGCCGGGCGTCGCCACCACGTTCACGCTGCTGCTGCCGTGCACGGCACCTAACCCATAATTGCCCGCGCCACCTCGGCAAAGCCCGCGCCGCGTTCGCTGTGGGTGACGTAGCGGGGCAGGTGGGTCAGCTGCTGCGCGAAGCGGCGCACATTGGCCACGCCAAAGCTGTGCGTGAAGTGTTGGAACATGACCTGGTCGTTGCCGGAGTCGCCGACAAAGGCCCAGCGGTCGATCTCGTTGGCCAGGTCGCGGCCCAGCAGCTCGCGGGCAATCCAGCAGGCGCCCGTCCACTTGTTGAAGTCGCCAAAGCAGCCGTGGACGTGGATGCTGCTGGTGGTGGTGTGCATGCCGGCCTGCTCCAGCAGCGTCAGCATGCGCTGCACATCTTCGGGCGGTTGCTGGTTGAACTCGGCGTAGTCAAAGGCCAGGTCGGTCTCGCGGCCACCTTCGTCGTTGGAGAGACGTGCGCTGGGCACTTCGCGCAGCACCTGTTCAGCCACCACCTGCATGGCGGTGTGGTTGGCGGCACGCGTGGAAGCGTCCTGTTGATACAGTTTTGATAGCGGCCTACGCAGATTTGACGAGGGCTGGAGGCCTGTTTGGCCATCAACCGTTTGGGGAACCAGGGCCACTGCGCCGTTCTCGGCCACCAGCGCATCCACCGGCCAGTTGGATGCAAACGGCAGGCCCCAGCCCACTGGCCGGCCGGTGATGGCGATCACGATCAGGCCGGCGGCCTTGAGATCGGCCAAGGCCTGCAGGGCGTCGGGCGTGATGGCGCCGTGGGTGGTCAGCGTGTCATCAATGTCTGTGAACACGCCGACGATGGCGCGCCGCTCGGCAGCCGCCCAGGAAGACAGTGGTTGCATCAACCAGCAGATTGCAGTGCGAGACCCGCATGCTCGCGCAGCGGATGGAAGTGGATCTTGGGGAAGCGCTCCTGCGCCAGGCGCACGTCATACGGGCTGGTGCACAGATAGGCCAGTGTGTCCGCCGCGTCGCGCGCCATGCGCTGCGGGTAGGCGTTGATGAACTCCTGCAGTTCCTTTGGCGTGTCGGCGGTGATCCAGCGCGCACCGGTGTACTGGCCGCCTTCCAGGCGGATGTCGGCGTCGTACTCACCCTTCAGGCGGTGTTGCACCACTTCAAACTGCAACTGGCCGACGGCGCCCAGCAGCATGTTGCCGCCGATCTCCGGTTTGAAGACCTGGATGGCGCCCTCCTCGCCCAGCTGCGCCAGGCCCTGCTGCAGCTGCTTGGTGCGCAGCGGGTTCCTCAGGATCACGGTCATGAACATTTCAGGGGCGAAGAAGGGCAGGCCGGTGTAGAGCAGGTTGACGCTGCCATCGGTAATCGTGTCGCCCAACTGCACGCCGCCGTGGGTGGTGAAGCCGACGATGTCGCCGGCATAGGCCTCTTCCACCGCCTCGCGGCGCTGGCTCATGAAGGTCACCACGCTGGTGGGGCGCAGTTCCTTGGCGGTGCGCATGACTTTCAGCTTCATGCCCGGTGTGTATTTGCCGGAGGCCACGCGCACAAAGGCAATGCGATCGCGGTGGTTGGCGTCCATATTGGCCTGCACCTTGAAGACCACGCCGCTGAAGGCGTCGTCCTCGGGCTGAACCTCTTTGATGACCGGTTGCTTGTTGACAATGAAGGAACTGGTGCGCGCACCCGGCGAGGGCGCCAGGTCCACCAACGCGTCCAGCACTTCCATCACACCGAAGTTGTTGACACCGGAGCCGAAGAACACCGGGGTCTGCTTGCCGGCGAGGAAGGCTTCATGGTCCCAGGCGGGCGACGCACCAGTGGCCAGTTCCATGCTCTCCATGGCGGTGGTCCATTCGTGGCCAAAGCGCTGCTCCAGCGAGGCTGCGGCGTTCAAGGGCACGGTGTCGAAGTCCTGCGGGCGGCGCTCACTGCCCGACTCAAACACCGTCATGGCCTGGGTGCGCAGGTTGACGATGCCTCCAAACAGCTTGCCCTGGCCCACCGGCCAGGTCATGGGCACGCAGGGCATGCCCAGCTCGCGCTCAATCTCGTCCAGGATGTCCAGCGGCTCGCGCACTTCGCGGTCCATCTTGTTCACAAATGTGATGATGGGCGTATCGCGCTGGCGGCAGACCTCGATCAGGCGGCGCGTCTGGCTTTCCACACCGTTGGCGGCGTCAATCACCATCAGCGCCGAGTCCACGGCGGTGAGCACGCGGTAGGTGTCTTCGGAAAAGTCCTTGTGGCCGGGCGTGTCGAGCAGGTTGATGACATGGTCGCGGTAGACCATCTGCATCACCGATGAGGCCACCGAGATGCCGCGCTGCTTTTCGATCTCCATCCAGTCGGAGGTGGCGTGGCGCGTGGCCTTGCGCGCCTTGACCGAGCCGGCAATCTGGATCGCGCCGGAGAACAGCAGCAGCTTTTCCGTCAGCGTGGTCTTGCCGGCGTCCGGGTGGGAAATGATGGCAAAGGTGCGACGGCGGCGGGTTTCGGCGAGAAATGACACAGGGAGTTCCAGAAGGTGGTTCAGGGTGCCGGCAGGGTGCGGCGGCACCGCGCGGGCGTTCGCCCGGAAGGGGCGAATTTTACCGGAGGCCGCCCGGACCCGGTCCCGTTACTTCGGCTGATCCAGGTAGCCGCGGTAAAGCTGGTCTTCGGCCAGGATGTGGTTGCGCAGCCAGTCGCGCAGGAAGTGCAGGATGCGCGCCCCGACCTGGGTGCGCCGGCGGTGGAAGAAATCCTCGCGCACATCGGCAATCCATTTGCTGAAGCCTTGGTGGATGCGCCTGTGCTTCTCCAGGTCCGGGTAGCCGGCGTCGGCCATCAGCTGCTCTTCAAAATAGAAGTGAAAGGACGCGTAGCTGACCAGCTCGTCGATGATCATGGCCACCAGCGGGCGGTCGTTCTGGCTCTCGGCGGTGGCGAGCTGGTTGATGGTGTCCATCAGGATCATGTGCTGCTCGTCGATGTGCGCATTGCCCACGCTCATGGAGTCGGTCCACTGGACCAACGACACCGCCTCGCGCAGGCGGATCACTTCCACGAACGCGTCGGTCACCGCGGGGTCAAACTGGGTGCCGCGCTGCTGTGCAATGTGTGACACGGCCCGCTCGGTGGTCCAGGGTGCCTTATAGGGGCGGCGCGACATCAGCGCATCAAAGACGTCGGCAATGGCGCAAATGCGCCCGGCCAGCGGAATGCCTTCGCCTGCCAGGCCGGCAGGGTAACCGCTGCCGTCATACCACTCGTGGTGGGTCAGTGCGATGTCGGCGCCGATGCGCAGGTAGCTGCTTTCGCCCATCATCAGGTGCGCCTGGCGCAGCAGCTGGGCACCCATGGCGGGGTGCAGCATCATGGTCCGGCGCTCGTCATCCGTCAGCGGACCGGGCTTGAGCAGGATGCGGTCCGGTGAGGAAATCTTGCCGACGTCGTGCAGGATGCTGGCAATGCGCACTTGCTCGACAAAGGCATCGTCGACGATGTCGGGGAACTCGCCATTCGCCTTCAGTTGCTGGGCAATCTGGCCGACCAGCCGGGCCACACGCAACACGTGCACGCCGGTGTCGGTGTCGCGGTGCTCGGCAAAATTGGCCATGGCCACCACGGTAGCCTTGGCGGTGCGCTGGACTTCTTCCAGCGCGCGGCTCTCGCGTGTGACATCGAGGTAGGTGTAGACATAGCCGCCTCCGGCCAGCGGCACGGCGGCTACGCTCAGCATCACGCCATTGGGGCGAACGCGTTTGATGCGGTAGGGCTCGCCGGCCTGCAGGGCACGCAGGCGTCCGGATACAAAGTTTTCCTGCTCGCTGGCATCCTGGAACTCGCCGCGCGTGTGCAGGAATGCCAGCAACGCGCTGTAGGGCTCACCGACAAACTGGTCGGCGCCATCAATGTCCAGCAGGCGGCGGTAGGCCCGGTTGTGCTGGCGAACCAGCAGGTTCTGATCCAGCCAGAGAAAGCCCTGGTCCATGGCGTCCAGGGCGTGGTTGATGTGGTCGTCTCGGGGCGGCGATGCGGCTTGGGCCATGGCGTGGGGCATAGTCGGCCGATCCTAATGCGGGTATACCCTCGTCACCGGAATTTTCGCCTGGAGTTGACGAGGATCAAAGTTAACCCCATGCAGCGACTACATGCCCTCGGTGTGGCGGGCATACATCTTCTGCATGCCGCCGATCCAGCGCTCGTAGTCCTGGCCCTTGTTGCGGAAATATTGCGCCACTTCGGGGTGGGGCAGCACCAGGAATTTGCCGCTGTCCATGGTGGTGACCACTTCCTGGGCCACGACCTCGGGCGCGAGGATGCCGTTCACCGCCGCGGAGCCGCCGTCGCTGTCGCCCACCATGTCGGTCTGCACCGACTGCGGGCACAGGCAGGCCACCTGCACGCCCTTGCGGCCATAGGCAATGCGCAGCCATTCGGCAAAGGCCACGGCGGCGTGCTTGGTCACCGCGTAGGCGGGGGATTCCACAATCGTCAACAGGCCAGCAGCCGACGCCGTCACCATGAAGAAGCCGCTGCCGCGTGCCACCATCTCGGGCACCACGGCCCGTGCGGCCCATAGGTGGGCCATGCTGTGGACTTCCCACATCTTGTTCCATAGGGCGTCTTCCAGGTCCAGGCCGCCCATGCGCCCCAGGATGCCGGCGTTGGAGATATAGGCATCAACCTGGCCGTAGTGCCGGCGCGTGGTGGCCACCAGGGCCTGAATGTCGGCCTCCTGGCTGACGTCGCAACGCACCGCCAGGCCGTTGAATTCGGCGGCTACGGCCTGGGCGCGTTCCAGATTCAGGTCGGCCACGACCACGGCACGGGCGCCCTCCTGGGCGAAGCGGCGGGCGATGCTGCGGCCAATGCCGCTGGCGCCACCGGTGACGATGGCAACTTTGTTTCGGATATCCATCATTGTGTCCTGTTCAAATCCGGTCAGTGTCCGGCCAACCGGCAATCGTTGCAGCCACCCAAGCGACAGCGCCAGCCGGCCTGTCGCAAGCGCGTCTTCGTCAGGGTTTGTCGCAGTAGCGGTGGGGCGCGTGCGAGGCCTAGCATGGCTGCTCCATCTACATAGGGAGTCTGCCATGCGTCTTTCGATCTTTTCCCGTGCGTCGGTCGCACTGTTGGTCAGCCTGGGGTCGGCATCCGCCATGGCGCAGGTTGCACCTGCAGTGGCCCCCACCGCCGAGCAGACCGATCCGGCAAAAATGGGCTGGATGGTGGGCTCACCGCCACCCGCTGACCGGATCATCCGCAAGGAGGACGGATCCTCTTACCGATTTCCACAGTTCCGCTGGACGTTTTCCAATGCGCGCCAGTTCGGCCCTACCACCAATGTCTCGCGCGGGGTTGCACCGTTCACCCCGCTGCCGCGGTCCGAGCGTACCGATCTGGATGCGGTGAGCTTTGTGCCGCTGGGCAAGACCGACCCCATGAACTGGGGGCAGGCCTTCCAGGCCAATTTCACCGATGGTGTGGTGGTGCTGCACAAGGGCCGCATTGTGTATGAGCGGTACGCGGGGGTGTTCTCGCCTGAAGGTCAGCACATGGCGCAATCGGTCACCAAGTCCTTCTTTGGCACGATCGGGCAGATCCTGGTTGCCGAGGGCAAGCTAGATGAGAATGCCAAGGTCAGCCAGTACGTGCCTGAACTCAAGAACAGTGCGTTTGGCGATGCCACTATCCGCAACATTCTGGATATGCGGACCGGCCTCAAATACAGTGAGAATTACGCCGATCCCAAGGCCGAGATCTGGGAGCATGTGCGCGCCGGCAACTTGTTGCCTCGCCCACCGGGATACCAGGGGCCGCAGAGTTTCTACGAGTTCCTGCAGACCGTTCAAAAAGAAGGTGAGCACGGTGGCGCCTTTGCCTACAAGACCGTCAATTCCGACGCGCTGGGCTGGGTCATTCGACGGGTGACGGGCAAGTCGGTCGGGCAAAATCTGGCGGAGCGTGTCTGGAGCCGCCTGGGCATGGAGCAAGATGCCTACTTTGCCGTGGATTCGGTGGGTAACGAGTTCGCCGGCGGCGGGCTCAACACCGGGCTGCGCGATTTGGCGCGCTTTGGCGAGATGATGCGCAACGATGGCCGCTTCAACGGTCAACAGATCATTCCCAAGTCGGTGGTGGACGATATCCGCAGTGGCGGTGACCGTGCTGCCTTCCCGGCGGCCAACTACCCGACATTGCCGGGCTGGAGCTACCGCAACATGTGGTGGGTGTCGAACAACGATCACGGTGCATTTTCGGCGCGCGGCATCCATGGCCAGACGATCTACATTGACCCGAAGGCAGAAATGGTGATCGCGCGCTATGCGTCCTTCCCCCAGGCGGCCAACGCGTTCATCGACCCGACCTCCTTGCCGGCCTACCAGGCTCTGGCCAATTATCTGATGGCCAATCCGCGCTAAGCCGGCGCTTGCATATAATCGGCTTTTTCGAGGAGCGTTGCAGTTCACTCCGGTGAACGAGGCTCGGAACACGCGGACCCCACGGGGCTGCGCTAGTCAACGACGCTCACCCACTGGTCTGTGTGGTGAGCCCATTCCCTGGTTTTTCTCCGGTTCCCGCACAGCGCAGTGGCTTTCAGATTGATTTTTGGAGCCAACCACCATGAGCGCATTGAAGCCTGCCAAGACCGAAGACTACAAAATTGCCGACCTGGGCCTGGCGCCCTGGGGCCGCAAGGAACTGACGATTGCCGAGACCGAGATGCCCGGTCTGATGGCTATCCGCGAAGAGTTCGCCAAGAGCCAGCCCCTCAAGGGTGCACGCATCACTGGTTCGCTGCACATGACCATCCAGACCGGCGTGCTGGTCGAGACCCTGCAGGCTCTGGGTGCCGAAGTGCGCTGGGCCTCGTGCAACATTTTCTCCACGCAAGACCACGCCGCCGCCGCCCTGGTGGCCAAGGGCACACCGGTGTTCGCCTACAAGGGGGAGACCCTGGTGGACTACTGGGATTACACCCACCGCATTTTTGAATTCGGTGGCAAGAAGGGTACGGCCGCGGAAGGCCCGAACATGATCCTGGACGACGGCGGCGATGCTACGTTGCTGATGCACCTGGGCGTGCGCGCCGAGAAGGACATCAATGTCCTGGCCAAGCCCGGTAGCGAAGAAGAAATCTGCCTGTTCAACGCCATCAAGGCCAAGCTCAAGGTGGACCCCACCTGGTACAGCCGCCGCCTGAAGAACATCATCGGCGTGACCGAAGAGACCACCACCGGCGTGATGCGCCTGGAAGAGATGGCTGCCAAGGGTAGCCTGAAGCTGCGCGCCATCAATGTCAACGACTCGGTGACCAAGAGCAAGTTCGACAATCTGTACGGCTGCCGCGAGTCGCTGGTGGACGCCATCAAGCGCGCCACCGACGTGATGATCGCCGGCAAGGTTGCCTGCGTGGTCGGCTACGGCGACGTGGGCAAGGGCAGCGCCCAGGCCCTGCGCGCCCTGAGCGCCCAGGTGTGGGTGACCGAGATCGACCCCATCAACGCCCTGCAGGCCGCCATGGAAGGCTACAAGGTCGTGACCATGGAATACGCCGCCGACAAGGCCGACATCTTTGTGACCTGCACCGGCAACAAGAACGTCATCACCTACAAGCACATGGCGGCCATGAAGGACCAGGCCATCGTCAGCAACATCGGTCACTTCGACAATGAAATTGATGTCGCCTCGCTGGAGAAGCTGAAGTGGGAAGAGATCAAGCCCCAGGTGGACCACGTGATCTTCCCCGCTACCAAGGGCAAGAATGCCAAGCCCGAGAAGCGCATCATTCTGCTGGCCAAGGGCCGTCTGGTGAACCTGGGCTGTGGCACCGGTCACCCCAGCTTCGTCATGTCGTCGAGCTTCGCCAACCAGACCATCGCGCAGATCGAACTGTTCACCAAGCCCAAGGAATACAAGGTGGGCAAGGTTTACGTGCTGCCCAAGCACCTGGACGAGAAGGTGGCGCGCCTACACCTGAAAAAAGTTGGCGCCATGTTGTCCGAGCTGACCGACGAGCAGGCTGCCTACATCGGCGTCAGCAAGTCCGGCCCGTACAAAAAAGACACGTACCGGTATTGATCGCCCCGCATGCGCATTGATCAACTACTCGTCCAACGTGGCCTGGCCACCACCCGCTCGCAGGCCCAGCGCCTGATTGCCGACGGGGTGGAATGGCTGCAGGGCGAGGCGTGGAAACGCATCGCCAAGAATGGCGACGACGTTCCCGAGAATGCCGAGCTGCGGCTGCTGGACGACTCCGAAGCCCGCTACGTGTCCCGTGGTGGCCTCAAGCTCGAAGCGGCGCTCAAGCAGGTGGGCCTGTCCGTGGACGGCCTGGCGTGCCTGGACGTGGGGCAGAGTACTGGCGGTTTCACCGACTGTCTGTTGCAGCATGGCGCGCGCATGGTGGTGGGGGTGGACGTCGGGTCCGCCCAATTGCATCCGCGCATCCGTGAGGACGGCCGCGTTCTGTGCGTGGAAGGGGTCAATGCCCGCGCCCTGGATGCTAGCGATTTGATAGCTGCCTGCGCAAACTACACCGGGGCTGGCGGCCTGTTTGATCCTGAAGTCGAGGGCGAAGAGCCGTTTGTGCCGGAGTTTGACGTAGTGGTGGGCGATCTGTCCTTCATCTCGCAGACGCTGGTGCTGCCGGCGGTCGTGCCTTTTCTGAAAGTCGGCGGCATGCTGCTGACCCTGGTCAAGCCGCAGTTTGAACTGCAGCCGGGCCAGGTGGGCAAGGGCGGCATCGTCAAGGACCCGGCGATGTACGCCATCGTGGAGCAACGCCTGCGCGACACCTGTGCTGATCTGGGCCTGACCGTGACCGCGTGGTTCGACTCGCCCATTCAAGGGGGAGACGGCAACCACGAATTTTTCATTTGTGCGAGAAAGCAAGCATGAACCCAACATCCCGCATCCCCGTGAGCGTGGAGTTTTTCCCACCCAAGACGCCCGAGGGCGTGGAGAAGCTGCGCGCCGTGCGCCAGCAGTTGTATGCGCTCAAGCCCGAGTTCTGCTCGGTGACCTTTGGCGCCGGCGGCTCCACACAAGAGGGCACGTTCAAGGCGGTCTCCGACATCCTGGCCGAGGGCGTGAGCGCGGCCTCGCACTTCTCCTGCATCGGCGCCACGCGCGACACCGTGCGTGCCCAACTGGCCACGCTCAAGGCCATGGGCGTCAAGCGCCTGGTGGCCCTGCGCGGCGACCTGCCCAGCGGCTATGGCGCTGGTGGCGAGTTCCACTACGCCAGCGAGCTGGTGGCCTTTATCCGCCAGGAAACCGGGGACGATTTCCACATCGAGGTGGCGGCCTACCCCGAGGTCCATCCCCAAGCCAAGTCCCCGGCCAGCGACCTGCAGGCCTTTGCCACCAAGGTGCGGGCCGGGGCCAATTCGGCCATCACCCAGTATTTTTACAACCCGGACGCCTACTTCCGCTTTGTGGATGATGTGGCAGCACTGGGCGTGCATGTGCCGGTGGTGCCCGGCATCATGCCCATTACCAGCTCCACGCAGTTGATGCGCTTTTCGGACGCCAGCGGCGCCGAAATTCCGCGCTGGATTCGCCTGCGCCTGCAAAGCTTTGGAGACGACACCGCCTCCATCAAAGCCTTTGGGCTGGATGTGGTGCAGGGGCTGTGCGAGCAGTTGCGCGCCGGTGGCGCACCGGCCCTGCACTTCTACACCATGAACCAGAGTGTGGCGACCATTGCGCTGTGTGAGCGCCTGGGGCTTACCTGATCAGTTGGGGACAGAGCTGAAGGTCTGTCCCGCAAGGTCTCAGATATCCATTGCCGGGCGGTGCTCGTCCGGCCCGACGAATTTCCAGGTGCCGACAAAGCAGGCTGCCAGCCAGGTCAGGCTTCCGACCAGCGCAATTACCAGCCATGGGCCTAACCATTCGCCGTTGAAGGCACCAAACATGCTGGCGCGTAGCGCCTTGATGACCCAGGTGAAGGGCAGCCAGGGGCTCAGCGTCTGGTAGATGCCGCCGCTCAGCTCCACCGGCAGCACGCCACCGGCGGACGAGAGCTGCAGGATCAGCAGGATCAGCGCCGCAGCCTTGCCGGCATCGCCAAAGGCGCGCGTCAGCGCCACAATGATCAGCAGGAAGCTGACCGATGTCAGCAACAGCGTGGCCATGAACTGCGGCAACTGCGCGATGTGCAGGTCCAGCAGGAACAGCGTCATCAGCAGGGTCACCACCGACTGCATGGCCACGATGCCCATCAGGATGCCCAGCTTGCCCATCAACCGCGCCGGACGCGAGGCCGGTTCGGCTGCCAGCGGCAGGCGGCGCAGGTGGAACAAGAAGGCCGACATCACCGCTCCCATCCACAGTGAGGTGGCCAGAAAGTTGGGTGCAAAGCCGGCGCCGTTGTTGGGCACCGGTGCGACGATTTCCATGGCCGGCTCCACGGAGTCCGCCAGGCCGCGGGCGCTGCCGTCCGGCGCGTTCATGTCGGCGGGCAGGGATTGGTTTAGCAGGTCGATGCCGGCCGTCAACTCGCGCGAGCCGGCCCGCAGTTGGGCCAGCCCGCCGCGCAGGTCTCGTGCGCCGGTAGCCAGACTGCGCCCGCCGGTGGCGAGTTCATCCAGCTTGGCGTCGGCGGGCACCTTGCTGGCGGCGGTGTGGATGCCTGCGCCCAGCGCGGTCATGCCGTCGGCCAGCTTGGCAACACCGGTACTGAGTTTTTGTGTGCCATCGGCCAGTTGGACCTGGCCGTTGCGTGCGCCCTGCAGACCGGTTCTCAGTTGCGTGGCACCAACGGCCAGTTGGCCGGCACCTTCGGAAATGCGACCGCCGACAATGGGGATGCTCCTGGTCTCGTCGCGCAACTGGCCGGCACCCTCGGCCAGCTTCTGCGCGCCGCCCTGCAGTTCCTGCAGGCCCTGGCCCAGTGCCGTGTGGCCGGTGACCAGATCGGCCGCGCCGTTCTTCAAGGCCGTCAGGTCTTCCTTGGCCGGGCGTTGCTGGTCCATGGTGTGCAGGCCCGCGCCCAGTTGCTTGACGCCGTCGGTGAGCTGCACCACGGCGATGCTCAGGCCGTCGGCACCGGCGGCCAGCGCCCGGGAGCCGGATTCGGCCTTGGCCATGCCGCCGTCGATGCGGTGGGCGCCATCTTTCAGTGTTTCCACGCCCTTGCGTAACTGGGTCAGTTGGTCGATGGAGCCGGTGGCGGTGCTCAGCACCAGGGACCAGCGCTTTTCGTTGAGGTTGATGTTGACCTGGTGGCCCAGTTCGGCGGCAAAGCGCTTGGCGAGGTTGGCGCCGTTGTAGTTATTGCCCTCGGACACATACATCACCAGGCGGCCACTGGCGGCCTCGTTGCCTGGTACGGCGTTGGCGCTGAAATCTCTGGGAATGATCAGCGCAAATGCCAAATGCCCCTGGCGCACGGCCAGCTTGGCGTCTTCTTCCACGGGTACTTCGACAAAGCCAAAGGTGCGTTTCTGCTCCAGTGTGGCAACAATGTCCTTGCCCATGTTGACCGGCTGGCCCCGGTATTCCAGGCCCCGGTCCAGGTTGACGATGGCGGCCTTGAGTTCCCCGGTATGGGCGCCGGGGTCGCGCACGCTGGCCAGGTAGATCAGCGCATACAGCGCCGGTATCACCATAACGCCGACGGCCGAGATGCGTAGCTTGGGAAAGCGGCGGAACAGCGTCATCTCCATGCGGAAGATGGCTGCCGCGTCACGGAAGAATGTCATGGCCGTCTCCCCCTTCTTCTTTCAGCCACCGGATTCCAGGGTAAAGCTGGCGTTGGCGTCCTGCTTCAGGGCCATCACCATTTGCGGCAGCGCCAGTTGCAGGGCGGCCTTCAGCGTGTGCGGTGGGTTGATGATGAACATGCCGCTGGCAGGCAGGCCCGGGCGGATGACCTCACCGGCATCGTCCTGCAGCAGTTTGCTGGACTTGACGGTCAGCGTCGCGCCCAGCCACGACTTGCCGGCCTTGTTGGCCAGGGTCTTGAGCTTCTTGGGCAGGTCATGGGCTTCGGGCCGCGGAATGATGGGGTACCAGACGGCGTAGGTGCCGGTGGCGAAGCGCTGCAGCGCGTCGGCCACCATGTCGGTCACGCGACCGTAGTCGGTCTTGAGCTCGTAGCTGGGGTCGCACAGCAGCAGCGCGCGCCGCGACGGTGGTGGCAGGAACTTCTTGACGCCCTCAAAACCGTCCTCGCGCAGGATGGCGACCTGGCGACCTGCTTCGAGCTGGGCAATATTGGCGGTCAGGGTCTTGGTGTCGGTGGGGTGCAACTCAAACAGCTTGAGCTTGTCGCGTCCGCGGTCCGCCAGCACGCGCTGGATGATGAAGGGCGAGCCAGGGTAGACCTTGTGGCTCCCTTTGTTGTTGAAGCCGGCGACTAGGTCCAGGTAGTCCTGCAGCGCTGGCGCAACGGGCGCGGGTGGTGGATTGGCTACCAGCTTGAGAAAGCCTTCGGCGGCCTCCGCGCTGGTCTGGGCGTAGTCACCGTCCAGGCGGTACAGACCGGCTCCGGCGTGGGTGTCGAACACCGTCATGGGCGTGTCTTTTTGCACCATATGGCGCAAAACGGCCAGCAAAACGGTGTGTTTGAGGACGTCGGCGTGGTTTCCGGCGTGGAAGGCGTGGCGGTAACTGAACATCCGTCGATGGTAACCCTTCAATCCCCGAATTGCCCAACCGCCCAATTTTTCGTATAATGGCAGGCTTCGCAGCGATTTTGTGGCTCCGCGGCGAAGCACTCTCAGCAACGTCTCGCGACCGCGCGCCGAGTACCCCCACCTAAGAGATTCCCATCAGAGGAACGCCGACCGTGGAAAAGAGTCCGCCAAACCAACTCCTTTCTAGGAAATTCTCATGTCAACTTTCAGCGCAAAACCCGCTGAGGTCGTGCACGAGTGGTTTGTGATTGACGCGACCGACAAGGTCCTCGGACGAGTAGCCAGCGAAGTTGCTCTCCGTTTGCGCGGCAAACACAAGGCCATTTACACACCTCACGTCGATACCGGCGATTTCATCATCGTCACCAATGCATCCCAGCTCCGCGTCACTGGCGCCAAGTCGCTGGACAAGGTGTATTACAGCCACTCCGGTTACCCCGGTGGCATTTCCAGCACCAACTTCCGTGACATGCAATCGCGTTTCCCTGGTCGTGCTCTGGAAAAAGCCGTCAAGGGCATGCTGCCCAAGGGTCCCCTGGGCTACGCCATGATCAAGAAGCTCAAGGTGTACGGCGGTGCTGAGCACCCCCATACTGCCCAGCAGCCCAAGGTCCTGGACATTCCTGGTATTTCTCCCGCAGCAGTGAAACGTGAGGCCGCCAAATGATCGGTGAATGGAACAATGGCACCGGCCGTCGCAAATCCAGCGTCGCCCGCGTGTTTCTGAAAAAAGGCTCCGGCCAAATCGTCGTTAACGGCAAGGACATCCAGAAGTTCTTCGGCCGCGAAACCTCGATCATGATCTGCAAACAGCCCCTGATGCTGACCAACCACGCCGAAACCTTTGACATCATGGTCAATGTAGCCGGTGGCGGTGAGTCTGGCCAGGCTGGTGCCGTGCGCCACGGTATCACCCGTGCCCTGATTGACTACGATGCGACGCTCAAGCCCGAGCTGAGCAAAGCCGGCTTCGTGACGCGTGATGCGCGTGAAGTCGAACGTAAGAAGGTCGGCTTCCACGGCGCTCGCCGTCGCAAGCAGTTCTCCAAGCGTTAATCCATCGCGCAACCTTGTGTTGCACGTCCAACGGCTGCCAGGGTGCGAACCCTTGCAGCCGTTTTACTTTGGGCTGCTAGACTTCGCGCTCCATGAGATTCAAACTCCTACGCCGCCGCCTGACCATCAGCGCCCCGCGCATGGCGGTGCGTAGCGCATTGCCATGGCCTTTTCGCTGGGCTATGCTGGCCATTGTGTTCGGTTTTTGCGCTGCCATCGGGCTGTGGGCGTTCGAATTCGGCAAGGATATTGCCGGGCTGGAACGGGGCTCCAGGGACGAGCTGGTGCGCCTGCATGCCGAAGTGACCGAGCTGCAGACCGAACTGGCGGCCGTGAAGGCCGATCGGGATCGGGTGCAATCGATTGCCAACACGGCCGGGACCCTGGTGACGACCGAAAAGGCATCCCAGGAAAGGTTGGCGGAACAGACCAAGCAACTGGAGCTGGAGAACCATACCCTGCGCGACGACCTGGGATTTTTCGAAAAACTGATTCCAGCCAATGGGGTGGACGGGCTGGCCATTCGCGGTTTGCACGCCGAATTGGCGGATGGCAACAAGCTAAAATGGCAGGTGCTGGTGATCCAGTCGGGCAAGAACCCGGGGGAATTCAATGGTCGTCTGGAGTTGACGTTCTCGGGTTTGCTAAACGGCAAACCCTGGTCTGCGGTGTTGCCGGGTGCGCCGCCGGCGATCAAGGTGCGCCAGTATGGCCGTATCGGGGGCGAATTTGACGTGCCTGCCCAGGTGCAGGTCAAGGGCGTTTCGGCCAAGGTCATGGATGGTGCGGCCACACGGGCCACGCAGTCCATCAAGTTGTAGTCATTCAACGAGGTTTTTCATGTTTAACAAGAAAAAGCAGCCACCCATCAAAAGCCTGATTGCCGAAGGCAGCCAGATCACCGGCAACATCAGCTTCACTGACGGCCTGCGCGTCGATGGCACGATCTTCGGTGACATTCGTGCCGGCGAAGACGTGGCCAGCATCCTGGTGATTTCCGAGATCGCAACCGTGACCGGTGCCATCGTCGCCGACCACGTCATCGTCAACGGCACGGTGACAGGCCCCATCCACGCCCGCAAAATGCTGGAACTCCAGCCCAAGGCCCGCATCGAAGGGGATGTGGACTACGCGGCGCTGGAAATGCACCAGGGAGCGCTGATCACGGGACAGTTGCGCCCCCTGCTGGCCGAAGAAGAAAAGCCCACACTGAAACTGGCGGCAAATAACCAGTGAAAGAATTCCCGAGCGAATTGCTGTAGTATTGTCGCAATTCCCGTTGTTACCGGAGCCACTCCATGAACGCTGTAGCCGAAAATATCCAGACCGAAATGCCCGCCCCCATCCTGTTCACCGACAGTGCGGCGGCCAAAGTGGCAGACCTGATTGCCGAAGAAGGTAACCCTGAACTGAAGCTGCGCGTGTTTGTGCAGGGTGGTGGCTGCTCCGGCTTCCAGTATGGTTTCACCTTTGATGAAATCACCAATGAAGACGACACCACGATGACCAAGAATGGCGTGTCCCTGTTGATCGATGCGATGAGCTACCAGTATCTGGTGGGCGCCGAGATCGACTACAAGGAAGACCTGCAGGGCGCCCAGTTCGTGATCAAGAACCCCAACGCCAACAGCACCTGTGGTTGCGGCTCGTCCTTCTCCTGATAGCGGACTCGCCTGGCCGCTTCTTTAGGCCGGGTAGATTGCACCCAGTATGCGGGCGCCTCGGGCGCCCGTAACGCTTTTCAGGCTGGCCGTTTGGCCCAGCACTGCCTGGCGCGCCAGCCAGGCAAAGGCGGTGGCCTCCACCTGTAGCGGCGGCAAACCAAACGCTGCAGATGATGTGACTTGGCAGCCGGGCAAGGCTTGCTGCAGCCGTTCCATCAGGAATGCATTGAGTGCGCCGCCACCACAGACGATCAGCGTGCGGCAATGCGGCGCCGAGGCAAGCAGGCTGCGGGTGCAGGCCAGTGCCGTCAGTTTGGTCAGTGTGGCCTGCACGACCTGCGGTGCCAGCCCTTCCATACCCGCCAGTCTGGCCTGCAGCCAGGGCTGGTTGAACAGATCGCGTCCCGTACTCTTGGGCGGCGGTTTGGCAAAAAAGGGCTCGGCCAGCAGGCGTTCGAGCAGGGGGGAGTGCACCTGCCCCTGAGCCGCCCAGCGTCCGGCATCGTCAAAGGCATGCCCGGTGTGGAGCAGGCACCAGGCATCCATCAGCGCGTTGCCGGGGCCGCAGTCAAAGCCGCACACGTCGGCTTGGCCAGGGTCCAGCACCGTGATGTTGGAAATGCCACCAATATTCAGCACCGCCAGCGTCTGCTCCGGTTTGCCAAAGAAGGCCTGGTGGAACGGCGGCACCAGCGGCGCACCTTGGCCGCCGGCGGCCACGTCGCGGCTGCGGAAGTCCGCCACCACCGCTATGCCACACAGCTCGGCCAGCAGCGCCGGGCTGTTCAGCTGCAGTGTGTAGCCGGTGCCGTCAAATTCCTGGGGCCTGTGCCGAACCGTCTGGCCGTGGGCGCCCACGGCGCGGACTGCGCTGGCGGCCACGCTGCACTGCTGTAGCACGGCCTGGACCTGATCGGCATAGATGTGGACCAGCGCGTTGGCTGCCAGCGCGGCGCGATGCAATTCGTTGTCGGTGGGCGCATTCAGGGCCAGCAGTTCGGCCTTGAGTTCCGGGGGCAGGGGAGCGCTGGTGTGCCCCAGCACGCGCGGGCGCTCACCACCAAAATCTGCCAGCACGGCGTCCACCCCGTCCAGCGAGGTGCCCGACATCAGGCCGATGTACAAGTCGGACAACGCGCTGCCCTTCCGGGAAGTGGCTTACTGGGCGCTGCCAGGCAGCATGTTCGCCGCCGCCGCCAGTTGCAGGCGGACGATGGCGGCGGCCTGGTTGAAGGCGGGCCGCGCGGCAGCCGCTACCGGAACGGACTCGCTCTGGCGGGCAATCGTCAACGGATCACGGTGCACGCCGTTGACGCGGAATTCAAAGTGCAGGTGCGGGCCTGTGGCCCAGCCGGTCTGGCCGACGGCGCCGACATTCTGGCCCTGGCTGATGCTTTGCCCGGCGCGCACATTGATGCGGCTCAGGTGGGCGTAGACCGTGACGTTGTTGTTGCGATGCTTGACCATGACGACATTGCCAAAACCGTTCTGCACGCCGGCAAAGTCGACCACACCGTCACCCACGCTGCGTACAGGGGTGCCGGTGGGGGCCGCGTAGTCCACGCCCAGGTGGGCGCGCCAGGTTTGCAGAATGGGGTGGAAGCGCATCTTGAAGCCGCTGGTCACACGGGAAAACTCCATCGGCGAGGCCAGGAAGGCGCGGCGCAGGCTCTCGCCCGCCAACGTGTAGTAGCCGCCCTTGGTCAGGGTGTGGCTGGCAGTGGACGCCGCGGCGCTGCCGCTGGTCACGGGCTCCTGGAACCACATGGCCTGGTAGCTTTTGCCCGCGTTGACGAATTCGGCGTTCAGCACGCGGCCGGCGCGCAGTGGTTCGCCGTCGCCTTCCAGTGTTTCATAGGTCACGCTGAAGCGATCACCCTTGCGCAGTGCGCGGTGGAAGTCGATATCGCCCGAGAAGATTTCGGCCAACTGGATGGCAATCGCGTCGGGGATGCGGGCGTCATCGGTCGCGGCAAACAGCGACGAATTGATGATGCCGCTGGCCAGACGCGAGGAGGCCGTCATCGGCAGTGTTTCCAGCCGGGACTGGAAGCCGGCGGAGGTCTTCTCGATTGTCAGGCGCTTGAACATGCCGTCATCTTCCGGGCTCCAGCGGGCGCTGAGCTTCAGAAGCGTGTTGCCATCGCTGGCTTCCACGGTCACATTGCGCCCGGCGCGGCCCATCAGGGTCTGCTGCACGGTGCTGTCGGTGCGCAGGAAGGCGGCCGCCTGCGGGTCGTACACGCCCAGGCGTTTGAGCAGGGTTTCGGCTGTGTCGGTCGAGCGGGTGATGTCGGAGCGGTACAGGCGCTGGGCCTGTGCCTGGATGCTGTCAATGGGTGCCACATAGGGCAGCGGGGTGACGTCTTCCACCAGCGTGTGAACCGGCAGTTCGGCCGCATCGGGTGCCAGCGAGGCCACCGCATAGGTGGCACCGGCGCCGCCCAGCAATAGGGTGGCAATGGCGATGGAAACGTGCTTGGGATGGCGTTGGACAAGTCCGGCGGCGAAGGCAAACGATTCCTCGGCGGCCTGGATCAGGCGATGTTTCAAAATTCGGACTCCGTTGAGTAGGGGCGCCACCTTGCGGCGCGGCGTCCCGAACTGCGACGAGGTCACGACTAAAATCCAGCCGCTGGCTCCAAAAGGTCGCAGGAGAGGTCAGGCAGTATAACGGCCCTCTGCACCCCAGCATCAATAAAAACCCTTATGAATCAAGCATCCAGCCCAACTTTACCTGTCTCAGATCAAGTCCGTGCAGCATTGGCGGTGACCCTGCGCGGCTGCGAGGAGTTGCTTCCCCAGGACGAGTGGGTCAAAAAACTGGCCAAATCCGAGGCCACCGGCAAACCGCTGCGCATCAAGCTGGGGCTGGACCCCACGGCGCCGGATATCCACGTCGGCCACACCGTGGTGCTGAACAAGATGCGCCAGTTGCAGGACCTGGGTCACACGGTGATCTTCCTGATCGGCGACTTCACCAGCATGATTGGCGACCCGTCCGGGCGCAACAGCACCCGACCACCGCTGACCGCCGAACAGATCAAGGTCAACGCCGAAACCTACTACCGCCAGGCCAGCCTGGTGCTGGACCCGGCCAAAACCGAGATCCGCTACAACAGTGAGTGGAGCGACCCGCTGGGCGCGCGCGGCATGATCCAGCTCGCCAGCCGCTACACCGTGGCTCGCATGATGGAGCGCAATGACTTCCACCAGCGCTTCACGGCCGGCACCCCCATTGCCGTGCACGAATTCCTGTACCCGCTGATGCAGGGTTATGACAGCGTGGCGCTGCACAGCGACCTGGAGCTGGGCGGCACCGACCAGAAGTTCAACCTGCTGATGGGCCGCACGCTGCAGGCCGAATACGGCCAGGAGCCGCAGTGCATCCTGACCATGCCGCTGCTCGAAGGGCTGGACGGCGTGGAGAAGATGTCCAAGAGCAAGAACAACTACATCGGCATCAGCGAAGACCCCAACACCATGTTCGCCAAGGTGCTGTCCATCTCCGACGTGCTGATGTGGAAGTGGTACACGCTGCTGAGCTTCCAGTCTGAGGCGGCGATCGCCGCACTCAAGGCCGAGGTCGAAGCGGGGCGCAACCCCAAGGACGCCAAGGTGGCCCTGGCCAAGGAAATCACGGCGCGCTTCCACAGCGCCGCAGCGGCCGACGCGGCCGAACAGGACTTCATCAACCGCAGCAAGGGCGGCATCCCCGACGAAGTCCCTGAAGTTACGCTGTACTTGAACGACTTGGTATCCAACTCGGTTGTCGACCGCGCCAGAGACCTGGCGGTGGATTTCTTGTCGCCAGGGGTGACTTCAAGGGAACGTAATCAAGAAACTATGATCGGCGTAGGTTCTCTCTTGAAGGCGGCTGGCTTGGTTGCTTCCAACGGTGAAGGCAACCGCCTGATTGACGGTGGCGGCGTGCGTGTGGACAGCAACGTGGTCAGCGACAAGGGCCTCAAGCTGGGCGCCGGAACCTATGTGCTGCAGGCCGGCAAGCGCAAGTTCGTCCGCGTGACGCTGGCGTAGATGCTATGATTTTAGTAGCTGGTTGCGCATATTTGACGGGGGCTAGAGGCCTTTTTTCATGATAGCCGTGCTGCAGCGCGTCAGTTCCGCTCGCGTCGATGTCGATGGACAAGCGGTAGGCGCCATTGGCCCCGGCCTGCTGGTGCTGGTCTGCGCCGAGCAGGGGGATACCGAGGCCGAGGGCGACAAGCTGCTGGCCAAGATCCTGAAGCTGCGCATCTTCAGTGATGCGCAGGGCAAGATGAACCTTAGCGTGCAGGATGTGGACGGCCAGGGCACGCCGGGCGGCCTGCTGATCGTCAGCCAGTTCACGCTGGCGGCGGACGTGCGTGGCGGCAATCGGCCCAGCTTCACGGCGGCTGCCGCGCCCGAGGAGGGGCGGCGCCTGTATGAGGGCTTTGTCGCCGAGGCGCGTCGTCTGCATGGTGCGGTGCAGACCGGCATTTTTGCGGCCAACATGCAGGTGCATCTGGTCAATGACGGACCGGTCACGATCCCGCTACGCATGCCTCCAGCCAGCCGCGCAGGCTGTTGACAAAGGCCACGGCCTGCACGCGCGGCAGGTCGCTCACGCGCACCACCGCCTCGTTGATGCGCCCCTGCGCCAGCCAGTGCGCGCGGCCCACGCCGGGTAGCAGGCCGCAGTCCAGCGCCGGGGTAACCCAGCGACCATCCAGCAGCAGGGCCAGGTTGCCCCGGGTGCATTCGGTGACTTCGCCACGCGCATTCCACAGCACGGTGTCAAACACGGCGGGGTCGGTGGGGGTGAAGGCGTCGTAGTGGGCGCGGCGCGTGGTCTTGTGACGCACGAACTCGCTGTCGGAATCTTCCAACGCCCGGGCAGCCAGTTGCAGGTGCACGGGCGTGGGGGTGTCGGCCAGCGCAAAGGCCTGGGCGTGCAGGCGGCCGCTGGCACCGAGCAGCAGGCGCACACGCCACGCGCCGTGAGGGTGTTGCCGGCAGAGTTGCGTCAGCGTCTGTTGCATGGCGTCGGGCTCCCAGACAAAGCCGAAATGCGCGGCCGATGCCTGCATGCGTGCCAGGTGCGCGCTCAGTTGTTGCAGTACGCCGTCTCGCAGCGCCAGGGTTTCCAGAATCTCGAATGCCTGGCTGGCCCGGTTCAGAAAGGCCAGCTTATGGCGCCACTCCTGCCATTCAGCTTCGGGCGTCGAGTCAAAGGTGATGCCGCTGCCGGTGGCGGCGCGGATGGTGTTGCCACGCACCACTGCGGTCCGGATCGGCACATTGAAGGTGGCACTGCCACCCGGGCGCACCACGCCGACGGCGCCGCAGTAGACGCCGCGGTCGTCGCCCTCCAACTCCCGGATCAGGCGCATGGCCTGCACCTTGGGCGCGCCAGTCACCGAGCCGCACGGGAACAACGCGGAAAACACATCGACCAGCGTGGTGCCGGGGCGGGTGTCGGCATGCACATCGGTCACCATCTGCCACACCGTGGGCAGGGCCTGCACGCGGCACAAGCCGTCCACGGTGACGGAGAACGGCGTGGCGATGCGCGACAGGTCGTTGCGGATCAGGTCCACGATCATCACGTTCTCGGCGCGCTCCTTGGGCGAGGTCTGCAGGCCTTCGGCCAGCGCCGCATCCTCCTGCGGGTTGCGCCCACGCGGCGCCGTGCCCTTCATGGGGCGGGTGATCAGGTGGCCGTCGCGCCAGTCGAAGAACAGCTCGGGCGAGACGGATAACACCTGCTCCTCTCCGGTGTCGATGTAGGCGGCAAAGCCACCCGGCTGGGCCTGGCGCATGGCCGCAAACAGCTCTTCGGGAGGAACCTGCAACTGCCCTGCGGTGCGGGCGGTGAAGTTGACCTGGTAGATCTCGCCATCGCCAATCGCCCGGTGCAGGCGCTCCAGGGCCGCATCAAAGGTGGTGCGCGCCAGGCCCGGTTGCCAGGTTGCGCGCACGGTGCCTGCATCGGCAGACGGTTGCAGCGGTGCAGGTTCTTCCCCATCGGGCAGCGGTGCATCGTGAACACCAAACCAGACCAGCGGACCCGTCGCCGGGTGCACATGCAATGCGCGGTCAAACGCGGGTGCTGCCTCATAGCGTACATAGCCCACGCACCACTGGCCTTGCTGCGCACGCTGTTGCGCCGCCTGCAGCACGGCCCTTACCTCGCCGAGTTCGCGGGCCACCAGCACATCGCGCGGAGCGCCGAAGGCCATGCGCATGGCCGCACTGCCACCGTGGGGCTGGGCGGGTGCGTGAACGGCGGCGAAATCGATCAGGGCGTGCATGGTGCGGTGCGCGGGTAGGTGGCCGGGCGGCAGATTATGCGCGTGTATGTGGCCGGGATCCGCCCATGGGGATGGTGCTTGCGCGGCGCATATGGTTACTATAAACTTGATTGATCAAGTAACGAGCAATTAAATCCATCCCAAGGAGTCCATCCATGTCTGACGCCACACCCACCGCCGCGACCCCGACCGTCCCCAGCGACAGCCTGGAGTTCTGCCTGCGCCTCAACCGCGCCTACGCCACGCTGACGCGCCGGCTGGACAACGCGCTGTCCAATGTGCATGGCTTGAGTTTTTGTGATTTCATGATCCTGTACTACCTGGACCGGGCGCCGGCCAGCCGCCTGCGCCGCGTCGACCTGGCCGAGCGCCTGGGCCTGACGGCATCCGGTGTCACGCGCAGCCTGCTGCCGCTGGAGAAGCTGGGTCTAGTCGCGCGCCAGCCCGACCCGCGCGATGCCCGCGTCGGCTACGCGCAGATCACCGAGGCCGGCCAGCAGCTCCTGCAATACGCGCTGGCGTCGATCGCGCCAGCCGTTCAAGAGGCCACGGGGGCGGTGTCAGCAACCGAGCTGGCGGGCTTGTCCGCGTTGTTGGGGCAATTGGCGGGAATCAATGTGTTCAACGCGGGATAGAGGCCGTGCTGTCATGAGCGCCATCAACAGCTTCAAGCCCCTGTCGCACCATTCGGCACGCGTGCTGATTCTGGGCAGCATGCCGGGTGTGGCATCGCTCACGGCGCAGCAGTACTACGCCCATCCGCGCAACAGCTTCTGGCCGATCATGGCCCGCATTGCCGGGTTTGATGCAACGGCCCCCTACGCAGTGCGCGTTGACGCGCTGACACGCGCAGGCATTGCGGTGTGGGATGTGTTGCAGAGTTGCGTGCGCAGTGGCAGCCTGGACAGTGCGATCCAGGCCGGCACGCGGGTGCCCAATGATTTCGCGTCGTTCTTTGCGGAGCACCCCGGCATCCGGCTGGTGTGCTTCAACGGCGCCGAGGCGCAGCAGAGTTTTGCGCGGCACGTGATGCCCCACCTGCGTATGGATGGCGTACGCTTGGTTCGCCTGCCGTCCACCAGTCCAGCGCATGCGATGGCGTTGGAGCGCAAGCTGGCAGCGTGGCAAGCGGCGCTGTGCGCACCGGGGCTCACAGGGGCATTAAGCTTGGACTTGGTATCGGACGTGTCTTGATCCACGTCATGGATGAAACGCGAATCCATGACTAACGTAAACATGGGGTTTGTTCATGGAACGTTGAGGAGGGCGCATGAAAGTCACTGCACTGATCGAGAACACCAATGCCCCGGGCATGGAGTCCCTGAAGGTCGAACACGGGCTGAGTCTGTATATCGAATACGTTGGCAAACGCATCCTGTTCGATACGGGAGAGTCCGGCGCATTTGCCGACAATGCAATACAACTGGGTGTTGACATTGCGGTCGTTGATATGGTCGTCTTGTCCCACCACCACTATGACCACGGAGGCGGATTGCGCAGATTCCTGCAGCTGAACCAGAAGGCAAAAATCTACCTGCGTGGCCGCGCCTTTGGTGACTGCTACGGAAAGTTCCTGTGGCTGGAAAAGTACATCGGACTGGACCCGAAGTTGCTTGAGGAGCACCCTGACCGGTTCGTCTTTGTAAATGAGAAAACCACAATCATGGACGGTGTTGACATCCTGACCGATGTAGCACCCACCTACCCAGCGCCGCGTGGCAATCGGTCCATTTTTGTGAAAGTGGATGGAAAACTTGAACTTGACGACTTTTCACATGAACTCATCTTGGTCCTGCACGAGACGGACGGGCTTGGGGTGTTCACGGGTTGTGCACACCAGGGTGTCTTGAACATGGTGCAAGCCGTAACCAAGGTGTTCCCAGGTAGTGCGATCAAGGCCGTATTCGGCGGATTCCACCTCATGGCCATGCCGCCGTTCAATTTCATGTCGGGTAGCAAGGCGGAAGTGGCGGAGCTAGGCAGGAAGTTGCTGGGCTTCCCGGTGCAGCGGGTGTATACCTGCCATTGCACTGGTTCGCATGCGTACCCCGTCCTTAAAGATGCGATGGGCGAGAAACTGGAATACATCGGAACCGGGCGCAACGTGACGGTCTGAAGAAACCTGCAGAGAAATCTCCTCAATACGGATTCTTGAAACCCAGCCGCGCCATGATCTCGGTCTCGCGAAGCTCCATGACCTGGGCATCCTCATCCAGTTCATGGTCCCAGCCCTGCGCGTGCAGTGTGCCGTGCACGATCAGGTGGGCGTAATGGGCCTGCAGGGTTTTCTTCTGCTCCTTGGCCTCTTGGGCGACCACGGGTGCACACAGCACCAGGTCGGCCGTGACCACGGGCTCCTGTGTGTAGTCAAAGGTCAGCACATTGGTGGCGTAGTCTTTTTTGCGGTACTCGCGGTTCAGCGCCTGGCCTTCTTCGGCATCGACGATGCGCACGGTGATTTCGCCATCGCCGTCCAGCGCGTGGCGAATCCATTTGGCGACCATGTGGCGGGGCAAGGCGGCGCGGTGGCGGGCGGCGTCCTTCAGGTCGCCAAATTGCAGTGACAGGGTGAGTGCGGGCAGCATGGGGTTCTATGGCTTGGGGGTGGTTCGGCGTGTCGGTGTGCGGGTCTTGGGCAAGCCCACGCGGGGCAGTTCCGGTTCTTCCTCGGGGATGGAGATGGCCGGCAGCTCGCTCAGGCGGGCCGCGTCGTAGGCATCCACCACGCGGGCCACCAGCGGATGGCGCACGATGTCGGCACTGGTCAGGTGGGTGATGGCAATGCCGGGTACGCGGCGCAGCACGCGCTCGGCGTCCACCAGACCGCTGAGCTGGGACTTGGGCAGGTCGATCTGGGTCAGGTCGCCGGTGATAACGGCCTTGGCGCCAAAGCCAATGCGCGTCAGGAACATCTTCATCTGCTCGGGCGTGGTGTTCTGCGCCTCGTCCAGGATCACAAAGGCGTTGTTCAGTGTGCGCCCGCGCATAAAGCCCAGCGGTGCGATCTCCAGCGCCTGGCGCTCGAATGCCTTGTGCACCTGGTCAAAGCCCATCAGGTCGTACAGCGCGTCGTAGAGCGGGCGCAGATAGGGGTCGACCTTCTGGTTCAGGTCGCCGGGCAGAAAGCCCAGGCGCTCGCCGGCCTCCACCGCCGGGCGGGTCAGGATGATGCGTTGCACCGCGCTGCGTTGCAGGGCATCCACGGCGGCGGCCACGGCCAGGTAGGTCTTGCCGGTGCCGGCCGGGCCGATGCCGAAGGTGATGTCGTGCTCGGCAATGTTGTCCAGGTAGCGCGCCTGGTTCTTGCTGCGCGGCTTCAGGTCTGCGCGGCGCGTGGCCAGGCTGGGGCCGTCATTCTCGTCCCCAGAGCCGTCGCCCACCAGCATGAGTTGCACGGTGGCCGCGCTGATGGGCTTGGCCGCTATTTCGTACAGGGCCTGCAGCATGTCCATGCCGCGCTGTGCCCGGGCCTTGACGCCTTCGACCTTGAACTGCTCATGGCGGTGCGCGACGCGGATGTCCAGCGCCTGCTCGATGGTACGCAGGTGCTCGTCGGTGGGGCCGCACAGGTGAGAGAGGCGCGCGTTGTTCAGCGGCGTGAAGGTGTGTCTGAGAATCAAGCTGATAATTCCGTCAAGGGGGCCAAAGGTCCCCATCATAGGCAAGATTCCATAGGCAACCAACCCAGGACACACGATGATCGGCAAACTCACAGGCACTTTGAGTGACAAGAACCCACCCCAGGTGCTGGTGGACTGCGGCGGTGTGGGTTACGAGGTGCAGGTGCCCATGAGCACCTTCTACAACCTGCCGGCCAATGGTGAAAAGGTGTCGCTGCTGACCCATTTTGTGGTGCGGGAAGACGCGCAGATCCTGTATGGATTTGCCACCGCCGTGGAGCGCGCGGCGTTTCGTGAGCTGATCAAGATTTCGGGCGTTGGCCCCCGCACGGCGCTGTCGGTGCTCTCGGGCATGAGCGTGGGTGAGCTGTCGCAGGCCGTCACCACACAGGAGGCCGGTCGGTTGATCAAGGTGCCGGGCATCGGCAAGAAGACCGCCGAGCGCCTGCTGCTGGAACTTAAGGGCAAGCTGGGTGCCGATATGGGTGCCACCGCGACCCTGGTCAACGACGCGCAGGCTGACATCCTGCAAGCCCTGCTGGCGCTGGGGTATAGCGACAAGGAGGCCGCCGCCGCTTTGAAAGCACTACCCACCGATGTGGGCGTGAGCGACGGTATCAAGCTGGCACTGAAGGCGCTGGCACGCTGACTGCAAAGCATTTCTGGTACTACTGCGCTTCGCGCACGGGTCGGCCGTTCACTGGCTGCACCGGCCGCGCATTGTTGGGGTAGAGCTGGGTGAATAGCTTGTACTGCGCCTTGCTGATGGTCACCGGTTGTTTTAGCACCATCCACAGCACGCCTTCGGTGCAGGGGGGGGTGGTGAGTGAGCCCATGAACTGGTAGTAGCGCTGGTCGGTGGGCAGCAGCTCGGTCAGGTTGAGCAGTCCTGCGGGCATGCGCACCCGGTCGCCGACATCGAGTGGCATATAGGTCCAGACCTTGTCGATGAGTGGATTGGATGCGCCGTCGTCCAGCAGCACGGCGACCACGGCGAGCTGGCCTTCGTTGTTCTTGTGGACCAGGTGCGCCACCATGGGATAGCGCTTGAAATTGATCTGTTCTTCCGACGGCGTATGGAAGTGGAATTGCAGCAGCCGGTAGTTGGAGCCGCGCACCGTGATGGAATTCTCACCCTGCACGTCGACCTGGATGGTGTGGCCGTTGTTGACCACGGATGCATTGCTGGGCACGTAGGCAAACTGCACCGGCTCGGCCGGGCCCTGCAGCGTGGCGCCCTCTTCAATGTTGATGGGTGACTGGCGGTTGCCGATCGCGCACACGTTGAAGTCGGGCTTGAGCTTGCCCCAGGCCTGAGGCCCGGTCTCCCCTTCATAGGCCCAATGCACCTCACTGCCGCCGTGGCCGGCGCTGGTGTTGACCGACGGGGCTTCCTCTGCGGGGTGTCCGGCCACCGCGGCGGCGCGGGCCTGACTGTAGCGGCGGCTGGTCAGCGCCTTGGCGGCCGATGCGGGGCTGCGGGTTGACGGTGCCGGTGCGTCCTTGTTCTCCACCGTCACGGTCATTTTCTTGCTGGATACCACGGTGCCGGCCATGGCGGCGCGGATTTTCTCGGCCATTGGATTGGAGCTGGTGGTCGGCAGGCTTTCAACCGGCGTCTTCTTGGCGGCGATGTCCGCGCCTTCCGTGGCCGCAGCGGCTGCAGACGCCGCCGGAGCTGCGTGTGCACTGTGGTCCGCAGCGGGGTCGGCCGCCCAGGCGCCAGTTCCCAGAGCCAGGCCAAGGGCCCAGATGAGGGGCCGCAATGAAAGGGCGGAACGGCAGTCAAGGTGGTGGTGCATGGCGGTGCGCGCTGGCGGCAGCAACAGCGCAGAAAAATGGGACTATCCATCGTATCGGCAATTTGGCGCCACAACTTGAACGGACCCAGCGTGGTTGCCATGCCGCACGCTATAGTGGGCATCCTGCACCCCGAACCCAACAGCCTTTCATCGTGAGCATTCAGACCGACGACTTTGCCGCCCCGCCTGCCAAACGCATGGTGTCGGCCGCGCCCACCTCGCCCAACGAGGAAGCCATTGAACGCGCCCTGCGCCCCAAGCTGCTGGACGAGTATGTAGGCCAGGCCAAGATCCGCGAACAGTTGGAAATTTTCATCAGTGCCGCGAAGATGCGCGGTGAGGCGCTGGACCATGTGCTGCTGTTCGGTCCGCCCGGCCTGGGCAAGACGACGCTGAGCCACATCGTCGCCGCGGAACTGGGCGTGAACCTGCGTCAGACCAGTGGTCCGGTGCTGGAAAAGCCCAAGGACTTGGCCGCGCTCTTGACCAATCTGGAAAAAAACGACGTCCTGTTCATCGACGAGATCCACCGCCTGAGTCCGGTGGTCGAGGAAATCCTGTACCCCGCGCTGGAAGACTACAAGATCGACATCATGATCGGCGAAGGCCCGGCCGCCCGTTCGATCAAGCTGGACCTGCAACCCTTTACGCTGGTGGGCGCGACTACCCGCGCCGGCATGCTGACCAACCCGCTGCGCGACCGTTTTGGCATCGTGGCGCGGCTGGAGTTCTATACACCCGAGGAACTGGCCCGCATCGTCAAACGCAGCGCCGGTTTGCTCAATGCCCCAATGGATCCAGATGGCGGTTTCGAGATCGCCCGCCGTTCACGCGGCACGCCGCGCATTGCCAACCGCCTGCTGCGCCGGGTGCGCGACTTTGCGGATGTCAAGGGTGTTGGCCATATCAGCCTGGACATTGCCAACCGCGCACTGGCCATGCTGGACGTGGACCCGCAGGGCTTTGACGTCATGGACCGCAAGCTGCTGGAGGCCGTGATCCACCGCTTTGACGGTGGCCCGGTCGGCCTGGACAACATCGCCGCCAGCATTGGTGAAGAGCGCGAAACCATCGAGGACGTGATTGAGCCCTACCTGATCCAGCAGGGCTACCTGCAGCGCACACCGCGTGGACGCATTGCTACGCTGGCGGCCTATCGCCATCTGGGTGTGGCACCCAAGAGCACGGGCGAAGGCCTGTTCGCGGAGTGAGCGCGGGGTCCTATTGGCGCACCCAGCAGGGTAGTGGTGTTCTGTTGATCGTGCTGGCAACGCTGTGCTTTGCGCTGCTCGATACCTGCACCAAATACGCCACGCGTCTGGTGCCCGTGCTGATGCTGCTGTGGTTTCGTTACCTGTTCCAGGCCGTGGCGACCTTTGGTCTGCGCTTTCCGGTGCAGGGGCGATCGCTGCTGCGCACGGCCCATCCGCGTTTCCAGTTGCTGCGCGGCGTGCTGTTGCTGATCACCAGCGGCTGTGCCTTTTATGGACTCCAGCACCTGCCGGTGGGGGAGTTCACGGCCATGGTGATGCTGTCGCCGCTGGCCGCCACGGCACTCGCCGCACGGCTGTTGAAGAACAAGGTATCCACCCGGCGCTGGCTGCTGATGACCGGCGGCTTGCTGGGCGTGCTGCTGGTGGTGCGCCCCGGCGGCCAGGTGTTTGGCTGGGCGCTGCTGTTTCCCATCGTGCTGGTGACCGCCTATGCATGGTTCCAGGTGCTCACCAGCCAGCTTAGTGGCGCGGACAACCCCTACACGACGCACTTCTACACGGGGCTTGTGGGGACGCTGGTCATGACCCCGTTGGCGGTGTTCAACTGGAGCACCGCTGCACTGCTTGCGTACTGGCCGTGGTTCATGCTGGTCGGCTTCTTTGGTACCTTCGGCCACCTGATGCTGATACGGGCCTATATGCGCGCCTCGGCCCCGGTGCTGACGCCGTACCAGTACGGGCAGATCGCCTTTGCCACGTTGCTAGGCTGGCTGGCGTTTGACCATGTGCCCGATGCCTGGGCCTGGTTGGGGATCGCTGTGATCGCCGCCAGCGGCGTTGCCAACGCCATGCTGTCGGTGCATGAGGCGGGCAAGCGGAGTGGTTGAATGGATTCCTGATTGAAATTCCAGGCTCACTCGCCCGCCGACACCCGTCCCCGCAGCTTCTTCACATCCCCTCGCGTAGCCTTACCCTCCAGCCGCTTGCGCTGTGAAGCCTTGGTCGGCTTGGTGGCCTTGCGCGGCTTGGGCGGAACGGCCACGCTGTCCACCAGCGTCTGCAGGCGGGCGATGGCGTCCAGCCGGTTCTGCTCCTGGCTGCGACTGGTCTGCGCCTTGATGACCAGCACCCCATCAGCGGTGATGCGCTGGTCGTTCAGCGCCAGCAGGCGTCGCTTGATGGCGTCCGGCAGACTGGAGGCGGGAATGTCGTAGCGCAGGTGGATGGCGCTGGACACCTTGTTGACGTTTTGTCCGCCCGCACCCTGGGCGCGGATGGCGGTCCATTCGATCTCGTCTTCGTTCAGCGGTATCAGGGGTTCGGGCATGGGAGCGTGGCCGGGCCGATGTGCGCCCGATTTGATTTCTGTCACACATTCTCGGTGAAACAGGTCCATACTGGCCCGATGGAATTCAAGGACTACTACAAGACCTTGGGCGTAGAGCGCTCGGCCAGCGAAGACGACATCCGCAAGGCCTACCGCAAGCTGGCGCGCAAGTACCACCCGGATGTCAGCAAGGAGGCTGACGCCCAGGTGCGCATGCGCGACCTCAACGAGGCCAATGACGTACTGCGTGACAAGGAAAAGCGCGCCGCCTACGACGCGCTGCTGGACCGTGTGGCGCGCGGCGGCCCTGCCGGGGCGGCAGGCGACGGCGGCTTCCAGCCACCGCCGGGCTGGGACGAAGGTTTTGAGTTCCACCGTGGTCCCGGCCAGGGGCCGGCTGACCATGCCGATTTCAGCGAGTTCTTTTCTTCGGTGTTTGGCAAGGGTGAGCACCGGGGCTCCAAGGCCCGTGCCTACCGGGCCCGGGGCGAGGATCACCACGCGGCAATCGAAATATCGGTGGAAGACGCGATCCACGGTGTGCAGCGCGACATCACCCTGCGCGCACTGGAAACCGACGCCCAGGGGGAACCCACTTTCGTGAACCGCACGCTGACGGTGAAGATTCCGCCTGGCGTGCATCCCGGCCAGTTCATCCGCCTCACGGGCCACGGCATGCCAGGGCATGGTGGCGAGCCCCCCGGTGATCTGTATCTGGAGGTGCGTATCGCGTTGCATTCGCTGTACCGCGTCGAGGGGCGTGACCTGTACCTGACTCTACCGGTGACACCGACTGAGGCGGCGCTGGGCGCGCAGGTGCAGGTGCCCACGCCCAGCGGCAGCGTGGTGGAAGTGACCGTGCCACCGAATGCGCGCAGTGGCATGAAGCTGCGCCTCAAGGAGCGGGGGTTGCCCGGCAAGCCGCCGGGGAATTTGTACCTGTTGATCGACATCGCCCTGCCGCCCGCCACCACCGATGCGGCGCGTAAGGCCTACGAACAACTGGCCCAAGCCGTGCCGTTCAATCCGCGGCGCCATTTGGGTGTGGAGGCACCATGAGCATGAACAGCCAAACCACCGTGACCGTGGAGACCGTGATCACTATCAGCGCCGATCAGCCCGTTGCCGCGCACGAACTGGCGCACGCCTGCGGCGCCGATCTGGACTGGGTGGCCCAGTTGGTGGAGTTGGGTTTGGTGACGGACCAGTCTGCCGCATCGCCGCAGGAATGGCGCTTCCAGAGTGCTGATTTGCAAAGCGCGCTGGAGGCGGCCCGGCTGCAGCGCGACTTTGGCGTGGGGCTGGACGCTGCAGCCCTGATCCTGGACCTGCAACATGAGGTGCGCCGGCTCAAGGGCGCCCTGCAGGCGCTGCGGCGGTGAAGAAATTCTCGGAATGCCTTGCCTGATTTCGTAGTTATTCCGCCAACGCAAGATGCTGAGTCAAAGCCACAGTGCTTTGGATATCCAATTTAACAAAGGCAGAACGGACATGTGAACGTACTGTTTCGAGAGAACGTCCGAGCTTTTCCGCCACCTCCTTTTTCGTCAACCCGTTGGCCAGCAATCTTGCAATCAACAACTCTTTTGGACTGAGTAAGTCCGCTGGAACGCTTTCGCGTGCTTTGAGATAGAGAAGTCCATGCTCTACGCTACATCGGACAACAACCTGATGACCGTTCACCTGGCTTTGGCTTGACAGCAGGCTCTTGAGCAGCGCAGGGGGCAATACATCTGGGTTCTTTGACGTCCAGTCCAATTCCAGTAGTTCCAGGAAGCGAGGATCTACGTGGTAGTAGTAGCCACGTGGATCCGCAATTGCCACCGACCACTTCTCGCGCACCGTGTCGCCCAACAGTTTGTCCAGATGCAGCTTTCTGTTGATGGCCAGTGCTTGCATTAAGTGGGGAGCAAGGTTCGCAAATAGTTGTGTCTCTAATTGTGTGCAGATTTGCCTTGCATCCTTGCGGTAAAGCGAAATCCATTGTGTAAATTTGGTAATGGGATTGATGTCGCACGAAATCAAGTAATTCTCGTGACCAAATTCCGTGGCGAACTGCCGTATTTCCGAACGATCCGGCTTGTCAAAGAAAGTTTGCGTACTAAACGCCATGGTCGTGGTTGGTTGCTGCGTGACCATGAACGCTGCGTCGTCTTGATGTTTGACCTTGTCATAGGCTAACAACATTGCGGTTGACGAGTTATGCAGGTGAATGCTGTGGATGTCGAGCCCCGACGGATTCATGACGCCGTGTCCCCACATGGAGGAGTCAAATGGCAGCGCGGCCTTGAGCGCAGAAAGTACGGAGTCTTGAAATTCCGCCACTGTTTTCTCCTGGGCGTCCCGGTAGACCGTCAGCAGTAAGTTGCTGTATCTCGTGAGCAATTCCAGCGGCATCTCCGAATTCCTTTCGCGGGAAATTCTAGCCACTTTTCTTCAGATTCACCCTTTTGGGGGATGCATGCATTGGGTTTGAATTTGTAATCTCACCGCGGGCACCAACAGCCGTTGCGTTACCTATGCGATTGCCCTTATGGCGTTGAGTTGTTGGTATTCATGAACTGGCACTATTTCGGTGCAATTGATCTACTTAAGGGTTGGCATATGCGAAGCAAACTATTGTTCATTTCTTTAACCGCCATGACGCTTGGTCTGGCTGCCTGCGGTGGCGGTGGCAGTGGCGGTGGTAGCACCTCATCAACTCCTAGCATCAGCGGTCAACCCGCGTCACAGTCCGTGGTAACCGGCGCAACGGCAACTTTCACGGTGAGCGCAGCCGGCGATGGCCTGACCTATCAATGGCAGGCCAACGGAACGGCTATACCAGGGGCAACTGCGGCGTCCTATACAACGCCGGCTACAAGCTGGCAAAGTAGTGGCACGAACTACACGGTGGTCGTGACGAACCCATCAGGCAGCGCGACCAGTTCTGCAGCCGCTTTGACCTTGCAACTGAGCGCGGACCAGCAGGCGTTTGAATCCGTGCGTCTTGCGCCCAACTCGGTAAGCAACCCGAATTGGAATCTCCCCTATTCTGGCGCACCAGTAACCGGGACCAATTACCTGGAAACGGTAATCACCAGTCTGCAAAAGTCCCCACTTACGAACGGCCCCCAGGTCGAGATGGGGGCATTCTCCAACCTTGCCAAGACTCTGAGTCTGCCCACGGTTCATATCCCCAATCGCTACCTTGTGAACGGAGCCATATTGGTGGGAACTGCGCCAAACACCACGCAGACCAGTTACTCCGGCAGTGGCATTCAAGTGGACTCTCTGGCCGCCGATGGCAAGACCGTCGTGGCGAGTCAAGTGTTTAGTGGCTACAAAGTAGTGCCACTCAGCGGTGCGGTGGCATCGGCCGGCACCGAACTCGCGCAAGCGCTGGATGCGATTTACTACAACCCAGCTTTGCTCAGTGCCACCGCAGCTTGGAGTACCGGATCGGCTTACGCGGTGTTCACGGCAACGCAGTTGAATGACACCTACCAGGTTGTCGATTACGGAAATACCCAGACAACCACGGATGCCAACCCGGTACCCGCCAAGACGGGAGTGTCTCTGACCAATGCAATGACAGCTGGTATTGCCAATGGAGGCGACGGCGTCACCTATAACCTGACCAATGGCTCGATTTCCAACGTCAACGGATTTCCAATTTACGTTCCCAATACACCGCGAGCGAACAGAACAACCCAAACCTATATGGCGTTCTTCGGGCTCAACGGGAACGTATATGCGGCCAATCTGGTTAAGGCGGGGACGGTCATTGGTGGCAACGCCTATCGTGTTGCCGCACCTGGAACAACAGCTGGGTTCAACACCATTTACACCCAGAACTATCAGGTTCGGTTGAACGGTCCTGCGAGCACTAGCCTGCAGGCTGCTTTCAATTACTGAGCTGCCGCGGCGCCCCTTTTGGGGCGTGTAAACCTCATGTTCGAAACTTCACCACCCTCAGTTGGAAGGGTGGTGAGTTGTTGGGTTGCAATTGGTAGTGCTTGCCACGGGCTCAGCGTTATGCACGATCAACACCTGCGCCGCGTAATAGGTCGCCAGAATCCACAGCGATGACAGTTCCACCGGTGTGACGAACTTGTTGATGGCAATCAGCGAGTCGCTGACCATGAAGATGCAGGCACCCAGCGCCACGCGCCACGCGGCGGTATCGCCCAGAACCGCAGCGCGGCCAATCGCCTGCGAGGCCATCAGCGAGATCACCGTCACATAGGCGGCCACGGCGATCTTCAACACCGGGTCGTTCAGGCCGCCCCAGACGATGCCGTACATGACCGCGCCCACCGCAAACACCGCCAGCAGCGCACGCTTGGCTGGAAACCAGGCCTGGCCCTGGCGGAACAGGGCGATGTAGAACCCATGCGCCACCAGGAATGAGGCCAGCCCGGGGATGAAATAGTTGCCGGACAGCATCAGGAACACGTCCCCGCCCAGCGAAAACACCAGTGCGCCAAGTAGCAAAGCATTAAATCGGGTGCTAGCCCTCGTGGATTGTGCGCGAGAAGCTACAAAAATAATAGCAATCGCCATGGTCAGCGGTTTGAAGACCAGATAGCCGTCCAGCAGCCCCAACGCGCTGACGGTGGACAGGGCCGCGCATTCCACGGTCAGCACCTCCAGCATGCCCAGTTCTCCCTGCATGAAGCGTCCAGTGGCCCACAGGCCGCAGGCGATGGCCGCGCACCAGATGGCGGCCTCCACCGGGGGCATGGCGTCCACCTGCCACAGAAAGGCCAGCACGGCCGTCAGTGCCAGCACGAACTGCAGTGTGGCAAACCATTGCTGTGCGGCGGTGAGCGGTGGGTTGAAGGTGGTCACCGCGTCCAGCGTGAATGCGGGCTTGGGGTGGGCCTGCGCCATCGCCGCGCTCTGCCAGCCCGGCGGTTTGAACCACACGCGCAGCTTGTCGCCCCAGCGAGGGGTGTGCCAGGACGTCTTGGCCAGCGCCCAGTACACCTCCAGATTGGCCCACAGCGGGTCCCAGCTGTTGAGCGCGCCGCGTGTGCCGTAGACGCAGGGCTCGGTCTCCTCCTGGAAGCTGCCAAACAGCCGGTCCCACAGGATCAGGATGCCACCGTAGTTCTTGTCGATGTAGTCATCATTGACGGCGTGGTGCACGCGGTGGTTGCTGGGTGAGCAGAACACGCGGTCGAACCAGCCCAGCTTGCCGACCTGCTCGGTGTGCACCCAGAACTGGTAGAGCAGATCAATCAGCAGCACGACGCCAAACACCATGGGCGGTACGCCCAACACCGCCATCGGCAGGTAGAAGATCCAGCCCAGTAGCAGGCCGCTGGATGTCTGGCGCAGCGCGGTGGAGAGGTTGTAGTGCTGGCTCTGGTGGTGCACCACGTGCGCCGCCCAGAACAGGGCCACCACGTGGCCAGCCCGGTGCAGCCAGTAGTAGCACAGGTCATACAGCACCAGGGCCAGCAGCACGCCATACCAGGTGGTCCAGAACGCCGTGTTGGGGAACAGCGCCACGGCGCCATACACCAGGCTGTAGATGCCCGCGTTCAGCAGCTTGCCCATAGCGCCGGTGAGTTGGCTCAGCATCCCCAGGCTGATGCTGTTGATGGCGTCGTTCAGGCGGTAGGGCGTCTGCCCGGCTGTGCGGCTGGCGCGGCTGCGGCTCCACAGCAGCTCCAGCGCAATCAGCAGCAGGAAGACCGGTGTGGCGAAAACAATGACCTTGCTCATGGCTGGATTTTCGCTGAGCGACTGCTTTGTGAAATGCGGGGCTACCCGGTGTTGCGCATGCCCTGAACCGGTGGCAAGCCCGGTGCCAAGTCATCCGCACCATGGCGGTTTGTAATCCGGTCGCGAATCTCGTCCAGCGACGGGAGATCCTCAACCGATCGGGTCCCGCGAAAACCCGGTAGCTTGGACGCACTGCCATCGTTAGCCAATGCAACAGCCTGCTGGATGGCGCTGGCGATGTGTTCTTCCGTGATCAGCGATTCTGGAACCCGCGTCCGCAGGAAGTTGGCCCACTTGAATTCGGTATAGGGAACGTCCACTTTGTCGTACGCTCCGGTCTTGCGGGCCAAGCCCGCCAGGCTGCGATACGGATCGTCTACCAACTCGGTGAGGTATTTCGGCAGCCTCTCGATGCGCTTGCCCGACCCATCGTACGGGTAACACCGGTTGTGCGCCTCCATCTTGAGAAAGAACTGGCGCAAGGAAATATCTACCTGGTCAGACAGGTCCTTGATGATCTGGAAGCAGCAAGTCCGAAAGGGATTCTTGGCGGCGGGCTTGTCGTCTTCATCCCACTCCTGCTCCAGTCGGATGAGGGCCAGGCCCATGTGGTGGTGATCCGTCAAATACATGCGCCCGTCCGGGCCCAGGACGGCGGGAATGGGATGGACTTTGAGGTAGCTTTCAAGCTTGCCTTGGGACGCGACACGTTCACGCAACTCCCGCATCTTGAGGCGTACTTCCAGATAGCCAACCGCACCCTGGGTAGGGCGCATGGCATCGGTGCCGGTCCATTGGGTTTTCAGTTCACTCATAACCGGGTTCCTTCCATGTCATGGATTGCGCTACTGACTCCTGTAAAGTGTTGCAAACCGTCGGGAATATCTGCTGACGCAACCCTGAACAAGCCACCCTTTTCATTGGATTAAGCCGTGTCCCCTACAGACCAAGATACCAACACCAAGAAGTCAGAAGAGCACGATGATCGCACGAAGGGCCACTCCTGGGGCGAGCGTATCCTGTGGACACTGGTTGCGCTCTTTATCATTGGCGCCATTGCCGGAATGTTTCTAGCCGACTATTACAACGCTCCCGGGGCGAACAATGCGCGCGCCGTCAAGGACGCCGCAGACAATTGAATTCGTAGATTACATCCAGGGTACCCATGAAATCCGATATCCATCGACGGAATTTTGTCATTGCCATGGGGGGCGCCGGTATGGCGATTTCGGGCCGGGTGTGCGCACAGAACAAACGCAATCTCGCCCGTGCGGGCGTGGCGAATTTTGTGAATGGCGACGCATCCATTGCCGATTCAAACATGTCGCAGCCCCTGACCAGCGGCACGGTGGTCATGCAGGGCCAGGTCATTGAGACGGGCGCCAATGGCGAAGTACATATCGTGTTTGACGATGGTGGCCTACTGGCCCTGCGTCCATCGAGCCGCGTGCAGATTGAGCATGTACAGATCATCGGCGCGTTCAGTGACTCCCTGACCATGACCCTGTTGCGCGGCGCCATGCGATCCATTACGGGATGGGTCGGGAAGTTTGACCGCAATAACTACCAACTGAGGGCGGCCACCGCCACCGTTGGCATACGCGGAACCGACCATGAGGTGGCTATCATCGCGGCTGGTGAGGAACGGGGAGGCGAAATCCCCGGTGTTCACAATTGGGTCCATGAAGGCGGCACCACGCTGGAAAATGCGGGTGGCAGCATGGACGTGGAACCCGGCCACGCCGCGTGGGCTCCTCACAACGGGCAAGCGCCGCAGGCGCACCAGGGAATTCCGGCCTACCTCCTACGGCGCAAATCTGCACACGAAGGGCGCATCAATGCGCACGCCCAGCACATTACCGAGCATATTGAGCGCCGCATGCAACGACGCGGCATGATCAAACCCGGCGAAACGCTGCAAGACGCACAGCGACGTCACCGAGCGCTGCAAGCGAACCCGGAACATCAAAGGCCCGATGCGGCAGCTGAGCAGGAAAAACCCAAGCCTGCGGGCCACAACAACCCCAAGGCGAATCGTCACCCGCACAGGTGACCACGGCAAATCAATTCCGCGGTTAGTCCAATAGGTCACGGTTTGGGGAAAACGTCTCTGGCTTGGCGGACGTGCGATCAGGCCCGGCGGGCGTGAACAGCATTTCAACCTGGGCCTGCCCACTGAAGTTCTGCGCGGATGCCTGCACTGTGGGGCGCGAGTCGGCACGCGAGAGCTGCAGGTCGGGTTCGCCAGCGGCGGCACCCAACATGGCAAGGGCCAACGCGGTGGTGGCCAGGTCTTTCATAGTGGGTTCCGGGTTGAAGCTGGGGTCATGCCATGGAGGTCATCACGCACACGCTGGGGCTCCTGCTCCAGGGGCATGTTGGACGCGTCGCGCACCGCATCGAGCGCCCCTGGAACATCGGCGGCCAGCGGTGCCAGCAGCGCGTCGACATCCACGGAGGCGGGTTCACGCTCGGCCACCAGTTCGAAGGTCTTGAGCGTTGCATTGGCAGAGGTGAGGCTGTGCACCAGCACCAACCGGTGCTGGTCTGCCGCCCAGTGGCACCCACGACCAACAGGTTCATGCGGCAGCCTCTTCCTTGAGGGATGCCATGTCGATGACAAAGCGGTACTTCACATCCGCCTTGAGTAGGCGCTCATAGGCTTCGTTGATGTCCTGGATACGGATCACTTCGATGTCGGAGGTGATGCCGTGCCGGCCACAGAAGTCCAGCATCTCCTGCGTCTCGGCAATGCCGCCAATCAGCGAGCCGGCCAGTGCCTTGCGGCCGAAGACCAGCGGGCCGGTGTTGAAGGCGTCCAGAGGCCCCAGGTACCCCACCATCACGATAGTGCCGCCGCTCGCCAGCGTGGGTACGTAGGGGTTTACGTCGTGTACATAGGGCACGGTGTCGATGATCAGGTCGAAGCGGCCAGCCACTGCGGTCATCTGCGCAGCGTCGATGGAGATGACGACGTGATCGGCCCCCAGGCGACGCGCGTCGGCCTCTTTGCTGGGCGAGCGGCTGAACAGCGTGACCTCGGCACCCATGGCCTTGGCCAGCTTCAGGCCCATGTGGCCCAGCCCACCCAGCCCCACAATGGCAACCTTGCTGCCTGCACGGGCGTTCCAGTGGCGCAGCGGCGAATAGGTGGTGATGCCAGCGCACAGCAGCGGCGCGGCACCTGCCAGGTCAAGGTTGTCAGGCACCTTCACGGCAAAGCCTTCCTTGACGACGACCTTCTCGGAGTAGCCGCCGTGGGTACGGCTGCCATCCACCGGGTCCTTGCCGTTATAGGTGTAGGTGGCGCCGTTTTCGCAATACTGCTCCCAGCCCTTGCCGCAGGCCACGCAGTGCTGGCAGGAGTCCACCATGCAGCCCACGCCGACGCGGTCGCCCGCCTTGAAGCGTGTGACCTGTGGGCCGACCTCGACGACACGACCGATGATTTCGTGGCCGGGCACCATGGGGTATTTCGCATGGCCCCAGTCGTTGCGAACGTTGTGCAGGTCGGAGTGGCAGACGCCGCAGTACAGGATGTCGATGACGACGTCGTCGGGGCGCGGGCTGCGGCGGTCGAATTCGAACAGGCCCAAACGGCCGGTGTTGGAGTGGGCGGCGTAGCTCTTGACGTGGTAGCTCATGGTTTCAGTGTTCTTTTCTAGAGTTTGTATTAACGGTTGACCCGCGCGGCCAACTGCGCCGGATAGCGATCACCCGTTACGGTGATGGTGGCCAGCGCCTGCTGGATCGTCGTCAGATCGTCGGCTTCCAGAATGACGTTGGCCGCAGCGAGGTTTTCGTCGAGCCGGTGCAATTGGGTTGTGCCGGGTATCGGCACGATCCACGGCTTTTGTGCGAGCAGCCAAGCCAGGGCAATCTGCGCCGGTGTGGCACCGCGCGCGGCAGCGATGCCCTTCAGGGTGTCGACCAGCACCTGGTTGGCCTGACGGGCCTCTGCGGTGAAGCGCGGCACGATGGTGCGGAAGTCGTCCGCCGTAAAGGTGGTGTTCTGATCGATGGCGCCGGTCAGGAAGCCCTTGCCGAGCGGACTGAAGGGCACGAAGCCGATGCCCAGTTCCTCCAGCAGCGGCAGCAGCGTGCTCTCCGGCTCGCGCCACCACAACGAATACTCGCTTTGCAGTGCCGTCACGGGCTGCACGGCATGCGCCCGGCGGATGGACTCCACACCGGCCTCGGACAGCCCGAAGTGCCGCACCTTGCCTTGCGCAATCAGATCCTTGACCGCGCCCGCCACATCCTCCATGGGGACATCGGGATCAACCCGGTGCTGGTAGAGCAGGTCGATGTGATCGGTGCGCAGGCGCTGGAGCGAGGCCTCGACCACGGCGCGGATGCGCTCGGGCCGGCTGTCCAGGCCCTGCTTCACGTCACCGTTCTTGAACCCGAACTTGGTGGCAATGACCACCTGGTCGCGTACCGGTGCGAGGGCTTCGCCGACCATCTCCTCGTTCAAGGCGCCATAGGCTTCGGCGGTATCGAAGAAAGTGACGCCACGCTCGAAGGCGTTGCGGATCATCTGAATACCCGCCGTGCGGTCCAGACCGGGACCGTAGCCGTAGCTCAATCCCATGCAGCCGAAACCGAGGGCGGACACTTCCAGGCCGGAGCGGCCAAGTTGACGTTTGTTCATTGAAGTACCTCTAAAAATCAGGAAACGGCGGCTGGCTGCGGTTTGAACCAGCTCCGAAGACCACGATGACATCTTTCATCTCGTACTCCTGTGAATGGGCTCCACTGTAGGTAAAAATCTGTCAATCGAATAGATTCAAATACATTGCATGAGAATCAATATAAAGTTGATACTGACGCCACCTTCGTCGATTGACCACTGCCATGCCCATCAATGAATTCCGTGCCATCGATACCTTCGCCAAGGCCGTCAACCTAGGCAGCATCCGCCGTGCGGCCCACGCGCTGGGGGTTACGCCGCAAGCGGCCAGCCAGACACTGGCCCAGTTGGAAAAACACCTGGGTGTGCGCCTGCTGCACCGCACCACCCGCAGCCTGGCGCTGACCGAAGAGGGGCAGCGGTTTCTGGAAGCCACCCAGCCCGCGCTGGCGGCGCTGGAGCGGGCCCTGAGCAGTGCACGGGAGTCCAAGGACGAGATTGCCGGGCCTCTGCACATCGTGGGGCCACGCTCGTCCTTCGCCAGCATCCTGATGCCCTTGATCGACGAGTTCTGCCAGCGCTATCCGGGCATCCAACCCGACGTGCGGCTGGACGACGGCATCGGCAACTGGGTGCTGGACCGCGTGGATGTGGGCTTTCGGATCGGCGCGTCACCCGAGGAAGGAGTCATCGCCCGCCGGCTGTTCCCGGTCCAGTTGCTCATTTGCGCCGCACCGGGCTACCTGAAACGCTTTGGCATCCCCAAGACCCTGGATGAACTCACGGCGCATCGCTGCAGTGCATTCCGGCATCCGGCCACCGGTCAGGTCCTGCCCTGGTACCTCCACATCGACGGCGAAGTCGTGCACCGGCACGTGACGCCCACGCTGTCCACCAACGACACCGAACTGGAATTGCAGGCCGTGTTGGCTGGCCAGGTGATGGGGCAGATATCCAATATGTCCGCGGCAGAACACATTCGCGGTGGCCGGCTGGTACCGGTGCTGCTGCAGCATACGAGTGCGCACATCGGCCTGCACTTGTACTACGGCAACCGCACGGCGCAACCCAAGCGCGTGCGTGCCTTCATCGATCTGGCGCTGCAGCGCCTGCTGAACACGCCAGCCTATATGCTCAGCGACAAAGAGCTGGCACAGGCCGCTGCATCGGCGGGGAAGACGCAGCGGCGTCGCTGACGAATCCTGGTCCATCCGTTCAGGCCAACGGGCCACGGCTACCCCATGGCGCTCAGGTGCTGGTCTCGTCCAGCGTGGCCTCGTCCAGGTGCCGGGTATCGGCCCAACCAATCAGCGTCAGCCCGTCGGGCGTCCACAGCAGGCGGTTGATGGCGGCGTTGCCCAGCTCCCAGGTGCGCGGGGCTTCGATGTCCTGGCGCGTGGCCAGGCGGTACAGCGCGTCCATGACGCCGCCGTGCGCCACCAGCACGATCTGTTCGCCCACATGCTGGGCGGCCAGGGCGTTGACGGTGTGGTGGATGCGCTCGCGCAACTGCGTCAGCGTTTCGCCGCCCTGGGGGGCAAAGTGTGGGTCGCGCTGGCGCCAGCGGCGGGATTCCTCCGGCCAGTCGATGCTGATCTGGGCATAGGTCTGCCCCTCAAAAATACCAAAACCGCGCTCGCGCAGACCGGTGTGTGGTCGCACGGTACGGGCGGTGGCACTTTTGTTGTGGTCGGCAATGGCCTGCGCGGTGGTAAAGGCGCGCGACAGGTCGCTGCTGTAGATGGCGGCAATGTCTTCATCGGCCAGCGCCAGACCGGCGCGCTGGGCCTGCCACAGGCCGTGCGCGTTCAGTGCCACGTCCAGATGGCCCTGCAGGCGGGTGTCCACGTTCCATGCGGTTTCGCCATGGCGGATGGCAATGATGCGGGTCGCGCTCATGGCAAGTCTGAAGTCTTGCGGGTCAGACCACTCGCGCCAGCGATGTGCTCTGACCCCAACTGAACAGAAACGACCTGCAATCCGGGCAGGCTGGGGGCGACGGGAAAATCTTCTTCATGGTCAAAGGCCTTGTCGCCATCGGCGTCGGGCACGCCGGTGACCTGGATGTTTTTGAAGTCGTATTTGCTGTGGTCCATCAAATGCGAGGGCACGACGTTCTGCAGCGCGGTGAGCATGGTTTCGGTGCGGCCGGGGTATTGCTTTTCCCACTCGCGCAGCATGTTGCCGATCTGTTTGCGCTGCAAATGCTCCTGGCTGCCGCACAGGTTGCACGGGATGATGGGGAACTGGCGGTGCTCGGCCCAGCGAATCAGGTCTTTCTCGGCCACATAGGCCAGCGGGCGGATCACGATGTGGCCGCCGTCGTCGCTAACCAGCTTGGGTGGCATGCCCTTGAGCTTGCCACCAAAGAACATGTTCAGAAAGAAGGTTTGCAGCATGTCGTCGCGGTGGTGGCCCAGCGCGATCTTGGTGATCTTCAGCTCATCGGCCACGCGGTACAGAATGCCGCGGCGCAGGCGGCTGCACAGGCTGCACATGGTCTTGCCCTCGGGCACAACCTTCTTGACGATGCTGTAGGTGTCCTGTGTCTCGATATGGAACGGCACGCCCAGGCTTTTCAGGTACTCGGGCAGGATGTGGTCGGGGAAACCGGGCTGCTTCTGGTCCAGGTTGACCGCAACCAGCTCAAACTTCACCGGGGCGCGGGCCTGCATCTTCAGCAGGATGTCCAGCATGCCAAAGCTGTCCTTGCCGCCGGACAGGCAGACCATGACGCGGTCGCCTTCCTCGATCATGTTGTAGTCGATGATGGCTTGGCCCACCTGGCGGCACAGGCGTTTCTCCAGTTTGTGGGTTTCGCGTTCGATCTTGGCCACCTTGGCCGCGGGAACCACTTCGTTTTCAATCCAGACTGCGCTCATTCATTGCTCCAGGTGCCGGCCAGACGTCAGCGGGCTAAGTGGGTATTTTCGCTCACCACTGACCGGCTTCGACGCGGATCGCGACTTCGCAGTCGTCAAAGATTTCCAGCTTGGCAATCTTCACGCGCACGCCCAGCACGCCGGGCAGTTGCATCAGGCGGTGGGCCAGCTTGCCGATCAGGCTTTCCAGCAGGTTCACATGCTCGGCGGTGCATTCGTTGATGATGATCTGGCGCACCTTGCGGTAGTCCAGCACATGGTGGATGTCGTCGTCGTGTGGCAGCAGGGGCTGCGGGCCCAGGCTGAGTTCGGCATCCACCTGGATCGGTTGGGGTGCGAGCTTTTCCGATTCCAGAATCCCCAAATTGGCGTCAAAGCGCAGGCCGGTCAGGGTCAGGATCTGGTTTCCCGTGGTGTATTGCATGGGGTGTGTGCTCGGTTTGGGGCTGTCACATCAGGGAAAAATCGCGCTCAAAGCGCATCAGGTGCTGGCCACCGTCCACCAGTAGCGTGGTGCCGGTGATGGACTGGTTCTGCAGTGCAAACAGCACGGTGGAGGCCACATCCTGCGGGGTGGAGGAGCGCCCCAGGGGGGAGAGCTTGTGCAGGGCCTCGAACCTGGCGTCACTGAGCAAATGGCTGGTCAGGGTCAGGCCCGGCGCCACGCCTACGACCCGCACCAGCGGGCTCAGGGCCAGCGCCAGCATGGTGTTGGCGGCTTCCAGCGCGGCCTTGGACAGCGTATAGCTGAAAAAGTCGGGATTCTGGTTCCACAGCTTCTGGTCCAGCAGGTTGACGACGGCGCCCTGCGGGCCGCTCGCGTCCGGTGCGTCCGGTTGCCGCATCTGGATGTGGGTGTGCAGCGCCTGCGCCAGCACAATGGCCGCGCCGGCATTGCTGCGCATGTGCTTCTCCATGGCGGCAAAGCTGAAGGTGGCGTGCGTGTCGTGCTCGAAGGTGGAGGCGCTGTTGACAACGGCGTCCACATGGCCCAGGGCCTCAATGACCGTCGGCAGCAGCCCGTGAACCGCCATTTCGTCATCCAGGTTGGCACGAAAAGCGGCTGCACCCCTCGTCAATTGGTCGCAGTCAGCTACTGTTTTTGTAGCATTGTCGAGCGAGTCGCGGTAGTGCACGGCGACCCGCCAGCCGGCGGTGGCCAGCGCCAGCGCAATCTCGCGGCCCAGGCGGCGCGCCGCACCCGTCACCAGCACGGTGGGTACACGTTCAGGGGCAGGGGGGGCTAGCGACATGGAGAGACCAGACAGTCCGGGGTGACAGAATGGAGGATTTTAAGGCTCATACCGCATGAAATGGATATTGCGTCTTGGCGCCCTGGCGGCGCTGGGTATCGTCGCACTGGTGGCCTATGCCGTCCTGGTGCTGGCCCCCGGTCTGCCTGCGCTGGACGCGCTGACCGACTACCGGCCCAAGATGCCGCTGCGCATCTACACCGCCGACAACGTGCTGATTGGCGAGTTTGGTCAGGAGCACCGGGACTTTGTGTCCATTGCCGATACGCCGGCCCTGATGAAGAATGCGCTGCTGTCGATTGAGGATGCGCGCTTCTACACGCACAGCGGGGTGGACTTCATTGGCCTGGCGCGGGCGTTTGTGTCGGACGTGACCGGTGGCGTCAAGCAGGGCGCATCGACCATCACCATGCAGGTGGCACGCAACTTTCTCCTGACGCAGGAGCGCACGCTGAACCGCAAGCTCAAGGAAGCCCTGCTCACCTACCGCATCGAGGCGGCCCTCACCAAGGACCAGATCCTGGAGCTGTACATGAACCAGATCTATCTGGGCCAGCGCAGCTACGGCTTTGCCAGTGCGGCGCGCACCTACTTTGGCAAGTCCCTGTCCGAATTGAGCATCGCCCAGGCCGCCATGCTGGCCGGTGTGCCGCAGAACCCGGTGCGCCACAACCCGGCCGTCAACCCCGAGCGTGCCAAGCAGCGGCAGATGCTGGTGCTCAAGAGCATGCTGCGCCTGGGCACCATCACGCAGGCGCAGTTTGACCAGGCCAGCAAGGAGCCCATTCGCATCAACACCAGCACCAGCTATGGCAACCATGGCGCCTTTGTGGCCGAGATGGTGCGCCAGAGCGTCGTGGCCCAGTACCAGGATGCCGCCTACACCATGGGCCTGAAGGTGGTGACCACGATCAAGGACGCCGAGCAGCTGGCCGCCTACGAATCGGTGCGGCGCAACGTGCTGGCCTACGACCAGCGCCACGGCTACCGCGGCCCTGAGGCCGCCATCGACCTGCCGGCCAACGAGGACGCGCGTGACGACGCCATCGACGCCCTGCTGCAGAAGCACCCGGCCAGCGACGATTTGTTGCCGGCCGTAGTCACCGAGGTGGCCGGCAGGCTGCTCAAGGCCGAGTTGGCCTCGGGCGAGGCGATCCAGATCAGTGGCGAGGGCCTGGGCTTTGCCGCCAGCGCGTTGCAACCGAATGCGGCCAAGGCCGTGCGCATTCGCCCCGGTGCGCTGATTCGCGTGGTGCAAGGCCGCAACATGAAGTGGTCCGTGTCGCAATTGCCCGAAGTGGATGCGGCCTACGTGTCGCTCGACGCGCAAAGCGGTGCCTACCGCGCACTGGTGGGCGGCTTTGACTTCCACCGCAAGAACTTCAACCACGCCACCAGTGCCTGGCGCCAGCCGGGATCAAGCATCAAACCCTTCATCTATTCCGCAGCGCTGGAGCGCGGCTTTGCACCAGCCACGCTGATCAACGACGCGCAACTGTCCGCCACCACCACCGAGAGCCTGAAGTGGGACCCACGCAACGACGACGACAAATACGTCGGCCCCATCCGCATGCAGGACGCGCTGGCACAGTCCAAGAACGTGGTTTCGGTGCGAATCCTGCGGGCCATCGGCGTGGACTACGCACGCGACTACCTCACGCACTTCGGCTTTGATGCCGACAAGCACCCCGCCAACCTGACCATGGCCCTGGGCACCGGCTCCGTGACCCCGGTGCAACTGGCCAGTGCCTACGGCGTGTTTGCCAACGGCGGCTACCGCATCACGCCGTGGCTGGTGCAGCGCGTGCTGGACGCCAAGGGCAAGGTGCTGTTCGAGTCCGATCACCCCGCCACACCCCCCGAGGACGCCCGCGCCATCGACGCGCGCAACGCCTTTGTCACCGACAGCATGCTGCGCGAAGTGACCCGCTCCGGCACTGGCGCGATGGCCAGCGCGCGCCTGCAACGCCAGGACCTGGCCGGCAAGACCGGCACCACCAGCGATGCCATGGACGGCTGGTTCGCCGGCTACGCCAGCAACATTGTGTCGGTGGCGTGGATGGGCTATGACGAGCCGCGCTCCCTGGGCACGCGCGAGTTTGGCGCCACGCTGGCGTTGCCGATCTGGATCGACGCCATGCGCCAGGCGCTGGTGGGGACCACGCCGACCGAGCGCCCGGTGCCAGACCAGGTCGACTTTGTCGACGGTCGCTGGAACTACCATGAATTTGATAGCGATGCCGGGGTCAAGACGCTGGGGCTGGATGATGCAGTAACGGATTGACCCTTCGGAGACAATGCACCCGCCATGACGAACAGCCCACCCTCCACACCTCAGAGCCCCGCCAATCAACCCATGCTTGCCCATCTGCAGCGGCACATCGCCGCCCGTGGCGGCTGGATCGGTTTTGACGATTTCATGGCCCAGGCCCTGTACGCGCCCGGCCTGGGCTACTACGCCAGCGGCGCCACCGTGTTTGGCGTCATGCCCCAGGGCCTGCGCAATGCGGCGGGTGAGGTGGTGGGTGCGGGCAGCGACTTTGTCACCGCGCCCGAGATCACGCCGCTGTTTGGCCAGGCACTGGCGCGCCAGGTGGCGCAGGCGCTGGAGGTGACCGGCACCGACGAAATCTGGGAGTTTGGCGCCGGCACCGGTGCATTGGCGCTGCACATTCTCGACGCCCTGGACGCGCTGGGCGTGTCGGTGCGGCGCTACACGATTGTGGATTTGTCGCAACCCCTGAAGGAGCGCCAGCAGGTCACGCTGCGCAAGCATCTGGGCACCGTGCAGTGGGCCGATGCACTGCCCGACGCCATGCACGGCGTGGTGGTGGGTAACGAGGTGCTGGACGCCATGCCGGTCAAGCTGCTGGCGCGGGTCAACGGGGCCTGGTTGGAGCGCGGCGTGGTCTGGGACGACTCGCAAACCCCGCAGCACCTGCAATGGCAGGACCGGCCCACCGAGCTGCGTCCGCCGCTGGATGTGCTGGGCGAACACGATTACCTGACCGAAATTCACCCGCAGGGCGAGGCCTTTGTGCGCACCCTGGGCGAGCGCCTGCAGGCCGGTGCCATCTTTCTGCTGGACTATGGTTTCCCCGAGTCCGAGTACTACCACGAGCAGCGCATCATGGGCACCGTGATGTGCCACCGCGCCCACTTGGCCGATGCCGATCCGCTGGTGGATGTCGGCGCCAAGGACATCACCGCTCACGTCAACTTCACCGGCACCGCGGTGGCCGCGCAGGACACGGGGCTGGAGGTGCTGGGCTATACCTGCCAGGCGCATTTCCTGATGAACTGCGGCCTGGTGGATGCCATGCAGGCCGCCTCGCTGGCCGAGCGCGTGGCCGCGCAGAAGCTGATCCTGGAGCATGAGATGGGCGAGTTCTTCAAAGTCATCGGCCTGACCAAGGGGACGCACTGGGACGCCATGGGATTTTCCCGGGGCGACCGCACCTACCGCTTGTAGTGGCAGGGCGGTTTGGCTATGCTTGCCTCCCTTTCCCACTTCACAGGAGCAGCGGCCATGTCCCAGCCCAGCGGCAAATTTGTTTGGTACGAACTCATGACCAGTGACGTTGCAGCGGCGACGCGGTTTTACCAGTCGGTGGTAGGTTGGGAGGCCAAGGACGCGGGCATGCCCGGTAGCGACTACACCATCCTGTCGGCTGGAGGTGTCGGCGTGGGTGGCCTGATGGCGTTGCCCGCGCAAGCCTGTGCCATGGGCGTGCCGCCCTGCTGGAGCGGTTATATCGGCGTGGACGACGTCGATGCCTATGTGACCCGCGTGACGGCAGCCGGCGGCAAGCTGCTGCGCGAGCCGGCGGATATTCCCGGCGTGGGGCGTTTTGCCGTGGTGGCCGATCCCTATGGCGCGGGTTTCCTGCTGTTCAAGGGCAGCAGCGCGGAAGGCCCCGCATCGGCAGCAGCCGGCACGCCGGGCCACATTGGCTGGCATGAACTGCACGCCGGCGACGGTGCGGGCGCCTTTGCCTTTTACAGCGGCCTGTTTAGCTGGACCAAGGGTGACGCCATGGACATGGGGCCGCAGGGCGTCTACCAGCTCTTTGCCACGGGCGGCGAACCCGTGGGCGGCATGATGACCAAGATGCCCGGGGTGCCGCAACCGTTCTGGCTGTACTACATCAACGTGGCTGCGCTGGATGCAGCCGTGGCCCGGGTGACCGCCGGCGGCGGCAAGGTGGTGATGGGGCCGATGGAGGTGCCGGGAGGTAGCTGGATCGTGAACTGCACCGACCCGCAGGGTGCATTCTTCGCGCTGGTGGCACCCAAACGCTGAGGCATTTTTTTCGGAGCCCGGAGGGCTTGATTCCCGTGCCAGCCGCCCCATGTGCAAAGGCAAAGAGGCCCCCATGACCGAATCCCTGCACATCGTCTGCCCCCATTGCCATACCACCAACCGCGTCAAGACCACCGACCAGGTCAAGGCGCCGGACTGCGGCGGTTGCCACAAGCCGCTGTTTGTGGCGCACACCACCGCGCTGGACGAAGCCGCGTTTGCCAAGCACATTGGGCGCAACCAGATCCCCGTGCTGGTCGATTTCTGGGCGCCGTGGTGTGGCCCCTGTCGCCAGATGGCACCGGGGCTGGAACAGGCCACCGCCCAGCTTGAACCCTTTGTGCGCGTGGCCAAGGTGGACACGGAGGCCGTGCCTTCGCTGGGCGCGCGCTTCAATATCCGCAGCATTCCCACGCTGGCCCTGTTTGTCGGCGGGCGGGAGGTGGCGCGCCAGGCCGGCGCCATGGGTGCGGCCGACATCGTGCGCTGGACGCAATCGCACCTGCGCGGCTAGGTTGCGTGGCTGGGCGGGTGGCTCGTCCATAATTTGGACGAAACTGCCATGCACACTCCATCCCCTCCATTCCATCCAACCCCCGACCGCCTGCTGCCCGGCGCACGCCCCGTGGCCTGCGTGGACATTGGCGGCACCAAGGTGGCCGTCTCGGTGGCCGACGCCCGTGGCCTGCGTGCCCGGGTGACCGAACCGACCGCCACCCACGGTGATCGCGGCGCGCTGGCGCAGCAAATCCTGACGCTGGTGAACAAGAGTTGCACTCAGGCTGGACTGCATGTGTTCGACATTGCGGCGGTCGGTGTGGCATCCTGCGGCCCCTTTGTGCTGAACCAGGGCATGGTGGAACTGGCCGCGCCCAATATCTGCGGTGGCCTGGCCGGTGTGGCGCGCGGGCTGCCCAACGACTGGACCTCGGTGCCGCTGGAGGCGCCGCTGCGCGCCGCCTTCTCCGTGGTGCGGGTCGAGAACGACGCCATTGCCGCGCTGGTGGCCGAGCGCCGCTGGGGCACGCTGCAGGGCCAGGACCACTGCGCGTATGTCACCTGGAGCACCGGCATCGGCCTGGGCCTGTGTGTGGATGGGCACATCCTGCGCGGCAAGAACGGCAACGCCGGCCATGCCGGCCACAGCTTTGTCAGCGACCACCTGAACGGCCTGTGTGGCTGCGGCAATGTGGGCGACGTGGAAGGTCTGGTTGCCGGCAACGCCATGGCGCGGCGCTTTGGTGCTCAGGGTTACGCCGACGCTGCTACGCTTTTTGTAGCTGCTCAGGCAGGTGATACGAGGGCTATGGCCATAGTGGACGATATATGCCGGGTCATGGGGCGGGCCTTGTACAACCTGGTGGTCACGCTGGACCTGCAGCGCATCAGCATCGGCGGCAGCGTGTTCCTGCACCACCAGGCCTGGTTGTTGCCGCGCCTGCAGGCGCACTTGACGGGCCGATTGCCAGCCTTGACCGATGGCGTGGAACTGGTCGCCGCCGGCTTGGGCGAGCGCGTGGGCGACTGGGCGGCCTTGGCGCTGGTAGCGGGTTGAGGGACCATTCGCCAAGCCCGTTCAAGCACCCGGATTTGCCATGTGCCCCTGCTCCATCCGCTGATTCATACTGATTGCCTGGATGCGTGCCTGGCGAATCCATTCGCCGACTTTTGGGCCGCTAGCCCCCGCCGCCTGTGCGTCAGCAGCTACCAAATGTGTAGCAACCGAGAGCGCCTCCGAGAGCGCCTGGGCCAGTCGTGCGCTGGGCGGGTAGGGTGTGTCCTGCTGGCCCATGCGGCCACGGGCGTCGCACTCGCAGGCCTGCAGCACCTCGTCAAAACGTTGCGGCTTGCGAAAGGCGTCGCAGCGCTCCAGCAGGCGCACCACGGCTGTGGCGTTCAGGCCGGCGCTGCGATGGATGTTGCCGTGCTCGCGCGCCACCACCTCGGCCAGTTCCTTGCAGTCCACGGGCACCCGCAGGCGTTGGCACAGGAGTTTGAGCAGACGCACGCTGCGCTCCTCGTGGCCGATGTGGCGCGGCAGCATATCGGCGGGGGTGTTGCCTTTGCCCAGGTCGTGTGCCAGGCAGGCAAAGCGCACGCCCAGGCTGGCGTGCAGGCGCGCAGCCAGATCCAGCACCAGCATCACGTGCACGCCGGTGTCGACCTCGGGGTGGTGCTCCACGCTTTGCGGCACACCCCACAGGCGGTCCAGTTCGGGCAGCAGGTGGGCCAGCGCACCGCAGTCGCGCAACACGGCGAACATGCGCGAGGGCTGGGCCTCCATCAGGCCGCGGGCAATCTCCTGCCACACGCGCTCGGCCACCAGGTGGTCCACATCGCCCTGCGCCACCATCTCGCGCATCAGCGCCATCGTTTCAGGAGCAACGTGGAAGTCGGTGAAGCGGGCGGCGAAGCGGGCCAGGCGCAGGATGCGCACCGGGTCCTCGCGGAAGGCCGGCGTCACGTGGCGCAGCACCTTGTCGGCAATGTCCTGGCGCCCGCCGTAGGGGTCGACCAGCGCGCCACTGGCCTCCCAATGGGTTGCCAGCGACGATCCCTCAGAGAAAAATAGGGCGCTAGCCCTCGTCAAATCTGCGTGAACAGCTATGGAATTGATAGTAAGGTCACGCCGCGCCAGATCGTCTTCCAGCGTCACATCGGGGGCCGCGTGCACCGCAAAGCCGCGGTAGCCGGGCGCCGTGTTGCGCTCGGTGCGGGCCAGGGCGTATTCCTCCTTGGTCTGCGGGTGCAAGAACACCGGGAAGTCCCTTCCCACCGGCACAAAGCCCTGATCCACCAGTTCCTGTGGTGTGGCGCCTACCACCACCCAGTCGTGGTCCTGCACGCGCAGGCCCATCAGCGCATCGCGCACCGCGCCGCCGACCAGATAGGTTTCCATGTTCTACAAGAGTTGGCAGGAGGAATGTTTCACGGCCGGGCCGCCCCAAGGTGTGGACTTGGGGTTTTGCCAAACGCGGCCCCCTCGGGGGGCAGCGACCCGCGCAGCGGTGGAGCGTGGGGGTCAATCCTGTAGGGCTCTTCAAATTCCAGGAAATCTTTTTCCGCCAGCGCCTGGTCGATCCAGGCCTTGACGCCGGGCAGCGCGCAGACGCGTTCCACGTAGGCGGCTATTGCCGGCGGCACCGGCAGGGCATAGGTTTTGAGGCGCATGCAGACCGGCGCAAAGTAGGCGTCGGCTACGCTGAAGTCGCCAAACAGCAGCGGACCGCCGTGCGCCTGCAACAGGGCGCTCCACATCTCCACCAGGCGCTGCACGTCGGCGCGCACGCCGGGCTTGTCACGGAGAATCAGGGCGCCGGTGTCGGCCAGTTGCGCCTCGATGTTCATCGGGCAGTTGCTGCGCAGCGCGGTGAAGCCGCTGTGCATTTCGGCGCAGATGCTGCGGGCGCGGGCACGCGCGGCGCGCTCTGTCGGCCACAGGTGCTTCTCGGGAAATTGTTCGGCCACGTACTCGGCAATGGCCAGCGTGTCCCAGATGGCCAGGTTGCCATCGACCAGCAGCGGCACCTTGCCGGTGGGGGTGGCGCCCTGCAGGGTTTTCTTGAAGCTGGAGTTGGCCTCGAACGAGTCAAAGCGGACCATGACTTCCTCGAACGGGATGCCGGCGTGTGTTAGCAGCACCCAGGGGCGCATGGACCAGGATGAGTAGTTTTTGTTGCCGATAAACAGTTGCAGCATGGGCGGCTCCGTGGGTTGGGTGGGTGTTGTCAAAAGGGGTGTCAGGGCAATTCTTCGTCCAGCGCCGAGGGCGCGGCCTGTGCGTCGCGCGGGCCGATAGTGCCTAGGCGGGCCTTCAGCGACTGCGGCTGGCCGGTGATCAGCGCGGCGTAGTTGGTGGTGTTGGATAGCACTTTCTTGACGTAGTCGCGGGTCTCGGTAAAGGGCACGTTCTCGGCCCAGATGGCGGCCTCCATCACCGGGCCACCGCTGGTGCCGCGCCAGCTGCGCGGACGGCCGGGACCGGCGTTGTAGGCGGCTGCGGCCAGCGGCATGGAGCCGTCGAAGCTGTCCAACACCAGCTTGAGGTAGCCGGTGCCGATGGCGATGTTGGTGTCGCGGTCGGTGAGCTGCTGGGGCTGGAACCCGTACAGACCGATCTTCTTGGCCGTCCACTTGGCCGTGGCCGGCATGACCTGCATCAGGCCGGAGGCGCCCACGCCAGACCTGGCGTCCATGATGAAGCGGCTCTCCTGGCGGATCAGGCCGTAAACATAGGCCGGATCCAGCCCGATCATGCTGGCGCGCGCCACCACCTCGGCCTTGAACGGCATCGGGTAGCGCTGTTCGAAGCTGATCAGCTGTTTGGTGCGGTCACTGGTGTTGATGCAGCGGTCCCAGACCTCGTTCTGGCAGGCCAGATCGGCGGCGGCCAGCAGGCCACGGTCGTCCATGCCGCCGCGCACATGCAGGTTGGTGCTGTAGTTCCACTCGCGCACGCCCTCGGGGCGCAGGCCGATGCGGATGGCGTACAGCGCCCGGTTCAGCCCCGGGTTGGCCCGTGCGGCCTCCTGCTCGACGGGGGTCGGTGGTTCGGGCCTGGCGGGCGTCGCGATGCGCTTCCCCAGTTCTTCCATGGCCAGTTGTTCGTAGAAGCCGCGCACACCGGCAATGCTCTCCAGCAGCTGCAGGGCCTGGGCGCGGGAGTTCTCGGTCCCGGTTTGCTGCAGCAGGGCACGGGCGCGCCAGTAAACCCAGGTCGGGTCGCTGTGCTGGTGTTCACCCATTGCGGCGATGGCGGTCAGCACCTGCGGCCAGCGGCCCAGGCGCAGGGCTGCGCGCACCTGCCAGGCCAGGTGGTCGTCATGCATGTGGGCGGCCTGGCCGTGGGCAAAGTAGTCTGGCGCATCGCTGGAGAGTTTTTGTGCGGCGCGCTTGCCGATCACGCCCCAGATCCAGCTTTTTTCCTCTTGCGTGAGCTGGGCGCGCCAGCGCAGTTTTTCCACTTCAACGGCAGCCTCGGCCGGATCCAGATAGGCCTGGCGGATCAGCGCCAGCGACACCAGTTCGCGTGTCTTGGGCTGGATCGCCGTCAGCTTATCGTTGAGGTATTTGCTGGGGTGCAGGTAGATGGCATTGACCGTCTTGACCGAGCCGGGGCTGACCATTTCCACCGCCTGGGTGGCCACGCGCAGGCGGTCATTCTCCATGCCTAGGCGGGCGCGCTGCCACACCATTTGCTTGGAGGTGGTGTGGTCCTTGACCAATTGCTCGGCGGCGGCGGCACAGCCTTCATCGGCGTCCTTCATGCCCAGCCAGACGTCACGGACCTGGGCGGTGTTGTCCACACCACTGCTCAAGTGCTCGGCCAGCAGCGCGTAGCAGCGCACTGATTTGTCGTCATTCATGCGGTACAGCGGGTACTCGCGGTTGAAGGCCACCCAGTCGCGGTTGCGGCCCAGTTGCAGCAACCATTCGGTGCGCAGGCGGTCCTCCTGGTAGCTGCCGGCATAGCGGGTGAAAAAATCCTGCACCTCGGTGGCGCTGGCCTCGTCCAGCCGGGCGGACAATTCCCAGTAGGCAGCCCAGGGCTCCAGTGTGTGGCCGCGCAGCTGGCCTAGCAGCACGGTCAGGCGTTTGCGGTCACGCTGTTTGTAGGCCTGTGCGGCCTCCAGCACCAGGCTGTCGGCGCGGGTGGCGTCGGGGTTGGGCGGCTGTGCCGCGGTGGAAGGGGACACCAGAATTGCGCCGGTGAGCGCTATCGATGTCAGAATGGCTGAAAACTGCATGTGGGGATTATGGACAAGTCAGAAGAATCGAAGGCAGCGGCCAAAAAAGCCCTGCGCAAGGCTTTGCTGGAGAAACGCCTGAATCTGCCCGATCGGCTACAGCAGGCCGATTTATTGCAACGGGTCATGCGCATCTGGCTGGTGGGGCGGCCCGACACCGTCATTGGTGCCTACTGGCCCATCAAGGGTGAGTTCGACCCCCTGCCGGCCCTGCACCGCTGGAAGGAAGACGGCGAACTGCTGGACCAGTCGCAGTTGCGCCGCATCGGCCTGCCGGTGGTCAACAAGGAAAACAAGACCATGACCTTCCACGCCTGGTATCCGGGTTGCCCGATGGAGGAAGACGCCTACGGTATCCCCAAACCCAAGGACACCGAGGTCATCGTGCCCACCCTGCTGTTTGCCCCCTGCGTGGGCTATGGGCCGGGCGGTTATCGTCTGGGTTATGGCGGCGGTTTCTATGACCGCATGATGGCCAACCTGCAGCCCAAGCCCTTTACGGTGGGGTTGGGCTTTGGTGTGGGGTTTGTGGAGGACCTGGAACCGGAACCGCATGACGTGCCGCTGGACGCCATCCTCAACAACCATGGCGTGGTCTGGCCCATCTAAGGATCACTGATCATGACTGACGCGCCCGTACCGCTGCCCAAACCCACCACCACACGCAAGAAAGCCAAACCTGCCGGGCCGCGTACTGCGGCACAGGGTGACATTGCACCCACAACCCGGGTCCGCGCCATCGGCAAGTATGTGGCTGAGCAGGCCACCGAAGCGGCGCAGGACGAGGCCGTGGCCGCCGCTCTGGAACTGGTGCGCCCCGGCGCCCAGGGCACGGCCGCTGAGCGCGCCAAGGGCCTGCGCGCCATGCTGGAGGGCGCCTCGGTAGATGATGCCCGCGTGCTGCGGGAAGCCTTGGCCGGGCGCCTGAGGGGCGCTTCAGGCAAGAAGGGTGAGTTGCACCCGGACGATGAGCTGGCCGAGGACTGGCGCGACGGCGGCTACCCCTACCGCAACCTGATGCGGCGCAGCACCTACGAGGCGCAGAAGTTCCATTTGCAGGTGGAGTTGCTCAAGCTGCAGGCCTGGGTCAAGGAGTCGGGCCAGCGCGTGGTGATCCTGTTCGAGGGGCGCGACGCTGCCGGTAAGGGCGGCGCCATCAAACGTTTCATGGAGCACCTGAACCCGCGTGGTGCCCGCGTGGTGGCGCTGGAAAAGCCCAGCGAGACGGAACGCGGCCAGTGGTACTTCCAGCGCTACGTGGAACACCTGCCTACGCGTGGTGAGATTGTGCTGTTTGACCGCAGTTGGTACAACCGCGCCGGGGTCGAGCGGGTCATGGGTTTTTGCAGCCAGGAGGAATACAACGAATTCATGCGCCAGACGCCCGAGTTCGAGCGCCACCTGGTGCGCAGCGGCGTGCACCTGATCAAGTTCTGGTTCAGTGTGAGCCGCAAGGAACAGCGCCGCCGCTTCAAGGAGCGCGAGAGCCACCCGCTGAAACAGTGGAAGCTGAGTCCCATTGACCTGGCATCGTTGGACAAGTGGGAGGACTACACCCTGGCCAAGGAGGGCATGTTCTTCGAGACCGATACCGCTGATTCACCCTGGACCGTGATCAAGAGTGATTGCAAGAAGCGCGCGCGCCTGAACGCCATGCGCTACGTGTTGCACAAGCTGCCTTACACCAACAAGGACCTGCCGCAGATCGGCAAGCTCGACCCGCTGATCGTGGGCCGCGCGCACGTGGTGTACGAGCGCGGGGAAAATCCGAACGCGATTCTGTAGGCGAGCCTAGTCCCGGTTGCCCTTGCCGTGGCCCTTGCCACGGCCGTGGTTGCCTTGGTCTTCGTGGCCGTGGCGTTCTTCGTAGCGTTCACGCACCCATTCTTCCTGCACAAAGTACACCGGCTGACCGCAGGCGTTGTAGCGCGCGCAGTGCTTGGCCCAGTTCTTCTGGTGGCCCGGTGGAACGTACAAATAGATGGGCTGTTGGTGAACCGCAATGGGGGTTTGCATGATCACCACGGGCTGCGGGTACACCAGACGGGGCTGTGGGTAGTTGCCGATGTCAATGCGGCCATAGACGCCGGGCTGGTTGATGCCGATGGAGACGCCGACATTGGTTTGTGCCACTGCGGATGCCAGGGCACATGCGCCGAGCGCAAGGATTACAAGTTTCTTCATTTGATTTCTCCTGGGAAATGACTGTCCATACCGTTTTTGCCCGGTGGCGAAAAAGGGCGCCAGGTTTCCCAGGCACCCTTGAGCTGACCAATAGCTTGAAGCAGCTTACCTGGTCGCAGCGTCCGCTGGCTTGGCGGTAGTCTTTGCAACAGTCTTGTTAGTGCGTCTGTGCTTGACTTTCTTGGCTGTAGGTTGAACAGTCGTTGACGCGTGCGCTCCGACTGTACCGAGTGGCTCGATGGTTTTATAGGGCATACAAGCACAACGCAGTTTTTCTGTCCGAGTTGACCGGGCTTACCTTTGCTTACAGAGCATCAGGGGACTGCAGCATCGCGTGGATTTTTTCGATCGTGGCCCAATTGCGCGTGGTGCCGTTGTCGGCAAGGCCCTTCATCAGCGCGACGGCGGCCTTGCTTTGCAGAATGCCATCAGCACACCACACGTAGGCGGCGTGCTGACCCGTGTGGAGCTGTTCATGGCCCCAGTCGGTGTGGCCCAGCGGTGCCAGGGCGGCGAGGGTGTGGTTGTCCTGGGTGAGTGCCACCAGCAGGCGCGACGGATCCAGCGGCTGGCTGGCCAGTGGGTTGTCGGCCACGACCTGCGCCATGTCCCGAGCAGACTTCACCACCACCAGGGAATCGACGCCCAGGGATTCTGCGACCGCGGTCTGTATCCGCGTCGCGTGCTTGTTGGACGCGGTGCCCGTGCTGTCGAACACCACATTGCCGCTATTGAGCAGGGTCCGTACATTGCCGTAGCCCATGGAGGTCAACAGTGCACGCAGGTCTGCCATCGCAATGCGCTTGGCCTTTCCGACGTTGATTCCGCGAAACAGGGCGACGAAGCGGGGCATGGGAGGCAGGTGTCGCGCGGACTTCAAGGGCGGGGGATTTGCGCAAACGTCTTCATGACGATGGCACGGTCTTCCTCACTGGCGATGGCCTGGATGGCGGCGCTCGCATTTTCATAGGCGCGGCGGTGTACCGCGCTGACTCCGGCCACTGCGGCGGCGTGGGCCTGCATGGCATGGGCAAAGGCAATCTCCCAGTTAGGGGTTTGCGGGTTGCCCACGAAATAGGCGTGCATGGTCTGCGCAAATTCAAAGGCCGACGCGCCGTGGCCCAGCAGCGCATAGACCTCGGCCAGCAGCATGGTGGCCCGCATGCGGTTGAGTTCGGTGCCGATGGCGCCCCAGTGCCAGGCGGACGCGTGGGCGGCGTCGAGCATCTCGCGGTCTTCTTCCGGGCTGCGCGTGACCGTGGTCAAGTCCCAGGCGCGGTTGTTGGCCTGTGCGGCAAAGCGTTTGTGCCAGGGGTTCGCGTCATGGGTTTCGCTGGTCGGCATGGGGAACTCCTTGAATGTTTTTTTCAAATTCTACGGTCGCAGGGTGGCCGCCGGCGTGGTTTCGCCAATGGTCTCGCGCGTCGTGTGTGCCTGGGCGTGCAGCCAGGCGCAAAAGGCCTTGATTTCCGCTCGCTGGCCACTGCGCGGTCCCACCATTAGCCAGTAGGCCAAGGGGGATTCCAGGCGCGTGCCGGGCAGCACCTCGACCAGATCGCCGCTGGCCAGGCTGTCGGCAATCAGGGGCATGCGGGTCAGCGCCACGCCCTGGCCGGTCAGGGCCGACTGCGCGATCTGGTGCGCGTAGTTGAAATACAGCCAGCGCTTGGGCTCGAAACCCTTGAGCCCCTGGGCGTCCAGCCAGCGCTGCCAGGTCAGCCATTCCATGTGCTGGCTGCGGTAGGCATCGCCCGCCTCGATCAACGCGAACTGGGCAAGGTCCTGGGCCTTCTTCAGTGGCGGGCTGCTCTTGAGCAACCAGGGGCTGGCCACCGGCGTGAGCTGTTCGCCAAACAGGCGCTCGGCCTGGGCCGGGACATGGGTGGGTAGCGCGTAGCGCAGCACCAGGTCCACGTCGGAGGTTTCCAGGTCCACGGAGACGTCGGTGGCGTCGATGCGAATGTCGATGTCCGGGTGCTCGCGCTGGAACGATTCCAGCCGCGGGATCAGCCACATGGATGCGAACGAGGCCCAGGTGCTGATCGACACGATCTTGCGCCCGGCGTTCTGGCGGATGAAGCGCACGGCGCTGTCGATGCGCTCCAGCGATGGCGACACGGCGCGCAGCAACTGGGTGCCGGCGCTGGTCAATTCGACGGCGCGGGTGTGGCGCAGGAACAGGGCGACGCCGATTTCGCTCTCCAGTGCCTGGATCTGGCGCGTGACGGCCGACTGCGTCAGGGCGAGTTCTTCGGCGGCGGCGCGAAAGTTCAGGTGTTGGGTCACGGCTAGGAAGGCGCGTAAATGGCCGACGGCAATGCTGCGGGTGCGCAGGGCTGTGTGGTGGTGCTGCATGCTGGAATGATTGATTCGATAAATGCATCAATAGCGTAGCGCGATTTCATTGGACTGTGAAGCACTCCAGTGTGATCATTCACTGCCAAGCTGATGTTTTGTCACTTGGCAACTGTGAAGCAGGAGAAATACCATGGCCTCGAAATCCGTTCTGAATTTGCAACAATCTTTATCCACCTCGACCGCCGCGCAGACGCTGTGCTGGCAGATGGCCGCAGGGCGCGCGCTGCAGTTTCAGGCTGACAAGGCGATGGAGTTGCAGATCGCACAGGGACGCGTCTGGGCCACGCTGGACGGCCCCCATGCCGGTGCCGCCAACGACTGGGGTGATCTGGTACTGCGGGCCGGGGACCGGTTCACTTTGCAGCGCGGGCAGCGTATCGTGCTGGAGTCCTGGAGCGAAGGCGCCTCGGGTGGTGCTGCCAGGCTGGTCTGGTCGCCTGCTGCGCAGGCGGTGTCGGCACCCAGCGCCGCTTGGTGGGCCGTGGGTTCAGCCTTTCCCGCGTGGCTTGCCCAGACGGGTCGGCTGGCGTTCGCGCGGGTTGGCCGTGCGGCGGGGCTTGGGCGCCTTGGCGCTCAGGGCCGCCTGCAGTGCCAGCCTGGCCCAGGCTGCCATGGCGTGGGCTGAGTCCATGGCCTCTTCGGGGGCGCTGTAGTAGTTCATACCGCGTGCGACCGGCGCGCCATCCTTGGTGGACTGGTAGGTAAAGCGTTCGCAACCCGCGGCTTCCCACTGGTGGCGGTTGTCGTCCGTGGCCTTGAGCCAGAGTTTTTCGCCCGACCCGAGGTCGGCAATGATGGCGATGGTCAGCCCGTCGGTGCTGAGCCCGTAGCCACCAAACATGCGTTTGGCCACGCAGGGGCCGGCGCTGGCGAGCAGCTCGCAGCAGTACTGGGCAAATTCGCTGTGGTTGGTGCTCATGCGGTTTACATCGGTGATGGGGCGGGTTCCGGGGGGGCGTCACTGTTGCTGGGGCTTTGATGGGACAGCGCGCGGGCGTCCTCCTCGTAGCCTTGCAGGGTCTGGATCAGCCGCGTGCGCTGCTCCGCGCTGCTGCTGTTGTGCAGGGCCGCCATGGCCGCGCAGCTTTCGGTCGTCAGGTTGTCCATATAGCGGCGGTAGGCCGGGTCGGGCGCCTTCAACGTGCGTTCCAGCAGCGCACGCATCTGGGTGTTGGCCTGGCTGGAGCTGAGTTGAGGATTGCGCAACTCCCGCAAGACTTGCAGGGCGTCCTGGTGGCGACGCTGCATCTCGCGCAGTTGGCGCGGGCCATCGAAGCTGGACTTGCTGATGTGCTCGCGCACGACAGCCAACTGTGCCGATTCCAGCGGGCCATAGAACGACTCGGCGCGGTCCACGATCTGTTTAACCCGGCGTTGCTGGCGCTCGGCCAGGGTGCCGTCAATCCACTCCTCGCGCCAGGTGCGGTCGCGCCGCTCGAACTCCTGTGCCATGTGCTCCAGTTGCGCATCCTGCAGGCTGGGGGCGATGGCAGCAATGGTGGGCGTTACGCGTTCCAGCGTCACTTGCAACCGGGTCTGCAGATCGCTGACAACCGAGCAGACCTGATCGGCGGTCACGGTTTTGGGCGCCATGGCCTGCAGGTCCTTGAGCTTTTGCATCAGCAGCGGCAGTTCCTGTTTGCGGTGCCAGTCCTGCACGGCCTGCAGGTCGTTGCGGACTTTGGGGCTTTGGGCATCGTCAAAATCAAAATAGCTGTCCAGCCACCAGTAGGTGAGTGTGGGGCCGCTGTTGTAACCCAGGCGTACCGCACTGCATCCGCCCAGCGCCAGCGAGATCAGCAGCGCGCCGATAATGGGTGCCCACTGAAAGAAGATACGCAAAATGGAACGCATTGAAACGGACATGCAGGTGACTTCCGAACTCCAGGATCAGGACGGCGCTGTGGACAGACCTCCCATTGACGTGGTCATTATGGCGGCCGGAAAAGGCACACGCATGAAGAGCCGCCTGCCCAAGGTGCTGCAGCCGCTGGCCGGACGGCCTTTGCTGCACCATGTGCTGGACACCGCGCGGGCTTTGCAGGCACGCCAGGCGGTGGTGATCACCGGCCACGGTGCTATAGAAGTTGAAGCAGCCTGCGCAGTAGATACGAGGGCTACAGCCCCGTTGACTATAAGTTTTGCACGTCAGGAGCCACAACTTGGCACCGGCCACGCCGTGCAGCAGGCGGTGCCGGCGCTGGCCGATAATGGCGTGGTGCTGGTTCTTTCGGGTGACGTGCCGCTGACCCGCCCGGCCACGCTGTTCCACCTGATCCAGGCCTGTGGCGGCGAAAAGCTGGCGCTGCTGACCTTGCAGATGCCGGACCCGACGGGCTATGGTCGCATCGTGCGGCAAGGGGGGGTGGTCAACGGAATGGTGCAGGCCATTGTGGAACACAAGGACGCCACACCCGAGCAGCAGGCCATTACCGAGATTTACAGCGGCATCATGGCGGTTCCCGCGGTGCAGCTCAAGCGCTGGCTGGCGCGGCTGGACAGCGACAACGCCCAGGGCGAGTACTACCTGACCGACGTCGTGAAATTTGCCGTGCTTGACGGCGTGCCGGTGGTGGCGCACCGGATTGACGATGCGGTGCAGGTGGCCGGCGTCAACAGCCCGTTGCAATTGGCGCAGTTGGAGCGCGCCTACCAGTTGCAGCAGGCGCAGCGCCTGATGGATGAGGGCGTGCGCCTGGCCGACCCCGCGCGCTTTGATGTGCGCGGCGACCTGCTGTGCGCGCGCGATGTCAGCATTGACGTGAACTGCGTGTTTGCCGGGCAGGTGAACCTGGGTGAGGGCGTGTCGGTGGGAGCCAACTGCTGCATCGCCAATGCGGTGATTGGGGCGGGTGCCGTCATCCATCCGTTTACCCATATTGATGGCGAAGGCCTGGGTGTCACGGTGGGGGCGGGTGCATTGATCGGGCCGTTTGCCCGCCTGCGTCCCGGCGCCTATCTGGGCGCCGAGGTGCACATCGGCAATTTTGTTGAGGTCAAGAACTCCACGCTGGCGAAGGGTGCCAAGGCCAACCATTTGGCCTATCTGGGCGACGCCACGGTGGGTGAACGTGTCAACTATGGCGCCGGCAGCATCACCGCCAACTACGACGGCGCCAACAAGCACCGTACGGTCATCGAGGACGACGTGCACGTGGGCAGCAACTGCGTGCTGGTGGCGCCGATCACGCTGGGTGCCGGTGGCACGGTGGGCGGTGGTTCCACGCTCACCAAGGACACGCCGGCTGGTGCGCTGACGGTGGCGCGCGGCAAGCAGGTCAGCATTCCCAACTGGAGCCGGCCGAAGAAGGCGCCCAAGGCATGAGGCGCATGGACGATCAGCCCCCAATCCCGCCCGAACAAGCCATCGCCGCCCTGCAGGCGGAGCTGGCCGCCCTGCGTGCCGAGATGCAGGAATTTGCAGGCACCGTTTCGCACGACCTGCGTGCGCCGCTGCGCCACATTACCTCGTACGCGCAGTTGGTTCAGGAAGATGCTGGTGAGCAGCTCGATCCAGAGGTGCAGGGGTTTCTGAGCACCATCGTGGATTCGGCAAGGCATATGGGGGCATTGCTCGATGGTCTGTCCCAGTTGTCGCGGGTGGGTGTGCACCCCGTTTACCTAGAGTCAGTGGCGCTGCAAGACCTGGTGCAAACGATCTGCGACCGTTTGGCGAGCCAATATCCGCAGCGTGTGTTGCGGTGGGATATTGCATCCGATCTGCCGGTGGTGCGGTCGGATGCACAGCTATTGGGCCAAGCCCTGGAACAGGTGCTGGGAAATGCCGTGAAATTCACAGCCGAGCGAACGCCGGGTGTGATCCGCGTGGATTGTGTGCGGGACGGCGCGGACGGCAGCACTCTGCTGCAAATACAGGATAACGGCGCGGGCTATAACCCGGCCCAACAGGCCAAACTATTCAAGGTGTTCGGCCGCTTGCACAGCGCGCAGCAGTTTGCCGGCGTGGGCATGGGGCTGGTATTGGCGTGCAAGCTGTTGCAGCGGGTAGGCGCCCACATTGCCATTGAAGGAGCCGTGGATGCCGGCTGCACGGTGTGCATAGGCTTTCCAGCGGGTGCTTAGTGCGCCCGTTACTGTGCCCGTGCAGCGTGGGCCGCAATGGCCGCCACGAAGAGGCTGAGCATCAAGGGTGCCGCCGCAGTGTGATAGGCCTGCTGGCGGGCCTGCTCGGAGAGCTGGTCGTAAACGACGGAGGGCTGGTACGCCTGGCGCAGTGCCTGCTCCCATTCGTCCAGCGGTGCATGGGCATCCACCACCAGTCCACCTGCGCCCACCACCTCGGGCAGGGCACCGCGGTTGCTGGCCACCACGGGGATACCATTGATCTGCGCCTCCACCACGGTGCGGCCATAGGACTCTTCCCACAGGCTGGGCATCAGCAGGGTGCGTGCGCGGGCATACAGCGCGCGCATATCGCGCGTGGGCGGTTGCCATTCCATGTTGGGCAGCAGGGCCGCGCGCTGCAGGCAATGGTTGCGCCACTGCGGGTTGAGTCCCCAACTTTCCGCCACCAAAAAGGGGATGTCGGGGCAGGCGCCGGCCAACGCGAACATGATCTCCACGCCCTTGATTTGCGTGGGGTTCACAAACAGCACGTTGTCGCCGTGTTGGGGCACAAAGTAGCGTTCGGGCAGCACCAGCGGGGGCACTACTACGCAATCCAAACCGCACAGGGCTCGCCAGCGCTGTGCCGTGAAGTCCGAGTTGGCAAGATACAAGATGGACGGGTCGGGTACCAACGTGCCGCCCAATTGGTAGGTCTCCACGTTGTGCAGGTAGACGGCGGTCGGACGGCCGGTGTCCAGCGCGGCAATCACCAAAGGCAGCAGGGTGGTGCCACTCTGGACGATGATGATGTCGGGCTCCCAACTTGCCGCCAATAGCGGTAGATCGTGCACAGGGTTGCTTACCCGAAATACCGGGTATCCCAGTGAGCGATCGCATTGGCACGTCGCATGGCCGTTGGTGCCGTGCTCGCTCTGCCCGCACAGCACCGCAGCCTGGGCGCCCATGGCCACCAGGGCGGTGCACAAGTCGTCGGTGGTGGTCTGCAAACCCCCGATGACGTCGGGCAGGTGTGGATAGACCGACGCGAAAAGAACCCGCATCCGTGACTGCTCAGGACTGATTCGGGTTGGGATTGGTCCCCAACAGGGTGCGCAGGGTGCTTTGGTGTGTCTGCGAGTTGACCTCGTTGCTGGACTGCTGGGTGCGGTCTGGCGCGAGGCTGGTGTTGGGGGTGTTGCCGATGGGGTTGCCGCCGGTACTGATTAGTGGGCCGTTCGGAGCGCCACCGGGTTGCGGTCCACCGGAGCCAAACTGCTGCATGAGGTTGTTCAGCGCGTTGGGCGGCGTGCGAAATGGACCGTTGGGAACGCCGTTGCTTCCGACGGAGGCGCCGAAACCGGGGCGGTTGATGGTTAGAGTTTGCCCATTGGCCCCCATGAATTGCAGGTGTTGACCAAACAAGAAATGAGCCGAGGTGTTGTCACCATTGTTATCAACCAGCGAAATACCGCCGCGGATGCCGATCGTGGCCGTGGCGGTCTGCACCCGTGTCGCGCTGAAGCCCTGGGGGCTGTTGAACTTGCTGATAAAGCCCCCCACCACGCGCAGCGCGCCCTTGACCAGATTGACCGCGATGTTGCCGCGCCGGGATTCAGGGTTGAATACGAACTCGTCGATCACCAGTTCTGAATTGGGTCCTAGCGTCATGGACGATTGATCCATGAACAGGATGTGGATCACACCGCTACTGTCGGTCTTGAAGCGCTCGCCATAGGCCACGGCATTGCCGATGTAGACGACGCGGTCATTCGTGGCGGTGACCACGCCGGGGCGCACCGCCGTGGCGATGCCGACCTGGGTCCCAGGCTGCGTGGCCGCCTGGGCCGAGGCTACGGGCGCCAAGATGCTGGTGGCGGCAGCGGCGGCCAGCCACCATTCGTTGATGTCGATCGGAGGGGGTGGTGCGGGGGGCATTGCGTTCTCTCCTGCCAGGGGTCAGTATTTCCAGATCACACCCAGCGTGCCGGACGTGTTGCTGCTGCTGAAATTGGGGATGTTGGAGTCGAGCTTGGTGTATTCCAGTTGGAACTGCACCGCCAAGTCGCGCGACAAGGGGGCCACGTTGATCAGGCCCAGCCGCCACTCGGTATCGGCGCGTGTGGTGGACAGACTCACGAGTGGATCTACTCCACGATAGTCACGGCGCACGGCACTACCGTTGAGCGTGGTGGCCCAAGGCAATGCGGTCAGTGAGAAGGGGGAGGCATAGCTGAAGATGTACGACAGGCGCAGCTCTGGTCCGCGGTAGCCGGTGGATGCCACGTTGCCGTCATGGTCCACGTAGCCCAGTTCGGTCATCAGGAAGCGGTTGGCGCCGGTTTCCAGGGTGGCATTCAGGCGCAGGGCCTGGCGACTGCCGCCCAAGGACGGCGCGTTGGCGATGTCGTCGCGTGCCGGGTAGGTCAGGCGACTGTTTTCATAGGTGCCACCATAGCTCAGCCGCTCAGACATGCGGTACTCGGTGTTGAGGCCCCAGCCGCCGGTGGTGAAGTAGGAATTGCCATTGGCGGTGGCGCCACCGAACAGCAGGTGCGGGCGCAGGGTCCAGCCCTGCTGTGTGTCAGGCGCAGGTTTGAAGCGCAGGCCCGTGCTACCGGCCACAATGGTCAGGTCATACGGTTTGGCATAGCCGGCTTGGTTGCTGTAGCTGCCGACCGAACTGAAATGGTTGGTATAGCCCATCAGGGTGGTGGTGATGGATGCCTCGTTTTGCTTTTCCAGGTCGTAGACATGGTCCAGCAAGGCCCATGCATGCACGTCTGTATCTGACTTGGGGGCGAAGTCGGGGCTGCGCGGCACGGACAAGCCCTGGTACAGCACGGTACCGTTGTCCGTGGCGCCCGTGGGATTGGTCTGGGCGCGTATGCCCAGCATGACCATGCCTGACAGGCGCGAAGTCTTGTTGCGTACTGTCACGTCGCGTAGCAGGGACTGGGCATCGTCCTTTTGCTTGGCGTCCAGGCGCGTATCGGCCAGGGCGTCACGCAGATAGGCCTCTGCCATGGCGTAGGAGCCCAGGCGATAGTAGAGGACGGCCAGTTCAAGGCGGATGTTGGCCGGAGCTTCGGGCGTCAGCAGCAGGCTTTCGAGCGCGGCAATGCCACCTTCGTAGTTGCCTGCCTGAACCAGCAGAGTGGCGTATTTGGTGCGAATGTCGATGGAAGATGGGTTGGCGAGCACGTCGCGAAATACTTGGTCCACCTCGGATTGGCTCGGAACGCTGTTGGTTTGCGCCCATGCCGGCGCACTTAGAGTCGCGAGACAGACTGCTAGCGCCGCAACGTGCTTGTTCAAAACGGGTGTCTTGTTGTCCATGATTGTCAGATCCCCGAAAGATATGCCATAACGCCAACGGGGATCGTGCAGTCCAGAGCTTCCTGCTTCCCCAGTGCAAAAGAAATATAGCAGGTCTTTGAGGGTATGTGGGTGCTCATTTTCGAGTCAACGTCTGTGGGACATTCGTATAGTAATCCGTCAAACAGGCATGCAATGCAGTTTTCCAGTGGCGCATCTCGTTAAGTCCGCGGAAATTCAGCTTGGCGTTGATCAGGCATTCGGATGGGGGGCGCTCAGCAAAATACTCTTGCCTGAAATGGCTCGATGAAACCGCATTGATTTTGACCCGATCTTCCAGTCCCCAGAATTCCAGTATGGCTTGTGTTATTTCCAGCCGGCTGGTGAGGCCTTCGCATGCCATGTTGTAGACGCCCCAGTATTCTTTTTTCAGGAGTGTCCTGACGTTGTGGGCAAAGTCGAGTGTGTAAGTGGGAGAACCGAATTTGTCATTGACCACGTGCAGTTCAGTCACGCCGTTGCTAAGTTGCTGCATGATCTTCTGGACGAATTTCTTGTCCTTGGCCGGTCCGCCGCCCATCATCCAGCCTGCTCGGCATATCAGATGCTGCGGCACATGCTCGCGGATGAAGACTTCACCCGCATATTTGGAACGCGCATAGCAACTCAGGGGGTTGGGCGTATCCCAGTCGTCAAATAATTGTTTGTGGCCGTCAAAGATGCCCGCTGTGCCAATATAGAGCAGAGGAATGCCGAGCGCATTGGCGATGTAGGCGGCATTTTCTGCAGCGATGGCATTGGTGCGCCAGGCATTGTCGGGATTGCGCTCGCAGTCTTCCATGTCGGTACATGCGCCCAAGTGGAACAGGTAGTCGGGGCGAAACGCTGCTACATCATCTCGGTAGGCTTCCAGATCACGGATGTCCAGGTAGGAGAGCCATGGCGCATTGACATCGATGTCGGTGCACTTCAGCTCGTTGTCTGGACGAAAGACCTCATAAAAGGCTTCCCCCAGCATGCCACCAGAGCCCGCGATATAGATTTTCTTCATGATCTGTTTTGGAGGACTTCAAGGGCATACCGTTGCAGAAACCTGCCTAGCGGTGAGTTCTGACTTACAGCGGGTTGGATGTGCTGGGCAAGCAGGTCCGGCCGATTCGATTTGAATCCGCTCATGTGCATGTGGGTAACCAGTTCACCGCAGAACCGAAGTTGACCCGAAGGGGTCTCGTCGAAGTCGCGCTCCGAGCAGACTCTCCAATGTCCGACATTAAGGCCGGTGGCGCGACTGATGTGCACATTTCGGAAAAAGCAGGGGACCAGGTCTAACCATTTCTGATCGGTGAATACCCCTTGCTCACGGCTGTCGTAGGCATAGCGGGTCACCCGATCCAACCACCAATCCAAAAAGCGAACCCCATCCTCGCCGAGCCCAATGCCGACCATGCCCCCGTTGTAGACACCGACGCTCAGCATGCCTATTTCTTCAGCATGGCAGTCACCTGGCAAGGGGGTGAACAGATGCGGCGTCAGGAACACTGAAAAGTCTGGGTTTTCCGGAAGCTGGGGGTTCAAAGGGGCGAGCAGGTAGGTATCGGCATCCAGATAGATGATGGGACATTCCACCGTCTTGGCCAGAAAGCGCATCAGGTAGGACTTCAGCGCGCAGCACAACTCCAGGATGTTGTAACGACTAACCATCTCTTGCCAAACCGTTGGTTCAATGACATCACTCAGTCGGACAAGTGTTGTGCCGTCGGGAATCAGGCTGGGATCGTCGGAGTCGACAACCAATAAGTAAATTCTGCCCTTGAAATGTCTTTGCACTGACTTGGCCAAGGTGTTCATCAACGGGACGTGGCTTCTGGTGCTCAGGCTGCATACGACATAGTCATATTGCGCGCCTGCGTTCGTTGGACCTGTTACGGCCGCGAGCAGGCTGGTGGGCAAAGGCTGCTGGACAGCAGGCGGTTGTGGCGCGCCATCGAGATCGCTCCATTTTCGATTCAGGAAATAGTAAACTTGTTCGTGAACGATCTGGCCGCGCAGCGTGCGGTCGCTCCAGTCATCGCGCAGACGCAATGCTTCCCTGATGGCTCTGAGGGCGTCAACGAACTTGCCGTCTGCGCGGTAAGCCTCCGCCAGTCCGTACCAGGAAGCAGCACTTTGCGGATTGTTTTCTATTGCAGCGCAGAATGCGGCGGTGGCCGCTTCATGCCTGCGATCGGTGAGGTGGAACCAGCCGAGTTGCCGATAGGTTTCACAGGTGTCATTGGGTGCAAGGTCCAGTGCAGTCTGTAGTGCTTTCTCGGCTTCACTCAAACGGTCCTGGCGAGCGCGTATCTGCGCCAATGCGCGCCAGGCATGTGCAGACCGCGGGGCGTGGGCGACGGCTTTTTCTGCATGCTGCGATGCGCTTTGTAGGTCACCACTGGCCTCCAGGACAAGGGCCGCCAGAATATCGCTGGTTGGTTCCTTCGGGGCCAGTGCCAGTACCCGTTCAGTGGCATTCCTTGCGGTACGCAGGTGGCCGGTCTCCAGCGCCAGCCAGCCGATTTTTTGCCACAGATCAGGCTGCTCTGACGCCAGCCGCTGGGCTCGGGCAAGGGCGCGCACAGCAAGGCCGCGTTGCTTGCGTTGCACCAGGACCTTGGCTAACAGGTACCAGCTTGCTCCTTCTTGCGGCTGTTGTTGGAGCAAGCGGTGGCATGCTGCACGTGCTTCGTCGGTGCGGCGTAAATCAAGCAGGATGTGAATTTGCTGGTGCCGCAGATCACTGGCATCGGGCGCGAGCACCAGTCCATCGGCAAGCACCGTGAGGGCCTCGTCGCTTTTGCCCATGCGCTGCAGTGCCGTTGCCAGGTGGCAGCGCGTCTCTGTGCGTTGGGGCTCCAGTGACAATGCTTGCGCGAGCTGGATGGTCGCTTCATCGAACTCCTCCATACAGAGAAGAATCCATCCTAACTGGGCTATGCGATTAGGTTGCACCTTGATCGATAGCGCTTGTTGTACGTACCGCGCGGCGGCCTCATATCGGTGTAGATCACTCAATACCCAGGCCAAAGTCGCCGCTGCTTCGTCCAGCGTGGGGTCCAGAGTGACGGCGATGGAAAGCTCTTGGCTGGCTTCGTCCCGGCGCTGTTCACGCAAGTGCAGCACGCCAAGGTACCAATGCAGAGGCGCATGATCGGAATGGTGTCTTAGCGTCGATTCAAGAAGCACCCGCGCCTCGTCAAGGTCTCCCGCAGAAAGCAGGAACCATCCCAGCGCTGCAGCAATGCTTGGATTGCCTTCTGGCGCTTTGTCGAGGGATTGGCGTGCCAGTCGGATGGCCTCTTCCAGGCGGCCGCCATCGAAACACGCCCACGCAGCCACCAAGTCGGTATCTGGAGATATCTTCAATTCTTCAGCCTTGGTCACGGGAGTGGATGCGGAAATTGCCAACAATTCTGCAGGGTCAGTGTAATGGAACAGCCGTGACTCGGCTCTAAACGGATGGTTGACTTTACGTGGCTATGGATTTGGTTTGCTTTAGCGGTAATTCCGCGCCAAACTTGCTGCGTTTGATGCTGAAGAATGCCTTGGTGTTGCGCACATTGGCATCATTGGTGAACAGGCGTTGTGTCAATGCCTGATAAGCCGGCATATTGGCCGCGTGGACGATCAGCACAAAGTCTGGTCCGGGCGACACGCGGTAGCACTGTTGCACGGCCGCGTCGTTGGCCACGCGACCTTCAAATTGCTCCAGGGACTGCGCGTCCTGCCGGTCGAGTGTGATTTCCACAATGGCCGTCAATCCAAATCCCATGCTGGCAGACAGTTTTTCGGGGCTGAGGACTGCAATCGTGCGCTCTATCAGTCCTGCTTCGTGCAAGCGCTTGATGCGGCGCAGGCACGTGGGCGGGGAGGTTCGAACCCGCTCTGCCAAAGTCTGGTTGCTCAGACTGGCGTCGCGTTGCAGCAAGTCCAGAAGTTGCAGATCTATGGAATCAATGGAAATATTCTGTTGCATATGAATTAAGTTTGGAATTTAATTCCAAATATAAAGATATTTGAAATAAATCATTAAATTATGTAAATAAATATATGTGAAATTTCTTTTAGAGCATCCTACCATTCGCCACACGTTGTTGTTTGGAGAGCGTAAATATGTGTGGCATCGTCGGCGCGGTATCGAACCGCAACATTGTTCCCATTCTTGTGCAAGGCTTGGAGCGGCTGGAGTACCGGGGGTATGACTCCTGTGGCGTTGCGGTGTATGTCCAGAGCACGGACACTGCACATTCCGGTTTACGTCGGGCGCGCAGTACGTCGCGGGTAGCTGAGCTGGCTGCCCAGGTGGCTCAAGGCGCTGAGTCGGGCGGGCTGCAGGGGCAGCTCGGGATCGCGCACACGCGCTGGGCCACCCATGGTGCGCCGTCGGTCAGCAATGCGCATCCCCATTTCAGTCACGGCAGCGGTGAGCTGGCCCACCAGAAGCCAGGTCGCATTGCCCTGGTGCACAACGGCATCATCGAAAACCACGATGAATTGCGTGCCGCGCTCAAGGCCAAGGGCTATGTGTTTGTCAGCCAGACGGATACGGAGGTCGTCGCCCATCTGGTGGACAGCCTGTACGACGGTGATCTGTTTGATGCAGTGCAGGCTGCGGTCAGCCAGTTGCAGGGTGCCTACGCCATTGCGGTGTTCTGCAAGGATGAGCCGCACCGGCTGGTGGGTGCCCGGGCCGGCTCCCCCTTGATTCTGGGTGTCGGCAAGGACGCTCAGGAGCATTTCCTGGCCAGCGATGCCATGGCGCTGGCGGGGGTGACGGACCAGATTGTCTACCTGGAAGAAGGTGACATGGTGGACGTGCAACTGGGCCGGTATTGGCTGCTGGACAAGGCGCGCAAGCCGGTAACGCCAGCCCAGCGCCCGGTCAAGACGGTGGTGGCTCACAGCGGTGCGGCGGAGCTGGGGCCGTACCGCCATTACATGCAGAAGGAGATTTTTGAGCAGCCGCGTGCCATTGCCGACACCCTGGAAGGGCTGGAGGGCATCGTGCCCGAGTTGTTCGACCAGCAAATGAACCATGCGCCGGGTGCCAATGCTGCGCGGATCTTTGCCGAGATCGACTCGGTGCTGATCCTGGCCTGTGGCACCAGCTATTACAGCGGTTGCACCGCTAAGTACTGGCTGGAAAGCATTGCCAAGGTTCCCACCCAAGTGGAAGTGGCCAGTGAATACCGCTACCGGGACTCGGTGCCGAACCCCAGAACCCTGGTGGTGACCATCACCCAGTCGGGCGAAACGGCAGACACGCTGGCGGCATTGCGTCATGCCCAGAGCCTGGGAATGCGCCATACCTTGACCATCTGCAACGTCGCAACGAGCGCCATGGTGCGCGAGTGCAGCCTGGCCTATGTCACCCGTGCCGGCGTTGAAATCGGCGTGGCATCGACCAAGGCCTTTACGACGCAGTTGGCAGGTTTGTTTCTGCTGACCCTGGCGCTGGCGCAGGCCAAGGGATGTCTGTCAGATGCTGAGGAGGCGCGCCACCTCAAGGCCATGCGCCATCTGCCCGCCGCCTTGCAGGCCGTGCTGGCGCTGGAGCCACAAGTCATCAGCTGGGCCGAGGACTTTGCCAAGAAGGAGAATGCACTATTTCTGGGCCGTGGCCTGCACTACCCAATTGCAATGGAGGGCGCGCTCAAGCTCAAGGAGATCACCTATATCCATGCCGAGGCCTATCCGGCCGGTGAACTCAAGCATGGTCCTCTAGCTCTGGTCACGAGTGAGATGCCGGTTGTGACCGTTGCGCCCAACGACGCACTGCTGGAAAAGCTCAAAAGCAACCTGCATGAGGTGCGCGCCCGCGGTGGAGTGTTGTATGTTCTGGCTGACGCCGATACGCGGATCGAGAGTGGCGAGGGCATGCATGTGATCCGCATGCCGGAGCACTACGGTGAGCTATCGCCCATGCTGCATGTGGTGCCTTTGCAGTTGCTCGCGTATCACACCGCCTGTGCGCGGGGAACCGATGTGGACAAGCCCCGTAACCTGGCGAAATCCGTCACGGTGGAATAGGGCGAGTGTCAAGTCCAATGTGGCGGTGCAACGGTGGGAATCAATGCACACCACAACAAAGCTTGTGCAATCGTTGCGCTGCGATGCAAGGGTCTTCAGCCATACAAAGAGCGCTCACCACGGCAATGCCGTCAGCACCTGCTTGCATGACCTCATGGGCATTGGTTTCATTGATGCCACCAATGGCCACCAGCGGTCGGCCAGTGCGTGCACGGATCTGCCTAAGACCATCCAAACCCCAGGGGGAATTTGTGTCCGTTTTGGTAGGGGTGGAAAATACAGGACTGATGCCTAAGTAGTCCGCTGCCAGATCCGCGGACTCATCCAAATCAGCCATGCTTTCTACAGACAATCCGATGAAGGTCTGGGGCGAAAGCATCAATCGGGCTTCTGATACAGGCATGTCAGACTGCCCCAAGTGCACGCCATCGGCACCGCAGGCCAGCGCAATGTCAACGCGGTCGTTGATGACCAAAGGCACCCTCAGTGGTTCCAGCAGCGCCTTGAGTTGAACGGCTAGTGCCATAAAGTCACGCGTAGTGAGCTGCTTCTCACGCAACTGCACGCATGTCACTCCACCGCGTATAGCGGCTAGCACCACATCCACCAGTGCACGGCCACGTGTCAAACCGCTGTCTGTGACGAGGTACAGCCGCAGGCAATCGGCATTGAATGTGAGAGAGGATTTGGAGTTCAAAGCGTGTCGCCTTCGATTATTACGCGCGACAAAAAGGTATCCTCATCAATCAAATGAAGCTCGTCCAACAGGATGGCGGCCATACTACCAACACCCTGACCACGAGCTTGAGCCTTTTCAGCGGCGATCTGCCCGGCCAAACCCATTAGAGCCATAGCAGATGCAGTGGCTCGCCAGGCATCGGATTGCACTGCGCAAAACGCGCCAATCAGAGCTGTGGCGGAACACCCTACACCAGTGATCTTGGTCATCCACATATGGCCGTTGCTCAAGCGTGCAATGCGCTTTTTCGTATCCAGGATGTAGTCTGTTGCGCCGCTCACGCATACCACGCCAGCAGTGCGGTCCGCGAGTGCTTGGGCTGCGTCTATTGCATCGTCAGCAGAGGCACTGCTGTCCACGCCACGGGTTTTCGTGACGGAGTTTGCCATGCTCATGATCTCAGATCCGTTGCCACGGATCACAGTGGGTGAAGTGGTGGCCAGCAGCTGGGCCAAGACTTTGTTGCGGTAGGGCGTGGCACCTGCACCAACCGGGTCCAGCACCGAAGGGATGCCCTTGGCCGCAGCGGCCCTCAATGCCTTTTCCATGCTCGTTACCCAATACGGATCCAGCGTTCCGATGTTTACGACCAGGGCCTGTGCAATGGCAACCATGTCAGAGACCTCTTCATGTGCATGTGCCATCACGGGTGAGGCTCCTGCTGCCAACAGAACGTTGGCGTTGAAGTTCATCACCACCAAGTTGGTGATGTTGTGCACCAGGGGAGAATGCGCGCGCACTGCCTCAATGTCTGCCCAAAGTTGAACGGGAGAGAGTTTTTCAACCATGCAAGTCGTGCCGAAGCCTCAGAAAAACCATTGCGATGCCATAAGAGTGTTTAGGTTCGCAAGTATGGTGCAACGCTGGTCGTGGAGCAGTTGCAGTTGATCGGTGGCAACCGTGCCGCCACTTGAATGTTGCAAACAAATCTGCTTTGCTAGTTCATGAATCTCTTGATGGACAATACCGATTCTGGTGAACGCCTCGGTATTGCCAAAGCGTGCAACTCCTGCATCATTCAACCACTTCCCGAATGGACAAAGCTTGTCATCCAAGATGGGGGGAATCGTCCGCTCACCCTTGACGTATTCCTCAACAGAGCGAACCCAGGCACGGTGTTCCACGCCGGCAAAAAGCAGCGGTAAATCCTGAACGTCAAGGGGTGACTGTAGAAGCCAGGCGGGTAGACCATGCCACGAAGCGGCCCAGTTTGGCATCTCGCGACCATCCATTGGTCGTGAAATTCCATACCCCTGAGCCAGTTCACAACCCAATTGCATGAGCAGGGTGCCCTGGTCGATGGTCTCAACTCCTTCGGCGATGACATCTCGCTTGAAGGCTTTTGCCAAGCTCAATACACCCTGCAGGATTGACAGGTCATCGGGGTCATCCAACATGTCGCGCACAAAGCTTCTGTCAATTTTCAACTGCGCAACAGGGAGCAACTTCAAATATGTCAACGAGGAATAGCCCGTTCCAAAGTCATCAAGCGCAAACTTCACACCGATTTCCCGGCAATCGTGTATGACCTGCGAGACCAGTGCCATGTCTTCCAATGCACTGGTTTCCAAAACTTCAAGTTCCAGTTTCGTCGGAGAAACAGTTGGATGCGCAGCAAGACATTTTTTCAAATTCATCAGGAAGTCCCTGTCCTGTAACTGTCTCCCTCCGATATTGACGCTGACTGCAATGTCTAACCCGACTTTCTGCCACTGCTCCATTTGAGTCAGAGCAGTATCAATGACCCACTCACCCAGCTGAATTGACAACGGGTGATTCTCAATCGCGGGCAAAAATACCGAAGGAAGAAGCAACCCATTCTCGGGGTGTGACCACCGAATCAATGCTTCTGCGCCAACGAGAGTGCCTTCACGCATGTTTACTTTAGGTTGGTAGTGCAGAACGAACTCATGGTTGACCAACGCATGACGGATTCGCTCCAGTGTTTCATGGTGACCGCGAACATTACGATCCTGTTCCGCATCAAATATGTGGAAGCGGTTCTTGCCTGCCAACTTGGCTTGGTACATCGCCTGGTCAGCCTGACGGAGAAGTTGATCGGCATCCACTTCGTCCACTTGGGGGAAGAAGGTCACACCAAGACTGGCAGATACTTTCAACTGCAGGTCACCAGCTCTGATGGGTGCCGATGCAGCATCCAGCAATCTGGAAAGCATTGGTTCGCTCATCTGGAAATTGGCCAAATCCAATAAGACGGCAACAAATTCATCCCCTCCCAACCTGGCTAAAGTGTCTCCTTCTCGCAGTACGAGTTTGAGCCTGCTGGCGAGAGCAATGAGCAGCCGGTCGCCTGCTTCATGTCCATGGTTGTCATTGACTGCCTTGAAACCATCCAGGTCGATATATACAACCGCTAACGGGCGCCGCCTGCGCTGGGCTTGCAGAATTGATTGAAGCAATCTATCTGCCAATAGCAGACGATTCGGAAGTCCGGTAAGCGCATCGTAGTGCGCCGCGTGCTCAAGTTGATTTTCATGCTCCTTGATTGACGTAATGTCGGAGAACAGGGCAACGTAATGCTGTGTAATGCCGCCAGCATCCCTCACTGCGCTGATGGTGAGCATCTCAGGATAGACCTCGCCATTCTTTCGGCGATTCCAAATTTCTCCATTCCAGTGTCCGTGCTCGTTCAAGCTCTTCCACATGTCGACGTAGAAGCGGCTCTTTTGGCGACCAGATTTGAGGATTCGGGGATTCTTTCCACGAACATCCTCTGGCGCGTATCCGGTAATCGTAGTGAACATTTCGTTTACATCGAGAATGTTTCCATTGATGTCCGTGATCGTTATCGCTTCACGGGCGTGGGTGAAAACGCTTGCAGCCAATTGAAGCTTCTTTTCTGAAAGCTTTTGTAAAGAGATGTCGCGCACGATTTCTATCGCGCCAATCACATTTCCGGTTTGATCGTGTAGCGGGGATGACTTTGCATACACCCATGCTCCCCGATTGTTGTAAAGCGCATTGCAGAATACTTCGGTCGCCAGTGATTCCCCTTCTCGAATAAATGTTGGGTAATGTGTGACCACCGAATTGGAATCCAAATGGATCAAGTCCATTAAAAGTGGTTTTGCTTCCCCGTAAAACGGTATTGCGTAGGCATATCCCGATTTGCCAATCATGTCGGCTGCGGCAACTCCAGTCATGGTTTCAATGGCTTTGTTCCAGATGATGATTCGGCCGCTCGCATCGCGCGCCAATGTGGCGTCTGGCAAGAACGTCACAACATCCGATAGGAGAGCCCGTTTTTCATTCAACGCATCTTCCGCATTTCTGCGGTCATCCTGCATCTTTTTGACGGCAGCGAGAAGGCTTGAACGATCATTCGAACTGATCGAAATTTCCTGTGACAGATTTCCTTTGGCAATCTTGTTTACGACATCAATGACGTACGTTGGCTCACCTCCAAGGCTCTTTGCCAAGCGACCAACAATTGCACGGATGACGAAATATAAAAGAACCTGCAGACACAACTGGAAGATCCAAAAGAGGGTGTTGACTCGTTCAATGTTGGATAAGTCCTCTTGGATGTCAATGGTGATGCTTGCCCCCCCGAGCACTGTTCCTTCTGCAACCGAGTGGCACTTCAGGCAATTCGTATTTCGAAAGTTGCTGGAAGCGATGAATGGGACTACTGTGCGAAGGGACGCCACCCTAGCTTTAGCGAGTTGTAACTTGTACTGGATCGTTCCTGTGGACAGAACATATCTATCAAGGTCATCGACTGGTTCCTCTTCAGGCATCCCTTTGGGAAACTCACTGTCAAGCTGTTTGTCGCGAAAGACCCGAAGGTCGAGAAGTCTGTCGGACTCCCCCATTTTTTGAATGAAGAGCTTTCGTGCAACGCGATCACGGATAACCTCTTCACCCCCCATCTCGGTGATCATGAGGGTATTGAGGCCATTGATTGCGCCGTTGCTGACCTCTATCGCCCGCTTCTTGACTCCCTCTAGAGTTTGCCGCTCGAAAGCATCCGTTATCCACAGTTGGCTAAGTACCAAAATGACTATCAGACTGCCTTGAATCAGAGCCTGCAGCCTTGTCTGCAGACCAACTGATGCCCACAGCCGTTTGAGGTGCGTCATATGCAAAGGAGCGGCGTGTTGCCGTGATAGTGGCGTTTTTCTGCATTCATATCGGGACTTCAACGCATTCAAAATTTCGATTGGGGTGAATCGCCGACTGAACCTTCAGATGTACGTCTGAATCCGGAATCGATCCGACACTGATAATCCGCCTGGGTCTTGAAACCGCCCCGCCAAAGAAAACCCAGCGTGTCAGGCTGGGCTAACCACCAAGGCTGTTGGCCTGCTTGGGGGCGGAGAATCAGTAAACTTTACTAGGATAGTCCTAATACCAATGTAAAGATTGCGCCATATCAAATCAATGCTCACGCACCGCATTCGGGCTGCCGGAGATTTTCAGGGGCGACCAAGTACGGCGAGATGGCCGGTACCCTAGGGTGCTACTCAGGCCTTTTCGTCGAGCAGAACACCGGCCATTCTGGAGCTGGTTTTGAACACGGCAATGTTGGCCAGAAACGCATTCTTGGCTTGAAGCAGAGCCACGATATCCGTTTCCAGTGCGCTGCCTTCCACGTTGGAGCTGGTCACGGAGGCCGATACGCCGCCGACCGCCTGCTCGGTTTGGATCACTTGCTGGCGACGGAAGCCGGGGGTGTTCTGGTTGGCGATGTTGCTGGCGGACGCGTCCAGGGCGGTCTGTGCGGCATGCAAACCCGACATTGCAATGGATGTAACCGAGAACATGTGCAACCCGTGAACTGTTAAGGACGCGGCCCCATTGGGTTGAAGCCGCCCATAGTCGTATATCGGCGCCGAAGAAGAATACTGAAGCGGTTTTTTCTGATATCTGTCAACTGCCAAGGGGGTGGATCGTTAAGTTGAAGAGGCACACCATGAAAACCATCACCCAATCCGTCGGGATCGCACTACTCATCGCCACCATGGGATGCAACGCGTTGGCCGATGGCCCCAGAGGCTACTCCTACCCGTCCCATCAGCGCGATTTTCGTGGGTATTCGCGTGATGCCGGCTGGGTCGGTCCCTTGTTGTTCCTGGGCCTGGCTGGAGCGGTGATTGGTGCTGCTGCAAGCCAGTCGAGCGCGCCCCCGCCAACCTACGTGCAACCCCCTGTGACCTATTTGCCTCCAGCGGCCACGTACGTCACACCGGCGCCCACTTACGTCGCACCGGTGGAAATGGCACCCGCACCTGCGCCTGTCAACGCGTGGTATTTCTGCCGATCAGTCGGGCAATACTATCCCTATACCCAGTACTGCCCGGAGGGGTGGCAGTTGGTCGCACCCACACGGCCATGACTGACAGCCCTATCGGTTCCCCGCGTACTTTGGCCTTTGGTTTACCCCTGCAAGGGGCCTCCAACTTCCGGGATCTGGGCGGCTACGTCGGTGCCGATGGGCGCAGGGTCCGTTCGGGGCGCATCTTCCGATCGGACCATCTTGCGGCACTGACGCACACCGACGTGGCCCGGCTGCAAAGCTTGCAGGTGACCCACAGCATTGACTTCAGAGGTGTAACCGAGAGTGCGTTGCATCCCTACGGCATCGCGGGCCTGAAGACCAGCGCCCTGCCCATCGAGCCCACGGTGGTGAAGCGGGTGACGGCATTGCTGGAGCGGGGGCAGATCCCTACCACTGATGAGACCGTGGCCCTGATGTGTGACACCTACAAGGGTTTTGTGCATGAGCACGGCCCCACGTTCGGACGTTTCTTGCGCCACCTGCTGGCGCACCCAACCCCCACCGTATTCCATTGCACGGCGGGCAAAGATCGCACGGGTTTTGCCGCCGCACTGCTGCTGTCCCTGCTCGGTGTGGACCGCCCGACCATCATGGAGGACTACCTCCTGACCAATCGCCTCTACCGTCGCAGCCCCCTGATCGAGGGGGCAGGGCCGGCCCATGTGCTGGCCGTTTTGTGGCAGGTTCAGCCCGCATTCCTGCAGGCCGCGCTGGATACGATGGAAAGCGAATATGGGGGTGTGGCCGCCTATGCCTGTGGGCCGGCGGGGCTTTCAGCCGCGGACTGCGAGCGTTTACGCGAGACTCTTTTGGAGCATTGATCGAGGGCCCCTAATGGGGATTCAATGTCTCTGCGTCCCATTAACATGAACCGGTCGGGTTGCCGGGGTATTGCTACGAAAGTTATAGCTATTTACGCAGATTCCACGAGGGCTATCGCCTGATTTGCTTTGAATGTTTATTTCAGAAGGCCGCAATCCAGCAGCTCGGCCTGCTCCAAGGCATGCGGTGCGCGATAATTTCCTTTTGCGGATCAGCGCTGGGCGCCATGCGCCCGCACCGTGTGTTTACCGTCCCAACCGAGAGAGCTTTCCATGCCCGTATACCGTTCCAAGACCTCTACCGCCGGCCGCAATATGGCGGGTGCCCGTTCGCTGTGGCGTGCCACCGGCATGAAGGACGACGACTTTCAGAAGCCCATCATCGCCGTGGTCAACTCCTTCACGCAGTTTGTGCCCGGCCACGTGCACCTGAAGGACCTGGGCCAACTGGTGGCGCGCGAGATTGAGGCGGCGGGCGGCGTCGCCAAGGAGTTCAACACCATCGCCGTGGACGACGGCATCGCCATGGGCCACGACGGCATGCTGTACTCGCTGCCCAGCCGCGACATCATTGCCGACTCGGTCGAGTATATGGTCAACGCCCACTGCGCCGACGCCATGGTCTGCATCTCCAACTGCGACAAGATCACCCCCGGCATGCTGATGGCCGCCATGCGAGTGAACATTCCCGTGGTGTTTGTATCCGGCGGCCCGATGGAAGCCGGCAAGACCAAGCTGGGGGTCATCAAGCTCGACCTGATCGACGCCATGGTGATGGCGGCTGACGACACGGTTTCGGATGAAGAAGTGGCCGAGGTGGAACGCTCTGCCTGCCCCACCTGCGGTTCCTGCTCGGGCATGTTCACCGCCAACTCGATGAACTGCCTGACCGAAGCCTTGGGCTTGTCCCTGCCGGGCAACGGCACCGTGGTGGCCACCCACGCCGACCGCGAAGCGCTGTTCAAGCGCGCGGGCCGCCTGGCGGTGGAGTTGTGCAAGCGCTATTACGAGCAGGAAGATGCCTCCGTGCTACCCCGCTCGATCGGCTTTAAGGCCTTTGAGAACGCCATCACGCTGGACATTGCCATGGGGGGCTCGACCAACACCATCCTGCACATTCTGGCGATAGCCCAGGAAGCGGAGATCGACTTCACGCTGAAGGACATCGACCGCATCTCCAAAGTGGTTCCGCAACTGTGCAAGGTGGCGCCCAACACCCAGAAGTACCATATCGAAGACGTGCACCGTGCCGGCGGCATCATGGCCATCCTGGGCGAGCTGGACCGTGCCGGCAAGCTGCACACCGACGTTCCCACCGTGCACACCAAGACCCTGAAGGATGCGCTGGACCAGTGGGACATCATGCGCACCCAGTCGCCGGAAGTGCAAAAGTTCTACATGGCAGGCCCTGCAGGCAAGCCCAGCCAGGTGGCGTTCAGCCAGGCCACGCGCTGGCCCAGCCTGGACATGGACCGTGCAGAAGGCTGTATCCGCTCGGGTGACCATGCTTTTTCGCAAGAGGGCGGCTTGGCCGTGCTGGTGGGCAACATTGCCCTGAATGGCTGCGTGGTGAAAACTGCTGGCGTAGATGATTCGAACCTGGTGTTTGAGGGCCCGGCCCACGTGACCGAGTCGCAGGACGAAGCCGTGGAACATGTGCTGAACGACCAAGTCAAGGCCGGTGACGTCGTCATCGTGCGTTACGAAGGTCCCAAGGGCGGCCCCGGCATGCAGGAAATGCTGTACCCCACGTCGTATATCAAGTCCAAGGGCCTGGGTAAGGCCTGTGCGCTGCTGACCGATGGCCGCTTCTCGGGCGGCACTTCGGGCCTGTCCATCGGCCATGCTTCGCCCGAAGCGGCTGCCGGCGGCGCCATTGGACTGGTGCGCAATGGGGACCGCATCCGCATTGACATTCCCAATCGCTCCATCAACGTACTGGTGTCCGATGAAGAACTGGCCAAGCGCCGTGCCGAGCAGGACAAACTGGGCTGGAAGCCGGCTCAGCCGCGCAAGCGCAAGGTCTCTGCCGCGCTCAAAGCCTATGCCAAGCTGGTGATGTCGGCCGACAAGGGCGCGGTGCGGGATCTGTCCCTGCTGGACGACTGAAAAGCAGCGCCAATCGCGTCCGAAGCCGCCGAAATTGCACCATATTGGTGCGATTTCGGCGGCTTCGCCATTTGGCGGTTGATTCTTTTGAATAATTTTAAAAATAACCCTAAATAAGCATCTAAATCTGCCGTTAAGAAACGTACGTCTACGAAGAAATGTAACTGGAGGGGCCCCAGGCCTAAACCAAAATGCAATTGCCATCCATTGATCGAACCCCGGAGCTGCGGCCAGTCGGCGCAGATGCGGCTTCGTCTGGGGCAAATAGGGTGATACCGATTGCTCCGGTGAATCCGTCTGTGAGTGCATCCCCTTCTGCCCAGCCGGAACCCAGTGTTGTGGATTTGGTGAACCCCGCGCTCAAGGCCCATTCGGGTGAACGGGTTTACAGCAGCGTGTCTGACCCCGGCATGCCTGGTTCAGAAGCGGCGACAGCATCCAAGGACTGGACGATTCACCGTCCCGTTGCCGAGAAGGCGGAGGTGCCGCCTCTCAAGCCGCTGTACCAGATGCTGATGGATAACATCAAGAGCATATGGACGGCCAGCAGCAATGCCGTCCAGCTCGATCAGGTGCACAACCAGTTGACGCCGCCCAATCCGGCCGCGCCAGCGGAGATGCCAGGCACCTTCGCAAAAGAAATACTGGTGTACGCGCCCAACACCATCAAAAAGACCGAGAACATCTGACCCGAGGGCGGCACCGGGCGAAGAGGTGTTCTACCATTGCGGTCATGCACACCAGCGCCCTTGTTCTTTTCTCCGGTGGACAGGACTCCACCACCTGTCTTGCACACGCCCTGAACCGCTATGAGCGTGTAGAAACCATCGCCTTTGACTACCGACAACGCCACAGTGTTGAGCTGGATGCGCGCCTTGTCGTGCTGCAACAGGTTCGCGAACAGTTTCCCCACTGGGCCACCAAATTGGGTGAAGATCACCTGCTGGATCTGGCCGTGCTGGGGACCGTCAGCGAGACATCCCTGACCCGCCAGACCGCCTTCCAGATGGAAAGCACCGGTCTGCCCAATACCTTTGTGCCAGGCCGCAATCTGCTGTTTATGACACTGGCCGCGGCGGTGGCCTACCGGCGGGGCCTCCAGGTCCTGGTGACCGGGGTGTGCGAGACCGATTTTTCCGGTTACCCGGATTGCCGGGACGACACCATGAAGGCCATGCAGCTGGCGCTGTCCCTGGGGATGGACAAGCGCTTCCTGATCGAAACCCCGTTGATGTGGATCGACAAGGCGGCAACCTGGGCCCTGGCGGAGTCCCTGGGTGGTCCGGCGCTGGTTGATTTGATTGTCGAACACACCCACACCTGCTATCTGGGCACGCGCGACCAGCGCCACGCCTGGGGCTATGGCTGCGGCGAATGCCCGGCCTGCGTACTGCGTGCACGGGGCTGGCAGGCCTACCGCGTTGGCAATTGATGTGCTCCTAAAATAGGAGCTTTCAACGCAAGCTCTACGAGGGCTAGCGCCGTATTTTGCTTATGATATTTAGTTGCGGATGCCGCTGGCGACATGGCCGGCGGGCACATGCCGGGCTGCGGATTCGATGTGACCGGTCTGGTCGTCAAAGAAGAAATCGGGTTCAAACTCGCGCAGGAATTCGCCCTTGTCCAAGCCTCCCAGGAACATGGCTTCATCCACGGCAATGTTCCAGTCCATCAGGGTCCGAATGGCGCGCTCATGCGCCGGTGCGCTGCGTGCCGTGACCAGGGCGGTGCGAATCCGCATGCGTGGCGTGGAAGCCTGCTGCAGGCGGTGCAGGGCAACCAGCAGGGGTTTGAAGGGGCCATCGGGCAGCGGCAGTGCCACCTTGTCCATCTCGTGCTGCTGGAATGCGTTCAGCCCCTCGGACTGGTAGACGCGCTCGGCCTCGTCGCTGAACAGCACCGCATCTCCGTCAAAGGCGATTCGCACCTCCAAGGGATGTGCGTCGCTGGCGTGGGCCGATTGGGGGTAGACCTGTGCAGCCGGGACGCCCGCCGCCAGCGCGGCGCGCACGTCACTCAGGTGGGTGCTCAGAAACAGGTTGGCCCGCAGGGGCTTGAGATAGCGCCAGGGCGCTTCGCCGCGGGTGAACGAGCAGCGAATGATCGGTAGCGCATAGTGCGCAGCGGATTTCATGACGCGCAGACCACTCACCGGGTCATTGCGCGACAGGATCACCACTTCCACTTTTTGCGCGGACTCCTGGTTGAAAGCCAGCAGCTTGCGGACCATGGAAAACGCCACGCCGGGTTTGGCGGGTATGTCCAGCCGCTCCAGTTGCAGTCGCATGTAGGCCGTGTCGTCGGTCTGTTCAAAGACCTGGTTCTCTTCCTCAAAATCGAACAGCGCCCGACTCGATATGGCGACTACCAGCTTGCCATCCAGCGTAATGCCCATGTTCGTGCCCCAGGTTGAAAACCCGGGCTACTGCCGCAAGAACATGCGGTACACCGGGTTGTCCGATTCTTCCACATACGGGTAGTCCAGCGTCTGCAGGAATTTGCCAAAAACCTTGTCGTCCGATTTGGGAACCTGCAGACCCACCAGAATACGGCCGTAGTCCGCGCCCTGGTTGCGGTAGTGGAACAGGCTGATGTTCCAGCCGGGCCGCATCAGGCTCAGGAATTTGAGCAAAGCGCCCGGGCGCTCCGGGAACACAAAGCGCAGCAGGCGCTCGTTTTCTGCCAAGCCGGAGTGACCGCCCACCATGTGGCGGATGTGCTCCTTGGCCAACTCGTCGTGCGTCAGGTCCAGGGTCTTGAAGCCATGCCGCGTAAAGCTGCCCGCTATCTTTGCCGATTCGCCCTTGCCCTGTGTGGTCAGGCCGACGAACACATGCGCCAAAGAAGTGTCGCTGATGCGGTAGTTGAACTCCGTGACGTTGCGGGGACCACCGGGCAACTCACCAATCAACTCGCAGAAACGTTTGAAACTACCGCGCTCTTCCGGAATTGTCACCGCAAACAACCCTTCGCGTTCCTCCCCCACTTCCGCACGCTCGGCGACAAAGCGCAGGCGGTCAAAATTCATGTTGGCGCCGCACAGGATGGCGGCGTAGGTTTCGCCCTTGGTCTTGTTGCGGGCGACGTACTGCTTGATGGCGGCGACGCCCATGGCACCGGCGGGTTCCACGATGCTGCGGGTGTCGATAAATATGTCCTTGATCGCTGCGCAAACGGCGTCGGTGTCGACCGTCATGAATTCGTCTACCAGGCCGCGCGCGATGCGGAAGGTCTCCTCTCCCACCTGCTTCACCGCCGTGCCGTCGGAGAACAGACCAACATCGGCCAGGGTGACGCGTTTCTTCGCGCTGACCGACTGGATCATGGCATCGGAGTCGTTCATTTGCACGCCGATGATCTTGATGCGCGGGTCCACTGCCTTGAGGTAGTTGGCCACACCAGCCACTAGGCCGCCGCCGCCGATGGCCACAAATACTGCGTCCAGCGCCGGCGGTGTTGACGGAGACCCTGCCAACGCGGAATTGCGCATATGCAGTGTCTGCACCTGGCGCAGCATTTCCATGGCGATGGTGCCCTGGCCAGCGATCACGTCCGGGTCGTCAAACGGGTGCACAAAGGTCAGGCCCTGTTTCTTCTGCAGCGTCAGGGAGTGGCCGTAGGCATCGGAGTAACTGTCACCAAAAAGCACAACCTCTCCGCCAAAACCGCGTACCGCATCCACCTTCACCTGGGGTGTGGTGGTGGGCATCACGATCACTGCCCGAGTGCCCAGCCGCGATGCGCTCAGCGCGACCCCTTGGGCATGGTTGCCAGCGGAGGCGCAGATGACGCCCTTCTTCAACTGATCGGCGCTGAGTTGCGCCATCTTGTTGTAGGCCCCCCGCAGTTTGAAACTGCGCACGGGCTGCTGGTCCTCACGTTTGAGCAAGACCGTGTTGTGCAGGCGCTTGCCCAGTTGTTTGGCGGGCTCCAGGGGTGATTCGGTGGCCACGTCGTAGACGCGCGCAGTCAGGATTTTCTTCAGGTAATCGGCAGGGGAAAGCGGTTTGGGCGTTTTGGTCGTCATGGCAGGCAGAAAAGTGTTCTCACATGATAATCGGCGCCTTGCCGCGCTTGCTGCGGACTACCAATGCCAAGGAGTGAAGATATGGAATGCACAGTCAGCTGGACCGGCGGTTTGAACACCCGCTCAAACATGGGTTTTGTCGCCGAGACCGGCAGTGGCCACACCCTGGTCATGGATGGCGCACCGGATGCGGATAAACCCGAAAATGGCGGCCAAAATCTGGCGCCCCGTCCCCTGGAAACCGTGTTGGCCGGAACCGGAGGCTGTACGGCCTACGACGTTGTGTTGATTCTGAAGCGTGGACGCCACGCGGTGCAGGGCTGCACCGTCAAACTGACTGCCGAGCGTGCAACAACCGACCCCAAGGTATTCACCAAAATCCACATGCATTTCACAGTGACGGGTAAAGGCGTGCCGCCGACGGCAGTGGAGCGCGCGGTGGCCATGAGCCATGAAAAATACTGTTCAGCGAGCATCATGCTGGCCAAAACCGCGGAAATCACCACGAGCTTTGAGGTGCTGGAGGCTTGAATCAGATGTGGTGCGCGACCGTCGTCATCAACTTGGCGGCAGCCCGCATCAAGCCTTTCACTGGTGCTGGCAAATCCATAGCACCGGCCTGTTTGGCCGCATCCGCGTGACGCAATTCATCTTCACGCATCTGCGTCACGATGGCCCGCGAGGCGTGATCGGCTGCAGGCAAGCGATCCAGATGGCTTTGCAGATGCGCACCAACTTGGTGCTCTGTTTCCACGACGAATCCCAGGCTGACGGGATCGCCCAATCGACCGGCCAGAAGCCCCAAACCAAAAGCACCGGCATACCACAGCGGGTTCAGCAGGGAGGGGCGGGAGTCCAATTCGGCTAGGCGTTGCTCCGTCCACGCCAGGTGGTCTGTTTCTTCGATACAGGCCTGGGTGAAATGCGCGCGCAGTGCCGGGTTGCGGGTGGTCAGGGCCTGGGATGTGTACAAGGCCTGGGCACAAATCTCACCCACATGGTTAACCCGCATCAGGGCTGCAGACGCGCGACTCTCCTCCGGAGCCAGGCCGGATGTAGCCTCGGCTGCTGCAGGACAAGCCAGCGCCGCACGGGGCTTTGCAAACAGGGTGCGCAGGGCGCAATCAGCGGCGTTGAGCAGCGAATCGATGGTTAAACTCCGGAAAAAAGACGGTGCGACAGTCTAGCCCGATTCTGAAGCGCGGGACAGGGAAACAAATTGTTGCTACTCCGCAACGGAAGGTCGGGGATTTCGATTTTTCCGGCCCTTTTTAAGGCCAATGCTTTGCCAAACGGGCATGGGTCTGGTGCAATAGGAACAACTTCCTGAACTAGGAGGTTGGCCCCGGGGTTCCAATCCCGTCGGACCGGAGCCCGCTGTTTAACCTTTTTGAGAAACCCGAAATGAAAAAAACCCTCATCGCTTTGGCTGCCCTGGCAGCAACCGGCGCATCGTTCGCGCAAGTCACTATTTATGGTCGTGTTGACGCTGGCTACAACTACCTGTCGCAAGACGGCGTAACCAAGTCTGGCATGGGTAATTCCCAACTGGCTTCCAGCAAGCTGGGCTTCATGGGTACTGAAGATCTGGGTAGCGGCTTGAGCGGAATCTTCAAGCTCGAAGGCGGCTTGGCTAACCCATCTGGCAACGGCAAGACTTCTAACACTAACAACCAAGCCACTGGCGGTGCTACTTCTGCTACTGGCGGTGCAGTTTCTACCAATGGTTCGCAAGGTCTGGACTTCCAACGTTTTTCTTATGTTGGTTTGAAGGGTAACTTCGGTGAACTGCACTTGGGTCGTGAATACCACAACACCTTCTTGGGCGTGCAGGCAGCTAACGATGTTTTCGGTACCAATGGTCCTGCCGACTCGACCAACCTGGCTCTGAAGCTGGGTGCTGCTACCGCAGTTGTGACCAATGTTTCCAACGCCATCAGCTACTACACACCCAGCATGGGTGGCTTCAATGCCAGCCTGCAGTACTGGATGGGCCAGAACAACAGCAATGTTGCCTCTGCAGTTGGTAGCAACAGTGGCAATGGCTACAGCGTTACACTGGGCTATGCCGCAGGTCCTTTGATGGTTGCCTTGGGTAGCATGACCACGAACTACGCGCAATCCGCAACTGCAGGTGACTACAACCTGAATGCATTTACCGCTGGCTACAACTTTGGTGCAGCCAAGGTCGAGTACACATGGACACACGAAGGTATCAATTCTGTTTCCTCGCAGAAGAACGATACCAACCGCCTCGGCTTGATCGTTCCCGTTGGCGCGACCAACTTCAAGGCATCTTGGGCTCAAGCTCAACGTTCCAATTCCGCTACCTGGGCAACTGGTGGTGCTGATGAGAAGGCCACTCAGTGGGGTCTGGGCGCTGATTACAACCTGTCCAAGCGTACCACTCTGTTCTTCACATACGCTAACGTGAAGAACGATGGTGGCGCTAGCTACACCTCTGGTAGCGGCATCGGTGCCATTGGTAGCACGACCGTCGGTAACAGCACTGACAACTACGCTATCGGTATCAGCCACGCTTTCTAATTTGACGCTGGCGTAAGCCAGTGGAGAATTGAGTAAGAAGATAAAAGCCCCGCTACGGCAACGTAGCGGGGCTTTTCCGTTGGTGCTCAGGTGTAACGTTTGCTGCGCAGATTGCTTTTCATCTCGCTCAGCAGTGGCTGCAGGGTGTCTCCGCCAATGCGCAGCGCCATGCAGGTTGCCAGGATGTCGATGATCATCAGATGCAGCAGGCGCGAGACCATGGGGCTGTAGCGGTCAAAACCCTCCGGATGGTCGGCGCTCAGGTGGATATGGCCGGCGCTGGCCAGTGGAGAGCCGCTGGCGGTGATGACGATGGTGGTCGCGCCGTTCTTGCGCGCAATGTCGCAGGCATCCATCAGGTCGCGCGTGCGCCCCGAGTTGCTGATGACCACCACGCAGTCACCAGGCACCAGGGTTGATGCGCTCATCACCTGCATGTGGCCGTCGCTGTAGGCCACGGTGTTGACGCCCAGGCGAAAGAATTTGTGCTGCGCATCCTGGGCCACGACGCCGGAATTGCCCACACCAAAGAACTGGATGCGATGCTTGCCCTCATACGCCACCATCAGGGCGGCCAAGGCACGGTCAATGGCCAGCGTGCTGGCCTCGTTGCGGTACTTCAGAAAGGCCGCTACGGTGTTGTCGATGACCTTCACCATGACGTCGGCGGTCTTGTCATCGCTGTCCACGCTACGGTGGATGAAGGGTACGCCCTCGTTGACCGTGCCGGCGAGCTTGCGCTTGAAGTCGGCCAGCCCGTCGTAGCCCACGCTGCGGCAGAAGCGCACAACGGTAGGTTTGCTCACATGTGAGCGGTCTGCCAGCACACCCACCGGCAGCTTGGCAAAGGCGCGCGGGTCGGCCAAACACAGCTTGGCCACGCGCTGTTCTGCCGGTGCCAGTGAGGGAAGGGCGGCCTGAATGCGATCCAGCAAGCTAGCTCTCCTCGGACCAGCAATAGCCGTCCCGCGCAATCATGGCGCTCGATGCGCTGGGGCCCCAAGTTCCGGCGGCGTAGAGGCGCAGCGTCTGGGCGTCACCCGCCCAATGGTCGAGCAGCGGCTCCACCCAGCGCCAGGCTTCCTCCTGCTCGTCGCTGCGCACAAACAGGTTCAACCGGTCGTCGATGACGTCCAGCAACAGCCGTTCGTAGGCGCCCACGCGCTCGGCGCCAAAGCGCTTGTCAAAGTCCAGATCAAGCTGCACCGGCACCAACGCCTGGGCCGAGCCGGGGCGGCTTTGGCGGTTGTTTTGCCCCTGCGCCATCAAGTGCAATTCCAAACCATCTTTGGGTTGCAGATTGATGACAAGCCGATTCGCCATGCCGATTTGGGAATTGAAAATGGCATGCGGAGTGGGTCGAAAATTAACCACAATGCGCGCGTCGCGGCCCGCCAGGCGCTTGCCGGTGCGGATGTAGAACGGCACGCCAGCCCAGCGCCAGTTGGCGATTTCGGTGCGCAACGCGACAAAGGTCTCGGTCGTGCTTTGCGGATTGACCCCCAGTTCCTCGCGGTAGGCCGGCACCCTGGTTCCGTCAATGCTGCCGCCGGTGTACTGGCCGCGCACCACGTCCTGCACCAGCGATTCCGCGGTCCAGGGTTTGAGCGAGCGCAGCACCTTGAGTTTTTCGTCGCGGATGGCGTCGGCATGCGAGTTGATAGGCGGCTCCATGCCAATGGCACACAGCAGTTGCAATGCATGGTTTTGCACCATGTCGCGCAGCACGCCGGTGGTCTCGTAGAAGGCGCCGCGCTTTTCGACGCCCAAGTCTTCGGCGATGGTGATCTGGATATTGGCGATGTGCTCGCGCCGCCAAAGCGGCTCGAACAGGGCATTGCCAAAACGCAGCGCAAACAGGTTTTGCACCGCGGGTTTGCCCAGGTAGTGGTCGATGCGGAAGATCTGCCGCTCGGCAAAGGACTGGCGCACCGTGTGGTTGATGGCACGGTTGGATGCCAGGTCGTGGCCCAGGGGCTTTTCCAGAACGATGCGGGTGGTTGGGGTGTTGAGTTGTGCGGCGGCTAGTTGCTCGCAGACGGTGGTGAACAGGGCTGGGGCGGTGGCCAGATACATGACAATGGTCTCCACCTGGCGCGCATGCAGCCGCTCGGTCAGGCGTGCGTAGTCGTCGGGCCGCGACAGGTCCATACGCACGTATTCCAGCAGCGCGGCGAAGCGGGCGAACTCGTCCACGCTGGGACGCTTGGCGAGGTCCACCTTGTCAAAACGGGACTGCATCAACGCGCGGTACTGGTCGTTGCTGAGATCGTCGCGGCCAACGCCGATGATGCGTCCATCGGCAGGCAGGGTGCCGTGACGAAAGGCCTGAAACAACGCCGGCATCAGCTTGCGCCATGCCAGATCGCCCGTGCCACCAAACAAGACCAGATCAAAGCTCATGGCGAAAAGTTACAAAAATTGGATGTAATAATGTAACTTTGTTTCATCGATAATTCAAGGCATGAACCAGCTCGACGCACTCAAACAATTCACCACCGTGGTGGCCGATACCGGCGACTTCAGGCAGCTGGGCGCCTTCCAGCCACAGGACGCCACCACCAACCCATCGCTGATCCTCAAGGCCGTGCAAAAGGCCGACTATGCGCCCCTGCTGCAGCAGACGGTGGCGCAGTTCCGTGGTCGCGCGCTGGATGAGGTCATGGACCGATTGCTGGTGCGCTTTGGCTGCAAAATCCTGTCCATCATCCCCGGGCGTGTGTCCACGGAGGTGGATGCCCGCCTGAGCTTTGACACCGACGCCACCGTGGCACGGGCCGAGCGCCTGATTGCGCTGTACCAGGCCCAAGGCATTTCGACCGAACGCGTGCTGATCAAGGTCGCCGCCACCTGGGAAGGCATTGCCGCCGCCCAAGTGCTGGAGCGAAAAGGCATTCACACCAACCTGACGCTGCTGTTCTCGTTCTGCCAGGCGGTGGCCTGCGGGCAGGCCAAGGTGCAACTGATTTCGCCCTTTGTCGGCCGGATTTACGACTGGTACAAGAAGTCTGCCGGTGCCACCTGGGTGGAGAGCGAGCGCGCCGGTGCCTGTGATCCCGGCGTGCAGTCGGTCACGCAGATCTACAACTACTACAAGAAATTCGGGATCGCCACCGAGGTCATGGGCGCCAGCTTTCGCAACGTGGGGCAAATCACGGCGCTGGCGGGCTGCGACCTGCTGACCATCAGCCCCGACCTGCTGGCCACGCTGGCCGCCACCGATGTGCCCCTGGTGCGTGCACTGGATCCCGAGCGCGCACTCCAAAGTACTCTGGAGCACCAGCACTTTGACGAGGCAGGTTTCCGTCTGGCACTGAATGAAGACGCCATGGCCACCGAGAAGCTGGCCGAAGGCATACGCGCCTTCTGTGCCGATGCCGTCAAACTCGATCATCTGCTGCTGGCCGCCTGAGCCACGCTCGGGTAGCGCAAGGGCCATTACCATTGGATGCCATGACACGTACCCGATGTGACCGCACCGCGGCTTGGTCTGCGCTGCAACAAGCCTTCGATGCGACCGGGCGCGCCTTCGACCTGCGCGCCGCGTTTGCCACGGATGCTGATCGCTTTGCCCGCCTGAGCCAGACTGCGCCGCATGTATTTGCGGACCTGTCCAAGAACCTGCTGGACCCCGCCACCGAATCCCTGCTGCTGGACGTGGCCCGCGCCTGCGATCTGGAGGCGCAGCGCGATGCCCTGCTGACGGGCGCCATCGTCAACACCACCGAACACCGTGCCGCCATGCATTGGTTGTTGCGATATCCGCCTCTAGCCCTCGCCGATACTGCGAAGACAGCTATCAAAAACGTAGCTACCGAATTGCTGCAAGTCCACGTCACGTTGGATGCCATGCTGGCCTTTGCGGAGACCGTGCGAGCCGACTCCGGTATCACCGACGTGGTCAACATCGGCATTGGCGGCTCTGACCTGGGGCCGCAAATGGCGGTGCTGGCGTTGGATGTGTTTGCCATTCCTGGCAAGCGCTTTCACTTTGTCTCCAACGTCGATGGACACGAGCTGGACGCAACCCTGCGTCATCTGAAGCCGCGAAGCACGCTGTTTCTCGTGGCGAGCAAGACCTTCACCACGGTGGAGACCATGACCAATGCGCACTCGGCCAGGGCCTGGTTTGCGGCGCAGGGTGGCACGGACATCGACCGCCACTTCGTTGCGCTGACCACCAACGTGGAAGCGGCCCGGGCCTTTGGTATCCGCACCACGTTCGGCTTCTGGGACTGGGTGGGTGGGCGCTACTCCATCTGGTCGGCCATTGGCCTGCCGCTGGCCATGGCGATTGGTGCCGATGGCTTTCGTGCCTTCCTGGCCGGTGCGCATGTCATGGACGAGCATTTCCGCTCGGCGCCGCTGGCATCCAACCTGCCGGTGCGCCTGGGCCTGCTGGATGTCTGGTATCGCAATTTCCATGGTTTCACGAGCCGCAGCATTGCGCCGTACCACAGTGCCCTCAAGCGCTGGCCGGCCTATCTGCAGCAACTGGAGATGGAGAGCAACGGCAAACGGGTCGACACCGTCGGCCAGGCGTTGCCCTATGCCACCGCGCCGGTGCTGTGGGGCGAGCCCGGCACCAATGGCCAGCACGCGTACTTTCAGGCGCTGCACCAGGGCCACGACACCGTGCCGGTCGAGTTTGTTGCGGTGAAACAACCCCGCCATGCGTTACCCGGACACCATAGGTTGCTGCTGGCCAATGCGCTGGCCCAGGCCCAGGCCCTGATGGTGGGCAAACCCGATGCCGATGGCCACCACCACTTCCCCGGCAACCGGCCCAGCACCTTCCTGCTGCTGGACGATCTGAATCCCACCACGCTGGGCGCCCTGATTGCCCTGCAGGAGCATCGCGTCTTCGTCAGCGGTGCGGTGTGGGGCATCAACAGTTTTGACCAATGGGGGGTCGAGCTGGGCAAGGTTCTGGCGCGTGATCTCGCGGTCAGGCTGGACAGTGGCGACGGTGCGGGTCTCGATGCGTCAACCGCCGGTCTGCTGGCCCGACTGGCCGGCGGCTGAGACCTGCGCGCACGGTTTCACATGCCCGCCGCCAGCACCGTGCACCCACTGACGCGGGACCAGGCCCGCGCCCTGCATCTGGCCGCGCAAGGCCTGCTGCAGCCACCGGCAACGCGTGCCACGGCAAAGGCGCTGCGCCAGTGCATTGCACGCATGCAACTGCTGCAGATTGACACCATCCATGTCGTGGCGCGCAGCCCGTATATGGTGCTGTATTCCCGCTTGGGGCCGTATCCACGCGCCTGGCTGGAGGCAGCACTCGCCGACGGCCACGTGTTCGAGACCTGGGCCCACGAGGCCTGCTTTGCGCCCATGGACGACCTGCTGCTGCACCGTGCCTACAACCGCGCTGCCCGCCAGCATTGGGGGCTGGCCGACGCGCAGAAAAGCCATGCACAGCAGCGCCAGCACCTGGACAAGCTGCTGACCCACATCGCCGAGACTGGTTCGGTCAAATCCTCCGACTTTGAACGCACGCAAGGCCAGGGCGGTGCATGGTGGGGCTGGAAGGACGAGAAGCGTTGGCTGGAGGCCCTGTTTGCCAGCGGCGAGCTGATGGTGGCGCGTCGCGAGAACTTCCACCGTGTCTACGACCTGAGCCAGCGCGTGGCGCCCCAGGCGCTGGCAGAGGAGGCCGCCGGGCCAACGCCGAACCCGCAGGTGGTCCACGGCCAGTTCATAGCACGAGCCGCGGCCGCGCTGGGCATCACGCAGGCGCGCTGGATCCACGACTACTTCCGCATCAAGCCGCGCCTCAAGGATGCGGACCTCGACGCGCTGGTGGTGGCTGGCACACTGCTGCGCGTGGCGGTGGAGGGCTGGGATGTGCCGGGCTACGTGCACCGCAGCCAGCAGGCCCTGCTCAAGAAGGCCGCACGCGGTGCGTTAGTGGCCAGTCACACCACGCTGCTGTCGCCGTTTGACCCGGTGGTGTGGGACCGCGAACGCGCCACCGGCCTGTTCGGCTTTGACTACCGCCTGGAGTGCTACACGCCCGAGCCCAAGCGGGTCTACGGCTACTTCGTGCTACCCATCCTGTGCCGCGGAGCGCTGATTGGCCGGCTGGACGCCAAGGCGCACCGCGCCGAGGGTGTGTTCGAGGTCAAGGCCCTGTACGCACAGCCGGGCCTGAAATGGACAGCGGAGCAGGTGCAGGATGTGGCCCAGGCCATCGCGCAGTGCGCCGCATGGCACGACACGCCGCAGGTACGCATCACCGCTACCAGCCCGGCGAGCCTGAAAGTCGCGTTGAACCGGGCGGTCAAGAGTCAAAGTACTGTGTGGCCCTCGTGGAATAGGCCTGCGCAGCTATAAAATTAGTAGCGTATTAGATGTAAAAAAAGCCCGCAGAGCGTACGCTGTGCGGGCCTTCGCGGGAGTGACCAGAGCGCCTAAGCACCCCGGCGCACGGCGGGCAATTACATGCCCATGCCGCCCATGCCGCCCATACCGCCCATGTCACCGCCGCCCATGCCGCCGCCAGCGGATTCGGCCTTGGGAGACTCGGACACCATGCATTCGGTGGTCAGCATCAGGGATGCCACAGACGCTGCGTTTTGCAGGGCCGTGCGGGTCACCTTGGTGGGGTCCAGGATACCCATTTCGATCATGTCGCCATAGGTGTCGTTGGCGGCGTTGAAGCCGTAGTTACCCTTGCCAGCCAACACGGCGTTGACGACGACGGAGGCTTCGCCACCGGCGTTGTAGACGATCTCGCGCAGGGGGGCTTCGATGGCCTTGAGCACCAGGGCAATGCCGTGGTCCTGGTCGGCGTTGTCACCCTTGATCTTGCCAACGGCTTGCTTGGCGCGCAGCAGGGCCACGCCACCACCAGCCACAATGCCTTCTTCCACGGCAGCGCGGGTTGCGTGCAGGGCGTCTTCCACGCGGGCCTTCTTTTCCTTCATTTCGACTTCGGTGGCAGCGCCAACCTTGATCACGGCCACACCGCCGGCCAGCTTGGCCACGCGCTCTTGCAGCTTTTCACGGTCGTAGTCGGAAGTGGCTTCTTCGATTTGCACGCGCACTTGCTTGACGCGGGCTTCGATGTCGGCAGCGGCACCGGCACCGTCGATGATGATGGTGTTTTCCTTGCCCACTTCGACGCGCTTGGCTTGGCCCAGATCGGCCAGTGTGACTTTTTCCAGGGACAGGCCGACTTCTTCGGCGATGACCTTACCGCCGGTCAGGATGGCGATGTCTTCCAGCATGGCCTTGCGACGGTCGCCAAAGCCAGGCGCCTTGACGGCCACCACCTTCAGGATGCCGCGCAGGGTGTTCACGACCAGCGTTGCCAGGGCTTCGCCATCGACATCTTCAGCAATGATCAGCAGGGGACGGCCGGCCTTGGCGACTTGCTCCAGCGTGGGCAGCAGGTCACGGATGTTGCTGATCTTCTTGTCGAACAGCAGCACGAAGGGGTTGTCCAGCAGGGCGGCCTGCTTTTCGGGGTTGTTGATGAAGTAGGGCGACAGGTAGCCGCGGTCAAACTGCATGCCTTCCACGACGTCCAGTTCGGAGTCCAGGCTCTTGCCGTCTTCCACGGTGATCACGCCTTCCTTGCCGACCTTGTCCATGGCGTCAGCAATGATCTTGCCGATGGTCTCGTCGCTGTTGGCGGAGATGGAACCCACCTGGGCGATTTCCTTGGAGGTGGTGGTGGGCTTGGAAGCCTTCTTCAGCTCGGCAACCAGGGCGGTCACGGCCTTGTCGATACCGCGCTTCAGGTCCATGGGGTTCATGCCGGCGGCCACGTACTTCATGCCTTCGCGCACGATGGCTTGGGCCAGCACGGTGGCGGTGGTGGTGCCGTCGCCAGCGTTGTCCGACGTCTTGGAAGCAACTTCCTTGACCATCTGGGCGCCCATGTTCTGCAGCTTGTCTTTCAGTTCGATTTCCTTGGCCACGGACACACCGTCCTTGGTCACGGTGGGGGCGCCGAAGGAGCGCTCCAGAACCACGTTACGGCCCTTGGGGCCCAGTGTCACCTTGACCGCGTTGGCCAGGATGTTCACGCCTTCAACCATGCGTGCGCGGGCTTCGCCGCCGAAAATTACGTCTTTTGCTGCCATGTTTGGCTCCTGAGATTTGAGTTAAATGAGGCGCTAGCCCTCGTCGATATTGCGTGACTAGCTATAAGTTTAATAGCTGTCTGAATTACTTCACGACGACGGCAAACAGGTCGTCTTCCTTCATGACCAGCAGCTCGTCGCCGTCGACCTTGACGGTCTGGCCGCTGTACTTGCCAAACAGGACGCGGTCACCGACCTTGACGGACAGGGCCTTGGTTTCGCCCTTGTCGTTGGTCTTGCCGGGGCCCACGGCCAGCACTTCGCCCTGATCGGGCTTTTCTGCGGCGCTGTCGGGAATGACGATGCCAGAGGCAGTCTTGGTTTCGTTTTCAACGCGCTTAACAATGACGCGATCTGCTAAAGGACGCAGTTTCATGGGGAAATCTCCTGGGTATTGAAACAATTGCACAATCAAACGCGCACCAACTCGGTTGAGTTGGTGCTCATTAACTTGTGGTGTTGGTGGTGTTAGCACTCAACTCCGACGAGTGCTAATGATAAGGCCATTTCCGGGACTTTCAAGTCCGAGGGGGCAAAGTCACTGTGTGTCCCATCCTGGATCTAACGAAGTCTTCGTATAGTCACAGATTTGACACACAGAGTGGCGGACAATTAACAACTTTGCTCATTTTTGGCCGCGCGGATTCACCATGTCTAATCAAAGAACATTCTTCCCCCGCCAAGTCGTTGAGGCAGGAGGGAATCGCTGGGACTTGGCACTGCTGCCGCTGGTCTTGGCCGTGATCGTATTGCTGGCATTTGGAGCCCGGCAAATGGCCACGCCCTATGAGGTTGGCGCGGAGTTGCCAATCTCCCTGGAGGTCAGTTACCTGCCGTATTACCTTTTGCGCACAACGCTTCGCATGTTCATTGCGTTGGCGGCATCCCTGGTTTTCAGCGTCGCATTCGCTGTATTGGCCACAAAGTACCGGGTCATGGAAAAATTCTTGGTGCCCATGCTGGACATTTTGCAGTCCATTCCCATCCTGGGGTTTCTGTCTATCACGGTAACGGGGTTTATTGCCCTGTTTCCGGGCAGTTTGTTCGGCGTCGAGTGTGCTGCCATCTTTGCGATCTTTACCTCCCAGGCCTGGAACATGGCCTTCAGCCTGTACCAGTCCTTCCGAACCGTTCCCCCTGAGTTGGCGGAAGCATCCCGGGTGTTTCAACTCTCAGGTTGGCAGCGCTTTTGGCGCTTGGACATGCCCTTTGCCATGCCGTCGTTGCTTTGGAACATGATGATGTCGATGTCTGGTGGGTGGTTCTTTGTGGTGGCATCGGAAGCCATTTCGGTTTCCAACCAGAACATCAAGCTCCCCGGCATCGGCTCCTATATTGCCATGGCCATCGAAGCGAAGGATCTGGGGGCCATTGGATTGGCCGTGGGCGCGATGCTGGTGGGTGTTCTGCTCTATGACCAGTTGTTCTTCCGCCCACTGCTGGCATGGGCTGACAAGTTCCGGTTTGAAGAAATTGGTGGCGAGGAGCAAACCTCCTGGTTGTTGACCTGGCTGCGACGTACCGAGCGGCTCCAGTCGCTGGGTGATGTGCTTGCGGGCTTGCTGTCTCGCAGCTTTGGTTTCTTCCGTCGACACCATGACGGTACTTCCGTCACATCACGCAGCAAGGAGCCTTCGCAGTTAATGGTCCGTGTGTGGGACGCTGTCCTGGCTGCGCTCATCATGTTTGCCAGTTGGCGATTGATGACGTTCATCCATGCAGAAGTCGGGTGGAGTGAGGTTGGTCACGTTTTTGTTCTGGGCTTTTACACCTTCGTGCGAGTCATGCTGTTGATTGGACTGGCGGCATTGCTGTGGGTGCCCATCGGTGTCTGGATCGGCATGAACCCTAAAATTGCCGCGCGGGTGCAGGCAGTGGCCCAGTTCCTGGCAGCCTTTCCGGCGAATCTGATGTTTCCCGTGTTTGTGGTGGGAATCGTGCATTTCCACCTCACCCCCGACATTTGGCTGTCGCCATTGATGATTTTTGGAACCCAGTGGTATCTGCTGTTCAATGTGATTGCGGGCGCATCGACGATTCCCACTGAGTTGCGCTTTGCTGCGCGGAACATCGGTCTTAAGGGTTCATTGCGCTGGCGCAGGTACCTCCTGCCCGCCGTTTTCCCCAGCTTTGTGACGGGTGCCATTACGGCCAGCGGCGGTTCATGGAATGCGAGCATCGTGTCGGAATACGTTACCTGGGGTGACACCACCGTGCAGGCGCATGGAATCGGTAGCTACATCGCGGAGATGACCGCCACCGGAGACTTTCCACGTATCGCGCTGGGCATCGGTGTCATGTGCGTGTATGTCATGTCACTCAATCACTTTCTCTGGCGCCGGCTCTATCGCATGGCAGAAGACCGCCTTAACTTCTAAATACTGCAAACCGTCATGAATCAATCCATTGTTGAACTGAGGGCTGTTGGCAAGTCCTTCGCCGCTGCCGACGGAACACCCAGGACCATTTTGGACAAGGTGGACTTCAAGCTCCGTGAACGCGAAATCGTGGCGCTGCTGGGTCAATCGGGGTCCGGTAAATCGACCTTGCTGCGCATCATGGCCGGACTGGTGGAAGCCGACAGTGGGGACGTCATGTACCGTGGACAGCCGCTCTATGGCCCGGCCCGGGGTATCAGCATGGTGTTTCAAAGTTTTGCGCTGTTTCCCTGGCTGACGGTTCAGCAGAACGTGGAGATTGGCCTTGAAGCGCGTGGGGTTCCCAAGGACGAGCGTGAAAAGCGGGCCGAAAAGGTGATTGACCTCATCGGCCTGTCCGGCTTTGAAGGCGCTTTGCCACGGGAGCTCTCAGGTGGCATGCGACAACGCGTGGGTATTGCTCGTGCCTTGGTAGTCGACCCCGATGTCTTGCTGATGGATGAAGCCTTTTCTGCTCTGGATGTGCTGACCGGCGAACGGTTGCGCGACGAAATCCTGGAGCTGTGGGAAGAAGAGCAAATCTCGACCAAGGCCATTCTGGTGGTTTCTCACAACATCCAGGAGGCCATCATGATGGCTGACCGCGTGTTGATATTTGCCAGTGATCCGGGGCGTGTGAGATATGAAATGAAAATCGATCTGCCACGACCGCGTGATGCGGAGAGTGCGGATGTGCGCAATCTGGTGGATGAAATTTATGCGGTGATGACAGCGGGGCGCGTTCGCAGTGGCAAGACGACCGAGGAGCTCGAACCCATTCGTCTCGATCATCGCTTACCCGATGCCGATATCGGTCTCATGGAAGGCTTGCTGGAGCGTCTCATGGAGGAGCCATTCCTGGGGCATGCCGATTTGCCTCAGCTGGCCGAGGATACGGAACTCACCGACGAGGAGTTGCTTCCAGCCGCAGAAGCCCTGGCGCTTCTGGATTTCGCCGTGCTCGAAGGTGGCGACGTTCATTTAACAGAAATAGGGAAAAAGTACGTTGCTGCCGAAAACGAGGTACGCCAGTCCATATTCGCGAAGCAGTTGCTTAAACGCGTGCCATTGGCGGCCCACATCCACCACAGTCTTCACCAGGATCCCGCAGGTGAGCTCAAGGAGGAGCATTTCCTGGATCTGCTTCGCGAAAACCTGGACAAGGAGGAGGCGGAACGTGTGTTGAAGGTTGCGATTGAATGGGGCCGCCACGGTGAGGTCTACAGTTACAACTACAACACGGGCATGGTCCACCTGCCGGATACAGACGAGCCCACTCCAACCTGAATTATCAAACCAAGCCTCAGCCCATCGTCACGAGGACCGGCTGGTGGTCGGAGGCACGACTTTGCGTGTTCACTTGCATGGTCTTAATGCGTGATGTCAGGTTCTTGGGTGATAAAAACCACTAATGGACCGATTGGCTCGATGTTGTCTTGTCCGCGTGCCGTTGGCCAAAATTCTTGAACGTCTGGCTGTTGGCTCTCTTCTCTTGTAGAGCCGACAGTTCTTGTCTGAGACGCAGCACCAAATCATCACTGTCGCCGTATCGCGCTTGCATTTTCTGGCAAAGTCTTTCCAAGTTCTGAAGGTGTTTCTTCATGGGCTTCTCCAAGGTGCTGCTGCTAGCAATAGACAGTTTGAGAATGTCGGTAGAAACCCTGATGCTACACCCTTGCACATCCCAAACGCGCACGTGGGTGACTGAATTTCAGCGTTGTTGTCCATGATCAAGTGTCGCGCAACGACCGTTGCGGACGAAGTCGTGCCTTCGCGGTTTCACCGGCATGTCACAAGGCGGATATAAGGTAGACGCTTCTTAGGAAGGACCGTCTTGTCTTGGAACTTTGATCGTCTCCACTGGCGGGTCACCACACTGGCTGCGAAGTGGCTTTTGACGCTAACGGAACGCCACGCCTTGCATGCCCCCGAACATGTTGGCATGTTCGCCGGATCATTACTGGCTCGGATTGATTGGGACCACAACTATTGAGACTTCCATAATTCATGACATCACCACAGCGTAGCCTTGCATCCAGCAAGCGGTAATGATCGAGGGACGCTTTTGTGCGCTCTTGAGTTTGTTGTGTGCGGTGATGTGCAGCTCGCTGAGGTTTTTGGGGCAGTAGTTGGCCATGGCGTGGCGCTTGAGCCAAGCCCACAAGTATTCGACTGGGTTCATGTCGGGTGCGTAAGGCGGCAGAAATGCAATTTGAATGTGACCATTCAAACTGTCCAGATACTCGCGCACCAACCGACTGCGGTGCGCCTTCAATCCATCCCAGATCACCAACAGGGGTTGCTTCAAATAGGCCTTGAGCGCTTTGAGGAAATCGACGATCTCCTCCTTCTTGATGCTGGCCTCGTGGAGTCGGAACAAGCAGTTGGTGCGAGTCACCCCTGCAATCACAGACACATGATTCCAGTTGAAGTGGAACTGGATGATGGGTGTCTGACCCTTGGGAGCCTAGGTCCGCACACGCGCCGGGCGTTCGCTGATCCCAGACTCGTCGACGAAGACGATCAGTCGACCTTCTCGCTGGGCTTTTTATTGAGGGCGGGCCAAGTACTGCGTTTCCATGAGCGAACGGCATCCTCATTGCGTTCGATGGCGCGCTTCTCGGGTTTTTGTGGGCTGAAGCCCAGGCTACCCAGAATGCGCCACACGTTGGTCTGGCCAAAACGCACACCGTGCAATCGCTCGATAAGTGCGCCCACGCGCTTGAGCGTCCACAACTCTGTCCCAAATCCGTGCTCGATTGGGCTTTGCAAAAGCGCAGCACGCACGCTGGCCAGTTGCTGTGCATCGAGCTGGGCTGGACGTCCTCGCTCTGCAACCGCGCGCAATGCATCAATGCCGCCTTCATCGAGAAGACGCTTCCATGTGTATACCGTTTGGCGAGCTACCCCCACCGCATCCGCAACTTCCGCACATCCCTTGCCCGCAAGCAGTAGTCGGCCTGCCTTGACTCGCTTCTTTGCCGCCTCGCTCAATACTGTTCTTGCCATGCCTACATTCTCCAATATCACTACTGGAGATATAACGCTTGGGGTGATCAACGGTTGTCATTATTTAACGAAATATCAATAGTCTGAATCAACTCCAGGCACGCAGCGCCCGCAGGAGTGAACGCTTCTTTGCCTGGTGACCACCCATGCGCCTGAGGATGTCGTCCAGTGTATGGATAGCGTCTGCGATATGAGGGCCCTTGTTCAGCATCACACACTCGGCGCGTACACCCAGACCGGCATCCGAAATCTCGGCCCGCGACGGAACTCCCGTCTTGGCCAGCGTCTCCAGCACCTGCGTGGCCCAAATGACGGACATGTGCGCCGCCTCGGCGCACCACAGAATTTCTTCCTGCACCTCAGCCAGGCGTTCGTAGCCGCACTCTACAGCCAGATCGCCTCTTGCGATCATGATGCCGGCACTGGCACCTGACAATGCGGCGAGCATCAATTCAGGAAGATTCTCAAATCCTTTGATGGTTTCAATCTTCAGGACGATCCCCATGTCGCTGCGCCGCAATTGGTTCAAATACGTGTGTAGCAGATGTACGTCGGATGCCTGCTGCACAAAGGAGAGGCCAACCATGTCCGCAATCTGGGTGACGGTTTCCAGGTCCTCCACATCCTTCTCGGTCAGCGCATGCAGTGACAATGCACTGTCAGGGAGATTGATCCCCTTGTCCGCGCTGAGCTTCTCGCCTCCGTCTCGTGCGTGCACAATTTCGACATCCATGCTCTCTGCGTCCGTGCTTCTGATCACACCACCAATGCGCCCATCGTCGAACCAGATACGTTCTCCGACCTGGACCTGCTCAAAGACCTGTGGAAGTGTGCAGGAAATGTGTGCGGGTTCGCCGGAAGCCCCGTTTGCAACTCCGTCAACTTCTGTACCGACACCTACTCCATTCTTGGTGACACGAATCACTTCGCCGTGGTGAAGGTGCAGGCTTCCTGGCGGGCTTTCTATCTGGCTGATGAGCGTGGAGCGTTTCTTTTTGCCATCGGTCCTGTGAATGGCCAACTCTGTGTCGGGAGTGAGGTAGGCCGTCTGAATACTCTCTGCAATGGCTCCTGCCTCACCCCGGCGAACCACCAGCAGATGCCGCTTCGCACCGCGTGCATCTGAAAAGTCGATTTGCGTTCCTACCCTGAGGTGCTCGAGCCATTTCTCGTCCACCCCTATGCAACCATCGACATCCGGCACCGGGACGTTACTACTGTGGGTACGGATTCCCAATTGGTACGGCCGGAACGGCCGGCCGTATTCATCCCGTTGGGGACGCATTCGCAGCACCGCTGGCCGTGGAGCGATTTCCCCCGTTCGAATTTTGGGGCCTGCAAGGTCCATCAGAATACGTACGTTGCGTTGTGCCATCTTGGCCGCGTGACGGATATTCTGAGCCATCGCTGCCCAGGCTTCTGCGTCGTCATGGGCGCAGTTGATGCGCGCGATGTCCATGCCCGCTTCCACCAGTTCACGCACGATACTGAAATCCGTTGCGGCCGTGGACGGCAATGTCACCATGATCCGAACCGGGCGCCCGGCCGGATAGGGTCCCAGCAGTTCGACGGAGTGTTGTTCCAGCATGCGGCTGCTAACACTTCCTGCAGGCTCGTCGGGAGAGCTGTCTGTCCAGGCTTTGCCGGTGAGGGTGTGCAGGATACCCAGTACCTTGTCAAGATTCGCCAGAACATGGGATTCAGATCGTCCCAAGGATGACAGGCCGAGCCATGCGAGCTGCTCCTGCAGAGTGCGGAGATCGTGCTCACGCAGGGCGAGGTAGTGAACCAGGTTGCGTGCGCTGTCTAGGTATCTTGGCGCAACGCGCGACAGGTCGGTTTGCATGGCCGCTTCCCTTTCGAGAAGAGATTGCCGCAAAGCCATGAGCTGCTCGATAAGCGATTGACAGACGGCTTCACGCGCAACAGCAGGGCTTGTTTTGTCCTTTCCTTGGGTACCGACGGGTTGTGAAGGTGTGCTTGCAATCATTCCATGATTGTTGGCGGGCAATTACTACGTACGTGTGACAACGTAATGTCATTTTTGCGAATATGCCGGCCCGTTGCAGTGAAGCGACTTCAAAGGGCAGTTCAAATGACCGCTCTCAGGCGCCCCTTGATCGGTCGCTATATCTGCAATGGGGTCGAAGGGCTTGATTGCAATCGCGCGCAGTTCAGAGATCAGTTGCTGCCTGTTAGCGTCTCAGCAAACGCCAGGCCGTTGCCACGCCATCGATCAGCAGGTCGCCCATGTTGTTGTGCAAGCGCGGGTCTTCCTGCGAGAGGTTCAGTGCGCGCTGCTGGTCCATCAGAAAGTCTGCCACCAGGCTGCCATCCGGGGACTGCGTTTTTTTGTCGGCATCGTGCTGGTAGCTGGCGAGCGCGGCTTCAATGGCCTGTGGGTCGAGGATCGCGATCGGCGCATGGCAGTAAGGGCAGGCGCTGTCCTTGCGGATGTCAATGGGGGAGCCGCACCCGGCGCAACGGATGATGCCAATCTCCGCCTTGAGTTTGTCGAGTTCGGCGCTGCCGAGTTGCCGGATGAAGCCCTTTTCGATCATGAACTGGCTGAACACAATGAAATGGCCGTGCTGCTGGCGGCAGCGCAGGTAGTTGAAGGCCCCGCTCTTGGCGCGATCAATCGTTGTCACCAGCAGGTCGCCGCAGCGCGGGCAGCTTGGCTTGTCGCTCAGTGGTTGCCACTGATCGTGGCTGTGCGCGCTGATGGTCCGAAACAATTCGATGACGCTGGAGGCTTCCAGCTGTAGGCTCTCGTACTTGTCGAACCAGATGCTTCGGCAACTGAAACACAGGTCCAGATCGACCTGTCCAAAGACCTTTTTGGCCAGGGATTTCTTTTCCATCGTGGCACGACAGGACGGGCAGTTCACCGGTGATGTGTTTGGCATAGGGCAATCAACCTGGTCGCACGAAGGTAATGGGGGTCCCAACAGAATTTTCAACTATAGACCGGATTGTGTGCAGACCGGCAGCCCGCCCGTTGCTTTACAGTGCCGGGAATACAACCACGGAGATTTCGCATGCATCCAGACACCATGAAGCACAAGGCCAGCCTGTGGGCGGGCGCGGTCGGCAACTCCCGCCACATCACCGACATCCACTGGGAGGGGGACATCACCCAGCAGGAACTGGCGGAAGTGGCGGAACAGGTGTCACCCGACTGGCAGACCATTGACCTGGAGCTGGACCCGGCGCACCCGGACCACGGCAAGACCTTTCGGCTGCAAAAGAACTGGCCCAGCCCGGACGACGAGGCCTTTGCGCTGCGGGTGCTGGAGGCCGAGGATGAGCTGGAGGGGCAATACGTCTGGGTGCACTGCTGCAAGCATGTGCCCGACCCGGCTGGCGAACTGGAAGATGCCGATGGCCAGCCCTACCGCCAGGTGTTCAACACCGTGATGTTCTGCGTGGAGTTCACCTCGTTCGACGAGATTGCCGAGCAGTGCGATGAGAATTTTGGCGCGGGCGAATGGGATGAGTACGAGCTGTACCTGGATGACGAGCTGCCGGAGCCGGTAGCCACCTACGACTGACGGCCGCGCCGGTGTTTACCGCCGGCGCCCGATCTCGTTGCCGATGACCCCGCCGACGGCGGCGCCACCTACGGTTCCAATCGGGCTGCCTCCGGTCAGGACGGAGCCCGCGACCGCGCCGACCGCCGCGCCGGTCACGGTGTTGCGGTCACGGTTGGACAGGTTGGCGCATCCGCCCAGAGCGAACACGATGGCAAGGGCGCAGGCGGCGCAGGGGAGTCTCAAAGCGTTTTTCATGGTGTCATTTCCAGTGTGTTGGTTCATTACCAACCCGAAGGTCTCATAAGAATCGCACTTTTCGGGAGGCAGTGCGCTTGCATGTGTATCCAGGCGTATCCGGGGCGCACCACGGAAACATGGCGCAACATCTGGGACGTGTCGTTTACGTGTGTGCAAGCTGCACGGGGGTCAGGCAAACAGCCGTTCCTGCAGAAAGGCGATAAAGGTCGCCGTCTTGAACGCCAGCCAGGGCCGCGCCGGGTACACCGCATAGACCGGTTGACCGGCGCGCAACTGGTAGTCGGGCAGCAACTGCATCAGCGAGCCATCGGCCAGCTCGTGGCCCACCAGGAGGCGGTCTATGACCAGCACACCGCCACCGGCACAGGCCGCCGCCACCAGGGCCATGCCGTCGTTGATCTGCAGTTTGGCCGGCACGCGCAGCAGCGTCGTGATGCCATCCCGGTTGAAGCTCCACTCGTCAAACACCCGCGCACCGCTGGCGTAGACCAGGCAATCGTGATGGTGGAGGTCGGTGGGCTCCTGCGGCGTACCGGCACGCGCCAGGTAGGCGGGTGAGGCCACCAGCACGCGCGGGTTCTCGCCGAGCTTGCGGGCTACCAGTGTGGAATCCTCCAGATGCGCCACGCGGATGGCCACGTCGATGTGCTCGGCAATCAGGTCCACCATGCGGTCGTCCACCGACAGGGACACCTCCACCTTGGGATAGCGTTGCGCGAACTCGACCAGCAGCGGTACCAGGTAGCGCTGCCCCAGTGGCCGCGGGCAGGTCACGCGCAGGCGACCCTGCACTTCGTTCTGGTGCTGCTCGGTGAGCTGCTCGATGTTGGCCACGGCGCGGTCAATGTCCAGAGCTTGCGCAAATACCAGCTCGCCAATCTCGGTCAGCGTCAGGCGTCGGGTGGAGCGCTGGATCAGGCGCGCACCCAGGTCGTCTTCCAGCTTGGCCAACTGGCGCGACATGACGGACTTGCCCATGCCCAGCGTGGCGGCCGCCTTGCTGATGCTGCCGGCGCGCACGATGGCGGAAAACAGGGCCAGGCGTTGGGGATTCATGGGTGTTTTGGGTAATTGTTGTCTTTTGAGCAACAATATTATGTCGAATTGGTGGCTATTCAGGCAATAAGTCCGTCTCTACACTTCGCCTCATTCCTTGTCCTAACCCGGAGAACCCTATGAGCAACGCCACCATCAACCACCAATTCAAGCTCGCCGCCCGTCCCAAGGGCACTGTCAAGGACAGCGACTGGAGCCGCACCGAAGAGCCCGTGCGCGCCCCGAATGAGGGTGAAGTCGTGATCCAGGTCCTGTACCTGTCGCTGGACCCAGCCATGCGCGGCTGGATGAACGATGCCAAGTCCTACATCCCGCCGGTCGGCATTGGCGAAGTCATGCGCGCCCTGGCCGTGGGCCGCGTCACCGCCTCCAAGAACCCCAAGTTCGCCGTGGGCGACCACGTGACCGGTCTGCTCGGCGTGCAGGAGTACGCCTATTCCGACGGCAAGGGCCTGACCAAGGTCGACCCCAAGCTGGCCCCGCTGCCGGTTTACCTGAGCACGCTGGGCATGCCCGGCATGACTGGCTACTTTGGTTTGCTGGAAGTGGGCCAGCCCAAGGCCGGCGACACGGTGGTGGTGTCCGGTGCAGCAGGTGCCGTGGGCTCAGTCGTGGGCCAGGTCGCCAAGATCAAGGGTGCCCGCGTGATCGGCATTGCCGGCGGTGCCGACAAGTGCCGCTATCTGATCGAAGAGCTGGGCTTTGACGCCGCCATCGACTACAAGACCGAGAACGTGGCCGAGGCGCTCAAAACCCATTGCCCCGACGGCGTCAACGTGTTCTTTGACAATGTGGGTGGCGACATTCTGGACGCCGTGCTGACCCGCCTGGCCCGCGGCGCGCGCATCGTCATCTGCGGCGCCATCTCGCAGTACAACAACACGACCCCGGTCAAGGGCCCGGCCAACTACCTGTCCCTGCTGGTGAACCGCGCCACGATGACCGGCATCGTGGTGTCCGACTACTACGATCGCGCCAGCGAGGCTGCCATGGTCATGGCCGGCTGGATTCAGTCCGGCAAGCTCAAGACCCGTGAAGACATTGTGGAAGGCCTGGACGCATTTCCGCGTGCCTTTGACATGCTGTTCAGCGGCGCCAACAACGGCAAGCTGGTGCTCAAGGTCGCCTGATACACCCCGCAGGCTACCGGGACGGCATGCGCAAATCGTCCAGGTAGTCGCGGCGGATGTTGACGGTGCAGGCCACACCCAGTGAACCGTAGTGGCGCTTGAGCCACTGCGCCGCGCAGTCCTTGCCCAGGTCGCGCAGCGTGTAGATCAGCTTGGCATCGGTGGCCGACTTGGTCGAGGCATGAAAGCCTTCGAGGATCTCGCCGCCATCGATGCGGTGCATCAGCACATCCTTGTAGTGCGCCGGGTCCAGCTTGCCCTCGGCCAGCAGGCGCTTCACAAAGTCGATGGCGCGCATTTCTGCCATCAGCGCGGCGTTGAATGTGATCTCGTTGACGCGGTCCATGATGTCGCCGGCCGTGGTCGGCAACTGGTCGCGCTGGATGGGGTTGATCTGCACCAGCACAATGTCGCGGCTGGTGCATTCGTAGATCAGCGGGTGGATGGCCGGGTTGCCGGAGAAGCCACCGTCCCAGTAGTGCACGCCCTCGATCTCCACCGCCTGGAACACGGTGGGCAGGCAGGCCGACGCCATCACTGCCTTGGCACTCAGGCGCTTTCCAGAGAAGACCTCGGCCTTGCCAGTGGTCACCGATGTGGCCACGACAAACACCTTCAGGGCCTTGAATGCCGCCAGCCGCTCGAAGTCAACGGAATCTTCCAGAAACTTCTGCAGCGGGTTGATGTCCAGCGGGTTGCTCTGGTAGGGCGATACGGTCTTGGCCCACAGGCTGGTCATGGCGTCGCTGAACATCTGGCCGGGAGAGTGGTTGTTGCCCGCCAGTGCCCCAAAGCCGCCAAACAATATGTCCAACGGCGCACGCTGGGCCTGCGAGATCGTCGATGCCATGGCGCCCATGTTCACGATCCCGTCCCAAAAGTGCGCCAGCGAGGCACGTGCCGACTCCCGCATCTGCAGCGGGGACTGGCCCTGCGCCTGCGCAAAGCCGTGCGCCAGGGCCACGGCGTTCATGGCACCGGCACTGGTTCCGCTGATGCCTTCCAGTTCCACTCGGCCATCATCCAGCAGCGTGTCCAGCACGCCCCAGGTGAACGCGCCATGCGAGCCACCGCCCTGCAAGGCCAGGTTGACGCGCGGTGGCAGGGGCAGTGTTGTGTCCGAAAAAGTAGGCTCAGTGCGTGTATGCATGGGTCTAGGGTACCATCCAACAACGTAGTCACCACCTTTCCCATGAACGATCTGGCACCCAACCACGAACCGCACTGGCCTCCCGTTGGCACGGGCTTGTGGACCCGCTGGTGGGGTTATCTGGTGCGCTGGCTGGTCTTTGGGCTGGTCATCCACATCTTCCTGCCCGTGCCGGACAGTGATGGATATTTCTGGTCCCAGAAGCTGGACCAGGCCCTGCTGGGGCTGGCGTTTGGACTGGTCTGCGCGGTGGTCTTCACCGTGGCGGAAAACAAGCTGAACACGCCCCGGGTTAAGTGGAAGACCTGGGGCCTCGTCATAGCCACCTGGCTGTGTGTCAAAACCGCATTTGTCAGCGTGATCGCGCTGCTGGGCTGAGCCCCAAGCCGGTCTTACGGCCGGCGAAACGCCACCTGCTGGCGCGACCAGTACAGCGACGCCAGGCGGTCCAGCCGCACTTCACCACCGGTGGACGGCGCATGCACAAAGCGGCCTTCACCCACGTAAATGCCGGCGTGCGACGCAACGCCGCCCAAGGTAAACACCACCAGGTCACCGGTCTGCAGTGAATTGGCCGGTACCGGCTGTCCCCAGTCCGCCAGCATGGACACGGTGCGTGGCGCCGTGACGCCCGCGCCGGTCTTGTACACATAGCGGATCAGCCCGCTGCAATCAAAACCGCCATCGGGCGTGTTGCCGCCATGGCGGTAGGGGGTGCCGACCAGACCGACGGCGTGGATGGTGACATCGTTGGCCTGTTCGGGAGACAGCCGGGCGGGGATGTATGGGGCTGCGGCAGGCTCCGCGTAGCGCGGATTGGGTGGCGTGGACGAGCACCCGGTAAGCAGCAACAGGAGCGCCATGCCCAGCGCCGCGCAGATGCGCAACACGGCTGGCTCGGGCTTGGCAAGACCCATGGTTTGGACTCCTGAATGATGGCTGCAATTATGGTGCAGACGCCAGCGAACTGCCAGTGGCTAGGGCGCAACGATTGCCGGGAGATACACGTCGCAGAATTCCGTCGGCATGCGCCGCGGCAACCCACTGCTGAGTTCAATGCACACCAGATCCCAGCGGCCACGCAGCACCGTGGCCTGGTCGCGGTCGCGCACCAACTGGAAGCGGCGCTCCATCATCAGCTTGCCGTTGCCTGCCAGTATCCAGGTGGCCAGCGTCAGCGGCTCGCCCATCAGGGTAGGCAACAGGTAGTCGTATTCGCCACGGCGTATCGCCATGGCGCGGTCCAGGCGCTGGTAATCCTGCAGCGTCAGACCCAGCGCCTCCGAATGGGCCCAGCCCGCCTTCTCGCACCATTGCACGTAGACCGCGTTGTTGGTGTGGTTCAGACCGTCAATGTCCTGCGCCTGCGGCACGGCAGGAATGGTGAAGGGGTTGGGGTAGTCCCAGGTCATGGAAGATTGCGTAGAGGCCAAGTGGAGGGCGGTGAATCTTACCTGTCACCCGGGACCGCCGGCGTTTTGGGATACTCATGCTTTGCCGCCCGAGCCTGACCACCATGACAACACCCAGCCCAAACCTTTCCCCCAACCCAACATCCAGGACCGAACCCCGTCTGACTTCCCTCTCACACGGCGGCGGCTGCGGCTGCAAGATTGCGCCCGGCGTGCTGTCGCAGATCCTCAAGACCACCACGGCCATGCCGCTGCCACCGGAGTTGCTGGTGGGCATCGAGACCTCGGACGATGCGGCGGTCTACCAGCTCAATGCCGAGCAGGCGCTGATTGCCACCACCGATTTCTTCATGCCCATCGTCGACAACCCGTTCGACTTTGGCCGCATCGCCGCCACCAACGCCATCTCGGACGTCTACGCGATGGGCGGCACGCCCATCATGGCCCTGGCCCTGGTGGGCATGCCCATCAACGTGCTGTCGCTGGAGACCATTGGCCAGATCCTGGCCGGTGGCGCCTCGGTGTGCAAGGCGGCCGGCATTCCGATTGCCGGTGGCCACACCATCGATTCGGTCGAGCCCATCTACGGCCTGGTAGCCATGGGGCTGGTGCATCCCAAGCGCGTCAAACGCAACGCTGATGCCCGCGTGGGCGACCGGCTGATCCTGGGCAAGCCGCTAGGCGTGGGCATTCTGTCGGCTGCGTTGAAGAAGGAGAGGCTCGACGATGCCGGCTACGCCCGCATGATCGCCGTGACCACCCAGCTCAACACCCCGGGGCCGGAACTGGCGCTGCTTCCCGGCGTGCACGCCCTGACCGATGTCACCGGCTTCGGCCTGGCCGGCCACGCGCTGGAGATTGCGCGCGGCGCGCAGTGCGTGGTGCAGGTGGACTGGTCACGCGTGCCGCTGATCGAGGGCGTGCAGGCCCTGGCCAGCGCCGGCATGGTGACCGGTGCTTCTGCTCGCAACTGGGCGGCCTATGGGCACGAGATTGCGTTGCCAGCCGACTTTGGCGCGGTGAATCAGGCGTTGCTGAGCGACCCGCAAACCAGCGGCGGCCTGCTGGTGAGCTGTGCGCCCGAGGCGGTGGAGGCGGTGCTGGCAGTGTTCAAGCGCCATGGCTTTGACGGCGCGGCCGAGATTGGCTCGGTGGTGGCGCCTGTGGCTGTCGGTCAGAGTTTTGGTTTGCTATCAATAAAGTAGCTGCACACGCACATTCCACGAGGGCTAGAGGCCCATTTCGTCAAGCATTACCGCGGTGGCTGGTAGCGTGCCATGAAGCGCCGGTCAATCCAGTCCTTCCACTTCCACACCCACCAACCCTGGGCGCTGTAGTTGCGCCACGTCGCCACCGCGTAGCGGCTGCCGCAGGACAGGATGTTCAGTGTGGCCGCCGGAGGCTGGTGGGGCTTGAGCGCCGCGCCGGTGATGGCGGCTGCCAGGTTGTGCGCCAGGGCCGGGCCGGCGCGCACCGCATAGACGCCGCTGCGCGCTAATCCGCGGTCCATGCGGGTGCTGACGTCGCCCGCGGCAAACACGCGGCTGTGGCTGGTGGAGCGCTGGTACATGTCCACGGCAATGAAGCCCTGGTCATCCAACGCCAGGCCGCTCGTGGCCAGCCAGGCCGGCGGCTGCGCACCGGTGGCCAGCAGCGGCACGTCGCAGGCCAGGTCGGCCCCACAGCCCAATTGCACGGCACCGGCCTTCAGGCCAACGGCCACATCCTGCAGCACGGTGACCTTGCGCCGTTTGAGTTCGGCCAGCAGGCGCTGCTGCACCCGGGCGGGGTAGTTGGCCGCGGGTGGCTCGGCGCCGCTGACCAGCGTCACGGCGGCATTGGGCAGGCGGTGGCGCACGGCCAGGGCCAGCTCGATGCCGCCGGCACCGCCGCCAATCACGGCCACGCGTAATGCGCGCGCATCGCCCATTTCCGCAACGCGGGGCCACAGGGCGCCAAAGGCCTCGATGGGGCGCACAAACAGCGCGTGCTCGCGCGCGCCGGGGATGGCGCGCTCCAGCACGTCGCGGTCCTGCGTGGGGCCGGTGTTGATGGAGAGCCAGTCAAAACGCAGCGTGCTGCCGTCCTCCAGCAGCACGGTCTGCTTTTGCGCATCCACGCCCACTGCGTTTTGCTGCACCCAACGGATGGCACCGCGCTGCACCAGCGGCTCCAGCGGAATGACGCAGTCCTCCAGCGCATAGTGGCCGGCCATGAAACCGGGCACCATGCCCGAATACATCTGGCGCGGGTAGGGCGTGACCAGCGTCACCACCGTGCCCGGCAGCGGCTGTGCGGCCAGTTGGACCAGGGTCTGGACATGGGCGTGGCCGGCGCCGAGCAGCACCACCTGTTGGGGGCGCAGCGGGGCGTTGGGCGACTGACTGGGGGCGAAATCCGACATGCCCGCTATTGTTCCATGAGCGAGACATCGCCCACATAGGCCAGGCTGGTGTCGGCGGTGTTGTCCGCATCGGCGCCCACCACAATGGCCAGCAACGGCGGCACGGTGCTGCTTTCACTGCCAAAGCTGCGCAGAAAGTCGGCCCGCAGATCACGGGTGTGGTTGGCCCAGGTTTGCAGCGGCGTGTCGGCCGAATTCAACACCAGATAGCGCATGCGTCGCGTGAAGGCGTTGGGCAGTTCGGTGCCGGCCGGCAGCTTCTGGTCCCACACGTAGCACAGCGTGGCGCCGGGAAGGTATTCGCCGCTGGCGCTGCGTGCCAGGCGCAGCAGATTGCGCTCGACAAAGCCCAGCGACTCCAGTGGCAGGTCAAACAGCGCGCAGACCTTGATCGGCGTGTCGTCACCGCTTCGGGTGCGCAGGTCGGCCGACTCCAGCGGCTGGTCCAGCCGCCAGCGCCAGCGCAGGATGTGGCCCGGCGTCTGCGGCGCCAGCGCGTGGGTCAGGTTGGCGTAGGAGCGGTCGGCCCGCACGCGCAGCACCTTGTCGGCGCCCAGTTGCACGATGTCGAATTCGGTCAGCGGCTTCTTGCTGCCCGGCAGGCCGACCACGCGCCAGGGCGGTGGTGGCACGCCCACATTGGCGCTGGAGAAGGCCCGCAGCGTGGCGGATGCGGGCGTGGCCATCACCACCTGGGCTACTGCTGGCGCCAGGTGGCATAGGAAAAACAGGGCGCTAGCCCTCGTCAATATTGCGTAAGGCGCTATTGTTTTCATAGTAATCAACCGCGCCGCCAGTCGTGGAATCTGCGTGCCCATGCCAGCAGTGTGCGCGGTTGGTGCGCGCGCGTCCACTCGCCGGCGGCGTATTTGTTGGCCTCGGCCAGCGTGGGGTAGGTGTGCACCGTGCCCAGGATTTTCTTCAGGCCCAGGCCGTGGCGCATGGCCAGCACGTATTCGGCCAGCCGCTCGGCGGCATGCGTGCCGACAATCGTTACGCCCAGAATGCGGTCCTGGCCCGGCACGGTCAGCACCTTCACCCAGCCGTGGGTCGGGTTGCCGGCACCGGCGTCGCAGATCTGGCGGTCCAGGTCGTCGGTGGCGTAGCGGGTCAGCTCATAGGCAACGCCTTGCGCCTGGGCCTCGTGCTCGTTCAGACCCACGCGTGCCACCTCGGGGTCGACAAACGTGGCCTGGGGGATCACGCGGTAGTCGGCCTTGAAGCGCTTGACGTCGCCAAACAGCGCATTCACCGCCGCATACCAGGCCTGGTGGGCGGCGGTGTGCGTGAACTGGAAGGGGCCTGCCACATCGCCCACGGCGTAGATGTTGGGATACAGCGTTTGCAGGTAGTCGTTGGTCTGCAGCGTGGGGGTGTCGATGGGAATGCCCAACGCCTCCAGTCCATAGCCCGAGAGGCGCGCAGTGCGACCCACGGCGACCAGCAGCAGGTCAAACGCAACGCGCTGCTCCGTGCCGTTGTGCTCCAGCACCAGTGTGCCGGCTGCGGGGAAGGTGGCGCCGGCCTCCACCCGCAGCGCGCGGTGTGCGGTCAGCACCTGCACGCCGTCGGATTGCAAAGCCAATGACACGCGTTCGGACACATCATCGTCCTCACGCAGCAGCAGGCGCGGCGCGGCCTCCACCAGTGTCACCGCCGAGCCCAGCCGGGCAAAGCATTGCGCCAACTCGCAGCCAATCGGGCCGCCGCCCAGCACGGCCAGGCGCGGCGGCACCTGGTCCAACTGCGCCAGATGGTCCCACAGCGTGTCGCTGGTCACATAGGCCACGGCGTCCAGCCCGGGCAGGGGCGGCAGCACCGGCTTGGCACCCGCTGCAATGACGATGCTGCGGCTGGTCAGACGCTGCGTGCCACCATCGTTTAGCGCGACCTCCACCGTCCACGGGTTGACCAGCGTGGCGTGGCCTTGCAGCACCTCCACACCCAGCGCGGTGTAGCGCTCCACGCTGTCGTGCGGGGCGATATGCCCGATGACGGCCTGCACGCGCTGCACCACGGCGCGGAAGTTCACCTGCGGCTCGGCGCCGTGCAGGCCGTAGCGTTCGGCATGGCGCATCTGGTGCGCCACACGGGCGCTCTGGATCAGCGCCTTGCTGGGCACGCAGCCGGTGTTCAGGCAGTCACCGCCCATGGCGTGGGCCTCCACTAGCGTGACCTGGGCCTGCACCGCGGCGGCAATGTAGCTGGTGACCAGCCCGCCGGCACCCGCGCCAATGACGACCAGGTTGCGATCGAACGCCTTCGGGCGCTGCGCCCTCCAGCGCGCATAGACCTGGCGGCGGCGCACCGCATCCCGCACCGCATCCAAGACCCAGCGCGCCAGCAGCGGGAACAGGCCCAGCAGCACAAACGCGCCCAGCAGCCCAGTGCTGGCCACATCGCCCAGCGTGTGGATGCGCCCGAGCTGCGTGCCCGCGTTCACATACACCGCGGTGCCGGCCAGCATGCCGAGCTGGCTGACCCAGTAATAGGTCCAGGTGCGCATCGTGGTCAGGCCCATGGCCAGGTTGATCAGGAAGAACGGCACCACCGGGATCAGCCGCAGGCTGAACAGGTAGAGCGCGCCGTCCTGCGCCAGGCCGCGGTTGATCTCGCCCATGCGGCCGGCAAAGCGTGCCTGCACCCAGTCGCGCAGCAGGTAGCGCGCCACCCAAAACGCCAGCGTGGCACCCAGCGTGGACGCGAACGAAACAATCAGCAGCCCCCAGCCCAGACCAAACACCGCGCCGCCTGCCAGCGTGAGGATGGTGGCGCCGGGAAACGACAGCGCCGTGGCCACCACATACAGCGCAAAGTAGGCCAGCGCCACGGTGAGGGGCGACTGCGCGTATAGCGCAGTCAGGCGTGTCTGGCTGCGGCGCAGCGCATCCAGGCTCAGTGCGTGGTGCAGGTCCAGCGCAAAGAACAGCATGGCGCACAGCAGCAGCGCGGCCAGCAGCAGAATCTTCCTGGTGTTCATGCGCAGCGGTTTAGGTGGGGCGGTTCAAACCAGTGCTGTGGCGTGGGGGCGGGGACATGGTTGGGGCAGCAGTGTCAGACCTTGGGAGGCCGGTGCAGTGCGCAAATCTTGTTGCCGTCCGGGTCGCGCAGATAGGCCAGGTAGAGCTTGCCCACCGAACCCTCGCGCCAGCCGGGTGGGTTTTCGCAGGTGGTGCCGCCATTGGCAACGCCGGCTGCGTGGAAGGCATCGGCCTGCTCGGGTGAATGCATGGCAAAGCCAATGGTGCTGCCATTGCCATGCGTGGCGGGTTCGCCATTGATGGGCGTGGTGATGCCGAATGAGCCGGTGGCCGTGCGGTAAAAGTAGCGACCCGCTACGCCGCTGTGGTTGTAGACGCCGGGCTTGATATCGAGCGTGCCGAGCAGGGCGTCGTAGAACTTGCGGGAGGCTTCAAGGTCGTTGACGCCAAGAATCACGTGACTGAACATTGCTTTCTCCGTTATGGGGTGGCAGGCATGGTACGCGAAGCGCGCAACCCGCGCCGTGGGGTGCACGGTCTGTTACCTTTTGAACACCAGGTTTGCCGCAGCTTTACCTTGGCCGGTCGTCCGGGCGCCGTGGCCGGCGTTGAACAGGTGTCGCAAGCACCCTTGCACCTCATCAGGAACCTCGCCATGAAACTCTCAACCCCCGTTTACCTTGCCGCAGTCTGCGCCGCGGCGGCCCTGACCGGCTGTGTGGTGGCGCCGGTCGGCTATGAGCCAGGCTATGGTGGTCAGGGATATGGCGGTCCTGTTTATGCCGCGCCACCCGGCGTGGTCTACGTGGCCCCCACCTATGCCCTGCCGGCGCCGGGCTATACGTGGCGATTCCACGCCCACTACGGTTGGGGCTGGTATCACCCGAACCACGGTTGGCATCGGGGATGGCGATAGGGCGGTTGCCAGCCCTGAGTCGCAATCAAATTAGGCTTTAGCCCTCGTGGAATAAGCGCAAGCAGCTACCAAAACAGTAGCAATCAGGCCATGGGCGTGCAGAGTTCCACCAGAAAACCATTGATGTCGGCCACATAGGCAATGGTCTGGCCCCAGGGCATCACCTCCACCGGGCGCATGGGCGTGGCCCCGGCGGCCACGGCGCGCTCCAGCGCGGCGGCTACATCCGGCGTGCACAGCGCAATCTCGAAGCAGGGCGCTGTGGGGCTGGCGGCCTGCGGGTTCTTGCCCAGCTGTTGCATGAGCCGGTGCGCTGAAAACGCCAGCGCCGTGCTGCCGGTTTCCAGCTCGCCGTAGTCCCCACTTTCATGCAGGAAGCGCGTGGTCAGGCCGAAAGCGGCCTCGTAGAACTTGAGCGTGGCGGGCACGTCCGGCACATAGAGGATGGTGTAGCCGAGTTGCATGGCAAGTTTCCCTTTGGTTTGTAATACCCCATTTGTACCAAGAGAGTTTGCAATGAAAACACGATTTGCCTCGCTGCTGCTCAGCAGCCTTGCGCTGGCCGCCAGCGCCGAAACTGTCGGCAGTGTCAGCACCACCTTCAAACTGCTCAGCCCCAACGACAAGGTGGTGGTCGACGTGTTTGACGACCCTGCGGTAGACGGCGTGGCCTGCTATCTGTCGCACGCCAAGACCGGCGGATACTCCGGAGCGCTGGGCTTGGCAGAAGACACGTCAGACGCCGCCGTGGCCTGCCGCCAGGTTGGCCCCATCCGCTTCAAAGAGAAGATCGACAAGCAAGACGAGGTGTTCAACGCCCGCTCGTCCTTCCTGTTCAAGCATGTGCGCGTGGTGCGCATGGTGGATGTGAAGCGCAACACCCTGGTCTATCTGGTGTACTCCGACAAGATCATCGACGGCAGCCCCAAGAACAGCGTGACGGCGGTGGCCGTGCCGGCGGAGCAGCCGATTCCGGTCAAGTAGGTTCTATAGGAAGAATCGGGCTTTAGCCCTCGTGGAATATGCGCCAGCAGCTATCAATTCATGAGCAATAAGGTACACCACACATTCGAGGCGCCCGAGCAGCTCCACGCGTGGCTGCGGGTGAACCACGCCAGCGAGTCTGAGCTGTGGGTGCGCATCTTCAAAAAGGGCAGCGGCCAGCCCTCCGTCACCTGGGACGACTGCGTGGTGGCTGCCATCGCATGGGGCTGGATCGACGGGGTGCGCAACGCCCTGGACGACACCTCGTTTCTGCAACGCCTGACGCCGCGCCGCGCGCGCTCCAACTGGTCGCAGAAAAACGTGCAGCATGCCGAGCGGCTGATAGAGCAAGGGCACATGCAAGCCGCTGGCCTGGCGCATGTGGAGGCCGCGCGCAGCGACGGCCGCTGGACCGCCGCCTACGCCGGCAGCGCCACCATGGTGATGCCCGAAGACTTTTTGGCGGCGCTGCGACAAGACCCCGCTGCCCACGCGTTCTACGCGACCCTCAAGCGGCAACACCTGTTCTCTATCTACCACCAGCTGCACAGCGCCAAGCGGACGGAGACCCGGCAGAAGCGGATGGCGGAGATGTTGGCGAAGTTGGGGCGGGGCGAAAATCCTTGACCGCGGGTTTAACCATAGGCCTCAAAAGTGAGGCGAATTTAGAAGTGTGCGGCGCATCAGTGAGATGAATAAGACCGAGCGCCAACAGTATTTCGACCAACTGGAATCCCAGCGGGCTCTAATCAGTCTCAGCCGAGGTCAAGGGACCTGGCAACTCGGCAAACTTTGCCGCCATCGTAGGGTTGCCCCGTGTGAGCTTCTTGATCGTCAGATCGTCTGCCTTGTCGTTGGCGAGTCGCAAATTGTTCGCTGACTTGTGCAGCGCTTCCTTGGTTTTCTCCAGGTCCTTGATCGCTTCGTCGATGCGCTTGATGGCCTCTTCAAAGCCTTCGGATGCCAGGCGCCAATTGCGCCCAAACGCCGTCTTGAATTCGTCGAGCTGCGTCTCGAACTTTGTAATGTCCACGTTCTGCGAGCGCACCAGCGCCAGCTCGGACTTGTACTTCATCGAGTTCAAAGCAGCATTGCGCAGCAACGTGATCAGGGGCACAAAGAACTGCGGCCGCACCACGTACATCTTTGGATAGCGGTGCGAGACATCAACGATGCCGCTGTTGTACAGCTCGCTCTCCGGCTCAAGCAAGGACACCAGCACCGCGTACTCGCACGCCTTTTCTGTGCGGTCTTTGTCCAGCTCTTTCAGAAAGTCTTCGTTCCTCTTCTTGGTTGCCGTTTCATCGCTCTCGTTCTTCATCTCAAACATGATGGAAACGATTTCGGCGCCGTTCTCTTCCGATTCGCGAAAAATGTAGTCGCCTTTGCTGCCGGTGCGGGCGTCGTTGTCTTTTTCAAAATGTGCTCGCTGAAACGCGGCAGCACGAATGCGGTTGAACTCGATTTCGCAGTGCTGCTCTAGGGTCTCGCCCACCATCTTGGTCGATAACCGCGCCTTAAAGTTCCGCAGGCTCTCAATCGCGCCATCACGCTCCTTGATTTGCAACTCGTATTTTTCCTTGATGGCCTTCTCTTCAAGCTGGTTTTTGACGGTGATGAGGCTGAGGTCATTTTTCAATCCATCGCGCTCCCGGGCGACCACTCCCACAGCTTCATTCACTGCCAACTGGCGCGCTGTGTCGCTGGCCTCCAGCTTGGCTTGCAGCGCCTGAATTTCCGCATCCTTTTTGGCGGCAACCCCTTGCAGCTCTTGGGCCAGCTTGGCCTCGGCCAACTGAGCAGCTGCCTGCTGCGCGTTGCGCGCCTGCTCAAGCTCGTTCGCTAGCTGATCGCGCTCTTTGCTGACCGCGCCCAAAGCCTCTGTCACCGCCAGCTTGCGTGCTACCTCAGCCGCATCAAGTTGGGCCTGTAAGGCCTGAATCTCCGCATCTTTGCGCGCAGCAGCCCCTTGCAGCTCATGGGCCAGCTGGGCCTCGGCCAGCTTGAGCGCCGCCTGCTGGTCCAGCTTGGCTTGCGCAAGCTCGTTGGCTACGGCATCGCGCTGCTTCTCTACCGTACCCAAGGCCTCGGCCAGCGCAAGCTTGTTCGCCACCTCGCCTGCGTCGAGCTGGGCTTTCAGCGCCTGAATCTCCGTGTCTTTGACGGCCGCAGATTTTTGCAGCTCATTGGCAACCTTGGCCTCGGCCAAGGCAATTGCGTCGCGCTTTTCCCGCTCGGCCAGCTCCAGCCGCTCGTGCAACTGTTTTTCAAAGTCGCCATCGCGCACCTGCTTGAGGATGTCGGCGTACCCCGCCTCGTCGATCTTGAAGGCTTTGCTGCAGTGGGGGCAGATGATTTCGTGCATGGCTGTGCGTCCTGTTCTTGTTAGTAGTTGACGAGTGGTCAATTGGTCGAATGGCCCATTTGCTATTCGGTGCGCTCTGGTTCCCCAATGCTCTTGAGTAAAGCGTTGTATTGAACCTTGTCAGAGGCATAAATCTTGTCTAGGACATAGTTCGCAACCTTTGCGATCTCCGGAATTTCAACGGGCTTGAAACTCCTATCGGGTACAGCTTCAAGGTGGGAGAACTCATTGTTCAGCCGATTTACCAGAGTGACAGCGGTGTCTTCCTCTTCGCCAAAGAACTTCTTCATTCGCTCAAATGCATCATTCTTGTCATCATGGTATGGGAACTTGAAGAACAGAAAAGCTTCTAGGAACTTGCGCAGGTTGTTGCCGAAACCGAAGAACGGCTCGTGACTGTCTGCGGCCGCAGCTTGATCTTTGCACTTGTAGATTTGGTGGAAAAGGTAGTGAAACTCTGTGATGTAGTCTCGAAGATACGACGGCATGAGCAAAATATTGCTTGAAGCCCCATTGCGCTCAATCATGAAGTACTCATGATCGCTTGCATTTTTTGTCTTGCCTTCTCCTGCTGGGATCTTCTTTGATGGAATGGATAGCCGCTTAAGGTATTTCAGGAAATCCAAGTTGTGTGTGGATATGAAGAGTTGTTTGTAGCGATATGAGTTTGCGCCGTCTTTTTTTATTGGTTTAGCTATCAAGCTTTCAATCAGGCTAAACATGAAGAAGATGTGATTGCCGTCTAAGCTTGAGATTGGATCATCGATGTAGATGATCAAGTCCTTTCCCTTGCTCTCTGGGTCGTCAAGCTTCGCCATGAAATAGCAGAAGGCGATAAGACTGCACTCTCCCTCGCTAAGGTTATAAGCTGCCTTCCCGTCCCGTGTGACCTCAAACTTGACGGTAACTTTATCCTCGCCGTCGCGAGCTTCCAGTTTTATTCCGTCATGACCGAAGAAGTTGGTGAGCAGGGAATTGACTCGTTCGGCACCCTTGCGCTCATCTTTTTGCTTGGTCCTCAATGTCTGAACTTCAGCCTCCGCTTCTCGAATTTCCTTCTCTACGTCGGTATGGGCGGAGCCCGCCGTATCTGCGTCGATCTTCAGGGCGGCGATGCGGCCGAGTTCTTTGTCGTAAGAAATTGCTTCAGCGAACGTGAACACGTCAGCCAATCGAAGCGCATCTCTGGCAGCGGTTTTGTCCTTTTCCAGTGTGGAAGTCTTGCCGTTGCTTATGTCGATCAGTGCATTGATGGCGGCAATATGCTTCCCGATTTCTTCAGCGTCATGCGCTGGAGCTTTCAGGGACACAGGCTGGAATAGGTTGTTTTTCCTAGTTTCAAGCGCTTTCTTTAGCGTCTCCAAATCCTTTTTGTAGACGGCCAGTGCTTGCGAGAGCGCCTTGCTGCTTGCTTCAAATTTGGTGCGTTCATCAGCGTAGAACTGAGTACCCGTGAAGCTGTTGTGTCCTGCGATAGTGTCGATTTCGTTAGTCACTGACGTAATAGCAGCATCCAACGCCGCCTCTAGGTCGCCCGACTCTTTGCTGAAGTGCTCGTCCAAAACTTGCCAAATATCGTGTGGCAGATCTTGCCGGCAGAAAGCACAGGTGCCCCGCTTTTCGCGGTGGTGTCCCATCCCCTGCTTCACCCATAGTTGTAAGGCGCTGTCTTTCAGAAGCTCCTCTATGGCTTTGGTCGGGGTTATTGCCTTGGACAGCAGAGGTTCAGCAGTGGCGGTCAACGACTCCAATTTGAGTGTGATCGCCAGCGCGCCCGTGATGTCAGGGAGAGCTTCTTGTTTTAGTAGAGTGAGCTTGCTTGCCTGTTCTTCAGGAGTCAGCGCAACGAAGTCAGTTTTTTTCGTAGCAATGATGTCGCGTTTGATGTGCTCGATGTTGTAGACGGCACTGCCGTACTGACGGTTCTTTTTGATCTTTTCTGCAGCATGGGTTCGCAACTTTTCATCCAACCCGTTCGATGCTGTGGCGTAAGCAGACTTGGTGCGATCGCGCTCTTTGAGTTTCGCTTCGAGATCAAATCGGAGCCCCACTTTTTCTTCAACGCTGCCGAGTTTTGCTTCAATGGCAGTAATTGCATCGTCAATTTCTTTGTTCTGCTCACCGACGATGGCAAAAGTCTTGATCACGCCTCCGATGTCCTGATTGACTAGGAAGCCCAGGTTGTCTGTCACGAAGTCGCGGTTGTACACCCGTACGTCGTAGTTATGCGTCAACAAGCCTGCAGCGGTAACCTGGCCCTTATCACCTGACACCGTAAAGGAGGAGCTTACATAGTTCAGCGGGAGCTTACGGGTCTCGAGCGCACGGAATATTCGGGAAAGGGTTGTTTTGCCAGAATAGTTGCGGCCATAGAGGATGTTCAAGCGTTGAAACGCTTTGACATTTTTGCCGCTGTCGCGAACCGTCTTCTTCCAGTCCATGCCTTGGAAACTGCCAAAGCTCGCTATGTCGATTTGATTGATCACCAGGCTCGTCCTCCTTTTAAGTTGCCTTTCGTTTTGGGTCGCTTTTGAATGCACACAGCAATACAGAATCGCTACTCCTGTAAACGCCTCCCAAACCCACCACTCCCTCCAACCCCCATCATCAGCCGCTGCGTAGCTCGCGTCGCCGCCACATAAAACACCCGCGCCGCTTCCTGCTCGTCCTCCCCCGGTGCAGGCATATGCCCCACGCCGGGTAACGCCACCACGGGAAACTCCAAGCCTTTGCTGACTTTCATGGTCATGATCTGGATGGCGTTGGCGCCGGGGATGAAATCGCCCGCCCGTTTGCGTACATTGAATGGCAGCCTGCGCTGCGCCAGAGCATCCGCGCACAGGTCCATGGTCTTCCAGTCTGCACACAGGATGGCCATGTCGCCCCAGGCGTGGCCTTCCTTATGTGCCTGGCTCAGGTGGTCCGCAATCGCGAGTGCTTCGTCGCGCAGCGTGGGCAGTTTGATGATGATGGGCGCCTCGCCATCACGCCCGCAGCTGATGGGCTTGAGCAGCGGTATGCCGTCGTCGTCCTTTTCTTCTGCGGTCAGCAGGTCGGCGGCCACCAGGCTGGCGGTTTGCAGAATCTGCTTGGTGTTGCGGTAGTTGATTTTCAGGATGGTGGTGCGGCCCTGCGCCTGGATGCCCACACTCTTGAAGCTGAACTGTTTGCTGCGCGCACGTTCGTAGATGCTTTGCGCGTCGTCGTACAGCACCAGCAGGCTGTTGGTGGTGGGGTCCACCATCTGCGTCACCAGCTTGAGCCACTCGGGCGCAAAGTCGTGGCCTTCGTCGATCATCACGGCCTGGTACTGGCCGCTGGGGATTTGCTTGCGGTCCACGCCGCGAATGACGTTGTCCACCATCTCGTCAAACATGCGCGGGCTCTGTGCGGGAATGGCTTGACCATAGGCCACCAGCTGGTCGCGGCACCACTTGTGAAAGTGCCGCACATGCACCCGGCCAGCCAAGCCCTTGGCCTGCATGACGCTGTGCAGCTTCACGCCCAACGGTTCGTTAAAGCAGAGGATGAGGATGGGTTTGCTGGTGGGGGTGCTGGCCTGGGCCAGGTATTCGGCGCGGTAGCCCAGGATCATGGTCTTGCCCGATCCGGCCACGCCATGGATGACACGGTGGCCTTCGCCCAGGGAGCGGGCCAGTTGCTCCTGCTGCAGGTCCATCACGCGCATGATGCTGGGCAGTTCGGCTTCCGTATCGCTGTCATCAAACAGGCTGCCCTGTGCTTGCACGCGCACCTGGGGGAACATGATCCAGCGCACGCGGTCCAGCTGCGGTAGGCTCATCACGCCGCGCATCATGTAGGGGAACATGTCCCACAGGCGGCTTTGCAGTTCTTCGGCGCCCACGCTCTCCAGCATTTCGTCCTGGCACAGCACGCGGTGGGGTTCGATGGCGTGTTGCAGCTCTGCGGCTTCAAACTGTTTGCGGGTGATGTTGGTGAACACCACGCCATAGCTCCAGGGGAACGCCAGCTTGCCAGCGTGCGGGCCGTCGGGCTGCACCAGTTGGGGGGCGCGCTCCAGAGCATTGACCACCTGGTGGGCGTATTGGCGGGCCTGCTCCAGCGGGTTGATGACGGTCTTGGGGCCGTTGTCACCCATGATTTCCCAGGTCTGCTTGTCGGCCTGCAGGATGGTGCTGAGCTTCCAGTCCTTCACCTCCAGCACCAGAATGCCGCGGCGCGGGTGCATCACGCAAAAGTCGGGGTGGGTGTTGCGCGGGCCCATGGGCACGTCGTACCAGAGCAGGTAGTCGTCGTCGAGCTTGGCCTCCAGCCGCTCGGCCAGACGGCGCTCGCCGCTGGTCATGCGCGAGACGCAACTACCCAATGATGGAATAAGAGTCGCCATTCCGAAGCCACCGCCCTGTGCTGGTTATTTTTGTATGGCGCACATCATGCCGGGAAACGGCGTGCGTGGCTAGGGTTGGGCGTGCGCTGGCGCAACGGTTGGTGGCGAAACGGGCCCTGTCCCTCGTAGATACTGCGTAGGCAGCTATTGAAACGATAGCTAATCGGATGGAGTCGGTTATTGCTTGGGCGCGTCCAGCAGGTCGGGGAATTGGGTTTGCAGGAAGCGTTGCGTGTGAGCCAGCAGGGCGTTGGCCTGGGTCAGGCATTCGGCCACCACGCCGTCGCTGACTGGGTCGCCTTCGTAGTCGTTCAGGTTGCGCTGTTTGCGCAGGGCATCCAGCACGATGATCACGTCATTGGGCAGGCCCATGGTGAGGGGCAAGGCCTGCAGCGCGGTTTGGTGGTGACCGGGCTGGTTGGTGGAAGTGCGGTAGCCACGTGCCCACAGGCCCAGCATGGCGCATTGCAGGATGCATTTGTAGGCGGCGTCAAACCGGTTCTCGGGGCTGAGTTGTGTGATCCGCGCATCGGCCAGGTTGCGCGTGGCAGCGGCCAGCAGGCGTTGCACACCCTCGGGGGTGGCGTTAAACGCCAGCAGGCGCTGAATGGCCAGCAAGTTGGCTAAGGTCATGGTCCGTTCCCATCAGGAAGAGTTTGGGCTTGGCGAGGATGTCTGCCACCAGCGGGTCGCCCGCGTGTGTGCGGCGTTGGAATTCCGCAGCGGTGTAGACCACGGGGTTGATTTCGCGGCCCAGCTCGGCCTGTGCCGGATGCGTGGCGCGCACCACATCTGCAAAACTCAAGTCGTCGATGACCAATAGGTCCACATCGCTGTGCGCCGTTTCGGTGCCGCTGGCAACCGAGCCAAAGATCAGTGCCAGTGGTGGAGCCAAAGGGGCGAGCGCATCGGTCAGCACCTGCGCAGCGCCAGTAGTCTTGCGCAGCAAGCCAGCCAGCTCGGGGAAAGCGGGGCATTGCTGGTTGGCCTGATAGCGCACCTGATTGCCTTGCTCTTTGCGCAGCAGCAGGCCCGCAGCAGCCAGACGCGCCAGCTCCTTGTGCAAGGTGCCAGGGGCCGTGCCGGTCTGGCGGGCCAGTTCGCGGACGTGGTAGTCCGCGTCCGGCTGCAGGAGCAGCAGACTGAGTACTTTCTTGCGGTAGGTTCCAAACAGGAGATCGGCCAGCATATGTAGCAATAATAGCTTCGATTGTAGCTATTTAAGCTTCGATTGCAAAGCTCTATCTCACCCACGCAGCCCCCGCCACCGCCAAGCCCGCCGCCACGCCACCAAAGCGGTTGCCCTCCACCAACGTGGCCTGGGGCATGGCGGCGCGCAGTGCTTCCACCAGCGGGCGCAGGGCGGACGAGCCGCCGGTCAGGTAGACCGCGTCCACGCCGGGCAGGCCTGAGCGCTGCACGCAGAGTTGGGCGCATTGCACCACCTGGGCAAGGGCCTGTTGCAGGGTCTCGGCCATGGCGGGCACGGTCACGGTGGCGCCCAGGTGTTCGGATGGGCCGTGGCCCAGAAAGTCCAGGTCCACCAGCGCGTCATTGCCGCTGATGGAGCAGGCAATCTTGGCGGCCTCCACGCCGGCCAGCATGCGGTGGCCGTGCTGGCCCTCCAGCGCGTCCATCAGGCGCGCGTGCAGGGTTTGGTCGGTGTAGTCGGTCCACAGTTCCTTGGCAAAGTGCATGGCCTTGCGGGTGTAGGCCTGGTGGATCAGGTGCCAGGTGCATAGGTCAAAGAACACGCTGCTGGGCACCGGGCGGCCACCGGTGCCGATGTGGCGGTAGCCCAGGAGCGGCATCACGGTGGAGAGGTCCAGCAGGCGGTCAAAGTCGGTGCCGCCGATGTGCACGCCGGTGGTGGCCAGAATGTCGGCGCTGCGGTCACCCACCGTGCTGCGCGCGGGGTTGAGGCGGATGACGGTGAAGTCCGACGTGCCGCCGCCAATGTCCACCACCAGGGCGGTGGTCTCGCGGTCCACGCGCTGCTCAAAGTCCAGCGCGGCGGCAATGGGTTCCAGCTGGAAGGCGATGTCGGTAAAGCCGGCCTCACGGGCGGCCCGGCCCAGGGTCTCCTGCGCCAGGGCGTCGCGCTCGGCGTCGTCATCCACAAAGTGCACCGGGCGGCCCAGCATGGCGCGGGTCAGGGGCTGGCCCACCTGGGCTTCGCAGCGGCGTTTGAGTTCCTTGAAGAACAGCACCACGATGTCAAAGAACTGGACGCTCTGGCCGTTGACCGCCGTGTACTCGTCCATCAGGCGGCTGCCCAGCAGGCTCTTGAGCGAGCGCAGCAGGCGCCCCTCGGTGCCATTCAGATAGGCCTGCATGGCCTCGGCGCCATACAGCACGGTGTGGGTCTCGCTGGCAAAGAACAGCGCGGTGGGCATCTCGGAACGCGTGCCGTCCAGCACCATGGTGTGCATCTGGCCGTCAGGCCCGATCAGCGCGGCGGCGGAGTTGGAGGTGCCGAAGTCAATGCCCAGCGTCAGACCGCCGGGTGTGGCCGGACTACTCCCCACGGGCCGACGCCCCCAACACTTGGCTGAGGAAGGCGGAGATGTCGGCAATCTCGCGCGGATGCACGGCGTGCTGCATGGGGTAGGTGTGCCACTGCACCGGGTGACCCAGCGCGGCCAGCGCATCGCGCGAGTCCTCGCCACGGGCCAGCACCACCACCGGGTCCTGCGTGCCGTGGGCCATGAAGATGGGTGTGTGGGCGTTGGCTTCCAGGCGCTCGCTCAGACAGCGGTCCGCCAGCGGCAGGTAGCCCGACAGCGCCATGATGCCGGCCAGTTTGTGCGGCAGGCGCAGGCCCGTGTGCAGCGCCATGGCGCAGCCCTGGCTGAAGCCGGCCAGCACGATGCGCTCGTACGGAATGCCGCGCGCCACCTCGTGCTCAATCAGAGCCTTGATGGCCTGCTCGGACTTCTGGATGCCGGCGGCGTCCTGGGATGCGGCGCCGTTGAGGCCCAGGATGTCGTACCAGGCCGGCATGGTGTAGCCGCCGTTGATGGTGACGGGAATGCTGGGGGCATGCGGAAAGACAAAGCGGATCGGCGGGCAGCCATCCAGGTCCAGCTCGGGCACCAGGCCGGCAAAGTCGTTGCCGTCGGCGCCCAGGCCGTGCAGCCAGATGACAGCGGCGGTGGCGGGTGTGCCGGGTTGGGATTCGATTTCGACGCGGGGCAGCAGGGTGGTCATGGCAGGGCGGGGCACAAAGCAAAAGGGGCCTCATTGTCCATGAAGCCCCGCCCGTGTGCCGGCTCTCAACGATTGGCTAGTAGAACCAGTCGGGATAGATCAGCCGGGTCTGGTCCAGTGCGCGGTCGCCCAGGGCGATCAGGTCCTTAACGGCGAGTTCCGACACCGGCGCACTGGCCACAAAGGCAATGTCTTCCAGGTGGCGGTTGGCCTGCAGCATGTGGTGCAGGTCGCTGACGGTCAGGTCCAGCAACTCAAACGCTAGCTGGATGGTCAGGGCGCGGCTGCCCTCGTGCTCGCGTGGCAGCAGGCCATGCAGGTACAGCGAGCCCAGGCACAGGGCATAAATGCCCTCGTGGGCCATGTAATAGCGGCCTACGGCGCTGAGTTCCGGCGTTTTGGCGTCACGCAGCGACATGACCGCGTTGGACAGGAAGCGCATGGCTGCGACTTCGTCAAACCGGGCTCTCTGTAGTTGGCGACTCCACAGCAGGAGTTTAAGTTGGGGCGTTGGACGCTGGAGTAGGGTTGAGGTCATACCACTTGTCTTTCGAATGGATGGTTGTCCTCTTTTCTATCGGCCGTTTGGCGCAGAACTGGAGGGTAAACATCCACCACCCCGTGTTTTTTACCCTAGCCGATGCGCCGGATCAGGGCCGCGGTGAATTCGACCGTGCTGGCCTTGCCACCCAGGTCGCCGGTGCGCACCTTGTCCACGTTGAGGGTCTGATCGATGGCTTTGCGCAGGCGTGTGGCCATGTCGGGCAGTTTGCAGTGGTCCAGCATCATGGCTGCGGCCAGCAGCAGTGCGGTGGGGTTGGCAATGCCCTTGCCGGCAATGTCCGGCGCGGAGCCGTGCACGGCCTCAAAGATGGCCGCATCGTCACCGATGTTGGCGCCCGGTGCCATGCCCAGGCCGCCCACCAGGCCGGCCACAAGGTCGGAGAGGATGTCACCAAACAGGTTGGTGGTGACCAGCATGTCGAACTGCCAGGGGTTGAGCACCAGCTTCATGGCGCAGGCGTCGATGATGACGGTGTCCAGTTCAAACTTGCCCTTGTACTTGCGCTCATACAGCTCCAGCCCGGTTTCCAGGAAGATGCCGGTCAGCGCCTTCATGATGTTGGCCTTGTGCACGATGGTCACCTTCTTGCGCCCGGTGGTGACGGCGTGCTCAAACGCGTACTCCAGCAGCCGGCGGCTGCCGGCGCGGGTGTTGATGCCGGTGGCCATGGCCACGGCGTGCGGATCGTTGTCGATCTTCACATAGTGCTCGTGGCCGATGTACAGGCCTTCCAGGTTTTCACGCACCACGACCAGGTCGATCTTGTCGAAGCGCCCGCCGGGAATGATGGTCTGGGCCGGGCGCAAGTTGGCGTAGAGCTGGAACTCTTCGCGCAGGCGCACGTTGGAGGAGCGGTAACCACCGCCGGTGGGCGTCTCCAGCGGGCCCTTGAGCGCCAGGCGGGTGCGCCGGATGCTGTCCAGTGTGGCCTGGGGCAGCGGGTCGCCGGTAAGCTGCACGCCGCCCAGGCCGGCAATCTGACGGTCCCATTCAAAGGGCGCACCCAGTGCGGCCAGCGCCGCCACCGTGGCGTCCATGATTTCGGGGCCAATGCCGTCTCCGGGGATCAGCGTGGCAGGAATGGTGTTCGACATACAAAGCCTTTCAATGGCAGAAAGATGAACGCAAAGACAGGGACCTAGCCCCTGATGACCGTTGCGAACCAGTGTACGCCCGTATGTCGCCGGGGTGACTCGCCCCGGCTTGACCTGTGTCAGGGTTTGGGCAGCCAGCCCAGGCCGTGGGCGTGCAGGCTCTGCACGTAGAGGCGATCCTTGGTTTCGGTGATGGCCGTGGTCTCGGGGTAGGCGCCAGTGGGGTCCTGCAGGTCGGCCACGACCTTGCCGTCTTCGGTGAAGGCGATCACATGGCCGTAGGACGGCGGTATCGGCCACAGGGCGCGCGGCAGGCGCAGGCTCAGGCGGCGCAGCCAGGGTTTGTCGGCCATGGCGTCGGCCTTGGGGTTGCGCGGCTTGGCAAAGCCCATCCAGATCTTGCCGTCCAGGCCGCGCATCAGGTTGTCGGGGTAGCCGGGCAGGTTGTCCATCAGCACCGTGGCCTGCGGGTTGTTTTGTGCCACGTTGACGCCGCTGGCGGCCACGGCAATCTTCCACAGGCGGAACTTGCCGGTCTCATTGACGAACAGGGTCTGCTCATCGGTGCCGAGTGCCACACCGTTGGCAAAGCTCAGGCCATAGGCCAGCACGCGGGTGGCCTTGGTGACGGGGTCGTATTCGAGGATGCGGCCGGTGGAGGCGCCTTCGATGATGTCCAGCACACTGGCCTCAAAGGTGCCGCCCCAGTCCTTGGGCGCAAAGCGGGTGGAGGCATCGCTGAAATACATCTTGCCGCTCTTGGCCACGACCACGGCGTCGGCATAACGGATCGGGTCGCCGTTGATGCTATCGGTCAGCACGGTGGTGGTCTTGCCGTCGGGCGCGATGGAGAGCAGGCCCTTGATGGCGTCCGCCGCAATCAGGTTGCCGCTGGCGTCAAAGTCAAAACCCAGCACCCGCCCGCCGGTGTTGGCGAACACCGATTGCTCCGAGCCGTCCGCGTTCATGCGCAGGATGTTGCCGCTGGCCACCGTGGTGTAGAGCTTGCCGTCTGGACCAACGGCGATGTGCTCGGGGCCGACCTCGCCGTGCAGGTCGATCATCTTCAGGTTGGCCAGCCGGGTGTTGACGGCATGCACGCCCACATAGCCGGGGGCGGTTGGCAGCGTGAATGCGACGGGGATGATGGGTACCGGCCACAGCAGCAGGTAGGCGCAAACGAGCAGGACCAAGGCGAGCAGGGTGCCCAAAATCTTCCTCATGCGGTGTCTCCTCTTTTATGCGCCAAGGATAGCCGCAATGTGGAGAGCTACCCGAGTAGGGCTTGTGCGAATTCCCGGGCGTTGAAGGTTTCCAGCTCTTCGAGCTTCTCGCCGACGCCGATGAAGTACACCGGAATCGGCCGCTCGCGGGCAATCGCGGCAATCACGCCGCCCTTGGCCGTGCCGTCGAGCTTGGTGATGATCAGGCCGGTGAGCGAGAGCGCGTCGTCAAAGGCGCGCACCTGCATCAGCGCGTTCTGGCCGGTGTTGCCATCGATCACCAACAAGACTTCATGGGGTGCGGTGCCGTCGGCCTTCTGGATCACGCGCTTGATCTTCTTCAGCTCTTCCATCAGGTGCAGCTGCGTCGGCAGGCGCCCGGCGGTATCGACCAGCACCACGTCCTTGGCGCGCGCCTTGCCGGCGGCCACGGCGTCAAAGCTCACGGCGGCGGGGTCGCCACCTTCCTGGCTGATGATCTCCACCAAGTTGCGGTCGGCCCACACGCTGAGCTGCTCGCGCGCGGCGGCGCGGAAGGTGTCGGCCGCGGCCAGCAGCACGCTGGCACCACTCTCGGACAGGTGGCGCGTGAGCTTGCCAATCGACGTGGTCTTGCCCGCGCCATTGACGCCGGCCACCATGATGACGGTGGGCTTGTGCTCGCCAATGACCAGCGACTTTTGCAGCGGTTGCAGCAAATCGGTCAGCAACTGGGTCAGGATGTTCTTCAGCGCTACCGGGTGGGTCACGCCGCTGTCCTTGACCTTGCGGCGCAGTTCGGTCAGCAGGTACTGGGTGGCGGGCACGCCGGCATCGGCCATCAAGAGCGCGTCTTCCAGGCTCTCGTACAGGGCCTCGTCGATGACGGCGCCGCCGAACACGCTGGAGATGCCGCTGGCGGTCTTGCCCAGGCTGGCCTTGAGTTTGTCGATCCACTTCTGCCGCTCCGGTGGTGTCGCGCTGGGTACCGGGATGTCAATCGGTGTGACCAGTGCGCTGCCAATCAGCGAGCCGCCTTGTGGTGCGACTGCGGACGGTGCCGGCGTGGGTGACGGCGCGGATGCCGGTGCCGCGGGGACTGCGGGCGCTTCAACGACGGGTGCCGGTTTGGGTTTCTTTTTGAAAAAACTGAACATGTGCTGCGTTCTTAGAATCACAGCATTCTATGAAACACCCACCCTTGCTCTCCTTACGACCCCTGATGCTGCTGGCGCTGGCTGTGGGATTGGCCGTTTCGGTTCATGCAGCCGATATGGCCGTGCGCCAGTTCACGCTGGGCAATGGCATGGCGCTGATCATCAAGCCGGATCACCGCGCGCCCACCGCCGTCAACATGGTCTGGGTGCGCGTGGGATCGATGGACGAGGTCGATGGTGTCTCCGGCGTGGCCCATGTGTTGGAGCACATGCTGTTCAAGGGCACGCCCACGGTGCCCGAGGGCGAGTTCTCGCGCAAAGTGGCCGCGCTGGGTGGCACCGAGAACGCCTTCACCAGCAAGGATTACACCGGCTACTACCAGCAGGTTCCCGCCAACCGGCTGCTGGACGTGATGCGCCTGGAGGCCGACCGCTTTGCCCACAACCAGTGGAGCGATGCGGTGTTTGCCAAGGAGCTGGAGGTGGTCAAGGAAGAGCGCCGCATGCGCACCGAGGACGAGGCCCACGCCCGCCTGGAAGAAGCCATGGACGCCACTGTCTTCCTGGCGCACCCGCACCGCCGCCCGGTGGTGGGCTGGATGAGCGATCTGGACGCGATGACCGCGGACGATGCGCGCGCCTTCTACCAGCGCTGGTACACGCCAGCCAACGCGGTCGTCGTGGTGGCGGGCGACGTGGATGTGGACCAGGTGCGCACCTGGGCCGAGCAAACCTACGGCAGCATCGCCGCGCGCCCGGTGCCCGCACGCAAGCCGCAGACCGAGCCGGCGCAGGCCGGCATGCGCCGCCTGGACTTCAAGGCGCCGGCCGAACAGGCCTATGTGGCGCTGGCCTTCAAGGTGCCGGGGCTGGACGCCCCGGAACTGGCCAGCGGTGGTGACGATGCGCTGGCATTGACCGTGCTGGCCGCCGTGCTGGATGGCTACGACGGCGCCCGCCTGGACCGGGCGCTGACCCAGCCGCGCGACCACGTGGCCGATGGCGCATCCGCCCACTACGGTCTCACGGGGCGCGGGCCACAACTGTTCCTCCTCTCCGGCGTGCCGGCCGTCGGCAAGACCAGCGCCCAGGTCGAGAAGGCGCTGCGTGCGGAGGTGACCCGCATTGCCCGCCAGGGCGTGACCGAGGCTGAACTGCGCCGCGTCAAGGTCCAGTGGATGGCTGGCGAAATCTACAAGCGCGACAGCGTTTTCAACCAGGCCAATGCGCTGGGTCTGCACTGGATCAACGGCTTTGCCCCCGACACCGATGAGCGCCTGATCGCACGTCTGCGCGGCGTGACCGTGCAGCAGGTGCAGGCCGTGGCCGCACGCTACTTTGGCGACGACGCGCTCACGGTGGCCACGCTGCTGCCCCAGCCACTGGACAAGAACCACCAGCCCCGCGCGCCCATGGCCGGTCCGCTGCGCTGAAGGGAATCACATGTTTGCTATCAATTCAAGAGCTGTCTGCGCAGCATTGACGAGGGCTACAGCCCTGTTTTTTCTCTATGGTTCGGCTGTGGCGGGCATTCCGATCCAGCACTGGACGCAGCCCTCGGGCGCCCAGGTCTATCTGGTGGAAAGCCCGGCCATCCCGATGCTGGATGTGCGCATCGAGATTGATGCCGGTGGCCGGCGCGACCCGGCGGGCAAGGTCGGCCTGGCGAATGTGATGGCCGCATCGCTGGCCGACGGTGTGCGGGCCACGGCGCACGAACTGGCGCTGGACGAGAACGCACTGGGCGCGGCCTGGGCCGACCTTGGTGCGGCGTTTTCCGCCGGAGCCGATGCGGACCGGCTCAGCATCTCGCTGCGCACGCTGACCGAACCCGAGCTGCTGGACACGGCCGTGGCGCTGGCCGCCCGCCAATTGGCCGAGCCGTCATTCCCCGCCGCGCTGTGGCAGCGTGACCGGCCCAAGTGGATCGCGGCCTTGAAGGAGGCCGACACCCGTCCCGCCACACTGGCGGCGCGTGCCTTTTCGCAGGCGGTGTATGGCCCGCATCCCTATGGCTGGGAGGTGACGCCGGCCAGCCTGCTGCACATCAGCGTGCAGGACATGGCCGCGCTGCATGCGCGCATGCTGCGGCCCTGCTATGCGCGGGTCAGCCTGGTGGGCGCAGTCACGCGTGCGCAGGCCGACGCGCTGGTTACCCGGCTGCTGGGCCGGTTGCCGCAGCAGGCCTGCCCGGCGCTGCCAGTGGTGCCTGAGGTTGCGCCGTTGACCCAGGCACGCCAGATTGATGTGGCATTCCCGTCCGCCCAGGCCCATGTGCTGATCGGCCAGCCCGGCTACCGGCGCGCCGACCCGGACCACTTCGCGCTGATGGTGGGCAACCATATCCTGGGCGGTGGTGGCTTTGGCTCACGCCTGACCGAGGAGGTGCGCGAGCAACGCGGCCTGAGCTACAGCGTGGACAGCCACTTTGCGCCCGGCCTGCATGCCGGCGCCTTCACCATCAGCCTGCAGACACGGCCCGACCAGGCGCGCCAGGCGCTGGAACTGGTGCGTGACGTACTGGCCAAATTTGTGCGCGAAGGCCCCAGCGAGGCCGAACTGCAGGCCGCCAAGGACAACCTGATCGGCGGCTTTCCGCTGCTGCTGGATGGCAACCTCAAGCTGCTGGACAATGTGGCCAACATCGCATGGCACGGCCTGCCGCTGGACTACCTGGACCACTGGGGCGAACGGGTGCAACAGCTCACGGTGGCCGACGTGCGCGCCGCCATGGCGCGCGTGCTGCAGCCGGATCGCATGGTCACCGTGGTACTGGGTGCGGGCGCCCCGCAGTCCGTTAAGCTTGGGCAATGAAGAAACCCAGCAAACCCTCTCCCAAATCCGGTGGCCGTGCTGCCACGGCCGGTGGCAAGCCGGTGCGCGCCCCGGTGCACAAGCGCCCCAGCGGCGAGATCCGCCTGATTGGCGGCCAATGGAAACGCATCAAGCTCAAGGTAGCCGACAAGCCCGGCCTGCGCCCCACACCCGACCGCGTGCGTGAAACCCTGTTCAACTGGCTGGGCCAGGACATGACCGGCCTGCGCTGCGTGGATGCCTTTGCCGGCACCGGCGCGCTGGGCTTTGAGGCCGCCTCGCGCGGCGCTGCCGAGGTGCAGCTGGTGGAGCAGGACGCCACGCTGGTGACCCAGCTGCAGCGCGTGCTGGCGCAGTTGCAGGCACTTGAATTGCCCGAGCCGCTGAGCCAGAAGCTGCACATCCAGCGCGGTGAGGGCGTGTCCGCGCTGCGCAGCCTGGCGCCTGCCAGCTACCACGTGATCTTTCTCGACCCGCCGTTTGACGGTGACCTGTACGACGGCGCACTGGCAGCGGCGAGCCGTGCGCTGGCCGAGGATGGCTCCATTTATCTGGAAGCCCCCAAGGCCTGGACCGATGAGGCCCTGGCGCCCCTGGGTCTGGTGGTGCGCCGCCACCTGAAGGCCGGTGCCGTGCATGCCCATGTGCTGCATAAGGCCACCGCTTCGACAGAGACGCAAGGGGCATAATTGCTTGATGTCCAAGCCCGTGATTGCCGTCTACCCCGGCACCTTTGACCCCATTACCCTGGGCCACCAGGACCTGATCCGCCGCGCCGCCGGCCTGTTCGACAGCGTCATCGTGGCCGTGGCCGCGGCCCACCACAAGAAGACGATGTTCAGCTTGGAGGAGCGCCTGGAGACGGTGCGCGAGGTCATGCAGGCCTACCCGAATGTGCAGGTGGAGTCGTTCACCGGCCTGGTGGTGGACTTTGCCGTCCGCCATGGCGCCAAGGCCATGCTGCGCGGGGTGCGTTCGGTCACCGATTTCGATTTTGAAAACCAGCTCGCCGGCATGAACCGCGCGCTGGCGCCGGAAGTGGACACCGTGTTCCTCACCCCCGATTCCCGCTACCAGCACATCTCCAGCACCCTGGTGCGCGAGATTGCCACGCTCAAGGGCGAGGTGGCGCAGTTTGTGGTGCCCGCCGTGCATGCGCGGCTGCTGCAGAAGCTGCCAACCCCTTAACCCTGAGGAGCCTGCCATGAAGATTTTGCTGCCCGTCGATGGTTCCGAGTTGTCGCTGGAGGCGGTCCGCTTTGCCATCCGCATGGTGCTGGCCGGCCTGCGCGCCGATGCGGTGCTGGCCAATGTGCAGGAGCCGGCCAACCTGTATGAACTGTTGGTGGCGCACGACCCCGAGGTGATTGACCGCGTCAGCGGCGAGGCTGGCCTGCACGCCCTGCAATCGGCCCGTGAGCTGCTGGACGCCGCCGGTGTGCAGTACGAGTGCGAGGTGGCCAAGGGAGACCCGGCGCACACCATTCAAGACATTGCTGAGCGCTTTGCCTGCGACCTGATCATCATGGGCGCACGCGGCCAGAGCGCCCTGCGCAGTGCCATGCTGGGCTCGGTGTCGAACGAGGTGCTGCACGCCAGCGCGGTGCCGGTCATGATCGCCAAGCCCGATGAGGTTTGAGGCCCAACCATGGCACTGATCATCACCGAGGCCTGCATCAACTGCGATGTCTGCGAGCCCGAGTGCCCCAACGACGCGATCTCCATGGGTCCGGAGATCTATGTGATTGACCCGCACAAATGCACCGAGTGCGTGGGCCATTTCGATGAGCCGCAGTGCATGCAAGTCTGCCCGGTGTCGTGCATTCCGGTGAATCCGGAATTCGTGGAGGATCGCGAGACCCTGTGGGCCAAGTTTCACCGCCTGCAACAGATGGAGGTCAGCAAGACCTGAGCGTGCGTCAGGCCGCCTGCGCGGCGGCGTGCTGTGCGGCCCAGACGCCAATCTGCTCCTTGGGCATGGGTTTGCCAAAGAAATAGCCTTGCGCGTGGCTGCAGCCCAGCGCCGCCAGTTGTGCGCCGATGCCCGCGTCTTCAATACCCTCGGCAATCGTGCTCAGGCCAATGGAGCGGGCCAGTTCCAGCGCGGCCTTGATGATGTGCAGGCTGCGCTCGCTCTGGTTGAGTTGCTGCACAAAGGTCTTGTCGATCTTCAGGCAGGTGAAGGGTAGGCACTGCAGGTAGTCCAGCCCGGCGTAGCCGGTGCCAAAGTCATCCAGCGCAATGCCCACACCCAACGCGCGCAACTGGTGCAGTGAGGCGGCCACCGCCTCCATGTTCTGGATGATGATGGTTTCGGTCAACTCGATGTGCAGTTCGATCGGGTTCATGCCGTGCCGTTGCAGGCAGGTCTGGATCGACTGCACGATGTCACCACCGGCCAGTTCCGGTGCCGACAGGTTGATACTCATGAAGGGTTGGGGCACGGCACCGCCCAGGCAGTGCTGGCGCAGTTCGGCCCAATCGGCCACGCCGCGCTGCAGCACCCATTGGCCGATGCGGTGGATCAGGCCGGTCTTCTCCGCCAGTGGAATGAATTCCGCCGGGCTGATCAGTCCCAGCGTCGGATGGCGCCAGCGGATCAGGGCCTCAAAGCCCACAACGGTCAGCCCTTCGAAGGCCAGCAGGGGCTGGTAGAACAGTTCGAGCTGCTGGCGGTCAATGGCGTCGGACAGGTCCTGGGCCAGCGACAGCGTTCGCACGGCGGCCTTGTGCAGGTCCAGCGCCTCGGTGGAGTCCTGGGCGCCGCCATGGGCCGCCGCGCTCTGGCGCTGCTGCTGCAGGCCGGCGGCATCGTGGGTGCTGCGAAAGCGCGCCAACAACAGATGCATCAGGTACTGGATGACCGAGTCCGAACGCAGCAGGAGTTCTTCCACATGGCTGCGGTCGATGCGGATCAGGCGGGTCGGCACCAGGGTGCGCACGGCGGCGGTGCGGGGCTGGCGGTCCAGCAGGGCGACCTCGCCAAACATGGCGCCCTCGGTCAGGATGGCGATGCGCCGCTGCTGCGGGCCGACACCGGCCAGGACTTCGACACAGCCTTCTTCGATGACGTACGCCGAATCCCCGGGGTCGCCCCACTGGAAGACCATCTCCTGTCCGTCGAAAACTTCTCGGTCAAATGCGTCAGTCATGGATGCACCCAGGTCGTTCGGTTTGCCAGAGCCAGGCGCGGCCGGTGGTGTTCGGGCGGGCGTGGATGCGGTTCACTATAAACCAAGCCCTGGAGGCGGGGCTATTTGGCCTTGCTGGCGGCGGCCTTGGGCTTCTCCGCTTTGGGCCCCGACGCGGTGAAGTACTCGGGTTCCTTCTTCTTTTTCGCGGGTGCCTTGTGCGGCTTGGCGGTCTGATGGTCGGCATCGGTGCTGCCAGCGGGGGTGTCGGCTGCCGTGGGCATGCCTGCCTTTTTCTTGTCCTTGGACGGAGCAGCGGCCTTGGCGTTGGCGGCATGCAACTGAGCCTCTTCCTGCTGGCGGGTCTTTTCCATGGCGTTGGCGGCGCTGGACTCCCGCCGGATGGCTTTGTCGGACTCGGCCTTTTGTTCAGCGGTGCGTGCATCCTGCACGTCCACGCGCACGCCATCGGGACAGGGCTTCTGGCTGTAGCTGTTGCCACATCGGTAGACTTCTTCGGCATCAGCCCTCGTGGCTATTGCGCAGATAGCTATCAAAAATAGTGCGAATGATGTGCTGTGCTTCATGGATTGCCTTCGGGAGTGGCTGGTTGTGCGGCGGGGCGAGACGGCGGCGGTGGCGTGTGGGCGCGCGGCGGTTTGCTGGTGTGCACCAGCAGCGTGGCCTTTTCCATGTCACCGGCCAGGAAGGCGGGCAGGGCCTTGAGCGAGCGGTCTATGCACTGGTCAATGGCAATGCGGTCGTCCAGCATGGGTTTCTTCAATACCCAGTTGACGACCTCGGCCTTGTTGCCGGGGTGGCCCACGCCCAGGCGCAGCCGCCAATAGTCGCTGCTGCCCAGTTGGGCGTGGATGTCGCGCAGCCCGTTGTGGCCGGCGTGGCTGCCGCCGAACTTGAGCTTGACCTGCCCCGGAGCAATGTCCAGCTCATCATGCGCGACCAGGATTTCATTCGGCGCGATCTTGAAGAAGCGCGCCAGCGCTGCGACGGATTTGCCCGAGAGGTTCATGAAGGTCTGCGGCTGCAGCAGCCACACGGTCTGCCCATGCACCGTGGTGCGCGCCACCATGCCATGGTAGCCCTTGTCCATGGCCAGGTGGACCTTGAGTTCGCGCGCCAGCGCGTCCACCCACCAGAAACCGGCGTTGTGGCGGGTGGCTTCGTATTCCGGACCGGGGTTGCCCAGGCCTACAAACAGTTTGATCATGACGGGCAATGGTAGGACAAATTTGCAGGGCAAATTGCGGGCGCCACAAATGACAACGGCCCACCGAGGTGGGCCGTCGACAGCGTGCACTGAAATCAGTGCAGTGGCTGATTACTTCTTGGCAGCAGGTGCCTTGGCTGCGGGAGCAGCCTTGCCACCCTTGGCGGGAGCCGCCGGTGCAGCAGCAGCGGCTTCGGCCGATGCTTCAGCAGATGCTTCGGCAGCGGAAGTCACCACGGACACGACCACGGGATTTTCGCGTCCCTTGACGACAGCCTTGACGCCGCTGGGCAGCTTGATGTCGGTCAGGTGGAAGGATGCACCCTTCGCCAGGCCAGAGAGGTCCACTTCGATGAACTCGGGCAGGTCGGCCGGCAGGCAGGAAATGTCGATTTCGTTGAGCACGTGGGTGATCAGGCAGTGATCGACCTTGAATGCGGAAGACTCTTCCTGGCCCTTGAAGTGCAATGGCACCTTCATGTGCATCTTGGTGTTGGCATCCACGCGCTGGAAGTCAATGTGCAGGATCAACTGCTTGTAGGGGTGCATTTGCACGTTGCGCAGCAGGACCTTACTTTCCTTGCCGGCTACTTCCATGTCCAGAACGGATGCGTGGAAGGCTTCCTTCTTGATGGCATGCCACAGGGCATTGTGGTCCAGCTCGATCAGCGAGGGCTCACCGGCTCCACCGTAAACGATACCGGGTGTGCGACCCGAATTGCGGAGACGGCGGCTCGCACCCGTGCCCTGCTTGGCGCGCTCAAAAGCGACGAATTTCATAAACTTACTCCTGTAGGAACCCACCGCGACCAGTGCGATTCCGGTTGAAAAAAGACGCGGGATCGTTGCCCTATGCAACGGCGTCTGCTGTTGTCCCGATCAGAAACGATTTTGTCGAAACCTCAAAAGAGGTTTTCCTGATCCGAGAACAAACTCATGACCGACTCACCCTTGGCAATGCGCTGGATCGTTTCGGCGATCAGCGGTGCCACGGAGAGCTGGCGAATCTTTTGGCAACCCTGGGCGGCAACGCTCAGGGGAATGGTATTGGTCACCACGACTTCATCCAGCGCGCCACCGCTGGAGATGCGCTCAATGGCGGGGCCCGAGAAGATCGGGTGCGTGCAATAGGCGTAGACCTTCTTGGCACCGCGCTCCTTGAGCACCTCGGCGGCCTTGACCAGCGTGCCGGCAGTGTCGATCATGTCGTCCATGACGACGCAGTTGCGGCCGTCGATTTCACCGATCACGTGCATCACTTCGGACACATTGGCCTTGGGGCGGCGCTTGTCGATGATGGCCAGGTCGCAACCGAGCTGTTTGGCCAGCGCGCGGGCGCGCACCACACCACCGACGTCGGGCGAGACCACAATCAGGTCGTCGTATTTCTTCTGGCGCAGATCACCCAGCAGCACCGGCGATGCATAGATGTTGTCCACGGGAATGTCGAAGAAGCCCTGGATCTGGTCGGCATGCAAATCCATGGTCAGCACGCGGGAGACGCCTGCGGCCTGCAGCATATTGGCGACCACCTTGGCGGAAATCGGCACACGGGTGGAACGTGGCCGACGGTCCTGGCGCGCATAACCGAAGTACGGGATGACGGCGCTGATGCGCTCGGCGGATGCGCGCTTGAGCGCGTCCACCATGATCAGCAGTTCCATCAGGTTGTCGTTGGTGGGTGCGCAGGTGCTTTGCACCACGAACACGTCACGTGCGCGTACGTTCTGGTTGATTTCGACAGTCACTTCGCCATCGGAGAAGCGACCTACGGTGGCGTTGCCCAGCGAAATGCCCAGATGGTCCGCGATCTCGGACGCCATGCCGGGATTGGCATTGCCAGTGAAAACCATGAAATCTGGGGGAGGAGAAGCCTGCATGCGAGTTCCAGCGGGTAGAGTGGGTTGATGTCTGTACGTTGCGCGTTCCGTGGCCGGAGGAATGTTCCGGACAACGAATTTGGCAGGGGAAGAAGGATTCGAACCTTCGCATGCTGGAATCAAAATCCAGTGCCTTAACCAACTTGGCGACTCCCCTACACAGGTTGACAGCGAAACGCTGCCCACCGCTAAACCGTCTTTTCAGCCATCGCTGGATGCCCACCCCACCAGAGGATGAACATCCAAATTGCTGCATAACCTGACTTGCAGCGCGTCCGGCGCGCTCATTACATCAATATCATGCAGCAGTTGCGCAAATACCGCACTGCCAGAGCCCGTCATCCTGCCATGCAAGCCCTGTGATTGCAGCCACTCTAGGGCTTGATTCACACCGGGGCACAGCTTCTGGGCAACGGCTTGCAAGTCGTTTCGGCCAAAATCGAATTTACCGAAAGCATCTGCAGCGAAGCCTGAAATTATAGCAGTTTTTGAGTCCCGCTTCAACGCTGGATCAGAAAAAATTCGTGCGGTGTCGAGTCCGGCCTCCGGTTTGACCACGGCAAAGCGTGCGTGCGGCAGTTCAATGGGTGTGATTTTCTCGCCAATTCCTTCGACCCAGGCGTGGTGGCCGCCCAGGAAGAACGGTACATCGGCGCCCAGAGCCAGGCCGATCCGGGACAGCGTTTGCACGGAGAGGTTCAGCTTCCACAGGCGGTTCAGTGCCAGCAATGTGGAGGCAGCATCCGACGAACCACCGCCCATGCCGGCTTGGGCGGGCACGGATTTGGCCACGCCAATATGCACGCCCAGCGGGCATTGGCTGTGCTGTTGCAAGGCACGCGCGGCACGCACCACCAGATCGTCGGCCGGCAGGGCCCAGGTCAGATCCTCGCGGCTGATCTGGCCGTCCGTGCGCAGGCTGAAGTGCAACGTGTCGCTCCAGTCGATCAGCATGAACACCGACTGCAGCAGGTGATAGCCGTCGGCGCGCCGGCCGGTAATGTGCAGGAACAGGTTGAGTTTGGCGGGGGCGGGAATGTCGTAGAGCGACTGCATGGAGTGGGATTATCCGGCGCTCAGCGTTCCAAGATGATTTTGAGTTGGGCCAGCGGCTCGGGCGCCACGCGTTGGGCGTTGAGTCGGCCCTCGGGCAGGCCCTGCAGGTCGACTTGCCAGCCGGGCGTGTCGGGCTCTTCCCCCTTCAGCCAGGCAAACAGGCTGGCCACCGGCAGCACCGCACCGGTGGTGTGCAGCGTCAGTTCGTCCAGCGAGTCAAAGCGCTGGGTCTGGCCGGATGATTGCAATGTGGCACCATCGCTGCCCCACTGCAGGCGTGCCACGGTGCTGCCCAGGGGCGAGAAGAACACCAGCTCGCCGGCCTGGGGCGTGCCTTGCAGCTCGAAATCCGCCGAAAAGGCCTGCACCGGATCGGAGCGCACGGTCAGTACCAGGCGGCCCTGCCAGAGCACGGCATCCGATTCATTTGGGCCTCTAGCCCTCGTGATATGTGCGCAACCAGCTATTAAAAATATAGCAAAGACAAGGGCGCAACGCCGCCAGAATGATGCCAAAGGTCTCACGGCGCGCCACGCAAGCGCCGCATGGTGTCTTGCAAAGTCTCGTTTTGCGGGTTCAGCTCCACGCCTTCCTTCCAGATGGCACTGGCCTGGTCGTGTTGACCCAGACTCCACAGCACTTCACCCAGGTGGGCGGCGATCTCGGCGTCGGGGCGGGTCTGGAATGCGCCCTGCAGCAGGCGCAGCGCCTCCGCCGAATTGCCGGCGCGGAACTCCACCCAGGCCAGGCTGTCGACAATGAAGGGATCGTCCGGCGAGTACGCCAGGGCCTGCTTGATCAGCTCGCGGGCTTCGTTGAGGCGGATGTTGCGATCCGCCAGCGAATAGCCCAGCGCGTTGTAGGCGTGGTAGTAGTCTGGCTTGGTCACCATGACCTTGCGCAGCAACTGCTCCATTTCATCGGTCTTGCCCAGGCGCTCGGCCATCATGGCCAGGTCGTACTGCAGTTCGATGTCGTCGGGGTAGCGCCCGGTGGCTTCCTGCAGCAGTTCATAGGCCGGCACGTACAGGCGGTTCTCGCGCAGCAACTGCACTTCGGCGTTGATCTTGGCCAGCGCGTCGGCGGGCTGCAGCTCGGGCACATTGCGGATGGCCGCGCGCGCCTCGTCCATGTGACCCTGGTGCGCCAGGATGGCGGCACGTCGGCGTTCCACGCGCAGGGCATCCGCATCGCCGCTGATCTTGTCCAGGTAGGCCAGGGCTTCATCCGGCTTTTGTTCCTGCTCTGCCACCTGGGACAGCAGCAGATAGGCCTGCACCAGGCCGCGGCCCATGCCGGCGCCGCTGGGGGTGTCCGATGTGGCGGGGGTGAGTTCCACATAGGTCTTGATGGATGTCTCGGCCTGAGCCAGCTTGTTGTCCTGCAGCTCCAGCGAGCCGCGCATCAACCAGGCCTCAGGAAACTGGGGTTTTTCCTCGGTCAACGCCTGCATCTGTGTATAGGCGTCGGGGTAGCGCTGGGCGTTGATCAGGTGGCGCGCGTAGGCCATGCGCACGTCCGGCGTGGGTTTGCCGGTCAGGTAACGGCGCACCATGGTTTCAGCCGTGGGGGCTTTGGGGCCAATCAGTGCAATGGCCAGCATCACCGGTGCGTCGGACTCGGCGTCCGCGGTCGCACCGCGTCGCGCGGCCTCCAGCGCTCCGTCGGCGTCTTCTGCCTGCAGGCGCATGGTGCCGATGGCGGCCCACGCGGCGGCGGCGGTGGTGCGATGGTTGATCTCGGGGGCCAGCACCTTCTCCACCACCGAGGCCGCCAGCTTCCTGTCGGTCACGCGGGCAAAGTAGCGCGGCAGCAGGTTGATGGTTGCCACGCGCTCCGCGGTTGTTTGCCGCGCCAGTTCGCGCTTGAGGGGTTCCTGTGTTTCCGCGATACGGTTCAGGCCCAACAGGATCTGCAACTGCAGGCGATTGGCCTCCTGCGATGAGGGGAATGCCCGGGCCCAGGCCTGTGCCGCGTCCAGGGCCAGTTCGCCACTGCGGGTGCTGAAGGCAATTTCCACGGCCCGCTCGTACAGGCGCTCCGAATGGGCCTTGCGCGCCGCATCCAGCATGATGGCGTAGGCCGAGGCGCGGTCACCATCGTGTGCCGCCATTTCACCCACCAGCAGTTCGTAGAACAGTTCACTGTCGAGGTTGGAGTTGTCCGGGCCTTCGGCCTTGGGCGCGGCTGCCCATGCGCTGGTGCCCATGCACGCGGCAACCAGGGTCAGGGAAAGGAGACGGTTGATTCGTGACATCGGACCATAATAATCCAAGCAGGAGAACCCGTGGACCATGCCTGAATTGCCGGAAGTTGAAGTCACCCGCCTGAGTTTTGCCGACCGCATCGCCGGTGCGCGCATCCTGGACGTGCGCGTGGGCAAGCCGCTGCGCTGGCCACTGGGGTTGGCGCCAGAAGCCCTGGTGGGGCGCCAGGTGCAGGAGGTGCGCCGCCGCGGCAAATACCTGCTGGTGGACCTGGACCGGGGCTTGCTCTTGCTGCACTTGGGCATGTCCGGCAGCCTGTCGTTTGCGCAGCGCGCGCTGGAGCCTGGCAAGCACGACCATTTTGATCTGCACACCTCGCGCGGCACGCTGCGCCTGAACGATCCGCGCCGTTTTGGTGCCGTGGTGTATGCCGACTCCGAGCACGACCCCGTAACGCAAAAGCTGCTGGGCAAGCTCGGCGTGGAGCCGTTGGCGGCCGACTTTGATCCGCTGTGCTTCCACCAGGGACTGACGCGGCGCAACGCGCCCATCAAACAGGTGCTGCTGGCGGGTGACGTGGTGGTGGGGGTTGGCAATATCTATGCTTCCGAGGCGCTGTTCCTGGCGGGAATTCGCCCGACCACCCGGGCCTCAACACTGAGCAAGCCACGCGCGGCCAAGCTGCACCAGGCCATACGCCAGGTGCTGGCGCGGGCGGTGGAGAAGGGGGGCAGCACGTTGCGGGACTTCTCCAACGCCCACGGCGAATCCGGCCACTTTCAACTGGAAGCCATGGTGTACGGGCGCGAAGGCCAGGCCTGCAAGGTCTGCGGCACCCCCATCAAGGCCATTCGACAGGGCCAGCGGTCTACCTTTTTCTGCCCCCGGTGCCAGAAACAGTGAACGCAGGAGTCAGGGGCAGTGCTATATTGGGCGGTTAGACGGGGACTCTCTTGACTACTTCATTTAACGAACAGTTTGACCAGCTTGGCACATGGCGGCGGGAATTCGCGCTGCGCCTGAAACTGCTTGCCGAGTGGATGAAGGACAACGAACTGCTGGATGCAGCCGTGGAAGAGCGTTTGCGCCGCCTGGGCACCCAGGTGCGCTCCGACAAGGTGATGGTGGCCTTCGTCGCGGAGTTTTCGCGCGGCAAGTCCGAAATGATCAATGCGGTGTTCTTTGCCGGCTATGGTCGGCGCATCATGCCCGCCAGTGCTGGCCGCACCACGATGTGCCCCACCGAAATGGGCTATGACGCCGATGTGCCGCCCTGCCTGCGCCTGCTGCCCATCGAGAGCCGTCTGCAGCCCCAGGCCCTGATGGAATGGCGCATGGTCCCCGAAAAGTGGACCCGCATCGACCTGGATGTGAACAATCCGCAACAGTTGGCATCGGCCCTGGAAAAAGTCGCCGAGACCCGCAAGGTGACCCAGGAAGAGGCCCGTGCTTTAGGCTTCTGGCACAGCCAGGCCCCCGAAGACAACCCCATGGTCGACGCCCAGGGCATGGTGGAAGTGCCCAAGTGGCGCCACGCCCTGATCAATATTGCCCATCCGCTGCTCAAACAGGGCTTGGTCATTCTGGACACGCCCGGGCTGAACGCCATTGGCGCCGAGCCGGAGTTGACGGTCAGCCTGATTCCGCAGGCCCATGCCGTGGTGTTCATCCTCGGGGCCGATACCGGTGTCACCAAGTCCGACCTGTCCATCTGGCGCGAGCACCTGGTCAGCGAGTCCGACAGTCCGGACTCCCGCCTGGTGGTGCTGAACAAGATTGACACGCTGTGGGACGACCTGAGCTCGCCAGCGCAGATGGAGGCGCAGATCGATCGCCAGATCAGCAGCACCGCCGAAATCCTTGGCATTGCGCGCGACCGCGTGATTGCCGTGTCCGCGCAGAAGGGGCTGGTGGCCAAGGTCACCGACGATGAGGCGCTGTTGCAGCGCAGCTGCCTGCCACTGCTGGAAGAAGCATTGGGTCGCGGCATGATGGGCAAGCGCCAGCGCATCCTGGCCGAGGCCATGGCCTGCGGCATCACCGATCTGCGCGCCGAAACGGCACGCGTCATCAACATCCGCAAGCGCGACCTGACCGAGCAGATGATGGAGTTGAAGGGCCTGCAAGGCAAAAATGCCACCGTCATCAAGCACATGCGCTCACGCATCTCGCAGGAGCAGGCCGAATTTGACCTGGGCGGTGCCAAGATCCACGCCGTGCGCTCCGTGCACCTGAAGCTGTTGCGCGAAGTGTTTGGCATTCTGGGCTCCACTGCGCTAAAAAAAGAGATGGCGCAGTTGAGCGCTGCGTTGCTGCAAAAGGGCCTGAAGCTGGGTGTCAAGCGCGCCTATGGCGAAACCTTTGACCGCCTGCGGGGCAACCTGCAAAAGGTGCAGACCCTGTGCGGCGAGATCCAGGCCATGCTGGGCGCCACCTTCCGCCAGCTCAATGGCGAGCACGGCTTTTCGCTGCAGGCACCGGCCGAGCCGCAGATGGCGCAATACCTGAGCGATCTGGACATGGTGGAACGCAGCCACATCCAGTACCTGGGGATTGGCAATGCCTTCAAGCTGGCGCAGCCGGAGTTTGCCGATCGTCTGGTGCGTGCACTCTCCACCCGACTGCGTAGCGTCCATGAAATGGCCCTGAGCGACGTGGAACTGTGGAGCAAGTCGGCCGCGGCTCAACTGGATGCCCAGTTGCGCGAGCGCCGCCGCAACTTCAGCCGCCGCATCGAAGCCATTGACCGCATCCAGCAGGCCGCGGGGGGACTGGAAGACCGTATTCAGGATATTGACCAGCAAGAAGCCGCTCTCGCTCAGATCGAACTCAAACTGATTGAGCTCACTGACTACCTGATTGCCGCCAACCAGGCGACCAGCACCACCACGGTGGACGTCGAGTTCGCCTGAGCGTGCGTTCGCCCAAGGCCGGTTTTGCCGCCCGTGTGGTGGCCTGGCAGCAGACGCATGGCCGCAATGACCTGCCCTGGCAAAACACCCAGGATCCGTACCGCGTCTGGCTGTCCGAGATCATGCTGCAGCAGACCCAGGTGGTCACGGTGCGGGGCTACTTTGACCGTTTTCTGACCCGTTTCCCCGATGTACAGGCGCTGGCCGCTGCCAGCCTGGACGATGTGCTGGGCCTGTGGAGTGGTCTGGGTTACTACAGCCGCGCCCGCAACCTGCACCGCTGCGCGCAAGCGGTCGTGGCGCAGCACGGTGGCGTGTTCCCGCGGGATGCCGCCGTGCTGGAGACCCTGCCCGGCATTGGCCGCTCCACCGCGGCTGCCATTGCCTCGCTGTGCTTTGGACAGCGCGTGGCCATACTTGACGCCAATGTGAAGCGCGTCGTAACCCGCGTGCTGGGCTTCGATGCCGATCTGGCCCAAGCTGCCCATGTACGCGCCTTGTGGGACGCTGCAACCGATTTGCTGCCAACAGGCAAATCAGTGACCACGGCCATGCCGCGCTATACGCAGGGCATGATGGACCTGGGCGCGACCGTGTGCCTGCCCAGCAAGCCCGCCTGCACGGTGTGCCCGGTGCGTGGCGATTGCACGGCCGCCGCGGCGGGCGACCCGCAGCGCTACCCGGTGCGCACGCGCACGCTCAAGCGCAGCAGCCAGCGTCTGTGGCTGTTGTGGTTGCGCCGGGACGATGGTGCGGTGTGGCTCAGCAAGCGTCCCACGCCCGGGGTCTGGGCGGGGCTGCGGTGCTTCCCGCTCTTTGACAGTGAAGATGCCTTGCGCGCCATGCTGCCGCCCCGGCTCGCGCCAAAGCTGGAACTATTGCCCGTCTTTACCCATGTGCTCACGCACAAAGACCTTTTTATGCATCCAGCCCTCGTGGATATTGATAGTGATGCTATTAATTTAGGAGCTGGTGACTGGTTCAGCCCGGCCCAGTGGGCGACTGCAGGCCTGCCCGCGCCGGTGCGCAGGCTACTCGAATCGGCCTAGAGCGCGTCGATTTCCCGGTGGCGCTTGAGGGTGACCCACTCCGAGCCAAAGCGTTGGGCCAGTCGTTCCACGAGGTAAACCGAGCGGTGCTGACCGCCAGTGCAGCCAATGGCCACCGTCACGTAGCTGCGGTGGTCGCGGGCCATGGCGTCCAGCCAGTTTTCCAGAAAGTGGCTGATGTGGTGCAGCATCAGGTCCACGTCGGGCTGTGCCTGCAAAAATTCCACCACGGGCGCATCGCGCCCGGTCAGGTGACGCAGGGCCGGTTCGTAATGCGGGTTGGGCAGCATGCGTACGTCGAACACGTAGTCGGCATCGGTGGGGACACCGCGCTTGAAGGCAAAGGACTCGAACACCAGCGTCAACTGCTCCAGCGGTGCGGAGATCAGCGCCTTCACATAGCCCTGTAGCTGTGCGGAGCGGATGATGCTGGAGTCGATGACGTGTGCATCTTCCCGCAGGATGGCCAGCAGCTTGCGTTCCAGCTCAATGGCATCGATCAGGGCCCGGCGGGCGTCCAGCTCGCCGTGGCTGGCGTCGGATTGCGACAGCGGGTGCTTGCGCCGTGTCTCGGAATAACGGCGCACCAGCGTATCGGTATTGGCATCCAGAAACAGCGACTTGATACCAATGCCCTGGCTGCGCAGCGTGGCCAACTGGTGCGGCACCAGCGGTAGCGAGGTGGCGCTACGCACATCCATGGCAATGGCCACGCGACGGGCCTGGTGTTGCTGCTCCAGCTCCACGAATGGCAGCAGCAGCTCTGGAGGCAGGTTGTCCACGCAGTAGAAGCCGGCGTCCTCCAGCGCATTGAGTGCCACCGACTTGCCGGAGCCCGACATGCCGGTGATCAGCACAATTTCCAGGGGGCGTTGGGCGTCGTCCTGCATGGTCTCAGGCTCCCGACTGCAGCATTTCCTTGGCGTGCGCCAATGTGGTGCTGGAGAGTTTTTCGCCACCCAGCATGCGGGCAATCTCGGCCACGCGCAGTTCGCCAACAACCGGCGACACGGTGCTGACCGTGGACTTGCCGGTCAACTGCTTGGCCACCACCAGATGGTGGTCCGCGCAGGATGCCACTTGCGGCAGGTGGGTCACCGCCAACACCTGGCGGTCGACACCGAGCTGGCGCATCAGCCGGCCCACGGTCTCGGCCACGGCACCGCCCACGCCAGAGTCCACCTCGTCAAAGATCAGCGTCTGTGCGGTGCCCAACTGGCTGGTGGTGACGGCAATGGCCAGCGCAATGCGCGACAGCTCACCGCCCGACGCCACCTTGCCCACCGGGCGCGGCGTGCTGCCGGCGTGGCCGGCCACCAGAAAGCCCACGTCTTCCAGCCCGCTTTGCATGGGTTGTGCGCTGGGCTCCAGTGCCACCTGGAACTGGCCGCCCTGCATGCCCAGGCCCTGCATGGCCTGGGTGATAGATTGGGCCAGCAGAGGGGCTGCCTTGGCCCGTGCCTTGGACAGAGTCTTGGCCTCCACCAGGTAGGCCGCATGGGATTTTTTCTCGGCCGCTTGCAGCCCTTCCAGGTCGGCGGCAGCGTCCAGTTGCGCCAACTCGCTGCGCCACGAGGCCAACAGGGCCGGCAGCTCTTCCGGTGCGCGTTTGTAGCGCCGCGCCAGCGACACCCACAGTGACATGCGCTCGTCCAGTTCGGCCAGGCGCTCCGGGTCCAGTTCCGTGCGGCGCAGGTAGCCACGCAGGGTGTGCACGACATCTTCGGCTTGCGCCAGGCTGGAGGCCAACACCTCCACCGGGTTGGTGAAATCCGTCTCCAGATGCGCCTGGGCTTGCAACTGCTGCAGCGCATTGTTGAGCATGCCCAGCACATTGGCTTCATCGTCTTCGAGTACCTGGAGTGCTCCCTGGGCGGCGTCCAGCAGTGCCTGACCATGGGATAGGCGGGTATGGCTGGTATGCAGTTCGTCCCACTCATCGGGTTGTGGGTTCAGCTTTTCCAGTTCGCCAATCTGCCAGGCCAGGCGCTCGCGTTCCCGCTGTAGCGAATCCTGGGCCGCCATCGCGTCAAGCAAGGCGCTTTGAGCCAGGCGCCACTCTTGCCAGCGCTCACCCACGGCCGCAGTGCTGACCTGGGCATAGGCATCCAGCAGGCTGCGCACGGCCTCCGCTCGGGTCAGGCTTTGCCAGGCGTGCTGGCCATGGATGTCCAGCAGTTGCTCACCGACCGCGCGCAGTTGCTGTGCCGTGGCCGGGCTGCCGTTGATCCAGGCGCGGCTCTTGCCGGTCACGTCCACGGTGCGGCGCAATAGCAGCGTGTCGCCGTCGTCAAAGCCGGCCTCCTGCAGGGTTTCCCGCACGTCGTTGGGGGTGTCGAACTCGGCGCTCACATCGGTGCGGCTGGCACCTTCACGGATCACGCCGGTGTCGGCCCGCGAACCGGTAACCAGTTGCAGCGCGTCGATCAGGATGGACTTGCCGGCACCGGTTTCGCCGGTCAGCACGGTAAAGCCGCTTTCCAGGTCGAGTTCCAGCTCGCTCACAATGACAAAGTCCCGCAGGACGATGCGTTTCAACGCCATCAGGCGACTCCTTCATTCCAGTGCAGTTTTTGGCGCAAGGTATCAAAGTAGGTCCAGCCCTTGGGGTGCAAGAAGCGCACCTGGTACTGGGATCGGGTCACAACAATGCGGTCTCCGTGCATCAGCGAGGCCAGGGACTGCATGTCAAAGTTTGCGCTGGCGTCCCGGCCTGCTACTATTTCAATAGCAACCTCCGACACATTGGCGAGGACAATCGGCCGATTCGACAAGGTATGCGGGGCGATGGGCACCAGCACCCAGCCGGGGATGGAGGGGTGCATCAAGGGCCCGCCGGCGGACAACGAGTAGGCGGTGGACCCGGTGGGCGTGGCAATGATCAGACCGTCGGCCCGCTGGTTGGCCACGAAGTGCCCGTCCACCTCCACCCGCAGTTCCACCATGCCGGCCGTGGCGCCGCGGTTCACCACCACGTCGTTCATGGCCTGGGCGGAGAACACGCAGTGCCCGTCGCGCATCACGCGGGCCTGCATCAGGCTGCGGTGGTCCTCCTCGTACACACCGGCCAGCATGGGTTGCAGCGTGGCCTGGAAGTTGTCCAAGGGAATGTCGGTGATAAAGCCCAGGCGCCCCTGGTTGATGCCGATCAGCGGCACGCCGTACTGCGCCAGTTGCCGGCCAATGCCCAGCATGGTGCCGTCGCCACCGACCACCACGCACACATCACAGGTGGTGCCGATGGTGGCCACGTCGATGGCGGGGTAGTTGTTGCTCAGACCCATATTGGCCGCGGTGTCGGCCTCCACCGAAACTTCGCAACCCTGATCCATCAGGAAATGGGCGATGCGCTCCAGCGCCTGGCGCGAGGACGCGCCGCTTGCTCCGCTGGATACGGCCTGGTATTTGCCAATCAGGGCAACGTTGCGGAATTGGGTCTTCATTCGCAAATTACATCACTAAAATGTGTCGATGCTCGATGATCGTTCCAAGTTGTTGTTGAAAGCGCTGGTAGAGCGCTACATCGCCGATGGTCAGCCGGTAGGCAGTCGCACACTCTCACGGGCCTCGGGGCTGGAGTTGTCACCGGCCACCATCCGCAACGTGATGTCGGACCTGGAGGAGATGGGCTTGATCGTCAGCCCGCATACATCGGCCGGGCGCATCCCGACGGCGCGCGGCTACCGCCTATTTGTGGACACCATGCTCACGGTGCAGCCGAGTCAGTATGGTTCCCACAGCCTGGCGCCGGACCAGCCGCAAAAGGTGATCTCCAACGCGGCCAACCTGCTGTCCAACCTGTCGCAGTTTGTTGGTGTGGTCATCGCGCCCAAACGCACCTCGGTGTTTCGCCACATTGAATTTTTGCGCCTGTCCGAACGGCGGGTGCTGGTCATCCTGGTGTCGCCCGATGGCGATGTGCAAAACCGCGTCATCTTCACCGAACTGGACTACACCCAGGCGCAACTGGTGGAGGCAGCCAATTTTCTCAACAGTCAGTATGTGGGCCTGGACATTGACCATGTGCGCGAGCGTCTGCAGGGCGAGGTGGAGTCCCTGCGCTCCGAGATCGCCACGCTGATGCAGGCGGCCGTGACCGTCAGTTCCGAGACCATCAGCGAAACGCAGGACGAGGTCATCATCTCGGGTGAGCGCAACCTGCTGTCCGTGTCCGACTTCTCCAGCGACATGGGCCACCTGCGCCGTGCCTTCGAGCTGTTCGAGCAAAAGGCCCAGCTCATGCGCCTGATGGACGTTGCCGGCCAGGCCGAAGGCGTGCGCATCTTCATCGGGGGCGAAAGCCAGGTCGTGCCGTTTGAAGACCTGTCCATCGTCAGCAGCCCGTACGAGGTGGACGGCAAGGTCGTCGGCACCCTGGGTGTGATAGGCCCCACGCGCATGGCCTATGACCGCATGATCCAGATTGTGGACATCACGTCCAAATTGGTCAGCAACGCGCTGAGCCACCACAAGTAGCCCATTACAATCACAGGTTCGGTTGGGCCGTTAGCTCAGTTGGTTAGAGCAGAGGACTCATAATCAAGAGGCCAACGCGATTAACCATCACTTTTTTCGGACTGGTTGCTTGATTCCAACGATTTGAAATCAAGCACTTACAGCGTTTTGGCGGATTCGCCGGATTGCTACCGAGGAGGGTGGGGGAAGTGCACTTGCTACGTTCTTGCTACCGAAGGAGAAAAAGGTGCTGGCGGAACGCCTTTGGGCGTGCTTGCCGGGCAGAAAATTGAAGTTGTTTTATGAATGGGCCGTTAGCTCAGTTGGTTAGAGCAGAGGACTCATCGAAATGGTGACCCTGCCGCGAAAGTGGCAGTGGAAAAATCGGGTGAATTCAGGGAAACCGTCAGCCAGTCAATGGCCCGGCAATCCTGAGCCAAGCTCACTGAAGGCAGACCGCAAGGTCGGTAGGTGAGAAGGTGCAGAGACTAGGGTGTGAGGAGCCAATCCGATAAGCACCCCGAGAGCGCCCGACACCCTAACGCACGGAGCAATCCGTGGCGAGGGTGGTGAGATAGTCCAGGGAATGAGGAAACTCATGCAAACCTGAATCCTTTGGTCGTAGGTTCAAGTCCTACACGGCCTACCATTCATAAGACAATTAGACGGATGCCCAGCAAGACCCCCAGCACCTCAAGTCTCAGCGACTTCCTTCGCTTTGACGCGGGGCGGCCGGAATTGCTGGCCTTGTTCGCTCCGGCTGCCGACTGGCGAAAGAAGCGCCAGTACCCCGAGTTGAAGCCCCTCAGCAGCTTCACGCGCGATGATTACTTGCGCCTGGCTTGGGAACTGCTCCGACGGATGCCTCGATACCGCAGGCAGTACCGAAAACTCGAAGAGCTTGGCATCAAGACAGCGACATTCTTCAAGCCTAGCTCCAGTTCTTTTTACTCCAGTGACAACCCGCCCGGTTTTCCCGGCTGGGCCAATGTGCCCCTTCGGGGCCACAAATGCGAGCCGCCCACCGCGTTTCAAGACGACACCTTCGGCTCGTACATTGAGGCGCAGTCGGCGGCAGGCCAGCCCTGGTTCGTGATGAATCGGCGCAAGTGGGTGATGGACCTATGGGGCTTGCATCACTTACCGGACCCCGCGACCGCATTTGACCTCTTGCCCAAGCGCGAGCTGTTCAACGCTCCGGCGGCACCTGTTTCTGTCGTTTCCAATGCAGCACCAGCTGATCGCCCGCAGTTGGTGAACACCTACCTTCGCCAGAATGAAATGCTGGTTCGCTTCCGGTTGGACGCGTCGTTTGACCAGCAGCTCGAATCAGTCCGGCAGGAGTTTGTTCGTGCTCAAGGGGTGGCGGCGCAGCGGGCGCAAAGTGCGCTTGACCCCTTGGCCTCACCGGGGCGGCGAAAAGCAGGCAAGAATGCACTCAGCGATGAGGATGCAGCGTTCCAGCACAGCCCGCGCGTGCAAGCCAAGGCGGGACGTGTGTTGCTCAAGCAACTGGAGCTGAGCCCTTTTTGGTTGCGAACTTGGGATGCCATTGCGGAGGCCAGAATTCAGCAGGGTGTTGCTGAACCTCGGCTGGATCGGAACGGGCTCATTCTGCAGTTTGGCAATGACAGTGCTGGTATCCCGACCGAGTTTGATGTATCAAGGGTTGGTAGCCGCAAGCAGCCCAGTCGCCGCAAGCAAGGGCAAGGGCTGGCCGATATGGTCCACGATGCACTTACCCCCGCCATGGTCCCGAATTGGCGCATGCGCAGCGAGAAGTACATAGAACAAAGCGACGAGGCCTTTCGGCAGCTCGTCGCTTTGGCGTTCTCGGTGACGGTGGACTGACTCGGTACAACCTCAGGCCAAAGCGCATTCGGCGTCGTCCTCCCCGTTCCAGAGTTCGGGCGGCGGCGCCACCGCATTGCTCAGCGTGAAAATGTCGCCCAACGCATATTCTTTGCCGCTGGTGGACGGTGGGGTCGTGATGTCGAACCCGAGGGTTTCAAAGTAGGCAATATGGCGTTGGTACGCTTTGGCCTCAAGCAGCGTCTCAAGATCATCGCCGTGCTCCCAAAGGCGGTAAGTCGTGCGGTACATTGGTTTGAGGTCTCGAAGGTCCAATGCACTCAATCCGGCACGCACCGATCCGCTGAGTTTGAGACGGCGAAATGCATTCTCCAATTCGGACTTCAACATGGCAAAGGTGCATTCGCGCGGCGTTGTCATGTCCATGGCTTTCAGCTTGGGGTAGCGCAGTACGATTTCAGACCGGATTTTTGTCCTGAGGAAGTCCAGAATGGCATCGCGGTTGGGCAGGTCTGCTGGAAGTCCCTTCGTGTCAAGCAATTCTTTCACCTTGTCGTAGAACTTCTGCGCAGAGCTTTGCGAGTACTGATTTCGATAGACTGTTTCGCCAAACCCGTAGGCAGAAGTGTTCATGCCTTTGTCAATCATCTCGTGGGCCAGCTCCACGAGTGCGCGGCTGGCCGGGACATCTTCCGGTAGATCAAGATTCACACCAACGTCGAGCCGTTTCATCGTTATCGCATCCCCGTTTTCGATGCGGCGTTTTTCCTCTTTGCTAAAGGGCAGGGCGCGTGTGCTGTGAGTTGCCTTGTACGACTCCAAGACCAAGCTCGGTACGTCACAAGAACCAAATCCGTTGTGGCCATTGCTGTATCCAATCGCGCTGCCTTCGAGGACCAGAATGTCCTTTGACGGCAAATACAGACCATGCAGGTCTTTGTCTTGGTAGACGCTGGGAATAGAAAAGCGTGTTGCGCGGGGTGGTCCTGAATTCTTGGTGCCGTCCATGCGGTCATCTTGGAGCAGCAGTGCGCATTGCGTAGTAATGGTGTCTACGAAAACCTTATTGGGTGTCAACATGTCAATCTCACTTCCTTCATGCCATAGCCCCATATCAGTAGTGAGGGCTATAAGCTGGTATATCTAAGTAGTCGTACATGGCATGTCTGCACATAGTCAATATGAACAGCTATTCATGTATTACACGGTGCACTCGCGCCAGAGCGTTGTGCGAAATGGCATGGTCTTACGGCTTCATGCACGACCTCCTTTTGGGGTGGCTTGGTAAACCACCTTGGCCTCGATGAAGGCCTCCAGGTCTTTGCGCCGATAGCGCACCGTGCGCCCGTACTTCACGTAAGGCAGTTCATACCTATTGGTACACCGCCAAACCGCCAGCGTCTTGGCGTTCTTCAGTCCCAAAATGACTGCGGCCTCGGCTTCGCTCAATAGCGCGTTACTTGTCTCTGGTTGTTTCATCCATCGCTCCGTTGTTGCAATGGGTTCACTGTAGATTTCCAGTAATCCAAAACGCGCTCTTTGTTGTTCTGCAAATCGCACGTTTCACAGGTGCAAGCTCCCGTGCCAGAACGGCGTGACCTGACCGTGGCGCGTCTCCAGAACATGTGTCTGGCGAAGTCAGCAGCGGCTTGCGCTACCTGAATCAAGGCGGTTAGTGTGAAAAAGCGCGAGTCAAAACGGCGTTGAGCTGTTGGCATCTCGCGTACCGCTGCGGCATTGCCGCAATCACCACCCCACCGCACGCAAACAAGCATCGCAGTCAGAGTGACCTGGCCCGCTGCCGCATGGCCGCAATGGCTGGCTTCGATGCGTCAACCCTGAAAGGAAATCAACATGAACATCCTGTGCAACCAAAACGGAGCGACGAAATGACCGCCGTGAAGCTCGTGACCCAAGAGACGCTGACCGACTGCGGTCTGGCATGTGTTGCCATGGTGTCCGGCAAATCGCTGGAGGCCGTGCGCAAAATCGCGGTGAAGGAGTTGGGCTATCCCAAGGACGGGCCGTACACGACCACGCACGACAACCTGTACAAACTGCTGGCCCATTTCGGCATCGGCCACGGCAAGAAGGCACCGTTCAAGAGTCTGGCTGCGATGCCATCGCTGGCGATCATGGAGACGCGCAAGATGCCCAGCACGGGTAATTCGCACTTGGTGGTCTTCGAGCGTTTGCCGGATGGTGACGAGCGGGTGCTGGACCCTGGCTTTTGGCTGAAGCAGCAAGAGCGCCGGGACTGGAATCGCATCAAGCTCGATACCTTCGTGCCGGTGCTGGTTGGCGAGCAGCCCAGCACGCCCAAGAAGAGCGGCAAGAAGGCAGCAGCCGAATTGGTCGAACCGACCAGCAACGACGACAAGGCACCCAGCGAGAAGAAGGCGAAGCCCGTAAAGGTGACGGCGGCGAAAGAAGCGAGGCAGAAGCCCAAGCCGACAATGGCGAAGAAAGCGCCCAAACCGGCTGCGGTGGCTGACGGAGGTGTGCAGCCGCCAGATGCTGCGTCAGCACAGCCAGATGCGACTGCCGAGGCACCTGCCACGGAAGGCGCAGCCAGCATCACCCCACAAGAGTGATGCCATGGTGCTGGAACAGTTGCTGATCCAGCCGCTGCGCCGAATCGAGCTGATCCAGCCGTGGCGTGCGGCTGGCAATCGGTCCGGCGTGGTGAGCGGCAGCTTGCTTGCGGGGGCCATGGCGCTTCACTTCACGGACTCTGCACTGGTGTTCAGGTCACCTCTGCGGTTTGCTGCTTGCCAGACCGGCACGGTCATCGGCTTCCGGCCGGACGGTGCAGTCCAAACGCTGGGGTACCGCTTTGATGTTGTGCCATCGGAGGATGTTGGCGGCCTCTTTGGAGCCTGCGAGCCCCGGTTATCACTGACGCCCGATCAGTGGTCAGGGCTGTGTCGCGTTGGAAGGGCGCAGTCGGTGTTTCTGTCGGCGGACCTTGGACAGCATGGCGGCGCGAACTGCCTCAGGCTTCGGTTGCTAGACAGATGTTGGTGCAGCGTCATGTACCGGCGCGACCTGGACGGTGCCATCGAACTGTCGCCCCAAGATGAACGCGCCGAGGTGCCTAGCATTGCGGTGCTCTCCCCGGACGACGAATTTGGCTGGCTGCATCCGGCCAGCGCACACCCATTCGTGCTGGACGGCCAGTACTGGCGGACGGCACATCCCCGAGATTGGCCATGGCCTTTTGCGAAGGTGGCGCAAAGTCAACCGGCCAGTGACGGCTACAGGGCAGTGATGCGGCGGGCACTACTGGCACGTTTCACGCAACACGAACGACTGCACCGAAGGTTGTTCGCTATGCGTCAACCTACCACTGTGAATGGTGTGCCTGAAGGGCTCATTCAAGAAATCCAGAATGAGCTGTCAAGGTTGTAGTACGCCGCCGGTCTGCTCTTCAGCTGGCAAACAACGCGGCCAAGTCCACTTCACCAGCTTTGGCGGCGATCAGGCGGACCTTTTTCGCTTTCAGTGCGTTGAAGCCGTTGACCTTGACGGTGTTGTATTGATTCGCAGCGGTGCCAAAGACCTTCTCCATCCTGGCGACGAACTGCGGGGAGGTGGCCTCTGGTACGACGATGTCGATACGTCTGTCGGGGTGACAGCGCAAGATGTCATTGAAGTGCTCGTCGGCGTTGTTGAAAGAATAGCCGACCACCACGACATGATCTGCTTGCTTCACCCAGTCGGACGCCTGGCTCCAGAGTTCGATGTATTTGTGCGAAAGGATTGGCTTGAGGCGAAGTGGGGGCACCAGCGCCGGGATGACATGGCGCTGCTGTCGCAGGTCTTCGTGGCTGACATCCACGTTTGGCGCTACGACCTCACGGATGAACTGTGCTGGGTCACAGTTCAGGATATCGTCCACGGGCAGGAGGTCGCGGGTATCCATGCGCACGTATTCGCTCAAGCCGCCATGGAAGTAGATCGTCTGATCTGTCCCAAGGCTCTGTTCAAGAAAGGCGGTGTAGTTCAACGTGATGGCGCGAAGGTCATTCGGCACGCCGCTGTAGAAGGGCATCGGCTTGCCTTCGTGGGCATCGAGCACTTCCTTTTGCTTCGCCACCAAGTAGGCCCAGAGTGCCCAGGCGATGTACAGGTAGTTCTTGATGTCGGCGGGCTTGTCGTTGTAGAAGCCAAGGAACTTTTCAATCAGCAGCGTTTCGATGTTGAGCATGTCCGAGCCCAGAGCCGCGGCCACCTCATGACGTTCGGAGCTAAGGCCCAACTTGAGCGTTCTCTTGAGCACCGTTTTGAACGTGTCAGACAGCGAGAGCTTGTGGATGTCCAAGATGGAATCGCTGTCAATCAGATCGTCGGCGTCCTTGGGAAAGACCTCCCGAATCAATGCTTCGGTGTCGGCATCCAGCTGGCTCTCCAGCGCGATGGTCGCCAGCTTGTTGAACAGGCGGATGATGAGTTCACCATGCTTGCGGATGCCCGCTTGATCTTCCCCGAGGTGGGCAATCGCTTCCTGAACTCGCTGGACCATGGCTTTTTGTTCGTGAGGCTCACGGGTCGCGATCTTGTCAACTGCCCTAGCAATCATGCTGTTGAAGCTGAAGCGCAGACCGGGGAGCATTTCGCGCAGTGCCGCTTCTACGTCCTTGCCGGGACCGTCGAGGTAGCGGGTCACGTCGGCGAGCAGCGTGTTCGCCAGCGGAAAGTCGATCCCGGTTGTGCGGTCTACCCCGGCTCCCAAAATTAAGAGGTGCTTGCTCATTTTTCTCCCTGGTATTGATTCGTTGGAATTACTTCAATTCTTGGGCACTTGATTCGGAAGTGCAGATTTTGATGAGGCAGGCTTTTGTCCCTGCGCATTCACTGCTGAGTTCAGGTATTCGACCTTTTGGTGAAGTGCCTGAATCTCGGATTCGAGCTTGGCTGAATGTGCATTTGCTGCTTTCAGCTCTTCCAAGACTTTGTCTTGCCATTTATCGCCCGAAGAAATGTTCGCCTTGTCCTGATAAAAGGCTGCGACCGAGAAGACAAGTGCAATCAAGGAGAGTCCGGCAGATATTGCGACTGACCAGACAGCAATTCGCAGCTGATCCTTTGTCGAACGTTTGGAGTCCTCGTCTCTTGCATCAAGCTTCTCCAGCATCGTGCTTGCGGCTGTCGCAAGTTTCTGAAGTGTTTCAGCAGACTGGGCAGTCATTTGCCCAGTCAATCGGACCATTTCGCGATCCTCGGACCGTTCACGCGCCAATCTCGCGCTGTGTTCGGCCATGTGGTTGTTGAATTCCAGTGTCTTGGTTTCGATTGAGGGGGAAACACCACCTGGGAATGCGCTTGCCTTTGTCAGTCGCTCGAACTGCTGTCGGGTTTCACCAAGTGCTTGGCTGGCCTTCCGCACTTGGTCGAAGATGCCATGCGTTGAGCCGAGAACCTGCTCTCGCAGTTTCTTGAACTGATTCGCTTGTTCCTCGATCTCACTTCGCATCAGCCTGTCTAAGTACGCTGTCGCTGGTTCATCTGCCGCCCTTGCTATGGGCGCACGGTCCTTTCCACCTTCGCGGGCGGATCGAACCCCATTCGACGAGGCAAAGGCCTCAGCGATGGTTTCGACCGTTCCATCGGAGAGGCTGGCAGCCTGGTCGGACGTGATGCCAATACGTTCGTGCTTGAACCCGTAGTCAGGGGACAGACTGGCAATGCACGGTAGAAACTCCCTCGTGCGCTCAACAAGATCGGTAGCGGATAGCGCATTGAAAGCCTGAAGGTCTGAAGTACGCAAAGGGAACAGGTACAGCTTCCCGATGGGTGTATCGACCTCGGCAACATGCTTCAGGAAGATGCTGAGGTCGAGGCCTTTCTTCTTGGGCAGCTCGGCGTCGGAACCTCCGGCATCAATTGCGTCCGTCATTGCTTCACCAGCTCCATCAGCTTGCCGAAGCTATCCACCACGTCGTACTTGACGGCCTCGGGAGCGAATCGCTGGTTGATTTCATCGAAGAACTTGCGGGCGCACTTGATCTTTGTTTTCTCAATCTCGCGCAGTTCCATGGATGACATGGAACCTTTGGTTTCGGCCACGAAGTAGACGTGTTTGACGGAGCCTTCCTTGAACGAGATGGCCCAGTCAGGGTTGTAGTCGCCTACCGGTGTCGGAATGAGGAAGCCGCGCGGCAGCTTGGCGTAGACCACGACATCACTGCTGGTGTCCAGTTCCTTGACGAACTGGCGTTCGATGTTGGAGTCGGTCAGCAGGTAGTCGTAGATGTGATGGTTCAGCTTGTCACCGGCCTTGCTGAAGTCCTGCTTGGTCAGGCCCGCCGTGAAGATGTCGAGGTCGAACTTGTCTTCCACAGGGTCATAGGCCAAGTGCTCGATGATGACCGTGGCTTTCTGCTCGTTAATCAAGCGGGTGGCCTCGGCAATGAAACTCTCGGGGTTGGTTTTGAACTGAGCAAAGACGGCAGCGTTCAGCCCCTTCAGGATGTCGGCTACCGTCCGGCGCGTCAGTTGTGTGCCTTCGGCCAGCTTGCCGATCAGGTCGTACTTGACTGCCGAATGCACCGACTGCCGGTTGGTTTCGGTTTCCGTGGCCTTGAGCTTGAAGGCATTGCCTTCCTTGATGCCGTCGTAGGTGACGGCTTCAGCCTGTTCGCCGTGCTGGATGGTGTACTGCAAGGGCGTGACGCGCAGGCCAGCGTCCTTGTCGTTCAGCACCGTGACTGCCTTCTGAACCAGCTCGTCAGAGTCGAAGGCCACGCTGTAGGCGGCCTTGCGATTGATGCGGCTCCACAGGGCCTTGAACTCTTGCTTGTCGAAGTTGGCGTTGAGCGGGTTCTTCTTTGGGCGCCGGTCGTCGCTGATGTCAGGGAGCTGGCTCGCGCTGAATACGCTGTCAATGAGTTTGTAGACCTGGGTGGCGTAGGGCTTCAGCTCTGGCGGCAGCTCGGCCAGTGTTTCGGCCTTCTTGGCATCGTGATAAGTGCCGGTGATGCGGTCTGCATCGTCGGTGTAGTCGTTCTTGAGCAGGTACTTGTAGATTTGCTTGGCGATTTGCGGCGTGACCGCCACATCGCCAGCCGCAGTCTTGAGCACCTTGCCGGTGAAGAATTCTTCGTCGGCCACCTTCGGGCGAGCAGACAGCGAGTCGCTGATGTCCTTCTGCAATGCGGCGACGAAGTCTTTGTAGCTCTCGCTGGCAACCACGGTCAGCACATTCACGTCGTGGACGATGGCGGGGTGATCCATGCGGTCGCCGTGCTGGTTGACCGACAGGCGCAAGCCACGCCCCACTTCTTGGCGGCGGGAAACAGTGTTGTCGCTGTGCTTGAGGGCGCAGATCACGAACACGTTGGGGTTGTCCCAGCCTTCGCGCAGGGCAGAGTGCGAGAAGATGAAGCGCACAGGCTCAGCAAAAGACAGCAGGCGTTCCTTGTCTTTCAAGATGAGGTCGTAGGCGTCCACATCGTCAGACAGGCCTGCGTTTTCGCCGCGTGCAGCTACGGCCGGGTCAGCCAGACGCTTGGTCTTCTTGTCGATGGAGAAGTAGCCGCTGTGCGTCTTCTCAGCGGGAATGCCTTTGAGGTACTTGATGTACGGCGTCTCGTCCAGGTCCAGCACCTCGTTCAGGTATTGGTTGTATTCCTCTTCAAAGATGCGGGCATAGTCGCCTTTCTCGTCGGCCGAGGTGTAGTCGCGGTACTTCGCCACCTCGTCGATGAAGTACAGCGTCAAGACCTTCACGCCTTGCTGGAACAGTGCCTGCTCTTTGTCGAAGTGGGCCTTGATGGCTTCACGAATCTGGATGCGGCGCAGCGCCGCCTCGGTTACATCACCAGTGGCGTCGCCCACGGTCAGCTCAAGCCCGTTGGTGAAGCTCAGGGTGTCGGTGTTGGCGTTGATGTCAGACACCACGAAGCCGTCGCGGTATTGGTCCAAGCCGTTGGAGAGTCCATCGGAGAAGAGGTTGTCGCCCTTAATCAGCTTTCTGACGATGCGCTTGATGTTGCCACCCGCCAGCTTCTGTTCGAACTCAACGCGGGCTTCGGGTGGTTTCTTGCTCGAAATCTCGATGGATTGCAGGTACAGGTAGCCCGCTGTGCCAGCCAGGCCCTTGACCGCGATGCCGCGCACCGCGATCTTCTTCACCAGCTTCTGGTTGTAGGCGTCCAGTGCATCCAGCCGATGAATCTTGTTGTGCGTCGTCTTGTGGGTGGCTGAGTAGCGCAGCACCATCAAGGCCTTGAACTCTTCCAGAGACTTCAAAGTCTGCGTGCCTTCCATCTTCTGAGGCTCGTCCAGAATCAGGATGGGGCGATTGGCGCTGATGACATCAATCGGGCGGCGCGACTGGAAATCGTCTAGCTCCTCATAGATGCGGCGGTTGTCGGCACCACGGGCGGCGAAGGCCTGCACGTTGATGACCATGACATTGATGCCCGCGTCCGACGAAAAGCTCTCCAGGTGGTGCAACTGTTTGGAGTTGTAGATGAAGAAGCGTGCCTTCTTCTGATAGGTCTCTAGAAAGTGCTCGGCGGTGATCTCCAACGACTTGGCAACACCCTCACGAATGGCGATGCTAGGTACGACGATGATGAACTTGCTCCAGCCGTAGCGCCGGTTCAGTTCGAAGATTGTTTTGATGTAGCAGTAGGTTTTGCCGGTGCCTGTTTCCATCTCTACATCGAGATTAATACGTGCGACTTTGGTCTTGCACAGTGCGTCATCCACAGGTAGGTTCTGCCCGCGTTGCGCTTGCTGGATGTTATCCAGCAAGCGCAGGTCGGTTAGTACCAAATCTGAGTTTTTGAACCCGGACTCGGAAAAGAGGTCTTCCACCCCTTTCTTGGCTTGACCGGGGTCGATCCGATAAGTGATGGCATCGGCAGAAGACGGTGGCTGCCCGTTGAAGCAGTCCACTACAGCCTGCACCGCTGCAGACTGGTAAGCCTGTGTTTTGAATTTGAGCTTCATCGCCAGCCTTTAGATGCACTTCACTTCAGTAGCAGGCGAAAGCAGTTTGAAAATCTGTTCCACATTGATCTTTATGGCGCTGTCTCTGAATCCAGAATCTCTAAAGACACAACGTAGCGGTTGGTGCTTGGCCAGTTCTTTCACAAATTCCTCGTCAACCCCGCCTTCCCCGTCGAAGCATGCGGCTAGCGCATTTTCGTCAACAAAGATTACTTCTTTGCCGCCAATGTTCTTTCTGCTGATCGGCAAGGCTAGATCAATACCCCAATCCAACATGATTTGGAAAAGTAGATCCACTGGTGTTCGATCAGCCTTGACGTTTTCGATTAAGAGACTCACTTGTCCTTGACTAAGTAAATCAGGGGTGTAGTAGACATCCGTCATGTTCGAAGTGTCCACCTTCAACACACGAAAACCGCGATCACTTTTTTCAGATTGCTTTTGGTCTGAAATACATATGCGCCCTCCTGCACGACGAATTCTTTCTTTGCTAATGTCCGCAATCGTCTTGTACCCTGAGCGGGAGGCTCCACTATCTGGCGCACACTTCTCTGGTAGTTGAATAAGGATAAAGCGGCGGCTTCCACCGTCGAACTTGTTGAGTTTCATAACGGCTTCCGCCGTTGAACCTGAGCCAGCAAAAAAGTCCAGGACCAGTGCATTCTGGTCGGCAACCTGTTCAATGAGTTTCTGAATAAGCTTTGTGGGCTTCGGAAAGTCGAAAATCCCATCGCCAAGAAGTTCATTGACTTCACGAGTGCCATCACCAGTCGAGATGTCTTGAATTACTGAGGATATATTTTTGAAAAGGCTATCCATCTCTTTTAGAAATAGCTTTTGTCGAGGCCTGCCATCAGCGGATGACGGCCACAGCACTCGGGCCTCTGAGATGCGTTCGGACATGGTTTTTGATTCGAACCGCCAACCCTTGGGGGGGCAACCATAGTTCTTGCCAGTAGAGGGATCAATCAGGTCATAGTGCAAGTTTGGTCGCTTATCCCTAGTGGCCAATCCCGTCATATCGGCACTTCGCCAAGGCCCTCTTGGATCGTTGTCCGGATTCTTAAATTTTTCTAAGTCTTTTCCGACGCCTCGAAGCGCGAAGTCCCCAGAATTTTTGTAGCACACAATGTACTCATGATCTGTCGACATGCCATTTACGGCGCGAGTGTCTTCACTTACGCGAGATTTCCAAACAAACGTTCCAACAAAATTCTCCGGGCCGAAGACTTCATTGCATATCTTTTTGAGATTGTCGATTTCACAGTCGTCAATGCTAATGAATATGACTCCATCCTCGCTCAATAGATTTCGAGAAAGCTTAAGTCGCGGATAAATCATGGTCAGCCAGTCGGAGTGAAATCTACCGTTCGACTGCTTATTGGAGACAAGATTGTTGCCGCTCTGGTCCTCTTGATTGGAGCGACGTAGAAATGATTCTTTCCCTTCTGAAAAATCATCGTTGTAGACAAAATCATTGCCGGTGTTGTAGGGTGGGTCAATATAGATGACCTTTACCTTATTGAGGTAGCTTTCCTGTAGAAGCTTAAGCGCCTCTAGGTTGTCGCCTTCGATGAAAATATTTTTCGTTTCATCAAATTCGACGCTTTCAGCTTCACATGGGCGCAAGGTCTTTGCAATGGGTGAGTTGGCGGCAAGCAATGCCATGCGCTTACCAGGCCAATTCAGATGGTATCTTTCGTGATCGCCGTCAACTGCCACATCACTCAACTCCTGCTTCAGGAGGTCGAAGTCAATTGAGAATTTCGTTCGCCCGTCTGGGCCTTTTGCTTCGGTAATGCAGTTGGGAAATAACTCAGCCAAACAAGCGAGGTTGAGTTCCGGATTGTTTGGAGTGTGCATCTTCGGCTTAATCATTTAGTGTCCCTTGCCAAGTAGGCATTACAGATGCCGTTGGCGTTTGTTGTTGGATTTGTATCGCTGTGCCGATTTGGTACCGGCTGGGTGTTCTTGTGTGAGTTGGCCAGACTTGACCATCGGGTACAGGTACCCTGCACGAATGGTATTTTTGCTTTTCCCAAGTACTTCTGATATCTCACCGAGACTAAGATAGTTGCCGTTGCAGAGATCGAGTATCTTTTCTTGCAGAAATGATTGCGTCGCTTTGACGGTGTTTGGCTCTTTGGCCAATCTTTCTTTTGGTTTCATTGGCAGAGCCTTTCATATTTAATCTTTAGATCGCGAAGGAATGAGTTTATTTCGACCTTCTTGTTGAACTGCTTTTCTCGTGCCATTGCCGCTGTGGCACGATCCATTTCCTTGCGCGTTTGAGTCGCCAATTCAACTCGTGCGACTAATTCGCGTAAGGGCTCGAATTTGCGCACGGGCAGTGGAATGATTCGCTGTAACAATTGCTCGTAGAGAACGGCTAAATCCAGGGCCAATGGTGTGGGTGCGCGGGGATAGTCACTGGGTAGCCAGTCCGTCGCGAAGTAGTCTGAGAACACCCAACGGCTGGCGTCCGCATCACTAGGGCGCTTATAGGCCGCCACTACCTGTGTGTGCCCGTCTGCACCGCTGCCATACGTCAATTCAAAGATGATGGGGAACTGCACCGCGCCGTCAATACAGCGCAGAACATCGTGGTGCAGCTCGGGTGTCTTCAACTGAATGGTGAAGATTTGAATCTCGGGCACACCGGGCTTGGCGGGCAGGTTGGTCGTCTCGGGGGCCAACTTGTAGCGCCAGATGATCTGCTCGACCTGCTCCACGAACATGTCTTTCAACCGGGTATTGGCACCGCTGTGTTCGTAAATCTTGTTCTTAGGCAGCGTGCGCCCGAACTCGGCCTGCTTGGGATAGCTGACCAAAGCGGTGCAGGACTTTGCAACGCTGGGCTGGCTCATCCAGCCTCCTGAATGACCACGAATGTGATGAGTTCGAAGTCATCTAGGCCGGAAATGGTGTTGGTCAGCGCCGTGGTCTTGCCGCCGGTAAACAGGCTGTCCAAGTCTTTCTCTTCCTTCACCTCGACCATTGATCGAATGGCCTTGCCCAGCAGGTCTGAGTACACCTGCATTTTTCGGCCTTCGGCAGTCTCTTGGTTGAACAGTTCACACGCCTGCGCGATGGGCTTCTCTTCCCCTTTGCAGCAAGTGCGAACCAAGTCCAGCAGGCGCTTGACCTCGGTGTGGTCGTGCACCACATCGCCCGCACGATTGATGTAGACGAGGTAGTACGGATGCAGCCGGTTGTGCTGATTGATGTTTACGCCCGCATTGACGTTGCGCAGTGTGAAGATTACGCCCGGATGCAGGCCCATGGCAGGCTTGGCCGGAACCACGGCGTGCATGCCAGTGGGCACGTTGCCCAGCTCGCCATGCTCCTTCACGTAGTTGAGCAGGTCCATGCGGAAGTCGTTGAGGCCGAGGTCGGTTATCGACACACCGGTCTTCAGGTCTTCCAACTCGATGACTTCTTCTTGCAGGCGGCGCAGTTGCTCCTTGCGGTACGACACGTCGTTGGCCTGGGCTGACAGCACGTTGTCGTCGCCGGTGGCGGAAACGTCCGCGATCATCATGCGGCTTTCCACCCGGTCCTTGAGGTTGATGTACTCGTCAAGGGAGATGTCAGGCCAGTAGTTCACCAACTGGATGCTGCTGTTCGGTGAGCCAATGCGGTCCACTCGGCCAAACCGCTGGATGATTCGCACCGGGTTCCAGTGGATGTCGTAGTTGATGAGGTAGTCGCAGTCCTGAAGGTTCTGGCCCTCAGAGATGCAGTCGGTGCCGATCAACAAGTCCACCTCTGCAGGCTCAGTCGGCAGTACAACTGCCTTTTCCTTGGAGCGCGGCGAGAACAGCGTCAGCAGCTCTTGGAAGTCGTAGCCCTTCTTCAGCGTGGACTTTGGACCGCCTTTGCCGGTCACCTTGGCTGTGTGTAGCCCTTGCACCGCCAGCAACTCAGGAGCGAGGTTGGCGTAGAGGTAGTCGGCCGTATCGGCAAACGCCGTGAAGAGCAACACCTTCTTGTTGCCGGGATTGATCGGGTTGGCGATCTTGTTCAGCAAGTGGGCCTTGAGGTGCTGGAGCTTGGCGTCATCCTCCGGGGTGATCTTGCCCATCGAGGCCAGCAAAGCGTCGATGACTTCCAAGTCCACTTTCAGGTCGTGCTCCCACGACGGCAGGTCCATGTCGCCGAGGCTGATCTTGACCTTGCCGCCGATCTCGCCGCTGTCGTCATCGAGGATGGGCAGATCGTCTTCTTCGGCGTCCAAATTTTCCAGCGCCTCTGTCAGGTCACCAACGCTGGTGGCCACGCCCGACTGATTGAAGGCGGTGATCTTCGCGAGGGTACCTTGGTGATTGCGGCGCAAGGCGTTCAAAGTTAACCGAAACGACTCGACAGAGCTTTCCAGCCGCTTGAGCAGGTTGACCGTCATCAGGGCCTGCAAGCTCTTCTCACGGTCGGCCTGCTTGAGGGTGCCTTTGCCGCCGACCTTGGTGTCATAGGCTTCTTCGTACTTCTTGAGGCGGCTGGGCAGGATGTAGCTGACCGGGGCGTACACCGCCAGCTTGAGCAAGGACAGTTGAGCGAAGATGTCGTTGAACCCCATCACGTCGGACCGAGCAGTCAGCGGGCAGTGATAGGACAGCGGCTTGCGGCGCTCGGGAAACTGGCCGATGTCCGTGGTGTCGTAGAAAGTCTGGATGTGCTTGCGTGAGCGTGCGATGGTCACGCTGTCCAGCAGTTCGAAGAAGTCGAAGTCCAGCGAGTCCAGGATGGCGCGGGCAGTGCGTTCTTCGGGCGGCAGCTTGGCCCACGCATTGAATGAGGCTTGCGCCCCACGGAAGATTTCCTCAACGCTTTTGCCAGTCTTCAGCTTCTTGCTGAGGTTTTCGGAGTCGCCCTCGTAGGCCAGAGCCAGCTGGTTGCGCAGGTCGGCAAAGCGGTTGTTGACTGGGGTCGCTGACAGCATCAGCACCTTGGTCTTCACGCCTTCCTTGATGACCTTGTTCATCAGCTTCTGGTAACGGGTCTCCTTGTCCTTGAAGGCATCGTTGTTGCGGAAGTTATGGGATTCGTCGATGACCACGAGGTCATAGTTGCCCCAGTTGATCCGGTTCAGCGGGGTGCCGAAGGATTCGCCGCTGGTGCGGCTCAGGTCGGTATGGCAAAGGACGTCGTAGTTGAAACGGTCCTTGGCGAAGATGTTGGTCTTGAGGTTGCGGTTGTAGTTGAGCCAGTTGTCAGCCAGCTTTTTCGGGCACAGCACCAGAACCGACTTGTTGCGCAGCTCGTAGTACTTGACGACGGCCAGCGCGGTGAAGGTCTTGCCCAAGCCTACGCTGTCCGCCAGGATGCAGCCGCTGTAGGTTTCCAGCTTGTTGATGATGCCGGTGGCCGCGTCCCGCTGGTAGTTGAAGAGCTTCTTCCAGATGAGGGTGTCCTGGTAGCCCGTGCGGTCGTTGGGCAGAACGTCTTCGTCGATTTCGTCCAGGAACTCGTTGAAGATGTTGTAGAGCATCAAGAAGTAGATGCTCTCGGGCGAGTTTTCCTGGTAGACGGACGCGATGTGCTCGCAAATCTGCGCGGTCACGTCCTCCAGCTTCTCAGGATCATTCCAAATCTGGTCGAACAGGCTGAGGTAGGTGGCCGCAAAGGCGGGCTCGTCCATCTTGTTGACGAGGTTCGATACGGCATTGCCTTGCTGATAGCCGAGGTCCACGGCCGTGAAGCCATGCAAGGGCATGTAGGCGGTGTCAGTGCCACTGGACTGCACACAAGCAAACGGCTGCATGGGGGCCTTGGTGCGGTTGCTTTTGAACCGAGCCTTGCGGCGCATCCAGTCGGCGCACTCCTTGGCGATGGCCCGCTGGGTCAGCTTGTTGCGCAGCTGGATTTCAAACTCACTGCCGTACAGGCTGCGCTCGCGGTCCTGCTTGGGGATGTGGAATTCTTTGCGCTCTTTGCGAATCTTGTCAGTGACTTCGCTGGCGGTGAACGTGGGCGACGTGAAGATGAAGCTGAGTTCGTCGATCTTTTCCAGCTCGGCCTTCAGGGCCTCGAAGGCGTACATCGAGAAGCACGAAGCGGCGATCTTTAGCCGCGATTTCGGCTTGAGCGTCGCCTTGAGGTCGTCACCCAGCAGGCGGGTGATGTTGTCAATCAGTTCCATGTTTTTTCTTCCGCTCCCCAGCGTTGATCGGCGCTTCGGGCGCTGCCTCCAAGCCATGCTCTTGCGCATAGGCCAGAACCAGCACCTCGACCATGGACGCGACCGAACGGTGCTCCCGCACCGCTGCCAGCTTCAGCAACTGTTTGATGTCTGCTGACGTGCGGATAGACAAGGTCACATCCTTTAGTCGTTTCATGGTTCTGCATCCAAATGGTCTTGTCCTGCAAATGTACTGCGTTTTGCGGGTATTGGACGCCGTGGCTGAGATTTGTCAGCCACGGATTGCCAAGCTCAGAACTTACTTCCGGCTGCGCGAGAACTGCCACACGGTGTCGAAAGGCAGGATCTTGCGAATCGGGGGCAAAGGGTCGTAGTAGTCGAAGCTGCGGATTCGACCTTGGACCAGCACGCTGCCGGTGTCGTAGACAGTGACGATAAGGCCGCACCAGAGTTCGAAGCGGGTGTGGTTGCCCATCCGTTTTTTGTCGGTGACGTAGACCTTGTTGGCCCGGAAGCGGCGTTCGATGTATTGCGGGGTCATGGGTAGCTCCTGAAAGATGCGGGGAATTCCGCCCGGAGCCTTTACAGGACAGCAGTACAGGGGTTGTTGCCCGGGTGGCCGAATGCCTGCCTACCAATTTGTGATAGCCAAAGTGAATCAACGAAGTGAGGACAACACCATGCCAAGTAAGCTGTCGAAATGGGGTAATTCGCTCGGCGTTCGCCTCCCGAGCTATATCGCGGAGCGTGCAGGGCTCCGAAATGGCGACTACCTCTATATCAAGCTCATGGACAGCGGCGACATCGTCATCCGGCCTGTGAAGCAGACTGACGTTCATCCTGGCTATGCGACGGCGGGAGAGGCTGAGGCCAAACCCTTGGCCGTTTTGTCTGACGAGGAGGTGCTCAAGGAGTGGTGATCTGATTGCGCCTCTGGTGCAAAGTCATACCGCGCTGGACAGCGGCGCAGGGCCTTGAGTACCGTATGGCTACGGCATAGCGCGTCGCATTTGGCGGCGGCAAGCCGCACCGCCCACACGCGGTCAGAAACCCCCACTGAATACCAAAAGGCCACGGCGCATGTCGTGGCCTTTTGTCGTTTCTGGCCTGTGTGTGGGCATCACCTCAACTTTCTTGGAGCCGACATGACCAAACATTTGCCTGACGTAGAACCTGATTTGGACGCCAGCACCCCCACCAATCCCATAGCCATTGAGGCACCCGCGCTGTTTGACTTGGGTGCCGTGGTCGCCACGCCACCGGCCCTGCGGCTCATTGGCCAACACGGTGCGTCCATTCCTCAACTGTTGAACTGGCATCAAACCGGGCAACGCTGGAACGAAATGGACCCCGACGACTGCGCTGCCAACTGGCGAGCGGTCTTTGACAAAGAAGCGCGTGTGCTGTCGTCGTTCAACCTCGCCACGGCAGAGGCACCAGCCATCGTTTGGATCATCACGGAGTGGAATCGCGAGGTCACGACCGTTTTGCTGCCGTCCTGCTATTGACCATGGCTGCCATGCCGCGCCACAGGCCCATGCGGGACATGCTGGCCGTTTTGCCCAAGCTGGCTATTTCGTCTGCCGGTGAGGTGGACTACAGCGCCTCAAACCCTGCCGATTTGTCCGCGCTGGCAGAGCACGCCCAAGACACGATGCAGGTCGCGCAGCTCGGTCTGTCAGCGATTGGCTTGCTGTTGGTGCGTGCCGCGCCCGAAATGGACACCGGGGAAATATCCGGCGATGCCATTGAATCGCTGGGCTGGCTCATGGCTGAGTTGGGGGAGCTGGCGGGCTGCTGCTTTGCTCTGGCGGCGTCATGCCGTGAACACTTGGCTGATGCCACCCCCAGGCCACCGTAGGCCACTTGCCGCCAAAGTTACCGCCAAACCATTCCGCCGTGCCGCGTTCGCGCCGCACGGCTTTTTTGTCGCTGCGTTCGAACGTAGCGATAGCACGCACTTATCACTACCAAAATGACCACCAAAAAGCCGCACGCGTCGGCTGGCACCAAATCGTCAGCATCGAGCGAAGAATCCACAGCCAGCACCGCAGCCAAAACGGCAGAGAAGCCGCCGACTGGCTCCGTGGCTGGCTATGTCGCCTCTGCCAGCTCGAAAGCCACCAAGCGGGCCTACGCCAGTGACGTGCGCCATTTCATCCAGCACGGCGGGGCCATACCGGCGACACCGGCCATGGTGGCGGAGTACTTGGCGAAGTTGGCCCCGATCATGAAAGTGGCGACGCTGGAGCGGCGCTGTGTGTCCATCGCACAGGCCCACCGTGACCAAGGGCTGAAGTCACCGACACGGGCCGACGTGGTCGTGGCGACCATGAAAGGCATCCGCCGCCAGCACGGCACTCGCCAGCGTGCGGTGAAGCCAATCACCCGCGATGTGCTGCTGGAGATGTTGGCCGTGCTCGACCAGCAGAAGTCACACCCCACCAAGGCAGCCCGTGACAGAGCCTTGCTGCTGGTCGGCTTTGCCGGTGCGTTCCGCCGTGCTGAACTGGTGGCCTTGCGGGTGGAGGACGTGACCTTCCATGAGACGCATGCCGAGGTGCTGCTTCGGTTCTCCAAGACCGATCAGTTCGGCAAGGGGCGCTCGGTGTTCTTGCCGCAGGCCAGCGGCGAGCGGTGCCCGATACAGAGCCTCAAGGCGTGGCTGGCGGTGGCAGGTATCGAAACAGGCTGGCTGTTCCGGTCGGTCACGAAAGGGGGCTCGGTGTCGGATGATCCGCTGACGGCGCAGTCGGTTGCCTTGATCGTGAAGCGTGCTGCCAAGGCCATGGGGCGTGAGCCGGAGGAGTTCTCAGGCCACAGCCTTCGCGCAGGCTACGTGACCACGGCGGCGATGGCGTCGCTGCCCACCTGGCTGATCCGTGAGCAGACCGGGCACCGCAGCGATGCCGTACTGGCCCGCTACATCCGGCCGGTCGAGAAGCGGAAGATTCCGTCGCTGCTTTGACTGTTCACCGCAGAATGTAGGCTTACGAAGATTGGAGGGAGATGTGCAGGTCGAGCTATATACCGGGGACATCCCATCAGTGTTTGATCGGTTCAGCGAGTTGATCGGGGCCCAGCACTGGAAGAAGCGCGTCGATCTGCTCAAAGCCGATATCAAAGGCAACAAGCTGTTGAGAGAGCACCTGTTTCAAGAAAATGAGTTTGCTTTCGGCCTGCAGGCGGCGACCGAACTCACGAAGAAGTATGGTCGGTTGCCTGTGCATCAGATGGATATTAGCCCGCTATATCCGTGTATGGCTTTTGCCGCGCAGATACTGTCTATCACGGAGTCATCTGAAAGTACCCAACGCACGCAACTGGTGCGCCGTGTTCACGGTGCACTGAAGAATCCGGATGACTTGAGGGGGCTGCGGCTGGAGTTGACGGCCGCTACTCATTTCCTTCGGCGTGGCCTCGATGTTCAGTGGCCAGAATTGACGGGGGGCGGCACCATGGACCTGGTGATCCAGGGCCTGGGCCCACAAGGGCTTGAGATTGAGTGCAAGTCAATCTCAGATGACAAGGGTCGCAAGATTCACAAGCGCGAGGCCTTGGAATTCTGCGCACTCGTTGCGCCCAGGCTGAATGACCTCGGAAAGGGGCTGAAAGCAGGTGTCGCAGCCGTGCTGACCCTCGATGGGCGCATGCCAGGGAACTTCATGGACCGGCGAAAGTTGGCGGAGTCGGTGGTCCGCCATGTGCTTTCGGGCTCCAGCAATTGTCAATTGGAAGGAGCGAATTTGCGAATTCATGAGTTCGATCCCGCTCTGCTTGGTGAGGCTGGGGAGGATGGGCATCCCGTGATCTCAAGGGACCAAGTGGATGCGATCACCGGGACTTCAAACAGGCAGGCCCTGATCGTTGGCCGAAAGAGTGGGGGAGCGATTGTCCTTGTGCTTCAGAGCACGCAGGACGACTCGCTGCTGACCTACACGTTCGACACCTTGTCGCGTTCGGCCAGTAGGCAACTGTCTGGGCAGCGAGCCGGGATGTTCTTGGTCGGCCTCGACGGGCTTGAGGCTGAATCGTTGATGGAAGTTGCTCATCAGGATTCAACTGGGGATCAGCCGCCAACAGCCTTGCGCGTCAAAGTCAGTGACTTCCTGGCCAGCCAAGGACGCGATCATGTGGTTGGGGTGGGCTTTATCAGCAAAGGGGCGCTACGCCCTGCCTCCGGTGGCGTGACCGACAGTGGCGGCTCTGCCTATGTTTTCCCGAAACGGGAAAGTCCCTTTTGGCATTCAGATTTTTCTGGGCTATTCGCCGAGAGGGTGTGAATGGCCAGACGGCTTCGTTGTCTGGCAATCAGACCCAGCGCATGCCTTCAGGGCGCCAAGTGGCAGTTGCCTGACTGCCAGCAGCGGCAACCTCCGTTGGCGGCCACAGCAGGTCGTCCAGCAGCGCCACGGTGTTACCCAGGCTGGCGGCTTCAATGCGGTTCTTGTTCAGAAAGGCCTGCCACTGCCTCAGCTTGGCGGTGTCTTCGCTGAACTGCTTGGTCAGTGCCAAGGGGCGCTCGGTGGGCAGGGCGGTCTGACGCCGGGCAAAGGTGGCGGCGATGGCTGCGGCCAGCGTGGCGCCATCAAGTTCTGTGCGCCTTGCTATTACCGCGAGGTCGAAGAAGTCCTTCATGCGGCTGTTCGCCTGCCCCAGCATGACCATGGCCTGGTACTTCTCGGCGATCACGGTGTAGACGGGATAGACCCGCAGCGTGGGGGCTGGGAAGTCGCCCAGCAAGGTGGGATAAGCCACCGTCTGCGGCCCCGGCGTCACGGCATCACCGAAACCCACGTCGATTTGAAGTGCGCAGCGTGCGGAACCGATGCGTGCCACCAGCGTGATGCGCGTTCCGCCGTAGGTGTTGTCCTCGCGAATGGCATCGGCCTTCACGGAGTCGGAGTCAAACACGATGCCGTCGCCCAGGTCCATGGCGGCGATGTCGCGGAAGGTGGCGATCAGGTTCGCCTCATCGTCGGGGCCGAAGCCGAGCAAGTCAGCGTCTCTGGTCGGCCGATGCGGGGTGTCATACCAGAGAGCAAAGAGCAGGGCGCCCTTGAGCAGGAAGCGGTCAGCGTGCGGGGACGTGCTGACGCGAGCCAGCAGGCGCTCCATGCCGAAGCGGTTCAGCAGCAGGCTGTAGTCGTCGCCGCGTTGCTTGGCGAGGGTCAGCAGTCGGGCCAGGATCGACGCGGAGAGGTTGCCGGTCATTGCGTCACCGCCTCTAGGTAGGGCTGCATGACACGTTCAACCCGGTTGATTTTGGCGAAGTGGCTCAGCTCGGCCATGGTGACCTTGCGGCTGCGCCAGGCATCTTTCAGTGCCTCCAGCGCCACGTCCAGGCCGATCTTGTTGCGGAACTTGAAGCAATCGGTCACCGTCTTGGCGGCGCTGTACACGCGGATGGGGGCACCATGATCGGTCACGGTTTCGATGCCGTCGCTGTAAGCGGTGCCGCGCAGGCGCGTGATGCGCAGCGTGGGGTAGCTCAGGGCCGGGGTTTGTGTCGCCTCGGGCAGCGCGATCCACACTTCGTGCGACAGTTGCGTGCCGATCTCATGGAATTGCAGCGCACTCAGAAGGCACAGCACGGCCTTGGGCACACGTTGGCAGACCTCGATCAGCGTCTGGTGCTCGGTGACTTCGGCATCGGGCAGTCCGTACAGGCCACGGGCGAACCGTTGCAGCTTGCCAGCTTGGTGCAGCCGGATCAGAAGCTGCGGCGACCAGCCGTGCTCGCGCACATCCGCCGCCCGCAGCACGCGCCGGTGCCGGGCCAGTTCTAGGATGTGGTCAGATTGGTTCATGAGGGGTGAGTTTAATATCCGCATTACTTTTGTTCAAGTGATGCGAAATTCAATCGGTCCCGTGCCGTGGTTTCACACTTCGCCGGTTCTGCGCATGGCTGCCGTGGCTTCTTCCATGGCGTTGCGAACCGGGGCGACGATCAAACGGGCGTAGACCTTGGTGGCCTCCGGGGTCTTGTGGTTCAGAACCTTGCCGATGATTGGCAGGCTGGTGCCGCTGCTGGCCAACCATGACCCGAGCGTGCGGCGCAGATCATGGATTTTCAGGTCACGCATTTCGTAGTGCTGCAGGTGCAGTCCGAGCTTCTCTGCCAACGGGGTGTAGCGTTCGATGGTCTGCACCGGGAAGTCGACGGCCTCCTCAAGGGCCAGTTGGTAGTCGAAGGTCTTTGCCGTTGCCTTTTCCGCCAACGCCTCCACCAGACCCAACGCCGTGCTGCGCGACAGCATGCGCTCCCAAGCCCCTCGTGGCTCCACCAAATGGTCGGTCTTGCCTGAACCGGGGAAGACAAAGAGGGACTTTGAGCCCTGAGCTAACTGTTTGCGGCGCTCCAGCACTTCAATGGCCTCCGGGGTCAGCAGCACGGTCTGTGGCTCGCCATTTTTTGTCCTCTCGATGTTCCATTCCTTGCGTTCAAGGTGAACATCCCGCCACTGCATCGACATGACGTTGCTGCGGCGTGCTCCCGTGTACAGGGCGAGTTTCACGAAGTCACGCACCAGCTCGTTTGTTTCATGCTCCATGGCCAGCATGAGGCGGGGCATCTCATCTGGGAGTACGAATCTTGAGCGGGATTTTTCCTTGAACTTGTCCATGCCCCGGCAGGGATGGTTACCGTCGAAGTCCCCCCACTGGATGGCGCGGCTGTACATCGAGCTGATCAACGCAATCACGCGGTTGGCGGTCGTCGGGATGTGGCCCATCTTTGCGTGATGTGAGATCAGCTGGGCTCGCGTGATGTCCGACAGCCGCAGCTTGGCAAGGTTGATGCCGTAATTATCCGTGTCGATGTGTCGCTCGAACTTCTCGATGTCTTCCTTGTGGGACACCTTGTGGACGAGTGAGTGGCGCTTGTAGTACTCCTTGAAGAACTCGGCCAGCGTTATCTCCTTGCGCCGGTCGCGCATCGACTCCGCTGGATTGAGGTCCTGCGCGATGTCTGCATTCAGCGCCGCGACAGTCTTGCGAGCTTGCTCGATGGTTATATCCGGGTAGCGCCCGATCTTGAGACGCTCGGGTCTGCCTTGGATGCGTCGGTACAACAAGAAACTCTTCCGGCCGGTCTTGCCGACGCTGATCGCGAGTCCTTTGGTGGCCTTGTCGTAGAAATAGGCCACGCCTTCGGATGGCAGCGTCAGCCGGTCGAGGTCTCGCTTGGTAAAGTTCAGGCGGTTGCTGGGTGTTGGTTGGTCTTTGTGCATGCAGGAAATCTTGCTACGTGGTGGCTACGAACCCCGCGCTTTTTGTAGCAATAGATCGCACGTTTGCTGCACCGTGTATTCATTGAGACCGGTCACGGTTTACCGAGACTTGCTGTTTGAACCCACAGGGCTGTTGAGGTTGTTAACGTCCGTTGTCTACAGAGGGCGAAGAGTGGTGAAAAACAACATTAGCCACAATCGCACTCATAATCCTTTGGTCGAGTGTTCAAGTCACTCACGGCCTACCATTCCATTGAAAAGCACAAAGCCCCGCGATGATCGTGGGGCTTTGCAGGTTTGCCGCATTCCTGCGGCGTAGGACGTTACGGGGCGGTAACGTGAACCGGGCGAAATAGGTCCGGTGGTGGGTTGGAGGTAATGTGGTCGTTGCCGATAGTAGCCACCTTTCAGAAGCAATCTTTTGGAAGCCTTTGAGACCTGTGTCTGCGCTTCCCATGCGTTAACTATAGAACAAGACTACGGGATTGCAAGCAAGAAAATTGCAACCTGAGGTATCCACCAGCAGGGTTTTCCTCACACGGTTACCATGCAAGGCCGCTTGTCACCTCTTGTTACACGAGGTGCTTCATCAACCTGACCCGCCCACCGCATGAATCCTCCGTTCCGACTTCGTTTTCTCGGTTGTGCCATGGTCTTGTTTTTGACCACCATCACCATGCTGGCCGTGGCGGCAGAGTCTGCGGACGATGCCATAGGTGCGTTTGAAGTGACGCGGTATGAGGTGGTGGGGGATATCCTACTGGGTGCCGCGCCAATAGAGATGCTGCTGGCCCCCTACACCGGACGGGCGCGCACCTTCGCGGATGTGCAGCGCGCCATGGAATCCCTGGAGGACGCCTACCGTGCCCAGGGTTTCAGCGTGGTCAAGGTCAGCCTGCCCGAGCAGGAACTCAACCAGGGCACGGTGCGCCTGGTGGTTGCTGTGGCGCGCATCGGCAAGGTGCAGGTGGCAGGCAACACGAACTTTGACAGCGCCAACATCCGCGCCAGTGTGCCCGGTCTGGTGGAGGGCAAGGCTCCCAACATCACCCGCATTTCAGCCAGCCTGCGCACAGCCAACGAGAACCCGGCGAAGAAGACTGTGCTGACACTGGAGAGTGCGGGCAGCGATGACGAGGTGAACGCCACCCTGCAGGTGGTGGACGAAAAGCCCTGGGCCGCCGGCCTGACGTTGGACAACGCTGGCACCGACAAGACCGGCAAGACGCAGATCAGCGCGCAGTTGCAGCACTTCAATGTAGGTGGCCTGGATCACACGCTGAGTCTGCAATACACGACCACGGTCGAGCAGCCGGGCAGTGTCCATGTTTATGGAGTGGGCTATCACGTGCCGCTGTATGCCTGGGGTGATTCGCTGGACCTGTATGGCAGCTACTCCGATGTGGACTCCGGCCTGGTTTCCACCGGCGCGTTCAACTTGCTGGTCAGTGGCAAGGGCACGGTGCTGGGCGGGCGCTACAACCACAACCTGGCGCGCAGTGGCAATTACGAATCCCGCCTCCTGTTTGGCTGGGAACAGAAGGCCTTTCAGAACAACCTGGGGTACCAGGGTTTTCAACTGGGCAGCGATGTCACCGTGCGGCCCCTGAGCCTGACCTACGCGGGAGACTGGTCCCATGGTGCCGGCAGCAGCACCAACTACTACTTGGCGGGTGTGCGCAACGTGCCGGGTGGCGACCGTGGCAGCGAGGCCGATTTCACCCGCATCCGCGCCGGTGCCGCCACCAGCTATGGTCTATTGCGCTATGGCATTGGCTATACGCAGGTGTGGCCCTCGGACTGGCAGCTGCGTGTGCTGCTGAATGGCCAATGGACGCAGGATGCGCTGGTGCCTGGCGAGCAGTTTGGCGCTGGTGGCGCCACATCGGTGCGCGGCTATGGCGAGCGTGCTTTGGCCGACGACCAGGGGCGCGTGGCGAATCTGGAGATCTACACGCCCGGCCTGTGCTCGGGTGGCGCGCTGCAGTGTCGCCTGCTGGCCTTTGTGGACACTGGCAGTGTGACCCGCAACAACCCCTTGCCGGGTGAGCGCCGCGATGCCTCCATCACCAGCGCCGGCTTCGGTGTGCGCGCGTCGGTGGGGCGGCAGTGGTCCATGCAGGCGGATGTGGCCCAGGTGCTCGTGGACAGCGATGCGCAGTCCAAGGGCGATACCCGTGTGCACCTCAAGATGAACTTGGCTTATTAACCCGGGGCCACCATGAAATTCCATTCCCAACAGCAACAACCCGCGCGCCTGGGCCGCAAGGTGCTGGCATCGGCACTGGCCGCGCTTCTGTGCGTGACGGGCAACGGTGCCTGGAGCAACCCGCTGGGTGCGCAGGTCATCAGCGGCCAGGCCAGCATGGTGACCGTGGGCAACCAGCTGACCATCACCAATACGCCCGGGGCTATTCTGCAGTGGCAGGGCTTTTCCATCAATGCGGGTGAGGTGACGCGCTTTGTGCAGCAGAGCGCGCAAAGCACGGTGCTCAACCGCGTGGTGGGGCAGGACCCATCGCAAATCCTGGGAGTCTTGCAGTCCAACGGCAAGGTGTTCCTGATCAACCCCAACGGCATTGTGTTTGGTGCGGGCGCGCGGGTGGATGTGAATGGCCTGGTGGCCTCCAGCCTGAAGCTGGGCAATGAAGACTTTCTGGTCGGCAAGCTCAACCTGGGCGGCGACGCCAATGCTGGTGCGGTGCAAAACCATGGTGCCATCACCACCCCCAGTGGCGGTCAGGTCTATTTGATCGCCCCCAATGTCAGCAACAATGGCATCATTACCAGCCCGGGTGGCGACGTGATTCTGGCGGCCGGTCGCAGCGTCAAATTGGCGGACTCAGCAGACCCCAATCTGCATGTGGTGGTCAGTGCGGCCAGTGACCAGGCGCTCAACATCGGCAGCGTGGTGGCGCAGGGGGGCAAGGTGGGCATCTACGGCGCACTGATCCAGCAGCGCGGTGTGGTCGACGCGACCAGTGCCGTACGTGGTGAAAACGGCCGAATTGTCTTCCGATCCAGTGGTGATGCGAGTTTGTCCGCTGGCAGCGTGACCCGCACCAGCGGCGGCGACATTGCCATCAGTGCTGGCAACGCACTGACGGTGGATGGATCGGTGTCCAGCGATGGTGGCGCGATCCGCCTGAGTGGTGAGCGGGTGCAGGTCGCCGCAGGAGTCGACTCCGGTACGGGCCAATTGACCATTACCCGCACCGCCAATACCCGTGCAAACGACGAGCCAACGCCGGTGGTGGAGGTCCCTGTGCCGCCCACATTGGATCAATGCATCTCCTCGCCGTCACTGTCCGGTTGCAGCGCGGTATTGCCGGAGATCACAGCCTGCATTGCCAATCCCGCGCAGGCCGGTTGCACCGTGGTGCTGCCCAGCTTCAGTACCTGTGTGGTTACGCCTTCCCAGATTGGCTGCTCCGTGGTGTTGCCCACGGTGAACGCCTGCGTTGCCAACCCGGCACTGGCGGGCTGCAGCGTGGTGCTGCCGACTTTGACGGCATGCATGGCCTCACCATCTCAGGTTGGTTGTGCAGCGGTGCTGCCGTCGCTCAGTGCCTGTGTAGCGAATCCCGTTGCAGTGGGTTGTAGTGCGGTGCTGCCCAGCCTGCCAGCCTGTGTGGCATCCCCTGCAATGGCGGGTTGTGCCGCGGTATTGCCACCGCTCAGCGTCTGTATAGCGAACCCCAGTGCAGCGGGTTGCGGCGCGGTGTTGCCCTCACTAGCGGCGTGCGTTGCAACGCCATCCCGGGGCGGGTGTTCGGTGGTGCTGCCCTCGCTGGGCATGTGCGTGGCGACACCCACTGCGCCTGGCTGCAGTGTGGTGCTGCCCACGTTGGCCCAGTGCATTGCAACGCCGACTCTGGCGGGATGCGCTGTGGTGTTGCCGTCCGTCAATACGTGCGTGAGTAACCCCACCACACCCGGGTGTGTGGTGGTTGTGCCGCCAACCCAGGGCACAGGCTCCGGACCCTTGGACCAGGCCCTCAATTCGACCGTCAACATCATCAACACGGTGACATCGCCCGGACCCGCATCACCTACGGTGCCAGGCACGTCCGGTGGGTCCGGCGCGCCGCCTGACACCCAGAAGGACGACAAGAAAGACACGCAAGTTGCGAGCAAAGATACTGGAGTCAAACAAAATGATGCTGTCAAAAAAATGTATTGCAACTAGGGCGTTGTGCACGTTGTTGCTGGCGCTGGGCATGGCCTCTGCGATGGCAGGCACCGCCATCGGCACGGTGACGCAACTCAACGGCCCCTTGCTGCTCAAGCGCGCCGATGGCGTGGTCAAGGCCATTGCGCTGCATTCGTTCGTGGAGCAGGGTGACGTGCTGGTCAGCGAGAAGAACACCTATGCCCGGCTGACCTTCGCGGATGCCAGTGAAATCACCTTGCGGCCCAACACGCAGTTGAAGATTGAAGTCTTCACCTTCAACGAGAACAGGGCCGAGAATCTGGAGAGTGTGTTCAGCCTCGCCAAGGGCGCCGTGCAGCTGCGCACCGGTTTGAGTGGAGCAGAGCGGGCCGATGGCATCAAGCTCGTCGCGCCCAGCCTGCTGAATCCTTTGGCATCCGTCACCGTGAGTCGCACTGCTGGCACGACCTTTGTCGCTGAGTTCAGCGCTGACCCCGAGACCCGACTGGCGGGGTGGGACTCGAAGCGGCTGGTGGCGCAATACCCGGGTGTGCAACTGGCGGCAAGTGAATCGACGAGTCGCACGGATGCACCACTACTGGCTCTGCCGGCCGTGTGGGATGCTGCCTTGCAGTTCGCCCAAGCCATGCCGCTGGCTCCACCACCTAGCGGCAAGGCTCCCGGGTTGTATGTTCAAGTCATCGATGGCATCATCAATCTGTCCAACAGAGGCGGGACGCAGAGCTTCACCGCCGGGCAGTTTGGATACACGCCCAATTTCAGGTCGCCGCCGGTCATCTTGCCCGTTAACCCGGGCATGCAGTTCTCGCCGCCCCCGGTATTCAACTCCAGTACCGGGCCGACAGGAAGCGGCGCGAGTGGCGGAAAGTCCAACACGGTCGATTGCGAAGTGCGCTAAAAGCGGCTCAGTCCAGCTTACCCAGATACGTCTCCGAGAACAGGGAGCGGCGGAACTCCATTTCCTCGGGCTGGTGGTCGCCAATGGCCATCTTTTCCAGCTCGTACGCGGGCATGGGCATGGCAAACAGAAAGCCCTGCAGTTCGTTGCACCCCATGCCGACCAGCAGATCGCGTTGGCCCAGGGTCTCCACGCCCTCGGCCACCACGCGCAGGTTCAGTGCGTTGGCCAGGTTGATGATGGATCGCGCGATGGAGCGCGCATCCTCGCTCTCTTCCAGGTCCATGACAAAGGCGCGGTCAATCTTGAGTTCGGCGGCCGGGAGTTTGCGTAGCGCCGCCAGGCTGGAGTAGCCGGTGCCAAAGTCGTCGATGGAGACGTGAAAGCCCGCGCTACGCATGCGCTCAAAGGTTTGCTGCGTAACCTTGGTGTCTTCCATGGCCACGGACTCGGTAATCTCGCAGGTGAAGCGCTCGGGCTGGATGCCGTTGCGCTGCAACGCGGACTCGATGCGGTCCACCAGGTCATCCTCGCGCATCTGGTAGCCGGAAATGTTGACCGCCACGCGCATGCGCAGGCCGTGTTCGCGCCAGCGTGCGGCCTTGCGGCAGGCTTCCTCGATGACCCAGTGGCCAATCGGACCGATGAGCCCGTATTGCTCCGCCAGGGGGATGAAGACCGATGGGCCAATCAGGCCGCGCTCGGGATGGTGCCAGCGCAGCAGGGCTTCGGCGGCGGTGACCTGCAGGCTGATGGCGTCGATCTTGGGCTGAAAGTAGAGTTCGAACTCGCCCTTGGTCAGCGCGTTGCGCAGGTCGTTGAACATCACGGCCTGTTCACGCACTTCCTTGCCCATCTTGGGGTCGTAGATACAGAAGTCGCCACCACCACTTTGCTTGACGCTGCGCATGGCCAGCGCGGCGTTGCCGACCAGTTTCGACACCGCACCGTGTTCGGGATACATGGCGATGCCTATGGAGCAGGTCAACTGCGAACGCATGGACTCCAGCGCGACGGCTTCCGTCAGTGCCTGGGTGATGCGCTTGGCGGTCGCAATGCCCACCTGGATGCCACCGTCGAGCACCAGTGAGAACTCGCCGGCCGTTACATGGCAGCCTTCCGCCGTGTCGTCCACGCAACTGCCCAGACGGCGTGACACTTCCTGCAGCAACTGGTCACCGGTTTCGTGCCCGAATGCGTCGTTGAGCAGGCCAAAGTTATCGAGCGCCACATACAACACACAAAAAGGGTCGGTGCCATTGTCCGTCTGCAGGGCCTTGCGCTCCAGCACGGCGTCGAAACCCGATCGGGTCAGCATGCCAGTCAACTCGTCCCGTTCCAGTTGCTGGACTGCCAGTCGTGACAGGTTGCCGAGCTCCAAAGACATGCGCACCCGCTGACGCCGCTCGCGCGCGTACAGCCCCAGGGCGATGCAGGCCAACAGCAGGCTGGCTGTGGCGAAGGTGGGCCATAGACTCATGTGTGAGCCGGGATAGCTGGCATTGAAACTCCCCCGTGTCTAGCGTTTGCTGGCAGTGTAGTGCGAATCGGGGTGATCCGCCAAGATCGCTGAATGGGTCCAGCGGAACCCGCTGCGGCGCTGGAGGCGCGCGGAGCCGGTTTGACGGTTTGCTATCAATACGATAGCTGTGTGCGCTTATTCCACGAGGGCTGGATACCTATTTCCCGTGTATCCATTGGCCAGAGCGGCTGTTTCAGCTCTTGGCCGTCTTCTGGCGCTCGGCCAGTTGCTTGCGGCTGGTCGCGTTGATCACGCGCAGCTCGGCCAGGGTCTCGTCGATCTGCACGCGCTTCTTTTCCAGCTCGGCAATCTCGCTGTCGGTGCGCTCAATGACGTAGCTGAGCTGCTGGGTGCGCCCCTCGCCCTGCACGCCGTACAGGTCCAGGTAGCGCTTGATTTCCGACAGCGGCGAGCCAATCGCCTTGGCGCGCAGGATCAGGGCCAGGCGGGCCCGATCCCGGCGGGTGTAGACGCGCGCACCGTTGATGCGCCGGGGGCTGAGCAGCTCCTTGTCTTCGTAGAAGCGCAGCGCCCGCAGCGTGATGCCGAACTCGCGGCACAACTCAGTGATGCCGAAGAGTTCGGTCGTACCCTCGTCGCGGTGCGAGTCGACAAAGGCTTGCGCGTCGGATTTGGCCATCAGATCACGCGATCAGATGACGCGTTGCAGGCGCATGGCAACGCCCATGTCGCCGCTGACCTTGAGCTTGCCGGCCATGAAGCCGGTGGTGGGCTCCAGGTCGCCGCTCAAGAGGGCGTTCAGGTTTTCCAGCGTGATGCCCACGGTGCAGTCGCTGTCCACGTTGTCGTTGGTCACGCTGTTGGGAGTGGAGGCGCCGTCGATGCGGATCACGCCGTCGGCGCCACAATCAAACTTCAGCGTGGCGGCCAGGCCGCTATCGGCGCCCACTTTGGCGCGGATGGCTTCGGTACAGGCTTGCAGGTCCATGGATTTTCCTTGTGGTTGGAGGGTGTTGGCGGGCTGAATGCTAGCAGTCCGATATTCCCTAAACATCAGTATAAATACCTATACGGCAACTGGTTGACGTTAACGTAACCATGCTTTCTAATGCGTTAAATCCATAAGCAAGGACACCCGGCTATGCCCGTCATTCGTTCCAAGATCAATCCCCGCTCCGACGCCTTTGCTGCCAATGCCCAGCGCATGCACGGCCTGCTGGCCGAAGTCCAGCGCCTGGAAGGCCTGGTGATTGCCGAGTCCGAGTCCAAGCGCGACAAGTTCGAGCAGCGCAAACAGTTGCTGCCGCGCGAGCGTGTGGCCCGTTTGCTGGACCGCGGCACGCCGTTTCTGGAAATCAGCCGCCTGGCCGGCCTGAACATGCACGATGACGATGGCAAGAAGTCCGTCATGGGTGGCGGCTCCATCGCCGGCATTGGCGTGGTCGCCGGCAAGCGCTGCGTCATCTCCGCCAACGACAGTGCCGTCAAGGGTGGTACCGTGGCGCCCATGGGCTTGAAGAAAGGCCTGCGCATCCAGCAGATCGCCCAGGAGAACAAGCTGCCGCTGATCTCCCTGGTGGAGAGTGGCGGCGCCAACCTGATGTACCAGGCCGAGATCTTCATCGACGGTGGCCGCACCTTTGCCAACCAGGCGCGCATGTCGGCTCTTGGCTTGCCGCAGATCGCCGTGGTGCATGGTTCCAGCACCGCCGGCGGCGCCTACCTGCCGGGCCTGTCGGACTACGTGATCCTGGTGCGCGGGCGCTCCAGCATCTACCTGGCCGGCCCGCCGCTGGTCAAGGCCGCCATTGGCGAGGACGCCACCGACGAAGAGCTGGGCGGCGCCGAAACCCATGCCCAAATCACCGGCCTGGGCGAGTACCTGACCGAGGACGATGCGCACGCTATTAGCCTGGCGCGCGAGGTCATGGACAAGCTGCGCTGGGATACGGCGCCACCGGCTCTGGCCCATGCCGAGCCGCTGTTTGACGAGCAGGAGTTGATGGGCATCGTCCCGTTTGAGGAGCGCGAGCCGTATGACGTGCGCGAGGTCATTGCCCGCCTGGTCGACGGCTCGGACTTTCTGGAGTTCAAGTCCGACTACGCGCCGGAGATGATGTGCGGCCACGCCCGGGTGCAGGGCCATCTGGTGGGCATCCTGGGCAACAACGGTCCGATTCAACCCACCGGTTCGACCAAGGCTGCGCAGTTCATCCAGTTGTGCGACCAGAGTGGCACACCACTGGTCTTCCTGCAGAACACCACTGGCTACATGGTGGGCTCTGCCGCCGAGCGCGGTGGCGCCATCAAGCACGGCAGCAAGATGATCCAGGCCGTGGCCAACGCCCGCGTGCCCAAGTTCACCTTTGTGATTGGCGGCTCGTATGGTGCCGGCAACTACGGCATGTGCGGTCGCGGCTTTGATCCGCGCTTCATCTTCGCCTGGCCGACGGCGCGCACGGCCGTCATGGGCGGGGCGCAGGCGGCCAAGGTGATGGACATCGTCAACCGCGCCAAGATCGAGCGCAGTGGCATGGAGGCCAATGAAGAAGCCTTGAAGGCCATGTCCGATGGATTGCGCCTGCGTCTGGACAAGGAGTCCACCGCGCTGTTTGGCACGGCCCGGCTGTGGGACGACGGCATCATCGATCCGCGCGACACGCGCCGCATCCTGGGCCTGTGTCTGGCCCTGGCTCTTGAAGCCGAACAGCGCACGCTGCGGCCCAACACCTTCGGCGTCGCCCGCATGTAACCCCCAACCATTCCGAGAACACCATGAAATTCACCCCCGAGCACGAGCAGATTGCCGACACCGTCCGCAAGTTTGTTGCCAACGAAATCAACCCCCATCTACCCGAGTGGGAAAAGGCCGGCATCTTCCCGGCGCACGCACTGTTCAAGAAGATGGGCGACCTGGGCCTGCTGGGCATCAAGTACCCCTTGGAATTTGGCGGCATGGGGCTGGACTTCAGCTACTCCATGGTCATGGCCGAGGCGCTGGGTGAATGCAATGCCGGTGGTGTGCCCATGGCCATTGGCGTGCAGACCGACATGTGCACGCCGGCGCTGGCACGCTTTGGCAGCGACGCCTTGCGCCAGGAGTTTCTGGCCCCCGCCATCGCCGGCGACATGGTGGGCTGCGTTGGTGTCAGCGAGGTCGGCGGCGGCTCCGACGTGGCAGCGCTCAAGACCACGGCGCGCAAGGATGGCGACGACTACGTCATCAACGGCTCCAAGATGTGGATCACCAATGGCATGCAGGCCGACTGGTGCTGCCTGCTGGCCAACACGTCGGAAGGCTCGCCGCACAAGAACAAGTCCATGATCATCGTGCCGCTGAACAGCCCGGGTGTCACGCGCCAGAAGATCGAGAAGATCGGCATGCACTCCAGCGACACGGCGCAACTCTTTTTCGACAACGTGCGCGTGCCCCGGCGCAACCTGATCGGGCAGGAAGGCATGGGCTTCATGCTGCAGATGCTGCAGTTCCAGGAGGAACGCCTGTACGGCGCGGCCGGGTCCTTGCGCTCGCTGGACCGGTTGATCGACCAGACCATTGACTACACCCGCCAGCGCCAGACCTTTGGCAAACCCATCCTGCACAACCAGGTCGTGCACTTCCGCCTGGCCGAGCTGCGTACCGAGGTGGAAGCCCTGCGCGCGCTGACCTACCGCGCGGTGGAGCAATACGTCGGCGGCAAGGATGTGACCAAGCTGGCGTCCATGGCCAAGTTGAAAGCAGGGCGTCTGTCGCGCGAGGTGGCAGACAGCTGCCTGCAGTACTGGGGTGGCATGGGCTTCACGGCGGACAACCCGATTGCACAGTCCTACCGCGATGGCCGTCTGATCTCGATTGGCGGCGGTGCTGACGAGATCATGCTGGGCATCATCTGCAAGCTCGAAGGCACGCTGCCCGGGAAGACATGACGCATCTAGAACAAAATGGGCCTGTAGCCCTCGCAGAATATGCGCAGAAAGCTCCTAAATTGATAGCACTTTTGGTTCAGCAAAGCGGTGCGGTGTTTCACATCACACTGAATCGGCCCGAGTCCCGCAATGCCATGTCGCTGCAGATGGTGTCCGAGCTGCGCCAGGTTCTGGCGGATGCCGAAGCCAGCATTGGCACACCCGATGCGGTGCGCGCCGTCGTGTTGCGCGGCACCGGTGGTCACTTCTGTGCCGGAGCCGACCTGAAGGACATGGCCGCCGCCCGCATGCGCGCCATGCAGGCGGCGGGTACCGGCGCACCCGACCCGATTGCCGAGGTGAATGCCGCCTTTGGTGAACTCTGCGCGGCCTATGCTCGCACACCACTGGCCGTGGTGGCCGTGCTGGAAGGCACGGTCATGGGCGGCGGCTTCGGCCTAGCCTGTGTGGCCGATGTGGCCATTGCCAGCGAGACCGCCACCTTCCGCCTGCCCGAGACCTCGCTGGGCGTGGTGCCAGCGCAGATCGCCCCGTTTCTGGTGGAGCGCCTGGGCTACTCGCAGGCCAAGCGCCTGGCCGTCACCGGTGGCCGGCTGGACGCGGCTGCCGCACTGCGCACGGGGCTGGTCCATGCCGTGGTGGACAGCGCGAGCCTGCAGACCGAAATCGACAGGGTGTTGGCCGACATCCTGGCCTGCGCGCCGTGGGCTCTGGCCGCTACCAAGGCCCTCATGGCCCGGGCGCGACTGCAGGCGCCGCACGATTTGATTCAGCACGCCGCAGCCATCTTCTCCCAAGCCGCCCAGAGCCCCGAGGGCCTGGAGGGCATGACCGCCTTCATCCAGAAGCGCAAACCACAGTGGGCCCTGTCATGACGTTTTCCAAGATTTTGATTGCCAACCGCGGGGAGATTGCCTGCCGCGTCATCCGCACCGCGCGCAACCTGGGCTACCGCACGGTGGCCGTGTTCAGCGACGCTGACCGCAACGCCCCCCATGTGTCGCTGGCCGACGAGGCGGTGCACATTGGCGCCTCGCCAGCGGCCGAGTCCTACCTGCGCATCGACGCTATTCTGGATGCCGCCCGCAAGACGGGAGCCGATGCGGTGCACCCCGGCTACGGCTTTCTGAGCGAGAACGCCGCGTTTGCCCAGGCCTGTGTCGATGCCAGTCTGGTCTTCATCGGCCCGCCGACCAGCGCCATTACCGCCATGGGCGACAAGGCATTAGCCAAGCGCCGCATGCTGGAGGCTGGCGTGCCCTGTGCTCCCGGCTACCTGGGCGCGGACCAGAGCGATGCGGCCCTGATGACCGAGGCCGAAAAGCTGGGCTACCCGTTGCTGGTCAAGGCCGTAGCCGGCGGCGGCGGGCGTGGCATGCGCCTGGTGCACCAGCCTTCCGAACTGCAGCCCGCCATTGATGGTGCCCGCCGCGAGGCGACCAGCGCGTTTGGCGACGGCACGCTGATGCTGGAGCGCCTGATAGCCAACGGCCGCCATATCGAAATCCAGGTCTTTGCCGATGCCCATGGCAATGCGGTCCACTTGGGCGAGCGCGATTGCACCGCGCAGCGCCGCCGGCAGAAGGTGATTGAAGAGGCGCCCTCTCCGGTGGTCACGCCCGCCATGCGTAGGGCCATGGGCCAGGACGCTGTGGCCGCCGCGCTGGCCGTGGGCTATCGGGGCGCCGGCACGGTCGAATTCATCGTCGATGACCAACTACGCCATTACTTTCTGGAGATGAACACCCGCCTGCAGGTGGAGCACCCGGTCACCGAAATGATTACGGGCTACGACCTGGTGGAGTGGCAACTGCGTGTGGCCGCCGGTGAGCCTCTGCCCGCACGGCAGACCGACATCACATTGGCCGGCCACGCCATCGAGGCCCGCCTGTATGTGGAGGACCCTTATGCCGGGTTCGCGCCCCAGACGGGCTCCGTGCTCTGGTGGCACCCGGAACGGGCGCTGTCTGCCGGTGTGCGCATCGATGCCGGCATTGCCCAGGGCAACGCGATCTCGCCGTATTACGACCCGATGGTGGCCAAGATCATCGTCCATGGCCGCGACCGCGATGACGCCATCCGCCGCCTGCGCGCGGCGCTGGCCAACACGCCGCTGCTGGGGCTCAAGAACAACGGCCACTTCCTGGGTGATCTGGTGGACCACCCGACGTTCCGCAAGGCCGAGATGACCACCACGCTGATTGACCAGTGGCAAGAACAGGGCGAACCTCTGCTGCAGGAAACCGCGCCTTTTGATGCCGTCTGGCAGGTTGCTGCCATGGCGTTGGCCATGCACGGGCTGGAGGACTGGCGGGGCCACAACTGGCGCTCGGACAGCGTGGCGGCTTTTGACGTGCGCCTGCAGTGTGGCGAACAGGTGCGCAGCCTGCGGGTTCGACCAGACCGCCAGGGTGGCGTGGCGATTGACATGGATGGCACGCACGTCACAGGCATGGTGCTGGGCTTTGCCGATGGCACGTTGCGCTATGCCGTGGACGGCGTGGTGCGCACGGCGGTCGCTGTGATGGACGGTGCCCGTGTGCATCTGGCGCTGCAGGGCCACAGTTTTGTCGTGTCCGAGGTGTCCGCCTTCCCGGATGCCGATGCGCGCAAGGACGCCAGCAAGGCGCGCTCACCGGTGGCGGGCAAGGTCACGCAGGTGGTCGTGGCAGCGGGTGACGCGGTGCAGCCCGGGCAACAGCTGGTCTGCGTGGAAGCCATGAAAATGGAGATGTGGCTGTGCGCGGAAGCGGCCGGCACAGTGCAGGCGGTGCATGCCAGGTCCGGAGACCAAGTGGAGTCCGGCGCCTTGCTGGTCGAAATTGAAATTTGAAGCTTTGCGGGACAGCCCTTTAGCTCTGTCCTCAACTGATTAGGAGAAATGATGGAAAAAGCCATACTGACCTGCGCGCTGACCGGCGTGCTGACCAACCCCCAGCAGCACCCGGTGCCGGTGACCCCGGCGCAGATGGCGGCCGAGGCGCGCGATGCCTTCAATGCCGGCGCTTCGGTCATGCATGTGCATGTGCGCAACCAGGAAGAGGGCATGGGTCATCTACCGTCCTGGGATCCGGAGGTCATGGCGTCGGTGGTAGACGCCATCCGCGCGGCCTGTCCTGGAGTCATCATCAACCTGACCACCGGCGTGGTCGGCAAGGACATTTCGGGTCCGCTGGCCTGCATACACCGCGTCAAGCCCGAGATTGCGGCCTGCAATGCCGGCAGCCTGAACTACCTCAAGATCAAGGAAGACGGACAGTGGGCCTGGCCACCCATGGTGTTCGACAACCCGGTCGCCAAGGTGCAGCAGTTTCTGGATGTGATGGCCGAGTGCGGCACGCATCCCGAGTTCGAGTGTTTTGATGTGGGCATCGTCCGCTCGGTGGGCATGTTTATCAAGGCCGGCATGCTCAAGCCCGAGATGGGCCGCCCCGAATACAACCTGGTCATGGGCGTGGCCTCGGGCATGCCGTGCGACGCGAATCTGCTGGCGCTGTTGCCCCAGTGGATGGCGCCTAACAGCGTGTGGCAGGCCACGCTGATTGGCCGCGCCGAAATCTGGCCGGTGCACCAGAAGACCGCCGACCTGGGCGGCATGCTGCGCACCGGCCTGGAAGACACCTTTTACCTGCCCAACGGAGAGCGGGCCGCTGGCAACGGTGCCTTGATCGCCGCGCTGGCCCAGTGCGCCCGCAATGCCGGGCGCGAAATTGCGTCACCACAGGAAGCGCGTACGATGTTGGGCCTGTGAGGTTTCCAAAGCCCAAAAAGCTGTGCTATAATTGACAGCTTAGCGGCTGTAGCTCAGCTGGATAGAGTACTTGGCTACGAACCAAGGGGTCGTGGGTTCGATTCCTGCCAGCCGCACCAAATGGATAGCCCTGAAACAGCAATGTTTCAGGGCTTTTTCATATCCAGATGTTGTTCATCACGGCCCGCTTGTGGGCCGTATTCACGGGTTGCCCATGAACAAGGCTTTCACCAAAGAGTCGGATAACGGGTCGGATAGCGCAGACGATGACGATCTGCAGCTGCCCCCCATTCCAGCGGGCGGCAAAAATTACATGACGCCGCAAGGTTACGCCGCATTGCGTGGCGAGTTGCTCGACCTGATCGACTACGAGCGACCCAAAATCGTGGAAGTGGTGCACTGGGCGGCCAGCAATGGTGACCGTTCCGAAAACGGCGACTACCTGTACGGCAAGAAGCGCCTGCGCGAGATTGACCGCCGTATCCGCTTCCTGACCAAGCGCATGGAGATTGCCGAGATCGCCAACCCGTCGATGCACTACGGCAACGACCAGATTTTTTTTGGTGCCACCGTCACCTATGCGGATGAGGCCGGGCTGGAACGCACCGTAACGATCACCGGCATCGACGAGGCCAATAGCGCGGCGGGGGAGGTGAGCTGGATCTCGCCCATCGCCCGTACGCTTTTGAAGGCCCGTACCGGCGATGTGCTCAAGCTGGTCATGCCTGGCAAGGTGGAGGAGATTGAGGTGCTGGAGGTCCGCTACCCCGCACCCCAGCCCGATTAGGTTGGTGCCGCCACCTTGCGCCGCTCGGCCCGCATGACGGACGCTGTGCGATTGAGGTTGCGCAGGGCCACAGCGAGGTGGTTGGTGTCGCGCACGCCGATCACAAAGCGGAACTCCACGTCATCCTGCGTGGCCTCGTGCCCCATGTCGATGTGCACGATGTCGGCTTCAGAGGCGGCCAGTGCAGCCGCCACCTTGGCCAGCACGCCCTTGCCGTTCTTGGCGGTGACGACCACGCCGGTTTCAAAGGCACGCATCGGCTCGTCAGACCATTCCACCGTGATGAAGCGCTCCGCGTCCTTGTGCTGCAGCTTTGTGGCGATCGGACAGTCGTGGATGTGCACCACCAGACCCTCGCCGCGTCCCAGGTAGCCGACGATGTCGTCGCCCGGAATCGGACGGCAGCAACGGGCAAACTGCACGGATGCATTCTCGCTGCCATCCAATGTGATGGAGCCCTGTGAGGTCGATTCGTGCGCGGTGAAACGTTCCCGCGTAAGCAGCAGGGCATCCGGCTTCTGCCCGCTTTCCACCAGCAGGCGCACCAGACGCTTGGCCACGATGTGGGCAATGCGTTTGCCCAGGCCGATGTCGGTCAGCAGTTCCTGGCGGCTCTTGCTGCCGGTAAAGCGCAGCAGCTTCTCCCAGATCGGGTCAAAGACCGGGTCACGTTCCGGAAAGCGGTCAATGCCCTCGGCACGCAGCGCCTGGGTCAGCAACTTTTCGCCCAGTTCTTCTGATTCGGTGTGCGCCAGCGTCTTGAGGTGGTGGCGGATCTTGGAGCGGGCACGCCCGGTGCGAACAAAGCCGAGCCAGGCCGGGTTGGGTGTGGCGGCGGCCTCGGTCACGACCTCGACCACGTCGCCACTCTTGAGTTCGGTGCGCAACGGAACCTGTTCGCCGTTGATGCGGGCCGACACGGTGCGGTCACCCACATTGCTGTGGATGGCGTAGGCAAAGTCGACCACGGTGGCGCCGCGTGGCATGGCCATGATCTGGCTCTTGGGCGTGAACACATAGACGGCGTCGGGAAACAGGTCGACCTTGACATGGTCCCAGAACTCGGCGGCGTCGCGGGTCTCATCCTGGATGTCGAGCAGGGATTGTAGCCATTTGGTGCCCAGGCGTTCGGAGGACACTTCTTCCGGCGCATTGACCTTGTAGAGCCAGTGCGCGGCCACGCCCGATTCGGCCACTACATGCATGGCTTCGGTACGCATCTGGAATTCCACGTTCACGCCGGATGGCCCCACCAGCGTGGTGTGCAGTGACTGGTAGCCATTGACCTTGGCAATGGCGATGTGGTCCTTGAACTTGCCCGGCAGCGGTTTGTACAACTGGTGCAGCACACCCAAGGCCGTGTAGCAATCGATGACAGTCGGCAAAATGACCCGAAAGCCATAGATGTCTGTCACCTGGGCAAAGCTCAGGTGCTTGCTGTCCATCTTCTTGTAGATAGAGTACAGCGTCTTTTCCCGTCCGGCGATACGCGCATTGATGCCCGCTGCGGCCAAAGCGGCCTCCACTTCCTTTTGGACCTTCTGGATCAGGTCACGGCGCCGGCTGCGGGCCTTGGCAACGGCCTTCGACAAGGTCGCGTAGCGCCATGGTCGCAGGTAGCGGAACGACAGGTCCTGCAGTTCTCGGTAGGTCTGGTTCAGGCCCAGGCGGTGGGCAATGGGTGCATAGATCTCCAGTGTTTCGGAGGAGATGCGGCCCCACTTGGTGCGTGGTACATCGCCCAGCGTGCGCATGTTGTGGGAGCGGTCGGCGAGCTTGATCAAGATGACGCGCACATCGCGCGCCATGGCCAGCAGCATCTTGCGGAAGGACTCCGCCTGGTTTTCCTCGCGCGTGTTGAACTGCAGCTTGTCCAGCTTGGTCAGGCCATCCACCAGTTCGGCCACCGGTGAGCCAAAGCGCTCGATCAGCTCTGTCTTGGTGACACCACAGTCTTCCAGTGCGTCGTGCAGCAGGGCGGCCATCAGGGCCTGGGCGTCAATCTTCCACTCGGCGCACTGGGCGGCTACCGCAATCGGGTGGGTGATATAGGGCTCGCCGTTGTTGCGCAACTGCCCCAGGTGGGCCTCATCAGCGAAGCGGTAGGCCTGGCGGACCTTTTCCAGGTCTTCCGGGGTCAGGTAGTCCAGTTTGGAGGTCAGTGCCGCAAAGCTGGCGGCTGCGGCGTTCACGGCCGCGGGATGCGGCGTTGCGTCCTGCGGCCCATTGGCGGCAGGGGCGTCTTTGCGAGGAGTTGGTTGGACGGCGGTACCCATGACTCAAATGTAGCGCGCTGTCAAAAATTTGGACACGAAGGGGGAAAAATGGTCAAAAAAAAGCACCGCAAGCGGTGCTTTCAGCAAGTGAGGCCGATCAGAGCGGAACTTTTTTCAGCATCTCCAGACCGATCTTGCCGGCGGCGATTTCGCGTAGGGCGGTGACGCCGGCCTTGTTCTTGCTTTCGATCTTGGGAGTATGGCCCTGGTTCAGCATGCGGGCGCGGTAGGTTGCAGCCAACACCAGTTGAAAACGATTGGGGATCTGCAACAGGCAGTCTTCTACAGTAATACGGGCCATGGAATTCTCCGAAAGACTAGGGGATGTGCAATGCTTTGAATGTTTCGGCTCGGGCACGACGCTGTGCTGCAAATTTGAGCCGCTGGGAGTGAACAATGGCTTTCAGATCGAAAAGCGCACGGTCAAACAACTCGTTGATTATAACGAAATCGAATTTATCCGCCTGGGCGACCTCGACGGCCGCATTTTTCATGCGCACGTCGATGACCTCGGGTGTATCCTCGCCGCGGCGCTCCAGCCGGGAGCGCAACTCCTCCCAACTGGGCGGCAGAATGAAGATGGAAATGGCGTTGGCAAAAATCTTTTTGACCTGGATGGCGCCCTGGTAGTCGATTTCCAGGATCACGTCCGCGCCCTGGGCCATGCGTTCCTCAATGGCCTTTTTGGAGGTGCCGTAGCGGTGGTTGTGCACATGGGCCCACTCCAGAAAGCCGTCTGAGGCGACCATGGCGTCGAATTCCAGCTCGGAGACGAAAAAATATTCGCGGCCATGCTTCTCCTGACCACGGGGTGCCCGCGTGGTGTGTGAGACCGACGGCTGCACGTGCGAGTCGAGTTCAAGCAGGGCCTTGACCAGGCTGGATTTTCCGGCCCCGCTGGGGGCGGCGACGACAAAGAGGTTTCCGGGGTAGTCCATATCCTATTCTATGTTCTGCACCTGTTCACGCATCTGTTCGATCAGCACCTTCATGTCCACCGAGATGTGGGTCAACTCCAGCGCGGCCGACTTGGAACCCAGTGTATTGGCCTCACGGTGTAACTCTTGTATCAAAAAGTCCAGCCGCTTGCCGATCTCGCCGCCCTTGGTGATCAGGCGCTGCAGCTCGTCCAGGTGGGAGCCCAGGCGGGTGATTTCCTCAGCCACGTCAATGCGGATCGCAAAGGCAGTGGCCTCGGTCAACGCGCGGTCCTGCGCCGCTTCTGGTAGCGTGGTTCCATCGGTCAGGGCCATGGCCTCCTTCCAGCGGTTCAGGAAGCGCTGGCGGTTCTGCTCCACCAGTTGCGGAATCAGGGGTACGGCCTGCTGGGCCAAGGTGCGCAACTGGGCAATGTGCTCCAGCAGCATGGTGGCCAGGCGCTCGCCCTCACGGCTGCGTGCCGCCAGCAGGGCTTGCAGGGCCTTGTCCGCCAGCGGGATGACCTCGGCACTCCAGTCGTAGGAGCCGGTCTGCTCCGCGGCCGACAGGCGGATCACATCGGCCACGCTGAGCGGCGTGGCGGCAGGTAGCCAGGCCCGCACGTTGTCCTGCACGGCGTTGAGGCGTTGCAGCAGACGGGGGCTGGGATCGGCCACGCCGGTTGCGGCCATGTTGTCGATGAAGGCGCGTACCTCGACCTTGCCGCGCTTGAGGCGGCCCACCAGCAGGTCGCGCAGCGCCGGCTCAAACTGGCGCAGGTCTTCGGGCAGGCGAAAGGACAGATCCAGGAACCGGCTGTTGACGGAGCGGATTTCCAGCCCAAGCTGGCCGCCAGGGGCCTTGGCGTCGGTATTCTGGGCGGTTGTGGTCGTGCTGTTTTGTGCACTGGCGTAACCTGTCATGCTGTAAACTGACATTGCGTATCTCGGTTCGTGAAACGACCCTGAGAATAACCCGGTTCAGACGGAACAGACGAGCGTACAAGCCCTAATTTATGTCGAAGGTCAAGCCAGCCCCCCTACCTCCGGATACGATTATTGGGGGCTATCGCATCATCCGCAAGGTGGCTGCCGGTGGTTTCGGTCTGGTATATCTGGCGTTAGACCCCGAAGGCCAGCAGGTTGCGGTTAAGGAATACCTCCCTTCCTCGCTGGCAACACGGGCACCCGGCGAGCTATTGCCCCAGGTGCAGCCCGAGAAGCTCTCGCTGTATCGCCTGGGACTCAAGAGCTTCTTTGAAGAAGGGCGCTCGCTGGCGCAGATTTCCCACCCCTCGGTGGTTAGCGTGCTGAACTTCTTCCGCGAGAACGAAACCGTCTACATGGTCATGAACTACCTGGAGGGCGCGGCCCTGCAGGACTTCATCGTGACCGCCCGCGATCTCAAGCAGAGCAAGGTGTTCCGTGAGTCCACGATCCGTTCGCTGTTTGATGAGATCCTGCGCGGCTTGCGTATCGTGCACCAGCACAAGATGCTGCACCTGGACATCAAGCCTGCCAACATCTTCATCACCGATGACAACCGCTCGGTGCTGATCGACTTCGGTGCCGCACGCGAGGTGCTGAGCAAGGAAGGCAACTTCATCCGCCCCATGTACACGCCCGGTTTTGCCGCGCCCGAGATGTACCGGCGCGACGCCTCCATGGGGCCCTGGACTGACATCTACGCTATTGGCGCCTGCATCTACGCCTGCATGCAGGGCTATCCGCCCAATGAGGCGCCGCAACGCCTGGAGAAGGACCGCATTGCGGTAGCCCTGGCCCGGCTGCGCGGTGTGTATTCCGACAACCTGATCGAGGTCGTGGAGTGGTGCATGTCGCTGGACCCGCTGTCCCGCCCGCAATCGGTTTTTGCCCTGCAAAAGGAGTTGAGTCGGGAAGGCGAGCGCCGCTACACCAAGCTTAGCGTCAGCGAAAAGGTGCGTATGCAGTTTGACACCATCGTGTCCGACGCCAAGAAGAGCGTGCTCGGCCCCGTCAACGCCGGAGGCAAGCCGCGATGAAGTTTTCCGTATTCCAGCTCAGCCGCAAGGGCGGGCGTGAGAAAAATGAAGACCGCATGGGGTATTGCTATACCAAGGCCTCCGGTATTTTTCTGCTGGCCGATGGCATGGGCGGTCACCCCGAGGGCGAAGTCGCGGCCCAGATCGTGCTGCAAACCATCTCGGCTCTGTACCAGAAGGAAGCCACGCCTGAGATCGATGACGTCCAGGCCTTCTTCAACATGGCCATCATGGCCGCGCACCGGCAGATCTTGCGCTATGCCGCCGAGCGGCACCTGATGGACACGCCGCGCACCACACTGGTGGCGGCCATTGTGCAAGGTGGCGTGGCGCATTGGGTGCATTGCGGTGACTCGCGCCTGTATTTCGTGCGCCATGGCGAGCTGTTGGCCCGCACCCGTGACCACTCTTACATCGAGCAGCGCCAGGAGGCCAAGCCCGATGTGCCGCTGCCGGCCAATTTCAACCGCAACGTGCTCTACACCTGCCTGGGCTCGCCGACCAAGCCGGTGTTTGAGGTGACCGGCCCGGTCCCGCTGCAGCAAGGTGACAAGATCCTGTTGTGTTCAGACGGTCTGTGGGGTAGCCTGGACGATGCCGATATTGTGTTCCAGTTGGGTCAGAAGCAGGTTGGCTCCGCCGTGCCGGAACTGGTTGAGCGCGCCTTGACCAAGGCGGGATCCCATAGCGACAACGTGACTGTGATCGCCATGGAGTGGGAAACCCCCGATAGCTTCGAGTCCACCCGCGGCACCATTTCTACCGACAGCATCGACGACGGTGTGTTTGCCTCCACAGTGCAGGCCGGCTGGCTGGATTCCGGCGTGGATGATCTGGACGATGCCGCCATCGAGCGCTCCATTGCCGAGATCAATGAGGCCATCCGCCGCTCGGCATCCCGCAAGGGCTGACTCAGGAACCTTTCATGAACGAATTTGTCCGCACCCCGGCACGTGCTGCCGACCAACTGCGCCCCGTGCGCATCACCCGCGGCTACACCGTGCACGCCGAGGGCTCGGTGCTGATCGAGTTCGGCGGTACCAAGGTGCTGTGCACCGCGTCGGTCGAAGAAAAAGTGCCGCCACACAAGCGTGGCAGCGGCGAGGGCTGGGTCACCGCCGAATACGGCATGCTGCCGCGCGCCACGCACACCCGCAGCGACCGCGAGGCTGCGCGCGGCAAGCAGAGCGGGCGCACGCAGGAAATCCAGCGCCTGATCGGCCGATCCATGCGCGCCGTGTTCGACCTGAAGAAGCTGGGCGAGCGCACCATCCAGCTTGATTGCGACGTGCTGCAGGCCGACGGTGGCACCCGCACCGCCGCCATCACCGGTGCCTTTGTCGCTGCCCAGGACGCCGTCAACGGCCTGCTGGCCGCCGGCAAGATCACCGAGTCGCCCATCACAGCGCAGGTGGCCGCCATCTCGGTGGGCATTGTGCAGGGCACTCCGCTCCTGGACCTGGAATACACCGAGGATTCGGCCTGTGACACCGATATGAACGTGGTGATGACCGGTGCCGGCCATTTTGTCGAAGTGCAAGGCACTGCCGAGGGCGCCGCCTTTTCGCGCGCCGAGATGGACACGCTGCTCACGCTGGCCGAAAAAGGCATCACCGAGCTGATGGCGCTGCAATTGCAGTCGCTATCAAAATAGTAGCTATTTACGCTTATTCCACGAGGGCTAGCACGTGAAAATTGTTCTCGCCTCCAACAATCAGGGCAAGCTGGCCGAACTGCAGGCCATGCTGACCCCGCTGGGCTGCACGCTGATTCCCCAGGGCACATTGCGCGTGCCCGAGGCGCCCGAGCCGCACCGCACCTTTGTCGAAAACGCGCTGGCCAAGGCGCGTAATGCGGCGCACCACACCGGCCTGCCGGCTCTTGCCGATGACGCCGGCCTGTGCGTGGACGCCTTTGGCGGGTTGCCGGGTGTGGACACGGCCTACTACGCCACCCAGTTTGGCTACGAGAAGGGCGACGCCAACAACGTGCGCGCGCTGCTGGAGCAGATGCGCGACGTCGACAACCGCCGTGCCGCCCTGGTCAGCACGCTGGTGGCGGTGCGCAGCGCCGACGACCCCGAGCCGCTGATTGCCGTCGGCCGCGTGGTCGGCGAGATCGCCCGCGAGCCGCTTGGCAGCAATGGCTTTGGTTTCGACCCGGTGATGTGGATTCCCCAGTTCGGCCAGACCTTTGCCCAGTTGCCGATTGAGGTGAAGAACGCCAACAGCCACCGCGGCAAATCTGCCAAGGCCATCGCTGCGCTGATCCGTGAGCATTGGCTGGACATGGCCGCCGCCGGGTAAGTCCCATGATTCCCATTGTTCCTTCGGGCACTGCAGCAGCCGGTGCCGAGCCCGTGGTGCAGCGCGACATCACACACTACATGCGGCCGGGCACGCTGCAATTGGCGGCGCTGCCGCCGCTGTCGCTCTACGTGCATATTCCGTGGTGTCTGAAGAAATGCCCGTACTGCGATTTCAATTCCCATGAGAGACCTGGCGGTGAGCTGCCCGAGCAGCGCTATGTGGACGCGCTGGTGGCCGATCTGGAGGCCGCGCTTCCGCTGATCTGGGGTCGCAGCATCCACAGCATATTTATTGGCGGTGGCACACCAAGTCTGTTCACGCCGGCCACCATCGACCGGTTGCTGGGCGACATCCGTGCCCGCCTGCGCCTGGAGTCCAACTGCGAGATCACGCTAGAGGCCAATCCCGGCACCTTCGAGAAGGACCGCTTCAAGGCCTACCGCGACGCGGGTGTCACCCGCCTGTCCATCGGCGTGCAAAGCTTCAACGACGCGCACCTGAAGGCCCTGGGCCGCGTGCACGACCGCGCCCAGGCACTGGCGGCGGTAGAAGAGGCGGCCAAGTCGTTTGACACCTTCAACCTGGATATCATGTACGCGCTGCCGGGACAGTCCATGGAGCAGGTGGGGCAGGACATTGCCACCGCGCTGCAGTTTGCACCGCCGCACATCTCCATCTACCACCTCACCATTGAGCCCAACACCTATTTCGCCAAGTTCCCGCCGGTGATTCCGGAGGATGACACGGCCTATGCGATGCTGGACCACATCACCGAGCTGACCGGTGTGGCCGGGCTGGATCGCTACGAGGTCTCGGCCTATGCCCAGGCCAACCACCGCTGCAAGCACAACCTGAACTACTGGCAGTTTGGTGACTATCTGGGCATTGGTGCCGGCGCCCACAGCAAGCTCAGCTTTGCCCACCGCGTGATGCGCCAGGTGCGCTTTCGGGAGCCGCGTCTTTATATGGATCAGGCGCTGGCGGGCCGGGCGTTGTCGCAGGAAGACGATGTGGGGCGCAGCGAGCTGCCGTTTGAATTCATGCTCAACGCCCTGCGCCTGCGCTACGGCTTTGGCTTGCGGGATTTCACCGAGCGCACCGGTTTGGGCGTGACCGCCATTGAGGCTGCGCTGCAGCAGGCCGAGCGCAAGGGCTTGCTGGAACGAGACTTTGCCCGTGTGCGGCCAACGCAACGGGGATTCGATTTTTTGAGTGACTTACAGGAGCTTTTCCTGTAAGAATAGCCCCACGCTCCGCCACTTCGCGGGTCGCTGCCCCCCGAGGGAGTTAATTTGCCTTGGGGCTGCCCGGCGGCAAATTGCCATCACACTGTGGCGAGCCAACAGGAGTTGCACCATGTTCTCGGTATACGGCAAGGCAGGGCGTGTTTTCAGAGGCTCCATGGAAGAGTTGCGCCAGGTTGGGCCGATTGCCCGCGCCAACCGCTCTCATGTCGTGGCACCGGTGGGCCTGGACCCGCAGGACCAGAACCCCTCCCGCTTCAACGAACTGATGGCGCAAACTCCGGTGCCCAGCGATTCGGCGCACCGCACCGCTCTGGCCGCCTACAACCAGACCGGCAACCCCTCCATGCCGCGCCATCCGTTGAGCCGAGTGGATGCGCTGATGAGCAAGTCGGTCACTACCGTATCGGATTCGGCGACCGTCGACCAGGCCTGGCAGGTCCTGGCCCACAACCGCCTGGGCCAGGCGCCGGTGGTCACACCGGATGGCACTCTGGTGGGACTGATTTCCCGTGCCGACCTGATGCGAGCCGACCGCCTGCCCGGGCCGGATAGCCACGCGCTGGCCTGGCGTGCGCTGCTGATGCAGCCAGTGGTGGAGTTGATGTGGACCCCAGTGCCCAGCGTGTCACCCGACACCGACATCCGCCGCGTTGCGCGTGTGCTGCTCGACACCGGCCTGCCGGGGTTGCCGGTGGTGGATGAGGATGGCAAGGTCACCGGCTTTGTGTCGCGCTCCGACATCTTGCGCGCCGTGGTCGCCGATCCGCCGCTGGATTTGTGGACTTGATCGCGCGTGCGAGTTCTGTGCGCTGCTGCGCGGTGGCCAGCAGTCGTTGCCGCATCGGCAATGTTGAGGGTGAGGTTTGGCGGAAGCTGTGAGATTCGAACTCACGGAGGACTCACATCCTCGCCGGTTTTCAAGACCGGTGCCTTAAACCGCTCGGCCAAGCTTCCAGAGGGCCGTATTCTAACTGGCTCGCAGTAGTCCTTTGGTCTCGATGAAGGAAATCACCTCCTTCAGGTCGTCCAGGGTCTTCAGGTTGGTCATGACAAAGGGCTTGAGGCTCTTGCGCGAAATCTTCTCGCCGGCGGCCACGTCGATGACGTAGATCGTCAGGTCGCTCAGCTCAGAGCGCGCCAGGCTCAGATGCAGATGGTCCACCAGCCAGGCGGATGCTTCACTTTCTGTAGCGGCTCGCGCAGTGTCTACGGCGGCTTCCAGGCATTCCGAATAGGAAAACCCGCCAATGGGCAGGGCCGGGGAGGCCAGCCACATCAACTGCATCAGGCTGGAGTCGAGCATGGGCGTGGGCGTTAGTGGTCGTGCTTGCAGCCCGGGCCATGCACATGGGGCTTGGTTGCCGTTGCGATGGGGATGGACGCGAGCTTGGTGGCGCCGGAAGGTTTGGCCTCTGCGTGGGAATGAGCGTGGCCGTGCTCGTGGTGTTCATGCCCGTGGCCGTGCCCCGCATGTGCATGACCGCCGCTGGCGTAGGCGCCGCTTTCCGGCTCGAACGCCTCGTCCACGGCGTTCACGATCAGGTGCATGGCGCGCAGCATATCGGCCAGCACATGGTCGGGTTCGATCTTCAGGTGGTCGGGTTTGAGCTCAATCGGCACATGCCGGTTGCCCAGGTGGTAGGCGGCGCGGATCAGGTCAAACGGCGTGCCGTGGTCGCTGCAATGTGTGATCTTCAGCACCGATTGCGGCGCGGCCACCACCTTGATCAGCGAGCCGTCTTCGGCCACCAGTACATCGCCACCGCGCACCACCGTGCCGCGTGGCAGGCACACGGCCAGGTGGCGGCCGCTGGAGTCGGTGGCGTCGAAGCGGCTTTTTTGGCGTACGTCCCAGTCGAGTTCAATGTGACAAGCGCGTTTGAGCAGCACGGGGGCCAGACCCTGGCCGTGCGCAATCAGTTTCGATACCTGAATCATCGGTGTTTCCTTACCAGTTTCCATACCGGGCCACTATGCCACGCCACAGGGCGTCGCGCTCGGCACCCATGTGGGTGCCGCTGGCATCACCCGACGCATCCTTGGCGACCGCCATGTGGACGACCACCAGTTTGAGATCGGGGTCCACCAAGATGGCCTGCCCGTAGATTCCCAACAATGCAAAGCGGCGGTGTGTGCCAGGCAGCAGCCAGGTCTGCAGGCCGTAGCCGGTGTAGGTGGAGCCCTTGTTCTGCATGATTCCGGGGCGAAACATCTCAGGTTGCAGACTGGCATCGGTCATGCGCAGCAGGTAGTCGCGTGGCACGATGGAGCGGCCATCCCGCTGGCCGTCGTTGGCCATGAGCCAGCCCAGTCGCGCATAGTCCTGCACCGTGGCGTTGAAGTTGCCTGCAGCCATTTCGACCGCCTCGTTCGCATAGGTCAGCCAGGTGGCGCGCGACTCGGCGCCCATGGGCTTCCAGATGGTGTCGCTGACGTAGCGGCACAGCGTCTGACCCGTCGCGGCGCGCAGCACCAAGCCTAGCATCTGCGTCTCGGCACTGGCGTAGTTGAAGCGGGTCCCTTGTGGTGCCACCCGTTCGGTAATCACCTTGGCGGCAGCGGCAACGCCCTGTTTGCGGGCGGCCAGGTTGAAACGGGCGAGGTCGTCCTTGCCGGAGTAGTCCTCAATGAATTGCGCGCCCGAGGCCATGCGCAGGAGGTTGATGATCCGGGTCTGTCCATACACCGTGCCCGCAAGCCGGGGCTCGTAGCTTTCGGCCGTGTCCTCCAGGGAGCGGATCTGGCCCGACTCCAGCGCTTTGCCGATGGCCAGCGCCACAATGGTTTTGGCCATGGAGTTGGACAGCAGGCGCGCTTCCGGCGTGCGGTCGTACCCGCTGCGCTGTGCCACGATCTGCCCGTCTTTCACAATCAGCAGCGCCGTCGCACGCTGGCGTTGCATATAGTCGTCCAACGTGAACGCCCGGCCATCAAAGCGATAGCGGAAAGGCGGCTCCTCGTCGGCCTTTGGCAGCGGCAGCGGCTTGTCGGATGGTTCCACCACACAATGGGGCGAGATCGTGTCCATGGCGCTGAAGGAACCAACGCGATACGGTTCCTGGAAGGCTTGGCCCAGTGCGCGGGCAACCGGGTATCCGTTGGCCTTGCCCAGAAGGTCTTCGTCGGGGGATGCATGGGCCAGCGCCACCACCGTAGCGCCGTCCCCCCTGGGCGGAGAAAACTCCAGCGTAAGCCCCCTTTTTGCCGCATCGACAAACACCGAGTGATCAGCTGCCTGGGCAAAGGTAAGGCATGTTGACACCAGCACTGTCAATGTGTTGCGCGCGGCTTTTGGATAAATCATGGAGCGGGAGTGGAGTGCAAACCAGGAAGTGCTTTCAAGGCTTGATTGCAGGTGGAAAACTGGTTAATATAACAAACGTTATAACTTCATGAGATTTGCGATGTCTGCTCTCAAACTGACCCAAATCGGTAACTCGGTAGGTGTGATTCTGCCTAAAGAGGTGCTTGCCCGGATGAAGGTTGAAAAAGGGGATACCGTCTTCCTGACTGAGGCGGCCAACGGAATAACGCTGACGCCATACGACCCGGAACTGGAGGAGCAGCTCAAACTGGGCCGGGAATTCATGCGTGAATATCGCGACACCTTCCACCAGCTTGCCAAATGAGCCAATGGAAGTGGGTGAATCGGCAAGTCCTGCTTTTGCTGCACGACGAGAGTCTGGCCGAGCACGGCGGAGCGCCGGGGCAGCGCGATGAGGGTTTGCTGGATTCGGCGTTGGCGCGCCCGGTAAACCTGGCCCTGTATGAGCAACCGGATGTGGCTTCTCTGGCTGCGTCCTATGGTGTGGGACTGGCCAAGAACCATCCCTTTGTCGATGGGAACAAGCGCGCAGCGTTTCTGGCGGTAGGTATGTTCCTGGCTGTCAATGGGTTTCGCCTGCGTGCGTCCCAGGCCGATGCGACGCTGACGGTCATGGATGTAGCCGCTGGTGTGACGGACGAAGCTGCCTTTGCGCAGTGGATCAGGGAACATATCCAACCCCGATAGCGCGTGTCGCAGCATCAAAACAAAAAATACCGCTACGCCATCGGCAAACTAACCGCCGGCGCCTCTTGGGCCGTCAGTGGTGGGTTCGACCCCGGGGACTACTCGTCCCGGTCGTCTGCGCGGCGGTTCCGGGAGCGTTGCATCAGCAGTGTGATCAACAGGGTGGCCGCGGCCGAACCGGTCATCACTGGCGAGGTAGCCAGCAGATGGGCCAGACCATCGACGGCATGGACGCTGACCTGCTGGACGTAGTTGACCAGCGCAATCACGTCGCGGGATTGCACGTTTTGCGCATCTTCCACCCGTACCTGCAGATCGGGCCAGCCACTGCGAAAGCGGATGCTGGCAAAGATGCCGTTGGCCACCGCGACCAGCGACAGAACGCCCAGCGGCTTGATCAGGTATTCCAGCAGGCGGCGGCGTTCGGCCGGGGGGGCGAGTTCATACACCTGGCCCACCAGTTGTGCAATCGCCGCTTCGGACGCTGGCCCGTTAGGTAGCTCCAGGGCAGACGCGGAGGGCAGGTTGGCGGGGTTCATGTCGGTCTCTCCTTGACGGGGTGTTTAGCTTACGACAAAGTGTGCCGGATAGCTGTTTCAAATTGATGTCGAAGTGCAACGCGATGTAAATGCAGGCGCGGCGCTTACCCCAGGAGAGCAGTGGTGCAGAACCTCTTGTTGTGACATAGCGCAAGCCATTCGCCCGGGGATTGGGAACATAATCATTTGTCACAACCCACCAGGAGCCCCCATGTTCACCAACAATCCCTTTGAAGCCATTGCCAAATCGATGATGAATGTTCCCGGCAAACTGTCGTCCGACGAGGCCCAAGGAGCCGCCAAGCAGATGATGGACAGCCTGCGTGCATGGGGTGATCTGGTCCAGTCCCAGGCCCAGGCCGTTCAGATGGCCAGCATGGAAACCGTGGAGGACTTCAAGAGCGTGCGTGATCCCATGGCGGCCGTCGAGGCGCTGAAGGAGAGTGTCCAGCGCAGCATTGCACTGACCACCAAACACTTGCAGGAGACAACGGCGCTGAGCATCGAGCAGTTCAATGCCAGTGTTGACCTGCTACAGGAGCATCACCCCATGCCCGATGCCTTCTCGCCGGTCGCGCATGGCATGAAGCTGGCGGCCTCCGCCATCGAGAGCGGTGTGCTCGCCGCATTGAATACGGGTGCCGAGGCCACCGGTGCGGCACCCGCGGCGAAGAAGACGCGTGCGCGTTGATCGGCGCGCCACGCGTTCCGTTCGCTGGGCACTGTAAACAAAAGTAAACATGGTCAACGGCGGTAGAAACCCGGCGTTGTAGTTGCAAGCCCGACGAACAAGTTGGGCCGCTCGAGATGGTCGGAGCTTATGCGACTGTCAATGATGAGTGAGAGTAATACCATGTTGAATATCAAGACCCTGATCGCCGCAACCGTGTTGTCTGGTATGGCCGTTGCCTCGTTTGCCCAAGCACCTGCCACGCCTGCCAAACCTGCTCCTGCCACCACAGCTGCAACCGCACCTGCCGCAGCACCAGTTGCTGCACCCGCTGATACCGGCACTCCCGCCAAGCCGGCTGCCAAGAAGGTGAAGCATCACACCAAGAAGGCTGCTGCAGCCAAGACCACGGCTGAAGCTCCTGCCAAGTAAATCGATTTCAAACTGTTAGTCGGTTTGAGGGCGCTGGGGAAACCTGGTGCCCTTTTTGCATTGGGGCGCCGCACGCGACCTGCACACCTTCGTGCGATGGCATGGTGTCGGAGTCAGGCCAGCATATCGCTGAGTGTGCGCGCCATCACCTTGGTGGCGCGGCGCAGGTCTTCCAGCTCCAGTCGCTCGTCGGCGCGCTTGGCGTGGGACTCCAGCACCGTGCGCGGGCCGGCGCCGTAGATCACACCGGGAATGCCGGCCTCGCAGAACAGACGCACGTCGGTGTACAGCGGTGTGCCCACGGCAGGGATGAGTTCGCCAAACACCTGCTCGCCGTGCTTCTGAATGGCGTCTACCAGGGGCCGGTTGCCCGGCAGCGGTTGCAGGGCACGCGCCAGCAGGATGCGTTTGATCTCCACTGTGATGCCGGGCAGGCTGGCCGCGGTGTCCTCGATCAGCTGGCGCAGGTGGGCTTCCACCTCGGTCGGGTTCTCCTCAGGGATCATGCGCCGGTCCAGCTTGAAGGTGACGCGCCCCGGTACCACGTTGGTGTTGGTGCCGCCTTCAATCGTGCCGATGTTCAGGTAGGGGTGGGTGATGCCCGCCACCTTGGAGGTTAGCCCCAAGTACAGCGTGTTTTGCTGGTACAGCTCGGAGAGGATGGTGTTGGTGGCCTGAAGCGCGTCCACGCCACTGGAGGGAATGGCGGCATGTGCCATCTTGCCGTGTACCGTGACCTCCATCTGCAGGCAGCCGTTGTGCGCGGTGACGACCTGGTAGCTGAAGCCAGCTGCCACCATCAGGTCCGGGTGCACGATGCCGTGCTTGAGCAGCCAGGCCGGCCCGACCTCGCCACCAAATTCCTCGTCGTAGGTGAACAGCAGCTCCACACTGCCGTGCTTCGGCTTGGCCACGGCCTCCAACGCGCGCACGGCGAACGTGTAGGTGGAGAAGTCGCACTTGCTGACGGCGGCGGCGCGGCCATAGATTTTGCCGTCTTCGATTTCGCCACCATACGGGTCCTTGGTCCAGCCCTCGCCGGGGGGGACCACGTCACCGTGGGCGTTGAGCAGCACGGTGCGGCCTTCTCCGTATGTGCGGCGCACGACCAGGTTGGTGATGCTTTGCAGACCGGCGGCGTGCACCTCGGCTTGCGGCACCGCATGCTTTTCAGCCGCAAAGCCAAAGCCTTGCAACAGTTCAGCGGTGCGTTCGGCGTGCGGTGCGTTGTTGCCGGGTGGTGTGTCGGTCGGCACGCGAATCAACTCCTGCAGAAAGCGCACCTGCTCGTCAAAGTGGTCATCGATCCAGGCGTCGAGTTGTTCGTAGGTGGTCATAGGGTCGTATCAGATAGTTGTTCAAGCAGGTGCAGGAAAACGTCTACCGCCAGTTGCATGTCGTCGCTGGTGCTGGATTCCAGCGGGTTGTGGCTGATGCCCGAATTCAGGCCGCGCACAAACAGCATGGCCTGCGGCATGATTTCGTGCAGCTTCATGGCGTCGTGGCCCGCGCCACTGGGCATGCGGTGCAGCGGCACGCCCTGCGCCTGCACGGCGGCCTCCCAGCGCGCCTGCCACGCCGGTGCGCTGGGGGCGGCGCTGGCGCGCAGGGTTTCGGTCAGGTTCAGGTGCACGCCACGGCGTTCGCAGATGGTGTGTGCCACCTTGAGCACATCCTCGGCCAGCCGGTCGCGCTGGGCATTGGTGGGGGCGCGCAGGTCCAGCGAAAACTGGCAGCGACCGGGCACCACATTGATGGAGCCATTGGGCACCTGCAGCATGCCCACGGTGCCGACCGAGTCGCCGTCCTGGGCTGCGCGTTGTTCCACATAGAGGATCAGATCCGCGACGGCGGCAGCGGCATCGCGGCGCCGGTCCATGGGCGTGGTGCCGGCGTGGCTGGCCATGCCCAGCACTTCGCCCACATAGCGCACCGAGGCATTGATGGAGGTGACGATGCCCAACGGAATGTCCAGTTCGTTCAGCACCGGTCCCTGCTCGATATGCACCTCGACAAAGCCCTGGTAGTCGTCCGGCTTGCGTTTGAGGCTCGGAATGTCTTCCGCGCGCAGGCCGGCGTGCTGCATGGCGGAGCGCATGCTGATGCCGTCGGCGTCCACCTGGTCCAGCCAGGCCGGATCAAAGTCGCCGGTCAGGGCACTTGAACCCAAAAAAGTGGCCTTGTAACGCTGGCCTTCTTCCTCCGCAAAGGCGACGATCTCCAGGTCAAACGGCAGACGCTTGCCCATCCGGGACAGTTTCTGCACGCAGGCCAGCGGCACATAGATGCCCAGCCGGCCGTCGTACTTGCCAGCGTTGCGCACCGTGTCATAGTGGCTTCCGGTCAGTAATGTTCTATGAAAAATCGGGCTGTAGCCCTCGTCGATATTGCGTAAGCTGCTATCTTTGTTGTAGCGACCCGCAACATTGCCCACGGCGTCGATGTGCACGCTGTCGCAGCCGGCGGCGCGCATGTCGGCGCTGATCTGGGCGGCGCAGGCGCGGTGGGCATCGGTCAGGTAGGTCACAGTCAGTTGGCCGTGCTCGGAGTGGTGGGCCAGTGCCTCCTGCCAGTCCCAGACCTGGTTGCCGAGTTCCGGCGTGACGCCAAACAGGTCGTTCAGGCGAATCTCGGCAATGCGGTGGATATTGCGGATGCACTCCTGGCGCTCGAAGTCCGGGTGGCCGTGCAGGCGGCGCACGAAGGTGGCGATGATCTCGGCCTTGCTGAGGCCCGTGCCACGCGGCCCACGCACCGCCAGGATGAAGGGAAAGCCGAAGCGGGCGTTGTAGGCGGCGTTGAGCCGCTGGATTTTTTCAAATTCGTCCGGCGTGCAATGCGTCAGGCCCGCCTTGCTCTGCTCGTTGGAGGACTCTGCGGTCAGGCTCTTGCTCACCATGGCCTTGCCGGCCAGTTCGGGGTGGGCGCGAATCAGCGCGAGCTGCGGCTCCACGTCGGCGGCGGCCAGCACCCGCACCATGGCGTGCTTGAGCTGGGCCAGGCTGGTGAAGGGGCGTTTGGCTAGCGCAGCGTGGGGAATCCACGGCGAGTGCTCGTAGAGGCCGGCCAGCTTCTGTGTGGCGTCCTCCAGCGAGGCCTGGTTAAGTTGGTCCAGTGTCAGTGCCATGGCGGATCAGGCTTTGTAAGGGTGGACGGCTTTCCAGTGCCGGGCAATGTCCAGGCGGCGGCACACCCACACATGGTCGTGGCGGCCGATGTGATCCAGAAAACGCTGCAGCGCGGTGATGCGCCCGGGACGGCCCAGCAGCCGGCAGTGCATGCCGATGCTCATCATGGCCGGGCGGTTGTGGCCGGATGGGTCGCCCTCGGCATACAGCACGTCAAAGGTGTCCTTCATGTACTGGTAGAACGGGTCGGCATGAGAGTAGCCCTGGGGCAGGCAGAAGCGCATGTCGTTGCAGTCCAGCGTGTAGGGCACGATGAGTTGCGGCACCACGCTACCGTCGGTCTTTTGTACCTGCATCCAGAACGGCAGGTCGTCACCGTAGTAGTCGCTGTCGTATTCAAAGCCGCCGTAGTCGGCGACCAGGCGGCGCGTGCGCGGGCTGTCGCGGCCGGTGTACCAGCCCAGGGGACGGCTTCCGGTCAGTTGCGTGATGGCTTCCATCCCCAGTTGCATGTGTTCGCGCTCGGTGGCCTCGTCCACGTTCTGGTAGTGAATCCAGCGCCAGCCGTGGCATGCAATCTCGTGGCCCAGTTCGACCAGTGCAGCGGTCAGCTCCGGGTGGCGCTGCAGGGCCATGCCGACGCCGAACACGGTGAGAGGCAGGCCCCGGTGTTCGAACTCGCGCAGGATGCGCCAGACGCCGGCACGCGAGCCGTATTCGTAGATGCCCTCCATGCTGATGTGGCGCTCCGGGTAGCTGGCCGGGTTGAACATTTCGGACAGGAATTGTTCGGAGCCGGCGTCGCCGTGCAGCACGCTGTTCTCGCCGCCCTCTTCGTAGTTCAGCACGAACTGCACCGCCACGCGCCCCCCCTTGGGCCACTGCGCATGGGGCACCTCTTTGCCATAGCCCACCAGGTCGCGTGGATAGGGCTGGGTGGAGTCGTAGTGCTGCATGGTCAGGTCTTGGTCGGGTTGGTAGGCACCAGTGTCAGCGAGGCTTCCACATTGCACAGATGCTCATCCATCAGAAGCATGGCCCGTGCCTCATCGCGTGTCTCCAGCGCCGCGACGATGGCGCGATGCTCTTCGTGCGAGTGCTCGGCAGCACCGGCGGACTGGTACATCAGCGTGATCAGCGCGCACCGCGACAGCAGATCCATCAGCAAATGGGCCAGCACCTCGTTGCCCATCAGTTGGGCCATGCGCACATGGAAGTCGCCCAGCAGCACGGTGCGCCCGGACACGTCGCCGCGCATCACGGCTGCCTCTTCCTCCAGGATGTGATCCTTGAGGGCCTGGATGTGCTCATGCGTGGCCTGGCGGATAAAGGCCTGGGTCATGCCGGCCTCCAGCATGCGGCGCACGGCAAACACCTGCTGCGCCTCGGCAATCGACGGCGCCGCGACGAAGGCGCCGCGCGCCGGTTCCATGCGGATCAGGCGATTCTGCGAGAGCTTGAACAGCGCCTGGCGGATCAGCGTGCGCGACACGCCAAACTGGTCGGCCAGGGTCTGCTCGACCAGCTTGGCGCCGGGTTGCAGGCGGTGTTCGATGATGGAGCGGGTCAGGGTTTCGACAATGAAGCCAGTGGTGGTGGAGTCCATGCAAAGCATGATAGCGGTAATCGCCAAAAGGTGTATACACTTTGAGGCAACAACGAAGGACACGCACATGGGCTTGAGCACACACGTACTGGACACCATGCACGGCACACCGGCGGCCGGCATGCAGGTGGCGTTGTACACCACCGACGGCGATACGGCCACGCTGGTCAAGTCCTTCACGTTGAATCAGGATGGCCGCAATCCGGGCGGCATGTTGTATGACCACGCCGACCTGAAGGTGGGCACCTACCGCCTGGTGTTCGACGTGACGGGCTATTTCAAGGGCTGTGGCGTGAGCCTGCCCGAGCCCAATTTCCTGAACCGCGTCAGCCTGGACTTTGGTGTGGCCCATGCCGACCAGCACTACCACGTGCCGCTGCTGGTCAGCCCCTGGAGCTATTCCACCTACCGCGGTTCCTGACCCGCCAGAAACGCTTCCAGCGCCGCTATCGGCATGGGGCGGCCGAACAGATAGCCCTGGTAGGCGTGGCAACCCAGCTCGGCCAGGCGCTGGCGCTGGGCCTCGGTCTCCACACCCTCGGCAATCACTTTCAGACTCAGGCTCTCGGCCAGCGCGACCACGGTCTTGGCGATGGTGGCGTCATTGGCATCCACCAGAATGTCGCGCACAAAGCCCTGATCGATCTTGAGCTCGTCCAGTGGCAGGCGCTTGAGGTAGGACAGTGACGAGTAGCCGGTGCCAAAGTCATCCAGCGAGAAGCGCACGCCATGGGCCTTGAGCGCCAGCATTTTCTCCACGGTGGTGTCGATGTTGGACACCAGCAGGCTCTCGGTCAGCTCCAGCTTGAGCAGTTGCGGATCGGCCTGGGCCGCGTGCAGGCTTGCCAGTACCTGCACCACAAAATCATCCTGGTGGAACTGGCGGGCACTGACGTTGACCGCGATGGACAGGTGCGCCAGTGCCGGCTGGTTCGCCCAGGCGGCCAACTGGTTGCACGCGGTACGCAGCACGCTGTTACCCAGTGGCAGGATCAGTCCGGTGTCCTCTGCCAGGGGGATGAAATCGGCCGGTGAAACCAGGCCCCGTTGGGGATGCAGCCAACGCACCAGCGCTTCGACGCCGGTGACCGCGTTGTGCACGTTGACCTGGGTCTGGTAATGCAGCACAAACTGCTGCAGCTGTATGCCCTCGCGCAGGTCGACTTCCAGAGCCGCGCGCAGTGTGATCTCGGCCTGCATCCTGGGATCGAAAAAGCGCAGGTTGTTGCGGCCCGCGGCCTTGGCCTGGTACATGGCCAGATCGGCCCGTTTCATCAGGTCTTCGCTGGTGTTGCGGGTGGCGTCAAACAGGGTCAGGCCGATGCTGGCGCTGCTGAGGTGCTCCCTGCCATTGAGGTCATAGGGCAGGCACAGTGTGGTCAGAATCTTGTCGCCCACGCTTTCGGCCTGGCTGGCCGCTTCCAGGCTGTTCTCGCTGAGGTTTTCCAGCATCACCACAAACTCGTCGCCGCCCAGGCGTGCCACGGTGTCACCATCGCGGATGCAGCCGGATATGCGGCGCGCCACCTCCTGCAGCAGCAGGTCTCCCACGTCGTGGCCAAGCGTATCGTTCAGGGTCTTGAAATGGTCCAGATCGATGAACAGCAGTGCGCCTTCGCGCAGCGTGCGGCCGCTGGAGGTCAGGGCCTGGTGCAGGCGGTCGGCCAGCAAGCGGCGGTTGGGCAGCGAGGTCAGGGGGTCGAAGAAGGCCAGATGGTGGATCTGCTCCTCGGAGGTCTTGCGTTCGGTGATGTCGATGTGGGTGGCCACGTAGTTGGTGACGATACCATCGTCACCCTTGACCGCGGTCAGCGTCATCCAGGCAGGGTAGATGTCGCCGTTCTTGCGCCGGTCCCAGATCTCGCCCTGCCACTGGCCGGTGGTGTTGATGGTTTCCCACATGGCCGCATAGAAGCGGTCGTCATGGCGGTTGGACGAGAACATGCGTGGCGTCTGGCCGATGACCTCCTGCGCGGAGTAGCCCGACATGTTGGCAAATGACTGGTTGATGCGCAGGATCACGCTGTTGGCATCGGTAATCAGCATGCCCTCCTGCGACTCGAAAGCAGTGGCCGAAATGCGCAGCGAAGCCTCCAGATTTTTCTGCTCGGTGATGTCGGTGGAAATGCCGCACAGGGCATAGACCTTGCCGTCCTTGTCGCGCAACGGTAGTTTGATCGACAAGTGGATGGTCACGGCGCCATTGTGGTTGCTTGCGACAGTCTCCTCCAGGGCCACGCGTTCACCGCCTTCGATGACGCGACGGTCATTCTCACGCACCACGGCGGCCGTCTGGGCATCGAAGAAGGCGGAGTCCTCCTGGTTGATGATCGCATCCAGCGGACGGTTAAAAAATGCCAGTACGCGTTGGTTCACATACTGGTAGCGGTACTGGGCGTCTTTGATATAGATGTGGGCTTCCACACTGTCCAGAATCGTGTGCAGGCGGTTCTCGCTTTCTTGCAGCGCCTGCTCAATTTTCTTGCGCCCGGTGATGTCACGCGCAATGCCCAGCACACCGGCCAGGTCGCCATCGGCGTTGTGTACCGGTGTCTTGGTGGTTTCCAACAGGGCGGTGTGTCCGTCATCGGCAAAGGTGATCCATTCTTCGTTGATGCTGGGCTGGCCGGCGGCAATGGCCTTGAGGTCGTGCGCGCGGAAGAAATCGGCCAACTCCTTCTCCACAAAATCGTAATCCGTCTTGCCGACGATCTGCGCTTCCCTGGCGCCAAAGAAGCGCTCGAACATCGGGTTGCAGAAGCGGTAAATACCGGCAACGTCCTTCATCCAGATCAGATCGGGAATGGCCTCCAGCAAGATCCGCAGGCGCTCGCGCTCGGCGTCGAGCTCGGCAGTGCGCTCGGTCACCTGGCGGCGCAACACGGTGCTCCACAGCAGCACCACCAGTCCGAACAGCATGGCGGCCAGCAGGGCCAGCCCCAGGTAGCGGGCATAGCCCGAGTCGATGAGCCGTGTGCCCATCCACTTGTTGCGCAGGGCCAGGTCCTCGGACTCGGAAATGGCGGCAAAGCCGCGCAGCAACAATGCCATGGTTTGCGCGTCACCTTTTTGCACGGCACGGTGGAACGAGCCAACATTCAACTGAAAGGCCTTGTTGAAGGTGCCCTCTGCATGGTCGCGGTAGAGCAAGTAGTTGGCCGGTGGCTCGTCCAGGCAGAAGATCTTGACTTGGCCGGCAATGGCCGCCTGCACCAGGGCCTCGTAATTGGGATAGGGCTGCAGCGTCTGGATGCCGGCCTGGGTCAGGGTGTCGGCACAGGCGTCACCCGCCTTCACGCCCACCAGGAAACCCGTCAGATGGTTCAGGCTGGCAATGCCGCCGATTCCGACGTGGGTGTAGATGGAAACCGGAATTTGCGCATAGGGCGGCGTGAAGTCCAGGGTCTTTTCCCGCTCGGGTGTCTGGAAGATGGTGTCAATCACCGTGGCCTGGCGCGATTGCATGCGCTGTTTGGCCAGTTCCCAGTCACTGGCCTGCAGATCGACCGTGACGCCGGTCTTGCTCTCCCACAGTTTCCAGTAATCCACCAGGTAGCCGGTCAGCGCACCGGTAGAGTCGCGAAACACATAGGGGGGGTAGTTGTCATCCATGACCACCACCAGGGTGTTGGCCGCAGGGGACGCAAGGGGGGCCGGGCCCGTAGCCGCGCTGGAAAGTGAGCATGCCGCAGCCAGCAGCATGCCGCAGGCATGCCAACTCAGGATGGTTGAGCAGGCGCTTCTTCTTGGTAGGCTCAGCATAAATACCATGCGGTCACCCCAACAGGTGACCCGATTCCAACTGACGGCGGGCATTTGCGTCAATTGTGGGGGAGTATCGCATGTTGCACGCCAGGTGCGAGCCCAGGTAAACGCCCCCGGTCAGGGGGCATCCGTTGAGGTGCGTTTTGCCTTATTCGCCTTGCGCCGACACCTCACCGGTCTTGCGGTTGTACTTGAGCGTGATCTTTTCCAGTTCGCATAGATCCACCTCTTCCCACACCACTTCGGATTCGTCGTCGTCAAACACGACCTTCAGATCCTGCTTGCAGGAGCTTTTGTCGGAAAACTTGAACAGGCGGCTTTTGCCGTTGTCCAGCACGTTTTCGCCCATGCGATCCTTGCCCCAGGCGTTCTTGTGGGAGGGCGACACATAGACTTCGCGCAGCGTATAGCCGGTGCGGTTGACGAGTGTGAAATCGGCGTCGCCGGCGATCGCGGCACCCGACAGCAGGATGGAGGAGAGTGCGCTGAGTAGCAGGGTGTGTGACAGTTTCTTCATGGTGAAAGTGCTTGTATTGAAATAGTGGGAGGTTCAGGATAGAAGACTTTGCTTGCCGGCGCATTACAGGTCGAGCCAAGAGCCGGGCAGGTGGTTGCGTTTTGTCCCCATCACCGGCAAGATGGGCGTGATGTTTCGCGTTCGCTCTTTTGAAAGACTGCCATGAATAGTCCGACTTCAAGCCCGCAACAACCCGATGTCTCCGGCCTCGTGGCCGCCATCGCCCGCAACACCGAGCCAGGAGGCCTGGCCAAGCACTTGGAGCCGTTCCGATGGAAGGTGCTGGCGGACTATGTGCACCCTCTCACCCACAAGCGGGGAGAACTGCTGATCGGGCAGGGCGATATGGGGCGCAAGCTGTATTTCGTGGAATCCGGCGACCTGAAAGTCGACATGCACGGCCCCAAGGGCATCATCCACCTGGCCATCGTCGGCCCGGGCAGTGTGGTGGGCGAGGGCAGCTTCTTCTCCCACCTGGCGCGCAGCGCCTCGGTGTCGGCCTACAGCGATTGCAAGGTATGGGTGCTGACCCCGGACGACTTCGACAAGCTCTCGCACGACAACGCCAATGTGGCCTTGGCCGTGAGCATGGCCCTGGGCACGATCCTGGCAACCCGCATGCTGGACATGAGCAAGCGGCTCGCGGTGATCTAGCCACTCAAAATGCCCAGGTGGCCACCACATAGCCCTGACGCTGCACCGGCAACTGGCGCACAACGGCGTTCTCGGGGCCACCGTGGGCGCGCAGGCCGGCTTCCAGTTTCACATGCTCGCCAGTCCACAGCACGGATGCGGTGGTGATGACGCCCCGGTCCGCCGGCGTGTACAGCACGTCCAGCGCGGGTTGCCAGCGTTCATGCTGCCAGCTCAGGCGCAGAAACACATTGTCCTGGCGCAGGCTGTTGGTCACGCCAAAGGCCTTGCCCTGCCAGGCCAGATTGCCGGCCACCGCTGCCGCGGGCACGCCCCGCGCCAGCCAGAGCGGCAGGGCCTGGTTGCGCGCCGACCAGGCGCTCCACTGCGCATCGGTCAGCGCGGTGTCGTCGTGCCAGGCTTCTGCCAGCAGGCTCAACTGACTGTCGTTGGTCCAGGTGCCGCCGATCAGCCACTGCTGGCCAGCGCCGCTCTGGCTGGCGCGCCAGGGGTTGCTGGTGGCGAGCGCACTGCCGGGCAGCACCGTGCTGGTGCCGTCGGCATGCTGGTAGGCGCGCGCGGAGGCGTGCAGTTCCAGTGCGTCACTGGCGACCCAGGACACGGCCGCGCCCACACTGGTGCCGGAGTGTTCACCCTGACGGGCAAAGCCGTGCCAGTCCACCGCTCCCGCGCGCCAGTAGGCGCGTGCCGCCAGCGCTGCTTCCTGCGCGCCGGTGTTATCACGCTCGTTGCTGGGGTTGACCCAGACCAGTGACCAGGCGGTGTCGGCGTCAAAGTGCTCGGCCATCAGCAGCGGGCGGCCCTCAAGTGTCTCGGCGACCAGCGTGCGGCGCACCTCCTGCTGCACCAGGTCGTTGGGTCGAAAACCGTAGCCCACGTCCCAGGAAACCACCTTTTTGCCGGCGCTCCATTGCCAGGTGCCCACGGCGCCAGCGGCATACGCCTCATGGACGGTGCCGCCGGTGCTGTTGCCCGCGCCATCCATCTGCTGGACCTGCGCGGAGGCGGTCGCATGCAGCGACACCGGGCCCAGCGTGGTGCTGCCCCGCAGCTCGGCCTGCAGCGTGGCGGTGGAGGCATCGATGGCGGCGGTGCCCGGCTGCAGGGCATTGGCCTGGGCCAGCGGGCCGGCGTCGGCGCTCTGGCGGCTGATGGCGTAGCCGCGGACCTGGCCCGACAGTTCGGGGCCCTCGGCCAGTGCGGCCAGCGGCGCCAGTGTGAACAGCATCAACCACGCACATCGGCTGGAGTGGGCAAGGCGGTGCATGCTCACTCCAGGTTGGCGTTGCGTGCCAGGAACATCGGGTTCAGCCATTCCCCGGGCACGGTGCGCTCCTTGCGGGCCAGGTACTTGATGCGCGTCTCCTTCTTGTTGCTCAACTGGTCCACCAGCACCATCTCGGACACCGTGGCGGGGTTGGCGGCCTTGTCCATCACAAAGCGGGCCTGCTTGGCCAGCTTGTCGGACTGCACGAACAGGTCGGCGCGCACCGGCTCATGCCGCGCCTTGCCCACCCACAGCTCGATGCGCTGGTAGGTGACGCCCTTGCGGGCGGCTTGCAGGCTCAGGTGCAGGCAAACGGGCGCCGTTAACTCGGGCTGACAGGGTTCCTCGCCGACCAACTGGCCGGTGTAGTCGCCGGCCCAGTTCATGGTGGCGATGTCGCCGGTGGAGGCATCGCCCAGCAGCTTCTGCATGGGCGTGATGCGCAGCGGGCGCTGGCTGCCGGGCATGACCAGCCAGAAGTCGTCGCCCAGCATCAGGACCTTCTGGCCCTTCTCCACGGGTGAAAGCATCAGCACCAGGGATTTGCGCCCGGCCTGGGCAAAGACGGTGTAGCGGCGTTCCTTGTCGGGGCTGCCGTCGGCGTTGAATGTGGTGACCTGGGTGTCGACCTGCAGGTTGTCGGCGCTCATGCGGTAGTGGTCGGCGTCCTTGAGCAGGGCGGTCACATCCTGCGCCAGGGCCGGGGTCAGGGCGGCGCTGCACAGCGCGAGCGCCGCCACGGTGGTGTGAAGTGGTGTCATGGTGTTTTCCCAAATGATTTCTAATGAAATGGGCCTCTGGCCCTCGTAAATATTGCGTAGACAGCTATCAATATAGGAGCGTCACGTATGGGCCAGCGCATCCACCACTGGCATGTGCACGGTCTTGCGTGCCACCCAGCTCGACGCGGCCATCGTCAGCAGCACCATGGCGACAAGCGTGGCGGCGTACATCAGCGGGTCGATAGAGATGTTCAGTGGGTAGCCGACCGAGCGGCCGGGCGGCGGGGGCATCTCCACCGGCACCACGTACAGCAGCAGGGAGATGCCCAGCGACAGCACGGCGCCGGCCACGGCACCCACGCCGCCCAACACCATGCCCTCCAACGCCAGCGTGCGCAGCAGTTGCGAGGGCAGGGTGCCCAGCGCCCGCAGCGTGCCGATCTCGCGGGTGCGCTCGATGATGGCCATGGCCATCGCGTTGGTCACGACGAACACCACGATGACCCCGATGATCAGCCCCAGTGCGCCGAAGATGCGGTTGTAGAGCGCGCGCACGGAGCGGTAGAAGAAGGCCTGGTCCATCCAGGTTTGCACGGTGAGTTGCGGGTGCTGGGCTGCCAGGCGCTGCTGCGCGCCTTCAGTCGATTCCATGCGATCCAGGAAGATGCCCAGGCTCGACACGCGCTGGGTGACCAGCAGCTTTTGCGCGATGGCGATGTCGGTGTAGACCAGGCGCTTGTCGATCTCGGGCACGCCGGTGGAGAAGATGCCCTTGACGCGCACGTCCATGGCGTTCATCGCGCCCTCGGTGGTGCTGGCCAGCAGGGTCAGACTGCTGCCCGGTGTGGCCTTGAGGCTCTTGGCCAGGCCGTCACCCAGCATGATTTCGGCGTCCGTGCTGCCGGAGGACAACACCTGGCCGGCGGTGACCGTCAGGAACGGGCCCTTGACGCCAAACTCGCTGTCGGGCTCGACGCCCGTGGCCATCATCACGGTGGACTTGTCGCCATTGCTGATCAGGCCGCTGAACTCGATCTTGGGCAGCACCTGGCGCACGGTCGGGTCGGCCAGCAACTGGGTGCGCAGGGTGGCCACGTCGTCCAGTCCGTGTTGCAACGGTGTGTCCTCATCGCGGGCAAACTGGTCGGGCTTGCCCAGGATCAGGTGGCCGGTGGTGCGGGCTGCCGCCTGGGCCAGCGCTTCGTAGGTGTAGAGCGCAAAGCCACCAGCCAGCAGGAAGGCGGCCGTGCCCAAAGCGGCAATCGACACCGTCACCAGCGAGCGGCGCCGGTTGCGCAGGGTGTTGTGGATGGCGAATTTCAGCCACATATTCATTGCGATATTCATTGGATCCTCCCGTCCAAAAGGGAAAGCACCCGGTCGCAGCGGCGGGTGAGCCGGCTGTCGTGGGTGGCGATGACAAAGGCCGCACCCTCGGCGTGGCCGCGTTCGCGCATCAGGTCCAGCACCTGGTCCGCGGTATGTGAGTCCAGGCTGGCGGTCGGTTCGTCAGCAATCACCAGGCGTGGGCGCTTGATCAGCGCGCGGGCAATTGCCACGCGCTGGCGTTGGCCGCCGGACAGCGCATCGGGGCGGTGCTGGGCGTGGTCCTGCAGGCCAACTGCTTCCAGTTGGGCCGCCACGCGTTCGCGCCGCTCGGCCAGTGGCACGCCGGCCAGGAACAGCGGGTAGTCCACGTTCTCGGCCACCGTCATCACCGGCACCAGGTTGAAGCTCTGGAACACAAAGCCAAGCGCGTCACGGCGCAGCAGGGTGCGCTGGTCTTCGTTCAGTCCGTTGACGCGTTGGCCACCCAGTGTGATGTCACCGGAGTCGGCCGTGTCGATCAGGCCGCACAGGTTCAGGATGGTGCTTTTGCCGCTGCCGGATGGCCCGGTCAGCGCCAGCAGCTCGCCGCGCTGCACCGTCAGGTCGACGCCTTGCAGCGCCGGGATCACATGCTGGCCCAGGCGGTAGGTCTTGTGCACGCCGTGCAGCGCAACGACAGTGTGGTGTTGGTTGCTCATGATGACAGACCCTTCAGCAATGCCTGGGCCTGCGCCGCTTGCGGTGCCTGTTGCTGCACGATCAGGTCCAGGTAGCGCTTGGCCTCGGTCGGGTTCTGCGCCTTGCTGGCCTCCTTGGCCGCCTTGAGCCAGACCGTGCCGCGAAAGCCCAACGGCGCATTGGCCAGCAGCGGACTGCCCAGCACCTCGCCCAGCAGCTTGCTGCCGCGCTCCTGGCGGTGCATGAAGCCGGGCACGGCCAGGAAGGTGTTGGCGGCGACGAACTTCACCTCCAGCACGCCGGGCATGCCGTTCTGCACCGGCGCCTCATGCGCCGGGGTCAGCAGCGTGAGGGCCTTGTCCAGTTGGGCCAGCCCATCTTCGGCAAAGCCCATCTTCTTCCACGGCAGCCAGGTGGTGCCGGCGCGCATGGCGGTGGCCGCACCTGCGTAGGCCAGCACGACCGGGTTGGTGGGCTCGCTCTTGACCAGGCCGGAGAAGGCCTCGGCGGCATGCTCTATTGCCGCAGTGTCACCGGCGCTGGCCTGCAGAAACTGCTGAAAGGCGCTCTGGAATTGCGCCTCGGGGACGGCGCTGGCGGCGCTGGTCAGACCGATGAGGGCGGTGCAGAGCGCCAGTTGGCTGACGCGCCGCAGAAGGGCGGATCGGTTCATTGCGGACTCCTGAAAGTGATTCGAGGAGTGCAGTGTCCGAATCCACCGCGTGCTGCGCAGCCGGTTTGAGACGGAATGCCGCTGCGCGGCGCGAAACGCCCGCTCGGGGCGTGAAACTCAAGCGCGAATGGGCGTGACGACGCCTACAGTTGGCCCTCCGTCAGCGTGTCCAGCTGGAAGCGCCCGCTTTGGTCCCACAGCCAGGTGTCGGTGTAGGTGACCTTGCCCATCTTCACCGGTGCAGGGAACGGCGCCGCCTGGCGCACGGCGCGTTCAATCTCGGCCACCACCTCGGGCGCATGGCTGGGTGCGCGCATCCAGCGCAGCGCGGTCACTGCGCCATGGGCGTTGATGTCCACCTGCAGCACACCAATGGCGTAGAGCATTGGCGGCAGCTTGCCGCCGTAGATGCGCGCGCTGTTCCTGGCGTACAAATGGGTAGCGGCATCGCGCCGGTAGTCGCGGGCGGTGCGCGCGCCGGAAACGGATTCCGAAGTGTTGACTGTTGGGGGTACTGTGGGGCGCATGGATGTGGTGGCTTCGGGTGTCTTGGGTGGAGCTGTGGGTCCGGTTGTGGTGCAGCCAGCCACCAGGGCCGCTACTGCAGCGCAGATGTAGCCCCAGAGTCGGATGGGGTGGAACGACGGTGTGGAAGAGGACATGGTGTGGGATTCTCCGGGGCCAAGGGCATACTGTGTGTGAATCTAACGCGCAAGCCCCGGGATTGATCCATGGAAAAGGTATCTGAATGTGAGTGAGGTAACGCTTTTGCTGGAGCGGCTGGTCCAGGAATCGGCCGTGCTGGTCACCGTGCAGTCTACCCGTGGCTCGGCGCCGCGTGAGGTAGGGGCTTGGATGGCGGTGCTGGAAGGTGGCCAGTTGGGAACCGTGGGTGGCGGGCGTCTGGAGTGGGATGCGATTGGCCATGCACGCCATGTGTTACACAAAGGCACCGGCGACACCGTGGTGCGCTATGCGCTCGGCCCCAGCCTGGGGCAATGCTGCGGTGGTGAGGTCGTGCTGCAGTTTGAACCGGTGTCGGCGGCCGACATCGCCCGCCTGCGCACCCAACTGGCGCGCCCTGGTACGCCCGTGGCCCTGTTTGGCGGCGGTCACGTGGGGCGCGCCGTGGTGCAGGTGCTGCTGAACCTGCCGATGGACCTGACCTGGATCGATAGCCGTGACGAGATCTTCCCGCCCGAGCTGGCAATGCAGGTGCGTTGCGAACACTCCGACCCGGTGCAGGCCGCCGTGGCGGATTTGGCACCAGGCTCGCGCGTGCTGATCATGAGCTTCAGCCACGCCGAGGACCTGGACATCGTGGCCGCCTGCCTGGCCCGCCAGCGCGACCGGGGTGATCTGCCCTATGTCGGCCTGATCGGTAGCAAGACCAAGTGGGCGTCGTTTCGTCAGCGCCTGCTGGCGCGTGGCTTCACGGATGCCGAACTGGCGTATGTGACCTGCCCGATTGGCGTGCCGGGCATTGCCGACAAGCGCCCCGAAGTGATTGCGGTGGCGGTGGCGGCGCAGATCGTGCAAGTTTCCGGCTGAGCCGCCCACGTCGCGGTAAATCTGCATACACTTTGCCGTCGCGCCAAGGAGAACGCATCGCATGGAAAGTTACCTGCTGGATTGGGCCAACCTGCTGTTGCGCTGGGTTCATGTCATCACCGCCATTGCATGGATCGGCTCGTCGTTTTACTTTGTGTTCCTGGACAGCAGTCTCACGCCGCCGGTCGATGAAGACCTGAAGCGCCAGGGTGTCAGCGGCGAGCTGTGGGCGGTGCATGGCGGCGGTTTCTACCACCCGGTCAAGTTTTTGGGTGCGCCGCCGCAGTTGCCGGCGCATCTGCACTGGTTCTACTGGGAGAGCTACAGCACCTGGCTAAGCGGCTTCTCGCTGTTCACCGTGTCCTATCTGTGGAGTGCCGGCACCTACCTGATCGACAAGTCGTTGATGGACTGGTCGCCTGCGGCGGCAATTGCCGTGGCGCTGAGCTTTCTGGTCGTGTTCTGGCTGGCCTATGACGGAATCTGCCGTGTGTTCGGCCAGCGCAAGAACGGTGATGCCATCGTGGGTGCACTGGTCGCGCTGCTGGTGGGTGTGGCGGCCTTTCTGGCTTGCCACTGGTTTGCCGGGCGCGCGGCCTTTTTGTTGGTGGGCGCGATGATCGCCACCAGCATGAGCGCCAACGTGTTCTTCTGGATCATCCCCGGTCAGAAGACCGTCGTGGCCGATATCAAGGCTGGTAATCCGGTCGATCCCATCCACGGCAAGCGCGGCAAGCAGCGAAGCGTGCACAACACCTATTTCACGCTGCCGGTGCTGTTTGCCATGCTCAGCGGCCACTACAGCTTCACCTACACCCATCCGCAGAACTGGCTGGTGCTGGTGCTGATGATGCTCGCCGGTGCGGCGATCCGCCAGTTCTTTGTGCTGCGCCATGGCTTCAAGCTGGGGCGCAACGCGCACCCTTGGGCCTATGCGCTGGCCGGTGTGACGACCATTGTGGCGGTGATCGTCTGGCTCCAGCCGACGCCTGTTGCAGCGCGTGATGCTATGAATTCAGGAGCTTCTCACGCAGATTCCACGAGGGCTGGAGGCCTAATTGGCTACAAGACCTTGCAGCCCATCCTGGAGCAGCGCTGCTACCAGTGCCATGGCGCCCAGGTGCAGATGAAGAATGTGCGGCTGGACTCCATCGAGGGGGTGAAGCAGCATGCCCAAGGCATTTACCAGCAGGCTGTGGTAACCAAGGTGATGCCCATGAACAACGCTACGGGCATTAGCGACGCCGAGCGGGCGCTGATCCGTCAGTGGTTTGAAACCGGTGCGACGCTGAACTGAGCCAGGGCGAGGTTTTCACCGAGCGGTTTGCGCCAGTTGCCGCGCCAGCGCGTTGTGGCGCTCCACCAGTGGCCCCAGCTCCACCGTCGCAAGCTGGCCTTCGCGCACGACCACCCGGCCGTTGACGACCGTGTAGTCCGCCTGCGGACTGGCACACAGGAGTAGCGCCCCCACGGGATCGTGCACCGCGCCGCCGGCAAAGCCCAAGGTGTCCAGATCGAACAGGACCAGGTCCGCACACATGCCCACAGCCAGGTGCCCTATGTCGCCGCGGCCCAGTACCTGTGCGCCGCCGCGGGTGGCAAGACTCAGGGCGTCGCCAGTGGTCATCTCCGCTGGACCCAGATCGCAGCCAAAGAAGGTGCGGTGGCTCCCATCGGCCAGCGTGCGCGTTTCGGGGGGCTGCATGGCGCGCCCCACGCGGGCCAGCAGCATCGCCTGGCGGGCCTCATTCAACAGGTGCGCGCCATCGTTGCTGGCACAGCCGTCCACGCCCAGTCCCACCGGCACGCCGGCATTGAGCATGCGCCGCACCGGCGCAATGCCTGACCCAAGGCGCATATTGCTGCAGGGGCAGTGCGCCACGCCGGTGCGAGTGGCGGCAAACAGGCTGATGCCTTCATTGTCGAGTTTGACGCAGTGGGCGTGCCACACGTCCGGCCCAAGCCAGCCCAGCTCCTGTGCGTACTGCGTGGGCGTGCAGTTGAATTTTTCACGCGAATAGGCCAGGTCGTGGTCGTTCTCGGCCAGGTGGGTGTGCAGACGCACGCCATAGGAGCGGGCCAGCAGCGCGGATTCGCGCATCAGGTCACGGCTCACGCTAAAAGGTGAGCAGGGCGCTACCGCCACGTTGAGCATGGCACCGTGGGATGCGTCGTGGTACTGCTCGATCAGGCGCTGGGTGTCCTTCAGGATGAAGTCCTCGCGCTCCACCACGCGGTCCGGTGGCAGCCCGCCCTGGCTCTGGCCCACGCTCATGCTGCCGCGCGTGGCCACGAAGCGCATGCCGATCTCGCGGGCGGCTTCAATGCTGTCGTCCAGCCGCACGCAATTGGGGTAGATGTAGAGGTGGTCGCTGCTGGTGGTGCAGCCGCTCATCAACAGTTCCGCCATCGCCACCTTGGTACTGATCCGCACCATCTCGGGCGTGAGCCCGGCCCACAGTGGATACAGGCCGCCGAGCCAGCTGAACAGCTCGGCGTTTTGCACCGCCGGAATGGCCCGGGTCAGGCTCTGGTACATGTGGTGGTGGGTATTGATCAGGCCCGGCGTCACCAGGTGCTGGCGGGCGTCGATCACCTCATCGGCAGTGTGTGCGTGCATATCGGATGCGGGGCCGATATAGGTGATGCGGTGGTCTTGGATCAGGATGGAGGCTTCGCGCAGCGTGGTGGCGCGCAGTGGGTCGGCATGGTCCAGGGTGGCGATGCAGCGGGCGTTGTGGATAAGCAGGCTTGACATGGAATAGTATTCAACCATGACCCCACCCGATCCGCACACGGCTCCCCGGCAATTTTTGCAGGCACTCTACCGCGCGGCGGTGGACCAGGCGCTGCCGGCCAGCCGTTTGGCCGCCTTTTTGCCCCAGCCTCCCTCGCATCCGGGTGCCCGCACGCTGGTGCTGGGTGCCGGCAAGGCGGGTGCTGTGATGGCTCAGGCGCTGGAGGCGGCGTGGCCGGCGGATGCCAACCTGCAGGGCCTGGTGGTGACGCGCTATGGCCATGTTCCAGCGCGTGGTGTCGATGCACCGGCCCCACGGATTGAAATTGTGGAGGCGGCGCATCCGGTGCCCGACGCGGCCGGCTTGGCGGCGGCCCAACGCATCCTGGCACTGGCGCAGGGGCTGACCGAGCACGACCTGGTGATCTGCCTGATTTCGGGCGGCGGCTCGTCGCTGCTGACCCTGCCGGCGCAATGGCCGGGTGGCGGTCTGCAGTTGGCCGACAAGCAGCGCATCAACCGCGCCCTGCTGGCCAGTGGTGCCAGCATTTCCGAGATGAACTGTGTGCGCAAGCACCTGTCGGCCATCAAGGGCGGTCGTCTGGCCGCCGCCTGCGCACCCGCGCAGGTGGTGACGCTGCTGATCAGCGACGTGCCGGGTGACGATGCTTCCGTCATTGCCAGCGGGCCGACGGTGCCCGACCCGACGACTTGTGAGCAGGCCCTGCAGATTCTCCAGCGCTACGCCATTGACATCCCGGATGCGCTGCGCGAACAGTTGGTCAGCGGACGGATGGAGACGCCCAAGCCGGGTACTGCCGTCTTTGCACGCAACACCGTGCACCTGATGGCCACGCCGCAGCAGTCGCTGGAAGCGGCGGCCCGTGCTGCGCGTGCCGCTGGTGTGGAAGCGCATATCCTGAGTGACGAGATGGAAGGCGAGTCCCGCGAGGTGGGACGAGTGCACGCCGCGCTGGCGCGCGCGGTGGCGCGGCACGGACAACCGTTTGCCAAACCCTGCGTCATCCTGAGCGGAGGCGAAACCACGGTGACCCTGCGCCCCCAGCAGCCGGGAAGCCCCAAAGGCCGGGGCGGGCGGGCGGGTGAGTTCTGCCTGGGCCTTGCGCAGGCCTTGCAGGCCCAAGCCGGCGTGTACGCGCTGGCAGCCGATACCGATGGCATTGATGGAGTGGAAGACAACGCCGGTGCCTGGGTCAGGCCCGACACGCTGGAGCGCGCTCGCTCGCAAGGCATGAAGGTAGAAAACTATCTGGACCGCAACGACGCCTACGGCTACTTTGCGGCGCTGGGTGATTTGCTGATCACAGGGCCAAGTTACACCAACGTCAACGATTTCCGGGCAATTTTGGTTCTTTGAGCGTTAAGGCCGACGGAATAGTTCTGTAGGAGTATTCCACCGGGGTTTCGGCGCCTAAGTTTGATCTTGCTCAATATCGTTTGAACTGGGCCGCGGCAAAGTCCCGACCATGATTGCCGCCAATATCATTCTTTCCAATAACTCTACTGAGACCATTGCCAAAGGCACTGTCATGCTGCGGCGTGCAGCGGCAACCGATTCGGTCATTTTTGTGGAGTCTGGCCGGGTTGCGATGGGCGTGCTTGGCACCGGCACCGACGCGGCTGTGATTGAACACCAGTTGGGATTGGTGGAAGGGCCCTGCTGGCTGGAGGCCACGTCGGCCGTTCTGAACGTACCCAGCGCGGTGGATGCGGTGGCGCTGACCGATGTGGAAATCCGCCGCCTGTCACCGAAAGAATTCCGCGCCAGTCTGAACACGTGCGCGAAGGACGTGCAATCCATGTTGCTCGACATCGCCCGTGCGCACCGCCAGCAAACCGAGCTGACCGTGAGCCGCCTGGCCAAGGATGCCGAGGCGCGCTGCGCCGAATGGCTGCTCAGCCACGCCGAAACCAGCGACAAGGGCGGCTGCTCCGTGCACCTGCAGTTGCGCAAGCGGGCGATTGCCGCCCAACTGGGCATCGCGCCCGAGACGCTGTCGCGCGTGCTGCGCCACCTGCGGGAACTGTGCCTTATCAGCGGCTCCGGTCGCATCGTCGATCTGGTGGACCCGGCGGGCCTGCGCACCCTGGCCGGCCCCAGCGCGCCGTGCCAATGCGGCGCAGTGTGAGCTACAGCGTTTTGTAACCCATCGTCTGCGGCAGCCACAGCACGATCTGTGGGAACACCGTCATGGCCAGCAGCAGCAGGAGCAGCATGACCAGGAACGGCCAGCCCTCCTTCATCATCTCGCCAATCGGAATGCCGGTCAGCGCCTTGGTCACAAACAGCAGCATGCCAAACGGCGGGTGAATCAGCCCGATCATCATGTTGAGGACCACCAGCACGCCAAAGTGCACCAGGTCCACACCCAGCAACGTGGCCGCCGGCAGCAGCATGGGCACGAACACCAGCAGCAGCACCGACACATCCAGAAAGCAGCCCAGCACCAGGAACATCACGTTGACCAGCAGCAGGAATTTCAGCTGGCTCAGGTGCATGCTGTCCACCCACTGCGCCATGGCCTGCGGCACGCCCTCGGCGGTGAAGGCGTAGTTCAGCATGAAAGAGCCGGCCAGGATCAGCGTGATGACGGCGCTGCCGCGTGTCGACTCCATGACCACGCCCCAGAACGTGCGCCAGGTGAGCGCCCGGTAGACCACGCCAGCCAGAATCAACGCATGCAGGGCCGCCACCGCTGCCGCTTCGGTCGGTGTGAACGCGCCGGAGTAAATGCCCCCCAGCAGCACGACGGGCATGGACAGCGGCAGCGCACCGCGAAACAAAATGGTCGGCCATTCGCGCAGCGGCACCGGAGCCTCGCGCGGCATGTCGCGGCGTGTGGCGATGACGTGCACCACACCCATCATCAGCACCGCCATCAGAAAGCCCGGCACCACACCGCCCAGGAACAGCGCACCCACGGACGCACCCGACACCAGCGCATAGATCACCATCGGAATGGACGGCGGAATGATTGGCCCCAGCGTGGCGCTGGCCACCACCACGGCGCCGGCGAAGCCGCGTGAATATTCGGGCTTCTTGAGCATCTGGCGGATGGTGACCAGGCCGGGGCCAGCGGCATCGGCAATGGCGCTGCCGCTCATGCCGGAGAAGATCACGCTGACCAGAATGTCCACCTGCGCCAGGCCACCGCGCATGCGCCCGACGAGGATGCGGCAGAAGTCAAAAATGCGTTCACTGACCGTGCCGGCGTTCATGATGTTGGCGGCAAACACAAACAGCGGCACGGCCAGCAGCACGTAGCTGTTGTACAGGCCGTTGCTCACCTGCTCGGCCACAAGGCCCAGGTCCTGGCGCTTGACCAGCAGGTAGGCAAAGCCCGAGACCAGCATCGAGAAACCAATCGGCATGCGCAGCAGCATGCCCGCCACCAGCAAGCACACCAGTGCGGAAATTCCAAGACTCATAACCGCAACTCCGCATCCAGGTCCTTGCCCTGTAGGGCGCTCCAGATGCTCCAGGCACTGCGCACCACCAGCGCCACCATCAGCAACACAAACGGCAGGTAGACCCACATCAACGGCACGTCCAGCACGGGTGTGCCTTCGCGTGCCATGAAGTGCACATAGTCCCAACTGGCGGGCAAGCCCACCAAGGCCAGACCACCGATCAGCAGATTGCCGGCGATCAGCATGACCTGGCGGGTGCGCCGGCCCACACTGTTCCACACCAGGTCAAACACCACGTGCTCGCGCTGCGGCACCACAAAGGCCGCCGCCCACAGGATGACCCAGATGTAGAGGATGACGGCCGCCTCGTCGGTCCATGGCAAGGGCTGGTTAAAACCGAAGCGTGCGCCAATTTGCACCAGGAACACGCCAAACAGCGCCAGAAACAGCGCGCCGCCCACCGCATTGGCGAACGCCTTGAAACTGCGTTGCATCGTGCTCAGTGCGTGGCGTTGATGCGGTCGACCAAGCCCTTGGGCCAAGTCTTGGCGTAGTCCGATGCCTGGTACGCGGCCTGCACCGATTTGCGGAACGCCGCCACGTCGGGTGTGGTGACCTGCAGACCCTGTTTCTTGAAGAAGTCCACCAACTGCGCCTCTTCCAGAGCGGTGTTGTCGTTGTTGTAGGCTGCTGCAGCTTGGGCGGCGGCGCGCACCTTCTGCTTTTGGGCGGCGCTCAGCGCGTCATAGCTTTTGTTCGAAATGGCGATGAAGAGGCTGTCCACCAGGTGGCCGGTCAGCACGATCTGCTGCGTCACCTCGTAAAACTTGGCGGCACGCACGCTGGGCAGAGGGTTGTCCTGGCCGTCAATGGTTCCGGTCTTCAGGCCCAGATAGACCTCGCCAAAGGCCAGCGGCGTGGCCGTGGCACCCAGCGCGTTGCCCAGGAACAGCCAGTCCTTGGAGCCGGGCATGCGCAGCTTCATGCCTTTGAGGTCGGCCGGCGTCTGCACCTTGCGCGCCTCGCGCAGGTTGAGCTGGCGCGTGCCCAGGTAGCAGGTGGAGAGCACCGTGATGCCCATCTTGTCCGACACGGTCTTGAACAGTTCGGCGCCGATGGGTCCGGTGAACACCTTCTGCTGGTGGGCCGGATCGCGCAGCATGTAGCCGGCGGTGAAGACCGAAAAATCCGGCACCAGCTTGGCAATATCGGCGGCGGACACGGATGTCAGCTCCAGGTTGCCACGCGCCATGGCAGCTGGTTCGGCGCCCTGCTTGAACAGCGAGGCATTCAGGTTGATCTGCACGTCAAACTCGCCCGGCGCGCTTTTCTCCAGCGTGTCCTTGAACACGGTCCACATCCTGGCGTGCCAGGCGTCCGGCACGGCGGGAGTGGAAATGCGCAGCACGGTCTTGGTCTGGGAGATGGCGGGCAGCGCCAGGGTGCTGAGGGCGGCTGCACCCAGGAGTGTGCGGCGCTTCATGTGGCTGGAAATTGGCATGGTCACTACCTGAGGTTGGAGCGCTTTCCCATGCGCCCCCAAAATGGGCAAAGCATGCAGTGTATTACTGCTTTTGGTGCGTCTCAGTGTCGGCCTCGGTTCAACGCGCGCGTTGGCTGGCCTCTTGTAGCAGGACACGTAGTTCATCAGCCTTGAATGGCTTGCTCAGAAAACTGTCCATGCCGGCCTCCTGGCAGGCCACGCGATCCGTCGCCATGGCATTGGCGGTCATGGCAATGATGAAGTGGCGTGCGCGGAGGCTGGTGCGTTCCGATTCGCGTATTCTGCGGGTTGCTTCGAGGCCGTCCATGACCGGCATTTGCATGTCCATGAAAATCACGTCAAAACCGTGGTGTGTAACGGCGTCGAGTGCCTCCTGCCCATTTTCAGCCAGAGTCACGCTGTGTCCGGCACGCTCAATCAGTGTGCGGGCAAGCATCTGGTTGATCTTTTGATCTTCAACGAGCAAGACCTGCATCGGCTGTGCGCCCAGCGCAGCCTTTTTGGTTGTCAACGGGAGATCCGCATCCACGTCGTCCAATGCAATTGCCTTCATCTGGGCGGTGGGCAACTGCGCGGAAAAATGGAACACACTTCCCTGGCCGGTTTGTGATTCGATCCAGATTTTTCCGCCCATGAGGTGTACCAGCTCGCTGGAGATACTCAATCCCAAGCCGGTTCCGCCAAAGTGGCGTGTTGTGGAGTTGTCTGCCTGGCTGAAGGCCTCAAAGATGATCTTTTGTTTTTCCGGGGCGATGCCAATCCCGGTGTCTCTGACCGAAAAGTGCAGTGTCGGTGTCAACGCCTCGTGCGTTGCCAGGCTCACGGTAATGCCACCTGACAACGTGAACTTGATCGAGTTGCCAATCAGGTTTGTGAGCACCTGGCGCAGACGTACCGGATCGCCGACATACCACGATGGCAATCCAGGCTCCAGCTCGCAGTTCAGGTAGAGGCCCTTCTGCTGGGCACGCATGCGCAACGGAGCCATGGTGTCCCGCAGGAGCGCATGTACATCAAACGGAGTGGCTTCTATCGTCAGTTTGCCAGCTTCGATTTTGGAAAAATCCAGAATGTCGTTAATTACCACCAGCAGAGCGTTGGCAGAAGTCTTGACGATCTCCAGGTGTTGCCTTTGCTGATCGGTCAACTTGGTATCCAGTACCAGATCCGTCATGCCCATGATTCCATTCATGGGGGTGCGGATCTCGTGGCTCATATTGGCCAGGAATTCGCTTTTCGCCTTGCTGGCCTGCTCGGCGTGCTCTTTGGCCAGAGTCAGTTCATGCACCCGGTCATGGATCGCGCGCGACATGGCGTTGAACGCCGCGCCCAATTGCCCGAGCTCGTCTGTGCCCTCATGGACGGCCGCCGGCGTCATGTTTCCGGTCGCGACCTCCTTGCTGGCGCGGGTCAGGTCCACCAGATGGCGGGTCATCCACATCACCAAGGCGGACAGGAGTAGGAACGACATCACCAGTTCACTCAGGGCGATGGCGGCACCCTGCGTGAGCAATGCTCGCCGAGCGGCCAGGATGTGCGAGAGATCCATTCCAAACTGCAACTGCCCCATGGCTTGCCCGTACATCAGGATCGGTTTGCTGACGTGGTATACCACGTTGCCCTGTAACAGGCTCAAATCCAGCTTGTCGTTGGCAGCGGGTGGTGAATCCACCGAGGACCATCCGCTGCTTGCCACACGATTGCCCTGAGCGTCCAGTACGACCAGATAGTTCACACCATCCTGGCTCAGACTTTCGTCGAGCACGGATTGCACAGTGGCGTAGTCACGCTGAACGAGTGGGGCCAGCGTCGCAGCCGCCAGGATAGGCGTGATCTGGCGTGCATGCTGTTCCACCTGTTCGACCATGTACTTGTTCATGAGTCGAATGCTGTTGGAGACCAGCAGGGTCAGCATGACTGCCTCTACCAGTACGGCAGCCAGCAGCAGTCGTCCCCGAATGGAAAGACGTGGAAACATGGGCTTGTCGTGCTTTGGCAGGCTAGTGCAGGGTTAGCCGCACATCCTTTGCATAGGGGTCCATGGCCTCCAGTTCCTTGGGTTTGAGCTTGCGATAACCCTCCAGCTTGTATTTTTCGAAGTAGGCCTTGCCCTCCGTGCTATCGGCGAACGCCCACAGGGCCGCTTCAACCTTGTCACGTCTGGCGGTTTGACGTTTGTTCAGCATATACACACGCCCAGCCAGTTTGTCGCTGATGACCAGAAACTTCATCTGCGATTGAATGTCCCTGGGAAGGCTCTGGTAGTTGGCGAGCGATATAAAGCCAGCGGCTGCCTCGCCAGACAGCACCAGACGAGCCACGCTGTCCGATGCGCTGACGTACTTCAATTTGTCGGGATTGCCGTTTTGCTTGAGCCAATATTGACCCCACAACGTGACCAGCGAACTTGGAGATAGGCCCAATACGGGTTTGCCCTTCAGGTCTTTGGCTGAACTGATGGTGCTATTGGCGGGAACCAGCGCGACGGCGCGGAAGTCTGCGGTATAGGTCAGCAACGGCTGGTAGTCTGCATCTGTTTGCGCCAATCGTGCCTGGTGGCCAGTTGTGACGGCGATGTCGTATTCCTGATTCAACATTCGCCGGGCAAATTCGGTGAAGTCCGGGGCGGTGACCACCTCGACAGTGGTGCTGAGCTCCTTCTCCAGAACCATGCGCAAGGGCTGGTACATCTCCAAAATGACCCGGGCACTGGTATGGGGTGCAATTCCCAGGCGAAAGACCGTGGCGTTCTGCGCGTGTGCACTGCCCATCAGCAATGCCACCAAAAGGGCAAGGAAATTGCGGAGAATAGAAAATTTGAACATGGCGGGATTCTCTCACCGTGCAGGGATCGGCCGATCGCCGGCCGTTTTGATCCCGCTCAAATCGACTGTTGCTGCTGGATTCCAAGCGCCTTGAGCACATTCTCCGCCGTAGCCGGTGCCGTCAGCCGCACTGGCCGTCCATCCCCCACCGACGCGATCGCATCACGCAGGGCCTCATACACGCTGATGGCGAGCATGAACGGCGGCTCGCCGACGGCCTTGCTGCCGAAGACGTTGTCCTCGCGATTCGGTTCGGGCCAGAGGTCGACCTTGAAGTGCCCGGGTACATCGCCTGCTGTTGGAATTTTGTAGGTGCTGGGTGCGTGGGTGGTCAAGTAGCCCTTGTCGTTCCACACCAACTGCTCAGTGGTCAGCCAGCCCATGCCCTGCACAAAGCCGCCCTCGATCTGGCCGATGTCGATGGCTGGGTTGATTGAGTGGCCCACATCGTGCAGGATGTCCACTTTCAGCACGCGACTCTCGCCGGTCAGAGTGTCGATGGCGACCTCGGTGCAGGCGGCACCGTAGGCGAAGTAGTAGAACGGCCGGCCGGTGAGCGTGGTCTTGTCGTAGTGGATCTTGGGTGTGCGGTAGAAGCCGTCGCTCCACAGCTGGATGCGGTTGGCGTAGGCCATGCTCACCACCTCATTGAAGCTGCGTGTGGTGCAGGGAGAGATGACCTGCCCGCCCTCAAAGCGGATGGCACCGGCGCCACAGCCGTCCAGCCCGCACACAAAGGCGGCCAGGTTGTCGCGCACATGGCGCGCGGCGAACTGGGCGGCACGGCCGTTGAGGTCGGTGCCGGCCGAGGCTGCCGTGGCGGAGGCGTTGGGAATCTTGCCGGTGTCGCTGGCGGTGCACAGCACGCGCTCAAACGCAATGCCGAGCTCGTCGGCCACGATCTGCGCCACCTTGGTGTGCAGGCCCTGGCCCATTTCGGTGCCGCCGTGGTTCACCTGCACGCTGCCGTCGGTGTAGACGTGGACCAGGGCGCCGGCCTGGTTGAACAGGGTGGCGGTGAAGCTGATGCCGAACTTGACCGGCGCGATCGCCAGGCCGCGTTTGATGATGGGATTCGCAGCGTTCCAAGCCAAAACGGCCTCTCGCCCTCGCCGATACTGCGCAGACAGCTCCAATTTTGATAGCAGCGGCTGGAGGATGTTGTCTTCCACGCGCATGCCGTAGTGGGTGGTGTCGCGCTTGTCGTTCGTGCGGGGAATGGCTTCGTCGCTGTACAGGTTGCGCAGGCGCACATCCAGCGGGTCCAGGCGCAATTGGCGGGCGATGTCGCCCATGATGGTCTCGATCAGGATCACGCCCTGCGGTCCGCCAAAACCACGGAAGGCGGTGTGGCTCTGGGTATTCGTCTTGCAGCGGTAGGAGGCGATCTCCACGTGCTCCAGGTAGTAGGCGTTGTCGCTGTGGAAGATGGCACGGTCGGCCACCGGGCCGGACAGGTCGGCGCTGAAGCCGCAGTTGGCGGCCATCTGCAGTTTGAGCGCGGTCAGGCGCCCGGTGTCGTCAAAACCTGCGCTGTATTCGTAGGCAAACGGGTGGCGCTTGCCGGTGACCATGAAGTCGTCATCACGGTCCAGGCGCAGCTTGACCGGCCGCTTGAACTTGTGCGCGGCAATCGCCGCCCACACCGCTAGATGCCCGGCCTGGGTTTCCTTGCCGCCAAAGCCGCCGCCCATGCGCCGACATTCCACGCGCACGGCGTGGTTGTCCAGTCCCAGGGCGTGGGCTACCCAGTGCTGCACCTCGCCGGGGTGCTGTGTGCTGGAGTAGACCCACCACTGGTTCTGCTCCAGCGGCAGCGCGTAGGCGATCTGTCCCTCCAGATAGAAGTGCTCCTGGCCGCCCACCTCCAGCGTGCCATCCAGCCGATGTGGCGCGGCCGCCAGCGCGGTATCCGCATCCCCCCGGCGCACAAACACGGGCGGTAGCACATAGCTTTGCGCCTTGAGCGCGTCCTGCACGCTCAGGATGGCGGGCAGGGCTTCGATGCGGAGCTGCACCTTGCGCGCGGCGCGGCGTGCCTGCATCACGGTCTTGGCAACCAGCAGGCCAATGACCTGGCCAATGTGCTGCACGGTGTCCCGCGCAAAGACCGGCTCGTCGCCGGCAAAGGCCGCCAGCATGGGGTCACCCGGAATGTCCTGTGCCAGCACCACGCCCACCACACCGGGCATGGCCAGCGCGGCGCAGGTCTCCACGCCCAGCAAGCGGCCATGTGCCACGGTGGACAGGATGGGCGCGGCGTGCAGTGTGCCGCGTATCTCGGGAATGTCATCCATGTAGGTGGCGGCACCGGTCACCTGGGCCAACGCACTCTCGTGCGGGCGGGAACTTCCGGCTGCGGTCATGTCGTTACCTCGTTCTTGCCAGTGGGTGCCAATTGCCGCAGATCCGTCAGTACGGTGCCCTGGGCTTCCAGCCAGAAACGTTTCAGCAGGTTGCCCAGCACCGCGCTGCGGTAGGCGCCGCTGGCGCGCATGTCGGAAATCGGCGCGAACTCCTGGCGCAGTACGGACATGGCGTGGTCGATGGTGGTCTGGTTCCATGGTTTGCCGGTCAGTGCGGCTTCGGTCTTGCGCGCGCGCGCTGGAGTGGCCGCTACACCGCCCGCGCCGATGGATGCCTTTTGCACGCGACCGTTGGCGATCTGCAGGTTGACAGCCAGACAGACGGCCGAGATGTCGTCTTCAAAGCGTTTGGAAATCTTGTAGACCCTGGACCGTTCCGCGGGCGTTGCCTTGGGCACCTTGATCCAGGCCAGCACTTCGTCTTTTGCCATCACGTTGGTGCGGTAGCCGGTGTACAGGTCTTCCAGTGCCAGTTCGCGGTGCGCCAACTTCCTTCCACTTTGGCGCATCAGCACCACGCTGGCGCCCAGCGCGATCAACAGCGGCATGGAGTCGCCAATCGGCGAGCCATTGGCCACGTTGCCGCCCAGCGTGCCGCTGTTGCGCACCGGCAGGCCGGCGAAGCGGTGGGCAAACTCGGTCAGGTGAGGGCGGTCCGCCACCAGCGCGGCAAAGGCTTTGGTCAGCGTGACGGCGGCGCCGATGGCGATGTGGTGCGGGTAGTCGTCGACGCGGCGCAGCTCGGCCACCTGGGTCAGGTCCAGCACCTTGGCAAACTGCTGGTGTTGCTTGGTGACCCACAGGCCCACATCGGTGCAGCCGGCCACCAATTGGGCATCGGGGTGGCGCGCCCGCAGGGCCAGCAGATCGGCCAGGCTGCGTGGGGACATATAAGCCGAATCGGCCTGTAGCCCTCGTGAAATCTGCGCGAGCAGCTCTAAATTTAATAGCAATTCGGTCTCAAAGACCTGGACGCGTGGCAGCGCCTGCATGGCCTGGACGGCGTCCAGGATGGGGCGGTAGCCGGTGCAGCGGCACAGGTTGCCCGATAGCGCGGCCTGCGCCTGCTCGCGGGAAATGGCCTCGCCCTGCGTTGTCTGGTACAGGCCAAACAGGCTCATCACAAAGCCGGGGGTGCAAAAACCGCACTGTGAGCCGTGGCAGTCCACCATCGCCTGCTGCGCGGGGTGCAGGCTGCCATCGGCCTGTGTCAAATCCTCTACCGTCCACAGCGCCATGCCGTCCACCGAGTGCGCCAGGCGGATGCAGCTGTTGACGGCGCTGTACTTCACACGGTCGCCATCGGCTTCGCCCAGGATCACGGTGCAGGCGCCGCAGTCGCCCTCACCGCAGCCCTCTTTGGTGCCGGTGCAGTGCAGGTCTTCGCGGAGCACCTCCAGCAGGGTGCGACTGGGATCAACGGCGGGCAGGGTTACGATCTCTCCACGTCGGAAAAATCGCAGGGGTTTGGTGTTCATGGCGTTTAGCATAGAGCAAGTTTTGTGCGCATGCCAAACCGCGCACAGTAGGCGTCAGGCTGATGCAGAATCTGCTCGGGGGGGATAAGCAACCGTGTAAAGTAAGTGCATGTCCATCCCACGACTCCAGTTAACCGGTATTACCAAGGCCTATCCCGGCGTGGTGGCCAACAGCGACGTGTCGCTCACCGTGATGCCCGGCGAAATCCACGCCGTGCTGGGCGAGAACGGCGCCGGCAAATCCACGCTGATGAAGATCATCTACGGTTCGGTCAAATCCGATGCCGGCGAGGTGCGCATCAACGGCCAGGTGATGCAGATTCGCAACCCCAAGGACGCGCGTGCCAATGGCATCAGCATGGTGTTCCAGCACTTCAACCTGTTCGACACCATGACCGTGGCCGAGAACGTGTGGCTGGGGCTGACGCGCAATTCGCTGGAGCAGGTGACGGCGGCCATCATCGGCAAGGCCACCGAATACGGGCTGGATGTGGACCCGGCGCGCCCGGTGCACACTTTAAGCGTGGGTGAAATGCAGCGGGTGGAAATCATCCGCGCCCTGCTGACCCGCCCGGAGCTGCTGATTCTGGACGAGCCCACCTCGGTGCTGACGCCACAGGCCGTGGAAAAGCTGTTTGTGGTGTTGAAAAAGCTGTCCAGCGAGGGCTGCAGCATCCTGTACATCAGCCACAAGCTGCATGAGATTCGTGAACTTTGCACCGCCTGCACCGTGCTGCGTGGTGGCAAGGTCACCGGCGTCTGCAATCCGCAGGAGGAATCCAACGCCTCGCTGTCACGCCTGATGATTGGTGCCGAGCCGCCCCTGCTTGAGCGTGCGGCCAAGCATGCCGGTTCGGCGGTGATGCATGTCAAGGGGCTGAGCCTGCCGCGCGAGGACCAGTTTGGCGTGGACCTGGACGGCATTCACCTGCATGTGCGTGCCGGCGAGGTGGTGGGCATTGCCGGGGTCTCTGGCAACGGCCAGAAGGAACTGCTGTACGCGCTGTCGGGCGAGGACGACCGGGCACCGCGCGGCAGCATCCACATGGGTGAGGTGGATGTGTCGCACATGCACCCGGGGCGTCGCCGCAAGATGGGTCTGCACTTTGTGCCGGAGGAGCGCCTGGGGCGCGGTGCCGTGCCCACGCTGAGCCTGGCGCACAACCTGCTGCTCACGCGCACCGAGTCCATCTCGATGCCGCGCTTTGCCGGCGGCTGGATCCGGGTGCGCCAGCTCGAAGCCCATGCGGCGCGGCTGATCCAGGAGTACAAGGTCAAGGCCAATGGCCCGACCGCGGTGGCACGTTCGCTGTCCGGTGGCAACCTGCAGAAATTCATTGTGGGCCGCGAGATCGATGCCAAACCCAAGCTGCTAATCGTGTCGCAGCCTACCTGGGGTGTGGACGTGGGCGCGGCGGCGCAGATCCGGGGCGAAATTCTGGCGCTGCGCGACGCGGGTTGCGCGGTGCTGGTGGTGAGTGAGGAACTGGATGAACTGTTTGAAGTGTGTGACCGCATGCATGTGATTGCGCGCGGCAGGCTGTCGCCCTCGGTACCGATTGCCGAGGCCACGGTGGAAAAAATTGGCGAGTGGATGAGCGGGCTGTGGGAACTCACCGAAGAGGTGCAGCATGGCTAGACTCAAACTCGAAGCCCGGCCACAGCCCTCGCAGGCCTGGAGCTACGGCTCGCCGCTGCTGGCGCTGCTGTGCACGGTGGTGATTGGCGTCATCATGTTTGCGCTCTTGGGCAAGGACCCGGTGCGCGGCCTGCAGGTATTCTTCTGGGAACCCATCAAGAGCGGTTACATGCTGGGCGAGTTGGTCGTCAAGGCTACACCGCTGCTGCTGATTGCGCTGGGGCTCGCCGTGTGCTTTCGCTCCAATGTGTGGAACATCGGCGCCGAGGGGCAGTACATCCTGGGCGCCATTGCCGCCAGCGGCGTGGCGCTGTTGGCCGACAAGACCACGGGCGGCTGGATGGTGCCGGCCCTGCTGCTGGCCGGCGTGGTGGGCGGCATGGTCTGGGCCGGGTTGACCGCCCTGCTGCGCGACAAGTTCAATGCCAACGAAATCCTGGTCAGTCTGATGCTGGTCTATGTGGCGGTGCAGGTGTTGGGTTACCTGGTGTTCGGCCCGTGGAAGGACCCGCAGGGCTACAACTTTCCGCAGACCAAGACGTTTGAGGTGGCCACGCGGATTCCGCGCCTGTTTGAGGGTTCCCGGGTCAACATCGGCGTGATTCTCGCACTGCTCGGTGTGGCCGGGGTCTGGGTCTTTCTGTTTCGTACCCGCGCGGGCTTTGCCCAGCAGGTGGGCGGGCTGGCACCGGCCGCCTCGCGCTATGCGGGGTTCTCGTCGCGCCGCGCGCTGTGGGTGGCGCTGCTGGTGTCGGGTGGCATGGCGGGCCTGGCCGGCGCGCTGGAGGTGGCCGGGCCGATTGGACAGCTTACACCCTATGTGCCGGCGGGCTATGGTTTTGCCGCGATCATCGTGGCCTATGTGGGGCGCCTGCATCCGGTGGGTATGGTGTTCTCGGCCATCCTGATGAGCATGTTCTACATCGGCGGTGAGATGGCGCAGTCGCGCCTGGGCCTGCCCAAGTCGCTGACCGGTGTGTTCCAGGGCCTGCTGCTGTTTACGCTGCTGGGCTGTGACACGCTGGTGAATTACCGCCTGCGCTGGGGAAAGAAATAATGGATTCCTACGCTCTGTTAATTGCCGCCACGCTGAATGCGGGCACGGTGCTGGCCATTGCCTCGCTGGGCCTGTTGATCAACGAGAAGGCGGGCATCGTCAACCTGGGGGCCGAGGGCATGATGCTGTGCGCGGCCATTGCCGGCTTCGTCACCGTGGTCCACACCGGCAGCGACACCCTGGGTTTTGTCGCCGGCTTAGGCGCTGGGGCGCTGATGGCAGCCGTGTTTGGCGCAATGGTGATCTGGCTCAACACCAACCAGTACGCCACCGGCCTGGCGCTGAGCCTGTTTGGTGGCGGCTTCTCGGCATTTGCCGGCATTGCCTATGTGCAGGAAAAGATGCCAGAGCGGCCCCGCTTTGCCGTGCCGTTCCTGTCGGACATTCCGCTGGTCGGCCCGGCACTGTTCCGCCAGCATCCACTGGTCTACCTGACCGTGCTGTTTGCGCTGGCGCTGATCTGGTTTCTGTACCGCACCCGCTCCGGCCTGATCCTGCGCAGCGTGGGCGAGAGCCCGGAATCGGCCCATGCGCTGGGTTACCCGGTGCGCTGGATCCGTCTGGCGGCGGTGGTGGTGGGCGGTGCGCTGTGCGGGCTGGCGGGCGCCTACATCTCCATCGTCTACACCCCGCTGTGGACCGAAGGCATGGTGGCCGGCAAGGGCTGGATTGCGCTGGCCCTCACCACCTTTGCCACCTGGCGCCCGGCACGGGTCTTGCTGGGTGCCTACCTGTTCGGGGGCGTCACCATGCTGCAATTCCATTTGCAGGGCGTGGGCGTGGAAATGCCCAGCCAGTTTCTGACCATGCTGCCGTACCTGGCCACCATTGTGGTGCTGGCCCTGATCTCGCGTAACCCGCGCTGGATTCGGATTAACATGCCAGCTTCGATCGGAAAGCCGTTTTACCCTGGCGCCTAGACTGCGGGATGCCGCCCCGATTTTTCGTCCATAACCTGACCTTTTCTAGAAGGAACTGACATGACCGATTTGCAAAAACGTTCGCTGCTGAAAGTGGCAGCACTGACCGCCGTGGCCAGCGCTGCGTTGGTGGGTTGCGGCAAGAAGGAAGAGCCGGCACCGGCACCCGCGCCCGCACCGGTTGCCTCGGCACCCGCGCCCAAGCCGGCACCGCTGAAGATTGCCTTTGCCTACGTAGGCCCGGTGGGCGACGGCGGCTGGAGCTTTGCCCACGACAACGGCCGCAAGGCGGTGGAGAAGGAATTTGGCGACAAGGTGGCCACGACCTTTGTGGAAAGCGTGGCGGAGTCGGCCGACGCCGAGCGCGTGTTCCGTGACATGGTGGGCCAGGGCAACAAGGTGATTTTCGGCACCACGTTTGGCTACATGGAGCCCATGCTCAAAGTGGCAGCCGATGCCAAGGACGTGCATTTTGAGCACGCCACCGGCTACAAGACGGCTGAGAACATGAGCACCTACGACAGCCGCACCTACGAGGGTGCATACATGGCGGGCGTGATTGCCGGCAAGATGAGCAAGACCGGCACGCTGGGCGTGGTGGCCTCGGTGCCAATTCCTGAGGTGATCCGCAATATCAACAGCTTCACGCTGGGCGCGCAAAGCAGCAACCCCAAGATCAAGACCAAGGTGGTGTGGGTCAACGAGTGGTTCAACCCACCGAAGGAAACCGAAGCCGCCACCAGCCTGATCAACGGTGGTGCCGATGTGCTGTTCCAGAACACCGACTCGCCGGCCGTGCTCAAGACCGCGCAGGACAAGGGCAAGCGCGCCTTCGGCTGGGACTCCGACATGACCGCCTACGGTCCCAAGGCCCACCTGGCGTCTGCCATCATCAACTGGGGTCCCTACTACATCAAGACCGTCAAGGACGCGCTGGATGGCAAGTCGGTGAGCGGCCAGAGCTGGTGGGGGGTGAAGGAAAGCGCGATTGACATCGTGTCCATCGCCGACGACGTGCCGGCCGAAACCAAGGCCAAGATCGACGAGATGAAGGCCGGTCTGAAGGACGGCAGCTTTGTCATCTGGAAGGGCCCGATCGTGGACAACACCGGGAAGGTGCAGATCAAGAAAGACGAAGTCGCTGATGACAAGTTCCTGGGGGGCTTGAGTTTCTACGTCAAGGGCGTGGAAGGCAAGATCCCTGGCGGCAAGTAAGCATTTGCCGCACTGCAAGGGCCGCTTTCGAGCGGCCTTTGTTTTCTGGAGTTTGAACATGATGAACCACAAGCCCGTTCCCGCCGACCGTCTACCCGCGCTGTTGCGCGCTAGCCCGAAGGCCGAATTGCACATGCATATCGAAGGCTCGCTGGAGCCAGACATGATTTTTGCGATGGGGCAGCGCAACCAGGTGCCTTTGGCCTACTCTAGCGTGGAAGCGTTGCGACAGGCCTATGTATTCAACAACCTGCAGGAGTTTCTGGACATCTACCACGCCGGCACCACGGTGCTGAAGACCGAGCAGGACTTCTTCGACATGACCGATGCCTACCTGGCGAGGGCCCAGGCGGATAACGTCCTGCACACGGAGATTTTCTTTGACACCCAGACGCATACCGGCCACGGCACCAGTGTGGAAACGGTCGTCAACGGCCTGTACCGTGCCTGCCAGGAGGCTCCGGCACGCCACGGCATCACCGCATCGCTGATCCTGTGTTTCCTGCGCCACCTGAGCGAAGCCGAGGCCTTTGAATGCCTGGAGCGGGTGCTGCCTATGCGTGACAAGATTGTGGGCATCGGTTTGGCGTCTAGCGAGGTGGGGCACCCGCCCGAGAAATTTGCCAAGGTGTTTGCGCGCGCTCGTGAGCTGGGGTTTCGGCTGGTGGCCCATGCCGGCGAGGAGGCACCAAGCGCCTATATCTGGAGCGCGCTGGATGTGCTCAAGGTCGAGCGCATCGACCACGGTGTGCAGGCCATTCACGATAGCGCGCTGATGCAGCGCCTGGCCAAAGACCGTATTCCGCTGACGGTGTGCCCCTTGAGCAACCTGAAGCTGTGTGTCTATCCCACGCTGGCCCAACACAGCCTCAAGCGCATGCTGGATTCCGGTATCGTCGCCACTGTCAACTCCGATGACCCGGCCTACTTTGGTGGCTACATCAATGAGAACTTCACCCAGACCTTTGCCGCGCTGGGCATGACCAGCCAGCATGCCTACCAACTGGCGCGCAATAGCTTTGACGCCAGTTTCATTGATGCATCCCTGCGCAACAGCTACGTGGAGCGGCTTGATGCAGTGTTTGAAACGTTTGTCTGAGGGCGGCAGCCCGGTGGCTAGCGCCTACGCCATCCAAGGAGCAATGCAATGCTGGAATTCGCGTTGAACGACTTTGAAACCGCCAGCAAGGCGGTTCTGGCGTATTTGCATCAGCGTTTTGGCTTTAGCCTCTGGATGGTTACGCGCACGGAGGGCGAGGACTGGATCATTCTGCAGACCGAAGACCATGGCTATGGCGTAAAACAGGGAACCGTGTTTCGCTGGGCCGATTCCTTCTGCTTCGACATGGTCAAGGGCAACGGTCCGCGTGTTGCGCCCAATTCAGACGCTGTTCCGGCCTATGCGCGAGCAGCCATAGGGCAGCAGGTGCCGATCAAGGCCTATATCGGCGTGCCACTGTTGGACGCGCAAGGCGCGCTGTTCGGCACCCTGTGTGCCATCGATCCCTTGCCGCAGCCAGAGGCACTGGTCAAAGACCAGAGCCTGTTTGAGTTGTTGGCGGGCCTGCTGAGTGCCTTGCTGCAGGCCGAGCTCAAGGCCGCGCATGAAGCCCGTCGTAGCGAACGGCTGGAACTGGAGGCGCAGACGGATTCCCTGACTCAGTTGTACAACCGGCGGGCCTGGGACCGTCTCTTGTCCAAGGAAGAAGAGCGGTGCCGTCGCTATGGTTACCCGGCGGTGGTGCTGTGCATTGATCTGGACGAACTCAAGCACGTCAATGACACCCAAGGCCACGCCGCAGGCGATGCACTGATTCGTCGAGCGGCAGATGCCTTGCGTACAGCTGCGCGCGAAGCCGACATTGTGGCCCGTCTGGGTGGAGATGAATTCGGCCTCATTGGTGTGGAGTGCGACCAGGAAGGTGCAGTGGCATTGTTGGAGCGCATTCGCCAGGCGCTGGCCGATTTCGGTGTGGCGGCGTCCATAGGTCTGGCGCCGCGCATCCCGGCAGACGGGCTTGCAGCAGCCTGGGAGACGGCGGACCGGCTGATGTACGAGGACAAGCGAGCGCGCTGACACTGCTAAACCGCTAAAATCCCTTCCAAGGCCCGCTGCTCCGGCGGGCCTTGTCTTTTGTGCTTCGGAGCCATGTAGAGGACTACCATGTACAAAAACCTCGCCGTCACGCTCGTGGCCGCCTGTGCTTTTACGCTCGCACCCACTGGTGTTTTTTCCCAATCTTCCCAAGCCAAGGATGCTGCCAAGGCCGAACCCCTCAAGGTCGGTTTCGTCTACGTCACGCCCCTGACCGACGCTGGCTGGGTGCGCCAGCACGAGCAGGGCCGTCTGGCCCTGGAAGCCGCCTTGGGCAATGCCGTGCAGACCAGCTACGTCGAAAACGTGGCCGAGGGGCCGGACGCCGAGCGCGTGATCCGCGACCTGGCGCGCCAGGGCAACAGGCTCATCTTCACGCCCAGCTTTGGCTACATGGAGCCGACGCTCAAGGTGGCGGCGGAATTTCCGGATGTGAAGTTTGAATCGATTACCGGCTACAAGACCGCGCCCAATGTGGCCGTGGCCAACGCCCGCTATTACGAGGGCCGCTACCTGGCCGGCATCGCCGCCGGGCGCATGACCACCAGCAACGTGGCGGGCTATGTGGCGGGCTTCCCCATCCCCGAAGTGTTGCAGGGCATCAACGCTTTCACGCTGGGCATGCGCTCGGTCAACCCCCAGGCGCAGGTCAAGGTGGTCTGGCTCAACGAGTGGTTCAACCCCACCCGCGAGCGCGACGCGGCCATGACGCTGTTCAACCAGGCCGTGGATGTGATTGCCTTCCACACCGGCTCCACCGCCGTGATGACCGCCGCACAGGAGCGCGGCAAGCTGGCCGTGGCCTACCACTCCGACATGCGCAGAATCGCGCCCGATGCTCAGATCGTGGCAGTGACCCACCAGTGGGGCGACTACTACACCCGCCGCGCCAGGGCTGTGCTGACTGGCACCTGGAAGTCAGGCACCGTCTGGGGCGGTGTCAGGGACGGCATGATCCGCGTCGGTGACTTTGGCAACAAGGTGCCCAAGGCCGTGCAACAGGAGGTGCTGGCGCGCCAGAAGGATATTGCCCGTGGCAAGCTGCATCCGTTTTCGGCCCGCCAGGACGTGCTGGACAACGAAGGTCACACCGTCATTGCCAAGGGACAGACGCTGAGCGACGCGCAGATTCTGGGTATGAACTGGCTGGTTGCGGGTGTGCAGGGCAAAATAGGCCGCTGATCCATGAAAGCCTACCGCGCCTCCATCCTCTGGTTTGCCCCGCACAGCGAGGGCCCGGCCCGTGCCCTGTTTGAGGAGGACGGCCTGCTGGTGGTCGGCCCCAACGCCGCGGGCATGCAGGTGGTCCAGGCCGTGGGCGCTTGGCATGCGCTGGCCCCCCAGTACCCCGGTGTGCCGGTGGAGCATTGGCCGGGGCGCATCATCGCTCCCGGCTTTGTGGACTTGCATGTGCACTACCCGCAGACCAACGTCATCGGCTCGCCCGCCGAGGGCCTGCTGCCGTGGCTGGAGAATTACACCTTCCCTGAAGAAAAGCGCTTCGCAGCCCTCGAATACAGTGCGCAGGCAGCTACGTTTTTTGTAGCGGAGTTGTTGCGCAATGGCGTCACCACGGCGCTGGCGTTTGCGACCTCGCATCCCGAATCGGTCAATGCGCTCTTCAGCGAGGCGCAAGCCCAACGGATGCGGCTGATCACTGGCCTGTGTCTGATGGACCGACATGCACCTGCCGACCTGCTGAACAGTGCCTCACCCGATGGCCGCTTCGACGCCACCGAGCAAAGCCTGCTGGACTCCGAGGCGCTGATCCAGCGCTGGCACGGCCAGGGCCGGCTGGGTTACGCCATCACACCGCGTTTTGCGCCCACCTGCACCGACGCCCAATTGCGCGGGGCCGGCGAGCTGGCCGCCAAGTATCCCGACGTGTGGATCCAGTCCCACGTGGCCGAGAACAAGGACGAAATCACCTGGGCCCGTGAACTCTTTCCCCAGTCCCGCAGCTACCTGGCCACCTATGCCGACTTTGGCCTGATGCGCAACCGCGCCATCTACGCCCACTGCATCCACTTCGACGATGATGACCGGGCATTGATGCGTGAAACCGGCGCAGCGGCGGCCGTCAGTCCGACCAGCAATTTGTTCCTGGGCAGTGGCTTCTTCGACTACGCCGGGGCCGACCGCGTGGGTTTCCAGTACGGTCTGGCCAGCGATGTGGGCGGCGGTACCTCGTTCAGCCCCTTCCACACGATGCTGGGGGCCTATTACGTGGGGCGCGAGGGGCAGACCAAGCAGGGCCTGTCGCTGTCGCCGCAGCACCTGTGGTGGCAGCACACGGCTGGTGCCGCCCGTGCTCTGGGGCTGGACGGGGTGGTTGGCAATCTGCTGCCGGGCTGTGAGGCCGACTTTGCGGTGCTGAACCCCAAGGCCACGCCGCTGCTGGCCCGCAGGACGTCCATGGCGGCGAGCCTGGATGAACTGCTGTTCTCCATGATCGTGCTGGGCGATGACCGGTTGATTGAAAGGACGGTGGTGTCGCAAGCCAATTAGGGTTCTTACCCTCGTCAACATTGCGTGGACAGCTCCTGATTTGATAGCGATTTCGCTCTTACAATCACCCCCACTTTAGGAGTTGAGCCCCCATGAGCATCAAAAGCGACAAGTGGATTCGCCATATGGCCGAGACGACCGGCATGATTGAACCGTTCGAGCCCGGCCAGATCCGCCAGCACGAGGGCAAGAAAATCATCAGCTACGGCACCAGCAGCTACGGCTATGACATCCGCTGCGCACCCGAGTTCAAGGTGTTTACCAACATCCACAGCACGGTCGTCGACCCCAAGAACTTTGACGAAAAGAGCTTTGTTGACTTCCACGACGACGTCTGCATCATTCCGCCCAACAGCTTTGCGCTGGCCCGTACCATGGAGTACTTCCGCATTCCGCGCAATGTGCTCACCGTGTGTCTGGGAAAGAGCACCTATGCGCGCTGCGGCATCATCGTCAACGTGACCCCGTTCGAGCCCGAATGGGAAGGCTATGTGACGCTGGAGTTCAGCAACACCACACCGCTGCCCGCCAAGATCTACGCTGGCGAAGGCTGCGCCCAGGTGCTGTTCTTCGAGAGCGACAAGGACGACGTGTGCGAGGTCTCCTACAAGGACCGTGGCGGCAAGTACCAGGGGCAGGTCGGCGTCACGCTGCCCAAGGCCTGATCCCGGCGCGGCTCAGGCCGCCTTGGGCATGTCCTCGGCCTGCAGGCGGGCCATCGCGCGTTTGAGCGCATCGAAGCACCGTGGGTCCAGCGCAGTCCCCACGGTCTTGGCCATCATCTCCAGCGTTTGCGGAATCGGCACGGCGCCACGGTAGGGGCGTTCGGCGGTGATGGCGTCAAAAATATCGGCGGTGGTGATGATGCGTGTCTCCATCGCAATCTCATCGCCTTTCAGTCCGCGCGGGTAGCCGTTGCCGTCCAGGCGCTCGTGGTGGGCGCCGGCGACCTTGGCCAATTCACTGAAGGCGTGGATCTTGGACAGAATCGACTCCGTCAAGCGCGCATGTTCGCGCACGGCGGCCCATTCGGCTTCGTCGAGCTTGCCGGCCTTGTCCAGCACACTGTTGCTGACCCCCAGCTTGCCCACGTCGTGCAACAGCGCGCCGCGCTTGAGCCAGCGCCGACGCTCCAGGCTCAGGCCCAGGGCCTCGCCAATCAAGTCCGTGTACAGGGCCACGCGGGCGCTGTGGCCACTGGTGTAGGGGCTCTTGGAGTCCACCACCTGACCGAAGGCGGCGGCGATGTCGTCCAGGTAATCCTCGTCCAGCGGAACCACATGTGCGGCAGGTTCCAGGGCCAGGACGGCGGTTTCGATGCCGTCTGAACCCAGGGTGGACCAGAAGGCGTCGTTCGCCGCCACTGCTTCCATGGCAGCGGTCAGGGTCGGGTCGAACCACTGGCCGGCACGTCGGCGCACTTCGTCCATGGCTGCCTCGCGCCCGTCGGCGGTGTGGAACACGTCCACCACCTGGGCCAGCAGGGCGATGCGGGCGTAGATGGGGATTGCCTCGCCCTGCAGTTGGTCGGGCTTGCCCTGGCCGTTCCAGTGCTCGTCCAGGTTGTAGATGCCGGCGGCCACGCCTTCTGAGAAGCGCAGCAGGCGGGCGATCTCGGCGCCGCGCTGGCAGCGGGTCTGGATCAGCTCCTGCGACACCTCGGGGCCGTGGCGGAAGATGTGCAGCACGCTGCGAAAGCGCTCGGCCAGGCCCGCCTTCAGGCCCGTGTGCTGCAGCACAAATCGCACCACCTGGGGCAGGCTGTCGCCCACCTGCTTGAAGTCGCGCTTGAAGTCCAGGTCGTCGGTCAGGTACAGCTCACAGATGCGCGCGGCATTGCTGCTGCAGCCCAGGTCTTTCAGCAGCAGTGTGTAGTACAGCTCCCACTGCTGGGTTTCGTCCAGTCCAATATGGCGGCCGATGTGCATGCCAATCCAGCAGCAGCGCACGCAGTGGCCTCCGGGTTGACCCTCGGTAATGTCCAGCGCATGGCTCAGGGCACTGATGAGTTCGGCGAGCTTGAGCCCGGCGGCGATGGGGCTGGGGTCAGCTGCAATGGTGTCGGGCATGGCCAAAGTTTAGGCAGGGTGGGGTGGGCGTGCAAGCCTGGGGGTATTGCCAGGCGCCGATGCCCATGTGCCTGGCACGCTACCATGCGCGCAGTGCCCCACTCACGGGGAGCAAGGAGAAGCCATGAAATGGGAAGGCAACCGCGAGTCGGACAACGTGGAGGACCGTCGTGACGATAGCGGCGGCGGTGGAGGTGGCGGGTTTGGCGGCCGCAGCATTGGCATTGGCACCATCGTCATCGCGCTGCTGGGTGGGTGGCTGTTCGGCGTCAATCCGCTGACCATTCTGGGCCTGCTCAGCGGCGGGGGCGGCGCGCCCACGGCCCAGGTGCATCAAGTGCTCGCCCACAAACCGCCGGCCGATGACCACATGGCCAAATTTGTGTCGACCATCCTCGCCGATACCGAGGATGTGTGGAAGGACGTATTCGCCAAGGGTGGTGCCACTTACCGCAACCCCAAGCTGGTGCTATTTCGTGGTTCCACGCCCACGCAATGCGGCCAGGGCCAGGCGGCGATGGGCCCTTTTTACTGCCCAGCCGATCAGAAGGTCTATATCGATCTGGGCTTTTATGAAACGCTGAAGACCCGGTTGGGCGCGCCGGGCGACTTTGCCCAGGCCTATGTGATCGCCCACGAGGTGGGCCACCATGTGCAAAACCTGCTGGACATCAGCAACAAGGTGGACCAGATGCGGGCTCGCGCGGGCAAGGCCGAATCCAACGCCCTGAGCGTGCGTCTGGAGCTGCAGGCCGACTGTTTTGCCGGTGTCTGGGCCTACCACGCTAACAACGCGCGCCAGTTGCTGGAGCAGGGGGATGTGGAAGAGGCCATCAACGCTGCGGCGAAGATCGGTGATGACGCCCTGCAGCGTGGCAGCGGCCGGGCGGTGGTGCCGGAGAGCTTTACCCACGGCAGCAGCGCGCAGCGCCAGCGCTGGTTCGCCAACGGCATCCAAAACGGCAGTGTCAAGGCCTGCGACACCTTTTCCACCCGCAATTTGTGAGACTAGGGGATAATACGGAGTGGTCCCAGCGTTGGGCGCCCATCAGCTATCGGACGGATAGCACCTCTTTTTGCTATGCATGACCGATTTGAATACTGAACTGAATACCCCGGCTATCCCTGAAATATCGAACGAACTGAACGCGGACACGCCCATCATGGCGTTTGCCCAGTTGCAGTTGGCTGCGCCCCTGGCGCGCGCCGTGGCCGAGATGGGCTACGAGTCCATGACCCCCATCCAGGCCCAGGCCATCCCCGTGGTGATCACCGGCAAGGACGTGATGGGCGCCGCCCAGACCGGTACCGGCAAGACCGCGGCGTTCTCGCTGCCGTTGCTGCATCGCCTGCTCAAACACGAAAACAGCTCCACCTCTCCCGCCCGCCACCCGGTGCGCGCCCTGGTGTTGCTGCCGACACGCGAACTGGCCGACCAGGTGGCCCAGCAGGTCAAGCTGTACGCCAAGTACACCAACCTGCGCAGCGCCGTGGTGTTTGGCGGCATGGACATGAAGCCCCAGACCCTGGAGCTGAAAAAAGGCGTTGAAATCCTGGTGGCCACACCCGGGCGCCTGCTGGATCACATCGAGGCCAAGAATGCCGTGTTGAACCAGGTCGAGTACGTGGTGCTGGACGAGGCCGACCGTATGCTGGATATCGGTTTCCTGCCCGACCTGCAGCGCATCCTGTCCTACCTGCCCAAGCAGCGCACCACGCTGCTGTTCTCGGCCACGTTTTCGCCCGAGATCAAGCGCCTGGCCAGCAGCTACCTGCAAAACCCGGTCACCATTGAGGTGGCACGCGCCAATGCCACGGCTTCGACCGTAGAGCAGCATTTTTACAGCGTGCCGGAAGATGAAAAGCGCCATGCGCTGCACCAGATCCTGAAGTCGCGCGGCATGAAGCAAGCCTTTGTGTTCGTGAACAGCAAGCTCGGCTGTGCCCGTCTGGCCCGCACGCTGGAGCGCGAAGGTCTGAAGACCACCGCCCTGCACGGCGACAAGAGCCAGGACGAGCGCCTGAAGGCGCTGGACGCCTTCAAGAAGGGCGAAGTGGATCTGCTGGTCTGTACCGATGTGGCCGCCCGTGGCCTGGACATCAAGGACGTGCCCTGCGTGTTCAACTTCGACATTCCGTTCAACGCCGAAGACTACATCCACCGCATTGGCCGTACCGGTCGCGCCGGTGCCGCCGGTCTGGCGGTTAGCTTTGTTGGAGGCAACAACGATGCCCGCCTGGTGGGCGACATCGAGAAGCTGATCAAGACCAAGATTGAACTGGAAGCCGTGGAGTTTGACGAAGACGCGCCCGATATCCGCAAGCAGGGCCGCATCAACGATGGCCGGCGCATGTATTCGCACGACGGCGAGAGCATGGGCGGTGGCGACAACGGTCGCAGTGGTGGCCGTGGTGCCAGCCGTGGTAGCCGCGACGACAGCCCAGGCAGCCGTGCCCCCCGCGCACCGCGCAACGACTATGCGCGTCCTCCCCAGGCATCGCGCGATCCCTTCTTTGACAAGCCGTACGAGCCGGCCGCGGTTAGCGAGGCGGCAGCGCCTTCCTGGGAGGCCACGGCCCGCCCGGCATCGCGCAGCATCTCGGCCAATATCAAGCCCAAGGTCAAGGTTGCGGCGCTGTTCAAGGCCTCGTAATCAGCGTCCGGGTTGCTGTGCGGCCTCGCACTGCACCTGGATCAGTGTCTGGCTGTCATCCTGCAGGTTGAACTGCAAGGCACTCAGACAGCCCCCCCATACACACCCGGTGTCCAGCGACAGCAGGTCGGTGCGACCCAGCCAGCCCAAGGTGGACCAATGGCCAAAGGCCACGGCTGCATGCGCCGTCTGGCGCCCCGGCACATCAAACCAGGGCATGTAGCCAGCCGGTGCGCCACCGGCGCCTTCCGTGGTTTCAAACTCCATCTCGCCTTGCGCGGTGCAAAAGCGCAGCCTGGTCAGCGCATTCACGATCACACGCAGGCGGTCCATGCCGGCCAGCGAATCGTTCCATTGCGCGGGCGTATTGCCATACATGGCCTGAAGAAAGCTCGCTGACTGGCCGCCTTGCAGTTGCGCCTCGACCTCGTGCGCCAGCGCCATGGTCTGCGCCACCGTCCAGGCGGGCAGCACGCCGGCATGCACCATCAGCAGCGGCTGGTCACCACGCTGCAGCAGCAGGGCCATCTTCTGGTGGCGCAGCCAGTGCAGCATGGCGTGGCGGTCCGGTGCGTTCAGCACGCTGTCCAGCGTGTCCTTGCGGTGGGGTTTGCGTGTGCCCTGGGCCACCGCCAGCAGGTTCAGGTCGTGGTTGCCCAGCAGACAGCGGGTGGCGTCGCCATAGGCCATCAGGCGGCGCAGCACGCCAGCAGAGTCGGGCCCGCGGTTGACCAGGTCGCCAAGCAGGTACAGGGTGTCGCGGCTGGGTGAAAAGTCCAGGGTATCGAGCAGGCGCTGCAGGGCGGCGTCGCAGCCCTGCACATCGCCAATCATGTAAAGTGCCATGGTCTTCATTTTCGCTTGGGTTTCATGGAATTTGTTCTGATCGTCGTGCTTACGCTGCTCAATGGCGCTTTTGCCATGTCGGAGCTGGCGCTGACGGCGAGCCGCAAGGTGCGTTTGCAAGCCATGTCTGATGCGGGCGACAAGGGGGCACAGGCTGCCCAGGTGCTGTTGTCCAATCCTACGCAGTTCCTGTCGGCGGTGCAGGTGGGCGTGACGTCCATCGGCATGCTCAACGGCATTGTGGGTGAGGCAGCGTTCAGCGACGGCGTGGCGCACTGGTTGCAGGCCCTGCTGCCGATTTCGAACAGGGCATCTGAAATCTCGGCAACCGTCTTGGTGGTGACGCTCATCACCTTTGTCACCATCCTCTTTGGTGAACTGGTACCCAAGCGCATTGGCCAGTTGTACCCGGAGCCGGTCGCGCGGGTGCTGGCGCGCCCCATGACCTGGTTTGCCTCGGGTGCCAAGCCGTTTGTACGCCTGCTGTCCGTTTGTACGCATGCGACGTTGCGCCTGTTGCGCATCAATACCACCGACAACCGCTCCGTGACCGAGGCCGAGATTTCCGCCAGCCTGGAAGAGGGGGTGGACGCCGGCATCATCGAGGAACACGAACACCAGATGGTGCGCAACGTGTTTGACCTGGACGACCGCAGCCTCACGTCCATGATGCTGCCGCGCGCCGACATCGAGTGGATGGATGCCGGCATCACGGTGGCCGAAGGTCTGGCGCAGGCCAGCACCGGTGGTAACAAGGGCGCGCATTCCTGGTATCCGGTATGCCGCGGTTCGCTGGATCAGGTGGTGGGCATCATCAGTGTGGCACGCATGCTGGAACTGGGCGTTCACCACCAGGGCCATATCGAGTCAGAGGCCGAGCCGGCGGCCTTTGTGCCCGAGACCCTCAGCGGCATGGAGTTGATTGAACAGTTCCGCACCAAGGCTGCACGCATGGTGTTTGTGGTGGACGAATATGGCGTGGTGCAGGGGCTGATGACGCCGCACGACCTGCTGGAAGCCATCACTGGCGAATTGAAGCCCGATGCGCAGACCCAGGCCTGGGCCATTGAGCACAGCGATGGCACCTGGACCCTGGACGGCCTGATGCCGGTGGGCGAGCTCAAGGCCCGACTGGACATTGATGAGCTGCCCCAAGAGGACCGCGGCCGCTACAACACGCTGGCGGGCCTGCTGATGGCCGTGACGGGCGATCTGCCCGCCGTGGGTGAACGCATTGACTGCGCACAATGGCAGTTTGAGGTGACGGAACTGGAGGGGCGGCGCATCGACAAGGTGCTGGCCCGCAGCCTGCAGAACACCTGAGTGGCGGGGCCGGGCCGACGGCGTTCTCTTCTCTATAGTCTGCCTGTTACACGGTAGGCCACGATACCCAGCAGTTCATGCAGGACGAGTTGCCAGTTGCGCGCCCCGTCCTTGAGCGAGTATGCGTTCCACGGAGTCGCAGATCCGGTGCGAAAGTCCACCGGATAGGCTGTCACATTCCAGCCGGCCTTGGCAAAGGTGGCCATGGCGCGCGGCATATGCCAGGCGGACGTCACCAGCAGCCAGCGCTGGGTGGTGTCCACGCCAGGTAGCCTGGCGGTGAGTACCGCGTTTTCGTGTGTGGTGCGGGACGCCGATTCGTATTCCACCCGTTGTTCTGGCAGCCCGAAGCTGGTGAAAAATCCTCGCGCTTGCTCGGCCTCGCTGGGGCCGCTGCCCAGCCAGTCGCCTTCACCGCCGGTGTAGAGCAGGCGCAGATGCGGGTAGTTGTGCAGCATCGCCAACGGGGCGGTCATGCGCTCGGCCGCATCATTGAGCAGCGGCTGGGCATGGTCCTGTGCAATATAGCCAGGCTCGGTGGAGCCGCCCAGCACGACCACGCCGGCAAAGCCGCGCAGGTCCGCTTGCGGCGGTACTTCGGCGTAGTGGTTCTCCAGGTTGCGGATCAGCAATTCCGGCAGCGGCAGCCAACCCATGACGAGCAGCAGCATCAGGGCGGCCAGCACCAGTCTGCGACCCAACGCAGTGCGACGCGGTACCAGCAGACTGAGTACCAACAAGGCTGCGATCCAGGTCAATGGCTGGGTCAACAGGGCGAACAATTTGGAGGCGATGAACACGGTGTGATGTGGTGGTCTGAGAATGTTTGGCCGTGATGGTACGGGATAACTTTGACGTCTCGGGTATTCCCTTAGTGGATGTCCACACTTGAGATTTGCCGGCGTTTGATTACCCTTCAGCCCTACACAGTCATCAACCCAACGGATCACACACCATGAAACTTCGCGCACTCGTCTTAGGCCTGGCTCTTGGATCGTTTTCGCTTCTGGCCATGGCCCAGCAGCCCATCATCATCAAGTTCAGCCACGTGGTTGCCAATGACACGCCCAAGGGGCATGCAGCGGAATACTTCAAGAAGAAGGCGGAGGAGTTGACCAAAGGCAGGGTCAAGGTCGAGGTCTACGCCAACAGCACGCTGTACAAGGACAAGGAAGAGATGGAAGCCTTGCAGATTGGTGCCGTGCAAATGCTGGCGCCGTCGCTGGCCAAGTTCGGCCCTCTGGGTGTCAAGGAATTCGAGGTCTTCGACCTGCCCTACATCTTTGACAATTACGACGAACTGCACAAGGTCACCCAGGGCCCCGTGGGCCGCATGCTGCTGGACAAGCTCGACGCCAAGGGCGTCAAGGGTCTGGCCTATTGGGACAACGGCTTCAAGTCGTTCTCTGCCAACAAGGAAATCAAATCGCCGGCCGACCTCAAGGGTCTGAAGATGCGCATCCAGTCTTCCAAGGTGCTGGAGTCGCAAATGCGTGCCCTCGGCAGCTTGCCCCAGGTGCTAGCCTTCTCTGAGGTCTACCAGGCCCTGCAGACCGGCGTGGTCGATGGTACCGAGAACCCGATTTCCAACCTCTACACCCAGAAGATGCATGAGGTGCAAAAGCACCTGACGCTGACCGAACACGGTTACCTGGGCTATGCCGTCATCACCAACAAGAAGTTCTGGGACGGTCTGCCAGTGGACATCCGCAAGCAGTTGGAAGACGCCATGGAGCAGGCGACCCGTTACGCCAACCAGATTGCCAAGCAAGAAAATGACGCTTCCCTGGAAGCCGTCAAGAAGTCCGGCAAGACCCAGGTCTATGTGCCGACGGCTGCCGAGCGCGCGGCCTTCCGCAAGGCCACGCTCAAGGTGCACACAGAAATGGAGTCACGCATTGGCAAGGACCTGATTCAGAGCATCTACAAGGAAACCGGGTTCAACCCGGCCAAGCTGTAAGTCCAGGCAAAGCCCGGCCCACTGACCGGGTTTTTTTCTACCTATCGGAACTACACCATGAAATTTCTCGATCACCTCGAGGAGTGGCTTATCACATTCCTCATGGGGGCGGCGACCCTGATCATCTTCGTATCCGTGGTGCACCGTTACGCCACGGGGTTTGCCATTCCGGGTGTGCAGGACTGGCTTCTCACCATCAACATGGGCTGGGCGCAGGAGCTGTGCATCATCATGTTTGTGTGGATGGCCAAGTTCGGCGCCGCCTATGGCGTGCGCACAGGCATCCACGTCGGGGTCGACGTGCTGATCAACCGCATGTCGGACACCCATCGCGGCAAGTTTGTGCTGCTGGGGCTGTTTGCCGGTGCCCTGTTCACGGGCATTGTGGGTACCCTGGGTATCCGCTTTGTGTGGGAGAACGGCATGCACCACTTTGTCTTTTCAACGCTGGGCCTGTCGCTCAATGATTTGCCAGAAGGTCCGACGACCCCCGATCTGGAGTGGCCAACCTGGATGGTGTATTCCGTCATTCCCATGGGCTCCTACCTGATGTGCTTCCGGTTTCTGCAGGTGGCGGTCAATTTCCTGCGCACCGGCGAGCTGCCGCACCATGACCACGGCCATGTCGATGGTCTGGACGAGGATGAACCGCTGGCGCCCGGCAAGGACGATGCCATCTATCGCATGAACGACAACCTGCACCCCCAAGGCGTCGTCAACCCTGACGAAAAAAACCCGCATGAAGGGGGCCGGAAATGAACGCATTCATCATCTTGGCCCTGCTGGTGGTGCTGATGCTCACCGGCATGCCGATCTCCATTTCTCTGGGCCTGACGGTACTGTCCTTCCTGTTCTTCCTGACCGAGGTGCCTATCGAATCGGTGGCACTCAAGCTGTTCACCGGCATCGAGAAGTTCGAGATCATGGCGATCCCATTCTTCATTCTGGCGGGCAACTTCCTGACCCACGGCGGGGTGGCCAGACGCATGATCGCGTTTGCCACCGCCATGGTCGGCCACTGGCATGGTGGGCTGGGTCTGGGCGGTGTGCTGGCCTGTGCGCTGTTTGCTGCGGTGTCGGGCTCCAGCCCGGCGACTGTGGTGGCCATCGGATCCATCCTGATGCCGGCCATGGTCAAGGCGGGCTTCCCCAAGGGCTTTGGCGCCGGCGTCATCACCACATCCGGCGCGCTAGGCATTCTGATTCCGCCGTCGATCGTGATGGTGATGTACTCGGTCTCCACCAATACCTCGGTCGGCGCCCTGTTCATGGCCGGCGTCATCCCCGGTATCCTGCTGGCCTTCTTCCTGGGGCTGACCACTTGGTACCGCGCCAAGAAGAACAACTACCCCTGCCAGCCCAAGGCGACCTGGGGTGAGCGCTGGGTGTCCTTCCGCAAGGCGATCTGGGGCTTGCTGTTGATCGTGGTGGTGATGGGCGGTATCTACACCGGCGTCTTCACCCCCACCGAGGCGGCGGCCATGAGTGCGGTGTATGCCTTCATTGTGGCGGTGTTCGTCTACAAGGACATGGGGCTCAAGGATGTGCCGCGCGTCCTGCTGTCCAGCGCCAACATGAGTGCGATGCTGCTGTACATCATCACCAATGCCGTGCTGTTCTCCTTCCTGCTGACCCATGAGAACATTCCGCAGCAATTGGCCGACCACATGATTGGCACCGGCGTGGGAGTGATTGGCTTCCTGCTGATCTCCAACGTGCTACTGCTGGTGGCCGGAAACTTCATGGAGCCTTCCAGCATTGTGCTGATCCTGGCGCCCATCCTGTTCCCGATTGCCATGAAGCTGGGCATTGACCCGGTGCACTTCGGCATCATCATGGTGGTCAACATGGAAGTCGGCATGTGCCACCCGCCGGTTGGCCTGAACCTGTATGTGGCCTCCGGCATTACCAAGATGGGCATCACCGAACTGACAGTGGCGGTTTGGCCCTGGTTGCTCACGATGTTGGGTTTCCTGGTCATGGTGACCTACTGGCCCACCCTGTCCCTGTGGTTGCCGCGCATGATGGGCATGGTGAGCTGATCCCGGCCCTGTCCAGCCACCGCAAAACCCTGCTACCGTATGGCTGGCAGGGTTTTTTCTTTGGGGCGGAACGGGTTGCAGGCATTCACTGTCCGGGCACCGCATCCGATATTGGTAGTAACTCAAGATTCTGGGAGTATTCGTCCATGCCTGAAACACTGCACAGCCTGATCACCTATTGCCGGGACAACAACCGCGTCTGTCCCATGCCCAAAAGCTGGAATGCGTTGTTTGAAATGCTGCCCAACCGCAAGCGCACCGCGCTGGGCTGGGAGCCGCCGTTACCGCTGATTCTGGAGGCGTGGGAGCACACACCCGCCCCGCTCAAGACCCTGCGCGTGGTGGAACACCTGGAGTGGGCGGCGGCGCAAGGCGCGCTGGAAGAGGTGTCCCGCTATCTGCGCAGTTTGCCGGAAGCGCAGTGGCTGCACGCCGACTGACTGCCTCTTGCTCCAACGTCGGCACATTCTGCGGCAAAACTATTCACTGTGATCCTGATTTACCAATGGGACACAGAGTGGGCGCGCTGCGGCTGGTTGATCGCCGAAATCACTCCGGCGCAACTGGTCAGGCGTCATTCCACTGCGTGTAGGCCCAGCCGCTCAGTCCGAAACCGATGACCCAGATCATCCAAGTTTCTGAAACGGCATAGGGATACAACATGAGCGCAACGCCGATCCATAGCAGCGTGGAGTGCCTGGTTTTTCTGCCACGGCGGTAGGCCATGTACCCCACAATTCCAAACAGTACTGCGCCCAGGATGTACCAGGCACTGGGCAATACCAGCCCCATCGATTCCAGTGCCTTGAGGTCGTTCATGGGTGCATCGCTTTCTGTTCTTGCGCTCGCTGCCGTCGTCCCGGTTGAGCCGCAGTCCGCAAAACTGACTTCCCCGCACGAATGAAAAAGCCCGCTACCGAATTGATAGCGGGCTTCCCTTTTTTTACTTGGTGCCGGAGAGATGAATCGAACACCCGACCTTCTCATTACGAATGAGATTAAGTGGATAGTTGATGAAAGTCCCGGTAAGTCGATGTCAATCAAATCAACGACTTACGGCGATTTTAGCCGAAATAAGTGTTGCCGACTATCCCGATTTGCCATTGCCACTGTGCCAAGGCTGTGCCAAGGATTCTGCAACATTTGCAGCTACGACTTACCGAAAGCATTGCCGGATGGATCGCATATTTCGATTGCAGGTGGCTTTTATCGCGGAGTCAAAAAGCAAGTGACCCTCTGGGCTTAGGCGAGGCGAGAGCCCGGGGCCGGCTCGGACTTGTTGCTCAGTGATTGAGCTAGAATGCTGAGCCGTGCCGCTTTAGCTCAGTTGGTAGAGCAGCTCCTTCGTAAGGAGAAGGTCGACAGTTCGATTCCGTCAAGCGGCACCAAAAATTTATTGAATCAATACGTAAGGAAAGTCGCCAAGGGCGACTTTTTTGTTTGTGAGACTATTCCACTGGGCGCACTCCTGCGGGGGCAAGTCCGGCAGTTAGTTGATTACAGAGAACAAAGCGAAGCGCATCCACCTGATGCGTGAGTGGCTTTAGTCGATGATCTGCTCCTCCAGCTAGAAATCTGAGTTCCGACGCGGAGCCACGATTCAAATCTCGCCATACGGCAAAGTTATTTTGTTGTTGACCCATGTGATGGGTCCAACGTATTATTTAAATGCCAAATCGTGTTTTCGCCAGTCGAATAGCGGATTTGACTCAACGGCGCAGCGCAGAACCAGCCAGATAGCGAACCGGGCAATCCCGCTCGAACCTCGCGACCGACTCCCTCAATTCGTTCTTTCACCCAGGGCATTCAACCCAGGCTGGGCCGCTGCATTGCGTTTCACAAACCAACCATCACTGGAGCAATCACAATGGCATCAGCGCCTTCCACCAAGACCACAAACGGAGCCTTACCGGCAGCCAGTCCATTTAAGCGCGTCGCTATGCAGGGCACCCACGACGACCTGTTGGCATGCGCTGCCGTTCTTTGCGGCAAGGATTTGGAGACTGTTAAAAAAATGGCCGTGACACTTGGCATGCGAGCCAATGGCCCGTTCTTCATGGACGTTGCCCTGTTCCGCAAAATCTTGTTCAACCTCTCGAACCTCGCCGTCAGTGACTACAAGGATTTCAAATCTGTTGCCGCTATGCCGGATGTTGCAGTCCTGTGCGTTGACTACGAAGAGGTCAATGAGACTTGCCGTCATCTGGTATGGCATCACGTCAGAGCTCAACCAGATGTTCCATCGTTTTCGTATGTCATTGACGTTGCCCCATGGGTCGGAGCCCATCAGCAAATGACCACGGACCTGTCACACATAAATTTGCAGCCCGCCTGGTACTTGGAAATCACCCAGCGACCGAACACGTCAGGTAAAGGCAAATAGGGCTGACGAACAGACCCCGAAGCTTTCACGCGGGCTGTCTGTGCTCAGTGACGAGGTGCTTTACTTCGCGCACCGGCAGCCGGCCCATCAGGTCCGCCGCCGTCAGGTCCAAGCCGCTGGCAATGCGCCAGATGTTGAACAGGGACACGTTGCGTTCACCGCGTTCAACCGAACTCAGGTAGTTTGGATGCAACCCGGCAATCTCGGCCACCTGCTCAATCGTCATCAGCTTGTCGTGGCGGAGCTGACGCAACCGCTCACCAAACACCAGTTGGACCTGTAACTGCTCCGCCTTGGCCTCGGAATCAAGGGGCTGGGGTTTGTGGACAACAACGCGCGGCATGCGCAGAGTGTTCAAAAAAGCACACTAAGAGTACACAAACTATGAGTGGTGTTCTGGCATACTTTACGCACACACTATGAGTTCACTTAACAAAACGGGGAGACCATGGCCACCAAGAAGACCAACCAAAACGAAGTCATCGCAATCTATCTGCTGTCCGCAGCCATCGCGCTGGTGTTCAGCCTGTACCACTATGTCAAGCTGAGAAAGGAGTATCTGACCGGCCCCCAGGTGCGACAAGTGTTCGACATTGGGTCTGGATGGGCTGCGACGCTGTCGAGTGGCATCACGGCGCTGGTTTTGATCATGGTGGCCGCAGGAGCCTACTCACAGGCGCATTGGACTGCCGTCGTCACGGTGCCGCTGGTCCTGTACTGGCTCTATTGGGTGGGCAAAGTTCAGGCCTACGCCTTTATGGGCGTAATCGTGGACTACCCACAGGGCAAGGTGATGTTTCCACCCAACCCGGAAAGCCTGGACATTGTTGACTACATCAAGGTCATGCCGGCGATGCGCCACTTCGCAAACATGGACAGCGTGGCCCTGGCAGACGTGCAACGAATCACCAGGCAGGCTGGCAAAAGCCTGTTTTTGCATGGTGACTTCGGATCGAAGCGCATCACCTTCACCAATAAGCTCAAACGCGACGAATGCATCCACCTGATCACCGCCAACGGAAGCCGGGCCAAGGTGATGACGGAGTTGGAATAGCGCTCCACAAAACTAAGCAGGGAAACAACTTTATGAATCACCATCCATCACCGCGCCGCAGATATGTCCCATTTGCTCTTGCAACGGTGCTCACAGCAGTCTTGCTGACGGCATGCAGCTCCAAGCCTCCGGGCTGCGCTGATGAGCAGACTGTCAGCCTGGCAAAGGAAATCATTCTTGACCGCTGGAAAGAACTGACAACGACAAACAGATCACAAGACGAGTTCAGTCCCTACGTTGTTGCGTACGCCAACGGGCTGAAAGTCGAGGTTCGCAACATCGTCAGCGATGGCTACAACGCTGACGCCCGGAAACACACTTGTTCTGGTGAGGTTGTTCTGAAGACGATGAGCGGCGCGACTTTTACTGCCTCTCGGAACTTCACATCACAGGCTACCGCCGACGGCAATCAGAAGTTTGTCGTGCAAGTTGCAGCGGTTGATCCCTTGGTCCGATCACTGGAAAACGATCTCCTGCATTACATGGGGGATGAAAACGCAAAGCGGCTGGAGGCCAAAAAGGCCGAGGCGTTAAATCGTCCGCCGCCCGTGGACCAGCCGTTGACCATATCACCAATCGCCCAGACTACAGACGCTTCTCCGCCACCAGCTACACCGACCCCGCAGCCTTCCCAAGAGACTCCGAAGGTCGAATCTCAAGGCCCCAGTTTCGATTGTGCCAAGGCTGCTACTCCAGTTGAGCGGGCAATCTGCGGCGATCCGAAATTGGCGGAGCTGGATGTGGAGGTGGCCAACGCCTACAACGCCGCCTTGTCCAAGTTGCCCAATAAGCAGGACGCGAGAACAGAGCAGGGTATGTGGATACGCCAGGTGCGTAACGCCTGCACTTCGGTCCAGTGCCTCGCAGACGCCTACCAACGTCGTCTTGCTCAACTGAAATAGCTGCAAACTGGAAATGGCGTCAGACTCGATGGCGCATCATCAACATAAGGGAGCAACCATGAAATACAAACTTTGCCGCAGTGCTATTGCCGGAATTGCGCTTCTCGCATCCGCTGTCACAGCCTTCGCGCAAACCATTGAGTTCACGTCCCTCAACCGAAAGCAGGGGTTTCCGGCACTGCTTGAGCATCGAGGGCAGTACACCGACAAGATCAGCGGTGTCTTTGCCCGACCTACGGGGGCCACCGGCGATGTGCCTGCCATGGTCATCATGCACAGCAGTGGCGGCATCAATACGACGACCTGGGAGTGGTCGAACTTTTTTCTGCAAATGGGTATCGCCACCTTCGTGGTTGACAGCTTCGGACCACGGGGAATCGTCACCTCAACCGTGGATCAGTCCCAACTGAACTACGGTGCATCCGTTGCAGACGCATTGTTGGCTTTGAAGGTCGTGGCGGCACAACCTGGCATTGATGCCAAACGTATTGGCGTGATTGGCTTCTCTCGTGGGGCATTGGCTGCTGCTACGTCTAGTTTTGAAAACCTGCGTGCAGCAGTTCTGGGTGCCGACAGTCCTCTGAAATTTGCACTGCACGTCCCGTACTACGGCGGCTGCACTCAGGTTGGGACCACCACCGGCTCACCCATGCTTTTCTTCGTCGGCAAGGATGATGACTTTGTATCTGCTGCGTCCTGTACCTTTGCGGTTGGCAAGTTGAAAGAGAAGGGGGCCAACATTGCCGACTACGTGATGTACCCCAACACTTACCACTCCTTTGACGTTGACCGGCCAAAGGACCTGTACATTGGCAATGCGCAGTCTTGGAAGACGTGTGTGATTGGCCAGGACTTGGATGACCTTGCTTACTATGCCGAAGGCAAGCAGGTCACGGCCAAGGAGTATGGTGAGTACTTTGGAAAATGCACGACTCGGGGTGCAACAGTTGGACTGAACTTTCAAGCCAAGTCCGACAGCCGTGTCCGTACCAAGGCTTTTGTAACCAAGGTATTTGGTTTGTAGCGAGCAGGCGACCTCACTTCTACTGATCAGCCTTCGGGTTAGTCGCAATGGTTCTTTAGCTTTCCTTGGTTGGGACTAACACCCCACCACCCCATCTTTCGGCGGCAACGTCGATTCCCACAGCACGCAGTTTGCGCTGGTATCAGGCGCAGGCTGCGTGCTTTCGTGTTTCTGGAATTCAACTTCACTACGGAGAACGAACATGAACGATGCAACCGTTCCTGCGAAGCCATGCGCCTCTCAAACCTTCAACCTCAATGGGCCACCGCTATTTCAACTTGGCCGGGTTGCGGCGACACCTGCTGCATTGGCTTTGCTGGATAGGCACGGTATGGACCCCTTGACTCTGTTGAACCGCCACCAGCGGGGAGACTGGGGTGAGCTAGGCGTGCATGACCAATCTGCCAATGACGCCGCCCTGGTAAATGGGAGTCGTCTGCTTTCCGCGTATGTGATCAAAGGCGAGCGCGTTTGGGTTATCACGGAAGCCGTCGGCGAGGATGGTGCGACGCGGGCCGGTTCGTGCATTTTGTTTCCCAAGGAGTACTGAAATGGGAGAGCGAGAGCAAGCACAGCGCCCCATGCGGAACTTGTTGCAATACCTGCCGCGTTTGCCCCTGAAAAAATCGCAGGACATCGACTTTGAAGGTGCTGACGCTGAATTGTTGGTTGCCATTGCTGACGACGCGGAAATCACTGTCAGTGTTTTGCACCATGGCGTAGGCGCTATTGGCCACCTTCTGTCGCAGGCCGCCGTGGCCATCGAGGATGGGACGGTGAGTGCCGATTGTGTAGAGTCGTTGGGCTACCTCATCGCGGAACTGGGAGACCTTGGCGCGGGCTGTATGACGTTGGCAGCGCAATGCCGACGCGAAACCCATGACTATCGCCCCCAGATGACGAAAAGGCCTGAATTGTGAGTCCGCAAAGGCCGTTTGAGTTCTCGAAGGGTTTGACCGCGACGGCCACACGTTATTCAGTCGCTGCCGGTCCAGCGGGATTTGAACCCAAGTACGGTTGCGTGGAACCTAGTGATGAGTGGGGCGGCATCCTTGCGTGCGTGGCACTGGCTGTGGGAAGACCGTTGGCCATCGTCCGACAGGTTGCACAGGGCAGATTCAATGTGCCCGTCAACGCCCAATGGAGAGTGGTACATCGGCTGGCGGTTGACCTGCTGGCACATTTTGGGTGGACCGGTGCTTTCTGCGAGACGTATGACTCAACGTCAAAGATTCCCGACCTGGCATTTGCGGTGACGAAAGCGTCTATTGGTGGTGCAGACAAGTCAGTACAGCGATGTCTGTTGTTTCATCGCCAGCGACCGGCTCCTGGTCAGCCTGGTGTGGAGTACTTCGTTGATCCGTTTCCAGGAATCCCGACTGCGCAGCGCATACGTTTTGATGTGCAGAACGTTGTGCTGTCCCACTTCATGGACGTGTACTGGATGCAACCGGACGAGGACTATTGAGAGCACGCCTTTCCAGGGTACGCAATTTGTATAGCCATTGCATATCAACGAAGGAGTTCAACTGTATGGCTACAAAACTATGTGTATGGGGTAACAGCCTTGGCGTAAGGCTTCCAAAGTACGTCGCAGAGGTCGCAAACGTACAGGCTGGCGACCATCTGTACATCACCGTAAACGCCGCCGGCGAAATCGTTATTCGACCCGTCAAGCCACGTAATGTACATCCCGGGTATGCGCAGGCTGGGTCCAAGGGGAAGACCAAACCTTTGGCTCCCGAAGTCGAGGAGAAGTGGTAGCGCAGATCTGCGGTCCATCCATCCGAGAGCCTCCTTCCTCCAGTAACTCAACGGCGGCCTGACCGCCAATACCAATCAACTCTGAAAGACAGTATGGAACGTCGAAACCTCTTGAAATTCCTGGGGTCGTCAGCTCTTGGGCTGACAGCTACCACAGCAGTAGCCCAATGGATGAATAGCGAGCCAATAGCGGCAGCCACGCATGAAAGCTCTGTTGACCCTCCGATAGGCGCCACAACGGTTGTCTGCCGCGTCGTTGGCGTTGGGGATGCGGGTTGTAACCTTGTGCTGTCGGCGTGGTCCCGTAGGGTGTTACGAACCAAAGACTGCCATACCGAGTTTGCCTGTGTCACTGCGGGATCACAAAGTACCGACGCCGTGATTGCAGCCAATCAAATGCACCCAGGAATGCCACCGGTTCGGGTGGTCCAAATTGCCCGTTACGGGGCAGGTGGCAACGTCGATGCTGCGCGTGCTGCGGCCCAGGAGCATGAGAGTGCTTTGCGATTCCTGGTTGCGGGGGCCGATGTTGTCATTCTGGTTGCAGGTGTAGGGGGCGGGACCGGAAGCGGTGTTGCTCCCATGCTGGCCCAGATGGCGCAGGCAGCCGGGGCATTGGCGTTGGGTGTCGTGGTGACACCCTTCAACTGGGAGATCGGGCGCTATCCAAATGCGTTCCGGGCCATTAGGGATTTGGAGCACAACACCGATTACCTGGTTTCGCTCTCCAACCAAGCAGCCGGGGAAGCCCTGGGTGAGGATGCGCAGCTTGCGCACGTGTTCGCGCGGCAAGCGCAAGAGGGTGCGGCCAACATTCAGAGGTTGATGGTGGATGGAACCCGCTTTTGCAGGGACCGCCACCGTCCGGCCTGACGATTCAATCTCGCTGTAACCAGCCGGCGATACGGAGCAAGAGCAGTGCTTTTGCAGCATTGCGGTTCACCGACACCGGTATCAATCAATAAACCTGGCTCATCAAGCCACGCAAAACACGTCAGGCCAGTCATCCCCGCTTTGGCGGTATGGCCGTGGCCATTGTGATCAAAACCCTCAATACCTGTGGCAACACGCTGCCGCGAGGAAGAATCATGCTTACTTTAAACAACAACACCAGGAACACCAAGGCCAAGCATTCCAAGTTGGTCAAGAGCTACACGCTGGCGGCACGGTCCGAATCGACGCGGCGCAGTTACGCCCAGGACATGCGGCACTTTAAGGCGAATGCCAAGTTCCCGGCGACGCCGGAGACCGTGGCCGAGTACCTGGCGAAGTTTGCCGGGGTGCTGTCGGTGGCCACGCTGCAACACCGGTTGATTGCCATCCATGTGGCGCACCTGGAGGCGAATGTTCCTTCTCCGGTGATGACGCCGCTGGTCAAGACCACGATGCAAGGGATTCGTCGCACCTTTGGCACGGCCCAGCGCCGGGTGACGGCCTTGGTCAAGGACGACATCATTGAGTTGGTGCTGGTGGCGGAGAAGCAGCGACCGCTCAAGTCTGCTCGGGATGTGGCGTTGATCCTGGTGGGGTTTGCCGGGGCGTTTCGGCGCTCGGAGCTGGTGAGCATTCGCAAGGAGGACATCACGGCGTTTGACCATGGGGTGGAGATTCACATTCGACGTACCAAGACCCAGCAGGAGAAGGGGCACACGGTGTTTATCCCCTGTGCCAAGTCGTCACGTTGCCCGGTCAAGGCGTTGGAGAAGTGGCTGACGCTCAGCGGGATTGAGCAGGGGCCGGTATTCCGACCGATCAACCGGCATGACCAGATCGTGGGTGAGGCGGCCTTGACGCCGCAGTCAGTGGCGCTGGTGCTCAAGGGGGTGACAAGCTGCGCCAAGAGTGCGGAGGCGGCGAGGTCGGTGGCTGGGCATAGCCTACGGGCGGGCTACTGCACGGAGGCGGCCAGTGTGGGGGTGGCAACGCACATCATCATGGAGCAGACCGGGCATCGGTCCAGTGTGACGCTGGCGAAGTACATCCGGCCGTTGGCGAGGAGGAAGACGCCGAGTTTGTTGTGAGCCAATTCAACCGGAGGAGGAAATACCCCAAAGCTCCCGATCAGCGCAGCATCGCATGCCTGTAGCCGTTGTCGCGTGTGTTACAGTGCCGCCCCAAGTGCACGCAAGAGGCACATAAGAAAACTGCAAATGTCAGTCAGGGAGGAAAGAAGTGGTACGTGTACTGCATGGCCTGCTGCGCGGGCTCGTTTTGGCATGCCTATTGCCAGGGTTTTTTGTTCATGCTCAGGCGACCACTTCGCCTGAAGTCTCCAAAGGACTCGCGTGGCTGCAAGCCCAAGTCCCGGCAGATGGCCAAATAGTGGTTGAATCCCCGACCGCTTCCCTCCAACAAGTCCGCTGCGAAAGCGCCGCCACCTTGCTCAAGCTGGCGGGCTCCACCTCCCAAGTCGCCGCCATGGTGACTGCGCTGCACCAAAGCGGCGCCGACGTACCTACCCAAAGCTTGGCTTGCGAACAGCAATTGCGCCAGCAACTCGGGCAAACGTTCCTCACTCCCGAAATCGAATCCCGCCACATTGCCAGCCAAGGCTATAGCGTCTACGAAGGCGGAGCGGTTCCCAGTGCCTTGGACAGTGGATGGGCGTTGTCCGCTCAGTTGCAAAACCTTCTTCCCGCCGACAAGTCGATCCTGCTCGCCTGGCTGCAGGCAAGTCAAGGCAGCGATGGGAGCTTTAGTTTGGGCGCCAGCCCAGACTTGCTCGCTACTGCTGCGATCCTGAGAGGACTCAAAGACGAGGCTTCACAGAGCCCCGTGGCTGCGGCCATTGCCAGCCAGGCGGCTACCTTCCTGTTGGCCCGCAAAAATGCGGCGGGTCACTGGAACGATGACGTGACCAGTACCGCTCTGATCTATGAGGCCGTACAACCCTACACCGCATCGGACCCCACCGTCGGCACAGGGGTAGCGACCTATCTGCAGAGCAAGCAATTGTCAGATGGCTCTTGGGGCGGCGACCTATTTGTTACGGCCGTGGCGCTCAGAGCCCTGAGCCTGAGCGGGCAGCCCGTGTTGGACCCCAGCCTGGCCGGATTGACCGTCAAATTCGTGGACGCCCGCAACAACGTCGCCTTACCCGGTGTGACATTGAAGGCGCTGAACTCGACAGCTATCAATGGCGTCAGTGACGCACAAGGCCGTATTGAGCAACGCGCCCTGGCCGTAGGGTCTTACGACTTGCAGGCGAGCCTGAGTGGCTACGCCACGCTCAACTTCAGCGTCAAACTCACTGCTGGACAGGTTCTCGACGCAGGCGTACTGCAAATGATCGTCTCCACCAGTCCCACTGTGTCGGTGGTGACGGGACTGGTGCGCGATCAAAGCAGTGGCCTGCCTTTGGAGGGCGTCAGCGTCAGCATTCCAGCACAGAGCCTGAATGCCATGACCACGGCCGATGGGCGCTATCTCATCAGCAATGTGGCGCCTGGCAACGTGACGTTGAGCGCGGATAAGGCGGGGTACGCTAGTGTCTCCGGCTCGGCCAACGCCCTGGCGGGGCAGGTGCTGAACTTCTCGCCCTCGCTGGTGCCCACCAGCAGTTCCGGTAATGCGGGAGACTGCTCGGTACAAGGACTCATTACCGACGCCGTCTCCAAACTGCCGTTGAGCGGCGTGACCGTGAACCTGGGTGGAGCAGTTACCCTGAACACCGTCACGGATGCCACCGGGCATTTCACATTCGCTGGTCTGAGCAGTGGTGTGGTGACCTTGACAACGACCAAGGCCGGGTACGACAGCGTCTACGCATCCACGCGATTGACTTGTATCGTGGGTCGTGCCACCGTTTTGGACTTCTCGCCGCGCTTGTACCAGACCGGTCAAGGGCCGGCGGGCGCCAATACAGCGGGCCTGAGCGGTGTGGTCTTGGACGCGCGTACCAGCCTGCCGATTGCCAACGCGGCGATTGCCGTGACGCCGGAGGTAGGTTCACCTGTTAATGCATTGAGTGCAGCGGACGGCACGTTCCGCATGGTCGGATTGAACGGAGCCAGCGCGCAATTCAGTGTTACGGCCACCGGTTACCAAGGTAGCACGGTGCAACTCGCCCTGACCCCACTGACCGTGATGGATGTGGGCGAAGTCCGTCTGCGTCCGCCTAAGGTGGATCAACTGCTGCCGGACTTCAAGGTGGTGGTTGTCAAACGCGTCAATGCGCATACCGACCCACAGACTTTGCAGCTGTCGGGAACCATTGATGTGGATGTGAGCAACGCCGGCACACAGAACGCTCCGGCGGGGGGCACGGTACTGGCTTTCAGCGACGTCAACCTCAACAACGCGTTTGATGTCGCAACCGATGTGGTGTTGGGCCAGATCACACTAACCGATGTGCTGGCACCCGGACAGACCACGACGCTGCACATCAACGTGAGCGGTACGCTTGCTTTCCGCGATGCGCCGATCCATGTGGTTGTTGACCCGAATCAGCAGATTCCCGAGATCAGCAAGAGCAACAACGTGCGCTCCAGTGCGCAGGATGCGCTCTATGTGCCGGTTGCCAAGGACTTCAGTCCCAAACTCAAGTGGGCTTGGTCTGGGAGCAGCAACTATCCTCAGTACAACCAAGTCATGATGGCACCGGTGGTGGGGCAGTTCGTGGACACCAATGGTGACGGCGTTGTGGATTTGCGGGACAACCCCTGCGTGATATTTACAACATATGCAGGATCCAACTATGCCGGTGTTGGCGTCATTCGAGTCGTGGATGGAGTCACTGGCAAGGAGTTGATGTCCATTGCTGACAGTCAGAATGGCGTGGCGGGAGTCAGCGGGCTGGCCTTGGCAGATATCAACGGGGACGGCAAGCCGGAGCTCATTGCCGTGACCAACAACATGAAGGCCATTGTCTTCAAGAACGATGGTTCACGGTTGTGGACGTCGGAAACGCTCGGCTCTGTGCCGCCCTACGGCATTTGGACACCGCCCGCCGTTGCAGATCTGGATGGCGACGGCAGTCCGGAAATCTTGGTCAACAAGGTTGTCCTCAACGCCAATGGAACGGTCAAGTGGCGTGCATCTGGAAAGAACACTGGAGCGAACACAGCAATCGCTTCTGATTTGTTCGATGCTGGCCAGCAAAACGTCATCCTTGGAGCATCCGCATATACGGCAAGCGGTGCATTGCTGTGGGAAGGTGCGGACGGTTTTGCAGGAGTTGCCGACTTTGAGGGAAAAGGGCAGCCTTCTATCGTTGTTGTCGGAGGCGGCTATGTCTACCTGTATAGCCGTGACGGAGTGCTCAAGTGGCGAGTGGCGGTACCTGGCGGTGGAGGTGGGCCTCCGACCATCGCGGATGCCGATGGTGACGGAGTTCCCGACATTGGCGTAGCGGGTCGATCTGCTTACACCGTCTTCCGAGCCGATGGCTCTGTGATGTGGTCAAAGCCTGCACAAGACTATTCATCAGCGATTACAGGATCGACCTTCTTTGATTTTGACGGCAGTGGTTCGGCCACCGCGCTTTATGACGATGAGGTGAGCGCTCGTGGGTTCAAGGGCGCTACCGGTCAAGTCCTGTGGTCTATCGCCAATCCGTCAGATACCTACATCGAGTATCCATTGGTGGTTGACCTGGATAGAGACGGACATGCTGATCTCGTCCTTGTTGCAAACAACTACGCGCACCCTGGTGTCAACGGCGTTCGCGCTTTCCAAGACACCAACAACGCCTGGGTCCCCACCCGCAGCATCTGGAACCAGCACGCCTACACCATCAACAACATCAATGATGACCTGAGCGTGCCCCGGCATCCAGTGCCCAGTTGGAAGAGCCATAACACCTTCCGACTGAACCAGCGCGTGGATGCCAATGCGCAGGCCATTGCTGACCTGACGGTAGGCTACCTGCGGGTGGCCGATGCTGGCGCCGGTGGGGGCTCTACACTGACGGTAAGGGTTGGTAATGCGGGTTCGTACAAGATACCCGTTGGCACCAAGCTGGCGGTCTACAACACCAATCCGGCCCTGGGTCAACCGTCCGCATCCGCACGTCTTGGCACAGCCAGTACCAGCCAGGAGCTGCAACCCGGCCAATGGCAGGACGTCGCAATCCCTGTTACGGGCAACTTGGCAACGCTGAGTGCCAGCAAGACCGTCTGGATCGTTGGTGACGATGATGGCACGGGCAAGACCTCGATTGCCGACTTCGACCGCAGCAACAACACGTTGGCGGGGGACCTGTCAGCCATTGCCTTGAACCTGGGCATAGCGGTATCGACGGACAAGGCCGTCTATACGGAACTCGACCAGGCCGTCTTTGCCGGGGTGGTTGCCAATGGCGGAAGTTTCACGCGTGACGCCTTGGTGCGTTACACCGTGCTGGATGGGCAGTCTCAGAATGTTGCCGTGCTGCCTATGGGTAGTACGGTGACGGTGATTGCAGGTGCCAGTGCGACCGTACCCGTCCAATGGCCCACCAGTGGTGTGCTGTCTGGGAACTATGTGGTGAAGGCCGAATTGATCACCCCGCAGGGCGTGGTGTATGGGTCTGCCACTGCCAATTTCGCCATCCAAGCCAGCCAGACGCAAGGCAACAGCTCCACCATCACCACCGACCGCGTCAGCTACAGCGCCGCCCAGACCGTGCAACTGACGGCCCGCGTGGCCAACCTGACCGCCAACACCGTTCAAGAAAACCTCGTGGCGCGCACCGCGGTGCAAAGCAGCGGCGGCCAAAGCATCTTGAACCAGTCCGAAGCGATTGCCCAACTGGCCCCTGGTGGCCAACGCCAATACGCCTACAGCTTGGCAGCCGGTGGGTTGACACCAGGCAGCTACACCACCCAGTTGCAGTTGCTCAGCGCCCAAGGTGCGGTGCTGGCCCAGAGCTCCGGTGCCTTTAGTGTGCTGTCCGCCGACCAAAGCGGCGTGGGGCTGACAGGCACCCTGCAAGCCACCCCGGCAAAGGCCATCATCGGCAACACGGTCACCCTGTCCGCCACGGTGCTCAACCAAGGCAATACCGACCTGACCAACGTGCCACTGACTGTATCCATCGTTGATCCCACGGCGCAAAAGCTCATCGCCAGTTGGCCCTATACGGCCAGCATGGCGCAGGGTAAGACCTTTGCCGTGGCAACCTCCTGGAACACGGCAGGCAACACCGCCAGCACCTATGTCGCGGTGCTGGGTGCGACCCTCGCCGGCAAGAGCCTGACCCTGGCCAGCAGCAACGTCGTGCTCACCGAGCCCCCCGTCAAGCTCAACGTCTCAGAGCGCACTCTGCGCCAGGGACGCTTGCTGGTCATGCTGAGTTGCCGCAATAGCGAAGACCACTACAGCGAACAACATGGCAACGACATCCGCGACAACGGTCCCGGCGACGATGATGATCGCTGCAATGCCTCGCGAGCCAGCTTTGTCAATGGTTTGCTGACCATCGCAGGCATTCCGCACATTGTCACGTCCAATGCGGATGACTTTGCCTACGCCATGCGCAGCGGCCAGTACAACATCTACTGGATCACCGGCGGTGCGGACAAGATCGATGCCGGATTGGTCCTGGAGATCCGTGAAGCCGTCAACCGTGGCGATGGTCTTCTGCTCGATGGCATCCACGACGAGCGCAACAAGCTCTTGGACGAAGTGGTTGGACTGGACTACCGTGGCAAGTTGCAAGCGGTCAATCAACCCATCGTCTTCAGCATGGCTCCATTGACGGGGGCAACGCTGCAAACTACTGGACGTGCACTCAAGCTCAACCTGGGCAGCGGCGCCCTGGTCGCCAAGTTCCCCGCCGGCATTGCCTGCCGCGATTGCGATGACGAGGACGAACGCAAGGGCACCAGCAAGACCGACAACACCGCAATAGCCGGCTACGTCTATGGCCGGGGCAAGGGCGTGATCATGGCCTTCGACCTGATTGGCAGCATCCAGAACCATGCCACGGACCCCAACTGGCTGACCGCCGTGCAGCTGGCGTTTGACTTCCTCACGCCGGACGTACCCAGCATGTACACCAGCGGCGCCTATGCCGCCGTGCGTACCACGGTAGCCAACGCGGGATCGGCCGTGGACCTGAATGTCGTGCAGAGCCTGCCTGCGGGTGCCAAGGCCCTGGCCGGTGAGCCCAATGCCACCATCGCCGCCAACGGCTTGCTGGCCCAGTGGAACTTCAACCTGCCGGTAAGCCAGAGCAAGGACCTGACCTTGTATCTGCGCCTACCTGCCACCACCGGCAGCTACACGCTGGGCACGGCGATCAGCAGCGTGATCAATGGCCAAAGCAGCCTGTACGGCAACTATCCTCTAAGCCTGCAAGTCGATGCGGCCGCGTCCACGGTTGTCACCAACAAGCTGATAGCTGACCTCAACACGCTCACCTTCACCAGCAACAAGGACCGCCAGTCCCGGGACAAGGCCGTCAAGGCGTTGCAGGACGCAGCTGCCCAGAGCCGCCCCGACCGGGCCATCACCAATCTATTGGATGCCGTGGACAGACTGCGAGAGATCACTGGTTGGGACATGAGTGCCTACCGCCTGCAGATCGACCGCTGGCTGCAAGAACTTGCCCTGCAGTGGCAAGTCGCGCAGCCGGCTCCAACTAGCCACTGACGCATGCACTGACGTATCAACAGACACTTATCCGAGACGCCCCATGTTCGACCCCATCATCTTGCGTCGCATCAGCACGGTCGTGTTGTTTGCGTTCACCAGCCTCACCTTGCAACCCTTGCAGGCTGTTGCTCAATCCCGACTGATTGCGGCCAACTCGCCACAAACCGGAGCCGCTAGCGAAGACGAGCAATATGCGCGCTTGCTCGATGACATCCAGGAAGGCGCCAAGCGTGGTGCGGGCAAAGCGGGCAAAGGGCAATCCACCCGTAGCGAGACGAAGACCTTGCGCCAGCAGGCCGCACAGCTACAGGCCCTTCAATCCCAGGTTGACCAGTCCTTCTCCAGCACAGAAGCGCAGCTCAGGGCCGCCAACGCATCCCCTGAAATCCTGGCCCGTCACAACGCGGCGGTGGCGCAATACCAAGCGCGGCAATCCGAATTCAAGCGCCTGCTCAAAACCCTGGAAGATGCGGACGACCAAGAGGACGAAGCGCGCCGCGCCAATGGTCTGGCGGGTATGTCCACATGGCTCGAACAGAACAACAAGAGAAAGGCTCACACTCCGCTGGACCCCGGCAAGCTACCTTGGGGTGCTCCCAAGGCCACGCCCCGCATGCCCGCGGAAACTAGGACGGCCTGGTACCAAAACCTCACCAAGGATCTCAAGGTCCAATTCGCGCAAGCCGGCGGCCTGACCAACATAGGTGGTATCCAATTCACCCACCCACCAGAGCCCACGCAAGCACCGCAGGTTGCCGACTTGGCCGAGACGCCCGACGTTCAACTCACGCCCGCCATCCGCGCCAAGGCCAAGGAGCTAGGCAACAACCCGGTTGCCATTACCAACTGGGTGCGTAACACCGTTCAGTACCTTCCCACCTGGGGCAGCATCCAAGGCGCCGACGGTACCCTCAAGACTTTGAGAGGCAATGCGTTTGACACCGCCAGCTTGACCATTGCGCTGCTCAGAGCCAGCTCCATCCCGGCCCGCTACCAATTCGGCACCATAGACCTGCCAGCAGAACAAGTCATGAACTGGGTGGGTGGCGTGCAAAAGCCGGAGGCCGCACTGGACCTGATGTACCAAGGCGGCATTGCCGCGCGCGGGCTCATCATTGGCGGACGCATCAGCACTATTCGCATGGAGCACGTGTGGGTGAATGCCTATGTGAACTGGACGCCGAGTCGGGGTAACAAACAAGGCGGTGGCACCAGCACCCCCAAGATCAGTACACCGGACGGCGTGCTCCAACACGTCAATCCCAATGGCAACCTGAACGCCTGGGGGCCGCTGGATACCAGCTTCAAGCAATACAACTACGTACAGGGCATGGACTTGAAGACTGCTGTGCCATTGGATGCCAGCGCACTGCTCACAGCAGCCCAACAGGGTGCTACGGTCACGCCCAGCTATGCGCAGAACCTGAACCAGACCAATCTGCAAGCTCAGCATGCAAGTTATCAAAGTCGGCTCAAGGTCTACATCGACAGCACACCCACAGGTGCGGCTTCTACGTTGGACGATGTGTTGGGCAGTCAGCGCATCCAAACGCGAAACTATGCTCTACTGGCCGGAACGTTGCCCTACGCGATTGTGGCCAATGGCAATGAACGGGCTGAGGTGCCGGATAGCCAGCGCTGGAAAGTGGCGTTGCGCCTATATCAAAGCGACAACGACCTAACTAGCGACTCGCCCAGCATGGCACTTGAACGCCCCTTAGCGCAGTTAAATGACAAGCGACTGGCGGTCAGCTTCGAGCCCGCCACACCAGCCGATCAGGCCATCATTGACTCAGCCGCACAGGCCGGACAAACCAGCTTCTCGGCCTACCTGACCCGCTACGCACCCAAAATCAAACTTGACTTTGATGTCCTCGGAACGGGGTATGCCCAGCAGCTTGGCGTAGATGGGAAACTCGTTGTGGTGATGAAAAGCCCATCAGGTGAAATCAGTCGGGACTACAAACTGACCTCGGGCGATACCGCGGTGCTGAGTTTGAACCCAGCCGGCACACCCGCAGACAAGTACACCAACCGAGCGCGTGACTACGCGATGAACGAACTTGACACCACCCGCTACGGCCTGCAAGTTCTGGCTGAAGAGATGTTGCACCAGCTTGGCCTGGCATGGTGGGCGCAAAAGTATGTCGCGCAAGACAGCGTGGCCGCTTTCACCGGTGTCGTCCAGTACGCACTGCCCAGTCACACACTGCTGTTGGCCCCGGTGAGCGTGCGCTACTTCTTTGGTGTTCCACGCAGTGCCGCTTACAAAACCCGTGCCATGGATGCCAAGCTGGACCACGTGATACTGGAGCACAAAGGCGGTGATGCAACCAAACGCAAGGAGTTTGTGCGTGCCGCTGGCAAGTTTGGATCCTACTTGGAAGGTGCGGTCTTTGACCAAGCCTTCAGCCCCTTCACGCCCAGCGGCGTTAGCACCATCAGCATGCTTGGGCAAGCTCACACACAAGGCCTGAAGGTTTACACATTGAAACCAGGTGATGAGGCACTGGTTGCGCAACTCAACATCAACCCCGACGTGCAAAGTGAAATCAGCAATGCGCTGGCCGTTGGGCGAGAAGTGACGGTCCCGCAGCAGGATGTGACCTGGGGTGGCTACACCGGGCTGGGGTACATCATCGAAGACCCCGGTGACGGGTCAGCGGCGTATCAGATTGACGGCGGGCGCAGTGGTGCAGAAGCCAAGGCTTCTGATAATGTGATTCCAATTCCCGCAATGCCGGATAGCCAACTGATTGGCATTTTGCTAAATAGTCAGTTGCGCAAAGCAAGCGCGAAACTTGCAGTGGATGCGAGTGGCATGATAGTTGGCTTGGTATTGCCCGCCGTTGCGATTGAGGGGGCCGCCGTGGCGGCATTGCTTGAGGTCTTGTCGCTGTTGATGATGCTGTCCCAAGGCCTGAGTTCATGGGTAGAGCAAACCTACCCTCGTGACACCACCGGTGGTACCCGGTGGCGCAAATACACCAGATTTCAGGACTTCATCGTCGCGCGAAGCTTGCTATACGCCTCCAATACCGGTACCTTTGGTGGTGGTGGGGTGTATGTGGCGGATGCCTATGCCGAGGAGCAGCGCGGGGTGAACTGCGCGACCATGAGTCCTATTGATATTGCCACCCGGTTTCAGATTCCAAATCCGATAGAACCACTCCCATCAGAAATTACAGGCTTTGTTGACATTATCGAATTGCGCAAGGGCTATCTGAAGGTGAGGCAGGTGGGCCCGAACACCGCCGGGCAATTGGAGTACCTGATCACCAAGCCGATTATTCTCGTGCCAGAACTCCGTCCAACTTTTCCCGTAAAAATCGCCAGTGCTTTGGTATTGACGCCAGGCGTTGTCGAGATCGATAACGTTTGTACCATCAAATAGGAGAGCCCATGGAATTCTTCTACTTCTGCACGACTTGCTCGAACTACAGACGCGACGCGCCCGATGGTACTCCTTCCCTCCCTGAGCAAAACCGATGGTGCGTCTTGCATGAAAGGAAGCTTCCAAAGGAGGTCGGCCAAGAACATCTCATTTGCTGCGACTTCAACCCATCGGACCCCCGTGCCAACGAATGGGGGGCTGTCATCGCAAAATTCCCTAAAGGAGAGCTTTGGACCTTTTTGATGTATTACCCTTCCCGCAAATTTGCAACCATTGCCGATTTGCCGAAGGTTGATCCGGTCACAGGTGAGGTGATTGCAACGTGAGGTCATTTTTCGCCCGGCGGAATTGTGTGCGCCTTGTTGATGACGCCTGGGGCTGTTGGCGCCGAAAGTGATGGTTCGCAAAGTGTGGTGCCTTTCCCGTCAATGACCTATACACCTGTCATCGCTATGTTACTTGGTCCAACGTTGAGGCAACTTGGTGCGAAGTTAATGGTGGATTCTGCAGGGCAAATGGTCGGAGTAGGGTTTTCCAAAAGTCTGCGTCGGCGGTTCCTGCAAACAGCCCGGTACCGGATATTCGCGTGGCTGCATTGATCGCTACGTTACTCGCGATTCTGAGTTCTATGCAATCCTCGATGGATATAAAGTATCCGAAGCGCGTTCCGCTTGCCCTTGTGAAATACAGCAATGCAGCGATTGCACAGTTGAATTTTGATTCAAAGATGATTCGTGCTTCGGCGGGGGGACATTTGGGGGAAATGCTGTCTATCTTGGGTTGTCCGCAGATCCTGTTGTTCGGACTTCAATGGGCGGACTTTGGGCCTGCACACCAACAGGGCCGCAGGCCATGAAGCTTGCTGAGCTCTATCAGATACCCATAGCTGGTGGCCCTTACAACCCAGCTGATGCCGCCGCAAATGTCTATTTCGAGATTACTCGTGAGGGGGTTTACGGCGAGAAATTCAACTTCAATACGAATGGAGTTACGGAGGTGACTATTCCTGAAAATCGGTTAATTCCCAGTTTCGTCTTTGGCGATGGTCTTGGCCGCTTGTACATCGGTGACTGGGCACCTGCCATTGAAAACGTTCAACTCTGCCGGTAGGTGTAATTATGAATCTTCTAAATTGTTGCCTTAGCGCCAGAATAAGAAGCAACTTTCAAGAATGGTTGGTGCCTGAAACGGACGAATTGAATTTGTGGGATGTCAAGCTAAGGCTCTACCGATGTCCGTCATGCTGGACCCTATGGAAGTGGCGTTCTCGGAGCCATGGTCATCAAGATTGGGACCAACAACTGAGCCAAGTTGTTGACCGAGTGGAATTCGATTTGGCAGTTAATGAAGAAACTAGGTTGAAAGATGAGCGGCAGGCAGAGCTAAAGCGCATCTACGAAAAAAGTGGCTGGGAATGGAAGTGGTGAAGTTTCTGATCTGAGATTGATTTTTGCGTCCCAATCAGTGCGTCGGGCGGCACGTTCCGCATCACGGGCCTAAACGGGGCTGTTTCGAATTTTTCATCAGTGTCGAGGTCGGAGGGAAAGGCATTCTGCGAAAATGCTAGCCAATCTTGGCCAAATTGCGCAATCATTCGCTGTCCTCGGCCAAGCCATAAACTACAACAGGAGGGCGCGTGGTTAATCAGCTGACTCTGGATCATGATGACTTACGCCTGCTTCACCGGCACTACATCAACCTGACCTGCATTGATTCTGGTGAGGCGGCGATGTCCAAAAACAACCACAGGCCGAAGCGCTACAACTTCAGCGCCTTCATCGTGAATGTTGAGGGAGTGACGCTGGCGATCACCGCTGGCCATGTATTCGCAGATCTGAAACTAGCCGTCGCCGCGGGGGCCAAGCTGTCAGACTGGGCCATCGATGACTCTATGGTCAATGACCATGGTCATCCCGCCTATCCCATCAGCGTTGACTTGGCGCGCGACGTGATGTTCATTGATGAAGACGGGCTCGACTACGGGGCTTACATTCTGGATCCGATGGCGTTGATGGCACTCGACAAGAGCGGCATCGTTCCCATTGAGGAAGAGCAGTGGGATGCTGAGGACTCGCCAGACTTTCCGTTCTGGACGCTCATTGGCTTGCCAACGCAGTTCGCGCAGCTTCCGCATGACGGCCCATCAACCAAGTGCCATGTGACTGTCCATGTGATCGGTTTGGAAGATACTCCCGCTGAGTTGGCCGACAAGAAGCATGAACGGCTTTACGCTCGCGTAGAGTTCGAATCAGTGGCAGAGTGGGGGCGCCACTTCGACGTCGGCGGCATGAGTGGCGGGCCTATATTTGGCACGCGAGGCGTCCCCCAAGGCGGCAGCTACGACTACCGCCTCATCGGTATTCAGAGTGCTTGGGACAAGCGAGAGAACGTGGCTATGTGCGCTGCTCAACCCTTCCTTCGGGCGCTAGCTGGTTTGGTGAGCGCGAGGCCCAGTGGTGCCGCCCAACTGCCCTAAGTAGCACTAAGCCGCAGTTGTCGATAGTTGGCGCGTTGCAGTCGATTGCCGTGAATTTCGGGTCAGGCGTGGTACTACTAGGTGCGGAAGGGGCTGGTTACAGCCGGTCAGATTCGGCAATCGCGCCGCAGCAATCTGCCCGAAGCGGACGTCGGCACAGGCATACCAAGCTTCCGAAAAGCCTACGGAGGCGCAAAAACGCTTGCTTGCCCAGGTTGAAGGGCAACTTCGGTGAGCCGGCAGCAGGCTTACCCAAAGCTCCAGTCGGGCTTGTGGCGACCGTAGCGACGCTCGATGCGGCCGGCGCGTTCCTCAAGTGTCAGGTCCAGCCCGTATGCGAGGCGGAACATGACGCTCAAGGCCAGCTGTTTCCTGCCAACCTCCCTCAGCGAGATGTAGGGGCGGTTGAGACCGTGTTTCGCAGACGGATCCTCTTGGCTGCAGCTCAGCTCAGCTCGGCTCGGCTCGGCTCGGCTCGGCTCGGCTCGGCTCGGCTTTGCGGGCTTTGACTTCGGCAGCGAGAGCGTCCACTAGAGCCGGAATGCTGCTTGGTTTCATCGCGGCCGAAGTGTTGGTGTTCTGCTGTCCTTTTTGGGGTGTGTCAGATGACAGCAGAGCGACGTCGCTGGCTCCTCCCGAACGACCGCCAAAGTCGTCGTATGATGCTTAGAAAACAAGCGTCTGGGAGGATGCACAGTGGCAGCTCCGACATATCTGCAGTATTTGAAGCAGCACGAGTCGCTGGCCTTGAATTCCGGCGAGCCTTGTGAGATTTGGGAGCTTGATGTTCCAGCCGATGAGGCCTGCCTGAAGGACTGGGCTTGGCGGTTCCGGCAGACGTACTGCCTTGACAGCGCCATAGACATCCTCCGTGACGGTACGGGTAAAACACGCGCCGAGTACCTCATCGACCTCGTCTTCCCGGACAAGAGCATCGCGCCAGGCCCAGGTGTTCGCTCCGGAGATTTTGCGGAGCTGCTGATCTCAGACTTCGTCGAGTTCATGCTCGGCTATTGGGTGCCGCGCACCAAGTACGCCGAGAAGAGCGTTCGCAACGAGTCAGTCAAGGGAGTCGACATCGTTGGCTTCCGGTGGAGCGCTCATGGGCACCAACCGACTGACGAAATGCTGACCTTCGAGGTCAAGGCTCAGCTCAGCGGAGGCAAATACACGGACCGCCTCCAAGTGGCTGTCGACGATTCGGGCAAGGACTATCTACGTGCCGGTGAAACGCTGGCTGCGATGAAGCGTCGGATGCACTTGGCAGGTCAGCACGAGCAGCTCTTGGTCGTTCAGAGATTTCAGAACGTCGCCGACCGGCCATACCGTCTGCTCTCAGGCGCGGCCGCAGTTCTATCTGACGACTCATTTGACGCTGACTCTCTCAAAGGAACGAGCATCGCTGCCCACAATAATGGTGGGAGTCTCAGGCTCATCACAGTGAGAGGTAGCAAGCTCATGCTGTTGGCACACCACCTCTACCAGCGAGCCGCAGATGAGGCCTGAGTTCAACAGTCGCCGGTACTTGGGCATCACCCGCTCGAAGGGCAAGATGTACGAACTCGGGCTGCCCGAAGAGACTCACATTGCCGTGCCGGCAGGCGTGGAGCCAGCAGCCCTTTTCCCACTATCCATAGCCACGCTTATGGACGCGGCTGCATCCCTCAACGACGCAGTCAACCCGCACCACGAATTGCCTGCTGAGCTACGAAGCGAACTTGGCTTTGCAGCTAGTTTCTTCGATGCCTACCTCAGCTCACGTTTCAATGACAATATTTCTGACGAAGTGATGCTGTTCGCGTCTGCTGCCTATTTCATTGGGCAGCGACCCGGCAGCAGCTTCGTACTTGCCCGCCGCCTTCCTGCCGATACGGGCGATGCCCTACAGCAGGCACTTGTCTGGGCATTGAAAGCGGACTGGCGTCGTGTTCCCGTCCTTGCTGCCCATCCCGTCGGTGGCTGGCTTGCTGAGCTGGTGGTCAGGATTAGGGCGCACTTCAACGACGGAGCCGCTTCACGGCCAGTTGAAGAGGTCTTACTTGAGCTTCGAAGACAAGCCTACGCGAATGGCACGTCACGCGAGGTCGTTCTGACCGAGGTCTCATCTGCCATAGTGAAGTCGCGCCTGGAGAGTTCGTCTTGGAACTTGCTGCCTGGTTTTAGCGGTTTGACCGCAGCAGACTGGGCGCCCGCAATTCGAAAGGCCGGTTTTCCCAAAGAGCTTTGGCCTTCGCAGAAGCTGCTGGGAGAGGCAGGCATTTTTTCTGGTCGGTCGGGCATCGTTCAGATGCCAACGAGTGCAGGCAAGACACGCTCGGTTGAGGTGATCCTGAGGGGCGCGTTCCTGGCTAACAGGACCCGTGTGGCAATTTTGGTCGCGCCGTTCCGCGCGCTTTGCCACGAGATAGCCGGCTCCCTTAGGCTTGCGTTCAAGGGGGAGGACGTCAAGGTCAATGAGCTGTCCGATGCCCTCCAACTGGATTTCGTGGACCAGATCGCGGAGCTGCTGGGCGCGGTTGCACCTGCTACCCGAAATCTGCTCGTCCTGACTCCCGAGAAGCTGCTCTACGTGCTGAGGCAGGAGCCCAGCCTGGTTGCGCACATTGGTCTTGTTGTTTACGACGAAGGCCATCAGTTCGACACCGGCGCGCGAGGCATCACCTACGAGCTGCTGTTGACTGAGATTAAGAGCTTGCTTCAGTCAGCTGCCCAGACCGTTCTCATTTCTGCCGTCATCACGAATGCAACCGCCGTGGGGACCTGGCTCATTGGGGCCGAGCCAAACGTGGTTGACGGAACCGGACTGCTTTCTACGGCTAGGTCGGTAGCGTTCGCGAGATGGGCCGAGCAGCGCGGCCAACTTATGTTCTTTGAGTCGGGTGCATATGAACAGTCCGACTACTTCGTCCCGCGTGCGATTGAAGCCCAAGAACTGCAGCTGCGGGGCAAGGAGCGCAAGGTGCGCTTCTTCCCAGAGAAGGGCGACGATTCGTGGAAGGACGTATCGCTGTACCTTGGGATTCGACTTGCTCCCAGCGGCGCTGTGGCTGTCTTCTGCGGACGAAAGGATACGGCGTCCGGTCTTGCCGAGCGCGCTGTGGAGGTCTACGGCCGTGGCTTTGCGTTGCCTCCGCCGGCTACGGTGTCGAATGCTGCCGAGATTCAAACTCTGACCCATTTAGCGACCATGCATTTCGGTGCGGAGTCCACGGTGGCGCAGGCCGCCGCGCTCGGCGTCTTCGTTCACCATGGAACGACGCCTCAGGGCCTCCGTCTGGCAATTGAGCATGCTATGCAGCGGGAGCTCATCAAGCTGGTCGTCTGTACTTCAACGCTGGCCCAAGGCGTCAACCTCCCCATTCGCTACCTCATCGTTTCAGGAGTGAACCAGGGCGAAGACCAAATCAAGACAAGAGACTTTCAGAATTTGATGGGCCGGGCCGGTCGAGCAGGCATGCACACCGAAGGTCTGGTCCTCTTCGCGGACCCGCGAGTTGTCGACCGCTGGCCTGCGAGGGACTGGCGAATGAACGCCGCGATTGGGCTCATGCAGCCGGAGAACGCAGAGGCGACTTCAAGCTCGCTCCTGACATTGCTGGCGCCATTGGCGTCACCCGAAGGCATAAGCTTGCCCCTAGCAACCGACGTGCTGCTTGCGGCCTACTTTCTGCGGGGTGAGCAGCTCAGTGCTTGGGCGGACGCGGTTGTGGCGGCGCTTCCGCATTACGGGCTCAAGCGAGTCGATGTCATCAAGGCGCTTTCCAAGCGACAGAAGTTGGTCACCGCTCTCGAAAGCTATCTCATGGCAAATCGCGGCGCGGAGAGCTTCGAAGAGCTAACGCCTCGCGTGCGACTATTGGCTCAATCCACCCTGGCCCACGCTTTGGCCGATGAAGGCTCTAGGGCGGCTTTGGGCAGACTGTTCGAGCTGGCCGCCGCCCACATTGAACAGGTGCTTCCAGACTCAGCTCGTCAGGCGACTTACGCCAAGACGCTGTTGGGCGTGCTAGATGCTGCCCGCGTTGAGGCGTGGGTGAGTGAACGCGCGGAGCTGTTGCGAGCGCTGACGACAAATGACGAGTGGCTGCGCGCGGTTTGGCCTTTGTTTTTGGAGGTCGTCGACAACAAGATTCTCACAGGGACGGAGCCGCCTGAAGTTCCATTTCAGCTGGCGCAGGGGTGGATACAGGGCTCCACCTATCAAGGCCTCATAGCGCTTGCGAAAGCTACAGAGGCAACCAAACCATGGGGAGAGAAGCGTCGGCGCAAGTTGAGCGATGCCGATGTTCTGGATTTTTTGGAAGGCTGCTTGGGGTTTGACTGCTCGCTGGTAGTCGCCGCTATTGGGCAGTTCCTGTTCGGTGCAACCGGGCTCAACTCGGAGGGCACGGCATCGTTGACGGAGTTCCAGAAGGCGCTGAAATACGGCCTGCCAAGCAAGCTGGCCGTGTCTGTCTACGAGGCTGGTCTTGCGGACCGATTCATTGCGTACGACGTTGCTTTGTCGCTGTCGCTCTTCGGCTACGCGGGGCACCACTTTATCCCGGCTCTTGCAGAGCATCGAGACGTTGTCTCGGAGGTGTTGCAGCGATACCCGTCGTACTTCACCGATGTGTTGCAAGGGCTTTGACGGTGATGACCCCGAACGTGTTTGCTAGAACTTGCCGTCCCTTGTTTTGATGCTGAGATGGCCTCGACCCGCGAACTGGACAACAACAATGCGCACATTGCTGAAAGCCGACTCAGCAAACCGGGGCTCGGCATCTCTTGCATTGCGGCCCTACCAAGGCTGGACTGAGAAGCACCTTGGCGCTACTGATCGCAAGTTAGCTGCGATTCGCTGAATGTCGATAACACGCACTTATCGACTGTCAGCAGCAAATAAGCCGACGCGCAATGTGTTTGCCTAGGATCTAACTACCGGTCAGCTCGCCAGCGCAAATCTGATCTCTGGAAGCGGGTCAGCAATAGATTCAGCAATAGCTGCCTGAAGTTCATCGCTCTTTACTTGTCCCGAATTCAACAGCGCCTTCGCCATTCGTAACACTTCGGCTCTCACCAGCGAGAAATACGCTTCGCTATCTGTCCCAATCTGCACTTGGTCGGGCTGGGTCCTCTTTAGAAGCAGCTCAGTTGCTTTGACTAGGCGGTCAGCACTTGGCGAGTCAAGGTTTTTAACGAGTACCAAGTTTGCAGTCCTGACCACTTCAGGTGCTGGTTGACTCGAACTGGCCGTTAGAGCGGTATACAGAAACTCTTTCAAAAGGGATACCTGGTCGGTCGAGAGGCAGGCGTGCAACTCATCTCTTTCCAGCCAGATACGAGTTGCTTCCGCTCCGCTAGCAGCATCACCACTTACTGTGCTGAGCAGAGCTACCTGAACTCTATACAGCAATCGTCCTACTTCACTCCGATGCTCCACGGCAAAGTACGGTAGGGCCGTCACTGCACTTGTGCAACTCATCCTATCTATCAATTCAAGAAGCTTATTCAGTCTTTCAGTCGTTAATTGGGGGGCATCAATAGCTGGCACCAAGGACCGGCCAATTACCAGCCCAAGCCAATCGCGCCGCAGTCGAACATGGTAAGGTGGTTGGTCTGGAGAACCGTCCAGCCATATTTGCACCCATGGGTGGGGCTGAAGATAGTGGTCCAGCATCGCTATCGCCGAGGAGGATGTTGGTAGCACTGGATCTGCACCTGTAGCTACGGAGATCATGTCGAGGATCGCCTGATCCGTGGGGCGCACAGTTTTCGTAAAGAGCCTTTCGCGAATAAGAGCAACGGCGTCAACAGAGTCCGGTGCTGGCAACTCCCGAAGTCTACGCAGTCGAAATGGGGTCTCTGACGGCATTGAGGGGTCGCCTTCATCGCGCTTGGACCAAAGCGCATCTCCTAAGGAGATTTTCTGCTCGGGAGAGAGAAGACCGAGGTGCAGCAATACGCTCAGCCGAATGAGTGCCCCAGTACGCGCGAAACCGGAACAGCGTGCCGCCCCAAGCAGCTGCTCAATTCTGCCTGTATCGACAGGTGAAACCCCGGCACTTTTGTTGATATCAAATCGCGTCAGCCATCGGGCGGGCTCTGGCCACAATCGCTCCATGAGCGGCCGTCCGGGAAGTTCCGAAGCTAGCGGCAAAAGTGCGATACGTAAGGCCAGAGCAGCGTCGTGCGAGGGAAGAGCGCTAATGGATCCCTCAAACAGTTCTTCCAGCGCCCCGTATTGACGCCATTCGATGTCTCGATTGTTCTCAGCCAATTCGAACGCGAATGCGAGGCTTTGTCGAGCGGCTTTTGGATCAGCGGCTACGACAATTCGGCTCAAAACCGACATAACTTCGCCCAAGCTTTCTTGGTTGGCACGGACGGCATCCTCATCAGACTCTCGCGTGATGCGTCCCCTCCAGAATTCACAGGCATTTAACAAAATCGAAATGATCTCATCGCGCACCTCCTTTGGTAGTTTGGCAACCATCAGGCGGGTGAAATTTCGATTCAAATAGTCATCTTTGGCGCCGGATATACCCCTAACCATCTGAAGTACCCAAGGAAGTGATGGTTCGGGCGCGAGAGCTACAGTTTCAGTTGTGAGAGTCGCATGGGACGAGTTCTTAAACCGATGCGGGATTCCGGCCGATTCCGCCCAACGTCGAACTTCCCAGCAAAGTTCCCGTATGTCAGCAATTGAGGCGCTGTAGATGCGGCTGTTCAGAAAGGCACCTGGGTTGAACATCAACTGCCGCGTTTCATCACGCACCTTCTGGCGGGCGTCATGAACCTCTTGTATCGAATGTCGCGCATCTTCTACATACTCCCAGGGATCGCAGTGTGATATCCGATCCTGGATTGAACGTACGCGGGATTCCGTGTAACTCCCTTCTTCCTGATTTTCCCAATCTACTCTCAAAATGAAGTTGAGTAAGGCTCGGCGCGACCGCACCCATATCGACTGTCTATCTGCCTGCTCACGCCTTCGGATATCGGCCGCCGCTTGCAACCATTGTTGGCGTACATAGCCCCACATATTCAAGTCACAAGCCAACGCCGCACGGCGCAACCTCCACATCGGGTCTTCGCCTTCGATGCCTTCGAGCAACGTGTTGAGTTCCTCAAAGCGCATTAGGTCTCGGGCGTAAAGGGCCTTTTCGTAGCTCAAGCAGCTTCTTTGGTCCGGCTTAAGTTGCGCCCGCTGCAATCTAACCTCCAACGCGACGAAGCTTGCTGAATTGCAAGCATCTCTGTAGATACTTAGCAGCAGGAGCGCGCACTCGACTTGACTAGAGGTCAGTGGGATGGACTCGTCACCTTCAAGAAATTGCTCTAGACATCGTATTTGTATATCGGTTGGACAGCAGAGTGCCACTTTGCAGCGCCAGACAAACTCGGCAAAGAAACTGGTTTTCTCGCCCGCATCGAGCGAATTCAGTGCACATTGCATGTCCTGACATGCAGAAAGGCAGCTGTCGCTAAGACTGTTACGGCACTCCGTGGGGCAAACAATCCATCCAGGATATTTAAGTCGCTCCTCACGCCAACGCTTCGTTCGGATACGCAGCCTTTCTAGGGCAGCTAAGCGGTCACGCTCGGGCTGAGTATCGGCTGGAACAAATGCGGAAGGAGGTTGGTGTTCCAGTTCCCATTTGTATGCTGGGGCGGGCCTCGATTGTTCGAGAAAGTCCAGGAGAAGGACGGTTGCCGCTGCGTGCTGCTCCGCCCATGGCAGGCCTTGCACCAAAGGAGTTAGATCGACGGGTGCAATGTTCCGCTCTTCCAAAAGCCGGCGAGACGGAGGAGACAAGTGAAGAACACCCACCAAGTAAATTTTTCGATGTGAGCCTTGCAAATGGTCCCGAACCCAGCCTGTCCACTGCAGAAAGTTCGGATCGGCGCCTGAAAAACCGAGCAAACACAGTTCGTTCTCGATGAAGACCTGACGTGCCAGATTGACCATTGCTGCATTTCTGCTCGGATAGGTCCGGTAGTCCTCCTCAGTCAGCACCAACGGGGAGTCGTCGCCAATACTTCCATGGAGTTTTACAATACGAGGTTGGCGCGCGTGCACCAAGTCTGTCGCCGATTTGACGAGATCGTACGCTGGCGTAAGGATATCGGCTGCGGCTCGCTCAAGTAGCGTGTCATAGTTAGTGGTTAGAACATCCGCCCACGGCAATTGCAGAAGTCGTCTGTGAGTAGGAGAAGGAAACCACGCACTATCGGCGATACGTTCTCGAAGATGCGCATTTAGAGCGGCTTGACCAAAATACGACTGATACTCCTGAGCAAGTCTGAGAGAGTCGCTGGGGGCCAAGTCTGCGTCCGTAGGATAGAGTCGTTCTCTGAGAGATTTGGCTAGATCGGACCATAGTGGTGGTTTCGGCGTATTCTCGGAGGCGATTTGAGCCATTGTGCTCACACCTGCACCAACAATAAGCGCTGCACCTCGCGTCTGTCCTTCTTGGCGCCATAGCGCTTCTGCCAAATGCTTTGCTTGTGGATAGTCTTGAAGGTTTTGGAGCATTACAAATAGTATTCCGACTTTCGAGCAAAATCCCAGGACTGGAGTTACTTTCATCGGCGCCAACAGCGCGGCAACCAGGGCAATTAAGAAACATCAGCACCGAGTGCTAAGAAAAATTCAAGCGTCCCCGACTTTTAGTGAAAGCAGAATCAGAGAATCTTGTTTCTTCTCAATATTCGGCGCGCTGGCATTGTTTGAAGATATTCCCCATTCATCTAGAGCCTTTTGGCTGAGTCCGCTTGCCTTTAAATAGGCGCTAACTGAGGCGCTCCATGAGGCGAAGTTCGTGCTGCAGGTTACTGTCTGTTCCCCGCTGCATAGATTCTTAATAGCTTCACCAGACTTGATAAATCTCAATAGAGGCTCTCTTACTTCCTTCTCTGATTTGGGCATCATTGAGTGAGTCAATGGCTCAGGCCCGAAGTAGACCCCGAGTGCGTCGTCTGCTAGTTCTGGATCGCTTGAAAAATTTACCGGGTTGTCCATAAATCGAAAGGCCACTGTTATCACGGACGCGCTTACATTTGCTTTGGCCCAACGGCCTAAGTGCGGTGGCAATTGTGGAAGGCGAGCTAGCCTATCGTTTCGACTTGCGATTGTCATCCCGTTGACTGGAATACTTGGTTCCATCTTGAAGACTCGACCCTCTTCAATTTGCCATCCAGCCTCACTGAACAATTTCAGGAAGTTTCCTGCTGCAATGCAAGAAGCCTCACTCCAGGCGGTGCAGCCAATACGAAGACGACGAAAGTGCGCATCGGAAGGGATTTGCAACAGTGAAAGAAATTTTGCACGCCTTGGCGCGTCAAGGTCATACGCTTTCGCTGGTGGAATTGGCGCGTAGGGCCACCTCCAGGAAATGAACGCGAAGATAATCGAGGCGATTGCCACAACGTATGAGATTGTTGTTTGCTTGGTCGGCAGCGTCCATCCTCGCCACTGCGATTTCGTCGGTAGATGTAAAAATCTTCGCATCGCTTCCAGCGGCATAGTTCGATCCTCTTAAAGACAAACTCAGAACGCGTCGACAGGGTTCTATCGGAAACGTGTCTCTCGACCAATTGGATGACATACACGCGGAGTATTCGCAGGAAAATCTCACTCAAAGCGTGTGCGAAAGCTGAACAAACGTAAGATACCCTGAATCGGTGGCTTATGTAGATACTGAACCAGCTCTTGCAACAAGCGATTAATGGCTACCTAGTGGAGCGCTTCACCCTAGTGGAAATGGAGTTTGGCCAGAAGGTGATTCCCCATGAACTTCACGTGAATTGGACGACATCGGAGACGTGCGGCGGCCGTGATGAGCCTAGTTCAAAGTGCCAAGCTCAATGGGCATGACCCGTATGCCTATCTGAAGGATGTGCTGGCACGCTTGCCGACCCAGAAAAACAGCCGCATTGATGAGCTGCTGCCGCACAACTGGGCGCCGCTGATCTCGTAACCATTGCTTGGTCAACCTGTGTTGGCCGGTTGCTTACGATGTTCTGACACGGCTACCGACGCAAAGGGCCAACCAGATTGGTGAACTGTTGCCGCACAACTGGCAGCCTGTGACTAACGGCTGAACGACACATCTGACTCGTCTCACGAGTCAACCTGGGTTTGCTGCGTGCTTACAAAGTAATCCCTCTCCAACAAATGCCAGGAAGCAATTGAGCAGGGACACGCTCAATTGCCTGTTTACCTGCGCTAACTCGCTGAGAGTGAAGGGGCGTCGAATTGCAGCCATGGTCTGCAGCACAACGGGGCCAGAGTCTATTGCATCTGTCATCCGATGGATAGTGACGCCCAACGCTGACGGCTGCTCTTCAAATGTACTCAGGTCCGGCCGTTTGCCTTTGTGTTTTGGCAGCAACGACGGATGAATGTTGAAGGCGCCCATTGTGAATCGCCCCAAGGTATCCACGGAAATTTTTCTCGGGTATCCAGCGCAGATCATTAAGTCCGGCGAGCCGATTGTGTCGAGCTCGGACTCCCACGATTCAGAGGCATGAAATGCGCGAATCCGCCCGTGACACGACTCCACCTCTGCCCGGCTCACAACTGCCGCGGCAACCCGAAAAGAGCGCGTCGCGTTGACGGTGTGAATGATGTCAAGCGCGAGGCCGTTAGTGGATATCACCAATACGTTGACGCTTTTCGCCATGTCGAAGCAGGTGAAGCAAATACTGTTGCGTCAGCCATTTAACGGACTTGCAAATTTCCCCTCGGGCACCTTGAGTATGTGCCAGTGCCAAATTGAGCGAGGGGCAACCTGATTTGCAATTGAACCTTGCAAAGCATGTGCGGCAGTGAACTGCCATTCCAACCGTATTTCGTTTCAGCAAGTTCTCGGCCACTGGGTTGGAAACGAAACTTCCATCCTGAATGCGGCCGGCAAAGAACACCCCCGAGTTGGAATCGTGTTCACGTATGCTCCGCGAGCAAGAAGTGATCGCACCGCTCGGCGTCACATAGAAGTTCGAAGAACTTGACCCGCAGAAGTCCAATTCAGTCAAGTCAGCTTTGAACTTGAAAAAAAGGTCGGAGTGTTGGACTCGAATGGTGACGATCTTTTCCAGGGTTTCTATATAGGCCTTAGCGAATGCGTCGTACTTCCCGACGATCTCATCACCGTCCCCCAAATTCAACGCAGGCTCGATATGGACATACGCGCCAGGAAAGTTGGCTTCATAGAAGTCGACGACTGCCGCTAGTTCGGAGGTAACTTCGTCCGAGTCGATCGTGGCCCGAAAAGTAAGACAAGCAGCCCCAAAGTGCGAAAACAATCGTTGGGCATTGGCAAATACATGCCCGTGCGTCGCCTTTCCGCCTACGGTCCGTCGATTCTTGTCGTGAATTCCCTCCGGCCCATCAAGGGAGAGGATGACATTGTCGAAGGTGGCGATGATGTAATCCAGCACTTTTGGGCCAAAACTGCCATTGGTTGTGAGGCCGAACTTCGGCTGGATGCCCGTGTTTTTGCTAGATGCATTTGCATGGGCAACCACTAGTTTGAGCGTGTCCAAAGATAGTGTCGGCTCGCCTCCGAAGAACGAGATGTTGACATCGTCTTTGCCAAGTCGGGCGGCATTGGAGAAAGCGCGCTCCACTGCAGCAATTGCGTCGAGCTCATTAAGTGATGCATCTGATCTACTGCTCTCCAACTCAAAACAGTAGCTGCACGCATAGTTGCACTTGTCGTTGAGTATTAACAACACCGAAGTGGCGTCACCTCGGGGCTGACGCTGTGCGAAGTAATACGGGGAGACCTGATCGTCGGGCACCTCGATGGCGTCCGGTACTCGCATTTGTGGCGAAACCGCGAACAGATTGGGGCCTGACATGAGTGGCACCGGCAAGAGAAGCACGTTGCCGTGTTCGTCGCCCGATATGAGTACCGGTTCAATCTTCATTTTGCGTTCAGTAAATCTGGCTGAAAACGCCTACACGATGTCCCGTAGCGAGACAAAGCGCAGTCACTACAGCGAGTGCTGGTGGCCTGTTATTGATCCGCAGGGCGGACGGGCTTAGTTGCAGGTTCGATCTTCGCAGGCGCAATCCTGGCAGCATCCCCCGATGGCCCGCGGATGCGCGAGATCGGCGGAAGCGATGGATTCCTGCTGCAGCTGGAGATAAGTCATAACTTCACCCGACTTTGGCTGGGGCGGCTGGGAATTCGAGTTCGATTCGTGCATGAAGGGCTCCCGGTAATTTTGCATGGCGTAAGCCGACAAGCGCAGCCGCGTCCATTGTTTGAACTTACCAGCTCCATGGGAATTCGTCAATGGCTGGCACGGCTGCACAAGCTGGAAAGGCCAATCACAAAGTAACACCAGGCTCTGATTCAGTTGTTTGCATTTGTCCACTCAAAAGCTTGTGGGCACGAGCATCCCTGTTCTGCTGCACAACTTCAATGTGACTTGGCCGGACGGTTACAAAGCAACGCCTGATCGCACTCAAGAACGTTGTGCACCTGGTCGCCAACCTGCATCAGCCACTGCATGCTGGATGTGGCGGGACGAGCAATAGCTACGCGGAAACCGACTCCTGATGAAGCAGTTTAGCGGGGCCGCATGTAGAAATCGCCCTGAGCTCCGCTTTGCGCGCGTATTCGGTCAATGCCGCTTCATACGCTTCCCGCAGTTTCTGGCGTAGCGCAGGCCAATTGGCCTTGCAAAAGCACCATGGCGTGTGGGCATCGGAGGGTGTGTAGTCCCCTGGGTAGCGCAGCTTGGCATCCAACTCGAAGCAGCGCAGCTTGACGTGCTCCACCCAGGGGATGTCAATGTCGATCTTGGCGACCTTCAGAATTGCAAGTCGCAGCGCAGAGAATCGCTTGGCAGGGCTTTGACTGTCAACGACGCTCGGGAACTTACGAGGGTCATATCCTTTGAGGTACCCACGCAGCAGTCGGCCCAATTCCGGCGACAGGCGCTCATAGACCTCGGCGCGGGGGGCCTTGTGACGTAACTCGCCCAGCCGCAGCTTCGCGCGAACGGTCGCATTGAAGATCGCTTCGTAGACCCCTTTCTCATAGGCATCTCGCCAGCTATCCAGGGCGACCAATCCCTGCTTCTTCAGAAAACGCAATCCAAGCTTGACCTCAACTCGCACGATGTACAGCGCTCGCTCAATCAGATCGTCCACCGGTGCACCGTCAGGAAACTTGCAGTGCTTGAGTTCCGTCTTGATGTACGCGGTGATGGTGAAGGTTCGTTCCGGTAGGGTGACAGTGAGGTTGCGCGAGTCTGCGAACTTCCGGCGTGGGTTCAAAACCTTTCCTGTCGCATTGATGGCGTCCACCATAGTTTGCGCTTCCACCTGGGTGTCGCAGGGCAGGCAATACGTGATGGTCGCCCCGCGAAGCGAAACATCCTCGGTGGTCAGAAGGTCCAGCGCAGCACGACCCACACCACCTTTGGCCATCCAAATCCGCTGTTGTTCAAGGGCCGCGACGCCAGCAGCCCACACACTGGTGCCGTGTTCGAGGTTGTGCCCGATGGTGGCATTGGGGATGTTGAGGTCAGCGTCGATATGGGTGGGGACATCACCGAGTTCTGGGTTGTCACGGGAACACCGCACAACCCACTTGGTCTTTGTCTTGGCCATGGCGCTCTGTTGGACACTTGGCCTGGGGTAGCGTCCAGTCATTTCCCCCCAAGGATTGGCAGTGGTGCAGATCACCGCATTGATGTCCTTGCGGACTAGTGCGGAGAGCTTGGTGAGTCGCAGTGTGGTCTTGATCGAATCCGTCATGATTGGTGTTCCTATGAAGAAGAGGTAGGTTCTTTACAGCACGCAGGCTATGCCTTTTGCCAGGTCTGTAGGGCGTAATGCATTTCCATGCGGTACATCCCCACGTGGCACCTATCCGCGAGTTGCAGGCATTCCGCTGGGCAGATTGAAGGAAGCCAGAGAATCGGCGTCTTGCACATCTTCAAACTCCACGTGGCATTGACAGACCTTGCTGACCATGCCTTGTCGCGGCTGAAGGGGTGTATCTGCAACAGCTATCAACCTTCAAGAGCTCTGTGGGCAACTTGGAACTTGCCGTTTGCCGAAAGGGACGTGATCAGCTTGCGATTACAGCGACTTGATCAATATCCAACCTGGTTACTCGCTTGTTCTTGTACAGCCTGGAACCAGGCGTGGCCTAGGAGCTTCGCTGTTGAAACATTCCATCGGCTTGCATACGGTCACTGTCTGGCAGTTGCACCAGCCAAAAGCAGTCAAGCTCTGTTCACTGGTCTAGACATATGGCAGCTTGACGGTGTTGCTGGTGGCTGCTGGTTGCAAATTGACAATAAAACCTGAAAATGTGTTGCTTATATTGCAAGCAAATTCATGCGCCAATCAGGTCCAGCACAGCGGCGATTTGAAGCACCTGAATGCCACATAGATGGGTCAACGACGCTGATTGGAAGGGAGGCGGATTTGCTACGCCGTGGCTTATTTGGCGCAACAAAGTGGCAGCCATACGACGCGCAAAAGTCCCCCGGTAAAAGAGGGCAGGGTGACTGGTGGATTGTTTGCTCTTGCAGTTGTCCCAACCTACGCGTGTCAGCGACCGGGGAAGCCACTATGGCCGATCCCTGGTCTCTGAGCAGTCGGAACTGGCTAGCGTGGCTGTACCTGCGGAAACTCCGTGTATTCCTTGCCGTCCAGCAGGCGACCCGCAACCTTCTTGCCTACCTTGATCATCTGCACGGGCGTACCGTCTTTGCGCACAAGACGAAGGGTTTGGCGTTTGCCAATGACCTCCTTAGGCACTTGATTGAGCAAAGCCCAGCTACCCCACTGCTTGAACAAGAACGGTACACCGGCCTCTTGGCACTGCTCCAGCAAGCTCTGCGCCCACTCGGGATTCATGGGGCGGGCACCGTGTTCCGATTCACCACCCACGATAACCCAGTCAATGCGAACACCGTTAGGACCAGGCTGCAAATAGCGACGAATATCCACTGGTCCGAGCAGCGGCTCGCAGGACAAGAAACGCACCGAAGGTTTGGCGAATTCCAGCAGGTACTTGATCCGCGTATCGGCAGAGTGCTGGTTCTCGACGGTGGTACCCAACCACACGTTGGCAGGATAGCGGTAGCCGGGTGGTGCCAACTTCTTGATTAGGTGCGGGCGCTTAGTTACCAACAACCAGTCCAGGTTTGGTGTTTCGCCTATTAAATTCAACAGGCGTTGGCGATGGGGCACTAGGTCAGGTCGGTTTTCAAACACGTCAGCCATGGATGCGCAGAACACACGATGGCGAACTCCTGATGCCATGGCCTCGTAGTTCCAGGCTATCGGCTGCTTCCAGTGACTGTCACTCATTTCGCGGCGCGGCGCATGCGGCCCCCATACATTGTGTCCCCAACGATGCGACATGCTGGCGGCGTAGCAGTTGTCACACCCGTCCGAGACTTTGGTACAACCCCACCATGGGTTAAAAGTGTGGTTGCACCATTCGATCTTGGAATATTTCATTGCGGTTCTCCAGTAATGCCAGCGGCTTGCTGACAAAGATCGTTTACAGAAAGTCGGCGTTCAGCAATGCCGGATCGAGAGGATCAGCGCCTAGGGGCAACAGGTTGATGTCTAGCTCCTCGCCTGCGCCAACGCTGCAGACAACCGGTTCCCCTGCGCCCCCATACAGTTCCTTCAAGCTGGTCTGTAGCGTTTCCAGTTTCAAACGGAAAATCGGGGACTGTTTGCCGTTCTCCATGTGAAGCGCGAACGGAGAGCGGGAGGCATGCAGTCTAGGCATGGAATCCGGGTCGAGCGATGGCTCACTGTCAATCTTGAATACCACCGGCCTGTCAAAAAACTGTGCCGCGCCTGGGTACATGAACACCAAGTCATTTAGCGCCTCAATGGCACATTCATATTGGTGTTCCGCGCGTTGGTACAGAGAAGTGCGTCGGGGATACTTGAGCCCAACCATGCGAATGTGGCGGGCGTTTTCCGCACGATCATGCAAGTTATCAGCCTTGCGCAGGAGCGCCACGTAACGCTGGATACCGGCAACGAATTGGCTGGGCAACTTGCGCAGTGATGGTTGCATGGAGCGTAGCTCGGCGCGGTAGGAGTCGTACTCATTTTTGGTCAATGCACGTTTCATCTCCGTGTTGGATACGTCGCGGCGGCTCTTCAGCAATGCAATCAAATAATCAAGCAAGGTGCGGCGATGGGCCAAGCGAGAGATTGCTGGGATGCGTGTGCGGAGCATGGCCGCTGCTCCCCCAGCAACGCGCGGTGGGCAACCCGCTGGGGAGCGATTTTTGAGAATGGTGGTGTTAGTCATACCGTTAAGAAAATGTTGAATTGGTGGTACTTGCAGTTGGCTGCCAACGCATTGATCTGGACGAGTCAATGCATGGCAAATGCCGCTACGGCGCTACAAACCATGATTGCGGGGCCCCATCTAGCATTCGATGGACGTGTCAAATGGGGCGGCTGCAGATGGTTGGTTGTCGTAGCGCTGTAGCGGCTTATTTGCGCTTGGCTGGGACGTAACGGGCAAACGCATCGTCAAAGTCTTCGCGCTTGTAGCCTTTGAGTACCGAGTCGCTGTCAACGCGCAAATTCGTGCTCTCAATGTCAAAAGCCTTCAGGAGCTTTGCCAGTTCTTGCGCGGTTATGGCCTTGCCATTTTTGAAGGCAACCCAGGGCGATTCGGCATCCGCGCAGAGCTCACTAATCAGCAGCGCAGTCGGTATTGCTTTCGCCTTGGCTTTGTCGAATACAGCCTTGATGTCTCGGAGCAATTCCTCACCAGTGCAACGGATTTGAGTGTGCTTTTGGGTGAGTAATATGGCTGCCTCCACTGCGTCGGAAAAACACGTTGCTCCAATGATCTTGGCAATGGCAAGCAAGGGCTCCCAGTTGTCTGCTGCGCGATCATTACCAAGCTGGGGGCGGTCGAATTCTGCGTACTCAATGCGCTGCAGGTTGTCCTTGGACCAACGTGCGATGCGAGCGCGAATTGCAGCGATCTCGACGTTCTTTTTGGGCGAGAGAACCTTCTTCACGTCCGATGCCAGCTTGCGCCGCTGATTGACAACGATGGATCGATCCATGATCGTTTCAGTCGGTTTCCCGATCATCGCAATTGCCTTTGCGCAGAACGTCTTGAACGACACTGGCATGCCCGATGCTCCCATTCGCTGTACGTATGCCGCTTCGCGGGTGTGACCGGAGTTGATCACGCCATGGAGTTCGTCCGACTTCGATAAGAAGGTGTCAGCTTCGTCTACGAGCAAGGTTGGGGAACATTTATCCACTGTTCTAAACAGTACAGCGGGGGTCAGGTTAGAGGATGGAATCGCACGGAAGGTCAACCGCAGAAGCAGGCCCAAGAGGGTGGTCTTGCCGCATTGGCGGACGGGTGAGAGGATCGACAGAATTGGCGCAACCCGAGCCACCTCAATGGTGTGGGTGAAGAAGACCCAGAGGGCGATGGCAATAGCAGCGCCTTCTGGTAGCGACACGTAGCTTTCGAGCAGCGCCACAACATCTGCGAACAATGACTCCCCGTTGACGGGACTGGACCAGTCACTCGGCTCTTCGGGGATGCCTGAAGCAGCTTTTTTTTCACCAAAGGGTAGCAATTCCTCGGGTATCGCCGCCGCGTATACGAGTTCAGCGACTGCTTCCTTGCCATGCTTGCGGTAGTGCTCTAGGAAACTGTTTTCTCCCTCAGGGAAGGCGACCGCTACGCCTAGCTTCCTGGCCACTTCGTTGAACAAATCGACGCTGCGCTGGCCTTGCATATTCCCGTTATCGCTGCCGCATACGATCATTTCCCGGGATGAGTGCTTCTTACGGAGTGCTTCACAGACCGGGAGCAGATTCGCTCTGCAGAGCGCCACGGCGACGCACATTTTGGTAGCGATGTGCAAGGCCATTCCACTGAAATAGTCTTCGGCAACCAGGATCGTCTGGGTGAGCTTGCCAATGCGGGCAAAGCAGCCGGCAATTTTTCCGCCGGGGACAAGAATGTCTTCAAAGTTAGAACCAACAACTTGGACCATAATCAGCGCGTTGACCAGCTCACCTTCGGCGTTTTTGATGGTGGCAATCAAGCTACGGTGTAGATCGACTCCCAGAATTTTGGTATCGCCGTTGTAGGTGTAGCAGGGCGCATCTGCTAGGCCAACGGATTCCAAAAGTGGATGGTCGGATTCAGAGCGGTGAATACCACTGATGAGTGATGCAAGAGTCTCCAGCACGGGATATGTTTTGCTTTTGCTTTCAGATGACATTTAAGTTCTCCAGTAAATTTCGAGCGCAAGTCGGCCCCTTCGACCTCGTAGGTCGACTTGCAAAGTTGTGTCGCGTAGTGGACTAGACTTGATTCGTCGTCAGCCACTTTTCAAATGCGACACGGTCCAGCAAGACCTTGCGCTGAAAAGGGGGGCGGACGATTACCGGCAGAAAACCGTTGTCAGGTTTGCCAGTTCTAGGAAAACGAGCGTACGCTTCGGCGTTCCAGATGAGGTGGCGCAGCGCGGCTTCGGTGACAACTTCCTTGTATTCTTCGGCCAAGCGGGTAACGGTCAACCAGCGTGGGCTCTTCACTGTGTCGTTTGCTGCTTGCGGTTGAGGCCCAATATTTTGGCTTTTTGCCACGGGTTGTACCTCTGGCCAGTTTCCTGTCGAACACACTGAGTGGTAGCCATCGTCAGAGTGTGGCTGTTGGGGCGATGAGCGTTGGCGCCCAGCGGGTTTTGTTGCTTCTGGTAGCATCTGATTTCTCCTGAATTAACGTGAATGAAGATTTGTTGGCCAACGGACAAATCTTCTTTTTTTCACGATTTCCCAGCTATGGGAGTTAATTCAGGGACTTGGAGCCTTCCTCAATCGGGGCGAACGCTTTCGGTGAATTCGTCCGCCTGATGCCGACGGTTGCTTCTCAAAGCATCTTGGTTCACATCGAATCTGTTTTGTCGGGGATATCTGTACCCCGTCTTTTTTCATTGCGGCGTGGGATCGCAAGAAATTCATAACCGGCCAGAGATAGCTCCTTTGCGTTGTCCAGAGCCTCCCTGACCACTTCGAACTTCGGATGGTCGGCATTGAAAGCTTTTGTTTCGTTCAGTAGTTTTTTTGGGCTTTGTTCAGCCGATTCTTCACGGATCGCCCGGTACAACGGATCGCTTTCGTCGTAGAACGCTCTTGCCATCGCCAAAATGTGAATGGCGACGAATTGGATACCAGTGTGGCGGAGTAAAAGGGAGCCAGTCGGTTGCTAAAAAAGGGCTTTTAGGAGCCCGACTTGGTTTGCTGCAATTACTCTATTTGCCTGTGCCAGCGTGCG